>Ga0302247_1000002_pt1 | contig 515698 bp, 426 predicted proteins | sample AAG_UR_Ile_MG_FD_193529 | JGI IMG/M metagenome (GOLD analysis project Ga0302247, IMG submission 193529) | Enriched activated sludge microbial communities from anaerobic digester in WTTP, New Holstein, Wisconsin, United States - AAG_UR_Ile | ecosystem: Engineered > Bioreactor > Anaerobic >...
CTTGAGGTGACGATTGCGGAGTGGTACCACCTGATCCCTTCCCGAACTCAGTCGTGAAACGCTCCCGCGCCGATGATACTGCGGGGTCCCCCCGTGGAAAAGTAGGTCGTCGCCTCTTTTTTTTCTTACGCCGCACACAGATGCGGCGTTTTTTTTTGAGTCTTATCGCAGTTTGATGGGGGAGAAAAGAAAGGGAGGGGTCAGTCTTCGCTGGACCTTTCCAGGAGATTGGTGTAGGTGCTCTTCAGCGTATCGAGTTTCGCTTCGATACTCTGGAGTTTCTCGAGTTCCAGTTCAGGGTTCTTGAGATAGTTCTTGGTACTGGTGAGCAGTATCTCCATCTTGTCTATCTGCTCGACGCCCAGTTCGCTCGCCTGGAGCACCTGATAGAGTTTCGGCTTTATCTTCTCTATCTCGTAGATGCAGTCGGTGATGTTGCGGATGAGTTCGCTCGTCATGGTCTTTTCGGCGAGTTCGAGATAATAGTCGCTGTTCTCGCCTATCTTTTTCTTGAGTTCGTCGGAGGACAGGTTGCTCGAGGAGGCGACCGTTATCTTCTGTTTCTGTCCGGTGTCGAGGTCTATCGCCTCGACCGTGACGATGCCGTTCATGTCTATCTCGTAGGTGACCTTTATCTTGACCTCGCCGCGTGGCGCCTTGCGCAGGTTGGTGAGTTCGAACTCGCCGAGCACATCGTTCTCGGTGGCGAGCGAGGAGTCCCCCTGCAGGAGCAGGATGCGGGCTCGATCCTGATGGTCACGCGAGGTGACGAATATGTCGTCGACCGAGGTGGGAACGGTCGAATTCTTGGGGATCAGGGTATAGAACATGTCCTTGCCGATGGCGATACCGAGATTGTGCGGGGTGACATCGAGCAGGAGGGTGTCCTGCGAGTTCGGTATGCCCAGATCGTCTTCGAGGAGGGTCGCCTGATAGGCGGCGCCGATGGCGACCGTTTCGTCGGGGTTGATGTTCTTGAGGATGTTCGTCCGGGGGAATCGCTCCTTGATGAGCCGCTGGACAAGCGGCATGCGGGTCTGGCCGCCGATGAGAATGATGCCTTCGAGTTTCTGCGGGTCGAGTTTTATCTCGTCCAGTGCGCGGTCGAAGGTGGTGATCGCTTTCTGTACTATCGGCATGGCGAGTTCCTCGAGAAGCGAGCGGGTCACCTCGGTCTTGAAATGGATGAAGGCGCCGTTCATCTCCTTGAGGTAGGGGACCTCTATGTCGACCTTTTCCTGTGTGCTGAGCATCTTCTTGGCCGATTCGGCATAGTCGCGCAGGCGCTGGATGACCAGTTTGTCGTCTATGTCGGACATCTGGTGTTTCTGCATGAGCACGCCGAGGATATGGTCGAACAACGAGTTGGTGATGTCCTCGCCGCCGAGGAAGGTGTTGCCGGCGGTCGCGATGACATTGAAGGTCCCGCGGCTCACCTCCATGATGGTGATGTCGAAGGTGCCGCCGCCGAAATCGAACACGGCGAGCAGTTTTTCATCGTTGCCGGCCTGCATGAAGCCGTACGCCATGGCGGCGGCGGTCGGTTCGTTGATGATGCGGAGAACCTCGAGCCCGGCGATGAGTCCGGCGTCGCGGGTCGCCTGCCGCTGTTTGTTGTTGAAATAGGCGGGGACCGTGATGACCGCCTTGTTCACCGGTTCGCCGATGAATCGCTCGGCGATGGCGCGCAACTCGGTCAGCAGGAACGATGAGATCTCCTCGGGAGAGTAACGCTGGTCGGTGGCGGGGATGAATATCTCGATGCCCTCGTTCTTCTCGTTGGGGACTATCTTGTACGAGAGGGTCGGTAGCAACTGGGTGACGACGGGGTTGCGGTAACTCTGACCGATGAACCGTTTGATGCAGGAAACGGTATTCTCGGTGTTGACAAGCATTTGTTGATAAGCCGGGTAGCCGCACAGTTTAATGATCTCGCTGGTCCCCTCGTTCTTCGTGAAACTCACGATGGAGGGAACGGTGGTGCGACCGCCGATGTCCTGCACGACCTCCGGGCGCCCGTTCTTGATGTGGGCGATGCACGAATTCGTGGTGCCCAGATCGATGCCGATGACCGCCATTAGAGAACTTCCCTGATGTTGTCTTTGCCCATGTCCTTATAGTATTTGAGTATCTGGTCCACCTTGGCTATGAGCGCATGTGCGCGTTGCTCGAAGGAGGGATCCTTCTCGACGCTCTGGCGGGCGAGTTTCTTGGCCATGAGGAGCAAGCCCTTGCGTTTCATGATGTCGGCCACCTGCAGATAAATGTCCGCGGTATGGTCACCAAGATCGAGCGCAAACGCCACCTCTTTTTTCAGCCGCTCCCCCTCGAACAGTTCGACATCGGCCTGATCGAGACGGAACAGTTGTTTCTCGAGCCTATTCTTTTTATGGATTTTCTCAAGTTTTTGTCGAATGTTCTTGAGGTCGACATCCTGCGGGGACAGCACGATGGCGGCGTTTATCTCATCCAGTGCCAGCTTGATGTCGTCGGGGTCCTCCGATTGTGAGAGCGCAAGCGCTTTCGCGGCATGGTCGCTCGCCTGCATCGTCTCTGAATTCTTCGAAGAGGAAACGGACAGTAGGGCGTCGTATCGCTCCCGTTTCTTGGGGTCGCGGAGCATCTCGGTCTGGGCGACGATACGACGGGCCAGTTCGAGTTTCGGGCCGTACGAGCCGAGTGACTTTCCCTGGAACCGCTTGGCATCCAGGAGCCCGGTCAGTGCGACATGTGCCTTTCTTATCGTTTCTGCGGAGGCGTCCCGCGGGATGCCGAGTGTCTGGTAGTGATCGAGTTTCGGACCGTAGTAGCAAAGGAAAAGTATCTCCTGCTTCATACCGACAGAGAGATCGTTCGGTTCCGACAGTTCCTCCTCCTTGAAGGCATACTTTCCGTAGTCGCGGAATGCCGGTTCGGCCGTCCGATCCTGAGAGGGGGCGATGGTCTTGCGAACCGCCTGCGGGACGATCTCGATGAGCCCGATCGCGACGAAATACTGTATCTTACTGAGCACCATGTCGCGGTCGGCGATCGATGACATGGAGAGTATCAGATCGCTGACGGAGGTGGGGGATGCCTGGATGATGCCGAAGAAATGGGCGTTCACCGGGTCGGCCGCCTGTTTTTCGAGCACGGCGCGATCGCCGATGACGCGTACGATGCTGGTCAGGTCGCCGCTCAATGAAGCCATCTCACGCCCCGCCATGGTTGCCCGGATGGGCCTTGCGATACACTTTCTTCAACTCCTGTATCGAAAGATGGGTATATATCTCGGTGGTCGACAGGTTGCTGTGGCCGAGCATGCTCTGCAGATACCGGATGTTCATGCCGTTCTCGAGCAGGTGCGAAGCGAAACTGTGTCGGAGCATATGGGGGGAAACATGACGGAAGACCCCCGCCTCTTTCACCAGTTCTTCCATGAGATATTCCACCGCGCGCGCCGTCAGCCGCTCTCCGCCGCGCAGATTGAGGAACAGGCGCGCGGTCGGTTCCTTCGGCCCGCCGCGGAAGAGCAGGTAATCATGGATGGCGTTCGCCGCATCCACGGTGAGCGGGGTGAGTCGCTCCTTTTTCCCTTTGCCGAACACGCGCACCACCCCCTGCGCGATATCGACATCGCGGACACGAAGCGACACCAGTTCGCTGACGCGCAGGCCGGAACTGTAGAAAAGTTCCATGATCGCCTTGTCGCGCAGGCCTTTTTCGGTATGCGGGTACGGTCGGTTGAGTATCTTGTCCATCTCCTCGTGGGTGAGGCAGGTGGGGAGATATTTCTCCTTGCGGGGTGAAACGAGGGCGGCGGCGGGGTTCCCGTCCATCTCGCCCCGTTTGTGGAGGAAGGAGTAGAAATGGCGTATCGCCGATATCTTGCGGTGAAGCGATGACGCGGTCAGGTCGCCGAACAGTTCACCGAGGTAGGCTTTGAGGTCGTCGGTCGTCAGAGCGGAGAGAGGCCTCTTTTGGGGAAAGAAGTGTTTCTGCAGGAGCGCGATATCGGCACCGTAACTCTCCGCGGTATGAGAAGAGTAGCGTTTTTCGTACAACAGGTATTCTTTGAATGCCGTAAGGTGATCCATGGTGTCCGCCTCAAATATCGACGATTCTTATATTTTTTTGTTATCAAATCAAGTTTTCATAAAAAATAATGTGTGTTATCGCTCAGGGGGTCAACGGGTGAATATTAAACAATATCAGCGGGAAAGAAGACCCCTGATCCGTTCGGTGACGGAGGAGGCGGTGAAGCCGAAATGGGCCATCACGGTGTCGCCGGGGCCCGAGGCGCCGAAGCGATCGATGCCGATGGTGATCCCGGTGTCGCCGACATATCGGTGCCACCCGAAGGTGCTCCCCGCCTCGATGGCTATCGTGGGGATGCTCCGGGGCAGTATCCGTTCGCGGTAGGCGACCTCCTGACGGTCGAAGATATCCTGTGATGGCATGCTGACAACGCGGACCGCGATGCCCTGCTCCGCGAGCGATCTCCGCGCTTCGAGTGCGAGCGCGACCTCGGAACCGGTCGCAAGGAGGGTGGCGCGCGGGTCGACGGCGTCTGCGAGGAGATAGGCGCCTCGCTCGAGTTCTTCGGCCGGCGCGAGCGATGCGCGGTCGAGCACCGGGAGCGCCTGCCGTGAAAGAATGAGCGCCACCGGGCCGTCGGTGTGACGCATGATGAGTTTCCACGCCGCGTTCACCTCGGTCGCGTCGGACGGCCGGATCACCGTGAGCCCCGGGATGCAGCGGATGGAGGCGAGTTGTTCGACCGGCTGGTGGGTCGGACCGTCCTCGCCGACCGCAAGACTATCGTGGGTAAAGATGAATATGACGGGGAGGTTGCAGAGCGCCGCGAGCCGGACGGCGGGGCGCATGTAGTCGACGAAACTGAAGAAGGTCGCGGTGTAGGGGCGCAGACCGCCGTGGCAGGCGATGCCGTTGGCGATGGCACCCATCGCGTGCTCGCGGACGCCAAAGCGGAGGTTGCGGCCGGCCGGGGTCTCCTTGGAGAAGGTGCCGCCGCCCTCTATCGCGGTGAGCGTCGAGCAACTGAGGTCGGCGTCGCCGCCGACGAGCCACGGGATATGTTTGGCGACCGCGTTGAGCGCCATCCCGTTCGCCTTGCGGGTCGGGACCTTGTCGCCCGTCTTGAAGGCGGGAAGCGCCTGTTCGAAGAGTGTGCCGGCATCGAGGTTGACACCGTTCTTCCATTCGGCGGCCAATTCCGGGAAGGCCTTCGCCCATTTCTCGGCGACGGTCCTCCATGCGGCGTGTCTGGCCTTGCCCCGTTCGGCGATGGCGGAAAAATGTTGGTAGACCTCTTTATCCACGGTGAAGGGCGGGGTGGCGGCGTGACCGAGCGCGGCGCGGGCGAGCGGCGCCTCTTTTTCGCCCAGCGGCGCGCCGTGGGCCGCCTCCGTGCCCTGTTTGTTCGGGGCGCCGTAGCCGATGGTGGTCTTCACGACGATCAGCGAGGGGCGTCCTGCGTCCATTTTCGAGGCCGCGATGGCCCGGTCTATCGCCGATATGTCGGTGTCGCCGTTCTGCACGGTGCGTACCTGCCAGCCGCAGGCCTCGAAGCGTTTGACGACATCCTCGGTGAAGGCGAGCGAGGTCGGGCCGTCGAGCGATATGTCGTTCGAGTCGTAGAGCACGATCAGTTTACCCAGTCCGAGATGCCCCGCGAGCGCCGCCGCCTCGTAACTGATCCCCTCCATCAGGTCGCCGTCGCCGCACAGGACATAGGTGCGGTGGTCGACCACGGTGTGGCCGGGGCGGTTGAAGCGGGCGGCGAGCATCCGTTCGGCGATCGCCATGCCGACCGCGTTCGCGATGCCCTGCCCGAGCGGGCCGGTGGTCGTTTCGACCCCTGCGGTGTGACCGAACTCGGGATGGCCCGGCGTGAGCGAGCCGAGTTGCCGGAAGTTCTTGATATCGTCCATCGTGAGCGGGAACCCGGCGAGATGGAGGAGGGCGTACTGCAACATGCTACCGTGCCCCGCCGAGAGTACGAAGCGGTCGCGGTCGGGCCATTTCGGGTCGGCAGGATCGATCAGGAGGTGCCGGTGCCAGAGCGTGTAGCCCATCGGCGCGGCCCCCATCGGGAGGCCGGGATGCCCCGATCGCGCCTTTTCTATCGCGTCGATGGCGAGCACCCGTATCGTGTCTATCGCCTTTTTCTCGATGGCCGAACTCATGCTGTCCTCCATGAAAGATATGTCAGCGGCACTATAACCACGGGAGAGCGCGGCGGTCAAGTTATCTCCTCAAACAGCGGTATTCGATGAACGGAGGTTATGTCCGGTTCCTTTTTGGTTCGATAGGGTTGAAAAAACTTTTCCGCGGTAGTATACTCCCCCTGTATGGTGCTCTATCTTTGTCTAGGAGGTGCGTCGTGAGTGTGAGAAACATCCTGAGATCGGCGGTCGTTCTGATGGTCATCGGCTTCGTCCCGGTGCTTTTCGCGGCCGACTGTGAACTCTGCAACGCGGTGGACATGGGCGATGATGAGGCCGCGAAGACGCTCATCGCGCAGGGTGCCGGGGTGAACACGGTCAATGACGATAAGGATACGCCGCTCATCCTCGCCGCCGAGAAAGGGCGGCCGGAACTGGTCGACCTGCTCCTGCAGAAAAAGGCCGACATCAATCTCTGTGACGGCGAGGGCGAGTCGCCGCTCATGCGCGCCATCGCGATGGGCAACTGGGAGATCGCCAAGGTGCTCATCCGGAAGGGCGCCAATGTCAATATCGCCGACAAACTCAAGCGTACGGCGCTCCAGTATGCCGCGCGCAAGGAGAATTTCGAGGTATTCCAGATGCTTCTCGACAAGAAGGCCGATGTGAACGCGAAGGACGCCGAGGGCAACACCGCGCTCCTGTATGCGGTCGATCAGGGCAACGAGAAGATGGTGCAGGCGCTGCTCAAGAAAAAGGCAGATGCCAATGTGCCCGGCACAAAGGGGAAGACGCCGCTCATGGCGGCGGCATCGAGTTCTCTGCCCGGTATCGTCAATGCGCTCCTGAAGGCGAAGGCCGATCCGAACCCGCAGGATGCCGATGGCATGACGGCGCTCATGGGGGCCGCGAGTCTCGATGATGTCGCATCGGTGAAGGAACTGCTCGCCGGCAAGGCCGATGTGTCGAAAAAGAACGCCAAGGGGCGCACCGCGCTCATGATAGCGGCCGAGATGGGCGCCACCGAGGTGGTGAAGATGCTTCTCGCGAAGGGGGCGACCGCCGACGACAAGGACGAAAAGGGGAAGACGGCGCTTGACTACGCGACCGACGAAGGGCACCAGAAGGTCATGGAACTCCTCTCGAAGACCCCCGTCAAGTGACCGTTCCGGTATATCTCACATAACAAGGACACACCCGCACCCGTCGTTTTTCGTGGATCCGGTGTCAGCGGCGAGGGCATCGTCATCAGGACGCGCGTCGTCGGGCGCCTCGACCCCGGCGATGGTGAGGTGCACCGCGCGGGTGTCCCGTGCCTCCAGCGTCGTATCGATCTGCGCGCTTTTCCCTTCGTAGGTCGCGGTGATGCGGTAGCCGCCCGCGAAGGCGGCGACGGTCGCCTGTCCCGCGTCGTCGGTCGTCAGGGTCGTTTCGGTGCGCCACTGCGCGAGCAGCGACCGGAGCCGTTCGTAAGCCGGTTTCGGCGTGAGATCGTCGCGGAACAGTCCGCCACCGTTCACGAAGGAGCCGTTGTCGAGAAGGTCCCAGTAGGTGAGCGAGACGAGCGGTTCAAAACCGAAAACGAGCGTGTAGAACGCCTCGAGGTAGTCGGCCTGCACCGTTTCGTCCCACGGGGCGCGCCAGTAGCCCATCCCGGCGCAGGCGGCCGGCATCGCCGACGGCACGCTGACCTCCGAGAGGTGCATCGGCAGGCCGAGTTCGGCGAGCGACGCGAGTTGCCGCCGCAGTTCGGCGAGATCGTAGACCGGCATGACCCCGACATCGCCCATGCCATTATCGGCGAAGAGCGTCACGCAGCCGCCGTTGTACATCTGCTGGCCGATCCGGTCGAACGGGACGCTTTTGAGCAGATCCTCGAAATAGCGTTTCGGCGGCAGGGTGAAGAACTCCTCGCGGTCGGGGAGCAGGAGTTCGGTGACGACGCTCTGACCGAACCAGTCGGGGGCGGCGTTCACCGTCGTCGGGACGCCTGGCGCCGTTTCGCGGACGGTGTCGAGGACCGCCTTGGTGACGGCGGTGATGTCGGCGCGCGACAGACCGCGCGATGCCTGATAGGTGTGCGCCTCGTTGATGAGTATCCATTCGTCCATCACCGGTCGGTAGTGCCCGACCACCATGGCGGAGTGTTCCTCGACCTCCGCGAGCAGGTCTTCGCCGCCGAGCGTCATCAGATATTCGGGCATGATGCGGTCGAGGAAGTAGACGAGCGAGTGGCCGGTGAGGGTGAACCCCATGTCGTCGAGCACCGGGACGCCGAACCACGAGTCGGGGGCGTACCACGAATAGTCGTCGTCGGTCGGCTCGATGTCCTTCCACAGGACGCCGGCGGTCGCGAAGGTGATGCCGTCGTCGTAGAGCATCCCCATGAACTCCTCGCCGCCGTGCGGTATGTTCGGGAGCGCGCCGAAAAGGAAGTCGCGCGAGGTCTGCGCCATCACCACCGTCGCGCCCGGTATCGACCGGCCCTGCGGGTCGGTGACCGTCACGGCGATGGTCCCTTTGCGCGCCGCGTCGATGGAATCGCGGGATAGCCCGACGGCGAGATCCTCCGCCGCCACTATCGCCTTGCCCGCCGCTTCGTCGTACTGTTCGCCGTCAAAAAGCGCCTGCGCCGCCGAAAGGGCCGTCGCCGCGTCGGGGTGGCGCGTCACCTCCGTCCCGATCATCCGCCGGAGCCGTTCGACGGCCGAGAAGGCCGCCTCCCGGTTGAGGTCGAGTACCACGCCCCCCTGCTCTTCGAGCGGGTAGCCGTCGCCGCCGTTGTCGAGGCGCACCATGATGCGCCCCGCCTCGGGCAGTTCCCATTCGACAAAGAACGATACGACGCCGCCGAGCGCGATGTTGTACGAGGGGACCTGACCGGTACCGCCGCTCTTTTCGGCGCCGATGCTGAAGGTGGGTATGGCGCGGTCGTCGCCGTCGAAGGGGAAGGCGTTGGTGAAGGACCCGGCGTTCACGGGCACCCCGTCCTTTTTCGCCTCGAATATGAAGTGGCGCGCCGGAGCGGTCGAGAGGTCGGCCGTCACCGTGCCCGATACCGCCGGTATGAGTTTCACGACGGGGGTGTATTCGTGAAGCGTGTAGCCCTCCAAGGTCTTGCCCCGCGAGGCGAACCCGATGAGCATGACGGTGGTGTCGTCGGCGATATCGAACGAATAGGCGCCCGTCGCGTCGGTCGTCATGTCGCCGAGTTGCGAGGAATCGACGGCGTCGAACGCCATGACGAGCCGTATGGCGGGCGTGCCGCCGTCGGTCGCCGTGAAGTGGCCCTGCACCGTGGCGGCCGAAAGGATCGGCGCGGCAGCGAGAATGGCCGAAAAGAGCAGGGCGCGCATGGGGACCTCCCGTATCAGCGACGACAGATGAACGATGGGTCGACGAACCGCCCCTTGCGGACGATGCTCACGATGACGGTGCCGGGGCGTATCGGATTGCCCGTCGCCTTTTCGGCGACGATGGTGTAGGGCGGGACGATCTCGCCCTCGAAAAAGACGGGGTCGCCGGTGTAGGCGTACTGCAGGCTGGCGTCACGGAACTTCAGCGAAACGAACACGGATCCCCGTTCGCGGTACACGGTCGTCGCTTCGGTGGGGAAGGGGAGGTCCAGCGGCTGATCGCCGCTCACGAACACGCCGCGGAGCGGGTTCCACCCCTCCACATTCTCACAGCGGTAGAGCCCGCGCAGTTCGGGTATCTCGTATCCCTCCGGCGCTCCCGGATCGGGGATCGGCAGGTCGGTAGTGGTGAGATAGCGGTACCGCTCCTCCAGCGCCGCGTGATCCTCGGCGGCGGCGATGGCCTCTTCGCGGTCGGCGGCCATCCGTTCCTGCAGGAGCGTTATCTCGCTGTCGAGATAGACGATGGTCATGCCGTAGAGGTTGCGGCACTCCCCGTCGAACCAGAAGCACCGTTCGCGGAGATGGGCGGACGAGCGGCGGAGCAGTTGCAGTTTCTTGTGCGCCGCGAGGTTGGTCAGGTATTTACGCGCCGCCGCCTCATGCCGGTTCCCGGCGGGGGCGAGCCGGCGTTCTACCTGTGCCACCTCCGCCTGAAGACGGGCCGAAAGTATCTTGCGGCGGTTGTCGGTGGCGCGGTCGGGGGCCTGCGCCGACCACAGGACGAAGAACAGAAAAAGGATGAGGGCGGGGATGAGCCGCCTAGAGTATCTCTTCATAGACAAAGACGAGATCCCCCATGAACCGCAGGTAATGGAAATCGCCCTTGTAGGGCGGCACCCAGGCCGAGAATTCCGGTTTTTTGCCACCTCCGTTCCGGTCTATCCGGTAGAGGTACGCCTTCCAGATGTCGCCGTCCTTCGGCGGGTTGTTGACCGCGTCGGCGATGCTTTTCCACGGGATGGCGATCTCGGCGGTCCAGCCCTTGTCGGTGTCGTCGGGTTTGTTGAGCGTCCCGTCGACCTGCACCGCGTACTTGATGCCCGAATCCCACGCGACATCCATGTTCTTGCGCGGGCCGCCTTTGAACGACGCGTCGAACTTGACGCCGGCGGCGCTGACCTGCATCTCCCAGTAATCCTTCCGGTCGCCGTTCGCGTCTATGAATATCTCGACCACATCGTCGTGATCGTATATCTTGTCGTCGTTGTCCTTGAGCGTCGCATGGACATCGTCATCCTCGCAGTCAAAGGCGAAATACAGGTATTTCTCGTCCATCGTGGTCAGCACCTTGGTCTGCTTCTGCGCGGTGTTCTCGCCGCTCGTGAGCCAGAACTTGCCGCCGGTCTGGGCGTTCTGCCAGTAACTCTCCTTCAGTTTGCCGTCTATCTTTATCTGTTTGCGCGACTCGCCCGCCACCGCGAAGACCTTCAACTGCTTCTTCACCAGTTTCGGTTTGGATATCTCTATCTCGGGCAGTTTCAGCCGGTTCTTGCCGTCGTTGAACTTCGGGTCGGGGGTGAGCCGTATGTCGTCCTTGAAAAAACCGGCGTGGAGCGCGATGCGGTCGCTGTCGAACCAGACCGGCAGCTCTTTTATCGACGCGTCGTCGCGGATGAGCCCCTTGAGCGGCAGTTCCTTGAACCGGCCGTCCGCTATCGGGTGGTCGTAGACGAATATCTGCTCGCCGCTCGGATCCTCGAAGTGGAAGAAGAGTTTGTAGCCCTCGGGCAACTGTTTCTTGAACCGCCAGAACGACACCACCTTGAAACTCTGGCCGTGCTGGGGCTTGAGCGGCTCGGTGTAGAAGGCGTACAGTTCGATGTTGCCGTCGTCGAGGAGCGCGCTCACCTTCTGGGCGTACGGCGGTATCTCGCTCTCGCCGACCACCCCGGCCGGTTTCGAGCAGGAGACGGCGACGGCAATGATGCCGCACAGGACAATGGATCCGACGATGCTTCTCATAGGTCCCTCCGTGGTCGTAAGAAGACTTCGGAGACCACTCTAGCGGTTCCCGCGTCGTTTCTCAAGAAAAATGGCAAGGGAATAATTCTCAAACGGCCGCTGTTCCGGTATAGTGCGAGCCGATACGGCGACACGGAGACGGAGGACCCGACTTGGCGCGACGGACGACCGACATCGCGAAACTGCTCACCGAGCATCTTGACACGATGTTCGGGTACGCCCTGTTCATCACCGGCGACCGCGAGCGGGCGCTGGATCTCCTGCAGGACACGGCGGTCAGTCTGATCGCCAAAAAGGACCTGCCCTACGAGGAGCGCGACGCCTTCCGCGCATGGCTGTTCCGGGTGCTCAGGAACAACTGGCTCAACCGGGTGTCGCGCGACGCGGCGCGGCGCGAGATACCCGACAGCGACCTGCGGCGCGCCGATGACGACGAAGGGGTCATCCCGTCGGCGGTCGGCGAGGAGGGGATAGCGGGCGATCCGCTCCTGCGCGACCGGGTCACCGCCGCCTTTTCCCAGTTGCCCGAGGATTTTCAGGAGGTCTGCTATCTGGTCGATGTCGAGGGCCACGCCTACGACGAGGTGGCCCGATTGCTGAACATACCCATCGGGACGGTCATGTCGCGCCTGCATCGCGGCCGGGAGGCGCTCAAGGCGAAACTCCTGCGCGAGGCGGGCGAGTTGCGTATCGTGCCGTTCCGGAAGGAGGAGAAGGATGGAAGGATCGCGACACTGTGAGATGAACCTGCTTTTCGTTGAACAGTTCGCCGACGGCGAACTGCCCTTCAAGGAGAGCGCCGAACTGTCGGCTCATGTTGCCTCGTGCGCCGAGTGTCGCGCCCATTTCGACGCGACGCGGCGGCTCAAACTGGTCCTGCGGGCGACGGTCGCCGCCGAACGGCTGACCGCGATAGAGCGTGGCGGGCTCGAAAAACTCATCGCCGACACCGCCGCCCGTCACCGGACGGTCCGCGAAAGGATCGCCGACCTGTTCGCTTCGCCGTATCCGCTCGCCGCGCTGTCGGCATCGGTCGCGCTCGCGGCGGTCATCGGGGTGTTCCTGCACCAGTTGTTCACCATCGAGCGGTCGGCCGACCTCATCGCCCGCGAGATACTCCACATCCACGAGACCACGCTCCCCGACGAGTTCTCCACGGCGGGCGATATCGAAACGGTAGTGAAGCGGGGGCTGGACCTTCCCGTGGCGCGGATCGGGCGGCTCGTCGCCGACAGGCCGGTGACCAAGGCGCGATTCGGCACCATCGGGACGCGGCCCATGGCGTCGCTCCACATGACCGGCCCGACCGGCAACGGCACCCTGCTCGTCGCGCGGCACAACGACGCCCTGCGCGAGGTGTTCGCCGGGGCCGACTGTCTCGGCGTCGACCGCTGTCACGCCCGCAAGCGGACGATGGGCGACACCGACCTGCTGTTCTGGGAAGAGGGGGGCGGCGATTACCTGTTCGTTTCCAAGGATCGCGGCATGATGAACGGCATGGTCCAACTCGTCAGCGCGGGCCGCTGACCGTCCTCAGAACATAAGCGAACAACCGCACCCGGTCGAAATGGCCCGTTTGCCGCTGTCGGGCACCACGACGGTGTCCTCGTCGGAGGGGACCGTACCGTCGGTCGCTAGCTCATCGCTCCCGGCGAAGTCGAAGTCGCTCGGCACATCGGGTTCGAGGTCGGACAGGTCATCGATATCCGAAGGGCCGTCGGGGTAAGCGTCGTCGGGCATGGTGTCGTCGGGGAAGGTCTCGTCGGGGATATCGCCTTCGGTCGTGTCGTCGGGCTGGGGGGTGTCGTCAGGGGTGTCGCTCTCGCAGTCCGATTCGTCCCACGCGCCGCAACTGGGCTGGCAGGTTGCCGTGCCTTGGATGTAGTCCTTCCCGGCGATGGCGGTGCAGTCGATGGTGCCGCCGTCGCATACCTCGCCGCTGTCGATCGTGCCGTTGCCGCAGGTCACCAGCGCCACGCAGAGCGACACATCGAACAGACAGTCGCCGTCACAGGCGAGGTCGCCCGATACATACCCAAGCGTTTCGCAGGTCTCGCCGCCGAGGTAGAGCGGTTCGCACTGTTCCCCCGTTCCGATGACGCCGTCGCCGCAGGCCTTGTAGGTCTTCACCGGCACCTGCATCGTCGTGCAGTGGATGGATCCGCCCTGCGGGATGATCTCGTTGGAGGTGATGCCTACGATGGTATGGTGCGGCATCAGGTCGCGGTATATCTGGAGCGCCTCCTCGTCGGTGCCGCGCCCGTAGATGGGCACAAGGACATGGTCGTTGACGATGAGCGAGTTGGTGTGGGTGTAGTAGGTGGTCGAGAAGAACGAACTGCTGTAGGTCATCGGGATGCGGACGATGGTGTATTTACCGCCGCCCGGCTTTTCGATGGAGCCGTAGAGTTCGGCCGCCGCGTCGAGTTGCGCCAATTCTTCGGCGTCGGCGCCCCATTCGGAGGAGGAGTAACTGACGATGATGGTGTCCTGATCGAGTATCTTCGAGTACATGTCGATGTGGGTGGTCCCTTCGCCCGGTATCGATACGGGGTGGAACACGCGGTCACAGCCGACATATTCTTTGAACAGTTGGGCGATGGCGGCGCGGTTCTGTTCGTTGTCGACCATGTTGTTCTTGTCGAACACGCCGGTCGACATCCAGCAGGTGCCGCGGCCGTCGGTCATGAAGTTGCCCCCTTCGGTGTAGAACCCGCTTACGAACACCTCGTCGCCCCAGAGCGCGCCGAGTTTCGGCGGTATCGCGTCGTCGTTCGGGCGTCCGTCGTAGTATTCGTGGTCCACCAGCGCGCGGGTCCCCTTGTTCGGGTAGATGTGCCACGGGCCGTAATCGCGCGTCCAGTTGGCGTCGTAGGGGTAGGTGAGGAAGGTGACATCGTTCTCGGCGATGCCGTAGGCGTTGAGCACCTGCGAGACGACATTGTTCTTCTCGGTGGTGTTCTCGACGATGATGTAGGGCATCGCCTGCGCCGCGACGATGCCGTTGATCATGTCGCCGTAGTATTTGCGGATGGCGGTGTTGTAGGTCTGCACCTGAATGACGACCCCCTCCATCGAGGCGAACTCGGCCGGTCCGTAGGGGACATTCTGCGGCGGGATGCGCAGTCGCAGGTCGAAGGGGACGCGGGTCTCCTTCGCCGCCTTTTCGGCGTCGGTCTCCCACGCCGGGAGCGGCTGTTTCGGGGCGCCCCAGAGAGCGGCGGTACCGATGAGCAGGACAAAAAGGAAGGAGAGGGGGCGTTTCATGAGAGCACCTCTTTATTTATTTTTCAGCGGTAGGACCGACATGCCTCGTTTTTCAGCAAAACGGGGTCCCGCTGTTTTAGTCCCTGTGATAACGGGGTGTTGCGTCTTACTTCTCCAGTTTCCGCGCCAGGACGCGCAACAGTATGGCGAAGGCCAGTCCCACCGCGAGCGTCAGCAGGTAGGTCGGCAGGAACAGCGGCGGCACCGCGAAGGCGACGCCGAACGAGAGGAGGCCGAGCAGTCCCCACCCCGTACTGGCGGCGGCGAGGTCGAGTCTGCGGAACGGCGACCGTCGCGGGAAGGCGAAGGGGAAGGTCAGGACGGCGGTCACGACGCCCGTCACGAAGGCGATGATCATGATCTTGAGCCGCCCGGCGAGGTACAGGTCGGCGACCCGTTTGAGGAAGGGGTTCATCTCGGCGATGGCGTCGGGGGTCCGCTGGATCTCCTCCCATGCCGCGTAGTCGGTCTCGAGCGTGACGAAGAATATGTCGCGCACCGGCGGCAGGTCGATGTCGTTGAATATGGGGCTCTCTATCATGAACTTCTCCACCTCGACGGTGGCCCGGCAGTTGTTCGCGCGGCCGGCCATCGCTTCGGCGAGCCCGCGGTCCGAGGTGATGACGGTGACGGGGAAACAGGTGACGGTTCGCTCCAGAAGCCCCACGAGCGACCCGATGGACAGGAGGAGCGCGAAGAAGGGGACGAAGGCGAACGGCCGCGCGAAGGCGGCGACTATCTCGCGGATGGTCGGTCTCATCGGTGTCCGTCGTTCTGACCGGACGCATCGTAGCATAACTTTCCGGTTTTTCAAAAAATTAACGCGAAAAGGAGGGGAGGGCGTCTTGACTTGTCGGCCCGCGCCGGGTAGAAAGGGACGACCATCATCCGGAGAGGAGCCGCATGGCCGGTACGCAGACCCCGAACGGCGACGACATCATCGCCAGCATCAATGTGACGCCGCTCGTCGACATCATGCTCGTCCTGCTCATCATCTTCATGCTCGTCTCGACCTTCATGCTCAAGGAGGCGATAGAGGTCGAACTGCCGCACGCCGCGACCGGCAAGGAGGTGAACAAGCGGACGGTATCCATCATCGTCACCAAGGAGGGCGATTATTTCGTCGGCGACCGCGCGGTCACCGGGCTTGCGGGACTCCGCGACCGGATGACCGAGGAGAAACAGGATAACGCCGAATTGCAGGTCATCATATCGGCCGACCGGCAGGTCATGCACGGCGCGGTGGTCGAGGTGATAGACCTCATCCGGCGGCTCGAGATATACAATTTCGCCATCAATGTCGAATATCAGGCCGAAACGCCCTGACCGATGAAACGGCCCAACCTCCTGCTCATCGCCGGCATCGCCATCTCCGCAGTGGTCCACGGCGCCTTCATCGAGACGCTCGTCGTGCTGAACAGTTCCGATACGGCGCGCCGCCTGTTCAAGCAGAGCACCTTCGTCCCGATAGAGGTGAAGCGGCCCGAACCGCCCCCGCCGCCCCTGCCGCCGAAGCCGAAGCCCAAACCGCAACCCAAGCCGGTGACCCCGCCGCCCAACACCGAAAAGCCCTCTCCGCCGCCGGAGGAGGAGGTGAAGCCGGTCTTCGGCGTGTCGAAGGATACCGTCGCGAACGCCGACACCGGCATCGGGGTCCGCATCGGCAACACGCTCATGAAGGAGATGGAGAAGGAATACACCCCGCCCGAAGAGGTGAAGGACCTGCCGAAGGTCGAGGTGAAACGGCCCCCCGAACCGCGTTTCAACCCGGTCGCCGCGTTCAAACTGGCCCGGATGCCCGAGATAAAGGACAAGGTGCGGCCCGAATATCCGCGCGAACTGCGGGCCGACGGCGTGGAGGGGGAGGTGCTGCTCCGGGTGAGCGTCGACCGGACCGGGAAGGTGGTCTCGGTCACGGTCGTGTCGTCCGACCACGAACTGTTCGCCAAGGCGGCGATCGCGGCGGTGCGGGCGTGGAAATTCGCCCCGGCGCGGCTCGCGAGCGGCGAGGAGGCCGACGCGGTCATCGAGATACCGGTGATATTCCAACTCGATTTCTGACCGCCCCGCGCCTCTTGACAATCGCGACGGCTCCCCGTATGATGCCCCATCGGTCCACCGTGTTCTTACTTTTTTGAGGGAGGCCCCGCATGTACCGGATCTTCATCGTGTCGCTTTTCGCGCTTATCGCGCTTATCGCCGTCTCCTGCGGTGACGAGTCGACCGATAAGGTGCCGCAGAACGACGATTTCGCCGTCGCCGACGATATGCTCGAAGCGCCCGACGAGTCGGTCGACACCGCGCCCGCCGTCGACACCCTGCCGGTGCAGGACGACATCGTCGTGGACGACACCCCGATCGTGGACAACGAGCCGGTGGACGACACGGTCGTCCCCGACGAGAGCCCCTTCGAGACGATAGGTGACTTCGCCCTGAACTTCAACGGGACGGTCAATGTCAACCTGAGCGACTATATGGCCATCACGGGCGGGAAGGGGGTCGTCAACTTCAACTTCAAGGGAGCGCCCTATTCCTACGGCGAACTCAAGATACTCGGCATAAAGCAACTGTTCCCGATAGCCATACTCCAGCAGGGCAATGTCGCGGTGATGTGGCTCGAAAGCGCGCCGGGACTCGGCGCCGAGACCAAGAAGGTCTTCGCGATAACCTTCCCCTCGACGATACAGCCGGGGCAGTATGTGATGGAAACGGCGCAGGCCTACGCCTTCTACGGCGACATCAACATCAACCTGCAGGGCGGCCAGTTCGAGATCAAGTGCGTCCGCGCCGCCGGGTATCAGGGGAATATGACGGTGAATTCGTACACCGGGACCGCCGTCGACTTCCTCGCCAACGGCCTGCTCGTCGATCCGGCCGCCGCCGCGAGCCAACTCCCGTATCCGGTGTGTGTCGACTGATCGCCCCGATCAGGGCTCTTTCTTGTTGATCTGTTTGACCTGTATCTGGCACCCGTCGTAGTCGCCGACCGTCTTGTCGGGATAGGCGGGGTCGTTGGCGCTCATGGTCTTCACCGCGTCGCAGTCGCCGTCGAACCGCACCGCGGCCGACATGTTGAAGGTCGCCGTGGAGGGGTTCGTCACGGTCGCGATGGCGTCGGCCATGTCGAGTATCATCTTGCAGGTGCCGACGCTGGCCATATCCTGATCGCCGCCCGGGAACGTTATCCGGCCCGCGGTGTATTCATAGGTCTCGGGGTCGCTCTTGTTCGCGCAGGTGGCGTCGGTGCCGCAGTCGTAGACGCTCACATGGCTCGCATCGGCTTTCTCGATGTAACTGTAGGTGCCCAGTTCGTCGTCGAGGTCCATGTTGGGGAAATGGCAGGTGTCCTTGAGCACCTGGACCGACTCGACCTTCCATACGCCGACGATCTGGTCGACGGTGATGCTGGTGTCGGGGCCTTCGTCGTTCGTGGTCGTGCCGCCGCACGCGGCGATGAGGCAAAGCAGGCAGATGGCGATGAATGCGCTGTTTCTCACGGTCTCCTCCGTCCGGTGGATGTTCTTGTCAGATATCGTCGTCCTCTTCCTCGTCGTAGGATCGCTTTTTCTTCTTTTTCGCGGGCCGTTCATCCCCGTCATCCTCGCCCGCGGCGAGTTTATCGTGCTCGTTGCAGGAATACTTGTCCTCGAGGTCGCACCCTTGGCGGTAGAAATCCTCGGCCTTGCGGCGGTGGTCGCGGATATCGGTCTTACTCATGAAGAGATCGCCGATCTTCCCGCAGGCGGCCCCGTCGCCCTTCTTGCAGGCCCGCAGGAGTTTCTTGGGGTCTTCGCCGCCCTTCTCCTCCTTTTTCGGCGCGTCGGCCGCGACCTTCTTCAGCAGTTCGGCGACCACGCTCTGGCCCCCGGCGCCGATGTCGGCGAGGCGCGAACTTTCGTCCATGACCCGCACCGGCGAGGTTATCGCGCCGATGAGCCCCCCCTCCTTGGCGTCGAAGAGCGTTGCGGTGACCTTCATGCTGTCGGGGTAGGTGTGGATCCCGATGCCGATGAACAGGTCGGTCACATCGGCCGCCTCGGTCTTGACGAGCAGGAGCGTGTCGAAGGCGAGCGTCTCGGTGAATACATCGAGCAGGTCCTTGAGTACCGGCGCGGCGCGGTTAGCCATCGCCTCCCTGAGGGCCTCCTCGACATAGGCATCGACCCCCTCGGGAACCTTCGGGACGATCTTGGGCGACCCGACCTCGCTCACGATGCCGGCGTTGAACGCGGCTATCTCCTTTTTCTTTTCGAGGTGCGTCATCACCACGGTCAGGATGTCGCGCCCCTGCATTTCCACCTGCCGGGCGACGACAATGTCCTTCCCGGGGATGGATGAACATCCGATCGTAGTGGATAAAATGATTAGGATTGTCAGTAACTTGGCTCGTTTCATCCGTCCGCCTCCTCATGGTCAGGTCATCGGATCGGTGCCGCGCCCTCGAACGCGTACAGACTTGGGCATTATCGCTCTTTCGGGCGGGCAAGGCAAACTTTTTTTTGAGAAAAAGAGCGTCCCCCCTCGTGATACTCCTTCTCCCTATCGAGGGAGAAGGTCGGGATGAGGGTTTTCATGACACCCTCACCTCGGATCCTCTCCCTCCACAGGGCGAGGAAGTATAAGGTTATGACTTATTATATCGGGCAGGCGTCGTCCAGCTTCTCGACCGGGTAGCCCAGTTTCTCCCACGCGGGGAACCCCTCCTTGAACCAGAACAGCAGTTTGGGGTCGATGCCCCACGACCGGGCCGCCTCCACCGCGTTCTTCGCGCGGTCGTGACCGCCGCAGTAGAACACCAGTTTTTTCCCGGCGTAGGGCGCGAGCGACTCCTTGGTCAGCCGGTTATCGGGGGCGCCGGGGGCGAGGTAGGTCAGGTTCACCGCGCCCGGAATGCGGCCGGCGCAGAACTTCGGGTCGGGCCGGTTGTCTATGAACACCACATCGGCCTTGCCGTGATATTTCTCCTTCGCCTCCTGCGCCGTGATGACGGTGGGGCCGGGCGCCGGTTTCTTATCGGCGGCGGCGAGTAGAGCGGCGCACAGGATGGCGGTCAGGAACACCAGCGATCGGTTCATCGAAACACCTCCGTATGATCTGCGTCCCCTTGTCAAGGGGGATTGAGGGGGTTTTGCGTTTCCCGGTGCGGGAAAACCCTCCCTGCCCTCCCTTGACAGGGCGGAATATCGGTTCGTTTTCCGTATCACAGTCCCAGTACCTTCTTCATCTTCTCGGGGTCGGCCGAGAACACCACCGTCAGGTCCATCCCCTTGGGGAGCGACGCGCCGGGGCGGTCGATGTTCACGAGACACAGTTTCGACCGCTTGAATATCATGCCGCCCGCCACGGTGAACGGGGTCCCGAAATCCTGCGGGTCCCGTTTCTTGTCCTGCAGGAGCCCGCGCTCCGGCTTGTCGGCGAACCCTTTCAGGTCGAAATCCACCCACTTGTTGTCGAGGTCCTCGACCCGCTCGATGACGAGCAGTCTGGTGACCGGCACCACCCCCATGCCGTCGCCGGCGGTCAGTTTGGCGTGGAGCACCGTGGCCTCGTACTCGAGGAGGTCGAGCGTCTTTTTGAGTTCGGCGGTCTCCTCCGGTTTCAGGTCGCCGCGGACAAAGACGAGCGGGCTCGTTCCCTTGAGGGTCGGCACGATGGTCTTCAGCCACTCCTTCTGCCCCGCGTCGAAAAGGAAGGCGACGCGCATCCCCTTCGCGAGCACGGCGGGGATAAGGTCCTGTGTCGCCCGTTCGATGTAGACATACTTTAGGGCCTGCGGCGGCTCCTTCGCTACCTTGTCGGCGGCGGCGAGCAGAGCGGCGCACAGGATGAGGGTCAGGAACACCAGCGATCGTTTCATCGGAACACCTCCTTGCAACTCCTTCTCCCTGTCGAGGGAGAAGGGCGGGATGAGGGTCTGCGAAAACACCCTCACCTCGGGTCCTCTCCCTACACAGGGCGAGGAAGACATTATGCGGTTACGGTTCACGCCTTTTTCCCCCATCTACCCCTTCCCGGCGGCGGCGTACACGGCGGCGAGCAGTTCGTCGGGCCGTCGCGTGCCGAGGAATATCCGCTTGCCGCTGGTCAGCGTGACGGCGAGCGCGCGGTCGCCGCCGAGCGTGTAGCAGATCCCCTTGTGTTTTCCCCAGAACCGGTAGCGTTTGCCCCAGCCGCCGAAGTCGCGGAGCGCGCTGTAGTCGACGAGTTCGACCTGCGCGATATCGGCGAAGGCGATGCGGCGGAAACCGAATTCGACGGGGCCGAGCCGGTAGTGGATGCCGTCGTCGCGCACCTCGATGAACAGGCGCGTGAGCAGGAGGAACAGCAGGGAGATGAGCCCGGCGACACCGATGACGATGAACGGCGCGACGGGGGCCCCCAAGGAGGGGCGCCGGAGATATTCGTAAAGGATGGCGGCGAAGGCGCCGGCCTCGGCGAGGGTGAGGAGGAAGAGTGTGGCGGCGAGGATCGGGCCGCTGAGCCCCTGCGTTTCGGTGTAGTGGGTCATGGCGGCCATGTCTAGCCCCGTATCATGATGAGGAGCATCTTGAACCGCTCGACGGCGCGCAGGGCGTGGGGTTTGTGGGCGGGCATGATGATGAACTCCCCCTGCGTCACGCGGTGGGGCTGTCCCTCGATCAGTATCTCGGCGGTCCCGTCGGTGATGTAGACCATCGCGTCGAAGGGGGCGACATGTTCGCTGAGTCCCTCGCCTTTGTCGAAGGCGAAGAGGGTGACGGTGCCGATGTCGCGTTTGATGACGGTGCGGCTGACCACCGCGCCGGCGGCGTACTCGACGAGCGTGTTGGCGTTCAGCGTTCTGGCGAGAAGTTCCGCGGCCGTCGGGCCGGCTTGCGTTTTCTGTTCCATCGGGTCTCCTCCGTTATTTCAATTCACCTGTTCTATTTCTCGCATCGGCCCTCGAGTTGGCACCGTTCGCGCGTGTCCTTTAGGTTGTTCTCGTTCTTGAGCGCCGCTTCGAGCCCTTTTTTCACGCAGTCGTCGTAGGCGGCGGTCCAGCCGGGATCGGTGCTCTTTTTCCCCTGTTTGTCGAGCCACATGTTGCAGGAGAACTGGACCGCGGGGCGCGTCATGTCCTCGATGCACTGCTTGCATGGGCCTTTTTCGCCGGAGCAGGAGATGGCCATCAAAACGACCAGCAATACCAAGATGTTCGGCATGTTCATTCTTTCCCTCCTATTTCGCGCATCGGAACCCGTAGGCGGCGCCGATGCGGTACGGTTCGCGTCTGTGGCGATAGGCGGCGCGCAGGGTGCCGTCGCCGCTGCTGAGATAAGAACCGCCGCGCAGTCCCCGATAATCTCCCGTATCGGGGCCGGTCGGGTCGGTCGCCGGAGAAACGGCATAATAACTGTCGCCGTACCGGTCGTGCACCCATTCCCACACATTGCCCGCCATGTCGTAGGTCCCCTGTGGGCCGGCGCCCGCCGCTTTACTGCCCACCGGCATCGTGCCGCCGCTCCCGCAGCCGTCGCCGCGCGCCCCGTCGTACATCACCGCATGATCGCAGTCGGCCGCCGTTTCGCCCCACGGATAGGTGCGGCCGTCGGTGCCGCGCGCCGCTTTTTCCCACTCGGCCTCGGTCGGTAACCGTTTGCCGACCCACGCGCAGTATGCTGTTGCTCCGTACCAACTGACGCAGTTCGCCGGATGCTGTTCCTTTCCGGCGGCGTTCAGGTCACAGCCATCGTCAGTGTCGTAATGCGGTTCATCGGGCGTATCGTTGTTGCAGATACCCGCCGCGATGCACTTCCCGTACTGTTCGACCGTCACCTCGTGGATGTCTATCCAATAGGCCGACAGCGTAACGGCATGATACGGCGTCTCGGGGGTGTTGCAGAGGGTGTCAAGGGCTTCATTACAGCCCATCATGAAGGAACCGGCTGGAATAGCGACCATCGGGCCCGACGGCGGGGGCTCGTCCGCGTCGGAAAGAAGATCGTCCTCTTCCTCTTCCACATCGTCGATATCGGGCATCGCCGTATCGTCGAGATCGTCGCTCCGGTCGGTCTGCGTATCGTCCACCTCTACGGCGTTGTCGGCCTCGGTGACGGCATCGGCGTCGGCGACGGCATCGGCATCAGCATCGGAGGTCGGTGTCAGGTCGAGATCGAATGCAGGGTATTCATGGTCCTTTTTTTCGGCACAGCCGATCAGCGCCAGAACGACCAGCAATACCATCATGTAGGGGCGCGCCAACGGCACGCCCGTATTCCTGTAGGGGCGCAATTCATTGCGCCCGGGGCCGGGGCGGGTGCCGGAGAGGGCGCGATGAATCGCGCCCCTACGAAGGCATACGGCGTATTTAAGAAGGGGAGGGGTCATGGGGTGTTTTTTTATACTCCTCTAAGACGGTCATGCCGGAAATGAGCAAGGTATAAAGTTGTTGGAAGAAATCTTTATCCAACAATGCTGTTAAAATTAGCTCCAAAGCATTAGCGGTATTACTTGGACTAGAAACTCTTTCTGATGGATGTGGTTTTTTACCTTTGGGTTTCTCATACTCCATGTGTTTGAATGAAAGGACATCTCTATACACTTCTCTAATTTCTAAAACATTGGTCAAGAATCCATCTTCTCTTTCTATCTTATAATAGTATTTTATCCTGTCCCGTAACGCATCAACTCTTACATTGGCATCGTTGAGGTGAAAGCAAAGCTCCCATTTCCTGAAATCATCGTGAGTCCGATCTCGGCTTATGACTGCACTTATTAACTCAGATGAATACTTGTATCTCACATTGTCCAAGTCGTCCCAATACTTCTCTTCTATTTCTTCAAGCGCGTCTTGTGCACCACAGGCACAAGCGATATAAGGGAAAAGTTTCTCGTCTTGCTGGGCCTTTTCAGCAAGTTTTCTCAAAAGCATCTTGATATGGTGCAACTGCTTATCTTTCACAGAGCGTTTCTCACGCATCTTACATAGTTCGCATTTTCCTTACCATTGTAATATACGCGACCGCTTGTGCCAAAATCTATGCGATATGCCACACTAGTAGAAGTTTTATGTGTTGATGATGTCCAGAAGTTATAAGAAGGCATTTCTGGAAAATCACTTGCGGGGTCGTGAATCGCATCATTGAGTAGTGTCGCCAATTCATTGATGTTGGGAAGACGCCAATCATCATAACCCGCATAGGTTGATTCTTCGCAATAATTCAAGGCGTCTTTCCAAATAAGGGGGTCGCTGTATTCTTTAGTCCATATAAGCCCCGTCACGATATCAATCACGACAACCTTTTCCGCAATAGTGTTTTCTGTAAAATTGCTGTTGTTCAATGTCGCGCTACCTCTCGTGCATCGAACATACTCTGCGCTGGTTTTGTTGACTTGATTATTGTCCATATACCCTGCAAAGAAACTCACGCGCCAAGCGTAATTGTTATCAAGAACATTCGAAGAAGAGCTCCAGTGTGCATCTCCTACGGTGTAAGGAAATGTGTCTTGATCTATCGAAGGCATAAAATACCCGTAGTTTAAAAGAGTAGCCAGTTCTTTCCGTGTTGGTAATCGCCAATCTTCCTGATCTGCATAAGTCAGATTATTGCAATAATCCACAGCTTCTTGCCAAGTACATCTTTTACCCGTGTCACCGGAGCAGCCAGCGTAAGTCACTGGAAGAGTCCTTTGCCAGATCAGGCCCGTATTATTGTCCGTGACCACATCAGTGCCGCTAAGACCTGTTATCGTGTAATTTTGAGGTATGCAAAGATCGAGCAAGGCATATTGGGGGTCTTGCCCGTAAAAATCGGATCCTTCCGCTTGGCAAGCCATTTCAACAGTATCGCTATAGCACTTCGTCTGTCCCGTGCAAAGCACGCCACTCTGCGTTATTGAGTCCTCATCCGGCACCACATCAGCCTCCGACTCGTCTTCGTCTGACAAGTCCGGCACCAAGTCGTCTTCCACTTCGGTTTCCGTGAGCAGATCAGCCTCCGCCTCCACCACATCCTCGTCCGCCACTACCGCGTCATCCACTACCGGGTATTCAAAATCGCCCGGATCTGTGACGCAGCAATCCTCATCGTCCGATGTTCCCTTGTCGATGATGTCGATCTCGGCCGCGCCGTCCTCGTCCGACACCTCATCCGCATCGAGCGCATTGAGCGCCTCGACCAATTCCCCGATATCGACCTTCGCCGGATGGTTGCACCCGAAGAGGGAGAACAGGGTGATGACCGCCATGAGATATAATACCTCACCCGGCTTCGCCACCCTCTCCTTGAAAAAGGCGAGGGCGCATCCGAACCACTCCTTCTCCTTTTTCAAGGAGAAGGTCGGGATGAGGTCATTATGGTGTTTTCTCATATCCTTCCCCATCAGAACCTCCCTCCAAACCCGAGATATACCCCCTCCGGCGTCACCGCCGCGGTGACCTGCGGCGCCTCCTCGGTGATGCACATGAGTATGATGCCGGTGGCCACCGCCGCGCCCCCCGCGGCAAAGAGCGCGATGCCGGTGTATTCGAGCGCCTCGGCGTCGCCGTACATCTTATCGGCGCGGCTCTGGTACGCCGCGACATCGAACGATGGCTTCACCATCTCCTGCGCGACCGTGGCGGGCGAGGTGAAGTCCTGATAGTCGTCGAACTTCTCCATGGCCGCGACCGCGAGCCCCGCCGCGATGCCGGTCACCACGATGCCCGACGCGAGCACCCACGCCCCCGGTTCGAGGTAGGGGCGGACGGGCGGCAACTCCTTTTTGTCGGCGAACTGCTTCGACTTCGCGCTCCCCTCGGCGGCGACCGCGTCGAGTTCGCTCCGGAGCGTGGCGCGGAATTCGTCGGTATGACTCTCGCGGAGGTTGAGCGCGGTCTCGAACTTGTCGTCGTCGCTTATCCGCACGACGAGTTGCTTCGAGCAGAGCGGCACGGTGAAACTGCCGGGGGCGTTGCCGACCTTCTCGCCGTCCACGAGGACGGGGGCGGCGACCGCGTTGCCGGCCTTATCCTCGGAAATGACCGATATCCCCGCAGTGCGCGGGGCGGGGGCTATCTGAACGGTGCGCTCCTCGCCGCGCTGGAGCGCGAGTTCGAGCCCTTTCTGCAGGTGGCACGGGGAATTTATCATGACGCGGTGGAGCCCGGGGGGCATCCGCATCTTGACCGGCGACACCCCGGCGGGGCGGCGGTCTATTTCGACCGTGAGGCCGGCGGGGATGGTGGTGACGGTGAGCAGGGCGAAGTCGGGCTTGAGATCGCGCGCGACGGTCGCGGGGGCGTCGACGGTGATGTCCTCGGCGTGGGCGAGGTAGTGGGGGGCCTGCAGGAGTATGGCGTGTTTCCCCTTCACGATGTTCTTGCGGCACGGGAGCGCGCTACAGAGCAGTTTGCCGTCCACCGTGACGGTGGCGCCCGGCGCGGCGCTCGTGAACTCGACGATGACCAGTTCCTGCCCGGCGGCGCGCCAGTCGCGCTCCTCGGCGAGCGTCTTTTCGGCAAAGCCGGTCGCCGCTATCTGCGGGACGAGCGCGTCTATCGCGGCGCGCAGGCCGGTCTCGGAGCCGTCGAACGGCGCGGTGGCGCCGCGGTCGGCCGCGACCTTCGCGAGATCGGTGAGACTCATCGAGAGCGTGTGTTCCCCGCCGAAGAAGGTGACGCGGGTCTCCAGCATGGTGTCGGCGGCGAGCCGCTGGGCCAGCTGTATGTTGCAGGTCTTGTCGTAACATGCCTGATGGCTTTCCTTGCGCAGGGTGAGCGCCGCCTCCTTCTGGCGGTCGCGCGCGATGACGATGAAGGCGTTGGCGGCGACCACGCGGTCCCAGAGGTACTGCGTCGCCCCGTCGAGCGCCGCCGCGTCGATGGTCTTGGAGTCGTCGATGAGGTCGATGACGGCGACCTTCTTCTTCTTCGCCTCCTCGGCCGCGAGCAGGGCGGGCAGAAGAAGCATCAGCAGGACGATGATCGCGGTCCGCATAATTTCCCCTCACTCGGATGAACAACGATGTCCCATGATAGCGAAAGGGGAGGGGAAAGACAAGAAAAGAACGCCCCGCTGAACACCCTCATCCCAACCTTCTCCCTCCACAGGGAGAAGGGGTAAACGGACTTCCTCGCCCTGTCGAGGGAGAGGACAGAGGTGAGGGTTTCTTTTAGCGTATCTTGTTCAGCGACAGCACCGCCGCGCCGTAGCAGGCGAGTGTCGCGACGGCGACGAGCGGGAAGCCGCCCGCGAGCATCAGCAGGTAGAACAGCACGAGCCCGAGCGACGCGCCGATGGTGTCGGTCGCGTAGTGGCGCGCGGCGTGTTCGCTCTGCGCCCGCGCAAGGCCGGTCGGAAAGAGCGTCCCCATGAAGAAGGCGGCGGGGGCGAGCGCGGCGATGAGGTAGAGCGCCTTTGCGGCGAAGGGCCACGAAAGCGGCGCGTACCGCAGGAGCGCGATCATGAGCGGTAGGGTCAGCGCGAGCCCTATGGTCCGCGCCCGGTCGGGGAGCCGGTCGTGGACGAGCGTCCCGGCCGCGCCGCCGAGCACGAGCGTGCCGAGCAGTATCGACGATGTCTCGAGATAGCCGCCGAGGTAGGCGCGCATCCCGTTGATGATGTGCAGTTCGGCGAGCATGAAAGCGACGCCGAGCGCCGAGAAGAAGAGCGCCTCGTTGCGGCGCGCCGCGGTGGAGACGACGACCGTGCCGGTCGCGAGGAGCAGGAAGAGGAGCGCGAAGAAGGGGACCGCCTGCTCCCAGCCCTTGAAATAGAGGAGCGGCCGGTCGTCGGTGATGGGGTCGAGCCCGAACGAACTTTTGCGCGCCAGATCGCTCGACCCGACCGGGCGGAGACGGAGCGCCGGGTCGCCGAGTATCGTTTCCCACGCGGCGATCCGGTCGGCGGAGGGGGAGGCGAGGATGAAATCGAAATTCATTTGGATGGAGCGGATCACCTCTATCTCGCCCTCGAACAGCCGCCAGTGGACGCCGTCGGGGAGCGCGTTGATGAATTTCGGGGCCGGTATCAGTTCCTTGGTGACCATGATGAGGAGCAGGCCGTCGGGCCTCAGCCGCGAAAGCGCCGTCGCGATGCCCTCCTTGGTGTAGAGGTAGTTCTCCATGCTCACGAAACTGTGCGGTATCGCGGTGTAACTGAGGTCGGCCGCCTCGAGGATGACCGCGTCGAACCGGTCGTCCGATCCGTCGAGGAAGGCGCGGCCGTCGCCCGCGTGGGCCTTTTTCACGGTGTTGTAGATGTTGCGGTTGTACCGGGCGAGCGGCCCTTTCATCGCCGCGACCACCCCCGGGTCGAGTTCGACCGCCGTTATCGAGGCGGCGTTCGTCAGGGACAGCAGGCCGTAGCCGCCGCCCGACCCGATGACGAGCACCTCGCCCGTTATCCTGCCGTACAGCGCGCGGCGCACCGCGAGATCGCCCGCCGGGTCGCCGACCGCCCACTGCTGGGTGCGGTTGTACAGCCCCGCGAGCCGCCCGTCGCTCATCTCGTAGAAATCGAGCCGCGCATAGGGCGACCAGACCCCGTGCACGAAACGGCCCGGCGCCGTTTCCCAGAGATGCGGGTCGCGGGCGAAGAGCCGGAAGGCCGGTCCTTCAAGGTCGGCGGCGGGCACAAGGAGGATGGCGGCCAGTAGCGCCGCGTGGACCCACGCCGGGCGGCCCCGCAGGAGCGGCAGGAGGATGAGAAGCGTCGTCGCGAGGAATATGTTCCACACGCCGAGCGCGGTGAACAGGTACACCGACAGCAGGTAGCCCGCGAAAAAGGCGAGCGCCGACAGGGCGATGAGGTGCTTGAGCCGCCCCGGCGCGGCGACCGCCGTCTCGTGGTAGGCGATGCCCGACAGCGCGCCGGCGGTGAAGAGGGCGGGGGCGGTGAGCAGGATCGCGGCGGCGACCGGGTTGCCCGCGAGGAACGGGACGCGGTCGGCGAGATTCATCGCGGCGGCCGAGAGCGGGAACAGGAGGAACAGGAGCCCGGTGAGCGGCCGGTGCCGGTCGCGCCAGCGGCGCGACAGGAGCGCTCCGAGCCCGGTGAAGAATATCGCGAGCGACGATATGAGCGATATCGCGAAGAGCATGTGGAACGGGAACACATAGGCGAGGAACCGTATCGATACCGCCTGATAGACCGCGCCGGCGCCCGAAACGACCACAGCGAGCAGTAACCAGTAGCGGGGGGTCGCGGGGGCGGCGGTGTCGTTCGTCATGGCGTCACATACAGTCTTTTTCGGTGCAGAGGCCGTCGGCATTGAGATCCTCGATCGCCGGGTCGCACAGCCCGTTCTGGTTCGCGTCCCAGCACCGGACGATGTCGGCGAGGTCGAGCCCGGCGGTGTAGGCGTAGGACACATACTGCGAGAAACCGTACACATAGAGCCCGACCGGCTTCGAGGCCGACAGGATATGGGCGCCGTCGGTGGTGTCTATGTGATAACGGTACCACGCGGTGCCCGGTATCTGGACGGCGTTCGCCGGGTTGAGCGGCGTTTCGTCGAGCATGATCGAGGTCTCGACCGGTGCCACCACGGTGATCCGGTCGTAATCGTAGTTGGGGGCGACGAGGAAGGTGTAGTTGGTGCGGAACTGGTCGCTGGGGGCGAGGAACATCATCGCCGGGTCGCCGGTCGTCGCGCCGGCGTCCTGCGACGCGAGCACCTGCGCCACCATGATCGGTTTATCGGCGCTCGCGGTGAAGTCGGCGGTGGTCGCGATATCGTGGAATTCGCCCGCGTCGAGCGTCACGGAGCCCGATATGCCGCCGGACCACGAGACGCTGGTGCCGTTCACCGAGGCGAGGATGCGGAAATAGTCCGATTCGGTGTTGCGCGGCTTGGTGCGGACCGCGACATAATCGCGGCCCCACGAACGGAGCGGGAACACCTGATGTTCGAGATGGTCGCAGGCGTATTTGTCGGCGGGGACATCGGTGCATTTGTGGCCGCCGAAGACCGCCACCCTCTTGTCGGCTTCCACCAGACTGCCGGTGAGGTCCACGCCGTAGGTGTAGGCGGTGCCGCTTACCACGGATGAGTTGAGCGTCAGTATCTGGTAGCGGGAAAGGGTGTACTGCACCGTTTCTCCCGCCGTATGCGCCTCGAAGCCGGTGCCGGGGGCCGAGTCGCCGCGGTAGGTGACCGTCACCGTCGTGGTGCCCGGCTCGGCGGCGACGACGGAGATGAAGCCGGGATAGGCGGCGCTCGTATAATACCAGGTCGGCCAACTCATCGCATAGTAGCGTTGACCGAGCGCACCCGTGGGGAGAAGGAGCGACGCGTCGTTGGTGTAGGTGAGCACATTGCCGTACGGGTTCATCTGGGTCGCGGTGACCGGTCGCGAAGATACGATGCGGAACGCCTTGTCCGATATGCCGGGGGCGGTGATGTGACGGGTGGTATCGAAGGTGGTCGAGCCGACGCCGTATGCCGCCACGGTGAACTGGGCGAGTTGCGTGTCGCCCGAACCGTATACCGTCACCGTCACCTCGGTGTCGTTGGGGTTGGCGACCACGACGGCGTAGTTGTTGGGGCTTTCATTCTGCAGGAAGGCGCCCCAGTATTCACAGCCGACATAACTTTCCTTCGCCTCGGCGGTCTCGCACTCGGTCAGGCAGCCGCGCCCCTCGACGCAGGTCTCAAGCGCCCCGCAGGGGTCGTCGTCGTGCAGCGAGCAGGTGCCGCCGCTGCAGTGGTCGGCGCCGTTGCAGAACAACATGTCGTCGCAGGGGTCACCGGGGGCGGCGACCGTGTCTTCGGGGCAGTCGGGGTCGTTGCCCGCGCAGGTCTCGGGGATGTCGCACTCGAGGTCGACCGCCGGGCGGCAGAGCGTGCCCGAAAGGTAATGACAGCCGTCACAGCAGGCGCCGGTCGAGCAGACGCAGGTGTCGACATCGGCGTCGGGTATCGTCGTGTCGTCGGTCATCGGCGTGTCGGTGTCGCCGGTCGCACCGTCGTCGGTGAGTGGCGTATCGGCATCATCGGTCGCGCCATCGGTCGCGTCATCGGTCGTGTCGTCGGTCGTGTCGTCGGTCGTGTCGTCGGCCTGATCGGGCCCGACCGCATCGTCGTCGCCCGTCGCGCCGTCCTCGCCGTCGGGGGAGGGGAGGTCATGGTCGCCGGGGCCGACGCCGTCGCCTTCGACCGGTACGGCATCGTCGCTTTGCGGTTCACCATCGCCGGTATCGTCGTTCTGGAGCGGGTCGTCGCCCGTCGCGTCGTCCTCGTCCGCGGCGGTGGTCGTGTCGTTGTCGCCCGGTGCGGCGTCACGGGGGATAATGGTCGCGTTATCGCATCCGGCAAGGAACAGCAGGATGGTCGCGGCGAGAAACGAAAGAGGGCGCATGCTCATGGGGACACTCCACCGGAACACCGTAAAGTTGAAAAGATACTACACCGAACGGGCGGGAATATCAAAAAATCAGGGCAGTATCCTGAATCGCTCCACATAGACCACTTCGCACGCTCCGTCGCCGGTGTCGGTGCGGGTCGTCGAACTCGACCAGTTGAAGCCGTCGGCGCGGTCGGCCCGCGCAAGGTAGCCGGAGAACTCGACGATGTCGCCCTTCTCCGCCTCCTTGATGCGCCGCTCTATCGCCTTGGTGGCCGGGATGAGGTGCATATTGGCGCTCGAGGCGATGATCTCATCCTTCGGTATCGGGTAGTCGCTTTCTTTCGACTCCCAGCGATAGAAACGGACCGACTGCGATATCTTCAGTTTATCCAGCACCGCGCTGTCGGACATCTTCCCCCAGCCGAGCGCGAGATCGACCGGCACGAGCCCGGAGCCGCGGTCTATCCAGTAGCGTTCGGCCGACAGGACGCGCGCCTTCAGCGAGAACTTCGCGAGCCCGGTGATGGTGTATTCGCCGTGGTCGATGACCGGCTTGGCCGTCAGGTCCTCCTGCACCGGTACATCGGGCGCGAGGATGCCGGGGGCGTGCTCTTTGCCGTTGGAGGGCCAGAAGTACCAGCCGAGAACGACGCATGCTAGTAATATAAAGGTGGTGCGAAGGGAGCCGGTCACGGAAGCACTTCCCAATGACCACCTTTTTGTGGCCCGACATACCGTAAGCGGCCTTCTCTCACCAACTTGGCGCTGGCGCGTTCGACCGCACTTAACGACTTGCCGATCTCGCGGGCGACTTCGGCTAGTGTCATGGCGGGATTCTCTTGCAGTAGCTGAAGGATTTTCACCGGCGTTTTCACCGGCGTTTTCACCGGCGTTTTTCTACCCGCCTTCCCCGATGGTTCTCCCTCGCTCCGGGCTCTTTTCAAATGTTCCGGATCGGCTTGGAAGGTAAGCATCAGGCCGGACATACTGTAATCGTATTCGGGTGGCTTGATGCCGTGTACGCGACATTCCTGTTCGATCTTCTCGATACCGCGTCCCCACGACTCAATAAATCCGGCCCGGAAAAAGGCTCCGGCAATGAGCGGGTTATAAGGGTTCGACGGGTGTTTGCCTAAGAGTCGTTGTAGCGTCCAGTCCTCGGGCAATTGTCCGGGGTTCCAAAGCACGATCCGATCTTCATAGACACTGAGTTGAATGGGAACACCATGACTGTAATCTTTATGCACCACCGCATTGAGGATCGCTTCACGCAGGGCCGGACGGGGGAACAGGAACTCTTCCACGCGCTGGATCCCTTCGTACCGGATGTGGGCCTTCAGATACTTGGAAAAAAGCAGGTCCAGCGTTTTATCAACCTGCGCGAACAGATTGCCATGGATCTCGTCCTGATAGCGGAGATCGTCGTTGGTCACGAAAAAGCCGATCTTGATATAAGACCCGCCGACGAATTTCTCGGTATTCTCATTGAACAGAAGAGTCGCGGCCCGCTTGAGGTAGTTTCCTTCGGTGAGTTGCAGGTTCTCGAGAAGCGAAATGTCGCTGTCCCGCAGAATCTCTTCGCTCATGCGTCCGCCTTTGGCCGCCTTTGCTTTGAACAACTGAAACGCGGCTTGACTGCAATCGGTCAGAGAGAATCCGGGGACCGGTACGCCGTCCCATCGTTTCCCGTGTTTGCGCAGGAGAAATCTGTCCAAGGCGGCCCCTTTGAGTTCCTGTTTGGTGCTGCCGCTACGGTAGTGATATTCTCCCTTGTAGCTGACCGGGTAGGGATGCGGTTCAACCACCACTTCCAGATATTCCTTCCCGGCAGTTCTCTTGAGGTTCACATCGACCATGATGCCGAGTATGTCGCGTACTTTGTTGGGTATGTCTTCCAGAAGTTTCTTTGCGTTGGCCACACCCACAACGGCGCCGCGATCATTCTTGCCGATCACCAGCGTGCCGCCTTCGGCATTGGCGAAACCGGATATCCACTTCAGACACTCATCGCGCCACGATTCTTTCCACTCGATGAACTGGTTCTCTTTCATCTTGGTCGCTTCCTCTCGCTACCCCGCCACAAATCATGCAAAAGGTATATTGCGGGAAGAATAAGTCAAGAATGCAAGGTAGTGCATAGGTTATTGTTCATGCGGGACGGTGTTCACACTCCCAGCCACGAGATGTCGCCGATGCGGGCGGTGACCAGCGTCACGATGTCGCGGATGAGCGCGATGCGATTCCCGCGCACCGCCGGGTCCTCATCCATCACCAGCACCTTGTCAAAGAAGCGGTCGATGAGCGGCTTGAGCGAGATGATCGCGTGGGCCGCCGTGAGATCGTCCTTCGTATGTTCGACCTCTTTTTTCACCTTCGCGAGCGCCGCGAAGAGTTCTTTCTCCTCGGCCGCCGTCAGTTTCTTCTCGTCGATATGCGTCCCTTCGCCCTCCTTCGCGTTCTTGAGGATGTTGCCCGATCGTTTGAAGAGTTGCGCCATCTCGAGGATGTCCCTCTCCTCGACCAGTTTCGCGATGGTGTCGGCGCGCCGTTTCACCTCGGCCGGTATGCGGTACCCCGCCTCGACCGCCGATTTCACCACCGGCGTCTCGTAGGGGAATATCGCGTAGTAGCGCTGTTTCATGAAGTCGGCGAGATCGGCTGCATCGAGTTTCAGTTTCGCGTTGTGCGCCGTGACAAGCCCGGCGGCATGGGCGAAAAGTTCCTCGAGGTCGAGCGCGATGCCGCGTTCGGCCGCTATCTGGAGCAGGCCGATGGCATTGCGCCGTATCGCGAATTTGTCCTTGGCGCCGGTCGGTTTCATCCCCGCCATGAAGCCGCCGACTATCGTGTCGGTCTTGTCGGCCAGCGCGAGGACCGCCCCCATGACGGTGGCGGGGAGCCGGTCGCCCGAGAAGCGCGGCAGGTAGTGTTCTTCCAGCGCCTGCGCCGTCACCGCGTCATACCCCGCGTTCGCGGCGTAGTAGCGGCCCATCGTCCCCTGCAGTTCGGGGAACTCGAAGACGACGCCGGTGATGAGGTCGTTCTTTATCAGGAGCGCCGCCTGCGTCATTGCGTTGGCGTCGGGCGGCTTCACGCCGAAATACTTGGTCGCGATGAACTTCGCCAGTTCTGCCGTGCGCCCCGCCTTGTCGCGGTAGGAGCCGAGTTCCTTCTGGAACAGCATGCCGGCGAGTTTGTCGGTGAGTCCCTTGAAATCCTTCTTGCGGTCGTCGTAGTAGTAGAACGCGGCGTCCGCCATACGCGCCGCGACCACTTTCTCGCACCCTTTCACGACCACCTTCGGGTCGGTCGGGGCATTGTTGAGGAACGATATGAACTGCGGCAGGAGTTCGTGCCGGTCGGCGCGATAGATGGTGAAGTAACGCTGATTCTCCTTGAGGACGAGCGTGATGAGTTCGGGCGGCAGATCGGCGTATTTCGCCGGAATGGCGCCGACGACCGCGACGGGGAATTCGGTCATGTTGGCGACCTCTTCGACCAGTTCCTCGTCGACGCCGTCGTTCCCTTTGAGGTCGCGGGCGATCCGCTGGACCTCGGCGCGGATGAGCGCCACCCGTTTTTCATGCTCGACGATGACCGACGCTTTTTTAAGCGACTCGGCGTAGGTGCCGAAGGTGACCGGTACCGCGCCGGGCGCCATGAAGCGGTGGCCGAACGAATTCTTCGCGTAGGCGATGCCGTGGAACGACCGCTCCACCGGCTTATCGTCGATGAGGCAGAGGAGCCAGCGGATCGGCCGCGCGAACTGCAGGTCGCCGTCGCCCCAGCGCATGCTCTTCGGGAAGGGCATGGTGTTCAGGAGCGTCTCCAGCGTCTCGACGATGATGTCGTTCACGGGACGGCCCGGCTCGACATGCCAACCGGTGATGAGTTCCCCCTTGCCGTCGGCCGACTGCTCGAAGGTGTATTCGGTGAGGTGGTATTTCTTGAGGAATGCCTCGCCCGCCTTGCCCAGTTTACCGTCGGCGGTCAGCGCCACCTTCTTGGGCGCCCCCTGCACCTTTTCGCGCAGTTCGGGCTGGATCGCCGGAAAACCGCCCAGTTTCAGTGCGATGCGGGAGCAGGTGCTGAATACTTCCACCGACGTCGGGGTGATGCGCGCCGCGGTCATCTTCTCGACCATCTGCGACCGTAGGTGTTCGGCCGCCGGGCGGATGAATGACGGGGGGAATTCCTCGAAACCGATCTCGAAGAGCAGGTCAGACATAACTACCTCGTATGAGACATAGGTTTTAAACCCCCTGCACGCCCCCCTTGACAAGGGGGCGGTTGGAACGGAGCATTCTGATGCGGATGATGATGAGTACCGTCGCGACGGTGATCGCTATCCACTGCGAGGTGGAGAACAGCCAGAGCCCGCCGCGCCGGTCGATGCGCAGGAACTCGATGCAGAACCGGGCGATGGCGTGGAACATCAGCGCATGCCACGCGTAGTAGCCGGTCCACAACTGTTTCGCCTTCGGGAGTTTCACGAGCAGAAATATCAGTATCGAGCCGCTCGTGCAGACCTCGATGAGCTGGGTCGGTATCAGCGGCGGGGTCGCCAACGCGGAGGACTCGAGGAGCCCATCCCGGTAGAGCCCGCTCGCGGCGGCCGAACGGCCGGGGAACACGAGCCCGAAGGTGTCGCTTATCGCGCCGTAACAGCACCCCTGCAGGAAACAGCCGATCCGGCCGACCGCCGATATCTCGTAGAAGACGAACACGATGATGTCGTAGGTGCGGAGAATGTTGAGTTTCCGGTCCTTCCGGAACAGGAACCAGCCGAACAGGGTGCCGGCCGCCATCGCGGTGAGGATGCCGCCGTAGAACACCTGCCCGCCTTTCCAGGGGTAGAGGAACTCCTGCCGCAGGAACTCGAGGAACCCGGCGGTGCGGATGACATCGAGGAAGCGGGAGAGTTGTTCATCGAACAGGATGTGGAACAGTTTCGACCCGCAGATGCCCGCATAGAACATCAACGAGAGGTTGAGGAACATCTTCCAGCGCTCTATGACGATGTGGCGCGTGACGAGGTAGACGAGCGGATAGGCGAGAAAAAGCGTCAGGAACTCGAACACGGTGTAGGAATTCCAGCCCCGTATGCCCACCAGGTCCCAGAGCGGCTGGAAGAGTCTCGGATCCATCGTCGCCTCGCGTCGTCGTTCCCCCGATGATAGGTGTTCGGGCGGTGAAGTCAAGCGGAGCGGTCTTTCTCTTGCAATCGGCCGCCGCCGCGTTATACTCGGTCCCGTTCATTATCCATGCCGATGAGGTGAGCGATGCTTCTGAAGGGGAAACCGGCGGCCGACGCGATCATCGCCGGCCTGGCCTCCCGCGGCCTGCCGAAACTGAGACTCGCTGTGTTCCACCCCGTGGGCGACGCGTCCGCCGAAAGTTACCTCAAAGCGAAGGAAAAGGCGCTCGCGCGGCTCGACTTCGCGATCGATGTCGTCACCGTGGGCAGGGATACCGGCGCCGACGCGTTCTTTGCGCTTCTCGACAAGGCGAACCGCGACCCCGGCATCCACGGCATCATGATCGAACTGCCGCTCCCCGGCGGCATACCGGCGCATGAGGTGAACCTGCGGATAGACCCGGCGAAGGATGTGGACGGCGTCTCCTATCACAATCAGGGGCTGCTCTATGCGACCCGCGAGGAGAAACTCGTCCCGTGCACGGCGCTCGGGGCGGTACTCCTGCTCGAACATTATCAGATACCGGTGGCGGGCCGCCGCGCGCTCATCGTCGGGCGGTCGAACATCGTCGGTATGCCGCTCTTCAAACTGCTCCTGAACCGCGACGCGACCGTCACGGTGGCCCACAGCCGGACGCCGCACCTCGCGAAACTGGTCGGCGGACACGATATCGTCGCGGTGGCGACGGGGCGGCCGGGGCTCGTTCGGTCGGTGGATGTCGCCGACGGCGCGGCGGTCGTGGACATCGGCATCAATGTCGGTCCCGACGGGTGCCTGTGCGGCGACTTCGCGCCGAAGGACGAGAAGGAGTCGGAGCGCATCCACTATTCGCCGGTGCCCGGGGGCGCCGGGGTGGTGACCAACGCCGTGATGCTGAGGAATCTTGCCGAATGTTACCACATACAACAGGGGAGATGAGGATGAAGGACATCGACGCGATCATGAAGGCGTTGCCGCACCGTTACCCGTTCCTGCTCGTGGACCGCGTGCTCGAGATGGAGCCGGAGAAGAAGATACGGACGCTCAAGAATGTGACGGCCAACGAGCCGCACTTTCAGGGCCATTTCCCGTTCTATCCCATCATGCCGGGCGTGCTCATCGTCGAGGCGATGGCGCAGAGCGCCGGGATATTGTTCAGCGAGGGGAACGCCGACAAGAAGATGCTCTTCATGGGCATCGACGCCTGCCGGTTCCGCAAGGAGGTCCGCCCGGGCGATCAGTTGATCATGGATATCGAGGTCACCCAGCAGCGCGGCGCGATACTGCGCTTCAAGGGGGTGGCGTCGGTCGACGGCAAAAAGGTGGCCGAGGCCGAGATGATGGCGGCGCTCGATGCCGGCGATCGCTGAGGTATTCACCGAACTGCGGGAGAGCGACGGTCTCCTGCGGGTACTCTCCGACTGGACCCGGATCGTCGGGGCCCGCAGTCGGGGGATACTGTTCCCGTACAAATTGGACAAAAGGAAAAAGACGCTTCGTATCGCGGTGCCCAACGCGATGGTCCGTTCGCAGTACGAACCGCTCGCGGCGCTGATAGTCGAAAAGATGGCGAAGGTCTGCCCCGGCTCCGGGGTCGAACACCTTGTCTTCTCGGTCGAGCCGCGGTTCTTCAAACGGCATAAGAGCGTCGCGCGGCCCCGTCCCGGCATCGAGCCCGAGCCGGGGACCGTGACCGGAAAAAAGGAGTATCTCGTGGCGCAGGGGTTGTCGCCGGAGCGGGCCGAGGTGCTCGCCCGCATCGCGGCGCGTCTGGAACGGCGGCGACATGCGGCTGAATAGGCCGGCGCTTCTCGACGCCATACTCCCCGCGCCGCCGGGGTCGTTCGTCGTGCTCGAATTGGCGAGCGACGGCATCGCCCGCCGCGCCGTCCACCCGACCGAATGGGCGGTCGCCGACCATCTGGCCCGTTTCCGCCCCTCCAACCGCATCGTCGGGCTGGCCATCGCATCCGAACGGGAACTTCTCCTGCCCGATCCGGTCGGGCTCATGGACGAGATGCTGATATCCTTCCTGTTCCTGATAGCGCGCGACGAAACGGGGGTCCCGACGACCGCGACGGTCCGCCTGCGGGGCGACGATGCGCGCCGCCGGACCTATCCGTTCTTCCTGATGCCGGAGGAGTTCGAACCTCCCGTCCCGCGTGGCGCCGATACCGCGATACTGCTCTTTAACGGCGCGGGCGACCGGTCCTTCCTCCGTGAAACGATGAAACTGGCGCGCGACGCCGGATACCGCATCGTCGCGACCGAGATACCGCGCGCCGCGACGCTCACCCGGACCGGCGCCGCGACGCTGGGAGAACGGCTCGCCGCCGCGGAAGGCTTCGACACCGTCATATTCGCCCGCGATCCGGGCGCCCGGGCGCTCGCCATCGTGGCACGGGCCTGCGATAAACGGGTCATCACGCGCGAGGACCTCATCGTCTCGATATTCGAGAAACGGGCCGACGGCCAGAGCGGCAAACTGACCGCCGCCGCCGCCGCGACGGGACGCGAACGGGTGCGGCACCACGAACGGTCGCACGGCCTGTCCCGGCTGACCGGCGGGGTGGGGGCGCGCGGGCCCGGCGAGACGGTGCAGGAAGAGCGCAAACGGTCGCTCAAGGTGCGGGCGCGCCGCATCCGGGAGGCGCTCGACAAGGAACGGGGCCGCCGCGAGAACCAGCGCAAGTTCCGCGCCCGGACGAATCATCCGACCGTGGCCATCGTCGGCTATACCAACGCGGGGAAATCGACGCTCTTCAACGCCATCGTCGGAGAGAAGGTGGTGCGGGGCTCCGACGAGTTCTTCTCCTCGATAGACCCCAAGATACGGCTCGTCACGCTCTTCGGCAAGAAGTTCTTCCTGCTCGACACCGTGGGATTCATCGAGGGGATGTCGCAGGGGGCGCTCGACGCCTTCGAGCAGACCTTCACCGAGATACTGAACGCGACGCTCATCCTGCAGGTGGTCGATCCGACCGATCGCGAATGGCGCGCCAAAAAACGGTATGTGGACGAACTGCTCGATTCGTGCGGCGTGGCGGTCGGCAGCGTCGAGGTGCTCTACTCGAAGCGCGACCTGCTCACCGGCCATCCCCCCGACGGCGGCGACCGGTGTTACGCGGCGCGCGACCGGGGCGATGTCCGGCGGCTCAAACGGTTCCTGTTCGAACGACTTTTCGGAGAGGCGGCGCCCGCCTAGCGCGGCAGGCCGACGCCGTGATAATCGAACAGTTCGCGGACCTGTTGGTCGCGGGAATAGACATTGCGCAGATCGAAGAAGAACCGGTCCTTCATGAGCGACCGTATCTTGACGAGGTCCATGCCGCGGAACTGGTTCCATTCGGTCAGGATGATCACCGCATCGGTCCCTTTGACCGCGTCGTAACTGTCGGCGCAGTAGGCGATCGCCTTCTCGTGTTCGGCCAGACGCCATTTCGCCTCGTGGAACCCCTGCGGGCAGAAGGTCCGTATCGTCGCGCCCGCCTTGACGAGCGCCGGGATGATGGTCAGCGACGGGGCGTCGCGCATGTCGTCGGTGTCGGGCTTGAAGGTAAGCCCGAGAATGGCGAAGCTCTTTCCCTTCACGCTCCCCATCGCGGCCAGTATCTTCTCGACCATCTTCTGCTTCTGCTTCTCGTTGGCCTCGATGGCCGCCCTGATGACCATCAGTTCGACGCCATGCTTCTTGCCGATGTCGTAGATGGCCTTGGTGTCCTTCGGGAAGCAGGACCCGCCGTAGCCGGGGCCGGCGTGGAGGAACTTGGGCGATATGCGGCCGTCCATCCCCATCGCCTTGGCGATGTCCTGCACATTGGCGCCGACCTTCTCGGCCAGGAGCGCCATCTCGTTGATGAAGGATATCTTCGCGGCGAGAAAGGCGTTCGCCGCGTACTTTATCATCTCGGCCGTCTCTATCGTCGTGAAGACGAAGGGCGTCTGGTTGAGGAACAGGACGCGGTAGACCTGCTGCATCGCCTCCTCGGCGCGCTTGCTTGCGGTGCCGATGACGACGCGGTCGGGATGGGTGAAGTCGTGGATGGCGTGGCCTTCGCGCAGGAATTCGGGGTTTGAAACGACATCGAATTCGTGCGAAACGCCGCGTCCCTTGAGTTCGTCGGCGATCGTCTTCCTGACCAGTTGGCCGGTCCCCACCGGGACGGTCGATTTGTCGACGATGACGGTGTACTTGTTCATGTGGCGGCCGATCTCTTTGGCCACCGCGAGGACATACTGCAGGTCGGCCGAGCCGTCGTCCTTGGGCGGCGTGCCGACCGCGATGAATATCACCGTGGCGGTCTCGACCGTGTGCTTCATGTCGGTCGTGAACGAAAGCCGGCTGTTGGCGACATTACGCGCGACGACCGCATCGAGTCCCGGCTCGTAGATGGGCATCACGCCGCTCTTCAGCGACGCTATCTTCTTTTCGTCGATATCCATGCAGATGACCGTGAGGCCGAAATCGGCGAGACAGGCGCCGGAAACGAGCCCGACATAGCCGGAGCCGACGACCGCGATCTTCATGTGGTCCCTCCTTCACAAAGAGAATTCCATGCCGCGGCGGACTTTAGCGATTTGGCCGGCGAGGTCAAGGATTCAGGGAAGATTTCGGATGTCGGACGGCCCGGTCAGCGGGTATTGTCCTTCAAGTGTTCGTCGAGGTGCTTGCGGTTGAAGAGCATGATCTCGACAAAGCCGCGCAGATAGCCGATGCCGTAACTGAAATGGGTTATGAAAAAGGCGAACACGACCAGCGGGAAGAAGACGGGCGATCGGTAGGGGCCCTTCTGGCGGAGATGGATAAAGACCGAGGATACGAGGACCGCGGAGAGATAGATCGTGGTGTAGGCGGCGAAACACCAGCGGGCCGCCGACGAGAAGAAGGAGGCGATGAACAGGGCGGCGAACCCGAGCACGAACAGAGGCGGGATAAGTTGCCGCAGACTGCAGAGCGTGCCGTATTTCCGGTTGACCTTGTTCTTCCAGTAACCGTACTGGTAGAACATGCTGGCCGCCTTGTCGAAGGTCTCGCGGGCGAAGTAGCGGATGCGGAGCCACGGGAGCATGAGTATCTTCTGGCCCTGCTGGCGAAGCCGCACATTGTGTTCGAGGTCCTGCGCGCGGGTGAACTCTTCGTCGAAATGTCCGAACTTATCGAGCGTCTCGCGCCGCCACGAGCCGAACGGCACGGTGTCCACGAAGCGTTCGCACCCTTTCTGGACGGTTCGGTAGGTGAGCCCGACGCCGAGCGGATGGCGCATGACCGCCGCGATGGCGTGGGCCCGCAGGCTGTCGTCGCCCGACAGGGTGATCCAGCAGCCGCCTATATTAGCCGCGATGCCTTTCTCGTGCCATTTCAGCAGTTCGGGGATGTAGTTGTGGGGGTATTCGGAATGGGCGTCGCACCGGACGATAAGGTCGCCGGTCGCTATCTTGAGCCCGACATTGAGCCCGACCACCTGCACGGTGTCGGGATTGTCTATCAGCCGGATGAAGGGGTGGCGTTGCGCAAGGTCGGTCACGATGTCGCGGGTGCCGTCGGTCGAATGGCCGTCTATCACGAGTATCTCGGACCCGGTGCCGGCGAAGTCGATATCGTTGGCGACGAGACTTTCAAGGCACCGGCCGATATACTTCGACTCCTGATAAGTCGGTATCAGAACGGAGACCCGCATGGAACCTGTCTTGTACCTCTCACCACATAGGGTGCGCGAGCATACCCCTTTCGAGGGGGAAAAACAAGTTTAATCTGCCGTGGGCAGGTCTTTAAAAAGATTCAAAAAGACGCTCCCACTGGGAGGCGATATAGGGCAACCCGAAACGACCGTAGGCGCTGTCCCGTATCTTTTCACGGTCCCAGTCGGTCGCGAGCGCCTGTCGTATCTTCGCGGCGAGGTCCTCCACCGAACCCTGGCGCGCGAGCAGGCCGTTCACGCCCTCGATGATGATCTCGGATGCGCCGCCGATGTCGTGGAAGACCACGGCGGGGATACCGCAGGCGTGCGCTTCGATCAACGCGTTCGGGAAGCCCTCGAAGGCGGAGGGGAGCACGAGGAGATCGGCGTGTCGCATCACGGCGTAAGGGTTCTTGATGAAACCGGCGAGATGCACCCGGGCCGCCAGTCTTTTTCCCAGAACGAGTCCCAGTATGGCTTCCTTTTCGGGACCGTCCCCCATGATGGTGAGGTGCGCCGGTATGTCGGACAGGAGCGAAAAGGCCTCAATGAGCATCGGATACTGCTTCTGGGGGTGAAGGCGACCGACCGCGATGATCCGTTTCACTTTTTCCGGCGGCGCAACGGCCGACGGCTCGGCGGCCCGCCGTTCGATGCTTTCGAGGTCGACCGGGTTGTGTATCACGGCGATCTGCCCCGTCGGGACGCGGCAGAACGACTCGATGTCGCTCTTCACCGTCCCGGAAAGAGCGACGATACGATCGTACCGGGAGAAGGTGTGACGGTAGAGCAGGGAAAGCACCAGCCGCCGGAAGGGCGATTGCAGGGCGGTCCAGCGCGAGGGGGTGTTCGCCTCGCGTGCGACCAGCCGGGTGCGGCGCGGCAGGAACGGCGAAAGAAAGGCGAGCGGCAGGCTCACATAGCCGTGTGAGGCGAGGATGACATCCGGCCTGATGCGGTATATGGCCGCGATAAGTGACGGGATCGCGGTGAGCAGGCGCGATCGCTTCAGGTCGATGATCTCCACATCGGGGGAGACATCGTCAAGATAGTCGCCGCTTTTCTCTATCAGGATGAGTATCGGACGAAAACGGGTCCGGTCGAGCGCGTTCAGCAGGCGAACGACGACCCGTTCGGCGCCGCCGCCGCGCAGATCGGGAAGTATGCAGGCGACGGTGATCATCCGCGGGAGAGCCAAGCGGTCTCGAGGAACCTGCGCAACGCCAGTTCCTGCACCCAGAAACGCCCCGGCTCGAAGGTGAACCGATCGTTCCCGTACCGATAGCACCCGGGCGTATCGCCATTCTTCAACTGTTCATGAGTATCTATCTGGAACGATATGGACGCTTCGATGACGAAGAAGCCGCCGTGCGCGGGTGAGTGTATCATGTCGACCGCTATCATCGGCGCGTTGAATGCGGCGGCGGTGCGCACCGCTATCCGCAGCGCCTCTTCGGGTATCTCCTTCTTCACGACATTGCCCGACCCCGAGGCGCGGAAGTCGTCAGACGGGTTCATGCGGTAATACCCGAATATCCGGTCGCCGATGACGATGACGCGCAGGTCGTAGGCGGCATCCTCGATGAACTGCTGGAAATAAACATAGTCCTTCTGTCGCTGGTAGGTCCAGTAGGTCGGCGCGCCCGGCGCGAAAACGCGGCGGACGAAACGGGCGGCGGCGCGGCGGCTCCGGAACAGTTCGACGCCCATCGAGCCCGAGCCGGTCGCGAGTTTCGAAACGATGGGCAGGGGGGCGGTGGCCACATGGGCGAGCGACTCGTCGCGGTCGTGCGAGATGAAGGTGGGGACGGTCGGGATGCCGTGCAGTTCGAACAGGTATGCCTGACGAACCTTGTCCTCGTAGGACCACGCGAGGTCGAACGAAGGAAGGCATTTTTTGCCCAGCGTTTCGAGGATGCGCAGTTTGTTCTCCGCCTCGTACTGGCTGGCGGGATCGCTTTCGGTGCGCCAGACGATGATATCGAAGCGGGAGGCCTCCTTCAGCCAGTCGGCGCGGCGGATGTCGTAGAACTCAAAGGGGATGCCGTTGCTTTTCAAGAACCGCTCATAGCGCGGCCAGTAGGCGTAGTGCGGCGTGTACAGCATCTTGCCGCAGTCCTTCACGAGCCCGATGCGCGGATGGGGTACGCCCGCGGGCCAGTCGATGAGCACCGGGTCGGCCCCGTCGAGCATCTCGGGGGAGAAGGCCTTGGCGCCCATGTCGCGCCGCCGTCGGCACCACTCCACGATGGGGTACTGGGCGAGGTGCTGTTTGAGTTTGAAAAGGCAGCGGTTCTTCATGCGACGCCCCGGTCAGATCATATCGAGTATCGGCGTGTGGTCATAGCCTTTCTGCTTCGCGGTGTAGGCGTGGGTGATGCGGCCCCGGTAACAGGAAACGCCGGCGCGCAGGGCGGCGTTCCGGCGTATCGCCTCGTGCACGCCGTGTTCCGCCATATCAAGAACATACGGGAAGGTGGCGGCGGTCAGGATGTCGGTGGCGGTGCGGCCCACCATCGAGGGGATATGGTCGCTGTTGTAGTGGATGACGCCGTGTTCGCGATAGAAATGGTCGAGTTCCTCGAAGGGATAGGCGGTCTCGATGAGGTCGCGGATGTTGGCGGTCGCGTCGCAGACGACGCTGTCGGGGCGCATCGTCCGTATCATGTCGGCGGTTATGAGGTGGTCAAGGCGTGCGGGGGGCAGATCGGCGCGGCGCAGGGCGCTGTTGATGACGATATCGAAGGAGGGAAGGAGGCGGGCGAGTTCGTCGCGGCTGGCGTAGGGGTGTTCACTGTCGAATCGCAGGGTCCGGATACCGAGGCGCGCGAGATGGTCGCCGGCAAGACCGAAGCGGCGGTTGATGCGTTCATTGAGCGTTTCGGGATGTTTGTCCAACACCGTGATGTCGGCGTTGATGTCCATGAAGTATTTCAGCGCGGTCGAGCCGATGGTGCCGATGCCGATGAGCAGCACCTTCGCGCCGGGGAGCCCGTTCTCATGCCGTCCGCAGAGAACGCCCTTGTAACGGGTACACAACTCGACCGCCCGTTGGGCGAAGAGGTAGCCGGTCAGGCGGCTCATCGGTTCCAGCAGGACCAGATGCCCATCCTTCTCGACCCATTCGTAGGCGATGCCGAGGAACCCGCTCTTGATGAGGCGGTCTATCGTCTCGCGCGGCGTATTCCCGTCGAAGTGCAGGTAGGTGAAAAGTGTCTGATCGGCACCGTAGTCGCCGATCTCCGGTTCTATGGGCTCCTTGATCTTCAGGACGAGTTCAGCCTTCCTCAACAGGGTCTTTTTGTCGGATATCATGGCGCCGGCGGCCTTGAATTCGTCATCGCGGTAACCGGAACGGTTCCCGGCGCCCGACTGTACATGGACGGTGTGGCCGCGTTCGCTCAGCATTCTGACCTGACCGGGCACGAGCGCGACCCGGTTCTCGTCCTTTTTTATCTCTTTAAGAACGCCGATGATCATGATCCCTCCCTCGTGCGGGTCTCACAGACGCGTGGAACGGGCGATTATTCACGGAAAAAGAAGGGAAGTAAAGGATTTTTTGCTTGACTTGCCCTTTGTATCTGCTAGTTTGCTTCGTCTTTAGTGTTTTCAAAAGGATAGGGAGCTTCTGTGGCCGACGCCATACCCTCTGCGGACAAAAAGACCTTGTGGGGCAATTTCCTGTCGCTGGCTTCGCTGAAGGGGTTCGATTACATCCTGCCGCTCATAACGCTTCCGTATCTGGTACGCGTCCTCGGCGTCGAGCATTTCGGCATTGTGTCGTTCGCCCAATCCTTCGCGCAGTATTTCATCCTCATCACCCAATACGGATTCACCCTTTCGGCGACGCGTGAGATATCACTGAACCGAGATGATCCGCAGAAGATAAACGAGATATTCCTCGCGGTCATGGCGGTGAAACTGTTGCTCGCGGTCGCCTGTTTTCTCGTGTTGCTTTCGGTCATCATGCTTTTTCCCCTGTTCACGGCTTACTGGACGGTTCATCTGTTCTCTTTCGGACTGGTCCTGGGCGATGTCCTGATACCGGTCTGGTTCTTCCAGGGAATGGAACGGATGAAGTTCATCGCCTATTTCAACATCGCGGCGAAACTGATATTCACCTGCCTTGTCTTCCTGTTGGTGCGCGGCCCCGAGGATGTGATGATGGTGCCGCTGGTGAACGGCATCGGCTTTGTTTCGGTCGGCTTCGTTTCGCTCTGGTTCGTCCATCGCCATTTTTCGATCCGCTGGTATCTTCCCGCCCTCGGGTCGGTCAGGCGTCTTTTCGTCGAAGGGTGGCACATTTTTATCGCCAACATCACGCCGTCACTTTATCATAATTCCTCGACATTCCTGCTGGGCATCCTCTCCTCGAACATCGCGGTCGGCTATTACAGCGCCGGCGCGAAACTCGTCGAGGTGGGCAATGCCTTCATGTATATCATCGCGCGGACCATTTACCCGTACATGAACCGGAACCGTGGCGCGTTTGAAGGGATGAAGAAATATCTTCTTGTGCCCGGCCTGATCATGACGGTCGTTTTTCTGCTGGCGGCCGATGTCGCCGTCGAGATACTTTTCACCGATGCGTTCGGCGACACGGCGCTTGTCCTGCGCCTGCTTGCGATCAGCCCGCTGACGATCGGGGTCGTGGGGGCCTACGGTTCCAACTATCTTCTGGTGCATAAGCAAGACGCCCTCTATATGCGCATCATCATGTATTCCTCGATAACAGGCCTGTTCCTGCTTTGCGGCGGGATCGTCTGGTATCAGCATTTCGGGGCCGCGGTCACCGTTTCGCTGACCCGTATCCTGATGGCGGCATGGTGCTTCGTGGCCTATCGCCGCCTGCGGAAGGCCAAGACCCCGGAGGCGGCATGAGGATAGCGTTCACCGGCGATCTCAGCTGTAGCGGGAAGTTCGCCGAATGTGTCGCGCTTGGCAAAGAGATCTTTTCGTCTGAATTGCGGGAACTGCTGGCCTCCTGCGATCATGTGGTCTGTAACTTTGAAGGGCCGGCAACTGCTCAAAAGGCCGAGACCGACTATGGGTTCGAGGTGGTCAGCCCTCCCGTCTCGGTCCCGTATCTGGTCTCGCGCGGCATCAGTGTTTTCAACCTCGGAAACAACCATGTGTTCGACTGCGGGCAGACGGGATTCTCCGAAACGGTCGGGCATATGGCGACGGCCGGGGCCCGCTATTTCGGCGCGGGCTATGCCGCCGATGACTTTGATATCCTTGTCGTGGAGGAAAAAGGCCTGCGCGTGGCGCTTCTTTCGGTGACGGATGCGTTGAGCCCCGTCGCCGCAAAGGACCGCGCCGGCACGGCGGTCTTTCGTTCGCTGGGAGCCTTGCGTGAGCGGGTATCTTTCCTCCGCGATACGAAAAAAGCCGATCGGATCGTAGTGAATTACCATGGCGGCGAAGAATACACGCGCATTCCCCTGCCTGCTAAGCGATCGTTGTTCCGTTCATTCGCGGCGTTGGCGGTCGATGCGGTCGTTGCGCATCATTCCCATGTGTATCAAGGATACGAAGTGATCGACGGCAAACCGGTGTTCTACTCGCTGGGGAATTTCATCTTCGATATCCCGCCGCATCATAAAAGGGATCATACCGACACGGGTGCGTTGGCGGTTCTCGAGTTCACGCAGAACGGTCTTGCGTGGTCGATTATCCCTCTGCGGATAGACCGCGACGCCGGCCTGGTGTCACGCGGGGATCCATCCGATGAACTTTTCAGCCGCTTAACGCTTCCTCATGTGGCCGATCCCCACGGAGCGTGGCTTGCCGATGCCTACCGGACGCTTTTCAACAACCGGCGACACCGTGAGGGGACGGGGATTGCCGGACCCGCAACGGCGGCGACGGGGCAACGGTCGCTGACACACTATTTCTCGTTGCGGCATTTTAAAACGCTTTGGACGCTGTTCCGCGCACCTGACACCCGACCGGTACTCTGTGCGGCGCTGAAGTTTATTGTTCTGCGCAAACTGGGGCTGTTGAGGGACAGGTCCTAGCGCGGTTCGGGACTCGAATTCTCGTACATCCACTGCTTCCAGCCTCGTCGGTCGAGGGCCTGCATGACCGATATCTCCCAGTTATCGTTCCCTTCGATGATGACCGGGCCGTCGGCGGTTATCGCGATGTCCCATCCGATATGGCGTATGCCGTGGAAGAACTGATGTGTCTCCTTGGCCAGAGCAGCAGATTCACTGAAGAACGGTGGACGATAGCCGGCAAAGGGCCTCCCGGTCGCGGGATGAGCGGTGACCACGCCGCCGTATTCCGGCTTGAAGTATCCTTCGGTCGCGAGCTCACCGGTGGTGATGTCGACCTTTATGATGATACCGCCGATCGCCCAGTTGTCGACCCGGTTCCCGTTCGCGCCGAAGCGCATGATGCCGTAGAAGAGTTCCGGTCCCCGACGGGTCATGACGGTGTATAGCCGTAGCGTGTTCGTCGTGAGCGGATAGAAGGAATCGAGTTCGGGGTGCTGCCGGACCTCTCTCTGAACGAAGAATACGCCATCCAGAGCGGTCGCCAGTTCGTTCTCGGTCATCCGGCGGTCGTCCAGCGTGACGATGTCGCCTTGCTTGATCATGCGGAATATCTTTTCCCCGCATTCACCGTACACATACTTGCAATAGGATGAAAAGTCGGGGCGATGCGGATCGTACAGCGACGAAAGGGGGGCCGGCCCGCATTCGCCTGCCCAACGGACGGAACCGCGCTCGATCAAGGCGATCGTCGGGGGGACCGGCAGGGCGATACTTTCCATGTATTTGTTGAAAACGAATTTGTCGCGAAGCAGGATGGAATAGTTGCGGCTTGCGGCCAAGTGGCGATTGAAGTTTATCCGGTCACGGAGTTTACGGAACTCTTCGTAACCGATGTAGGACGAAAGATCGGCGCGGTCCCTGCCGTCGAGACGGTAGAGATAATAGAATTCGTTCACTTCTCTGTGCCGTATAAGCCAAACTATCTGGTCGAGCCAAGCCAGCGCTCTTGATCGGGTGTTTGCCGGATCGCCGGTGTAGGGAAGGATGCGCGGGTCGTTCATGAAGGACCAAAGCTTAGCGAGATTCGCGGGGAACCGCGACCACTCGAGAAGGAAAGAGGCAATCTTGCGCAACATGGTCATGCTCTCGGACCTCCGGTGGCTCCGTGTGTCTCGAACAGTTCGATGAGCCGCGCGGAGACGACCGGCATCGCGAACCGCTCCTGTACGACGGCGCGACCTCTGGCGGCGATGACCGTGCGGACCTCCGCGTCGCGGGAGAGGAGCGCTATCGCCTCGGCGAGCGCGGCCGGGTCCCGTTCGGGGACCATGACGCCGGCGCCATCCTCGAGCAGTTCCGGTATGCCGCCGGTGGTCGTCGAGATGACCGGCAGGCCGTGCGCCATCGCCTCGATGAGCGCGACCGGTATCCCCTCGCGCACGCCGTTGCCGAGATCGATGCTCGGCAGGACCGCCGCGTCGACCTCGTTGCGGGTGTACATCGACAGCAATCTGCCGTGCGAAACGCGGCCCGGGAACTCTATACGGTCGCTGACGCCCTGCGCCGCCGAAAGGGCGCGCAGTTCATCTCCCAGCGGGCCTGAGCCGGCGATGATGAGCCGTACGGTCGTGCCGCTCTTTTTGAGCGACCCCATTGCTTCGATGAGGTAACGATGCCCCTTTACCGGCAGCAGGTTGGCGGGGCAGATCAGGATGAAGGGGCGCCCCGGGACGATGTTTCGCGGTGCGGGGATGCCCGCAGGGATGTCGACACCCATCGGCAGAAGGTGTATCTTCTCCTTCGGCGCTCCGGGTACGCGGGACCTGACGAGCGCAAGTCCGCTACGGGATATCAGGCGCACAAAGGAGGCCGACGCCATTTTGCGGGAAAGCAGGTTGTTGTCCACGATGTCCCAGCGGTGCGCGGTGAAACTCCATGGGACGCCGCTCAACCGGTGCAGGGCCATGGCGAGCGACGAGGAGGTCGCGGCCCAATGGGCGTGGATATGGTCGAACGAGCGGAGATCGATCGTCCGCGCGAGATAGAGCGCCTTGAGGAGCGCCGCCGCGTTCTTGAGGATGTGTCGGGGGGTGCGCGTAAGGAGCGCCCCGCAGGCGCCCAGCGAATCGGCCGGATGCCGCAGAGGGTGGGCGAAACCCGCAAGAAGGGATGGTGATATAAGCGGGATGATCAGTGAGCGGGGGAGGAGTGACCGCGCGTCATCGTGGATGAACCCCCCGCGCGGGTGGACCGGGATCACGGTGATGTCGTGTCCGGCGGCGGCGAGCGCTTGTATCTCCGGTATGATGAATGTTTCCTGCGTCCCGATCGGCAGGCTGGAGGTGATATAGAGCAGTTTCATGCCGTCTCCCCCGTCGGAGCCGTTTCCTGCGATGCCAGTATGCCGCACAGGGCCCACACCCAGTCGTTCAGGCGCGGCGTGAAGAAAGAGGGGATGCCGACGCCGGCGATCAGCAGGACGAAAAGCCAGAGAAGGAACACCTCGCTGCCGATGCGGCTCCGCCGCCCGATACGGTAGGTCGATAGCGCCCACCACGCGAAAAGGGTCAAGCCGATGAGTCCGCTCTGGTAGAGTATGACCACATACATCGAATCGCCGATGAACACGCCCTGTTTGCGCGACCAGCCGTACCCGATGACGGGGTTCTCTCGTATCTCGTATATCGTCCGCGCCAGATAGCCGGTGTTCTTGGCGTAACGCGTCTCGAACAGTTCCATGCTTACGACGCGATGGACCTGATAGGTGATATTGTTTGCGATGGATTCATAATCCTCCTGTTCCCCGAGGACCATGAGATACCCGATGATCACGAGGCCCAATGCGCCCGATACCGCCAGCGTCAGCAACTTGTTCTTCCACTGGAGCCGCAGAAACAATAGGAAAAGGATGATCGCGAGCCCGGCTACGAAGGTGCCGGAAAGGGTCATGACGCCGCCGATGAACGACATGATCAGCGAAAGAAGAGGAAGCAGGGGGCGTCGGTCGTTCCCCGCCGTGCCGCGCAATTCGAACAACAGGTAGACGGAAGTGGCGAAGGCGATGAGAAAGTAGGAGGCGGCGTACGACGGATGCTCGAATACACTGACGGCGCGAAGGATGAACCCGAGTTCGTCGACCAGCCGCTCGACGACGATGCGCCCCGGGGAGATGTAGGCGCTCATGGTGAGGTCGGTCGCCGCCTTGAGGCCGAAGGTCTGGGTCGCGGCGAAGAGCCCGAGCGGGATGGCGGTCGCCGCGAACAGGCGCAGGAACGGCGGCAGGTCCTCTTTGCGGAACCCGGCATTCGCGAAGAGGAGTATGATGATAGCCGGTTTCAGGTAAGCGTATGCGTTGAACCATGCGGGGGAAACGGCTGTTCCGGTGACGGACGATACGAGTGTCACGCAGAGGGTGAGCGCCCACAGGAGGATTATCGGCCGGATGACGCGGGGAAGGGGGATGTCCGCGTTCCCGCGACGCAGGAGGAGGATGAAAAGCAGGGCCGGCATCATGACCAGCTCTATGCGGACATAGGCGGAACCGAATATCATGTAGGGCGCGAAGAGGATGCCGGGCAGGAGGATCAACAGGCTTCTTTTGAGGTCGCGGAACGCCTCGAACAGGCACCAAGCGCAAAAGGCGATGGAAAGTGTGGTCCCCACGCGGTCAGGCGCTCCGGCCGGTCTTCAGGGGATGATGCATCGGGAATCATTGGCCGCGACGAGGAGCATTCCCTCTTTCAGTTCGACCCGTCGCGCGAGGATATCGAGGTGTTTGCGGAGCAGGGCCCGTTCGGTCCATCCGACCCGGGTGACCACGAGCACGGCGTCCGCTTCGCCGGCGAGGAGTTCGGCGTCGACCGACTCGCTCATCGGCGGGGTGTCCACGATGACGAAATCATTATCTTCCCGCAGGTGGAGGAGTTTTCCCCGGACGGCGCCGGCGGCATCCGCGAAGGCGCCGCTTTCCATCGCGACGCGAAGGGGCACGGATGTCTTTTCGGGGGAAGGTGCGGAGGCGGTCGCTCCCATGAGCACGGTCCGGTAGCCGCGCCGGGCGAGCAGCTCCGCGGTCCGCTCTGCGACGAAACTGATGCCGGCGCCGCGTTTTATGCCGCAGACCGCGATGATGCCGCAGTGGCGGTCGATGATGCCGGCCGAGACCAGCAGGCGCAACAGGCGATCATCGAACAGTTCGGTGTCGGATCCGTCGATGCGCGGCAGATCGGCACGCAGGGGAGCGTGGCCGGTGAGGCGCGGGATCTCCTCGCCGAACGCGAGGGTGCGGCGCAGGAAATAATGGCCGAACACGACCGCGGTGCTCAGAAGAAGGGCCAACACGAAGGCGAGCACCAGCGATATGGATATGCGCGGGAAGAGTTTTTCCTCACGCGGATCGGCGGGGTCGATGATGCGGATGTCATGCTTCATCGATTCTTTCTTTATCTCGTTCTCGTAGAGTTTCTCGTTGAGGAACCAGAATATCTTTTCGACCGCCTGCGATTCGGCCTTGAGCACCGCCAATTCGCTGAGTTCGGGCGGCAGACGGCGCATCTCGTTATCTATCTCGGTCATCTTGGTGTTCAGAAGCGTCTCGACCTGTCGTATGTTGGTATCGGAATCGTCGGCCATTGAGCCGATGGTCTTGCGTGCCGTGGTGATCTGCTGGCGGAGCATCACGAGATCGGGGTGCGAATCGAGGTATATCTCCGACGCCTTTTTTTCCTGCATCACGAGTGCGTTATAGGTCGAGACGACATCGCCGAACGCCTTGTCGTCGTCGAGCATCGGCGCAGGCAACATGCGCGCGCCGCCCTCCTCGCCGATGGCCTTGCGGAACTCGCCGATGAGACTGCGACGGATATCTATCTCCTTCTTCTGCTGTTCGAGTTCCAATTTGCGTAGGACGAGCGTTTTGACCTGCTCGTCGGGAAGGATGGTGCGGCTGTTCGACATGAAGGCGGTGAGTTTGCGCAGTTTCTCGTCGCGCTCCTCCTTGAGCCGGGAGGAGAGTCTTTCGAGGAAGGCGCGCGTTATCTCGGTCGTTTCGGTACGCCAGCGCATCTTCTTTTCCGAGAAGATGGAGACCAGTTCGTTGAGAAAGAGCGCGGCGAAGGGAGTGTTCGTCGTTTCCATCGAGACGCGGAAGAGGGTGGATGCCTTATCTCCCAGCGGGAACGCCTCGTAGGAATCGCGGACCGCCTTGCGGGCCTTCACATAGGTGCGATATGAGAATTCGTACCGTTCCCCGTCCGGTATCTCGCCCGCTTTCTCCATGACGACCTGCCCGCCTTTGAAGGTGCAGGGCTTGCCCCATGTGCAGTCGGCACTTTCGGACCCGTTCCCGATCGTGTAGCCCGTACCGGTCACGGTGACATCGCCCGATCCGTCGGCGAGCGCCGGATGCGTCTGGACAAAGTAGGGGGCGCCGATGAATTCGGGGTCTCCGCGGAGTCGTCCGATCAACTGGCTGAAAAAGCTGTCATTGAGGCGTTCGACCGGGAACTGCAGGTTGAAATGGTCTACGAGCCCGTCGATGACGGCGCGGCTTTTGATGAGTTCGGTCTCATTCTCGGAGGTCTGGAACCCGCCGAGGAGGAGTGTGGCCGGATTGGGCAGCATGAGTGCCGAGGGGTCGTCCTGCTCGATGAGTATCGTGGTCGACACCTCGTATTCGGGTGCAAAAAGCAATGCCGCAAAGAGGCTGATGAAGAATATGGCGGGGAACAGAATGAGCATCATGCGCGACCCGTGGCGCAGGATGATGAGGAGATCCTTGAGCGTAAGATCGGTCATGGCCGGCTCACTTGAGTCCGTTATGGATGTCAACAGCGTTCCTGACGGTCCCCGTCGCCGCCTCAAGCAATTGGAAGGTCGGCAGGAGTTGCTGGATGATGCGGTTGTAGCTGGTCAGTCCGGTCGGCGCGACGACAAGACGGTCGCCCGGCTGGAGTCGCAGGTCGCTGCCGGTATCGCCCCCGAGTATCTTGTGATAGTCGAGAGCCGCGTACAGGAACTTGCCGCCGTATTGACGGACCAGATAGAGCGAGGCGGTGTCGGCGGTGACCGGGTTGACGCCGCCCGCTTCGGCGATGAGATCGAGTACGGTGTAGTCGGGCTTGGTTATCTGGTAGGCGCCCGGCCGCGCTATCTCGCCGACGATGTAGACCCGTTCGGCCGACGCGGGGGGCACGAAGAAGGTGTCCCCGTTCCGAAGGCGGGCCTGCGAGTAGTCGGTCTGGGACCGCCCGACATCGGTCAAGGAGAGCGGAACGACCTTCTCGCCCCGTTTGAGGTACACGGTGTTGGCCATGGTAATGGTCGATCCATCCGATATCGGTGATACACGGGCGAGTGCGTCCATGATGGTCGTCGTGGGGGTGATGTTGTATTTACCGTTCCCGCTCGATGCGCCGGTTATGTAGTAGAATTTGCTCTGGAATTTAACTATCTCGACCGTGACATCGGGATTTTTCACGAAGTCCTTGAGCCGTTCCTCCAGTAACTTCGCCGCCTCTTTCTTGGTGAGTCCGCCCACCTTGATGCTCTTGATGATGGGGTAGAGTATCTCCCCCTTCTCATCGACCACCTGTCCGTAAAATTGGCTGATGGAAAGGGATTTTGAACTGAGTTCCGGGATGTTGTAGACATCTATCTTGAGTTCGTCCCCGGTGCCGATACGGTATTCTTCGCTGTCTGCGAGCAGATCGCGTACATCGTTCTCTGCTGAAAGCGGCGCAAAAGGAAGTTCCTTGCCGGAGACCTCGTGCCCGTAATTCGAGGTGTGGGAACACCCGACGATAAGAACGAAGGCGAGAAGCGTTACGCTGACGATCCGTTCCATCTTCAACCTGTGTGTTATCCCAAAAATCGGTTAATCATACCGACGCGCGCTGAAAATACAAGAAAACAGGACCGTCGTGGAAGGTCAAAGCTTCGTCGCGAGGGTTTTGGCGACCTTTTTCTGATCCTCGGCGGTCACGAAGGCGCTCATCGGGAGGGAAAGCACCGTGCGCGCCGCCTCTTCGGCGACCGGGAGCGAACCCGGGCGATGACCGAGCGGCGCGAAGACCTCCTGCAGGTGGAGCGGCAGAGGATAATGGACCGCCGTCGCGATGCCGGCCTCCTTGAGTTCCTGCGCCACGATGTCGCGATCTTTCACGCGGACGGCGTACTGCGCCCAGACCGAGAGCCGTCCGTCGCGCACCGTCGGCCGGGTGAGCGGCAGTTTCATCAATAGTTCGTCGTAGCGGCGGGCGACCTCCTGCCGGCTCGCGATCTCGTCATCGAAATGACGCAGTTTTACAAGCAGGACCGCCGCCTGTAGCGTATCGAGGCGGCTGTTCATGCCGATGTCGCGGTGGTAGTACCGTTTCGACTGGCCGTGGAGCCGCAGAGAGGAGAGTTTCTCCGCTATCGCCGCATCGTCGGTGAAGACCGCGCCGCCGTCGCCGTAGCAGCCGAGCGGTTTGGCGGGGAAGAAACTGGTCGTTGCGATCCGCGTGATGGCGCAACTTTTGCCGTTCCCGTAGCGCGCGCCGAAACTCTGAGCCGCGTCTTCGATAACGGTGAGTTTGTACTTCGCCGCGATGGCGTTCACCGCGTCGAGGTCGGGGCACTGACCATAGAGACTGACCGGGATGATGGCACGGGTCTTTTTTGTTATTTTATCTTCTATCTGCGCCGCGTCGATGAGGTAGGTGTCGGGTTCGATGTCCACGAAGACCGGCTTGGCGCCGACGGTCGCTATCGCCTCGGCGGTGGCGATGAAAGAAAAGGTCGAGGTGATCACCTCGTCGCCGGTGCCGATGCCGAGCGCGCGGAGCGCGAGCACCAGCGCGTCGGTGCCGTTGGCGCAGGTGACGCAGTGGGCGGCGCCGCAGTGGGCGGCGAGCGCCCGTTCGAGTTCGGCCACCTCGGGCCCCATGATGAACGAGGCGCGGGCGCAGACCGCCCCGATGGCGGCGTCGAATTCTTTCTGGTAGGCGCGGTACTGTGCCGCGAGATCGATGAGTTCTATCTTTTTCACAGCGGCCTCACGATGCCGTTCTTCAGTTCATAGCGGGCGCCGTCAGAAACATCGGTCGCGGTGCCGTCGGCCCCGAACACTATCTTATTCCCCGAGCGGCCGACCCAGCCGTGCTGTTTCGCCGGCGAGCCGTAGACGAGCGCGTAGGCGGGGACATCCTTCGTGATGACCGCACCGGCGCCGACGAAGGCGTACTCGCCGATGGTGATCCCGCAGACGATGGTGGCGTTCGCGCCGACCGAGCAGCCTTTTTTAAGCAGTGTCTTCCGGTATTCGTCCTTGCGCGGTATGAAACTGCGCGGATTTATCACATTGGTGAAGACCATGGAAGGGCCGAGAAAGACATCGTCCTCGATGACGACCCCTTCGTAGATGCTGACATTGTTCTGCACCCGGACACCGTTGCCGATGAGCGCGCGCGGCCCGATCATGCAGTTCTGGCCGAAGGAGCAGTCGGTGCCGATGCGCGAGCCGGTCAATACATGGCAGAAGAACCATATTTTGGTGCCCGCGCCGATCGCTACCTCGTCGTCTATATAACTGCTCGGATGGATGAAGGTCTCGCTCATGGTCGTCTCCTAGGGTTTTTTCAGCCAGCCGTTCGCACGGTACCACGCGACGGTCTGCGCGACCGCTTCGGGGAGCGGCAGGCGTTGCCGCCAGCCGAGCGCCTCTTTTATCGCGCCGTTGCAGCATATCCACGCATCCTGTTTCATCTCGATGACCTTCTGTCCATTGACCGGGAGGGCGCGTCCCATGATCCGTCCGGCGATCCCCGCCGCATGGCCGATGGGGGCGGCGATCCATTCGGGTATCGCGATGCGCAGGACATGTTTTTTCCCCATCGCGACGCGGATGGTCTCGCCCAGTTCACGCCACGAGACCGGTTCGTCGTTGGCCACGAAGAAGGTGCGCCCCGTCACGGCGCTTTCGGCCGCCGCGACGATGGCGTCGCAGAGGTCGGCGACCTGCACGATCGATATTTTCTTCTCGCCGCTCCCCAGTAGCAGGAGTATGCTTTTGTCCATGAACTGAAAGTAGGTGTAGATGTCGCGCTCGTTGGGGCCGAAGACCGAGCAGGGACGCAGTATCAGGTAATTGTCGCCGTGTTCCGCCCCCCATTTCCTGACCGCCTTTTCGGCGGCGAGTTTGCTGTTGCCGTACCAAGTGAGGGGACGCGGCGTATCGCTCTCGACCACCGGCCGGTCGCCGGTCGAAGGGCCGGCCGCCGCCTGCGAACTGACGAGGATGAAGCGTTGTCCGCCGATCAGCGGCGCGAGGAGCGCCTCGGTGAAACGAAGATTGCCGTCGATATATTCCTGTTCGGTCAACCGTTTGGTGGCGCCGGCGATATGGATGACCGTATCGCAGCCGTCGGTCGCCTTGCCGAGGAGCGCGGCATCGCCCTGCCCGCCGACATATATGTTCGCGCCCGCCTTTTCGAATCGTGAAATGTCGTCATTCCGCCGCCTGGTGAGCAGGCGGGGCCGGATGCCTTTCGCGAGCAGGAGTTCGGTCAGATGGCCGCCGACAAAGCCGGTGGCGCCGGTGACAAGCACCTCTTTCATGCGGTCGGGCCGAGCGGCTTGGCAAGGATGAGGTACTGTTGGTAGAGGTGGGCGCCCATGTGGGCCGCCGCGTTGTTCATCGGCTTGTTGGTGTCGAGTATCCACGACATCTCGACGGTAAGGTATCCGGAGGCGTAGCCATCGTGGAAGAGGCGATGGTACATGAGCGCGTCGAAACCGAGCAGACGGTATTTCTTCAGGGTGCCCAGCAGCATCACGCGGAAACGGTCGATATGTTTCTTCTTGTTGAGGATGAGATGGAGGAAATGGCGGCTGAAGATCGAGCCGTTGCGGTTCTTGATGAGTATCCGGTTGATGTCGGGCATCGCGACCATGAAGGCGACCGCTTCGTCGTCGAGGAAGACGAGATAGGTAAGCGGCAGGTCCACGATGAGTTTGAGTTCGTCGGCCATCGCCGCGATCTCGCGGTCGGTCATCGGGACATAGCCCCAGTTGTCGCACCAGGCCTCGTTGAATATCTTCAGGATGATATCGACATCCTGCCGCAGGCGCTTGAGGTCGATGTGGCGCACCTTCAGACGGTCGCCGTATTTCGTGCACAGTTTCTCGTCGCGGTTCCGGAATTCTTGCGGCAAGGCCTTCGGCTCCTCCAGGATCCAACTGTTGAGCACCTGTTCGTCGGCAAACCCGGCCGAGCGGAACAGGTCGGGATAGTAGGGCATGGTGTGGGGGTTCATCAGGAGCGGCGGCTGGTCGGCGCCGAAGGTGGAAAACCCGGGTGAATCGTGGTTGGTGGTGAAGTTCATCGGGCCGATGATCCGTTCGTATCTGCGGGCCTTGACCCAGTTCTCGGCCGTCTCGATGAGCGCGCGGGCCGCCTCGGGGTCGTTCGAGCATTCAAAAAAACCGAAAAAACCGTGCCGTGTTTTGTGGTAGGCATCGTAGTTATGATCGATGTGGGCGGTGATGCGTCCGACCGGGACGCCGTCGCGGTAGGCGACAAAATAGTCGGCCTCGCCGTGTTCGAAGAAGGGGTTCTTCTTCCGGTCGAAGAACATCTTCCGTTCGAAGCGGAGCGGCGGCACCCAGTTCGGGTCGTCGCGGTAGAGCCGGTAGGGGAGATCGAGAAAATGACCGAGAGAGCGACGATCGGTGACGGCGCGTACCTCGATCATGGGATCAGCCCTATCTCGCGACCGCACAGCGCGATCTTTTCAAGCGCGAAGGCGATCTGTTCCTCGGTATGGTTCGACATGAGACTGAGGCGGATGAGCGCCTGATCCTTCGCGACGGCGGGGCTGATGACCGGATTGACGAATACCCCCTCCTCTTCGAGCCGCTTGCGCATGAAAAAGGCGTTCATGTCGCTGCCGACGAAAAAGGGAATGACGGGGGTCTCGGAGAGGCCGGTATTGAAACCGAGTTTCTGGAGTCCTTCGCGCAACAGGGTCGTGTTGCGCCACAGTTTCTCGATGCGCCACGGTTCCCGTTCCATCACGCGGAGCGCCGCGAGCGCCGAGGCGGCCGAGGCGGGGGGCATCGAGGCGCTGAACATAAGCGCGCGGCTGTGGTGCTTGAGGAACTCTATCGTCTGGGCGTCACCAGCGATGAAACCGCCGATGGAGGCAAGCGATTTGCTGAAGGTCCCCATGATGAGATCGACCTTGTCGGTCAGCCCGAAATGAGCGGCGGTGCCGTCGCCTTTCGGCCCGAGCACTCCGAGTGCGTGAGCATCATCGACCATCACGACCGCGTCGTATCTCTCGGCGAGTTCGACCAAAGCCGGAAGTTTCAGTATGTCGCCGTCCATCGAGAACACACCGTCGGCGACGATGAATTTCCCCTTTTCGCGGGGCACCGAGGCGAGCGTTTTTTCGAGGTCGGCCATGTCGTTGTGTTCATAGCGTTTGACCGTCGCGAACGACAGCCGTGATCCTTCGATGATCGAGGCATGGTTGAGCGTGTCCATGAAGATGATGTCATGCCGTCCGGTGAGCGTGGAGATGACCCCCTGATTGACGCCGAAACCGGTCGAATAGAGGAGCGCCGTTTCCTTGCCGACGAAAGCGGCCAGTCCGGCCGCCAGTTCCTCGTGGATGTCGAGCGTCCCGTTGAGGAACGGCGATCCGGCGCAGCCAGAACCGTACTTCTCTATCGCCTTCTTAGCCGCCGCCTTGACCTCGGGATGGTTGGTCAGCCCCATGTAGGAGTTGGAGCCGAGCATGAGCACCTTCTGGCCGTTGGCGAGATAGACCTCGGTGTCCTGTTCGGAGGTGATGGTCTTGAAGTAGGGGTAGTAGCCCTCGCGCTTGGCGATGAGGGTGCGGTCGTAGGCGTCGCATTTGCCGAAGATGGCCTTGGTTCTCACGGGCGTTTCTCCTTTGCCGGTGCGCGGACCCCGCCGACGCGGCGGAACTCCGGAGCGGACGCATGACATTAGCATACAAAGCGCGGCGAATCAATTTTTTGACCACCGCCCTCCCTCTCTTGACTTATCCGGTCCGGGCCGGATAATGAACGCGATGAGATGGTGGATATGACAAGGAGGCGACCGATGAAAGTATGGATAACGCACAAAGAGGCGATGCGGTTCGAGACCGGGAGCGACATGCCGGTGACGGTCCGTATGAGCGATCCCGCGGGGCTGTCGGCGGGCGAGGCGTGCGGCGAGACGCCCAAGCACCTGTTCCTGCAGTCGGTCGCCGGATGCACCGGCATCGATGTGGTCATGGTGCTCGACAAGATGCGGGTGCCGGTCCCGCAGGGGTTCCGCATCGAGGTCGAAGCGCCGCTCACCGAGGAGCACCCGAAGGTGTTCTCCTCCTTTTCGCTGACCTATCTGTTCGAGGGGGAAGCAGACCCGGAAAAGATCGTTCGCGCCGTCAAACTGTCGCAGGAGAAGTATTGCGGCATATCGGCGATGTTCCGCAGGATAGCGCCGCTCTCATGGCGGGTCATGCTTAACGGCGTCGAGATAGCGCGGGGCGAATAGCCGGGACCGGTATCAGGTCACGGTCACCTGGAAACTCTGGAATATCTCCTTGTAGGTGCGCGGCGGTATGCGGTGGTGCTGTTCCGCCGGCAGATGGGAGAGCGCGGCGGCGTTGAGCGTCGTGTAGCCCTTGAAATCCATCTGGTCCGACAGCAGTATCAGCCGGTTCTCGTCGTAACTGGTGAAAAAACCACCGAGCGAGCAGGCGAGCGACCGCTTTTTGTTGACGCGGAGCACTTGGCCCGGGGGGTAGACGCCGAGCACGGCGAACAGCGCGCGCGCGGCGGTCGCCGAGAACGCCTTTTTGTCGGCGGTCGCCTTGAATATCGCCTCCATCGCATTGACGCGGGAGAGCGGTTTGCCGGGGCTCCACGGCCACCAGCGGGTCGCGATGTCGTAGTAGTCGCAGACCTTGATGAGTTCGGTGATGGGGGTCGGCGGCGCCGGTTTATCGGGGGGCGGCGCGATGAGCCCGCGGAAATCGTAGGTGTCGTGGTGCATCGCGGCGGTGATGGCCGATTCCATCATCGAGAAGTTCAGCGTATTGAGCCGGCTTAGATAGGCAAAGCCGAGTTCGGTGTGGACATTCCGCATGTCGCGCTGGTCCTCGTCGGGTATGCCGATGTCGTGGAGATAGGCGGCGATGCCGATCGTGGTCAGCCGTCGTTTCGGTATGCCGAGATGAATGGCGGTCGCGAGGGTGAGTATGCAGGTGTTCGCCGCGTGGGTCGGCAGGTACATCTTCTGGTAACTGTCGAGCGACGCGAGGAACAGCAGGTGCGACCACTGGCGGTCCTCTTCGTCGTCGGTGAGCAGGTCGATGAGGTTCTGGATGCTCCGTGTCGCCTTTTTGAGCGGGAGCGGCTGTTTCTGGAGCGCCTTCTTGCGGAACAGGGGGGATTCGGTGACGAGATTCCGGTACACCTGCCGCGCCATCTGCGGCTTGTCGATGATGGGGGGCAGTTCATCCTCTATCGGGTCGTACATCGAGACATGCATCGATGCGATGCGGCTGGAGAGTTCGGCTTCGATACGCCGGAAGGTGTCCTCGGTGCCCGGCTGGTCGAGCGAGACATTGCGGGTGAGTTGGCAGAACAGGACGAGATCCTGCTGAGTGACCGATGAGGATATCTCTATCTCGCCGACATAGAGCGAGGTGAAGAGCCGGGCGAGCATGTCGAGATAATCCTCGCCGCCCCGCTTGCCCTTGAGCCGCTGGTCGTTGATGACGATGTCTGTGCCGTTGTAGCCGAAGTTTATCGTCGGCTGGGTCTTGAAGAAGGTTCGCAGGACATCGAGCGTCTTGTCGACCGCCTTTTTGACCGCCTCGTTCTGCTCGCCGTACATCTTGAGCGATTTCCAGAGCGCGAAGAAAGAGGAGGCGAACTCGTAGCCCTTCTGCTTTATCCCCTCGTCCACGGTGTCGAGGAAGGATCGCGGCGCCTCGCGCCCGGTGATGCGTTGGTCGGCCATTTAGAGCAGCCCTCCCTTTGAACGGATGATCTCCTCGGTCTCCTTGTTGCCGCAGGCGAGCCCTTTTTTAAGGAACAGTTTGACCACCGGGTCGGAACGGTGCCGGTCGAGGTGGCTTATCACCGCATCCTTGAGGTCGTGGAACGCGTCGCGTTTCAGGAGCGGCCCCGACAGTTTAAGCACCTTTTCGAGCGGCCGGATGGTATCGGAAAGGTTCTCGGTGCGGATGAGCGGGAGAAAGAGTTCCAGTTCGGCGCGTGGCAGTTTCTCGAATTCGGGCGCCTCGATGAACTTGAGTATGTGTCGCACGATGGGGCGTGTCGAGTCCACCCTGCCGATAAGCCGGAGCGTGGTGTCGCGGAGTGCCGGGACGCGCGAGAAGAGGAGCACCGCGACGAGGTCGTAGAGGTCCTGCCGTCTTTCAGCGATGATCTTTTCGAGATAGGTCTTCACCTCCGCCGGGTCGAGCTTGGCGAGGTTCGATTCCTGCAGGAGCCGGTTGATGACCGATTTTACCTGCGGGTTCTTGAGTTCGAGCAGTTTCTCGACCGACATGAGCCGGATATCCTTTTCGGGGCTGAACACCGCCTTTTCGAGCGCGGGGAGCGCCTCCTCGACCGAATAGGTCATAAGGACCGCTATCGCCTCGACCCGTATCTGTTTCTGCGGGTGGTTGATGACGCCGCGCAGGAGCGGGACGACCGCCGGATTGTTGAGCGCCTTGAGAAGCGACAGCCCGTTGCGTACGATGTGCCAGTCATCGTGGGCGAGTATCGGTTTGAGTATCTCCGGGTTGCGTATGGTCGGGCCGATCTTCTCGATCGCGGCGATGCGCAGTTCGGCCGACTGCAGTTCGCTCAGTTTCATCACGATGAAGGGAAGTTGCTGGGCCGGCACGACGGCGAGGAACTCGCCGAAGTAGGGGAACTGGTCCGGGGCGATGTTCTCGGCGATGCGGAAGGCGCGATTGATGAACTCCTCGTCGGCGATGTTCGCGATACCGCCCTTTATCTTCTGGTAAAACGCCTCATTGGTGGTGCGGAACTGGCCGCCTATCTTGAGGAGCGCCTTGAGGAATATCACCGCCTCCTTGACCGCGCCGAACAGGAGCAGGCGTTCCCAGAGGAGCGCGGCGGTCTCGACGAGGTCGTTGCGGACCTCCTCGTTCTTCCCGAGCAGGAGTTCGGTGGTCATCTCCTTGAGGAACCGGTTGGTGATGGCGTTCTCGTTGTACAGGTCCATCTGCTGGGCGAAAAAGGCGCGATCCTCGTCCGACAGGAGCGTGGTCTGCCGGTCCTGCATCGGGACATCGCGGTCGGCGAAGGCCTCGGGGGTGAGGTCGCGACCGCGGTTCGCCTCGGCGTTGAGGTCGTACCCCTGCTCGAAATCGTCGTACTCCATCGGTTCCGACTCGACGAGTTCTTCCTCGGTGATGTAGCCGATGTGCTCGAAGGCGTTGTCCCACAGAAGCGTCGCGATGTCGTAGTCCTCGCTCGCGTAGACCGTTACCTTGGCGAGGATGTTGAAAAAGGCAAGTATCTCCTCGTAGGTGATGCCTTTCGAGAAATAGAGTTCCCGTATCCCGTCGTTGAAGAGCACATAGATGACCTCGTTGTCGTCGAGCGCCGTTTCGACCGGCTGTTTCATGAACAGGAACCCGGTCTTCTTTATACGGAACGGGATGACCGGGATCTCGGTGTGCATGAGGTCCACCTTGGTCTTGAAATCCTCGGCGAACTTCTGGAACATCGGGTTATTGATGGGGTAGAGTTTGTAGCCCTTGAGCACCTTGTGGAACAGCAGGACGATCTCCTCGGCCTGTCCGCGCAGGTGTTCGTATTTCGCCTCCTCGCCGCTGTGGTCTCGAAAGAAATCGGTGACATCCCTGCTGTGTCCCTTGAGTCCCATGGCTCACACCCTCTGATGAACGGTTCGACGCATTATAGTGTCTGTCCGCCGGTTTTCAAGAAAATCGCTCGCGATCCTGATCGCGGTACACCGAGGCGAGGCGGTCCTTGAGTCGGCGCATCGCGGAGGGGGTGAACACGGGTGATCGATAGGCCGAAAGAGAGTTGTTCTGCCAGAGCGGCTCGGCCGATATGTCGCGGGCGCTTTCGGCCAGATGTTCGTCGAAAAGCGGGGTCCCGGGGACGGGGCTGTATTCGTTGAGGTAGGGACGACCGCCCGCCGCTACGACGAGATCGACGGCATCCTCGACCTCGCGAAGGGTCTGGCCCGGCATCCCGCAGAGGAGGTATACGCCGAGGTCGCGCGGTCGGTAGCCGGCCCGGTGGAGGATGGCGAGCGTGTCGGCAAGGTGCACCCCCTCCTTTTTCGAATCGAACCGGTCGCCGCCGGTCTCGAAGCCGAACCGGAGCGGCGAGAAGCGATAACGGGAAAGGAGTTGCGCGATGTCCTCGTCCACCTCCCGCAGGTGCAGGCCGTTGGGGATGTGGAACCGGAAGAGGCCCGGATCGAAAAGAGAGAGGAACTTCCGGAGGTGTTCGCCTTTCCGCCACAGCAGGGCATCGTCGAAAAAGACCGCGTCGCGCCTGCCGGTCGCCGTGGCCCACGCCCGGAGCGATTCCGCCTGCACCGCAGGGTCGTTCAGCCCGGTGTCGGCATGGAATATCGAGGAGGCGCAGTACCGGCAGCGATAGGGACAGCCGCGCACCAGTTCGATCGGGTAGGCGGTGTACCGCGCGGTCAGGTCGGAGACCACGCGCAGGTCGATGCCGGGGAAAAGATCCCCGCGTTCGACGATGAGCCCGTCCGCCTCGAACCGTTCCGGGATAAGTCGCGCGGCGGTGCCGCCCGCGATGACCGGAACGGCGGGGAAATGTTCCCGCACCAGTTCGGCGGTCCGCAGGACAGTGCGGTACCAGTAGGTCATGCCGGTAGCGATGAACACCGCGTCGGGGTGCGGCAGGTCCGCGAGCAGGGTCCGGAGATGATCGTCGGTGGCGCCGAACCGGTGGTAGCGGCGCGGTACCATATGCAGTTCCGGGGGTTTCGGTATCGCGGTCTTCCAGAAGCCGTGACGGCCGTCGGGGCGCTCTTCGGGTGGGATCGAAGGGGGAGGGAGGCGCAGTCCGGGATCGTCGAGCAGGTCGAAGAAGGTCAGATCCTTTTCCGATGCCCGGAGCCCGGCCGCCACCCGCAGAAGTCCGAGCGGCGTGTTCCAGAGGCCATAGGCGGCTATATCCTCGACCGGCGGGTTCAAAAGGAGGAACCGGCGGCCCGCCGCTATGATCTGGCGGACCCTGTTCACACGACCCGGTGGCGCGGCGCGGCGCCGGTGAGGACCGCCACGCAGTCGTCTATCGCCATCGCGGCCATCGCGGCGCGCGTTTCGATGGTGGCGCTCCCGATGTGGGGGAGGACCGAGACATTGGGGAGATCGAGGAGCGCCGGATCGACCCGCGGTTCGTGTTCGTAGACATCGAAGCCCGCGCCGAAGATGCGCCGTTCCTTCAGCGCCGAGAGAAGCGCCGTTTCGTCGACGAGCGGCCCGCGCGCCGTGTTTATCAGTATGGCCGTCGGCCTCATCGAATCGAGCGCCTTTGCGCCTATGAGGTGACGCGAGGCCGGGGTGTAGGGCATATGGAGTGAAAGGATGTCGCTCTGCGCGATGAGCCGGTCGAGCGGCAGATACTCGATAGATTCGGCCACTTCCCGTTCCCGCGGCAGGCGGTTCCTCGCATGATAGGCGATGCGCATACCGAAGGCCCGTCCCCGGCGGGCGACCGCCGAACCGATGCGACCGTACCCGAGGATACCCAGCAGTTTTCCCTGCAGGCCGACCCCGAGGAACAGGTCGGGCAGCCAGCCGGCGAAGCGGCCTTCGCGCATGAAGTTCTCCGCCTCCCATGCGCGCCGGCTCACCGAGAGGATGAGCAGGAAGGCGATGTCGGCGGTCGCGTCGGTCAGGACATCGGGGGTGTTGGTGACGACGATGCCGCGTTCCTTCGCGGCGGCGGTGTCTATGTTGTTGTAGCCGACCGCATAGTTGGAGATGACCCTGAGATCGGGGGCGGACGCTATCTCGGCGGCGCCGAGCGTGTCGGAAAGGAGCGATACTATGCCGTGCGGGGCGGCGGCGCGGATGGCGCCGGGGATGTCGCGGCGTCCGGCGGCGTCGAGGACCGTCACGGAGAACCGATCGTCGCGTCGCAGAACAGGAAGCCGTTCGCCCGGCAGGTCGCAGGTGACGAGTATCCGCAGTTTCGTCATAGCCGCCTCTCAGTAATACTGTTTCTCGAACTCCTGTCCCTGCCGGTGCCAGTTGCGGTAGAAATTCTGCGTTATCGTGAGGTTCACCTTCTCTTCGGCCGGCAGTACCGTGGTGGTGGTGTGGTGGAAGAAGAAGGGCGAGACCGGCGTGCCGTCGCGCCGTTCAAGGTAATAGCGGACGCCGTCAGCCCCGTCGCGTTTGGCGAAGCCGCCGGTCCCCACGAGCGTTCCCGCCTTGTAGCGTTTGCCCACCTTTACCTGCGGGTTCACGGTGCCGAGATAGTCGAAAAAGCCGACGAGTCCCTGATCGGGAAAGGTCACCTGCACCGCGCCGCCGTTCCGGGAGAAATCGGTCAGCGAGATGATCCACGCGTCGAAGGGGAGGCGGACCTCGCCGTTCTGGGGGAGCAGAAAGAGGGGTACCAGCACATCGTGCCGTTTCTCGAGACGGACGGGAGGGCATCCGGCAAAGGGTCCGTTCTTCATGCAGGGAGGAAAGGTGGAGCCGTCGGCGGTCGTATAGATCTCGCGCTGCGCGGTCTGATAGAGGAAGGTTTCGAACACCGCGTTGTAGGATCGGCTCCGGAGGCGGAGGTAGAGTATCCGGTTGTCGGAGGGGCGGTAGAAGAGCGCGATACGGTCGTTGGTGCCGAGCCGCACCTGATAGTCGAGAAAGAAATAGATGAGCGTCTGGATGTTGCGGACCAGATCGTTCGGCAGTTCGCGACCGTATTTCTCAGTGACCGACTCAACGATCGTCCCCTGCAGTGAGAAATCGAGGAACACGGTCCGGTCGCCCCGTATCGAGTACGCGGAGAAGAGGGGGCGGTGATCGCGGAGGGAGGCGGGAAAGTCTATCGAGCACTCCTGCTCGGGGTAGAGACGGCATTCGGCCGTTAACTCGGTCGGAGGAGCGGCGTAGTGACGCCACAGCAGGATCGCCGCCGCGATGTTGAGTGCCAGCGAGACGGTGAGGGCGAGCAGGAGGAACGGCCTAGGTCTCGTCATCATGGGCGAACTCGCGGTAGGGGAGTCGTTCGGGTATGAACAGGTGCCGGTACAGTTCGATGGCGTAGCCGTCGGTCAGCGAGGCGAGGAAGTCGCCGATGTTGCGTTCCGGTTCGGGGGCGACGAGCGGTTCGTAAAAGCGGGAAAGATGCTCGTAGTGGTCGCGGAAGTGGTCGAACAGCGCCTTTACGATGCGCTCGGCCTTTTCGAATTCGTGCCGTATCGCCGGCGCCTCGTATACCTCCTCGTACAGGAAATCGCGCACCTCCTCGATGGCGGCGGCCATCCGGTCGCTCATGAGGATACGGATGTCCCCCGCCTGCAGGGCGTCCATGCTCGTCTGTATCAGGTCGAACACCATGCGGTTGATGCGCACCGACACCCGGCGGCTGAGCAGGTCGGCGCAGGGCATGTCCTTTTCCTGCATGAAACCACCGTTCATCGCGTCGTCGATGTCGTGGTTGACATAAGCGATGATGTCGGCGAGCCGCACCACCTGACCTTCGAGGGTGGCAGGGATGCCCTCCTTCTTGAGGAGTTTCCCTTTTCCCTTTGAATGTTTGGCGATGCCGTCGCGCACCTCGAAGGAGAGGTTGAGCCCCGCTCCGCGGCGGCTGAGCGTCTCGACCATCCGGAGACTCTGCGCCTCGTGACGGAATCCGCCGGGCAGAAGCCGCGCGAGCGCCCGTTCCCCCGAATGGCCGAAGGGGGTGTGGCCGAGGTCGTGTCCCATCGCGATCGCTTCGGTAAGTTGTTCATTGAGCGAAAGTGCCCGGGCGATGGTGCGGGCTATCTGGGAGACCTCGAGCGTGTGTGTGAGCCGGTTGCGGTAATGACCTCCCTCCGGCGAAAGGAACACCTGCGTCTTATCCTTGAGGCGTCGGAACGCCTTCGAATGGACGATGCGGTCGCGGTCATGCTGGAATATCGGGCGGATGGGGCATGGCTTCTCGTCGCGTTCGCGCCCTTTGCTGCGGGTCGAGAGGCAGGCGTGCGGCGAGAGCGTCTGGGACTCGATCTGTTCGAGATGTTCGCGTATCGAGAAGGAGGTCCTCATCGGCGCCGGTCTTTTTTGAAGGTGAGTATGAACATCACGATCGAGATGGTCAGCGCGGGGAGGTAGAGCAGGTAGAAGGGGAGCGTCCGTTCGAAGGAGTTGAACGAGAGAATGAGCCCGGTGAGCAGGACACCGGTCACGAGGCGCGTGATCATCTTGGATATGAAGAGTCGGTCGTGGCCGCTGATGAAGAACTCCCAGTTCATCTTGAGGTTGCCGTTCTCGAGTTTCTCTATGATCTCCGAAAGATTGAGCGGAAGCGTCTTCCCCATGTCCAGGAAACGCATGCCGAGGTAATAAAGGTTCTCGCGGACCCGTTCGGGGGAGTATTTCGCGTTGATGACCACCGCGGCGAGTTCCTGCGATTCATGGATGAAGTTGAAGTCGGGGACGAGTTCGCGCCCGAGCCCCTCCAGCATCGACGCGCCGCGGATGAGGAGCGTGAAGTTCTTCGGGACGCGGAGCCGGTGGTGATAGAGGACCTTCATGACCTTTGAAAAAAGGTCGGACATGTCCACCTCGATGAGCGTCTCGGGGAGCGCCTCGGTGATGCGCCGTATGTCGCGGGCGAGTTGCTTTTTGTTGACCGGGACCGGCGCGTCGCTTATCTCGGCGTAGACAGAGGCGAGCGTGGCGTAGTCCTTCTGCGCGAAGGCGAGCAGCATCTCGGCGAACATCTCGCGCGTGTAGCGGTCGATGGTCCCCGCCATGCCGCAGTCGAAGACCGCGAGCCGGTTGTTCTCGAGGAAGAAGAAGTTGCCCGCGTGCAGGTCGGCGTGGAAGAACCCGTCCTCGAACACCTGCTTCATGAACGAACGGGCGCCGTTCTTGGCCAGAAGCGCGCGATCTATGGCGAAGGCGGGGTCGCCGAGTTGATCGAGTTTGCGGCCCTTGATGTATTCCATCACGAGCAGGTACTTGTTGCAGTACTCGTCGTATATCTTGGGGAACACGAGCCACTCCCATTCGGGGCCGGAAAAGTTGCGCGCGAACCGGCGGGTGTTGCGGAGTTCGTGGGTGAAATCGAGTTCCATCTCCATCGTGGAGAAGAACTCGTCTATGATGCCGACGAAATCGAAATGTTCGCCCAGTTTGCTGTTGTTCTGCATGATCTCGGCGAGCCATTTGAGCATCTCGAGGTCGCTGCGCATCTTGTCCACGATGCCCGGTTTGCGGACCTTGACGACCACCTCGGCGCCGTTCTTCTTGAGGACCGCGTGGTAGACCTGCGATATGGATGCGGCGGCGAGCGGCTCCTCGTCGAATTGAGAGAATATCTCTTCGATGGGGGCGCAGATGTTGCGCTCGATGATGGGGCGCATCTCGTCGAACGGGATCGGGCTGACGCGATCCTGCAGTTGTTTGAGTTCCTCGGTTATCTCTTCGGGGATGACATCCTTGCGCAGGGAGAGCAACTGGCCGAGTTTGATGTAGGTGGTGCCGAGTTCCTCGAACGCGAAGCGCAGTTTCTTCCCCACCGGCATGGCGCGGGATCGTTTGTTCGATTCGCCGGTCCCGACATAGCCGAGCAATCGCTGGGCGACGGTGGGGACCCACGGGATGAGATCGTACTTGGCGAGTATCGTGCCGATCTCCTTGATGCGCAGAAAGCGGGTGGCTCGGACCATGGTGCGCCTCTAATCAACGGTTATCGACTTGGACACATTCTTGGGGACATCGGGGTGCACGCCGTGATTCTCGATGCGGTTGCGGTTCAGGTATTTCATCTTTTCCACCGACATCTTGAACGCGAGCGTCTGCAGGATGGCCGCCGCTTCGAAGGTGAAGAGATTGCGGTCGCCGGTCGCCGGCACCGCGATGTATTCGGCGTAATACTGGTCGAGTCCGGCGGGGCGGCCGAACACCGCCTTGCGGAGCGCCCCGTTCTCTTCGGCGATGAGCACGATGTCGGCCCCGCGTATCTTGTGGGTGTGTATCTGGGAGATGGTGATGCGGATGTCGCGTTCGTCGGGGGGACAGACGAAGAGCAGGGGGTAGTTCGAGAAGAAGTTCGGGAGCGCCGTCCGCTCGCGGTGGAGCGCGAAGTGGCGGCGCAGGATATCACCGGCCGCGGGGGAGCAGCCGAGGCGCTCGGTCGCCGGCGTGTCGCCGAAACGGAAGCGGATGTTGCGCAGCATGTTGAGATAGGCGTTGAACGCGGCGGAATCGGGACCGGCCGCCCCTGCTCCGGCGAGTTTGTCGAACGATTCAAGGAGCGCGCCGTGGAGCCGTTCCATGTCGGCGAGCGAGAATATGGTGTTGTCGCCGAGTATCGTGTTCGGCCCGTGTTTGAACTCGGCGGCGTCGTATCCTTCGGTGTGGTTCAGGACTACCTCGCGTACCTTGAGCGCCCCCTCGCGGGCGAGCCCGATGAGCGAGGTGCCGAGGATGTGCATCGAGGGTTTGAGGAACCAGCGGTTGGCGACCGCCGTCACGGCCGGGTCGAGGTTCTTCAGCGTGAAGTCGAGGTGGTAGACGATCTTCTCTATGTTGTCCCGGGCGACGGCCATGTCGGCGCGGACGAGATCGGCGAGGAGGTGGAACAGCGCGATCTGACTGATGAACGACTTGGTGGCGGCCACCGCGATCTCCGGTCCGCAGAGTATCGGCAAATAGAACACCGATTTCTCCTGCGGCAGGGTCGAATTCTCGTTGTTGACGAGCGACACGAGAAGCACCGCGTCGCCGTAGCGCGCCTTCACATCGTTGAAGATATCCACGAGATCCTTGGTCTCGCCCGACTGGCTGACGCCGATGATGAGGTCCTTGGCGGTCAGTCCGTTCAGGTAGAGCGACCGGAACATGCCCGGGTTGGCCGGGAACACCGGCAGGCCGGCGCGGTCGTTGAAGAAATAGCCCGCGGTGAGCGCCGCGTGGTAACTGGTGCCCGAGGCGACGATGAAGATGTGGCCCCCGTCCCGTTTCTTCTCTTTTAACAGGTCGACGAGCCGATCGCGCTGTTTCAGGACCGTGCGCTTCTTCTTCCAGACGAGCATCATGTCGACGAGCGCCAGTTTGCGGAATTCGCGCGGGGCGGCCGCCGCTATCTCTTCGAGCAATGCCGCGTCCTCGGAGGAGAACTCGTAGGTGGTGCGGTCGGGGTTTATAAGTCCCCCGAGTTCATCGTACAAAGCACTGAAAGGTGCGCCCTGCACCAGCCCATGGAACTCTGCCAGCAGTTGCTTGCGGTCGAACAGCGCGCCGAGTTTAAGAAAGCCGTACAGGAACTCGCGGCACGACACTTCGTGCGCCTCGAACGCCGCGTGGAACGGCTGCTCCTCGGGTCGCAGGAAATAATAGCGCAGGAGCGTTTCGAGGTTGCGCGGCGAACTGGATATCTCCTGTTCCATGAAGAAACTGTAGCGCGGCTGAAGCGACACATCAGCGATGTTGAGCCGGCTGCGCACGAGATCCGGCACATGTTCACGCTCCTCGGAGAGCGAAAAGACCGTGTAGGCGTCGTGAAGGAAATGCAGCCCTTCACCCTCGGCGAGCGGGATGAGGAACCGGGTCTTGGAGAGCACCGAGGTGAGATCGGAGGAGACCACGATGAAGTCGCCGATGCTGTCGGTCCCCTTGCCGGCGTAAAGCGACGAGCCGCTTTTCATCGCGAAGACGCCGGGGAGGTCAGGCGCCGTCACGCAGGCGGCGTAAGAGCCCTGCACGGCGCGCTGGGCGGTACGGATGGCATCCTTCATCGCCGCGATCCGTTCCTTTTCGCCGAGTCCCTTGCCGACCGTCCGGATGGCGTAATGATGTTCGACGAGATGGACGAGCATCTCGCCGTCGTTGTCCGAGAGCACCGTATGCCCGTGGTGGGTGAGGAATTCCTTGAGCGCGTCGGTGTTCGATATGTTGCCGTTGTGGGCGCCGACCAGATGGGCGCGGCACGAGACCTCGTGCGGCTGGGCGTTCTGGTCGGTGACCGAGCCGTAGGTGGCCCAGCGGACCTGGCCGATGAAACGCTTCCCCGGCAGTCTGTCTATCTCGAGTTTCTCGATGACCCGCGAGGGGGCGCCGACCTTTTTGCGCAGTATGACCGCGCCGTCGTCGGAGATGAAGGCGCCGCCGGTCGAGTCATAGCCGCGGTACTCGAGTTTCTTGAGGAGATCGGACGCTTCGCGCCCGAGGAATTCGGTCTGTTCACCGTAGAGGATGGATACGACGCCACACATGATCGGTCACTCCGTTCTGGTAAGGGCGGTCAGGTTATATCTCTCTCGTTTCACGGGTCAGCCACTCCTTTTCCTCGTCGGTCAGGAACGGCAGGAGCGACTCGCGCACCGTACGGTGGTAGTCGTTGAGCCACTGCCGCTCACCGGGCGAAAGGATCGCGGGGTCGACGAGATCGAGATCTATCGGGCAGAGGGTTATCGTTTCGAAGCCGAGCCAGTTCGCCCCTTCGTTCTCCCCGACGCTCTTCACGAGCACGAGGTTCTCGGTGCGGATGCCGTAAGCCCCTTCGCGGTAGTAGCCCGGCTCGTTGGAGAGTATCATGCCCGGCTCCAATCTCGTTTCGTTCACGCGGGGGCTGATGCCCTGCGGTCCTTCATGGACCGAAAGATACGCGCCGACACCGTGGCCGGTGCCGTGACCGTAGTTGAGCCGGTCGTCCCAGAGGGCGCGCCGCGCGAACGGGTCGAGGAACATCCCCGCGGTCCCGGCCGGGAATACGGCCGATGCGACGCCGATGTGCCCCTTGAGGACGAGCGTGAAGTGCCGTTTCATCCCATCGGTCGGCGTGCCCACCGCGATCGTGCGGGTGATGTCGGTGGTGCCGTCGAGATACTGGCCGCCCGAATCTATCAGGAGCAACCCCTCGCGCTGTATCTCGGCATCGGTCTCGGGGGTGGCGCTGTAGTGGACGATGGCGCCGTGCGCGCCATAGCCGACGATGGGGGCGAACGACGGGCCGACATAGCGTTCGCCGCGCCGCCGGATCTCCTCTATCTGCACGGCGGCCGATATCTCGGTCACCCGCATCGCGGAGAGGGCCATGTCGAGCCACGCGAGGAAGCGCACCATCGCGACGCCGTCGCGCAGATGGGCCATGCGCATCCCGGCGATCTCGGTCTCGTTCTTGACCGCCTTGAGCAGGAGCGGTATCGCCGGGCCCTCCACGATGCCGGCCTTCTTGCCGAGCGTGTCGAGTATGTGGCGGCCGTTGCGGTCGGGGTCGATAAGGATACGCTGTTTGCGTATCTTTTTAAGCAGCCGTTCGAGGTAGTCGTACTTTTTCAGCGTGACGCCGTCGGCGGCGAGCGCCTTGCGGGCCTTCGCGTCGAACTTCGCGGTGTCGGTGAACAGGAACGCCTCGTCGCGCGACACGGCGGCGTAGGCGATGACCACCGGGTTGCAGGTCACATCGCTGCCACGGATATTGTAGAGCCACGCGATATCGTCGAGCGTCGAGATGATGTGCCAGTCCGCGTTCTTCTCGGCCAGTTTGGCGCGGAGCCGTGACAGTTTCGATGTGCGGCCTTCTCCCGCGATATCCTCGTCATGCAGTATGGCGCGGTCCGCCGGCAGGGGCGGCCGGTCTGTCCAGAGAGAGCCGGCAAGGTCGCCGACCGAACGGAGCGCTATCCCCTTGGCGGCCATCGCCTTCTCAAGGGCGCGGAACGCGTTGATCGAAAAAAGCGCCGGGTCGATGCCGACGACGGTCCCCGCGGCCAGTTCCGAGGCGAGCCATGCGGTGTGGGCGGGCGTTTCGGGAAGCCCCATCTTGAAGAGCGCGATGCCTGAGCCGGCGAGTTGCTGTTCGGCCTGCAGGAAATAGCGCGAATCGGTCCAGAGCCCCGCCTTGTCCTTGGTGAGGACGAGCGTCCCCGCGGAGCCGATGAAGCCCGAAAGCCATGCACGGGTCTGCCAGTGGGCGGCGACATATTCCGATTGGTGCGGATCGGTGCTCGGGACGATGAGGGCATCGAGCCCCTGTTCGGCCATCCGGACCCTCAGTAGGGCGATCTTTTCGACGGTCTGCATCTTCTTCCTCCGAAGGGGTTAAAAAAACAACGGATGATTCTAGCGTCCTTATATGGAAATAGCAAGAACAACCGAAAAAAGCGGGTCACCCGACCCGTACCTTCTCGAAGCGCTCCCGGAAGAAGGTCGCGAAAACGCGGGAAACGAACTCCCGTTCCGCCGGCGCGATGTCGCCGGAGGAGAGGAGCGCCCGTGCCGCCTGCGTCGCCTTCTGCACCTCGATGCCGTACCGGGCCGCAAGCAGATAGTAGGGGTCGTTGCGGAAACCCGACTGTTCAAGCCCCGAAAGGGCACCGGGGCCGCGCAGGCGCAGGTCGAACTCCGCTATCTTGAATCCGTCGTGGGTCTGTTCCATGAAGGCGAGCCGTTCGGCCGCCTTTTCCGACACCTGCTCGCCCGCTATGAACGCGGCGAACGACCGTTCGGCCCCGCGGCCCACCCGGCCGCGCAGTTGATGCAGTTGCGCGAGCCCGAATCGCTCGGCGTTCTCGACCGCGATGAAGGTGGCGTCGGGCACATCGACACCGACCTCGACCACGACGGTCGACACGAGGAGGTTCACCGAGCCGTCACGGAGTGCGGCGAGCGCCGCGTCCTTCTCTTCGCCCTTCATCCGGCCGTGAAGCAGTCGCGCCCGGTCGCCGATGAGCGCGCGGAACTCCTCGTACACCGCGGTGACCGGCGCGAGATCGCTTTTTTCCGATCCTTCGACGAGCGGGCATATCCAGTAGCCCTTCTTCCCCTCCTCGCGAATGATGGAAACGACATGTTCGATCACCTTGTGGCGATTGGCGAACGGGACGAAACGGGTCTTCACCGGGATGCGCCCCGGTGGCAGTTCGTTGAGCACCGATATCGATACGCCGCCGTAGATGGTGAGCGCGAGCGATCGCGGTATCGGCGTGGCGCTCGCCACGAGCACATCGGGGGCGGTCGCCTTGCCCATGAGTTCCATCCGTTGCGAGACGCCGAACCGGTGCTGTTCGTCGATGACGATGAGCCCGAGGTCGGGGAGGGCGTCGAGATTCTCGTAGAGCGCATGGGTGCCGACGATCAGGTGCGCGTCGCGGAAACTATCGAGCATCTCCTTTTTCTTTTTGCCGCTTTTGCCGCCGACGGCGAGCGCCGCCGCGACCCCCGTGACGCACCGGGTGATAGTGTCGTGATGTTGACGCGCCAGTATCTCGGTCGGCGCCATGATGACGGCGCGATAGCCCGACGCGATGACATCGAGCGCCGCGAGAAGCATCACGATGGTCTTGCCGCTCCCGACATCGCCCTGCAGAAGGCGCATCATCGGTTCGGGCGCGGCGAGGTCGCGCCGTATCTCGGCGAGCACGCGTCGCTGGGCGTTAGTGAGGGAGAAAGGGAGCGCCTTTTCGACGGCCGCCGCCTGTCTTGAGAAGGGGCGTACCGTACGCGGTTTGCGCGGGGCGGTCTCGCGGCGGAGCAGGTGGGCGCCGTACTGCAGGAAGAACATCTTGTCGAACGCGAGCCGCCGGTGGTAGAGGGTGCCGAGCGCCACGGTCTCGTCGGCGGGCAGGTCTGCGGCGGGAAAATGGACATTGAGTATCGAGAGTATGAGGTCGGGCCAGTCGTACCGGCCGCGCGCCACCGGCGGCAGCCAGTCGCCGTCGAACTTCATGAGCCGGAGCGATGCCTCGCGGACGGCGCGCAGGTGGAATAGTCTCGATACCCCCGGTATGCGCCGGTAGAGCGGAACGGTGCCCGACAGCAGTTCTTTCCACACCTCATCATACCGGAAGATGTCGGGATTGGTGAAGGAGGGGATGACGGTGCGGCGGCTCACCTCGCCCGAGACGATGACCTCGCTCCCCTCGGGGAACTGCGCCGCGTAGCCTTTGCCTATCTTACCGAAGAAACTCACCGGTATCTTCGCGGGGCCGATGGCCATCTCCATCGTCCACGGCGCGGTGGCGCGCCACGCCGGCTTCCATTTCACCACGGTGCCGGTCGCCGTCGCAATGTCGCCGGGGGCGACGCCTGCGAGATCGGCGGTCAGTATGCGGGTCTCGTAGCGTTCGGGGAGCGTATCGACAAGGAGATCAAAAACGGTGTCGCCGATCTCCTTTTTCATCTTGCGCAGTTGCCCGGTCGAAAGCGGCACGACCGACTCGATGTCCTGCGCGAGGAAGGAGATCAGTTTCTCGCCCGCGGCGAGGAAATGGGCCGGATCGCCGGCGAGCAGGCGGCTCACGATCGGGAAGAGCGAGAGTATCGGCTCCTCGCGGAGCATTCCCGACCAGGGGGGCAACGCCTCACGCAGGTCGGCACGGATAAGACGGGTCTCGCCTTTGAGGATGAACGCTATCTCACGCGGGGTGAGGCCCCGTTCCCGCGCGTAGGCCGTTATCGCCGCGGCGGGGATATCAGACGAACTTAACCGAGACGATCTCATATTTCCGCGCACCGGACGGGGTCTGGACCGTCACCTCGTCGCCGACCTCGCGACCGATGAGAGCGCCGCCGATGGGCGAGCGGACCGATATTTTGCCCTTATTGAGGTCCGCCTCGACCTCGCCGACCACCTGATAGGTCATCTCACTTTCCTTTTCAAGGTCGAACAGCGTCACCGTCGCGCCGAACAGCACCCGTTCGCCCGACAGTCCCGCCGGGTCTATCACCTCGGCGGTGGCGACGATGCCTTCGAGGTTCTTTATCCGTCCCTCTATGAAGCCCTGCCGTTCCTTGGCGGCATGATACTCGGCGTTCTCCGAGAGGTCGCCGTGCGACCGGGCCTCGGCGATCGCCTTGATGATGGCGGGACGATCGACCTTCTTGAGATGATCGAGTTCCTTTTTGATCGCGGCATATCCGCGGGTCGTGATCGGGTAGGTGGCCATTGCGCTTTTCTCCTTCAGCAGACCGGAAGAACAGGCGTCCCATCATAACCGCACACGATCGATAATCAAGAAAAGAGACTATGTTTCCGATATCACGGTCGAAAAAAGATGGGAAGCGTTAGTGCTGTCCCGATGGATGTCCGATGCCCGTCAGAGGGTGTCGATCGTTCTGTCCACCTCTCGTCCCTCCCTCGCGGACCCCTCGGTCCCGGGGGAGGGATGTTTTCTATCGGGCTTTTTCGTCCCGGCCGGAGGAAACGATGATGATGGCCGCGACCGCCAGAACGAAACTGACGAGCCGTGCCGTGATGAGGCTGTCAAGCGCGGGGATGCTCGACCATATGACGGTGGTCAGCGTTCCGGTGAGCATACCGGCGATGACGCCGGGGCCGGAGGTCTTTTTCCACAGGAGTGTGAGCAGTATCGCCGGGCCGAACGAGGAGCCGAGCCCGGACCACGCGTAGGAGACCATCGCGAAGATCAGTTTGTCGGAATACAGGGCGAGCAGGATACCGGCGATGCCGACCGAAAGCGTGATGAGGCGCGAGAAGGCGACCATCGCCCGGTCGGAGAGTTGCCGTCCCAGTGTCTTGCGGTAGAAATCCTCGATGATGGCAGACGATATGACCAGCAGTTGGCTGTCGGCGGTCGACATCATCGCCGCGATGGCTCCCGATATCAGGATGCCGGCCAGCCAGCCGGGCAACAGTTCGGTGGCCAGCGACGGCATCGCCTTTTCGGGATCGGCGTAGAACCCCCTGCCGTGCAGGGCGAGCGCGGCAAGGCCGATGATGATGGCGCCGGTGAAGGCGGGTACGGCCCATGCGAAGGCGATACGGCGGCCGATCTTGATCTCCTGCGGCGTGCGGATCGCCATGAATTTGGTGAGGAGGTGCGGCTGGCCCATGTAGCCGAGCCCCCACGAAAGGCCGCCGATGACCGCCGCAATGCCGGCCCAGTCCGCCTTCCCGGCGGTGAGACTGCCGACCGTCCCGGCGTTCGCTACCGCGTCGGAGAGGCAGACCCCCTGCGCATGCAATTCGAAAAGGGCGACGACCGGCAGGATGACCAGCGTCGCTATCATCAGAAGTCCCTGTATCAGGTCGGTCCAGACCACCGCCATGAAGCCGCCCATCATGGTGTAGATGACGATGATCGCCGCGCCGATGATGATGCCCCAGATGTGCGGGATGTCGAAGGTGACATTGAGCACCTTGCCCGCGCCGTTCATCTGGGCCGCAAGGTAGAAGGTGAAGAAGAAAATGATGATGAGCATCGCCAGCGACCGTATCGGCCGGGCGTGTTCACCGAACCGCGCCGCGAGATATTCGGGCAGAGTGATCGCCTTGTAGCGCTCCGTTTCGATGCGGAGCCGTTCGGCGATGACATACCACGAGAACATGATGCCCGACACGCAGCCGACGGCGGTCCAGACCTCGATGAGGCCGACCGCGAGCGCCGCTCCGGGGAGTCCGAGCAGCAGCCACGCCGATTCGCCGCTGGTCCGCTCCGAGAAGGCGGTGAGCCACGGCCCCAGTTTCCGGCCGCCGATGTAATAGTCGCTGGTCGATTCGTTCAGCCGCCAGGTGACGATACCGACCCCCAGCATCATGCACAGATACAGAATGAATCCAACGAGTGTCGCCGTCATCTTTCTCTCCCTAAAAAACTTACCGAGAAAAGCAGAACAAGAACCATGATGGGCCGTATCTTTATCATGGCTACAACCGGATAACACCCCATTCGGTGACGGTGAAGCCGTCGCGGGTGAAGGGGACAGGGGCGTCGGGCGGTTCTATGGTGACCGGCTCGGCGGTCGTCTCGATGACATACCGGTGCCGCAGGAGGCTGTCGGGCGTCACCGACAGATCGAGCGTTTCAAGGGTGCGGATGACGGCATTGTCCTGCGGGTAGACGATGAGATAACCCGGTTCGGCCAGAAGCGGCATCCACCACTCGATGAAATCCTCGATCTCCTGCCCGACAAAGCCTCTGGCGGCAAGATCGTTGCGGAAGAACTGCTCCATTTCGTCGGTTGACACGAGGTAGCCCCGTTCGCGCTGCCAGCCGTTGGGCTGAACGCTCTCATAAAAAAGGAATCGCCACTGGCCGTCTATCATGCCGTCGGGCGTCACATGGACATCCCAGCCGTCATCGTAAAGTGGTTCCGACACTGTGACGCGGCCTCCCTGCGGGAAACCGATCCGCACGGTGATATCCATCGGTGCAGTGGGGTAGAGGTAGATATTGGGTTTCACATCGTCCTGCCATATCTCGCCGCATTCGGCAGAATTGCCGTAATCATGACATTCTTTCGATGATCCGCAGTCTTCCTTGAAGACCCATTTGCCGTCTTCGCACAGGTAAAGACTGTTGTTGGCGCAGCCGAGAAGTCCTTCTTGTCCTTCACAACTCTTAAAAACACACTCCGCATAATATACACCGTCCGCAAATTCTTCCCTGCAGCCGTTGTATATATCGCCTCCGCAATATTCGAGCGTAGCCCAATCGGTGCCTGCGGCACAAATATTCACATAACTTTCCTCCGAAAAGTCGTTCTTCACGCACATTGTATCGTTGATGCGGCATTCGTCTTTATCATCGGGTTCGCTCATATCTTGGCAGACGGCTCGGTAAGCTTCATTCTCGATGTGTTGGTAGCAATCTTGCAATTCACCGCAGTCCTGCTTGAGTTGCCACCCTTGCGCGGTGCATATTTCAATGGATCGGTCATCTGATCCGCATCGTTCGTCATCCATGCGACAGATCGTGTCCCAATCGTCAGGAGCGGTTCTGTCGCTGTCGTCCGACGACCCATCGGCATCGTCCCACGGGGAAACGGTGTCGAAATCAGGTGCCGCTGTCCCCTCGGAGTCGATCACGGAGGTCCCGTCGCATGCCGCGATGAATAGAAATGCGAAGATGATGACAAGCCATTTCATGAAACACCCCTCTGTTGAAAGAATAGACCCGGGAGTAAAATAACATTTCCGAACGGGAAGTCAATCGGAAAGAATTTAAAAGGCAACCGGAAAGAATAAAAGGACGACAGAGACAAAAGGGACTTAAAAGACAGAGTAGAATTTTTCTCTATCCTTTATGTCCTTTCAGTCTTTTATGTCCCTTTCCCCCAAATTATTATCCCACCATTCCCTGAACTGTCTGACCCCGTCGGCCACATGGAACAGTTTGCGGTCGCGTTTCCTGAGCCGCGTCGGGTTGTCGATGATGGAGAAATTGGCGTTGACCGGCGCGAAACGGGCCGCCTTGGCGCGCAGTTTGCGGAGCAGGCCGCCGCTCATCGTCGCGGCGGGCGGCAGGGGCAGGGTCTTACCCTCGGACCGGGCGACGATGGCAAGCGCGGTGTAGAGCCCCGAGAAGATCGATTCGTTGTAGCCCTCGACGCCCGAGAGTTGACCCGCGACATAGGTATCGGGGTGCTTCAGCAGGTTCAGATCGTCGGCGAGCAGTTCGGGGGCGTTGATGTAGGAATTGCGGTGCACCGAACCGTAGCGGAGGAATTCGGCCTGTTCCAACCCCGGTAGCAGGCGGAACACCTCGCGTTGGGCCTGTTGCCGCATCCGGGTCTGACAGCCGACGATATTGAAGGCGCTCCGTTCGATGTTCTCGGCCCGCAGTTGCACGACGGCGTACGGTCGTTGCCCCTCGACCTCGAACCCGACCGGCCGGAAGGGACCGAACGAAAGGGTGTTCCTGCCGCGTTCGGCCATCGTCTCTATCGGCATGCACCGGTCGAAGAACTGCGGCCGCTCGTGATCGGCGTAGGGGAGTTTGTCGGCGGTAAGAAGCGCATCGACGAACCGGTCGTACTCCTGCCGGGTGAGCGCGCAGTTCAGGAAGTCGGGCTGGCCCTTCTCGTACCGGTCGGCCCAGAAGAGTTTGGTCAGGTCGAGCCCTTCGGCGCTCACGATGGGAGCGATAGCGTCATAAAAATAGTGGTTGTCGGCCGACAGGCTCGCGAGTAGTCGCGGCGAGGTGAGCGGCCCGGTCGCGACGATGTAAAGATCGGCGGCAAAGCGTTCGCGCAGGGCGTCGAGCGAGTCGACGGCGGTGTTTTGCATATAGGTGATGCCGGGTTCGGCGGCGAGGAGCCCGAGCGTCGCTTCCGAAAAACGGTCGCGATCGACCGCTAGACTTTCACCTGCCGGGACCTTAACGGTGTCGGCCGCCCGCAGGAGGAACGATCCGGCGATGCGGCATTCCTCCTTGAGTTGGTAACTGGGGGTCGCGTCCGATTCCGATTTGAGCGAGTTGCTGCAGACCAGTTCGGCGGGGCCGTCGAGGTGATAGACCGCCGGTTCGACCTTGGCTGGTTTCGCCTCGATGAGGGTCACGGTGACGCCGCGCGCCGCGAGTTGGAGCGCCGCCTCACAGCCGGCAAGCCCGGCGCCGAGGATGGTGACGCGTCTCACCTAGGACTTGACCTTCTCGCCGCAGATGCCGCAGGCGACGCCCGATTTCTTCTCGACCATGTAGGCGGCGCCGCACTTGGCGCAGGTCTGGCCCGCTATCGGGGGATACCACGAAACGAAATCGCATTTCGGGTAGTTGCTACAGCCATAGAACACCTTGCCCTTCTGGGAGCGTCGCTTCTGCACGGTGCCGCCGCAGTCCTTCTTCGGGCAGGGGCCGAACTCCTCGATCTCGCGGACGATGGTCTTGCATTTCGGGTAGTTCGAACAGGCCTTGAAGGGGCCAAAGCGCCCCTGCTTCATGGCGAGTTGCGCGCCGCAGTTCGGGCATTTCTCCTCGAGCAGTTGCGGCTCGTCGCGGCGGTTCTCGCCGAGATGTATCTTGTCGCCCTCCTTGACCATGTCGCCCGAGAACGAGCAGTCGGGGTACTTTTCGCAGGAAAGGAAGGGGATGTTGCCTTTCTTGGAAAACCGGACGACGAGCCGCCCGCCGCACTTGGGACAGTTCTCTTCGGCGTATATCCGTTTCTTGCCCGACCCCTTGAGCGTTTCAAGACTTTCGGCGCGGTTCTCCTCGAAGGCGGCGTAGAATTCCTTGAGCACCGCGAGCCATTTCGCCTCGCCCGCTTCGATGCGGTCGAGTTTCTCCTCCATCTCGGCGGTGAATGTCACATTGATGATTTTCGGGAAGAACTGCTGGAGCGTGTCGCTCACGAGTCCGCCGAGATCGGTCGAACCGAGCGTCCCCTTGGGCTCCTTGAGCCGGTCGACATATTTGCGGGCGATGATGTGGTTGATGATGGCGGCGTAGGTCGAGGGGCGGCCGATGCCTTTCTCTTCAAGTTCCTTGACGAGCGATCCCTCCGTGTAGCGCGACGGCGGTTTGGTGAAGTTCTGTTCCTTGGACACCTCGGCGAGCGCGAGCGGCTCGTTCTCGGTGAACGCCGGGAGCGTCTCCTCGCGGCCGTTTCCCCGTTCCCATATCTTGCGGTAGCCGTCGAACACCATGACCGAGCCGGTCTTGCGGAACGACAGGTCCTTCGCCGCGTCGCTGACGGTGACGACCGTCTGGTCGAACTCGGCTTCCTTCATCTGGGTCGCGACGAACCGGCGCCAGATGAGGGTGTAGATATTGAGTTCCTCTTTGGTCAGGTAGGGCTTGACCTTTTCGGGGGTATAGGAGACATCGGTGGGGCGTATCGCCTCGTGGGCGTCCTGTATCTTCCCTTTCTTGTTCTCGTAGGTGCGGGTGACGGGGCAGAGATAGGTGTCGCCGTACTCCTTCGCGACGAACTCGCGCAGTTTCGCGTTCGCCTCGGGCGATACGCGGAACGAATCGGTACGCATGTAGGTGATGAGGCCGAACGGGCCTTCCGCGCCTATCTCCTTGCCTTCATAGAGCGATTGGGCGACCCGCATGATGCGGTCGGCCGTGAAGTGGTACACCCGCGACGCCTCCTGCTGGAGCGCCGAGGTGTTGAAGGGCGGGAGCGGGTTCTCCTTGCGCCGTTTCTGTTCGATAGACTCGATCTTCCACCCGGTCGCGGCGCGGATGCGCTTCTCTATCTCGATCGCCTCGCGTTCGTTCCCTATCTTCGGTTTCTGGCCCTGCACCTTGTCGAGCGCGATGTCGACCGTATCGCCGCCGTCACGGCGGAAGAGGCCCTTTATGTTCCAGTATTCCTCGGGAACGAAGGCCGCTATCTCCCGCTCGCGGTCCACGATGAACTTGAGCGCGACCGACTGGACGCGGCCCGCCGAAAGCCCCTTCTTGACCGATTTCCACAGGAACGGCGACAGCCGGTAGCCGACGATGCGGTCGAGTATCCGGCGCGCCTGCTGGGCGTTGAAAAGATCCTCGTTGAGTTCTATCTTCTCGTCGATGGCCTTGAGCACGCCGCTTTTGGTGATCTCATGGAACAGGACGCGGTGTATGGGCTTTTCCTTATCCTTGAGGAAATGGGCGATATGGAACGCGATGGCCTCGCCTTCGCGGTCAGGGTCGGAGCCGAGGTATATCTCGTCGGCGCCCGCCGCCTCCTTCTGGATCATCTTGACCGTTTTCTCCTTGCCCTTGATGGTGACATAGGTCGGGGAGAACTCGTTGTCCACATCGACCCCGAAATCGTCCTCGGGCAGGTCGCGGATGTGCCCCATGGAGGCGAGCACGCGGAAGCCCTTCAGGTAGCGGGAGAGCGTTTTGGCCTTGGCCGGACTTTCAACGACGATAAGTTTCATCTCTGGGTACCTCGCTTCAGTGACAGGTGTATCGATTGCCCGGCATCTCGGCGACGACGCCCCGTATCACCAGCGGGAGCAGGAGTGCGGGAAGGTCGTGCGCCGGAAGTCCGGTGTGTTCCACTATCTCATCGAAGGCCGCGTCGTCGCCGCGTTCCCGGAGGAACCCCACGACGGCACGCTCGGCGGGGGAAAGGTCGTCGGGTATCGGCGCCGGTGCGGCGGACGGCGCGTCGGGTGACGGCAGGGCGCCGAACAGGTCGTCAAGCGAGGAGAGCAGTTCCACCCGCGGGTCGCCCTGATGTTTCTTCAGGAACTCGTAACTGCCGCGGAAGCCCTTCGCGTCCACCTCGCCGCCGGCGACATGGACCGTGCGGCCCGCTTCGAGGGCGTGACGGCCGGTCACGAGACTCCCGCTCCGCTCGCCCGCCTCGACGATGATCGTGGCGTCGGCAAGGAGCGCGATGGTGCGGTTGCGTAGCGGGAAGTTGCGCGGGAGCGGCCGGGTGCCCGGCTCGAACTGCGAAAGGAGCGCGCCGCACTTCGCGATGTCGGCGGCGAGCGCTATGTTCTCCTCGGGATAGAGGTTGTCGAGACCGGTGCCGAGCACCGCGATGGTGCGGCCGCCGGCGTTCAGCGCGGCTCGGTGCGCCTCGGTATCGATGCCGCGGGCGAGTCCGCTCACCACCGTGATGCCGTGGCGCGCGGCCGCCGTCGCTATGTTGCGCGCCAGTTCGATGCCGTACAGCGACGGTTTGCGGGTGCCGACCACCGCGACGGCGCGGGCGTCGGCCCGCTCCAGCATCCCCTCCATCCAGAGCGGGAGGCCGACGGGCGGCTCCCGGCGCAGGAAGTGGTCGGGGTGCAGGGGGTTGTCGGCGCGCAGGACTATCACAACGCCTCCAGGAATTCGGCGAGTTCCGTTATCTGGTCGTCGGGGGTCGAGGCGCCGGCGGTCAGCCCGATCGCCTCGACGCCGCGCAGGGTCTCGCGGTCGGCGGCGGTCAGGTCGGCGGGTGCTTCGATCCAGAAGGAACGGGGGTTCTCGGCGCTGACGATGGCGAAGAGTTTGGCGGTGTTTGAACTGTTGCGGCCGCCGATCACCACCATCGCGTCCATCGCGTGGGCCAGTTCGCGGGCCGTTTCCTGCCGCTGGAAGGTGGCATCGCAGACGGTGTTCTGGTATTCGAACGCGCATCGGGTCTCACGGCAGATACTTCCCATCCGCTCGATCAGTTGCCTGAAATGGTCGGGCTGGCTGGTCGTCTGGGCGACCGCGAAGAACTTTTCATGGGCGCGCAGGAACCGGTCGAGCGCCGTCACCGCGGTATCGGAAAGGTCGGGCGGGTGGACGAAGTAGGGGCCGTCGATGCGCGATACGAAGCCTTCGACCTCGGCGTGCGCCGCGTCGCCGAGCACCACGATGGCCCAGCCGTCGCGCGACCGTTCGGCGACGAGCCGGTGGATGCGCTGGACGAAGGGACAGGTGGTGTCGATGATGCGCAGGTCGGAGAAGGTCTTCAGATATTCCTCTTCGTCGCGGGTGATGCCGTGCGACCGTATCACGATGACCGCGTGGTCGCGGATGCCGGACCGGTCGACGATCTCCACCCCGCGGTCGCGATAACTTTCAATGAAACGGGGATTGTGGATGAGCGGCCCGAACATGAGCACCGGGCGTCCTTCCTCGCGGCCGGTATCCAGCGCCTTGTCGAGGATGTCGACGGCCCGTTTGACGCCGAAACAGACGCCGGCGTAGGTGGCGGTCACGACCTTCGGCATACGCCCTGTCCCCACTTCTTTTCGGCGAGGTCGATGATGTAGGCGGCCGTCTCTTCGAGCGACATGGACGAGTTGTCGAGCAGTACCGCGTCGTCGGCGGGGCGGAGCGGGCAGGCGGCCCGTTGGGTATCCTGATCGTCGCGGCGCCGTATCTCTTCGAGCAGGTCCTCGTACGGCTTTTCCTCGAGTCCCGCCGTCTTGATGTCCTGCATGCGCCGGTCGGCGCGGCTCTCGGGCTTCGCGGTGAGGAATATCTTGAGATCGGCCTCGGGCATGATGACGGTCCCGATGTCGCGCCCCTCCATCACCACGCCGCCCTTCTCGGCGTACCGCCGCTGCATCGCGAAGAGCGCCTCGCGGACAAAGGGCAGGGCGCTCGCGGTCGAGGCGAGCATGCCGACCTGTTCGGTCCGTATCTGAGCGGTGACATCGCGGCCGTTCAGGAACACGCGGTTCTTCCCTTTCTCCATCCTGAAGGTGATCTGCAGGTCGGCCAGTATCCGGCGGATGCCCCGCTCGTCGTCGAGCGCGACATCGTTCATGATCATCTCGAAGGCGACGCAGCGGTACAGCGCGCCGGTGTCGATGTAGGAAAGGTCGAGTCGTTCGGCGAGCAGTTTGCTCACGGAACTCTTGCCGGCCCCCGCCGGCCCGTCTATCGCGATACGCAATTTCGTCATGGCGACCCCCGTCAAAAAAATCGGGGGCAGTATAGCCGGCATATAAGGGAAATCAAGAGATAGAAGGAAGGAAAAAGTAAACCTTACATAGTAAGGTTATTTTTTTGATTTTTGCCGGTGGCCGGTCTAGTATCGGTCCGGAACGACCGTTCACTGACTGAAAAGGAGTTGCCATGTCCATCAGCGAAAAACACGCCAAATGGCGCGAAGGCGCCTACAAGAAGACCATCGAGAAGTTCCCCGAACGGAAAAAGGAATTCAAGAGTTCATGGGGCGACACCGTGGAGCCGGTCTATGTCCCCGGCGACACCTGTCCGAACTACGACAAACTCGGCTTTCCCGGCGAATTCCCCTTCACCCGCGGCGTTCAGCCGACGATGTACCGCGGCAAATTCTGGACGATGCGCCAGTACGCCGGTTTCGGCACCGCCGAGGAATCGAACAAACGCTATAAATATCTGCTTGAACAGGGGCAGACGGGCCTGTCGGTCGCCTTCGACCTGCCGACGCAGATCGGCTATGACTCGGACCATGCGATGTCGGACGGCGAGGTGGGGAAGGTGGGCGTCGCGATAGACTCCCTGCGCGACATGGAAACGCTCTTCGACGGCATCCCGCTGGGGAAGGTCTCGACCTCGATGACCATTAACGCGACCGCCTCGGTGCTCCTGTCCATGTACATCGCCGTCGCCGAGAAACAGGGGTTCACGCCCGACCAACTCGACGGCACGATACAGAACGATATCCTCAAGGAATACATCGCCCGCGGCACCTACCGCTTCCCGCCCAAACCGTCGATGCGGATCATTACCGACATCTTCGATTTCTGCTCGAAGTCGGTCCCGAAGTGGAACACCATCTCGATATCGGGCTACCACATCCGCGAGGCGGGCAGTAACGCCGTGCAGGAGGTCGCCTTCACGCTGGCCGACGGGCTTGCCTATGTCGACGCCGCGATCAAGACCGGGCTCCCGGTCGACACCTTCGCGCCGCGCCTGTCGTTCTTCTTCAACGCCCACAATGACCTCTTGGAAGAGGTCGCGAAGTTCCGCGCCGCGCGGCGGCTCTGGGCGAAACTGATGAAGGAGCGCTTCGGCGCCGGTCCCAAGTCGCAGATGCTCCGGTTCCATACCCAGACGGCCGGTTGCACACTGACGGCGCAACAGCCCGACAACAACATCGTCCGCGTCGCCATCCAGACGCTCGCGGCGGTGCTCGGCGGCACGCAGTCGCTCCACACCAACAGCCGCGACGAGGCGCTTGCCCTCCCGACCGAAGAGAGCGTCCGCATCGCTCTGCGCACCCAGCAGATAGTGGCCTACGAGAGCGGCGTCGCCGAGACGGTGGACCCGCTCGCCGGTTCCTATTATGTCGAGTCGATGACCGACCGCATAGAAGAGAAGGCGGCCGCCTACATCAAACGGATCGACGAACTGGGCGGCATGGTCGCGGCCATCGAGAAAGGGTATCCCCAGCAGGAGATACAGGATGCCGCCTACCGCTACCAGAAAGAGATCGAATCAGGCGAGCGGATCGTCGTCGGCGTCAATAAGTTCCAGATAAAGGAACAGCCGCCCAAGAATCTGCTCCGGGTCGACCGCTCCATTCAGGTGGCGCAGATAAAGAAGATCGCGGCGGTCAAGTCCGAACGCGACAACGACCTCGTGAAGCGGCGTCTGGCCGAGGTAAAGAAGGCGGCGCAGGGTACCGACAACCTGATGCCCAAGATACTCGACGCGGTCAAGGCCTACGCGACGCTCGGCGAGATCGTCGGCGAGATGGTAGGGGTCTACGGCGAGCACAAAGAATCGGTCGTACTGTAAGGGAGGCGGCAATGAGCGAAAAGAAGATACGGGTACTCATAGCGAAACCGGGACTCGACGGGCATGACCGCGGCGCCAAATTCGTGGCGCGGGCGCTCCGCGACGCCGGGATGGAGGTCATCTACACCGGCCTGCGGCAGACCCCCGAATCGATAGCGAACGCGGCGGTGCAGGAGGATGTCGACGCGGTGGGGCTCTCGATACTGTCGGGCGCCCACAACACGCTCCTGCCGAAGGTGGTCGAACTCCTGAAGGCGAAAGGGGCGGGCGATATCCTTGTGTTCGGCGGCGGCGTCATCCCCGAGGACGACATCCCGGGGCTGAAGGCACAGGGGATCGCAGCGGTATTCACCCCCGGCACCCCGAGCGAGCAGTTCATCAAGTTCATCAAGGACCATATCAGGAAGTCTTAATACCTCACCCGCCTTACGGCTGCCCTCTCCTTGAAAAAGGCGAGGGCGATACCGGGCGTGATAAATCTCGCCCCTACATCCTAACTCCTTCTCCTTTTCCAAGGAGAAGGTCGGGATGAGGTCATTGGGTGGGATAACGGAACTTTTCTTTTGACTTTCAAAGAAAAATATGAAAAATGACCTCATCAATTAAGTCCAAAACCGCGGGGTGCGCATGAGGTACCTTCTTCTTCTCCTTTTACTGCTTTCGGTCGCGTCGACCATGGGCGACTCGGGACAGCGGGTCTCGAAACTCGCGGTCATGGAGATCGAGGACCTGTCGGGCACGCTTGACAAAAAGATACTGGAGAACGCGGCCGAAGCGTTGCGCGGCGAACTGGTCGCGTCCAACAAGTTCGTGGTCATCTCCAAGGACCGCCAGCAGAAACAGGCGGTCAAGGAGATGAAAAAGGAGTCGTGGAAGGAATGTTACGACCAGTCGTGCCGCATCCAGTTGGGACAGGCGCTGACGGCCGACACCATCCTGACCGGCAAGATAACCCTGTTCGGCAAGGCCTACACCCTGATGGTCGAACTGATCGATCTCGCCAAAGAGGCGACGATAAAGGGGGCCAAGGTCGATTTTGACGGCACGGAGAACGGGCTCGCCGACGCGGTGCGGAATGTCGCGGTGGAGATAACCGGCGTCGGCACGATCAAGAAGAAGGTCGACACCGAGGGCGACGCTCAGGCCTGTGCCATGGCGAAACAGAAGGATACCCACGCGATGTGGAGCGTCTATCTCGAAGAGTTCCCGAAAGGGGCCTGCGCCTTCGAGGCGAAATCGCGCGTCAAGGAGTTGGCGGCGACCGTCAAGGTACCGGCGGCCCAGAGCACCGAGCCGGAGAAAAAGGCCGAAGCGAAGCCGTCGAACATGGTCGCCAACCGTTACAAACTGTACCCCGAGATGGTGCTCGACACGAAGCACAAACTGCTGTGGCAGAGAAGGCGGTCGAATATGCCCATGACCCACGACAACGCGGTCAAATACTGCCAGGACCTTTACATCGGCGATTACGGCCACTGGCGGCTCCCGACCATCGGCGAACTGAAGACGATCATCCACGGGTGCCAGAGCGCCAGTGATGCCTGTCCGGTGCATGACGGGTGTCTGAGCGGTAAATGCTACAACGCGAAATGTTATTGCTGGCACGGGGGCGGCCCCGGCGAGGATGGCTATTTCTGGCAGAAGGATGTGTGGCACGGCGGGACCACCTTCTGGTCCGCCTCCATCCTGCAGGGGAGCAGTAGCGCCACCCATGCGTGGTTCGCCGACTTCGCGACCGGCAAGATAAGCAATATCGGACGCTACAACAAGTACGATGTCCGTTGCGTGAAGAAGGTGAAGTAGCCCCCTTGTTTTCCCTTCGAGATTCTCATTGACTTTCAGGGGTGGATAGGGGAAAATGGGCGCATCGTTTTCGACAAAGGAGGGGATCCCTATGAAGATGAGTTGTCGTGCCGTTCTTCTTGTGATACTTTGTTTTGCGTTGTTCAATGCCTGCTCAAAGAAAGAGTCGTTCACGCCGCCCTTCGACCGGGCAGCGGTCGCCGAGAAGGAGCAGACGGTCGGTGCGCGGAAAAGCATCGGCGGGCAGGCCGTCAAGGATGAGGTACAAGAGCGCCGCTTGATAAAGACGGGGACGGTCAACTTCCGCACCGATTCGGTGGCGGCGACCGGCCGACAGGTCCGCGAGATGCTCAAGACCCACAATGGCTATGTGGCGCAGGAGGATGAGCACGGGTACGGCGGGTCCAAGAGTTTCACCATCATCGCTCGCATTCCGGCCGCTTCGTTCGACCGCTTCGTCGAAGAACTCGAAAAGGCGGTCGGGTCGTTCGATGCGCGTTCCATCGGCGTGCAGGATGTGACGGCCGAGTTCGTCGACACCGAGGCGCGGCTGAAGTCGAAGAAAGAGGTCGAAAAGAACTATCTCGATATCCTGTCGCGGGCGAAGACGATAGAGGAAACGCTGGCGGTCCAGAAACTGCTCGGCGAGGTGCGCGGCGAGATAGAATCGGTCGAGGGGCGGCTGAAACTGCTGCAGGACCAGACGGCCTACAGTTCGCTCACGATATCGTTCTATGAGCGCAGCGTGACCGGGTTCTCCTTCCTTGGCGATGTGAAGGATGCCTTCAAGGCTGGGTGGACCGGCTTCCTGCATGTGCTCGTCGGCATCGCCTACGCATGGGTCTTCGTCCTCATCGGCGCGATCGTCATCGTGTACCGCAAGGTGCGGCGGAAGAAAGGGTAGTCCATGAATCCAAAAGAGAAAATAAAAGAATTAGCTCTTTCATTTTCTAACATCTCTAGTGAAGATGAAAATGATACTGGCCCTGTTGGATATCTTATTGGTGCAATGTATTGTCTACAAAAGGCCATCGATTTGGGATACAAAAATGGTCTATTGATAGAAAACGACGACAACTACCGATTAGAGTTACAAGAGGTTGCCAAAAAAGTAGCAGAGAACAAGGATCCAAGAGAGGTCTGGGGCACAAGAAAAGGAAATGATAAAATGCAAGGTGTTTGGCTCGCCGGTTGTTATTTTAATATGGCAATGCAGAAGATTGACGCCGTGAGAGGAAGAAGCGGGATTGGAGCAAAAAAGAATAATGATTTAGAAGTGGTTTATAACGATGTGAATTGTCTAAAACATCATAGCCCGCAAATAGACCCGAAAAGGAAAAAGAAAGGTCTTTTGCCGGGGAGGACCGCAACGATTGACAATGTGATAGGTGCCATAAAGTTTTTGAGAGAGCATTTTCGACGAAAAGGAGTCCTTGAATAAGTTATGAAAGTTTTCCTCGTCATATCGGCGGCTTTCTTTTTAATGTTTATGGTTTCCTGTCCCGGCAAGAAAGTCCCACCGATCACGGTCAATATCCCCGCAGACAGCGCGAAACTTAAGGCCCATGTCGAATATCTTGCAGGGCTTATCCCGACGCGAAGTTCGAATAACGAGAAATCACACGAGGCTGCGGCGAAGTATATCGAAGGACAGTTCGCAGGGGTGGGCTGCGCTGTTACAATGCAGCGCTATACGATTGACGCCGGTGAATTCCGAAACATCATCTGCCGCTACGGCGTGAGCGATGCGCCGCGCATTATTGTGGGAGCACATTACGATACGGTTCGGACCACGCCGGGAGCTGACGACAACGCCAGCGCCGTCGCGGGTCTGCTGGAGATCGCCAGGTTGCTAAATCAGTTGAAGCCGACTGTAAAATATCCTTTGGAATTGATAGCTTACGACCTCGAAGAGCCGCCATATTACAACACAAAACACATGGGCAGTTATCGCCATGCTGAAAAACTCAGTAGCGACGAAGAAAAGGTCCACTTCATGATATCGCTGGAAATGATAGGATACTTCTCCGATGACTCCGGCTCACAGAAGTACCCGTCGTCATTCCTGAAACTGATTTATCCCAGCACGGGTAACTTCATCCTAGTGACCGGCATCGATGGAGAAGTGCTTGACCTTTTTAGGGAGGCGTTCCCACAGGCTTCGAAAGTGCCTCTTGAAACCTTTGAGTATCGCATCGACCTGTCGGATCACATGAATTACCGCGACCTGGGCTACCGTGCGGTGATGGTGACCGATACGGCCTTCTACCGGAATCCGAATTACCACGAACCGACCGACACGCCCGATACGCTCGACTATGCGCGGATGGCTGAAGTGGTGAAAGGAGTTTATCTGACCGTGACGAGTGTGGAATAATCAATAACGGGGGTTCTGATGAAGAGGGGCATGGTCTTTGTTCTGTTCGTTCTTTTTGCGACGGTCATTTTCGCCAAGCGCATGGCCCCCGAACCGGTGCCGCCGGTGATGAACGACAAGTACATCGTCACGGCTCCTAACGCATGTAAACACCGTTGGGATGAAAAAACCGGAGAACATTTCCCGCCCAATTGTTGTTTTATGGGCGGCATCCATATGTACGACCGTAAGACCAAGGCGCTACTTTGGCGTACGCGAGTGTATGAGGTCAAGATCAATTATTGCGTCGAACCCGATGTGCAGGAAGTCTATATCACTAAAATGGTATTGAAAGGGGATGTTTTGACCGTGACTAACGAGGAGGAGTTTGTTTATGAGGTCGATTTGAAGAACAAGAAGATAAAAGCGATAAAGGGTTCTTTGGTCGTGGAGAGCCGTTTCCTCGAAGAAGGGAGTCACTGTGAGCGACCGATGCGATCGGAAATAACCGAACAGGGGAACGCATGTGACCATGAGGCGGTGAGGAAGATCAAGTAGGAAAACCATGCCCCGAGAGATAAAAAAGGTTGAGGTCATCGAACGCGACGACGGACGCCGTGACGCGCCGCCTCGCGTCGTCATCAAACAGAATGTCGTCTATACGACCAGCGGCCCCGGCTGCCTTCTTGCCGCCCCCTTTCTCCTGATAAAGATGCCGTTCCTGCTGCTGAAGACCTATCTGTTCGCCCGCCGCGCCGCCCGCGAGATGGCGCAGGCGCAGGGCCTTCAACAGAAGGATGTGGTCATCACCATCAGCCCCGATGAGAGAGGCCGGCGGGAATAGAGGGATTTAAGTTTGTTACAAAGGGAGAGAGATAATGAATGACACCGATTTGATAAACCTTATCAGCTCACTTGCTCATCTGAAAAACGAAAGCTCCTTTGATTGGATACCAATGATTGCTTCGGCTCTTATCGCCGCAGGTGCCTCCATATTGACATATTACTTAACAAATCGAGCGGCAGAAAAACGAGAGGAAAAGACAAGAGAGTTTGAACTTAATCGACTGGATAAACAATACGAAAAAGAAAAAGTGCTGAGAGCATACATGGCGAAAATAGAGACTTATTCAGAATACTTGAGAAGGACTTTTGCTGTAGAAGTGGTAATGTTCCCAGGAACAGAAGAAGAGTTGCAAATGTATCTCGGTCAAGTGGTTCATAGAATAAGACTGCTTGCTGATGATGCAACAAACCAAGCATTGATTGGGCACTATGCTGAGTTGATTAAGAGGTTGAGAGCTGGCAAGAAAAATGATTCTCCCAGCGATGAAGAGGAGAAAGCATATGGCAATTTATTGGCTGTAATGAAAAAAGAATTAGATAACAATAACGATTTCCTTCTAAGAATTAAGGAAATGGAGAAAGAGATTGATAGGCGAAACGAGAGAATAGTTTGAGATGACCAATAAACACAAGCTGTTCGTTGTTGTTTTCTTCATCGGCCTTATCTGGTCCGGCGTCTATCCGAAGGACCAGTTCACTTGGATAATGGAAGTGTTCCCGGCGATCATCGGGTTCATCGTGCTGGCCGCGACCTACAAGCGGTTCCGCTTCACCGATCTCGTCTATACCTTTATATTGATCCACTGCTGGATACTCTTCATCGGCGGTCACTACACCTACGCCGAAATGCCGCTGTTCAACTGGATTCGCGACACCTTCGGCCAGTCGCGCAATAACTACGACAAATTGGGCCATTTCTTTCAAGGTTTCGTCCCGGCGCTCATCGCCCGCGAACTGCTGGTGCGACTAGAGGTGGTGAAGGGGCGCGGTTGGCTTGGCGTTATCGTCGTGTCACTATGCGCTACCATCAGCGTCTTCTACGAGTTCCTTGAGTGGGGCGTCGCGGTGGCGACCGGCGAGGCGGCCGACGCCTTCCTCGGGACGCAGGGGTATGTATGGGACACCCAGTCCGACATGCTCTACGCCACCATCGGCGCGACGGTCGCCGTCCTCTTCATGAGCAAACTCCACGATAAGGCGATGAAGAAACTGATGGACCGGAACGATGCCGGATAATAAAAGGTCTATGTCTTTGTTACCATAGAGAGGAATCCGAGGAGGCGCCCATGACCAGATATCTTTTCATCTTTGCCGCCCTGCTGGCGACGATCGTCGGATGCGAAGGGGAAGGAGCGGCGTTCTACCTCTCCCGCGTGAGTGATTGCGGCGGATTCGATGCCCCCACTGTTCGCCTGTTCGCGGTTGAAGAGTGCGACGAGATGCTGACATGGACCTACGATAAGGCGGGCCGAACACTAACCTTGCTAAATAGCGATGTCATCCTTAACTGCGGCGCGGAGGGAGCGGGGGATGTTGAAGTGGTTAAAGATGAAGGAAAATATAAAATAGTCGAGTGGTCGCGGCCCGAACTGACCGCTAACTGCATGTGCCGCTTCGACTATGAGACGACGCTGAAGGATATTGCGCCCGGCACGCTGACAATGGCCGTGGTGCAGCATTTTCTGGAGTACATCGTATCCGACGACGCGAGAACGGAAGATCCCGGCGAAAGGATCATCTGGTCGGGGACGCTTGACCTGTCGCAGGGGAGCGGAGTTTTTTTCGTTAAAACTCAAGATTATTGCTGGTAGACGCCCATGATCAGATACTTTTTCATCTTTGCCGCCCTGCTGATAGTCGTTGTGGGGTGCAAAGACGACGGGACAAATGAAGATGCGTGTCCTGACGGGATAATATACAATGATTGTAGCCTTGGCGGCGCCTGCGGCGACCCCACAACCGCCAGCAAATGTGTCGGAGATGTCCTTCTTTACTGCAGAGTCCCGACCGATCCCTGCTGGCGCGGGTCTCAGAAATTCGAAAAAGATTGTGCCGCCTCGGGTCTTCGTTGTTTCAGCGCCGAGGAAAACGGGTGCGGTGGGAGGTGCCTTCCCGTTACTGACTCAGAGCCGGACGAACTTCCCGACGACGATGTTTTCCTGTCCGATATTTAACAGAAGAACTTACTTGTTCAGCACCTTGGTGTTCGGCGGGACATCCTGCATGGTCCAGGTGTTGCCGCCAATGACCGAGTCGTGTCCTATCGTGATGCGGCCGAGGATGGTCGCGTTCGAGTAGATGATGACATTATCCTCGACTATCGGGTGGCGCGGGACCCCCTTGATGGGGTTGCCGTCCTTGTCGAGCGGGAACGATTTCGCGCCGAGCGTGACCCCCTGATATATCTTGACGCCCCTGCCGATGACGGAGGTGCCGCCGACCACGATGCCGGTGCCGTGATCCATGAAGAACTTCTCGCCTATCTGCGCGCCGGGATGGAGGTCGATGCCGGTCTTCGAGTGGGCTATCTCGGTGATGATGCGCGGGATGAGCGGAACCTCGAGTTCATGCAGTTCGTGGGCGATGCGGAAGTTGGTCATCGCGTAGATGGAGGGGTAGCAGTATATCGTCTCGCCGTGGCTGGTGGCCGCCGGGTCGCCCTCGTAGGCCGCCTCGACATCGGTCGCGAGCAGGCGCCGCACCTCGGGGAGCCGTTCGATGAACCGCGTTGCCTTCTCACGCGAGGTGGTTTCGCAGTGGCGGCACTCGGTCTCGTCGCCTATATCGCACGAGAAGCACTGGCCGCGCTTTATCTCCTCGGCGAGGAGCGCGTAGGCGCGGTCGAGTTTCGCGCCGATGTAGTATTTGAGGTTCTGCTGGGTGAGGTCCGATTCGCCGTAGTAGCCGGGGAACAGCACCTGTCGGAGCATCTCGACGATCTCGGCGAGCGTATCGACCGAAGGCATCGGGGTGTTGTGGTGCGACAGATGGGCGAGCGAGCGATACTTCTCGACGAGCGAAAGTTCGGCGACGACGGCGTCGAACGGGGTCTTCATCTTCGCGGCGATCATGGGGCCCTCCGTTACGGGGAATGAGAACAGGGGCGATTCTAGTCCCTCCGGATGCGATGTCAAGGAACGGGCCGCCGGGGGAGGCCGCTTTTTGTTTGCCAAACCGGGCGGTATCTGTTATAGAGTGCGCCGATGGAAAGAAAAGACCTCACACACTCAGCGTCTGACCTCGCGGTGTTCGACCCGGCGGTCGTCCGCCGCGCGGCGGAAGGCGACACCGTTTTCGAACGCGCCCTGCTCGCGCTATTCCTCGACGACACCGCCCAGCGCGTGACGCGGATAGGGGAACTGGTCCACGACGGCGGCGACCCCGCCGCCCTGCGACTCGAGGCGCACACCGTCAAGGGCTCCTGCGGCAACATCGGGGCGCCACGCCTGCGCGAGGCGGCGTCCCTGCTCGAAAAGGCGGCGGCCGAAGGGCGGGGCTCCGAATGCCCGGCGCTCGCGGCGGCGGTCGCGGCGGAGTTCGAACGGGCCGCAGGGGTCATAGCGGCCTATCGCGACACCCTGCGGGAGGGGCGATGAGCGCGAGCAACAACATCAAGGCCCTGCTGGGGCTTGTCGTCACCGTTATCCTGTTCTGGCTCCTGTTCCGGCAGGTGGATGTTCTCCTGTTCCTGCGGTATCTCGCCGAGAGCCGGTGGTCCTATGTGCTTGCCGGCGTGGTCCTGTACCTTTTCTCCTTCATCGTGCGCGGCCTCCGGTGGCGGGTCCTGCTCGGCCACCTGAAAAAGGTGCCGCTTCCCGAGGCGATACGGCTCGTGATGGCCGGCTACGCGGTCAACAATGTCCTGCCGGGACGCATCGGCGAGTTCACGCGCGCCTACCTCGCGGGCAACCGTAACGGCATATCGCGCACCGCCGCCTTCGCCTCGATATTCGTCGAACGGGTCTTTGACGGGCTCACGGTGTTCCTGATACTCGCGGCGCTCCTGTTCACCTATCCGTTCCCCGGATGGGTGCGGGTGCTTGCCGAGACGGCGGGGATACTGTTCGTGTCGCTGTTCCTGTTCGTCCTGTTCAGTTCGTTCTCCGACCTCCCGGTGCGGTTCATCCGCGCGATGTCAGAACGGGTGCCCCGCTGGCTCGCCCTGCCGCTCGGCCTGCTCGAAAAGTTCATGCGGGGGACACGGGCGATCGAATCGCTGGGGCAACTCGCCATGGTGCTGCTCCTGTCGTTCGCCGTCTGGAGCGTGGAACTGGGCGTCTATGTGCTCATCGTCAAGGCGTTCGGCGTGCAGATGCCGGTCATCGCCTACCTGCTCATGCTCGTGACGGTCAACATGGGGATGCTCATCCCCTCGACCCCGGGCGGACTCGGCGTCTTTCAGTTCGCCGTCGTCAAGTCGCTGGAGATATTCGCCGTCATGACGACGCTCGGCATGGCGGTGGCGCTCGTGCTCCACATGGCCCAGATCGTGCCGGTGACCATCATCGGCATCATATGGCTCTGGCGCAACCATGTGTCTATCGCGTCGCTGGAGAGGGAAAAAAAGGACGAGGGCGGGAACGGCGCTACTTGATGCGCATCTTGTAGAACGAACGCCACACGAAGACGAAGGCGACGATCAGGAAGAATATCCCGACATAGGGCGCTATGGTCCGGAAATCGGGCGCTATCGCTATCTCCATCGCGAGCAGGCCGAACAGGGTCGTGAACTTGATGATGGGGTTCATCGCGACCGACGAGGTGTCCTTGAACGGGTCGCCGACCGTGTCGCCGACCACGCACGCCTCGTGCAGGGTCGATCCCTTCTCTTTCAGGTCGACCTCGACCACCTTCTTGGCGTTGTCCCAGCAGCCGCCGGCGTTCGCCATGAATATCGCTTGGAACAGGCCGAACAGCGCTATCGAAAGGAGGTAACTCACAAAGAAGGACACCGCCTCGTTGCCGCTGGTGGGAGAGGAGAGGAAGGCGAAGGCGAGGGCGAACGAGAATATCGCGATGAAGATGTTGAACATGCCGGCCTGCGCGTACTGGGTGCAGATCCTGACGACCTCCTTCGATTTCTCGGTGGAGGCCTTGAGGTCGGCGTTCGGGTCGAGATCGATGTTCTTCTTGATGTATTCGACCGCCTTGTAGGCCCCCGCGACGACCGCCTGTATGGAGGCGCCGGTGAACCAGTAGATGACCGCGCCGCCGCAGAGGAAGCCGAGGATGGTGTAGGGATTGAGTTCCGAAAGGATGATCTGCGGGTCTATGCCGAGCGTGTTCCGGATGACGAGTATGAGCGAGAAGATCATCGTGGTCGCGCCGACCACCGCCGTGCCGATGAGGACCGGCTTGGCGGTCGCCTTGAAGGTGTTGCCCGCGCCGTCGTTCGCCTCAAGATAGTATTTCGCCTTTTCGAAATCGGGCTTGAAGCCGAAATCCTTCTCTATCTCCTTATCGATATTCGGCATGGTCTCGATGAGCGACAATTCGTAGACCGACTGGGCGTTGTCGGTCACCGGGCCGTAGGAATCGACCGCTATCGTGACCGGCCCCATGCCGAGCATGCCGAACGCGACGAGGCCGAACGCGAAGATGGAGGGGAATATCATGAGTTCGGAGAGCCCGAAGCCGCTCGCGTAGTAGGCGGCGAACATGAGCCCGCAGAAGACCATGCCCTGCCAGAAGGCGCTGAAGTTGCCGGCCACGAGGCCCGACAGGACATTGAGCGACGCGCCGCCTTCGCGGGAGGCGTTGACCGTCTCAAGGACATGCTTCGATTTGGGGCTCGTGAAGATCTTGGTGAACTCGGGAATGATGGCCGCCGCGAGCGTGCCGCAGGATATGATGACCGATAGCGTTATCCAGAGGTTGTTCGGCAGGTCGCCGATCATCACATAACTCGCCGCGAAGGTGACGAGTATCGAGACGATCGAAGTGATCCAGACGAGCACGGTGAGCGGGTGCTCGAAATCCATATCGTCCTTGCCGGCGTAGGTCGCCGCGGTTATCGCGCGGTTCAGCCAGAAAGCGACCACCGAGGTGATGACCATCAGGATGCGCATCACGAATATCCAGGTCAGCAGGGTCGCCTGATGCTCGACGCTCGACACGGCGAGCACGATGAACGATATGAGCGCGACGCCGGTGACGCCGTAGGTCTCGAAGCCGTCGGCGGTCGGGCCGACCGAATCGCCCGCGTTGTCGCCGGTGCAGTCGGCAATGACGCCGGGGTTGCGCGGGTCGTCCTCTTTTATCTTGAAGACGATCTTCATGAGGTCGGACCCGATGTCTGCGATCTTGGTGAAGATGCCGCCCGCGACGCGGAGCGCCGAGGCGCCGAGCGATTCGCCGATGGCGAAGCCGATGAAGCAGGCCCCCGCCGCTTCACGCGACACGAACAGCAGGATGATGAGCATCATGATGAGTTCGACGCAGACGAGCACGACGCCGATGGACATGCCGGCGTCAAGCGGGATATTGAGCAGTTTTATCGGCTTGCGCTCGAGCGACGAGAACGCCATGCGGGAATTGGCGAGCGTGTTCATCCGGATGCCGAACCACGCGACGCCGTACGACCCGAGTATGCCGACCACCGACCAGAGGAGTATCATGAGGACGGTGCCGAAGCCGTTGTGCTGGAGATAGCCGAAATAGAACGCGATGCAGACCGCGATGAGCACTTCGAGGATGATGAGGAACTTGCCCTGCTGGAGCAGGTAGGTCTTGCAGGTCTCGAAGATGGTCTGGGAGACATCCAGCATCGCCTTGTGGGCGCGGATGTTCTTGACCTTGAGGTACTGCCACAGGCCGAACCCGAGGCCGAGGAAACAGACGACGAACCCGAGCAGGAGCAGGTTGTTCTGCGCGGCCGACAGGTTCGGGATCACAAGGTCCGCCTCGCTCGCCGTCGCGAGGAGCGGGATCAGGAACATCGTCAACATCGTAGCGAGCCGTCTCATGGGATATCCTCCATAGTGCAAGAATGGTTTCTTCCAAACCGCCGCAACTTTAGCGAAAAGGGGCGTAAAAAGTCAAGAAAACGGTCCGCGTGACAAAGAAGCGGCGCTTCCATTGACCCGTCGTCCCTTTCTCGCTATAGTAGTGCGTCAGTGACCGACCATTTGTGGAGGAGACACCCATGTTCCCGCGTAGCAATCCCCGCCTGACCGCCGCATGGCGCGACTTGGAGGCCCACGCCGCCACGATGAGCACGGTCTCCCTGCGCGACCTGTTCGTCGACGACCCGTCCCGCGCCGGCCGCTTCTCGCGCTGGCTGGAGGACATCGTCGTGGACTGCTCTAAGAACATCATCACCGACGAGACCCTGCGCCTGCTCTGCGCGCTCGCCGCCGAATGCGGCGTGAAGGAGGCCCGGGACGCGATGTTCGCGGGAGAACTGATAAACGAGACCGAAGGCCGCGCGGTGCTCCATGTCGCCCTGCGGAACCGGTCGGACCGCCCGATGACGGTGGACGGCGTCGATGTCATGCCCGCGGTAAAACGCGTGCTCGGCCAGATGCGCGATTTTTCCGAACAGGTCATCGGCGGCGCGTGGAAAGGCTACTCCGGCCGGTGCATCACCGATATCGTGAACCTCGGCATCGGCGGGTCGGATCTCGGCCCGGTGATGGTCTGCGCGGCGCTCCGGCCTTACTGGAAGGGGGGCATCACGCCCCATTTCGTATCGAACATCGACGGCACCCATATCGTTGAGACGCTGAATGGGCTGAATCCCGAGACGACGCTCTTCATCGTCGCCTCGAAGACCTTCACGACGCAGGAGACGATGACCAACGCCGAAACGGCGCGCCGCTGGCTGCTCGACAAGGCAAAGGATGAAAAGTCGGTCGCCCGGCATTTCGTCGCCGTTTCGACCAATGCGAAGGAGGTCGCGAAGTTCGGGATAGATACCGCCAATATGTTCGAGTTCTGGGACTGGGTCGGCGGCCGTTATTCGCTCTGGTCGGCCATCGGTCTGTCCATCGCCTGCACGATAGGGGCCGACCGGTTCGAGGAACTGCTCGCCGGCGCCCACGCCATGGACGAACATTTCCGCGTGGAGCCGTTCGAGCGCAATATCCCGGTCATCCTCGCTCTGCTCGGCGTCTGGTACAACAATTTCTTCGGCGCGCACAGCGAGGCGATACTGCCCTACGACCAGTATCTGCACCGGTTCGCCGCCTATTTCCAGCAGGGCAACATGGAATCGAACGGCAAATCCATAGACCGCAACGGTCTGCCGGTGACCTACGAGACCGGGCCGATCATCTGGGGCGAGCCGGGGACCAACGGCCAGCACGCCTTCTATCAACTCATCCATCAGGGAACGCGGCTCATACCGTGCGACTTCATCGCCCCCGCTATCAGCCACAACCCGGTCGGCGACCACCACCGTAAACTGCTCGCGAACTTCTTCGCGCAGACCGAGGCGCTCATGATGGGCAAGACGGCCGACGAGGTGCGCGCCGAGATGGAGCGGGCGGGGAAGAGCGCTGAGGAGATCGAGCGGGTCCTGCCGTTCCGCGTTTTTTCGGGCAACCGGCCCACCAACTCGATACTGTGTCACAAGATCGACCCGCGGACGCTCGGCATCCTGATAGCGATGTACGAACACAAGATATTTACGCAGGGGGTCATCTGGAACATCTACAGTTTCGACCAGTGGGGGGTCGAACTCGGCAAACAACTGGCGAACCGGATACTGCCCGAACTCGAGGGCGACGAGCCGGTCACCGGCCACGATTGCTCGACGCTGGGGCTCATAAACGCCTACAAACAGTTGCGCAAAGGGTAGGGACCGATGCGGCCGTTCCTGCTCCTCCTGCTCGCGCCGCTTTTCCTCGCGGCCGCCGATACCTCCTATGACCTGACCGACGGCACCGCGCTCGACCGCGCGACCGGGCTCCGGTGGCAGCGCGGCACGGCCGACCGTCCGATGACCTATCGCGATGCGGAACGGTACTGCCGCGACCTGTCGCTCGAAGGCCGCGACGACTGGCGCCTGCCCGACCTCGCCGAGTTGCGGACGCTCATCGTCGGTTGCGCGGGGAGCCGCCCCGGCGGCGCCTGTCCGGTCGACGAGGGGAGCGGCGGGTGCGGCGGCGACGGGTGCCTTCACTCGAAATGTTACGACAAGAACAACTGTGCCTGCGCCGAAGGAAAGGGGCCCGGCGAGGGGGGCAGGTATCAGGCGGCCGGCGTCTGGCGCGGCGCGGAGAGCCGTTTCTGGTCGGCCACCGGGCGCGATGACTGCCCCGGAAGTTCGTGGCGCGTCAATTTCCTCAAAGGGGCGGTCGGATACGACGAACGCAACAACCTCAACGCGGTGCGCTGTGTCCGCGAAGAACGGAACGGGGCGAAACGATGAAATACCTCGGTGCGCACTCAAACCTCACCCGCCGCTGCGCGGCTGCCCTCTCCAGAGTGGCGAGGGCTACAGCGGACCCCCTCTCCGCACCGGAGAGGGGTGGGGTGAGGTTGCTACAGTTGGTCCCTCGTTCGTTTTTATGTGTCATCGCCACTCAAAACCTCACCCGCCGCTGCGCAGCCGCCCTCTCCAGAGTGGCGAGGGCTACAGCGGACCCCCTCTCCGCACCGGAGAGGGTTGGGGTGAGGTTGCAAAAAGACGCCCTTTTCCTTTTCCTCCCTCTTCGCACCGGAGAGGGTTGGGGTGAGGTTGAACTTCTTGGCGGACTTTCCGCATGAAATCGATAGTTCGCGCACAGAAGGTCATGCCGGAGAAGAAAGAACTCGCCAGAAACTTACGAAAGGAGATGACGCCTGCCGAAGAGAAAATATGGCATCTGATCCGCAACGGTCAGGTGAACGGCAGAAAGTTCAGGAGGCAACAGGTCATAGATGGCTTTGTTGTTGACTTCTTCTGTTCGGAACTGAAGCTCATCATCGAGATCGACGGTGACATCCATGCCTTTAAAAAAGAATATGATTCAGCACGGGAAGAGCACCTGCGCACACAGGGTTTTGCTGTAGTGCGGTTCACGAACAATCAGATATTTGAAGAGCTGGAGACGGTCAAGAATGCGCTCCATGAGGTGACGAAATGATGCCGCTGTGCGTTGTCTACACAAAACTCACCCACCGCTACGCGGCCGCCACCAACTCAAACCTCACCCACCGCTACGCGGTCGCCCTCTCCAGAGTGGAGAGGGCTACATCGGACCCCCTCTCCGCACCGGAGAGGGCTGGGGTGAGGTTGCAGAAGACACCGCTCCTTCCGCGCTACTCCCTCTCCGCACCGGAGAGGGCTGGGGTGAGGTTGAAAATCGGCGTGGCATTCCTATCACTTTGTCTGCTTCCCCTCATTTCTAGCGCCTGCCAATCCATGAAGAACGCCCGGCCTCTGGAAGAGGTTGACGCCGTCAAAGTAGCAAAAGAATATCTGGACACGATCCGCGATGATGATGGTTTTATATATGTAGATTATGCAAACAAGGAGATTTTTGCAGAGACAATATCAAAAGAAAAGATGAGGAATTCAACTAGCAAAGATTGTTATGATGTTGAAAGGGGAAAATGGGGTCAATGGTTGCTAGGAAAGAATTATTGGCACATTCGATTCTTTGAAAACAACCTTCGAACAAAAGGTGGTGCGATGAATGTGTTCATCGACCAAGATGAACAAGAGGTGATCTGCATCATAGGTGAAAAATGACCAAATTCATCGGCGCCCATGTCAGCGCCTCCGGCGGCGTCGAGATGGCGCCGCGCAACGCCCACGCCATCGGCGCGACCGCCTTCGCCCTCTTCACGCGCAACCAGAAGCAGTGGAGCCCCAAGCCGCTGACGGCGGAGAACATCGCGGCGTTCAGAGCGGCCTGCGTCGAACTCGGCTATGGCCCCGATCAGATACTGGCGCACGACGGCTATCTCATTAATCTCGGTCATCCCGAGGAAGAGGGCCTCGAAAAGTCGCGCGCCGCGTTCCTCGACGAGATGAAGCGGTGCCAACTGCTCGGCATCGAACTTCTCAATTTCCATCCCGGCAGTCATCTCGGCAAAATAACGGAAGACGAATGCATCGCCCGTATCGCGGAGTCGCTGAACATCGCCCATGAACGGGTGCCGGGGGTGACGACCGTCATCGAGAACACCGCAGGGCAGGGGACCAACATCGGCCACCGGTTCGAACATATCGCCGCGATCATCGACCGGATCGCCGACAAAACGCGGGTCGGCGTCTGCATCGACACCGCCCACACCTACGCCGCCGGCTACGACATCCGCGAGGCGGAGGGCTACGAGCGGATGTGGCGCGATCTCGACCGCATCGTCGGGCTCCGCTACCTGCGCGGCATGCACATCAACGACTCGAAAAAGGCGCTCGCGACCCGCGTGGACCGGCACGACCACCTTGGCGCGGGGACGCTCGGGATCGACTTTTTCCGCCGTCTCATGCGCGACGACCGGCTCGACGGCATTCCGCTCATACTCGAAACGCCCGACGAGTCGAAATGGGCTGAAGAGATAGCGCTTCTGCGGAGTTTCGCGTCATGACAACACCGCTCGTGTCGGCCGTCGTCGCCGTCTACAACGGCGAACGCTACATCCGCGCCGCCATCGAGAGCCTGCTCGCCGACCACCTGCGCGACCTTGAGGTGGTGGTCGTTGACGACGGTTCGACCGACGGGACCAGCGACATCCTCTCCTGCATCGCCGACGACCGGCTCACCCTTCTCGATAACGGCGGCAATCTCGGCGTCGCCGCCTCGTTCAACCGCGCGATGGAGACGGCGCGGGGCCGTTACATCGCCTTTCTCGGCGCCGACGACATCAGCCTGCCCGAACGGCTGACGGCACAATGCGGATTCCTTGAGGAGAACCCGGGCATCGGCGTGCTCGGCGCATGGATGCGGACCTTCGGGAGCCGCCGGCGGCTCATGAGATATCCCGAACACGACGCCGGCATCCGGGTGGGCAACCTCTTCATCTGTTCGGTCGGCCATCCCTCGGTGACGCTGAGGAAAGAGGTGTTCGCGGAAAAAGGGATACGCTTCAACGGATCGCTCCGCGCCGGGGTGGACTACGACCTCTGGTCGCGTGCCGAGGCGGCGGGGGTCCGGTTCCACAACCTTCAGCGGCCGCTCGTCAGGTACCGGACCCACGCGGGGCAGATAACAAGTGGTCGGCGCGGGGAACAGTTGGCGACCGACCGGATGGTGAAACGCTTTCTTCTTGAACGGCTCGGCCTGACGCCTTCGGAGGATGAACTCGACCTTCACTGCGGGATGATGCTGCGCAAGACGGTCATCGGCGATGCCGCGACCGCCGATGCCTATGTCGCATGGACGGGCCGGATACTGGATGCGAACCGGAAAAGCGGCGTGTACGATCAGGCGGAACTGGAACACTACCTGCGACAGTGGCTCACCGAGGCCTGCGCCGCCTTCGTCTCCCGGTCGGGACAGGCGCTCATGGCCCCCGGCCTCTGGAGCCGCGGATGATAGGCACCCAACCATACGACACGGAGGACCGACGATGCTGAACTTCAAACTCTCGCTTCCCACCGAGGTCTTTTTCGGTAAGGGTCAGATCAAGGTGGTCGGCGAACAGGTCCGCCGCCACGGCGGCACCCGCGTGCTCATCTGCTACGGCTCCGACCGCGTGAAACGGCAGGGGATATTCGATGCCGTCACGGCGAAACTGGTTGACAAAGGCATCGCGTGGCATGAACTCGGCGGCATCGCGCCCAACCCGCGCATCACGAGCATCCGGGAAGGGGTGCGGCTCATCCGCGAACACCGGTGCGATCTCATCGTCGCGATAGGCGGCGGCAGCGTCCTCGATTGCGCGAAGGGGATATCGGCGGCCTCGGGCTACGAGGGCGATCCGTGGGACCTCTATACGCGGAAAGGGGAGGTGAAGGGCGTTCTGCCGCTCGGCATGGTGCTCACGCTCGCCGCGACCGGTAGCGAGATGAACGGCACGAGCGTCGTTACGAACCTTGAGACCAAACAGAAACTGGCGATACGCCTGCCGATGCTCAAGCCCCGTTTCTCGGTGCTCGACCCGGTGTACACCTACAGCGTGCCGCCCGATCAGACGGCCGCCGGGACCGTGGACATCATGAGCCATGTGTTCGAACAGTACTTCTCGCCGGTGCCCGGCACCTTTGTGCAGGACCGGCTCGCCGACGCGCTCCTCAAGACCTGCCTCCACTACGGACCGGTCGCGCTCAAGGAGCCGGAAAACTACGAGGCGCGCGCCAATCTGCTCTGGGCCGGGACGCTCGCGCTCAACGAACTGCTGACCTACGGCAAGACGGGCGATTGGGCGACCCACATGATCGGCCACGGCGTCGCCGCGCACTACGATGTGACGCACGGTGTCGGGCTCGCCATCCTCTTCCCGCACTGGATGCAGTTCGTGCTCGGTGATGACGCGCAGGGCAAATTCTACGATCTCGCCCGCAATGTCTGGGGCGTGCCGCTCGTGATGGAGCGGATGGAGGCGGCCCGCGAGGGGATCGCCCGTACCCGCCAGTTCTTCATCGAACTCGGCATGCCGGCGCGGCTCCGCGAGGTCGGCGTCGCCGAGGATATGCTTCCGACCATCGCCAAAACGGTGGTGGAGTTCGGTGAGGTGGGCGTTTTTCGCAAACTGGGCGAGAAAGAGGTGCTGGAGATACTCAAGAAGGCCTACTGACCCCGCGGATCTTTCTTCAGCGCGGCCAATCGGTCGCGCAGGAGCATCCGCCACTCGATGAAGGCCGCGACACCGAACAGACGCGCGAGAAGCAGATAGAGCGACAGACCGATCAGCGCCTGCGATACGAGCAGGGGGATGAGCGGCAGGGGGGCGTAGGCGCCGAAGATCCACGCGGCGCCGGCGGCCGTCCCGGAGGCAAGGAATATCGGCGCGATGTCGGCGATCTGTTCGCGCACGGGATAGGCGATGAGGTCGCCGCTGAATTTCGCGTTCAGGAAGTAGCCGATGACGCCGTTGACCGTCTCGGCGATGACGAGCGCCATGACGCCGAGCGGTATCGCCGCGACGAGCAGGGCGACGGCGATCGTCTTTTTCGCCACCTCGAGTCTAAGGAAGAGGTCCGACCGCCCCTTGACCTGACAGAGGTTGAGCGTGAGCGAATGGATCGGGTAGAGCATGCCGCCGAACACGAGTATCTGGAGATAGGGGGCCGCCGGGAGCCATTTTTCGGTGAGCAGGAGCAGTATCGCGGGGTGTGCGACCGCCGCGAGCAGCAGCATGGCGGGGAACACGACGAAAACGACGCTCTGGATGAGGCGGCGGTAGGCCGCCTTGAGCCGCGCGTCGTCGTCCTGTATCGTCGCGAGCGCTGCGAAGGAGACCTTCTGCACTATCAGCGTGGTGTTGACCGAGGGGAGGTCGCTCAGGCGTCTGCTCTGCGTGTAGAAGCCGAGATCTCGGGTCGAGTAGTATTTGCCGATGACGACCGGGACGATGCTTTTGAACAGCACATTGATGAGCGACGAGAGAAGGAGGTTCGAGGAGAAGGAGAACAGCGAAGCGAGCGAGGAGCGGGAAAATACGAGGGTCGGCCGCCATACGCCGGAGAGCCAGTAGAGCGCCGTCTGCAGCGCGGCGCTCGAAAGCGACTGCCCGACGAGCGCCCAGAGCCCGAGCCCGCCGTAGGCCATGGCGACGCCGATCGCGCCCGACACGAGCGCCGAGGCGATCGCGACGACGGCCTGCGGACGGAAATCCATCCGTTTCTGCAGGATGGTCGTCTGGATGAGGGAAAGCGCGTTGCAGGGAATGGTCAGCCCGAGGACCCGGGCCACGGCGGTCAGTTGCGGTTCGTTGAAGAAACGGGCGATCGCCGGCGCGGAAAGATAGAGCAGGGCATAACAGGCGACCGATATGAGCAGATTGAAGTAGAATATCGTCGAATAGTCCGCTGCGTTCGCATCCTGTTTCCGGACGAGCGCGGCGCCGAAGCCGCTGTCGACGAGGACATTCGACAGCATGAGGAACACGAGCAGTATGCCGACGATACCGTAGTCGGCGGGGCTGAGTATCCGGGCGATGAGGATGGTGATGATGAACTGGACCGCCTGCTGGCCCCATTTCTCGACGGCGACCCAGGTGGCGCCCGTGACCGTCTTTTCCTTCAGGGACGGGTCAGTCATGGGAACATCCCCCCGATCACCGCAGTGGGATCAGTGCTTGCGCAGGGTGTCGATACGGTCGCGGTAGTCGGCGCGCGGCGCCGCCTTGAACAGTTCCTCGTACAGCGCGAGCGCCTTGTCGCAGTGCCCCCGGTCGCCGGTGAATTCGCAGAGGTAATAGTACACGATCGCCTTCTGGTCGTTGGTCTGGCAGTCGACGAGCAGTTTCTCGAGCGCCGCCGCCGCCGCCGCCGCATCGGTGCGGGCCCGGATCCGTTCCTTGAGGATGCGCGCCTTAAAAAGGAAATCCTTGCGGCCGACCGCCTCGCTTATCTCGACCGACTCGTCGGTGAGTTTTTCCGCCTCGTCGATCCGCCCCATGTCGAAGAGCAGTTCCCCCTTTTCGAAGCAGAACTCGCCGAGCAGGTTCTTGAGCGACAGGTCGGTCGCTATCTTGACGGCGCGGTCGTAGTATTTCTCCGCGTCTTCGTGGCGCCGCTGGCGCTTGCTCACATTGCCGAGCATGTTGTTCGCCATCGCGATATGGCGCGAACTGCCGAGTTCGGCCGCGATGTCGCGCTGTTCCTTGAAGGAGGTTATCGCGTCCTCGTATTTGCCCATCCAGAAGAGGAGTTCCCCCATGTTGTTCTGGGTGTAGGCGATGTAGAACTTCGAGCCGAATTTCTGGTACACCTCAAGGCTCTCGCGGTAGTAGCGCAGGGCGTTCTCGAAGTCGTTGAGGTACGAGCACGACAGGCCGAGATTGGTCTTGGCGATGGCCATGTCGAGTTCGGCGCCCAGTTCCTCGGCGAAGGTGAGCACCTGCCGGTAGTATTCCTGCGCGGTGCGGTAGTCGGCGCGGTAGTAACCGACCCCGCCGAGATAGCGGTAGGAGAGCATGATGTTGGCGCGGTCGTTAAGCTCTTTGGCTATCGCGAGCCGCTGGTTGAAGAACTCGACCGCTTTGTCGAGGTCGCCTTTGTAGTAGTAGATGAGCCCGATGTAGCCGAGCACCATGCATTCGCCGGTCCGGTCGCCGAGCGACCGATAGAGGTCGAGCGCCTTGTCAAGCAGTTCGCGCGATTCCTCGTAACGCCCCTTCTCGAGCATGAGGTAACTGAGGTCCTGCATGTTGGCGGCCACGCGGACGGTATCCTGTAGGGCGGTCGCCCTGTCGAGCGCGGCGCGATACGAATCCTCGGCCTCCTTCCACTTGCCGATGAGTTTGTAGACGCCGCCCAGTTTGTGACGGATGTCCAGTTCCCCGGCGGGGGTCTCGACATAGTCGAGCAGTTTGGTATAGAACCGTATCGCGTCCTCGTTCTGGTAGTGGGCGCGGGCGTGGTCGGCCGCCTTGGCGAGATAGCGACGGGTCTTGTCACGCTCTTCGGCCCGCTCGAAGTGGAACGCCATCTCGGAGGCATGCTTGTCGTCGTCCGGGTAGATGCGCTCCATCGTCTCGGCGACGACGCGGTGGATGGTCTTGAGCCGGCTCCGTAACTGCATGTCGTAGGCCGCCTCGCGCAGGAGCAGGTGGCGGAAGGAATAAAGCAGTTCGGAGAGCGGCGCCCAGATGCGTTCGAGTTTGCCTTCGTTGAGCAGGGTCGGGACATCGTGTTCGCTCATGAGCGCCGCGAATATGTTGACATCGACCTCGCGGCCGAGCACCGACGCGGTGAAAACGCCCTCCTTGAGCCGCTGGGAGAGCCGGTCGATGCGGCTTATCAGGAGGGCGTTGACCCCCTGCGGTATCTCGACATCGCCGCCGATGGCTTCGAAATGCCCGTCGCGGAGTTCCAGCAGATTGTTGTTCTTGAGGTAGAAGCATATCTGTTCGACGAAGAAGGGGTTGCCCTCGCTCCGCTGCATGATGAGAGCCCGCAGATTATCGCCGACCGGTGCGCCAAGCACCGTCTTGGCGAGCAGAGCGACCGAATCGGGCGATAGCCGGTCGAGCGGTATCTCGGTGCGGGCCACCCCGGCATCGGTCTCGATGTTCGTTTTGGTGCCGTCGTCCTCGTAGCGACCGAGCGTGACGAGCGCGAAGGGGAACCGGTCGGTCTGGCGGAACAGTATCTTCACGATCTCGCGCGAGTCGTTATCGAGCCACTGCACATCGTCGAGCGCTATCGCGACGGGGTGGATGAGCGACAACGCCTTCAGGAACTCCTTGACGGCGTACAGGGTGTTCTCGAACCGGCCTTTCGCGTCGAGTTTCTCGTACAGGCTGTCTTTCCACTCGATGCCGATGAGCGCGCCGAGGAACGAGTGGGTACGGGAAAGTTCCGCGACGACCTCCTGCGCCGAGGGCGGTATCTTGGCGATGACGGCGTCCCACCGCTTCTCGAAGCGCCGTTTTTTCTCCTCGGGGGAATCGGCGTCGCCCTGATCGAAGAACCGCTCGAAGAAGTTCACGAAGGGGTTCATCGATTTGCGGAGTATCGAATCGGCGGAGAGGACGATGACCTCGGCCGACCCGGCGAGCCGGTCCTTCACCGCGGCGAGGAAACGGGTCTTGCCGATGCCCGGGTCGCCCCAGATCATGAGGAGCCCGCCGTTCCGTCCCTCGGCGAGAGGGGTGAGCGCGGTCGCGGCGCGGTCGAGTTCGGCGTCACGGCCGATCATCGCCTGTTCGAAGGCGAGTTCGTCGCCCGCCGCCTTGGGGCCGCGCAGGGAGAATACCGGGGTCTTTTCGGTCTTTCCCTTGAACTGGAACTCGCCGACCATGCCGGTCTCGTACTGGTCGGCTATCTTTTCTGCCACCATCCGGGAAAGCCAGATATCGCCCCACGCCGCCTTCATCATGAAACGGGCCGAGAGATTGACCCGGTCGCCGAGCACCGTGTAGGTCGACCGGCGGTCGCTCCCGACGAAGCCGGCATAGACCTCGCCCTGCGTGATGCCGCATCGGAAGGGTATCTCGACGCGCTCCTTGACCGCGAGAATGAAACTGATGGCCCGCTGGACATTGTTCTCGTAACTGACCGGCGCGCCGAACAGCACGAGCATGTTGCCGCCCTTGTCGCCGAAATCGAGCAGGTTGAAATAACCGCCGAACGCGTCGCAGGTCTCGATGACGGCGGCGGCGAACCGGTCGAGCGCCTCGAAGCCGTCGGGTTGCTGGAACGATATGAATACCGGGACGATATCGCGGAATTCGCCGGAAAGTCTCTGGGAATAGATCTGTTCGGGGTAGAAGACGCGACCGACCTCGGGCCGTATCGGATCCTCGGGGCGGGACACCGGCGCGGAAACAGCGTCGGACCACGACACGATGCGGTGGAAACCGACGGCATTATCCTGTGTCGGTCCGGTCGAAAAGGCCGTTTTCGGCGTCTTGGCGAGGGCGCGGTCATCGAGGATGACATCGCCGGAGCAGGCGTGATGTTCGGCGGCGGCACAGCCGTCTATCGCCTCGCCGCGGAAGAAGAAGGTGCGGTGATAATCGGTACCGGGGATGCCCCAATGGACATCGCCGAACGAGATGCCGACCTTTGCGCTGATGGTGAAGGTGCCGTACGGCGTTTCGTGGCAGGAGCGGACGCCGAAGATGCGCTGTATCTCCCTGCCGGCGTGGCAGGGGCAAAGGATATCGTCGCCCGGGAAGACCGCGGTGAAGGCGTCTCCCGCGAAGCCGGTGATGAACCCGCCGCTCTGGTAGACCGCGTCGATGACCGGGCTGAAGGTCGAGTTGAGGATGTCCGATATGAACTCCGCGCCCACTTTACCGTGTTGCATGAGTTTTTCGGTCATCGAGGTGAAGCCGGAGACATCGACGAACATGGCACCGCCGCGGAACGCCCCGTGCAGTTCTCCCGCGAGGAAGCGTTCTTGTATGAAGGACGGGAACAGCGCGCGCATGAGCGGTACGGGACCCTCCGTATCGTGACGATGACCGTTGAACGGTAGCCGATTGTTCGCCAAATAGCAAGTTTCGTTTCGGTTACGCTTGACGCCGGAGGAATGATAGCATACAATGGGCCGTCATGGATCGGAGGAGTACGCCGTGGAAGGAACAAAACAGCCCGATAACAGTAAGAAATGCGAACTGTCCTGCGAGGTCTGGAGCCGGGTCGTCGGCTATTACCGCCCGACCGGCAACTGGAATCGCGGCAAACAGGAGGAATTCAAAAAGCGGAAGCCCTTTGTCGTGAACGCCGTCGCCTTCCCCGGCGGTCCCGAGCCGCACGGCGAGACGCCGCGCTGACCGCGCCCTCCACGCGCCGATGTCCCTGCTGAAACGATCCGCCGCCATCCTCGCCGGACGGATCCTGCTTTTTATCGCCATCGCGACCTTTTTCTGGATACCGATGATCCGCCACTACGCCATCCGGTACCGCCTGCTCGGTGGCTCATGGTGGGAGCACATACACCCGTCGCAGTTCGACTGGCTGCTCATCGGCGTCTTCTTCTTCATGACGGCGGTCTGCGTCTTCACGATAGATCTGCGAAAGAACCTGCTGATACTCCTCATCGCGGCGCTCGGTGGGCTCAGCATCGAGGGGTGGGGGACCCAGACCGAACTCTGGCGTTACTACACCCGCGAACGGCCGCCGCTCTGGATAATCCCGGCATGGCCGACCGCGGCGCTCACGATAGATTCACTGTCGCGCCTCATCGACCGTCGGATACCGCATATCGACGCGAAGTGGTGGAACGGCGCGGCGTGGGCGCTCTTCGGGTCATTCCTCGCGCTCATGATCCCGTTCACCCTGCCGTACCTGTCCTATTCGATGACGATATTCTCCATCGCCGTCATCGTACTCGTCGTCGTCTCCATCTGGGCCGGCACCGCCGACCGGCGGACCGCGGTGGTCATATTCGTTGTCGGTTCGGCGCTCGGCTGGTTCCTTGAACTGTGGGGGACGACCCGACACTGCTGGATATACTACACGGGACAGGAGCCGCCGCTGTTCGCCGTTCTCGCGCACGGCGCCGCCTCGGTGACCTTCTGGCGGGCCCACCTCATCGTGGACGGCATTATTTCGCGGCTGTTCCCGAAGTATCAGGGGCACTGGAGTTGGCAGGCGGTCGCAGAGCGGACCGGATCACCCATATCCCGATGATCGTGACCAGTATCTCGATGATCTGACCGGCGGTAAGCAGCCCGAAGACTATCCGGCTCTCCTGCCGGACGAACTCTATGAGGAAATTGGTGGCGCCGTACCCGACAAGACAGACCCCGGCGATGATGTCGCGCTGGATGCCGCGCCGCTCCATCACCACGATGGCGACGAACAGCAGGAGCATGGAGACCGATATGTACAGCTGCACCGGATGGACCGGGAGCGACGGGGCGTAGCGCGACGCGATCTGCCCGTATTTGTAATGCAGGGCCGACGCGTAACTGCCGGGCGGGAACACCATCCCCAGCGGCAGGTCGGTGGGCCGCCCGAAACAGCAGCCGTCGGCCAGACAACCGAGCCGTATGATGGCCGAGAAGAGCGGGAAGGGATAGATGAAGGGGTAGAAGAATCGCCGCCAGTCCTTCCGGATGAACAGCAGTATCGCCGAAAGGGTCAGTATCCCCGCCGTTATCGAGAAGCCCTTAAAGGCGAACTTGAAGAACTTGACGAACCCCTCGGGGGTGTAGATGCCGAAGATGAGTTGCGATACGCCCGAGGTGTAGTTGAACAGTTGCCCGTTGAGCGCGGTCTGGATGAGCAGTATCGAGAGCGGGATGAACACCGCGCCGACGAACGAGAAGAAGACGATGCGGAACAAATTCCAGAACTCCTTGAAGAAACTGAGTTCGCGGACCGTCAGCCATATCCAGACGGCGAACCCGCCCCACATGAACACATTGTAACCGTAACCGCCGATGTAGGGATCGCGCAGGGTCAGCCAGTCGAGCATCGCGCCTCGCTATTTCACCGCGCCCGCCGCGCCGCCCGCCGCGCCGATGACCCCCTTGAGGTCGTTGTCGGTGAAGGTGAGCCCGATGCCGACGAAATAGTCGCGCTGTGAGTTGCGCAGGATGTCGTCCGCGCCGCCGGTCAGGTACAGCCAGTTGAACGGCTCCTTGTCTGTCCAGCGGAACGGATAGACATTGGTGAGGAGGCGCAGGTTCGGGGTGTCGCCGCTCGTGAGGTCGAATATCTCGGAGGTGAGCGACACATACTTGACCGGCAGATAGTCCACGCCGACGCCGCCCGAACTTTCCATGATGCCGCCGCGGAGCGTCCAGTCGCCGAATATGCGGGCGATCTGCAGGTCGAACTTGATGCCGCTCTTCTCGGTCTTGGTCTCGTGCTCGGTGACGGTGCGGACGGTCGGGGTCTCCGCAGGATCGGTGATCTCGGTGACGGTCGTTTTTTCGGTGGTGCGGCCGCCCGGGTCGTCGGTGACGCCGATGAGGTAGTAACGGTCGTCGCGGGGCTGGAGTTTCAGCGCGAACTGGTCCTGGAAATTCTGGTCGAGCGTCCGGAACTCGCTGTGAAAATCGACATGGACCCGCATGCCGAGCGTCGAGTCGGCGTAGTCGGACGCCTTTTCGGCGATGTTGGCGATGTTCTCGTAGAGTTTCTCGTCCTTGAGCGCCTTGCCGAGATTTCCCTCGCCGTCCTTGACGCGTCCGGTTATCTCCTCCATGTTCTTCATGGTCGCCTTCGCGCTCTCCAGCGTCTCCTGCGCATCCTTTATCTGTCCCGAAAGGGCCTGCAAACTGTCGCGCACCGCGGCGAGCGATTCGCTGATGGTCTGGTCGTTGTCGCCTATCAGTTTGTTCGCCTTATCGGTGATGGCGATGGTGTTCTTGATGAGCAGTTCCATCTGGGCGAGGTTGCGGTCGAAATTCGCGTTCACCTTGCCGGTGATGTCGGCCATGTTCTTGAGCGTGATGCGCATCAGCACGAGATTCGCCTCGACATTCTGCGCAGACGACTTTGATACCTTGGTCAGGACATCTATCAGTTCGGTCATCTTTTTCTGGAAATCCTCGCGCTCGACGAAATCGCCGATGTTGTTGACGATCCCCTCGGCGCGGTTCGCGATGGACTTCGCCTTGCCGATGGTGTAGTTGAGCCCGGTCTGGCTGTCCACATGGGTTATCCAGTCGCCGTCCTTCAGGGGGTGTGCCGTGTCCTCTCCTGAATGGATCTGGAGCATGGCGGTGCCGAGCATCGACTGCATGTCCTTGTAGAGGAACGCATCCTTGTAGAGCGGCACCTTGTCGTATATCTCGAGCGTCACCTTGGCGCGGTTCCCTTCGAGTTCTATGGTGCGTATCTTGCCGATCGCGACCCCGGCGATGAGTATCTCGGAGTCCTCCAGCAGGCCGGTCGCGTCGTCGAGGTAGGCGTGCAATTTGTAGGTGCCTCCCTTCATGAGCCAGTCGGCGCTCTTCATCATGTAGTAGGAGGTGAGTCCCGTGATGACGATGAAAAAAAGACCGATCTTCGCTATCCGCGTCATCATGACCGCACCGCCGTGCCGTTATTATCGTGACAGTCCATCGCGTTCTCCATGAAAAGTCTCAGTACCGGATGTTGCGCCCCGCGCATCTCGCGCGGCGTGCCCGACGCCTCGATGACGCCGTCGTGCAGGAACGCTATCGTGTCGGCGATGTGGAACGCCGCCTGTATGTCGTGGCTGATGATGAGACAGGTCACGCCGAGCGTGCGGTTGACCTTCAGGATGAGTTCGTCGATGCTCTGCGAGAGCACCGGGTCGAGCCCGGTGGTCGGCTCGTCGAACAGCACGATCTTGGGGCCGGTGGCGAGCGCCCGGGCGAGCCCGACCCGTTTTCTCATGCCGCCGGAAAGTTCGGCGGGGTATTTGCGGCCCGCCTCCGGCAGATCGACCAGTTCCAACATCTCGTTCACCCGCTCTTTGACGGCGCGGCGGTCGTCCCACCGGAGCATCTCCTCCAGCGGGAAGGCGACATTCTCCTCGACGGTGAGGGAATCGAACAGCGCCGCTTCCTGAAAAAGGTACCCGATATCGCGCCGCATGGCAAGAAGTTCCCGCTCGTTCATCTTCACCACATCGCGGCCGTCGTAAAGTATCTCGCCGCGGTCGGGCCTCTGGAGCCCCATGAGGTTCTTGAACAGGACCGATTTGCCGATGCCGCTCTTGCCGATGATGACCGTGATCCTGCCGCGCTCGATGCCGATGGTGACCCCGCGCAGGACCTGCTGGTCGTAAAAGGACTTGTGGAGGTCCCGTATGTCGAGGATGAGGTCGCTCATGTCAGTTCTTGTACAGCATGGTTATCAGTATGTCGGCGAGCACATAGTCGGCTATCAGTATCGCGACCGAACTCGACACGACGGCGCGGGTGGTCGAGATGCCGACCCCCTTGGCGCCGTTGCGGGTCGTCAGCCCGTAGAAACAGGATATCGTCGTCACGATGATCGCGAATACCGCCGCCTTGATGAGCCCCGAATAGATGTCCTTCGGGTCTATCCAGAAGTAGAGCCGGTCCCAGTAGCGCGCCGCATCGACCCCTTCGAGCACCACCGCGACGAAATAGGAGCCGACCACGCCGAGGATGTTGGCGAGCCCCGTCAGCAGGGGATACACCACGATGGAGGCGAGCATCCGCGGCACGACGAGGTAGTGTATCGGGTTGACCGCCATCGTCTCCATCGCCGCGATCTGCTCGGTGACCTTCATGGTGCCCAGTTCGGCCGCCATCGACGAGCCGTTCTTGGCGATGAGCATGAGCGCCGTCATGACCGGGGCCAGTTCGCGGCCCATCGTCATCGCCACCATCGCCCCGACGAAGGTCTCGCCGCGGAAGATGCGCATCATGTAGGTGACCTGCAGGGAGAATATCATGCCGACGGTGAGCGCGGACAGCGATATGATGAGGAGCGAGTTGACGCCTATCTTTTCCATGTGTTCGAGCAGGAGTTTCCACCGGAACGGCCGCCGGAAGGTCCAGCCGATGGTCGAGAGCAGGAAAATGGCGTATTTGCCCGAAACGGTAAGCAGTTCGCCGATGTAGGCGGTCACGAAACGCATGTCGGTCGTCCATCCTCCCTAGAAAGGCACGCGAACACTACCGGAAAGCGGTGCGATAGTCAACTATAAAATGCGGTAACAGCGACACATCTTTTTGACTTCGGTCATGGCGCTTGCTATAGTCGGTCGCACGCAACGGGAGGTGCTTCGCCATGATCAAAACTGCAATGGTCGATCGGTCGGTTCTGACCGATATCCGACAACTTATCGAACAGGCGCGGCAACGCGCGGCCGTCGCCGTCAACGCCGAACTGACTCTTCTGTACTGGCACATCGGACAGCGACTGCTGACGGAGACCCTTGGCGGAGAACGGGCCGAATACGGCAAGCAGATCGTCGCCTCGTTGGCGCGGCAGCTTTCAGCGGAATACGGCAAGGGCTGGAGTGAAAAACAACTCTGGCATTGTCTCCGCGTCGCGGAGATTTTTCCCGCCGAAGAGATTCTCTCCACACTGCGGAGAGAATTGAGTTGGAGCCACATCAAGACGATAATGTATCTTGATGAGCCGTTGAAACGAGAATTCTACATTGAAATGGCCAGACTGGAAGGATGGTCCTCCCGTCAATTGCAGGAACGGATACGATCAATGCTTTACGAGCGCACCGCCATCTCTAAAAAACCCGGCAAGACCATCGAAAAGGAATTGAAAGCGTTGCGCGAGGAAGGACATCTTTCGGCCGACCTCGCTTTCCGCGATCCTTATTTGCTGGATTTCTTGGGATTGGCGGACACTTTTTCCGAAAAAGATCTCGAAGCGGCCATCGTCGCTGAGTTGCAACGGTTCATTACGGAACTCGGAGGCGATTTCGCTTTTCTGGCGCGGCAAAAGAGGATCACCATTGACGAGCGCGATTATTACATCGATCTGCTGTTCTATCATCGTCGCTTGCAGTGTCTGGTGGCGATAGATCTGAAGATCGGTGAATTTGATGCGGGTTATAAAGGGCAAATGGAGTTGTATCTGCGCTATCTCCAGAAGTACGAACAGCTTGCGGGAGAGAACACGCCCATCGGGCTTATTCTTTGCACCGGCAAGAACCGCGAACATGTGGAACTTTTGCAACTCGACAAAAGTAATATCCGGGTGGCCGATTATTTGACTTTGTTGCCGCCGAAGGAATTGCTGGAATCAAAACTGCATCGTTCGATCGAGATAGCACGGCAACGGCTTGCGCTGAGGGAAGGAGGCAAGCCATGAGATACCCGATATACCTGCTTGCCCTATTCATACTGCTCCTTGCCGCCTGCACCCCGCCGGAAGAACCGGGCGACGACGGCATAGTCACAGACAGCGACGAAACCAGCGACATCGACCCGGGACAGGAAGTGACCTTCCCGGACCCGGCGTTTGATGAATGTGTGCGCAGTTATCTCATGAAGGAAGAGGGAACGCCTATTTATGCTTCAGAATTGGCGAGCTATTCGACATGGGGTTGCGTCGACGCAGGAGTTATCGATATAACGGGCATCGAATACATGGTCAATCTGGAATCCCTCAACCTCTATTCCAACCAGATCGTATCGCTCGAACCGCTCAGGAATCTGAAGAAGGTGAAGGAATTGGATCTGCATGATAATTTGATAGAGGATATAGGGCCGTTGCAAGAATTGACATTGATCGAAAACCTAATTATTCACAAGAATAAGATTAAAAATATAGAAGCATTGTCGGGAATGACTAATCTCCAAGAAACATATCTAGATTTAAATTTAATTGAAGATCTGACCCCCCTAAACGAACTTGGCAACCTGATTTTCTTATCTTTGTCAAGTAATAGTCTGACTTCTATTTTGCCATTGGGTTCGATAACGAGTTTGAAAACCATAGATTTGGAGAACAACAGGATAACAGACATTAACCCAATAAAGACATTGCTTAATTTAAACAAGATATATGTTGCCAACAATTGTATTTCTGATTTAACTCCTCTTGATTATCTGAAAGAAAACGGAGCATTGACTTTTGTTGAAGGCGACTCCGCCGAAGAACAACAGAACTGTACCCTCGTCTCAGAGATTCCCATAGAAATGTAAGCTCCTCCTCCTCGACGCCTTCCTCTCTCGTGGCGAAGAGATCATCCTGAAAGAACTCATCCGCGCCCAATACCCGCTGGGCGACACCGGTGAAGATCGGGCCGTGATTCACCCTCGGACAGGCGGTGAAACTGCTGGAATAAAGAGTTGACAAGAGCCCGGCGACCGGGTAGAAAACACCGAAACCCGTTGGGGGAGATGATGAGCGAAATCCCAATGCAGATACCGGGCGAAACCGAAGACACCTTCTCCTTTTCCAAGGAGAAGGCGGGGATGAGGTCATTCGAGAGAAATATTCTGAAGTTCTTCTTCCTGTTATTCTTCCTGACCCTTGCCGCCTGCACCCCGCCGGAAGAACCGGGCGACGACGGGATAGTCACCGACAGCGACGAAACCAGCGACATCGACCCGGGACAGGAAGTGACTTTCCCAGACCCAGCGTTCGATGAATGTATTCGCGGTCGTCTTATGAAGGAACCCGGAGAATCTATCTATGCTTCTGAGTTGACGGGCTTCTCGACTTTCGGTTGTTTTGACAGAGGCGTCGTGGATATAACCGGCATCGAGTATATGACAGACCTAGTTTATATAGACATGTACTCCAACCAGATCATATCGCTCGAACCGCTCAGGAATCTGAAAAAGGTGCGGGAGTTGGATCTGCACGATAATTTGATAGAGGATATCTCTCCATTACAAGAATTGACATTAATCGAAAATCTAATTATTCACAAGAATAAGATTAAAAACATAAATGCATTGTCGGGAATGCTAAATTTACAAGAGACATATCTAGATTTGAATTCAATTGAGGATTTGACTCCTCTAAGCGGACTTGGCAATCTAATTTTTTTATCTTTATCGAGTAATAGCCTTGCCTCTATTTTACCACTGGGCTCTATAACGAGTTTAAAAACGGTAGATTTGGAAAACAACAAGATAATAGATATTAGCCCAATAGAAACATTATTAATTTTGAATAAGATATATATAGCTAACAATTGCATTTCCGACTTTTCTCCTATAGAATACCTGAAAACCAATGGCGCATTGACTACCGTCACCGGCGACACCGCCGAGGAACAGCAAAACTGCACTCTAGTCTCTGAATTGCCGATAACGATGTGACCTGCTTTTCCCTAAAAACTGAAATAGGCGACCACGGCGATGGCGAGGGCGATGCGGTACCAGCCGAACGGGGCGAAGGTGCGGGTCGATACCCAGCGCATGAAGAGGGCGATGACGGCGTAGGCGGTGAGGAACGACACGACAAAGCCGACCGCAAGCGCGAAAGCCTGTTCGCCGCTCACCAGCGCCGAATGTTTGAGCAGGCTGTAGGCGGTCGCCGCGCCGATGGTGGGGATGGCGAGGAAGAACGAGAACTCGGCCGCCGCGACGCGGGTAGTACCCAACAGCATCGCCCCGATGATGGTCGCCGCCGACCGCGAGACGCCCGGCACCATCGCGAGACACTGGATGAGCCCGATGAGGAGCGCGATCTTCAGCGGGATATCCTCGGCCGCCGCGATGCCGTCGCGGGGGGCGCGCCTCTCGACGACAAGTATCGCGATGCCGCCGACCAGCAGTGATCCGGCGACGACGAAGGGGTTGAAGAGATGCTCCTCGATCAGGTCGCCGAACGCGGCGCCGAGCACGAGCGCCGGGATCACCCCGACGATGGCCGCCCTCCAGAGCGAAAGGACGCGGCCGCGGTGCTCCTTTTCTCCGGTCGGCACGAGGCGGCGGCGGAAGTAAATGAGCACCGACAGGATGGCGCCCGACTGGATGACGATGTCGAACATCGCGGCGAAGACCGGGTCGCGGAAGGTGAAGAACTCGTTGGCGAGTATCAGGTGGCCGGTCGAGGAAACGGGGAGAAACTCCGTTATTCCCTCTATGATGCCCAGTATCACCGCGACGATGATGTCCTGCATGGTACGCCCTGTCTCCTTTGTTCAGAGGCGACTATGGCAAAAAGGAGGGCGGGAGTCAAAAATTATATTGAAAAACGGTTCCCGATGGATACAATCCGCTTTCGTAGTTGTTCGTATTGCAACGGAACATCGCAGGAACGAACGGTAACAGCAACGGTCATTGAGGGAGGAAAAAGATGAAAGAGTTCATCGCAGAGATCGCCAAGCATCTGGTCGATCGTCCCGACGATGTCGAGGTGAATTTCATCGAGGGGAAAAGCACCGCCATCATCGAACTGCGCGTGGCGCGGGAAGATGTCGGCAAGGTCATCGGCAAGAGCGGCCGCACCGCCAACGCGTTGCGGACCATCCTTTCGGCGGTCGCCAGCCGCCACGGTCAGAAGGTGGTCCTTGAGATCATCGAAGAGAAGTGACCGGGCCATGACCGCGGGAATTCGCATCCGGGCCGCCTCCCGTTGCGGGGGCGGCTTTTCTTTTCTTCCCTTCACGCTCCTCCTGTCCCTGCTGGCGTTCGGCGCCGTGCTGTTCGTCATCCTGCGCAACTACGGGGCGTTCGAGGATGAAGACCGTCTGGCGGGGGCGCACCGGTACGCCGAATCGCTTAAGGACTTCTTCGTTCCCGAGCCGGTCAAGTACAAGGTCTACGACATCCCGCTACTCGTCCGGGCGCAGGACCGCGGCTCCGAATTCTGGAATACGACCTTCCCGAACTTCCTGCGCGAGGCGCGCGAGGAGACCGACCGGATACTGACCTATGAGCGGGCCATCAACAAACGGGACGACAACGGCGACCACGCGGCGGTGAACATCGCCGACGAGCCGATGCTCATCGCGGTACTCAAGGAGGGGAAGGATCTCTCCGGCAGAACGCTTTTCAACCTCGCGGCGGGTGACATATTCGATTTCTGGGACACCGCGGCGCGGCGCTACGATAACTGGGTGCTGGCGCGGGAGCGGCACTTCGCCACAACGACGCTGCTCCAGATGAAAAAGAACGAACTCACCGAGGAGGAGCGAAAGAAGCACACCGAGGAGTTGACCCGTCTCGAACGGATACTGGCCAAGGACCGGTTCCTGCCCGACCCGAAGGCGGTCGCCGGGTTCCTCCCGCACGCGAAGCCCTCGGCGATAGAGTTCGACGAGCAGGGCGGCGCCGTGCGCGTCGCCGGGCCCAACGCGGCGGTGGCCATATCGATGCTCCGCGAGGCGATATTCCTCGAGCGGCTACGCGCCAAACTGCCCAAGGACCTGCACTATCTCATCTACTTCGGCGATCGGCACGGCATCTGGAAACTGCCGGCGAAATATGTCCGCTGGACCGTGAGCATCGATAACCCGCTCGTGGTGCTCGGCGACAAGTCGCTCGGCGCGGTGCGGCTCGTGGAAGAGGAGGGGGCGTGGGCGATAGCGCGGGTCAACGAAAGCGTCATCGTGCAGGACGACCGCTCCTATTCGCTGCCGGTCGATTGGCGCACCGGCCTGCCGCCGACCGCGAACATAGCCGCATTCGTCATCGGCCGATCGGCGGTCACCGCCCGGATGCTCGCCTACGGCCTATTCATCGCGGGGCCGGAGGACCGCGCCGCCTTCGACGCCGCATTCCCGCAGGTCCCCTATGTGGTGACGGCCCGCCGCGATACGCCGATGACGCGGGAGGCCGAATATTCGCGCCCGGTCGCTGACTATCTGACGAAACTTCTCAAGGCGGGCGCTCCGATGACGATGCCCGAGATACTGACCGCCGCGGACCGCTTCGCGCGGAAGCAGAAACCGCCCGTCGACGCCCCGAAGGTCAAAGTGACGATACCCTATGTCGAGCGGACCGCCGAACTGTTCGTGCCGCCGGTCACCAAGGACCGTTTCGTGAGCAAAGATGATATCGAAAAAGCGCGCGTCAAACAGCGCCAGCGCGCCGCCGACAGCGACCCGTTCAAGAAATGGGCGAAAGAGCGCCCCGACGACGACCAGCCGCGACCATGAGCCAACCGCTCGCGACCAGCCTGCGCCCGAAAGACCTCGACGAGGTGGTGGGGCAGGGGCATATCACCAAACTCATCTCATCGTTCCTCGCGCAGGGCTTTCTCCCCTCGATGATATTCTACGGCCCGCCGGGGACCGGCAAGACGACGGTCGCCCGGATCGCCGCGGAACTGTTCAAGGCGAAGATATACTACTTCTCCGGCGTCAAGGATTCGACCGTCGATATCAAGAAGAAGGTCTATACCGAGAAGGGGACGCTCTTCGCCCAGCGGCAGATGGTCTTCGTGGACGAGTTGCACCGGTTCAATAAGGCGCAACAGGACATCTTCCTCCCGATGATAGAGGAGGGGGGCGTCATCTTCATCGGCGCGACGACCGAGAACCCGTCGTTCTATGTCAACAACGCCCTGCTGTCGCGGACCCGGTCCATGCGCTTCGAGCCGATCGGCGTTCCCGATACCGTCGCGGTGCTCAAGCGGGGACTCGCGCAACTCAAGACGGAGGCCGACGATAAGACGCTCGCCGCCATCGCCGATGAATCGCAGGGTGACCTGCGGATAGCGCTCTCCATCCTCGAATCGGCCTTTTACCTCTCCGAGACCAAAGAGATCGCGTGGGAAACGGCCCGCAAGGTGCTCCTGAACCCCGACAAGTACGATAAAAAGGGCGATTACCATTACCGCATCATATCGGCCTTCATCAAGAGTCTGCGCGGGTCAGACCCCGACGCGGCGCTCTATTACCTTGTCCGGATGCTCGACGCGGGCGACGACCCGCTGTTCCTCCTGCGTCGGATGATCATCTTCGCCTCGGAAGACATCGGGAATGCCGATCCCCGCGCGTTGGAACTGGCCGTCGCGGCGCTCCACGCCTTCCGCCATATCGGCCTGCCGGAGGGGGAACTGACCCTCGCGCAGTGCGTGACCTACCTCGCCACCGCGCCGAAATCGAACGCCTCGTACCTAGCCATCAAAAAGGCGAAGGAGTTCGTGCGCGAACACCCCGACCTGAAGCCGCCGCAGTACCTCGTCAACGCGACCTCGCTCGCTCCCGAAGAGGAAGAGGGCGACTACAAGTATCCGCACGACTTTCCCGGCCACTGGGTCGATGTCCGATACTTCCCGGAAGGGGCCGAGCCGCAGAAATTCTACGACCCGACCGACATCGGCTACGAAGGGAAACTCAATATCTATTGGGAAAAACTCAAAAAAGCGGTCCGGGAAGGGAAAAAGATGCCGGTGGAATAGGGATCACTCGCTCCTCATCCGCAACACTTTCAGCGCCGAGAGATTGACGCGGTTGAGCCCTTCGGTGCCGCCGCCGGCGCCGGCGTAGGGCGCGAAGTGGGCGAAGTAGGACATGTTCATCCCGTCGCGTATCACGAAGGAGTAACTTTTACCGCTTTCGAGGAAGACCGGCAGAAAAGAGGAATTTCCCCAACGCTCCCAATCGTTCGCGCCGAGATGTGGCATCACGACCGGGCCGCTCGCAACGAGAGTGCTGCCGTCATTGTCATAGACATCGATGAACTTCTGACACGCGGTGATGCCGGTGTCTATCGGGCGGCCACTGCCGTATTCCAACTGCAGATAATAGTGCCCGGTGTAGGTCGGAGCGAACGGGGAGTAGGTGAGCGTCTGCGTGGGCGTTCCCCAGTCGCTGAAGTGGGTCTTCCCGTGTTCGGTGACCAGCAGGGCCCCCGATCCGACGAAAACGGAAGCGCCGATGGTCGTTATCCGCTCATAGGAGTCGCCCCAAAAGCACTGCGGGTTCGAGGGGAACGATTGGTGCCCGGCGGGGAGATAGCGTTGAGATACGCTGTAACAGCAGGTCTTGATCGTCAGGCAGGTCGTGTCATCGTCGGTCCACGAGGCGGAGGTGATGTTCTCGGTTGCCTTCTCGCCGTTGCGGTAGATGGTGAAGGTGGTATCGGTCTCCGGTTCGCCGTTGCGCGATAAGGTCAGCGTGATATGACCGCCGGTCGAAGAGAGGCCGGTGACCAAGGGCTCTCTCGGCGCGAAAAGGGTGCGCGGCTCGGTGTCGGGCAGTACCGTCGCGGTGTTCACACTCGCATGGCCGCGGCTGAGATCTATCTCGAAGAGGTTCTCGTCGTCGAGAGATGCCTCGCCCACGGTCGGGTCGTTCAGGAGCGTCCCGTTGAGTCTCGTGGTCTCGGCGGTGTAGTAGCCGTCGTTCGAGTCAGCGACGGGAGGCAGGGTGATGTCTATGGTGATCTTCCTGCCGCGGTAGGGGATGTCGTAGAGGATGAACCGGTCACCCTTCACGAAAAAGTCGTTGCGGGCGGCGCGGGGCAGGAAGGGGTTCACCGTTATACCGTACATCTCAGCGTCAAAACCGGCAAGCGTCCGCACCACGAGCGACACGAACCCGGCGACCGACCACAGTTGCCGGCGTGAGTTGACCACGGGGCCCGAATAGTCGCCGTCGGCGAAATAGTTGGCGAGCGTCGTGAATTCGAAATTCTCCATGTTCGAGAGATTGAAGGCGGCGCCGAACATCAGCGTCCGGACGGCGCGCCAGAGCACCTCGGCGTTGGCGGTGTTCCGGGCCGCCTGCGCATAGAGGGCCGTCACGAACGGCCAGATGGCGCGGTTGTGGTAAATGGGGGTCCATGGTTGCTGCGGCCATATCACCGGCGCTCCCGCGATGGTATGGGGCCACTGCGCGACCTGTCCGGCGGTGGTCGCCGCATCGAATACGGTGTCGCTCCACTGCGCGAGGAGTGCCGTCGCAAGCAGGTCATGGCGCGGAAGCGGCGCGGCGTTGAGTTCGGTCAGTTTCATGGCGCTCATGAGCGTCTGGGGCGTTTCGGGCGTGAGGTAGGCGGTGATGCTGCCCTGAAGGTCATCGGCCCAACCGGTATATCTCGCCTGCGCCGCGGTATCGCCGGTCATGCCGGCAAGCTCGGCCGTTATCCGGAGCGCCCGGTAATGCAGTTGGTTGGTCGAGAGTGTATTCGACATGCCGATGTGGACCGTGTCGTTCGCGGTCCACGAGGGGTAACTTTGTTCGCGCCAGTCGAGGAACGAGGTCTCGCCGCGGTAAAGGCCGAGCAATCCGCCGCTGCCGTGCTCTATGCGTACGGCCAGACGATCGGCCTCGATCGTGTTCTTCAGCGCCTCATAGGCCTCGGTAAGGAAGGTCGCGCGGTCGGTGTCGCCGAGATACTTCAGCGTCTCGTAGGCGCCGAGCGCCCAGACGACGCGGTCGGTCGAAATGGGCCACGAGCCGCCCGAGCCGGTGTCCTGCACTATCTGCGGCGCGCCGCCGCCCAGCGTCGCTTTTTTGTCGGATAATTTGAAGAGCAGGGAGTTCATCATCCGCACCGGATCGACGAGCGCAAGGCCGAGGTAGGCGGCGTAGGCGGTGTCGCGGGTCCAGACATAGGGCCAGTTCTCGCCGGTGACGAAGCAGTCGCAGGCCATCGGTTCGCCGCCGTTGAACGAGCCGTCGGTTATCTCCGAGACGCTGTTCTGCCGCGCCTCCTGTAGCGCGAGGGCGAAGAGGGCGTCGAACATGAGGTGGCCGCTCCGCAGGCGCATCTGGCCCGGTTCTTCGACGATGGTGACCTTTTTATCGGCCGGGTAGTTGTCGCGAAGCGTGTTGTCGGTGGAAAGTTCGTAGGTGCGGTAGGTGTCGACGGTGGCGGTGACCCACGCCGTGACGCCGTTCCACGATATCGAGGCGGTGGTGACGACCTCGTCGCTGTCTGGCAGGGCATCAGCATCATCGAGAATGTCGTCGGAAAGGATATCGTCGGTGGCGACATCGTCGGTCGGATCGGACTGATCCGTCTGATCGTCGTTGTTTTCATCGCTTATGCCGCTTTCGTCCTTTTCCCCCGTCCCATCGTCGTCCGGCTCCTCTCCCGTGAGGTCCCAGTCGGGCCACGAGGCGTTGTCCTGCGGCGCCTTCGTGCCGCCGTCGCAGGCGACGACCACAAGAAAAAGTATCGGGAGCAACGGGAAAAAAGATCGCATGAAACACCTCCGGTAGAACGACCACGCTATAGTACCGGCAAACGGGGCAGGTTGCAATAGAAAAAAATGTAAATAAGATGTGCGCATGGAACCGAAAAGAGCATACTTCAGGGAAGGCCCCCTCCGTTTCGCGCTGGAACTGACGGTCATCTACCTGTTGCCGGTCATCGCCCTCAAACTGCTGTTCCCGGGACGCGAGTTCTCCCGCCATTTCAAGGAGATCATGGTCTTTTTCGTCTGTTGGTCGGCCGCGGCGGGATACTATGCCCACCGGAGCGGGTTCTCGTGGAAGGAGGTCGGTCTCACCGCGCGGGAACTGCCCCGTTCGTTCCTTTTCAACCTGTTGGTCGTAGCGGTCGCGGCGGGCGTCATCGTCCTGCTCGCCGGCCCGCGGCTGTTCGAGGCCCAACGCATGCCCCGCACGACCTACTGGTTCCCGCTCTTTTACATCTTTCTCTCGTGTCCGGCGCAGGAGTTCCTGTACCGCGGCCTCCTGTTCGGGCTCATGGAGCGGGCCGGCCTTCGTCATCCGGCGCTCCTGATACTGCTCACGGCGGCGACCTACGCTTCGATGCATATCCTTTTCCACAAGCCGCTCATCGTGCCGCTGACCTTCGCGATAGGGATCGTGTGGGGGACGCTCTACTGGCGGGTGCGGAACCTCTGGGGACTCATAGTGGCGCACATCGCGCTGGGATTCCTTTCGATGGCGGCAGGGCTCGCGTGATTTTATATTTGCCACGACGGGAAAAGCGACTATAATCGCCCCGGCTTATATGGATGGAGGAGAGAGATGGGCCGTTTTCTGATAGTTCCGGCGCTGGTGGCTGCGTTCCTGCTGTTCCCGCTTAACGCCCGGGCCGAGGACGCCGCCGGACAGGACAGGGACGATATCGTGCTGAAAGGGGCCGAACGGGTCCATCCGTATCTCTGGCACGGCGCCGGGGTCGCCGGCATGGGAGGTCTTCTGCTGATACTCGGCGTCACCTTCAACGCGCTCGCCGACCGCGAGTACGACACCTACCGCGACATGCTGACCGATGAGCGTATCGCGGCCGCCATCAACGCGGGCGAAAAAAAAGAAACCTATCTTACCCGCGTGAACGATCACCTCGATGAGGGAAAGGAATACGCGGCGACCCGCACCGCGCTCTACATATCGGGAGGCATACTGGCGCTGACCGGCTCGGTGCTCATGCTCCTCACCGAGGAGAAAAAAGATGACACCACGAAATTCACCGCGTCGTTCGACGGACGCGGCGTGTACGCCGCTATGAGCATCTCGTTCTGACATGTCCTCCCTGTTCATCCGCATCTTTCTTTTTCTTCTTTCGTTCCCCGGGCTCAGCCGCCTCTACGGCCGGCTTGTCCGTATCGAACGCCCCCGGTGGCTGGTCCGCCGCATGATACGGGGCTTCGCGCGGCACTATCGCATATCGATGGACGATTTCACGGGGGAGTTCGGCGACTATCCGAGTCTTTCCGCCTTCTTTACCCGCCCGCTCGATCCGGCGAAACGGGCGATACCGCTCGACGACCGGCATATCCTCGCCCCCGCCGACAGCATACTCAGCGTCTGCGAGACGGTGCGGGACGACCGGGCGACGCAGGTGAAAGGACGCCGGTACCGCCTGACCGAACTGGTGGGGGAACCGATCGACCTTTCGCGGGGCTGGCGGGTCGCGGTCTTTTACCTCTCGCCGCACGATTACCACCGGTTCCATCTGCCGATGGCGGCGACGGTCATCGCGGCGCGGCGCGACGGTGGATCGCTCTATCCGGTCAACCGGCTCTCGGTGAACAATATCCCCGATCTTTTCATCCGCAACGAACGGGTGACGCTCAAATGCGAGACCGCGGGCGAGGTCTGGTACTATGTCGCGGTGGGCGCGACCTTCGTCGGGGCCATCTCGACGGTCGCGGGTGACATCCCGGCGGCCGGTTCGTGGCATCCGGTGGGCCGGGAATTGCCCCAGTCGGCCGAAGCGGGCCGGTTCGACATGGGATCGACCATCGTGACGCTCATCCCGGTGGCGCTGGCGGGAGAACCGCTCGTCGCCGAGGGGGAAAAGGTCCGGACGGGCGACCGCATCTGGGGACGGAGGGGCGGGTAGCCATGCATCCCGACGACACCGCCCGGCTTCGCAAATACCTCGATTTCGTCAAGATAGAAAAGCGGCTCTCGCGCAACAGCGTGGCCGCCTACGAGAGCGACCTCGAACAGTTCTTTGCCCACCTCGACGCCGTAGGGAAGGACCTCGCCGCTACCGACCATCTGACGCTCACCGACTACCTGATCGAGATATCGAAGGACCTGAAACTCAAGGACCGGTCGCTCGCCCGCAAGATATCGGCGATCAGGGGCTTCCTCCGTTTCCTGCTCGAACGGGAGGGGGCGCCGGTCACCCCGCTCATCGAGGCGATGGAACCGGTCAAACTGGCGCGCACCCTGCCGGTGTTCCTCTCGCCCGACGAGATGCAGGGGCTCCTGAACGCCATCGACACCTCGACCGAACAGGGGTTCCGCGACCGGACGATGTTCGAACTGTTCTATTCGTCGGGCCTGCGGGTGTCGGAACTGGTCGGACTGAAGGTGGGCGACCTGTTCCCGGCCGATCGGGTCATCCGGGTCTTCGGCAAAGGGGCCAAGGAGCGGGTGGTGCCTTACAGCGACGACGCGGCGCGCTATCTCGACACCTATGTCGGGACGATGCGCCATAAACTGATGAAGAAAGGGGCGTGGAACGACATCCTGTTCCTCAACCGGAGCGGCAAGCGGTTCACGCGGCAGGGGATATGGAAGAAACTCAAGGAGTACGCGAAAGTGGCGGGCATCGAGAAGGACATATCGCCCCATAAACTGCGTCACACCTTCGCGACCCACCTGCTGGAGGGCGGGGCCGACCTGCGGTCGCTCCAGATGCTGCTCGGCCACGCGAGCATCAACACGACCGAGATCTACACCCATGTCGAGCAGCAGCACATAAAGAACGAATTCAACAGACTGCATCCGCGCAGGCGGCTGAAGAACGGAGGAAATGATGGGAAGTGACACCCTGATGCAGATAGGCATATGGGCGGTACCGGTCCTGTTCAGCATCGTCGTCCACGAGGTCTCGCACGGCTGGGTGGCCCAGAAACTGGGCGACAACACCGCCGCCTCGATGGGGCGGCTGACGCTCAACCCGATACATCACATCGACATCCTCGGCACCGTCGTGCTGCCGCTCATCGGCATCATCGCGGGCGGCTTCATATTCGGTTGGGCCAAGCCGGTGCCCGTCAACCCCTACAATTTCTACCAGCATGTCAATCTGCGGAAGGGGATGATGTGGGTGGCGCTCGCCGGACCCGCGTCGAATCTCGCACTCGCCTTTGTCGGCAGTTTCGTGCTCGTCGCCACGCAGTCGTTCTTCCCGAACGAGTTCGCCATATTCCTGCTGAACGCCTTCGTCTGGATAAACATCTACCTCGCGATGTTCAATCTGATGCCGATACCGCCGCTCGACGGGTCGAAGATACTGCAGGGCATCCTGCCGTACCGTTTCGACCGCGCCTTCATGAATATCGAGCGGTACGGATTCTTCATCCTCATCATCCTGCTGATGACCGGCGCCTTCTCGCTGCTTCTCATCCCGGCCCGTTTGATCCATGAGTTGTTCCTGTGGATACCGCAGACCATATTCTCGATGACCTGAGAGGAGGGGACGCCATGTTCGCACCGACCGAGTTCTTCGACCTGACGAAAAGCGAGTTTTCCGACATCTTCGACGGTGTCGGGTCTGCTTGGCAGATACTGCCCAAGATAACCGACTACATCAAGGCTGCCCGCTCGCGGCTCACCGCCGCCGGGTACCGAGAGATAGCGCCCGACCTGTGGCTGGGAGAGGGGACGACCATCCCGCCGACCGCGTCGGTGAACGGTCCCGCGATCATCGGGAAAGGGGTCGAGATACGGCACGGCGCCTTCATCCGCGGCAGCGCCATCATCGGCAACGGCTGCGTCATCGGCAATTCGTGCGAGATAAAGAACGCCTTCATCTTCGACGCGGTCCAGATACCCCATTTCAACTATGTCGGCGACTCGGTGATGGGGTATAAGTCGCATATCGGCGCGGGGGTCATCCTGTCGAATGTCAAGTCGGTCCCCGGCAATGTCACGGTCAAGTGCAAGGACTGCTTCATCGATACCGGCCTGCGGAAGTTCTCGGCGATCATCGGCGACCACACCGAGGCGGGCTGCAACACCGTTTTCAATCCCGGCACCATCGTCGGGAAGGAGTGCGTCATCTACCCGCTGACCAGCGTGCGCGGCGTCATCCCGGCCCGCACCATCGTCAAGGACGACGGCAAGATGATGCAGAAACGCTGAGTACCTGAAGGGAGGGGGCCATGTTCCGACAGCCGATGCTCCTGTTGCTTTCGCTGATGCTCCTTGTCGCCTGTGACAGCGGCAAACCATCTACGGATGCCGATATCCAGTGGGACCTCGATCCGATGGTTGACGGGGAGGGGAGCGACAACGATGAAAAACCCCTTCCCGATGTGGATGGGGAACAGGACGAAAAGGACATAGGCGACGATGATCCGACCGATCAGTCTGATCAGTCCGATCAGATATTCCCCGACGACGACGCTCTGCTGTCCGACGGATCGGTCGATGAGGATGAACTCACCGACGACGGCGACCTGCTCTTGGACCTCTGCTTCGAAAAGGCCTGCGGCGCGCACGGCGATTGCAGTGTCCCCGGTCACGCCTGCGCCCCGTATCTTTCGACCGAAGCGTACGCCTGCGGTCCCGATGTCGAGGACTTCGGCTACCGCGGCGAGGGCCTGTGCGTCGAGGTGAACTGTGCGGTCGACGCCGACTGCCGCGAGGACCTCGGCTACCTCTGCGTCCCCTTCGGTGGCCCGCTCCCCGAATTCAACGACGCCTCGTCGGCCTGTCTCCGGTCGCTTTCGGGGGCGCCCTGCGCCGAAGAGGGCAAAAAGGTCTGCCAGTTCGGCAAGGATATCGTCATCACCTGCACCGACGGGTCCTGGAAGCCCTACTTCTGCGAGGCGGGGTGGTTCTGCGAGGCGGGGGAGTGCATCCTCGAGGTGCTCGACGGCGACGGGGAACTGCCCGATGTCGATGTCGTGCCGCCGGCCGAGATATGCGACGGCGTTGATAATAACGAGAATAACCTGACGGACGAAGGGTGCGATACCGACGGCGACGGCTGGTGCGACATCACCATGGTCGTCTACGGGACGCCCGCCATCTGTCCCAACGGCCTGCTCGACTGCGACGACGAGGACCCGGACATCTATCCCGGTTCGACGGTCCATCAGGAAGGGGTCGACTACGACTGCGACAACCGCAAGGAGTATCAGGCGACCATGACCTTGTCGGTCGATGACCAGTTGGTCGAACTGTGCGCGAACGGCACGCAGTTCTCTTCGGCGGAGTTCGGCATCTACTACGGGAACTGGGCCTACGCCGACACCTACGGCGGCCCCAAACTGGTGCTCGAATCGGGCACCAATGTCATCGGCGTGCATGGAAAGGACACGGGGCTCGCGATATCATCCTTCGTTGCGGTCATCCTGGTGAACGGCGAGACCATCATCACCGACGGCGTCCTGCCGCCGGGCGACGGGAACGAATACACGCCGCTCGACGACGAGTGGGACGCCGCCGCGTGGCGCTATTTCCCCGAAGCGGTGCCGACCCCGAACGCCGATTGGTGCGACAAGTGGTTCGACGACGGCGACTGGGGCCCCGCGATATTGGCGGGGAAGGCCGGTACCGCACCCGAGGTCTACGGCAACCTCGGGACCGACCCGTGGTGGGGCGGCGCCTGTGGCCTGACGCAGTACGAACGGTGCCCGACCGCGTTCGAATCGTACTATACCGATGTCGAAGAGGGCAACGAGCCCAAATGGATATGGGACTACAATCCGACGCAACTCGCTGACGCGTGGTTGCGGATACGGATAGTGTTGCCGTGAGGGAGGGGACCATGAAACAGTATGCTCTTCTGACGGCGTCCCTGTTCGCGATCCTGCTCAGCGCGTGCGACGGCGGTAAACCGGCCGTCAAGGCCGACCAGGATAACGACCTCAATGACGACGACATTGCGTCGGAGAACTCCCTGCCCGATAGCGACTACGATCAGGCCGATCCGACCGATCAGTCGGATCCGTCCGATCCGTCCGATCCCTCCGACGACGATGCCATCTTCACCGATGACCTGCTTTCGGACGATGACTCCCTGCTCCCCGGCGATCACGATGGTGACGGTATTCCCGACAGTGTCGAGAAGCCGGGCGACATAGCGGTCGATACCGACAACGACGGTATCCCCGACTTCAAGGACGATGACAGCGACGGCGACGGCATCCCCGATGCGGTGGAGTGCCCCGGGACCCCATGCCGTGACACCGATAAGGACGGCGTGCCCGATTATCGCGACAAGGACAGCGACGAGGACGGCATCCCCGACGCCGTGGAGGCCGGGACCGACCCGACCACCCCGATCGACAACGATCTGGACGGTGACGCCGATTATCGTGACATCGATGCCGACAACGACGGTATCAAGGACCTATACGAAGGGCGCAAGGACCCCGATGGCGACACGAGCCCCAACTATCTCGACCTCGACAGCGACGGCGACGGCGTGCCCGACTGCATCGAGGGCCGCGGCAAGACATTCAAGGATACCGACATGGACGGCCAGCCCGACTGCAAGGAAAAGCCCGACTATACCGATCCCCCGGCCGACACCGACGACGACGGCCGTTACGACTTCGTGGACACCGATAGTGACGGCGACGGGCTCGGCGACGATCAGGAGGTGGTCTGCCCGAACCTGCAGAAGGACGGCCGCGTCTGGGCCGATGTCGATAGCGACGGGTTCAGCGACCTCGCCGAACGGGCGGTCGGATCGAAGGTCTGCGACCCCGATGAAGGGGTCACCGACATGCCCGGGGTCGATTTCTACTTCGAACTGCCCTATGAAGAGCCAGAGAAGACCGACACGCTCCTGTTCACCCCGTCGGTGCAGAAGGCGGACATATTCTTCAACATCGACACCACCGGTTCGATGGACGGCGAACTCTACAACCTGAAACACATGCTGTCGAGCACCATCATCCCGCAGACTCGGCAGAGGATAACCGACAGCGCCTTCGGGGTCTCGCAGTTCAAGGACGAGGACGAACTTTCGCTCATACAGATCGACCCGGTGACCGATACCATGGCGGCCCAGTTGGCCCTCAGCGCCCTGACGGAAGGGTACGGCGGCGACTGTCCCGAGGCGGGCTATTTCTCCCTGCATAACCTCGGGGCGACCGGTCAGTGGCGGCCGGGGGCGATACCGCTCGCGGTCCACATCACCGACGCACCGAGCCACGAACGGGGCGCCGATAAGGCGTCGGCGTTCGCGGCGCTCGGCGCCACGGGGACCAAGGTCATCACCGTCCTTTCGACCGGCGGCTGTGACACGGCGACGGCGCAGACCCAACTGAGCGAACTGTCGGAGACCACCGGGGCGACGGTCCCCGCCTGCGCCGAAGCGGGGCGGACGACGCTTCTCTACACCGTTGACGAGAGCGGCAACGGGCTTGACACGGCCATCGTCAACGGCATCGACGCGCTCGTGAGATACGCCGCATTCGATGTCTATGCGGCGACCGATGACGACGGCGACCTCGGCACGACAGATACCGCCTGTTTCCTCAAAAAGGTCGAGGCGCTCGGCTTTATCCCGCCGCCGGGCGACGATTGCGCCCCCGATGCGACCGCGGCGGCACTGAACGGCGCATCCTACGACAACGGCTTCACCAACTTCGTGACCGGCACCTCGAACCCGCTCGTCACCGGTTCCTCGCTCACCTTCACGGTCCACGCCGAGAACGACACCTGCGTCCCGCCGCTCGAATATGCGCAGGTCTTCACGGCGCTCATCCACATCGTCGACGCCGGTTCGGGCGCGATACTCGACACCCAGAAGGTCACCATCATCGTGCCCGGGGTGATAAAGCCGCTCGATGAGGAGTCGTAGGGCGGAACTTTTTCTTTACTTTGCCGGTCTTTCGCCGTATGAGTTCGTCAGGTTATATGTACTCGAATGATAGTGTCTAGGGGGATTTAGCGCCATGAGAGTGAGCAACTTCTGCCTGTTACCGCTTTTGCTGACGGTTTTGGTTCTTGTCGCCTGCGATAACGACGGCAAGAAAACGGAGAACGACACCAACGGAACGCCCGACGAGGCGGTCGACACTCTGCAGCCCGACGAAACGGTCGATACCCTTGTGCCCGATGAGACGGCCGACACGATACTGCCCGACACCGCGACCGAAGAGGAGCCCGATCTGTTCGAGAGTTGGGCGACCGACGGCGATGACATCGCGATCGACGAGGAGACCAGCGACGATGCGACGACGGTCACCGACTACGATATCATCTATCCCGACGACATCCTGATGAGCCCCGTCGATCCGTACGACGGCACCTACGGCTGGGAGATCATGCAGGAGGGGTATCCGGTGAACGACACTTGGGACGCGCTGTCGTTCGAATGGGATTACTTCATGATACACAACGAGGACGACTCGTTCAGCGGTTCGGTGGGGTATCTCATCGCCAATCCGCGCGCCAAGGATATCGCGTGGGGGCTCATGGGCAAACTCGTGCCGGGCGGCGGCAATATCGCCATCGCGGGGCAGTTCGACAAGGATCTGCCGCCGGTCGCCGACTACGAGAACTTCGATCCCGACAACGGCCAGTCCTTCACCGCGTCGGGGACCGAACGGTCGTTCGCGGTTGAGAACACCGATACCGGTTCGTGGGGCCGCATGACGCCGAACGCCCTCGACGATACGATGCTTCTTGAGGGCAAGACGGCCAACTTCGAGTGGGAACTGACGGTCCGGCAGGACTGGACGATACTCACCACCGGTCCCGACACCTTCGTCAAGGTGACCGACAATAAGATAGACACCGTCATTTCCGGTATCCCCGCCGCGCAGGAGTGGAATGTCCACATGTTCTGGCCGCGCACCAAGATCACCGGCTGGATAAAGGACCTGCGCGATGAGACCACCTATCCGATAGACGCCCACGGCTACCGCGAGAATTCGTGGGGGCGCTGGGCCTTCAATCAGGGCGGGTGGGACTTCGGCACCCACTCCGATGCGCGGTCGAAGGTGATGTTCGGCTGGCAGACCTACCACTTCAAGTCGACGCGGCTCGACTACCTCGACCTCGGTTTCATAGACAACGGTGAGTACAAACTGGTCAACTTCCGCGCCGATATGGGACAACTCGGCTGGAAGCACGATCTCTGGTCGTTCGACCCGGTCGCCCGGCAGTGTGTGCCGCGCGACACCACGCTCATCGCCAAGAACGCCGACTACCGCGTCGACACCTACATCACCATCGGTCAGGGGCAGGTGCCGATGCTCTCTTCGGCGACCTCCACCGTCGAGAAGTATGTCATCATGATACAGATACCGTGGTTCAAAGGGACCATCACGCGGCTTTCGGACAACACCGTCATCGCCACCTTCGAGGGGCGCGGCGGCGGCGAATTCTCGACCGAGCGGGCCGAGGAGGGGACCATCGACATCAGCGACGCCGACTGTGCGGCATGGGGCGCCAAATTCTCGGTGCCGTTCCCGCAATAGGATGGACCGATAACAAGAGAACATACCGGGGGATGTCATGAAAAGAACGGTGTTCACGGTCATTGGCGCGCTGGCGATGCTGGCCCTGCTCTTCTCCTGTGAGAGCGGCGTGAAGACGACCGGCAACGACCAGACGACGGTCGCCGATCAGGATACGGCGGGGGGCGGAGATACGGTGCTTGTCGACATTGATGCGGAAGAGCAGGATTACGACCGTCCCTGCACCGGCGACGAGACCGCTTGTTCAGGCGACATCTACCTCTGGTGCAACAACGGCGATTTCAGCGAGATAAACTGTAGCGATTTTGGCAAGGTCTGCGATCCGGCGCTCGGCTGTGTCACGCCGACGGAGGACGATACGCCGCCGGCCGACACCGATGTGGTCGTGGACACCGACGGGGACGCCATCGTTGTCCCCGACGATGACGGAGAAATGCCAGAAGGCGACGACGCGGGACCTTCCGACGAGGATCTGTTCCCGCTCGATACCGCCGATGATCCGACGGTACCTGACGATACTCCGGTCATCGTTGAAGATGACCCGGTCATACCCGACGAGGACACCGATATCGCCACCGATGACCCGGTACCCGATGTCGATGTTGACGCTGATATCGACACCGATGTCGTCGCTCCCTGTGTCCTCAGCAGTACCTGGCCGAATACTAAACCCAGCGAGTGGACCTCATATCTCACACTCCGGGTGAGTGGACGCATCAACGATCCGAACGAGGCCGATCCCGTTCTGGCCACGATCTCTTCGGTGAGTGCTCGCCTCAAGGGGGCCAACCACAACCTGAGCGATAATTACGGCATGTACTCACGCGACCTATTGGATGGCAGCATCCCGGTGGTGGTCGAGAGTAGCATGGGAAGCGTCACTTGGCCGGTGTCCGGGCAACTGGCCTCACTCTGGGCATCCCAGACCTATGCGGCCGTCAACGACCTTCTTGTGTGGAAGCAGGCGGCGACGGATCAAGGGCTGACCGGCGTCGAGGTCGAGGGGGTCTATCAGGTCGTTGTCTTCGAAGTGTGGATAGAGATCATCGGCGGGAGCAGTCAGGCGACCCGGATGGATTGCTATCGCGGCCTCTCGGCGCTCAACGAGGCGGAGGACGCCTACGACGGGGCGATGTTCGTCTGCGTCGACACCAATACCTCGTGGGCGATAGGGGAGACGATGAAGATGATGGAGTATGTCCGCATGCTCGATCAGGATGCCGATATCCTCGCGGCCCTCAACGAGGGACTCGAACCGAGCGACCCCGATTACCTCACCGATGTCTGCACCTGCTACACGCAGGACGGCACCGACACGATGGACTGCGACGAAATGAAAGCCGAGTTCGGACTGTAAAAAGCGTATGATCAAGAAATTGCGCTCCAGCGGAGGATATCGCACCGCCGCGAGTTTCCAGACCACCACGCTCATCTATGACGCGACCTACTGGTTCTGCGAGAAGTTCCTCGACCCGCATTCGCGTACCGTCGACCAGATGGTGCAGGCGGCCCGTTCCGGTCGGCAGAATATCGCCGAAGGAAGTCGTGCGGCGGCCACCTCTTCGCAGACCGAACTGCGCCTGCTCAATGTGGCGCGGTCGAGTCTCGAGGAACTACTGCTCGACTTCGAAGATTTCCTGCGACACCGGCGTATGGCGCAATGGAAAGCCGATGGCCCCGAATCGATGGCGGTCCGTAATGTCCCGCGCCTTCTGAAAAAAGATCGGACCGATCAGTCTGATCTGACCGATCTGTCGGATCAGGAACGGTGGGCGCTGTATGCGCCGTGGCTCGAAAACGCCGATCCGGCGATACGCGCCAATACGCTCATCTGTCTTATCAATCAGGCGAACTTCCTGTTGGACCAGCAGATCGCCGCGGTGGAAAAACAATTCGTCGAAGGGGGCGGCTACAGCGAAAAATTGGCCGCCGCTCGTTTGGTGGAACGGGGACGCAAAAAAGATCAGCCCGATCCGTCCGATCGGTCCGATCCGACGGATCATATCCCCGTCTGTCCCAAGTGCGGCAAGGCGATGGTGCTCCGCACGGCGAAGACCGGCAAGATGGCCGGGAGATCATTCTGGGGCTGTTCCGGCTATCCCGAATGCAAAGGGGTTGTGCACGAGAAGTGACCTCCCAATTTTTCTTTGACTTCCGAACGGCAAAACCGGATAATCGCGGTGTGGAATTGAGACAAAAAAGGGGGTTGCCATGACACGGTCGCTTGTTGTCTTAACGCTTCTTTCGTTGTTCATCATCACTTGTGAAGGTAAGAAAACGGAGACGTCGAATGACGCTGGCACTACGCCGCCCGCTGCCGTCGTCGATACCGGTCCCGCTACCGGTGAAACGCTTGCGGCGGCCGAAACGACCGTGAACCCAGCGAACAGCAACGAACTTGAAGCAGTATCCGCGAAAGGAAAACTTCTCTATACGGTCGATTGGTTCGGTTCAGAGGGGACCGACTTCTTGCTGGGGAAGGATGTCCTTCAGAACGACCGGCGACTGAAGGGGTGGGTGGTGATGCTTGATCCGGACAAAAAGGCGCGGGTTATTTTCTATGGACCGCAGGGGACCGGATACGCCGGGTATCATCAGGCATCATTCAGCAAGGATGCGGCACCGACCTATCAGGACATCTCATCCCAGCCGCTCGGTCCCAAGGAACTTGCTTTCATCAAGGCGCGGGAGTTGGTAACTGCCCAGTTCACCCCACCCTGTAATGTGAAATACAACACGGCGGTCGTCCCGGCGACCGACGATACTATCGCGGTCTATATGTTACCGTCAACCCGCGATCCCGGCGAGGTGCCTATCGGCGGCGCCGAGGTCTTTTACGCCGACCCGAAAGGCGAGAAGATCCTCAAGCACGAGGCCTTTTTCAAGTCGTGCCTTACCATGCGGAAATCGAACACCGATGGAAGTGGTCAAGTCGTCAGTTTAGCGATGAATCATATCACCAGTAACATCCCGAACGAAATACATGTTTTCGTGTCATTGCTTTATAGATTGCCGCTTCATGTAATAACCCCGGACATGGTCACATGGAATGTAGAGAACGGTAACATTGTGAAAGATGACCTCACCGGCAATAACCGGGGAGAAAAGCATGTTAGAGCCATGCAAGAAGACCAAGCAAAGATGGCCGCCGGTGCTCCGAAGATGGCGGTGACCATCTGGTCGTATGAGAGCGGCAAGAATGGGCAGCGTGTCAATGTGAAGTTGATGAATGTCATGGACCCCCTGACGAAGAAGAACATCGAGTTCAAACCCCCCGACGCCTACATGACGGAGGCGAAGAAGCGGATGGCCGAACATAAGGACGAGGAGGGCAAGATGACACCGGGGAAGACCTACTACACATATCTTTTCATTGATCTGAACAATCCAACTGCGGTCATTGACGACATAAAGACCTACACCGGCGGCAAGCAGTAGCGGCGTGGAATAGGGGAGTTGTGTCATGAGAAACGCTTTGATTTTTGTCTTTGTCTTGAATTTCTCTGGTTTGCTGTCCGCCGCCGACATCAAGATTCCCGATGGCTACCGAGAGGCAACCCCAAAAGATTATGTGCACGAAGAAGGCAATTTTCCCAAAGGTAACCCTCCGATTAAAGTGACCGCAGACTTCAATGGCGATGGGAAACAAGACATAGCCGTTATCCTCATAAAGAGTGATGGCAATGGTTGGGCGTTGTTTGTTTTACTCGCAAACCAAAAGACGATGCTTAAATTAGACGAAGTTACGGAGAAAGCTCCTCCCCATATGGGTATTGATCTAGTCAAACCAGGAACGATAAAAACGGCTTGCGCGAAAGGGTATTGGGAATGCAAGCCAGATGAGCCATTGGAATTAAAACTGACATTGCCAGCTATCAATTACTTTATGTTCGAGAGCGCGAACTCCTTGTTTTTTTGGGACAAAAAATCGGGTGCTTTCAAGAGAGTCTGGATCAGCGATTAGTTTTCTTCTCTTCTGGATTTTTCCCCGCGCGCGAACCCCAAATAATTATTGCTTTTCGGTCGCCCCATGCTATAGTCGGCCCGGTGTAACGGAACGGGGATAGATACCCGGGCTTTGACAACATGACCAAAAACATCCGTAACTTCTCGATAATCGCCCACATCGACCACGGCAAATCCACCTTAGCCGACCGCCTCATGGAAATGACCGGCGCCCTTTCGGCCCGCGAAAAGCGTGACCAGTTCCTCGATGACATGGATCTGGAAAAAGAGCGCGGCATCACCATCAAGGCGCGCGCCGTCACCCTGCCGTACAAATTCGAGGGCGAGACCTACGAACTGAACCTCATCGACACCCCCGGCCATGTCGACTTCGCCTACGAGGTGAGCCGCGCACTATCGGCCTGCGAAGGGGCGCTCCTCGTGGTCGATGCCACGCAGGGGGTCGAGGCGCAAACACTCGCCAATGTCTACATGGCGCTCGATCACGACCTTGAGATCGTGCCGGTCATCAACAAAATAGACCTCCAAAGCGCCGAGATAGACCGCGCCCGTCACGAGATAGAGGACATCATCGGCATAGATACCGCCGATGCCGCGCTCGTGTCCGCCAAGACGGGACAGGGGGTGCCCGAACTGCTTGAGAAACTCATCAGACAGGTGCCGCCGCCCCGTGAACAGGCACCGGGCGAAACGCGCGCGCTCATCTTCGACTCGTGGTTCGACCCGTACCTCGGCGTGCGGCTCCTCATCCGCGTGTTCGACGGCGAGTTCCGCATGGGCGACAAGATATGGCTCATGTATTCCGAAAAGGAATACGAGATACTCGAGATAGCCCGCGAGATGCCTTTCATGACCAAGGTGCAGAGCCTCGGTGTCGGGCAGGTCGGCATCATCGCCGCCGGCATCAAGAACATCAAAGAAGTCCGCATCGGCGACACGGTGACGCTGGCGAAAAAGCGCGCGCCGGAGCCGCTCAAGGGCTTCAAGCACATGAAGCAGATGGTCTTCTGCGGCATATTCCCGGTCGAGTCGTCGCGCTACGAGGAACTCAAGATGGCGATGGAGAAACTGGCGCTGAACGACAGTTCCTTCTCCTACGATCAGGAGAACTCCACGGCGCTCGGCTTCGGGTTCCGATGCGGGTTCCTCGGGATGCTTCACCTCGATATCGTCAAGGAACGGCTCGAACGCGAATTCGACCTTGAACTTATCACGACCGCCCCGTCGGTCTCTTACAAGGTCATCACCGCGAAGGGGGAGGAACTCTACATCCAGAACCCCGACAAACTGCCGCCGGTCCAGCACATCGACCACATCGAAGAACCGTTCGTCAAGATAGCGATACACACGCCGGCCGAGTACATCGGGCCGCTCGTGAAACTCTGTCAGGACAAACGGGGGCGGCAGACCAACCTGCATTACCTTACCCCCGACCGGGTGATGATAGAGTACGCCATACCGCTCGCCGAGATCGTGTACGATTTCTACGACAAACTGAAGAGCATCAGCCGCGGCTTCGCCTCGATGGACTACGAGTTCCTCGACTACGAGGTCTCCGATCTGGTCAAACTCGATATCCTCATCAACGGCGATCCGGTGGACGCCCTCTCGGTCATCGTGTTCAAGGATTCGGCCTACAACATGGGGCGGTCGCTGACGCAGAAGATGCGTAAGGTCATCCCTCGCCAGATGTACGAAGTGGCGATACAGGCGGCGATCGGAAGCCGGGTGCTCGCCCGGGAATCGGTCAAGGCATTCCGCAAGGATGTCACCGCGAAATGTTACGGCGGCGATGTCTCGCGTAAACGCAAACTGCTCGAAAAACAGAAAGAGGGGAAGAAACGGATGAAGCAGGTCGGCATGATAGAGATACCGCAGGAGGCGTTCCTTGCGGTCCTCAACGCGCAGGAAACTGAGTAGGGGAGACACGGAAAGATGATATTCAAGATACTCGTCGCGCTCACCGTTCTGTATTTTGTCCTCGATGCGATACTCGCCCGTCGCGGTCGTCGCGTGTTCCCGTTCTTCAAGCCGAAGACGGTCGAGCACCTCATCGAGCGCCGCCGCCAGATCGAGTGGATACTCAAATGCCGCGACATCCCCGAGGAAAAGCGCCGGATAGCCCAGGAACTCGTCTCCTCGGCGACCGCGGCGATAGATGACTTCAGAAAGAAAGGTCACGCCGACCTCATGGCGACCGTGGCTCAAGTGGACGGATCGTTCGCCAAGCACCTGCGCCCCTTCAAACGGAACGGGTTCATGGAATTCATCGATTCGGTATGGGTCGTCGTCCTCATTGCGCTCTGCATACGGTTCTTCCTGTTCGAATCGTTCCGCGTGCCGACCGGGTCGATGGTGCCGAACATCTACATCGGCGACATGCTGTTCGTCAACAAGTACATCTACGGCCTGCGCCCGCCGTTCACCAAATTCCATTTTTTCCGATTCAAGGAGCCGACGCGCGGTGAGGTGGTGATATTCATGTACCCCGAGAACCCCTCGCAGGATTTCGTGAAACGGGTCGTCGGGCTTCCCGGCGACCGGGTGAAACTTCAGGGGAAACGGGTCATCGTGAATGGTATCGAGGTCCAGCGCGAGCGGCTCGGCCTGTTCACCTATGTCGAAAGCCGGGGAGGCGAACGGGAGGCCGAGTGGTTCATAGAGACCAATCAGGACGGGGTCTCCTATCAGGTCCTCTACAGCCAGGGCTCCGACATCGATCATTCCGGGTTCCTGTTCGACTGCAAATTCTGCGATTCGGAATTCACGGTGCCCGACGACGCGCTCTTCGTGATGGGCGACAACCGCGATGTCAGCCTCGATTCGAGGTTCTGGGGCTTCGTCCCGATGGAGAACCTCAAAGGACGCGCCTCGATGATATGGTTCTCGGTCAGTATGCAGGAAGGGTTCCACCTCGACCGGATGGGAGAGTTCATAAAATGAGAAAGGGAGATACCGGCATGCTCGCCTATGCGGTCACCGGCGCCCAGTGGGGCGACGAAGGAAAGGGGAAGATCGTCGATGTGCTCGCCGAGAAGATGGAGGCGGTCGTCCGCTTTCAGGGCGGCAACAATGCCGGCCACACCATCGTCATCGGCGGCAGAAAGCATGTGCTCCACACCATCCCGTCGGGGATATTCCACGCGGGGATGCTCAACTTCATCGGCAACGGCGTTGTGCTCGATCCGGAGGAATTCCTGACCGAGGTCGATGGACTCACGGCGGGCGGCATCGCGATAGATCCCCGGTCACTCAAGATATCGCGCCGAGCCAGCATCATCATGGACTACCACCGCGTCATCGACAAGGCGCGCGAGTCGTCGAAAAGCGCCGAAACGAAGATAGGGACCACCGGCCGTGGCATCGGCCCCGCCTACGAGGACAAATCGTCGCGTTTCGGTGTCCGGGCGGCCGATCTGCTGAGTCCCGACCGGCTCAAGGAGCGCATCTCTCACGCCGTGGCCGAAAAGAACGCGCTTCTCAAGCACCTCTACGGCGCGAAGGAGAGCATAGACCTCGACGCAACGGTCGAGAAATACAGCCGGATAGGGGAGCGGCTGGCCCCCTTCATCGTCGACGATGAGCAGGCCTTCCTCGCCTCGTTCGCCGGGAAAAAGATCCTCTTCGAAGGGGCGCAGGGCTCGATGCTCGACATAGATTTCGGCACCTTCCCGTTCGTCACCTCGTCGAACACCGTCAGTTCCTACGCCTTTGTCGGCTCGGGCATCAATCCGGGCGGGCTCGCCGAGAATATCGCGGTGCTCAAGGCCTACACCACCCGCGTCGGCGGCGGCCCTTTCCCGACGCAGGATCCCGGCGAGGCGGGTCGCATCATGGTGCAGAAAGGGATGGAGTTCGGCGCGACCACCGGCCGCGAACGGCGGTGCGGCTGGCTCGATCTCGTGGCGCTCCGGAGCACCTTCCTCGTCAACCGGTTCACCGCCATAGCGTTGACCAAGATAGATGTCCTGTCGGGTTTCAAGACCCTCAAGGTGGCGACCGCCTATCGCGTGAACGGCGTCGAGACGCCCCATTTCCCGACCGACATCGCCCGTCTCGCCGCCGCCGAGCCGGTCTACCGCGAACTGCCGGGGTGGACCGCTGACCTTTCGGCCATCCGTAAGTTCAGCGATCTTCCCTCGGAGACCCGGGATTACATCGCCTTCATCGAGGATGCTCTTTCGACACCGGTCCCGATCGTGTCGGTCGGTCCCGGCCGCGACCAGATATTATTCACCAGACCCATCGGGTAGGGGACCATGGCGCACACGATACCTCCCACCGACCCCGCACAGATAGAAGCGGTCCGTGAACGGGTGAGGATCGCCGCCGCGCGGCTCGCCGCCGGCAGGATGGTCATCATGGTCGACGATGAGGACCGCGAGAACGAAGGGGACCTGACCGTCGCGGCGCAGTTCGCGACCCCCGAAACGATAAATTTCATGGCAAAGCACGGTAGGGGACTCATCTGTCTGTCGCTCGACGGGGCGATAGCCGATAGACTCGATCTGCCGCTCATGGTGAGCGACCGCAACAATCATTCCCGCTTCGGCACCGGCTTCACCGTGTCGGTCGAGGCGGCGGAGGGTGTCACCACCGGCATATCGGCCCACGACCGGGCGCACACCATCCTGACGGCGGTCAGGGACGACGCGAAACCCGACGACCTCGTTCGCCCCGGCCATATCTTCCCGCTCCGGGCACGGGATGGCGGCGTGCTTGTCCGTTCGGGCCAGACCGAGGGCTCGGTCGATCTGGCCCGGATAGCGCGACTCAAGCCGGCCGCCGTCATCTGCGAGGTGATGGACGAAGACGGCACGATGGCGCGACGCCCGCAACTTGAAGTATTCTCAAAAGAATTCGATATCCCCATCGTGTCGGTCGCCGATATCATCGCCTACCGGCTCGCCAGTGAATCGCTCATAGACCTCGTCGCCGAGTCGGTTCTGCCGACCCGCGCCGGCGGCGACTTCGCGATACGGGTCTACCGCAACCGGATAGACGGGGCCGAGCACATCGCCCTCATAAAAGGCGACATCGCGAAAGGGGATCCGGCCCTCGTGCGGGTCCACAGTGAATGCCTGACCGGCGACGCGCTCGGGTCGGTCCGGTGCGACTGCGGGTCACAACTCGAGAACGCAATGGCGATGATACGGGACGCAGGGCGAGGGGTCGTCCTCTATCTGCGGCAGGAGGGGCGCGGTATCGGGCTCGGCAACAAGATAAAGGCATACCACCTGCAGGACGAGGGGATGGACACCGTGGAGGCGAACATCGCGCTCGGTTTCCCGCCGGATCTGCGCGATTTCGGCATCGGGGCGCAGATACTCAAGGCGCTTGGCCTTCGCCGGATACGGCTGATAACGAATAACCCAAAGAAATTCATAAGTTTGAGCGGGTATGGCTTGGAGATAGTCGAGCAGGTGTCGAGCCGGGCGGTGGTCACGCCGCAGAACGAACGGTACCTCCAGACAAAACAGAAGAAGATGGGGCACACCATATTTACCGATCAACCGCAAAAAGGGGAAAAACAATGAAGACGAACGAATTTCATGGCGAACTGACCGGAAAGGGAAAGAAATTCGCCATCGTGCTGTCACGGTTCAACAGTTTTCTGAGCGAATCGCTCCTCAAGGGGGCGCTTGACTGCCTTGACCGGCACGAGGCGACCGATGTCGACATCGTCCGGGTCCCGGGCTCCTTCGAGGTGCCGTTCGCGGCCAAACGGCTCGCGACATCGAAGAAGAAGTATGATGCCATCATCTGCCTCGGAGCGCTCATTCAGGGCGAGACCCCGCATTTCCAGTTCATCGCCGCCGAAGCGACCAAGGGGATCGCGCAGGTCGCTCTGGAAACTGGCGTGTACTGCGCCTTCGGCATCATCACCGCCGACACGCTTGAACAGGCGATAGAGCGGGCAGGCACCAAGGGCGGCAACAAGGGTTTCGACGCGGCGCTTGCCGCCATCGAAATGGCCAATCTTGTGGAGAACACCAATAAGATCTGACAGATAGGGTTACCGCAGATGGGATTGAGAAGACGCTCGCGTGAGAAAACACTCCAGATCCTTTACGGGATGGATTTCAATAAAAAGGGATCCTACGAGGAGGCGGTGGAGGAATATTACATCTACTACAATATCCCGGCCGCTTGTCCCGATGCCGTGTCGGATGAGGAGGAGCGTCAATTCATCACATATCTGCTGGCGACCGTGTTCGACAATCGGGCCCGGATAGAGTCGCTCATCGAAAAGGCGGCCATCAACTGGCGGATAGACCGGATAGCGTTCATCGAGCGGAATATACTCAGACTCTCGGTGGCCGAACTGCTGGACGAGGGGAACGGCATCCCGTTCAAGGCTACCATCAACGAGGCGGTCGATATCGCTAAGAAGTTCGGGAACAAAGAATCGTCATCGTTCGTGAACGGCATCATCAACAAGGTAGCCGACATGATCGATATCAAACAAAGGAAACTCTAGGGAACAGGGTATGATGACTCGATGGGGCAACCGCTTGGATAGTATCGCTCATCCAGCGACAACTTCGCATAACATATATTATGTCAACTTAATGGGCCCCGATGGCAGAAGTTATGGAAGTATCTGATATCATTATAAGAGCGGCCGCTCGAAGCGTTCTGCCCCACGCCCTTCTTTTTTGGGGGCCGCTGTCGCAGGCGGAAAAGACCGCGATCGTTCTGAAACTCTCCCATCGGCTCCAAGGTCTGAAACGCCCCCTGTCCCTTGATGAGTACTCGAGTCGCGCAATGTTCGACCGCTGGAAAAAAAGAGAGAAGAGCGACGATGACGAGAAATCATCTTTCCTCCCTGATTTCATGCTGTTACTCCCAGATAGAAGAAAGGAATCAGATCGAGATACGATATCGGTCGAGCAGATCGAGCAACTCGCCGAAGAGATGATGCTCTACCCGTTCGAGAGCGCCAACCGCATCATCTATATCCCGTCCGCCGGCTGCATGACGGTGCCGGCCCAGAACACCCTTTTGAAGAAACTTGAGGAGCCACCCGCGAACAATTTTATCATCATGGATGTCGCGAAGCCTCATCTTTTACTGAAAACCATCATCTCCCGATGCCTCTCGGTCTACCTTCCAAGGGCAAAAAAAGAACCTGACATAGCATTCGAAGACCACCTTCATTGGTTTTCGAATAACGAAGACGCGAAGAAGCTTGTGTCAGATATTAGCATCATTTTTGAAAACAATCCCCTTAATAGCGTGAGTGCGCTCAGCGATATCCGCTCACTTCTCGCCGCCGGATCGACACTCTCCGACCGGGAGAAAATTCTCGTGCTGGCCCTTTTTCTGAAGGAACGCGCCCCTCAGGTGGCGCACGACCTGATCGTGTTCAACGAAAACCCGCAGAAAATATCAATGGATTCAGTATTCTATTATATATCTCAGGCAATGGTAACCTAAAGGAGTACCCATAGATGAGCGAAAGAAAGAATCATCATCACCTCAATTTCGACGAGCAAAGAGAACTAGAACTGCTTGAAAAGACTAAGAATGAGGGGTTTGTCGACGAGGAGGCCATCACCAAGAACAAAAAGGCGGGCGCCCCGATAGCCCCGCTCGGCGGCAGTCATGCCTATTATCTCGACCATTCAGACCCGCACCCCCCCTTCGAGGAGGTCCTCCCGCTCCAGTTCCAACCCGCCGGCAAGGTCTTCTGGTATCATTACCCGCCGCTACCGACCCTTTCGGGCGATCACCAGATACAGGAAGGTGACCATTTGGTCGCCTATAGCGAACGCGGCGTCGAGATCGCGGAGGTCCTCAAGAAGTCGATAAGCGACTATAACTCCCAGAACAAGGTCGATGTCATCAAACACGGTGTCATTCGTAAGGCGACCCCCGAAGACATGAAAAAGGACGAGAATCTCCGCAAGAAGGCGCTGGAGGCCCAGAAGATCTGCGAACAGCACAACCGCGACCTTGGCATCAACATGAAACTCCGTAAGGTCAAGTATACACTGGATGAATCGAAGGTCATATTCTACTTCACCGCCCCGGGCCGCGTCGATTTCCGCGAACTCATCAAACGGCTCGCGTCGAGTCTCCACCGCCGCATCGAGATGCGACAGATCGGCGTCCGTGACACCACCAAGATGCTCGGCGGCCTCGGCCCCTGCGGGCAGGAACTCTGCTGCCGTCGCTACCTGCACAACTTTGTGCCGGTCTCGGTCAAGATGGCCAAGGACCAGAATCTTTCGCTCAATCCCAACAAGATATCGGGTTGTTGCGGCCGCCTGTTCTGCTGTCTGGGGTACGAGGACCCTCTCTACACCGAACTGCGCCGGGAACTGCCGCTCGAGGAGAGCGAGATATTCGAGGCCGCACCGAGCGGTCGACGCGGATTCGTCAAAAAGGTCAATGTGTTGAACGGTACCCTGTCGGTCGTGTTCCCCTCAACCGAAAAGGAGAATTATGAGGAACGGATCGTCCAGAAATCGCAGTTGCGCCGTGAGGACCGTCGCTGGGAGATAGTCCCGCTCGCTCCATCGCTCAAGGCAGACACGGAACCGAATCCCTCCTCCTCGATGACGATCTCCCCGCGGCCCGTTACGGATGACAACCGACAACGGCCTCGCCGTGATGACCGTCCGCGCCGCGATGATCGTCCCCGTGATGACCGTCCGCGCGACAGCCGGCCCCGGGACAACAACCGTCCCCCCTCATCCTCGGGCGAGCCCCAGGACCGGCCGGCCCCTACCGCCGATCGACCCGGCGGAGAATCGCAACAGCAACCGCGGCAAGGCGACCGCTCCCGCCGTGGCGGGCGGAACCGCCATCGCCCCCGTTCGGGCGGCGGCGATCGTCCCGCGCAACAACAACAAACGCCACGACAGGCGAACGATGGTAAAAATTGACAGCCACGCCCATCTCCTGACGCTGATCACCGATAAAAAGATACCGGCGGAGACCCTTTTCGGCGACATGCTCTATAACGGGGTCACCGTCTGCGTCAATGTCATACTCTCGCCAGAGGAGGCCCGTGGTCGCGCCACCCTCGACAACACCTGCCGCGACACCGGCATATCGCTCTTCCATATCGCCGGCATCCACCCCCACGATGCGTCGAAATGGGACAGCGACGACTCGTGGATACGGGACATCGCCCCTGACATCGTCGCCATCGGCGAGGTCGGGATGGACCTGCATTATGACTTCTCTCCCCCCGACAAACAGGAAAAGATATTCCGCCGGATGGTCGAACTGGCCATCGAACTACGAAAGCCGCTGGTCATTCACGGGCGCAAGGCGGAGAGCCGGATATTCGATATCATCAACGAATATAAGGGCATCGAGGACCGTGTCCTCTTCCACTGCTACACGGGCGACGCCGTGACCGCCCGCCGCATATTCGACCGCAGTTGGTCGGTCAGTCTCCCCGGCATACTGACCTTTCCCGACGCCGAGGAGATGCGCGAAGTGCTCATGATGTCCCCCGCCGGACAACTCTGTTTCGAGACCGATTCCCCCTACCTCGCACCGGTCCCCCACCGGGGCAAGGTCAACACCCCCGCCCATGTCGCCGATATCTACCGGTTCGCGGCTCAACTGACCGGCCTGCCTCTACCGGTCTGGGAGGAGCGGGCCCTGCAGTGCTTCGAGCGGGTGTTCGGCAGAGGCATCGGATGAGTCGCGCCGTCGGAACGGTCGCCTTTACCACCACGATCCCGGTCGAGGTCATCATCGCCGCCGGATACCGGCCGGTCGATCTGAATAATGTCTTCGTCTCCTCCCCCGACGCTCCCCTCCTCGTGGAACGGGCCGAGATGTCGGGATTCCCGCGCAGTTGCTGTGCGTGGATAAAAGGCATATTCGAATCCTTCAGGCGGGGCCGTGACACCCTGCCGATAGATGTCTTTGTCGCCGTCACCGAAGGCGACTGTTCCAACGCCAAGGTGCTCAAGGAACTCATCGACCTCGAACGGGGGGTGAAGTCGTACCTCTTCCCCTTCCCGCAGGACCGCTCGCCCGACGCAATGCGGAGTGAAATAGAGAAGTTCGCCGCGTTCCTCGGCACCACCGTCGCGGCGGCCGAAAAGGTCCGGCACGATCTCCGGCCGCTCAGGAGGTCACTCGAACGGCTGGACGATCTTTCGTGGCGGCATCCGGGACTCGTCAAAGGGGTCGAGAATCACCGGATGCTCGTCAGCGCCTCCGACTTCAATGGTGACCCGGTCGCATTTCGCGCCGATGTCGAGCGGCTGGTGGCAGAAAAAGAGACGATCCTCAAGTCCGGCGGATATCCCAACAACCTAAAACCGCTCGCCTATCTCGGCGTGCCGCCGATATTCGACCTCTATTCGTTCCTTGAGGAAAAGGGGGCGGTGGTGGTCTTCAACGAGATACAGCGCGAATTCGCGATGCCGGGGGAGTTCCCCGATCTGACGGCGCAGTACCTCGCCTATTCCTACCCCTACTCCGCCGAGTACCGTTTCTCGAAGGCCATCAAGGAATTACGGCGGCGGAAGGTGGCGGGCATCATCCATTATGTTCAGTCGTTCTGCCACCGGCAGATAGAGGATATCATTCTGCGCCGGATGGCGGTCGAGGCTAACCTCGATATCCCGATCATCACGATAGAGGGCGACAAGCCGCAGAAGGAACTCGACGGGCGTCAGCGGACGCGCCTCGAAGCGTTCATCGAGACGCTGTGAGGGTTACTGACACCGCTGGGGATCCATCTGATTTTCTTCACCATAGATAGTGAGTCCGGAAATCGCCGTCGTCAATGTTTCGCACTGTGACGAAATGTCGGATATACAGTTGTCATCAAGATAGAGCACTCCCATCGCAACAAGTGTTTTGAGCGAACGGATATCCGTAATATAATTTGCGGACAGTTGAAGATAGGTGATTTTCACCGCATCGGATATCGGCTCGACATCTTTTATTTTATTGAAACTCAAATCTAAATCCTGTAGTTTTTCCAAGTCACGAATCGGCTCTATCGATTCAATCTGATTCTTGTAGAGCCGTAAATCGTTGAGATTCAAGAGTTTCTCAACTCCTTCGATTGATTTTATACCAGCATCGCTACAAGACAGCAATCCAACTACCTCTAAATCCTTTTCATTGTTTATGTTGTATGTCGTATCGTAGATGTCCGAGTACTGTGCAAGACGGTTCTCGATGCATGCCTTGAATGCCGGGTCGGGGAATGCCTCGTTGCCGTCATCGCAGGCGACGCAGAACGCCACAGCCGCCGCCATCACCGAAATTATCAACGCCCGTTTCATCGTGTCCCTCCCCTCAGCGCAAAGTCCAACACCCCCGCAAGCCCCCTGCATCAGGGGGCCTTCCGTATCTTGGCTCCCTGTCGCAGGGAGCTGGCCAATGGCCTGAGGGTGTTATGTCAGATACGGAGCCAGTTTCCCGAAGAAGCCGCCGAACCCGCCGTTGGACATCGCGATGACGACGCTTTCCTTGTCAGCCTCGGCCCGGAGCACTTCGATGATCTGGTCTGCCTCGGTAATGTGGCGCGCCGCCGGATAGCCCTTCACCCGGTTGATGGCGGCACAGAGCCGTTCGGGATTGAATTTCTCCTCGGGTTTGAGCGAATCGGCCTTGGCCGGCTTGCCGATGATGAAGAGGTCGGCGTCGGCGAATATCGTCGCGTAGTCCTTCTCGAATATATCACGGGCGTTGGAATTGGTCGCCGGGTCGAACACCACGATGTAGCGTTTCGCGCCGAAGAGGCTGCGGAACGAATCGAAGGTATAGCGGACCGCCGTCGGATGGTGGGCGAAATCGCTGTAGACCGGCGCACCGTTCAAATGCCCGAGGAATTCCTGCCGCCGCTTCACCCCCTTCATCCCGGCGATCGCCGCGGCCACCGCCGCGTGGTCGAGTTGGGGCAGTTCGTTGTGGACGAAGGCCATGAGCGCGGCGAGGTTCATGAGGTTCTGGTCGCCGAAGAGCGGGCTTTTGAATTCATCCCCCTCTTTGCCGTTCACGGTGACGCGGAACTTCATCAGACGGCCTTCGGAGCCGGTGCGGCGGGCGAACAGGTCGGCAGACGGGTCGGTTATCGAATAGGTGAAGAAGAGTTCTCGCGGGAAAAGGGCAAGGAGCCGTTTATTGTTCGCGAAGTCGATATTGAGAATGCACTTTTTCGTGATGATGCCGGTGAACTTCCGGAAACTTTCGAATATCGCCTCGAGCGACGCATAGATGTCGGCGTGGTCGTATTCGATGGAGGTGACGATGCCGATGTCGGGGCGGTAATGGAGGAACTTGGGCCCCTTGTCGAAAAAGGCGGTGTCGTATTCGTCCCCTTCGATGACGAAGTAGCCATCCTTCTCGAAGGCGGCGTTGGTCATCGAGAAGAGCGGGATGCCGCCGATCATGTAGGAAGGCTTTTTCCCGACCGCGGCGAGGAATTCAGCGATGAGGGTGGTGGTGGTGGTCTTCCCGTGGGTGCCGGCGACGACGACCGACCGGTGCCCCGGTATCAGGAATTCTTCGAGGAACGAGGGCATCGAATAGTACGGGATGCCGCATGAGAGGATGTAGGCCGCTTCGGGGCTTTTCCCCCACAGCGCGTTGCCGACGACGATGAGGTCGGGCTTTTCGCGCCCGATGATCGCGATGGTGTCGGCGAGCGGGTTCTCGGCGATCCCGGCCCGTTTGAGCGAGTCGCTGATGGGCGGATAGTAGGCCGAATCGGTGCCGAGGACGCGGGCCCCCATCCGCTGGGCGAACTGCGCGGCGGAACTGACGCCGGTGCCGCAGATACGGACGAACAGGACCGTTTTACCGGAAAGCATATCGATCAGAACATGCCGGAGAGGTAAAAGCCCCAGCCGACGATGAGATTGGACTCGCTGAGTATCCGTCCTCCCGAACGCTGATCGACGACCGAGGCGCCGAGCCACGGCGTCTCTTCGGAGTCGAGGCCGGGGACGAATCCGGGCTCGCGGATGAGGGCGTCGCCTTTCGCGGCGGTCAGGTAATGTTTATGCCGGTAACCGACCGAGGCATGACCGCCGAACTGGAAATATTCGAATATCCGGAAGTTCATCTTGAAGAGGAAGGTCGTCGAGAAGAAGGGATCCTCGAGCGGCAGGATGTGGTAATACTTGTCCTTGCCGGCCGGAAGGACCCAGCCGTAGAGCGCCTCGGGGTCGATGTCATCGTATATCCAGCGGGCGTCGGTGATGTAGTTGTAGGCATTGCCGCGGGTGGTGTACTGCATCCCGAGGTCGACCCGGAAGAATATCTTGTGGCCCTTGTCGAGGTCCTCGAGCGCGATGAGGTCGGTGCCGGCGTTGAAGGAGAACTCGTGGCGGCTCTTCTCGATGATAGAATTGGCCGAAGGGGTCGTCAGCGAGGCGAGCACCTGAAAATAGGGCTCGGCCACCTCATAGCGTTTCGCGACCGCGGTGCGCAGGTCGAACACCCACAATCCCTTGCCGACATTCCCGCTTTTACCGGTCTGCTGAATATCGTCGCCGATGGCGGTGCCGACCCTTTCATTCATACCCTGCGGCGTCGCGATGCCGGCGGTCGGCGAGGTCAGTTTGAACCCGACCAGCCACGAGAACTCGTCCTTGCCGCGCCCTTCGTTGAACGGTGCCCACTGCAGGCCGATGGCGATATCCCCCACTCCTTTGTGGTTGTAATACAGAGAGGCGGCGTCGGGGAAGAGGTTCTGATTGATGAGCGAGAATTCGCGCGGGATCGCGCCGCCGGAGGGGTCAAGATCGTAGTTCTCGAGGATCAGTTTATAGGCGTCCTTGAGCACTATCGGGAGATCGAGCGATATCGAAAGGTCCTGATAGAGACCTATCTCGGCGGCGATGACCAGTTCGCGCAGGAAGCGCGTTTCGGAGTTACCCTTGTATTCGAGCGTCTCGACGCGGCGGCTTTCGGTCGTGTAATACAGATTCCCGTCCTTGTCCTCGTAGGTCTTCGGCAGCGTGTTGTATTCCCTCTTGATATCGGCGAATTCGTGGGTGTTCTTGTAGTAGATGTTCAGGTTGAAGTCGAACGGATTGTCCTCGTCGAACGAGTCGGCGACATCGGTCACCTCCGCCGCGGAAAGCATCCCCGCGGCGCAGGCCGCGCCGAGTATCAGGAGCACCCTTCTCATCTAGCAGCCTCCGGCGAACAGGTTCGGCGGACTATACGACATCCGTTCAGGCGAGTCAAGAATAATAACGAGCGGGGCTCTCACGGCACCACCGGCGGAGGATCGCAGGGATACAGGGTCGTGCCGAGCGGTTGAACGGCGATGTTCTTCTTGCCGCCGGTACCGTCGGTGACGGTCAGCGAGAAGACATCCCAACAGGTATTGGTGTCGGTGAAAAGCGCCTCGGCGCTCGCCGCCTGTTCGGCGTGGGTATAGACCTTCACGATGGCCTTGCTGGGCCCGCGGCTCGTGTCGTAGGCATGCACGACGACCTTGTAGACACCGTTCGCCGGCTGGTTGACATAGGCCGTTTCGGGACCTCTGCCGGTGGTGTTGTCGATGTCGAGCGCCGGGTCGTCCTTCGTTTCGCCGACCACGCCCCAATCGGGCCGCGCACCGGCATACTGCGGCGAACAGTTGTAGAAATAGCAGTCGGTCGCCGGATCGCCGTACGCGCCGTCGGGAGCGACCAGATGGAGATCCATGTCGCTGTCCTTGTTGTCCCAGATCATCTTGACGATGAGTTCGTCGTTCGGGAGCGCCTCTATGTCGCAGTCGGCCCAGGTGCTCGTCAGGTTGTCACCGTTCTTGACCATGAGCCGTACGCTGTAGGTGCCCTGCAGGAGCGTCTGGAAGGTCGTTTTCGAGGAAGCGCTCCAGATGTTGGCGACCGGCTGGGTCTTGTCGTTGAGGTCCACGATGCTCGCGCCGCCGCCGCTCCCGCCGCCCGGCACCGAGGCCATCGTCCAGAAATAGGAAAGCCCGGTCGTCGTGACCCCGTCCACATCCACGCTTGTCGAACCGTCAAGCGCCGGCCAGGTCAGTATCGGCACCTGCGCCGGGCAGAGGAGTTTCGCCGTCGGAAGATCGGTGTTCTCGGGGCCGCACGCCAGATCGACGGTCAGGTGCTGGTATTTGGAATATTCGGTGACATCGTTGCTGATGATGACGAGTTGCCCGACGAGCCCGAGCGGGAAAGCCTTGTCGTTGCGGCATCCGATCTCGGCGGTCCGGGTACCGTCTATCGGTATCGAGACATCGGCGGGAATGTTCGTTTTGATGAAGAAGCCGGGATCGCCCGCCTTGGCCGACCCGCCGATGGTGATGGTCATCGCCTCGATGCGGAGCGAAGAGTTACCGAGATTGTTCACCACGAGCGGCGACACCTTTTCGTCGAACCCTTCGCCGAATTCCATCTTGAGGTCGTCCGGCAACGCGTCGTCGGGCGTCTTCACCTCTATCTTGGCGGCCGATTTCGCCCGTCCGGTGAGCGCGATGTCGAGTTCCGGATTGCATTTATCGTTACTATGGATGCGCAGGACGCCGGGGAAGGCGTCCCAACTGACCACATCGTAACTGATGCCGAAGGTGACCTTCTCGTCCTTTCCCAGTGTGATCGAGGAGACCGCCACCGGATTGGGCGACATCGAGAAGCCCGCCTCCTCGCTCTGCACGATCTCGGCGCTCCCTATCGTGAGCCCGCTCCCGGTGCAGGAGAGGCACCGGTTGGTGACGGTCACATAGCGGGTGCCGCCGAAGGTCTTGTAATAGCCGGTGAACTCGAGTTCCGTCGCGCTCGGCTTGATCTTGTTGTCGGTGCTCGAGTAGTTGCACGAAACCTTGTCGGCGTCGCTCTTCACATCGGTGTCGATATCGGGAGAGATCATACCGTCGGCATCGGTGTCCGGGTCGGTCGGATCACCGCCGCAACAGACAAGCAGAAGGATGGTCGCCGTAAGACAGAGGGTCTTCATAAGTTCTTTCATGGCGTCACTCCCCATCCTTGACACAACGGAAGCCGAGGTTGTAGTAGCGATAGTGCGGGAAGGCCTTGTCCCGCGAGTAGGTCGTCATCTCGGTCGTGAGCGACACCCAACTGCCGCCGCGGATGACCTTTTTCTGTATCGCGCCACCATCCTCGGGACCGGTCGGATCCTTCAGCGGATCGGCCGCGGCGCTTTTTTTGTAGTAGGAATCTATGTCGTACCAGGTCGCGGTCCATTCGGCGGCGTTGCCGGCCATGTTGTAGGCGCCATAAGGGGAAACGGCGCCGTCGAACGAGGTGACATCGGTGACATCGGCGAACAGCGCCGAATAGTTGGCTATCGCATTCTCGGCGTTGTCCTGCGGCTCCTCCTCTCCCCACGGGTATTTCCGGAAGGTCTCTCCGCGCGCCGCCTTTTCCCACTGGGCCTCGGTCGGCAGTTGCTTGCCCGCCCACTGGCAGAAGGTGTTCGCCTGATTCCAACTCACCCATAGGACCGGGAAGTTCCGGTAGGCCGGATCGTAATAGTAGTTGGGATATCTCGATGAGTTTATCTCGTAGGGCTCGGTGCAGACATCGGCATTCTGGCAGGCGAGGTACTGGGCGTTGGTGACCTCGTACTTGTCGATGTAGTACTCGGACAACTCGACGGTGTTGAACCCCTCTCCCGTCAGCACCCCTTCGGTCGCCTCGACCGCGCCGGTCGGCGTACCGGACGGGGCGCCGTATTCGAAGTTCCCTTTCGGTATCAGGACCATCTCGGATATGCCGGTCGTCTCGTTGTTCTGCCCCTTTACGAGTTCCTTCGGGAACCCGATATGGAAATAGCCGAGGAACTTGGTCGAAAGTTTGAAGATGTTGCTTTCGAGGTTTTGCTCGTACTCTCCCTCCGGTATCTCCTCGAAGTTCTTCCGGTCGATCGCGAAATAGGGCTTAAGATCTATCTCGTCGAGCAGGTCGGGGATATCGTCCTCGGTGTACGGGATGATTATCGTCACCGGCAGGTCGAATTTGAAGGCCATCGGCGAAAGCGCGTAGATATTGGTCAGCGTCGCGGAGAGATTGGTGAACGGGTCGGTGTCGAGCGCGTAGATGGTGAAGGTGATCTCCTGATCGAGCGCCTTGGGGGGAACGATGAGCGTGACGCCGTGTATCCCCTCGTGCTTGCCGCCGTTCGGACCGATCTTCTTGCCGTAGGCCTCGTAGACCGATTCGGTGGGGGTGCAGGCGCCGCACACAAGTACGACGGCCAGCAGGATATGGGTCAGGTTCCTCATAGCGTGGTATCCTCCCCTACTCGTCCATCAGCGTAAGCGTACAGCCGCCGGAACTCCGGATCTCGTAACGGGGCTCCTCGCCCTCCTTGACCTTGCTGTAGAAGGTCCCCGACTCGCTCGAATACCCGAACAGGGCGACCGTCGTGAACGGCTCCACCGGATCGTTCGAATAGAACTTGATGACCCCTTTCTTCACCCCTTCGTCATACGGTTTGAAAAAGACGGTCACCGCGGCGCTCTGACCCGGATCGAGCAGAAATTCCTCGGGAAGAACAAGGAAATTCGGATCGTTCGAAAGGAGGCGTCCTTCGAGAGCGCGGGTGCCGATATTCTGCACGGTGAATTCCCAGTGGTCCTCGTCGCCCGGCACGGTATCGAGGAACTGGTGGGCCCGCTCCTCGATGAATATGGCCGGGAACTCGAAGGCTATCTTCTCGGAATTGAATATCCAGTTCTTCTTGTCCCCGTAGAGCGGGATCTTTATCGGTATCGGGAACTCCAGTTCGAATATCGGTATCTTGAGTGTCAGCGTGACGGTCAGGATGATCTCGGTGTCGTAGTAGACGAGCGATTCGTAGTGGGCCGAGACCTCAAGCGTGGTGCCGACGAGCGGCGGGTCTATGACGAGATACTGGTTGTCGGAGAATATCGACCGCTGCGCCTTCTCGTCGAGCGCGATGCGGGAGCCGAACATCTCGATATACATGATGCCGTCGAGATCGAACGAAAGGTGTATCATGGAGGCGATGTTGCCGATGATGGGGACCGAGATGGGGACCCCGATGATATCCTCGAGCGTCCCGTCCCAGATATGGAACTGCTGGATGCTGTCTTCCATCGATACCGGATTCTCATCGTTCCCATCGAGCAGGAACGGCGTGAAGTTCTTCTCATCGAAGAATTGCAGGTCGAAATTCAGGTAGTCGCTGATGGGCTTTTCGACCCCATCACCGAAAGGTGGGCATATCTTATAGAGGGCGAACATCTTGATGCCGTAATCCATGAGCGCGTGGCCGCCGTCGATGGTCCCCTCGTAGGAGAGTTTCACCGACTCGGGCCACCGGGCGACCCCCTTGCCCTTCAACTCCATCTCAGAGTAGGCGCCGTAATGAAGGTTGATGTTTATGTTGAAGGGGCTACCGAACAGTCCGCCGCAGTCGCTGGGCACCCAGCCGTCGGTGCCGACATCCTCCGCGGGAACGAGTTCGTCGATGAAGTAATAGGTTATCTCTTCCGAGCGCTGTTCATCATAGACCTTGAACCCGTCGCCATCCTCGACGATGACCGCCTGCGACCAGAGCGGCGCCAGAAGCACGAGGGTCAGGAGCGTTCTTCTCATGGTCATACCTCGCTTAATTGGCGTCCATCGCGCATCGGAAGCCGATCATGTTCGAGTTGTTCTGCGGGTTGACGCCGCGCCGGTAACTCGTCCGGATGAGGTGCCGGGTGCTGGCCCAACTGCCGCCGCGCACCACCCGTTGGTCGCCGACAGGCGTCGGTACGCCGCCCTCGGCCAGATCGGTGTAGTAATAGAAGCGGGTGGCGACCCATTCCTCGGCGTTCCCCGACATGTCGTGGACGCCGTACGGTGACTCCCCTTTCTTAGACACGAAGTTCGGGTAGACGGTGCCGTTGAAGTAGCCGACCCAGGTAAGGTTCGGCGCGGGATACATCATGGCGAGTATCGCCGGGTCTATCTTTTCCTTTTCCAGTTTGCTCGGCTCGTACGGATCGCCGCTGTTGCGGAAATTGGCGCGGTACGGGGTCGACGCGGTATTGAATAGGTCCTCGTTGCCCCACGGGAACTCGTTGCATTCGGCATTGGCGTCGATGCAGGCCTGATCGCCCGCCGCGCACACGCAGTCGCCGACCGCGCGGGCGGCGAATTCCCATTCGTCCTCGGTCGGCAGACGGCGTCCCGCCCATTTGCAATACGCGTTGGCGGCGTACCAGCAGACGGTGGTCACGGGGAACCGCTCCTTTTTGCCGTTCAGGTACGGCGGCTGGTCCCAGGTCGAAAGATAATCTTCGTCACCGAAGCATTTTTCGACGCCGCGCGAGGCGTTCTCGATACGCCAGTCGAGATTGTTCGGGTCGTTCAGGAAATGCTTGTACTGCGCGACGGTCACCTCGTATTTGTCCAGATAGAAGTTCTTCTGCAGAGTGACGCGATGGCGCGGCTTCTCGGCTTCGTACGCCTCGGAGCCGAACCAGCCGCTCTCGCCGTCGGAGCCCATCGAGAAATTCTTGCCGCCCGCCGCGACGAGCACCATGCACCCCGGCAGGTCACCGTTCAGGTCGGAGCAGAGCGCGAGCCCCTGCGGGCGGACCGGCTCTTCGGTCGGGTAGATGATGGCCGGCTCATCGTCATCGTCGATGATCTCTTCGGTCTCGTTGAAATAATAGGTGTCGCGACCGGTGTCATGGTTGCAAACGGCGTCAGTGAACTCGATGACCGGCGCATCCATGCCTTTGAAACGACGAACGATATCAGGGGGCGCTATCTGGCCGTACACGAGATTGGAAGCCTTTTGCAACTGCGCGATGAAGGAGGGGCTTTGGGTCTGCTCGAGGATGTCGCCTATGAAGGAAACGCTCGACATGGTCCGCCCCTGGAAGGCGTTCTGGAACACCTCGGTCACCTTTTCATAGAGATCCCGCTTATAGGTCACCGACTCGAAGGAGGCCTCGCGTTTCTTCATGAAATCGTTGAGTCGCAGGCCGAGCCCGTGATCGCGGATACCCCGGGCTATCAGATAGACCGGATGTTGCGAGATGGGCTTGTCGGAAAGTTGGTCGTAGTTGAGCAGGACATTCTTGAAATTGTCGCCGATGTCGCCGGACAACTGGATGACCGGGAGCATCAACTGGCTGAAATAGGTCGCCCAGAGCGCATCGAAGGCGCGCGGTTCCATGTCGGCGAGATCGGGGCCGGGGAAGTAACCGACGAGGAAGCCCTCTTCTATCTGCTTCTTCTTGTATTTGAGCGGGGTCTTTTCGGTGACCGGCTCGAAGTTGTAGTAGGCGTTTATCTCGGCGTTGATAGTGTTCGACTGGTTCTCGGCGAGTATCGCCTCGGCGATCAGTTCCGTTTCCTCGTTCACGAAGCGTTGGACGAGATAGCGGAGTTTGGGCGAAACATAGTTCCTCGGCGGCACAAGTAGCACCGGCGCGGCATCCTTGTCTATGCCGGGGTCGCTTATCTCTCCCGGCAGGGCGGCTTCAAGCGGCACCGCGTCGACGAAATAGAATACCCAGCGCGGCATATTGTTGTACGCCTTCACCTCGGGACCGTTCTCGTTGTAGTACTTGACATACACATTGTCGGCCTCGCCCGGGTCCGGTTGAGGGATCTCCTTGAAGGGGACGCGGTAAAAATGTTCGGTCGTGTCGTCGGAGGACACGAGCCCGAGCGGCTCGATGCCGGCGAGCGGTGTCGTGGAAAGGTCGTTGAACAGTTCGTTGACCGCCGCGGCCACGACATTCTGGATGTCCACATCGCCCGAGACGATGACCGCGGGCGAAAGGATCGTCATCTTGTCCTCGAGGACCTGTTTGAGATATTCGAGCGTTTTGAGATTGCGTATCCGTTCGAGGAGCGCGGCATTGAAGAAGGGATTGACCGTCGCGAGGAGCGCCGGCTGAAGGAACACGAGCGCGGCCGCCGTTTCGCGGACGCTGAATTCGATATTATTTCGGCGGAAATAGCCGGCCCCGTTGGCGGGGAACACCGTGAGGAATACGGGCGCGTTCCGGTCGGTCTCCGGATAGTTGGTCTGCAGGACGAGCAGTGAGGTGCCGACCGCGTTGAGCCGCAACCAGAAGGTGCCGTTGACCGGGTCCACGCTCTGGCGGAGGTCGTCCTTGCCGTAGAGGACCTGCAGGTTGTCGTAAGGCAGGATGAAGCCCTTCGGCAGATTGACGCGACCGTTGTAGAACATCTTGGTCGTCGCGTAGGTCAACCCCGCGAACTCCTCCTGTTCCTCCATCGGGTTCTTCGGCTCCTTGAGGTTCTGGACGCATCGCCCCTCGAAACAGCGCTGTCCGAGGTCACAGTCCTCGAAGGTCGAACAGGTGATGCCGAAGTGGGACACCTTCGGCTCGCAGGCGGAAGCAAGGAGAATAGCCCCCATCAGCGCCGCGATGAGCGGGACACGCAACGATCCGTTCCTCATATCCTTATTCCCAGATGTTGAACATCACTTTAATGCGACCGCCCACGGTCCAGAAGTCGCGGTGGAGCGTCTGGCCGGTGCCGTCCTTGCCCTCTCCGGCCGCGTACATGAACTCGAAGCCGCCACCGACATAGACCGGATCTGAAACGCGGACGACATGCTCCAGCGCCGTGGAGAAATAGCCGCCCTCGAAGGTAATGATGCCGGGGCGCGAACCGGCCCCCTTGTAGGCGGGGGTCTCGGGCATCCTGAAATAGCCGCCGGAAGCGGAAAGCACCGTCCGCGACCGTTTGCTTTCGAGATACGGGATGTGGCCACGGATGACGCCGCCGCCGCCCGCGTAGAGCACATCGCTGTCGACCGACAGCGCCTTGAACTCGCCGCCGAACATGAAATACTCGTGAAGACCGTAGAACGCCGACACGCTGTAATTGCCGAGCATCTTGTAATTCTCGAGCCCGGGCGAATAGGCCAGCCCCACCGAAAGGTCACAGAACAGGCGATAGACCGCGTAGGTCGTGGAGGAAACATCGCTCCGTTCGACCCAGCCCTGCTTGCCGAGGAACTCGACCAGCATCCACCCCTCCTGTTCCTCGACCACGATGAGTTCGTCGCCTTTGAATATCTCGAATATCTTCCGGGAATCGGTGGAGTTCTCCAAGTAGAGGAAGGTCGGTCGTTTCGCGACGACTATCTCCGGCTCCTTGTATTCGTACACCTCTTCCGATCGCTGTTCGAGCGCGAACTCGTCTTTCGGCTTCTTCTCCGTGAACTCGTCTTTCGCGGGGGCCTCCTCGCCCTCGTCCTCTTCCTCACGGTCACGGGAACTTTCTTCCTCGTCTTCCTCTCCCTCCTCTTCCTCACCGGTGTCGTACACGACCGAAAGGAAGATGGCGCCGAAACGGGGCGTTGACGAAGCGGCCGACAGGGGGACCGCGAAAAAGACCACGACCCCGCAGAGAAGAGGGACAAAAAGAGAGATCCTCACGACGACTCCTGTTATCGGCGGTTTTTCAATTCGCCATAATATAGGAAAAGAACCGTAAAATCAAGATTTGGAAGGGACGGGGCCGGCTTTTATTTCTCGGCATCCTCGCTACCGCCCTCGTCGTCCGGCTCATCGTCGTCGGCGCCGTTGTCCGACGGTTCCCCTATCTTGGTGACGCTGACCACCTTTTCTCCCTCGGCGACGCGGAACAGGCGCACCCCCTTGGTATTGCGACCGATGACGCTGATACCGGAGGCCGGGATGCGTATCGCCTGTCCGTTGCTCGTAATGAGCATCGCCTCGTCGGTGCCGCTCACCTTCAGCACGCCGACCACGAACCCGTTCTCCGCTGAGGTCTTTATCGTGATGATGCCCTTGCCGCCGCGTGATTGGACGCGGTAATCCTCGAACGGGGTCCGTTTGCCGATGCCGCGGTCGGTGACCGACAGAAGCGTTTTTTCGGACTCGACCACCTCCATCGCCATCACCTCGTCGCCTTTTTCGAGCAGCATGCCCCGCACGCCGGTCGCGGCGCGCCCCATGGCGCGGACCTGCTTTTCAGGGAACCGTATCGACAGCCCGTTGCGCGACGCGAGGATCACCTCGTTGTCGCCGCTCGTTATCGCCACGCCGATGAGTTCGTCCCCTTCGAGCATGTTGATGGCCTTCTTGCCGTTGGCGCGCTGGATGGCGAACTCCATGAGATCGGTCTTCTTGACCGTACCGTGTTTGGTCGCCATGAACACGAACTTGCCGTCGACGAATTCGTGGATGGGAAGGATCTCCATGACCCGCTCGTCCTTCTCGACCTGCACCATGTTGATGATGGGCTTGCCGCGACTGCCGCGCCCCGCCTCGGGCAACTGATAGACCTTGACCCAGTAGACCTTGCCGTAACTGGTGAAGATCATGAGAAGCGTATGGTTGCTCGCGATGAAGATGTCCTTGACGAAGTCGTTCTCCTTGGGATTTATCGCGTTGATCCCTTTCCCTCCCCGCTTCTGTTTGCGGTACTGGGCAAGCGGCGTCCGTTTGATATAGTTCTCGGTGGTGAGCGTGACCACCATCTCCTCGTTGGGGATGAGGTCCTCGATGTCGATGTCGCCCGCCTCGTCGACTATCTCGGTGCGCCGCTCGTCGCCGTAGCGTTCCATGATCTCCTTGAGTTCGCCTTTGATGACCGACAGGAGCGTTTTCTCGTTGGCGAGTATCTCATTGTACCATTTTATCTTCTTGTGCAGTTCGGCGAGTTCGGCCTCTATCTTTTCGCGTTCCAGCCCGGTGAGCCGCGACAGTTTCATGTCGAGGATGGCCGACGCCTGCACCTTCGAGAAGCCGAATTTCGCCATCAGCGATTCGCGCGCCTCGTCGGTCGAAGGCGATTTGCGGATGATCGCTATCACCTTGTCTATGACATCGAGCGCCTTTTTGAGCCCCTCGAGGATGTGGGCGCGCTTCTCGGCCTCATCCAGTTCGAACCGGGTGCGACGGGTCACCACATCGCGCCGGTGCATCAGGAAGTAATTCAGCACATCGCGCAGGTTGAGCGTTCGCGGCACGCCGTTACAGATAGCCAGCATATTGATGCCGAAACTGGTCTGGAGATTCGTCATCTTGTAGAGCTGGTTGAGTACGATATCGCCGATCGCGTCCTTCTTGAGTTCTATCACCACGCGGATGCCGCGCCGGTCCGATTCGTCGCGAATGTCGTGGATGCCGTCTATCTTCTTGTCCTTGACCAGTTCGGCGATCTGGATGATGGTCTGCGCCTTGTTGACCTGATAGGGCAACTCGTGGATGATGATGCGCGGCCGGTCGTTCGCCTTGGTCCCCTCTTCTATGGTAGCGCGAGAGCGCATCCGCACGATGCCGCGTCCCGTCTCGTAGGCCTGCCGGATGCCGCCGCGGCCGAGGATGAGAGCGGCGGTCGGGAAATCGGGGCCTTTGACGAAGTTCATCAGGTCGGCCACGCTCGCTCCGGGATGCTCGATGAAATGAATGAGCGCTTTGACCACCTCGGTAAGGTTGTGTGGCGGGATGTTCGACGCCATGCCGACGGCGATGCCGGAGGTGCCGTTCACGAGCAGTTGCGGTATACGGGCCGGCAGGACCTCGGGCTCCTTGAGCGAGCCGTCGTAGTTGTCGAGCATCGTGACGGTGTCCTTGTCGATGTCGGCCAGCAGTTCGCCGGCGATGCGGGCCATGCGCGCCTCGGTGTAACGCATCGCGGCCGCCTCATCGCCGTCTATCGAGCCGAAGTTCCCCTGCCCGTCGACGAGCAGGTAGCGCATGGAGAAATCCTGCGCCATACGGACCACCGTCTGGTAGACCGCCTGATCACCGTGCGGGTGATATTTACCGATGACATCGCCGACGATGCGCGCCGATTTCTTGTACGGGGCGGTGTAGGTGCACCCCAGTTCCTTCATCGCGAACAGCACGCGCCGGTGGACCGGCTTGAGCCCGTCACGCACATCGGGCAGGGACCGTCCGACGATGACGCTCATCGCGTAATCGATGTAGGAGGTCTTCATCTGCTGTTCGATGCTGACCGGCTTTATCTTCTCATTGACATTGACGATATTGGTTTGTTCTACCATGGATGTCTCCCGCTCTTACACATCTATGTTCGCGTTGAGGGCATTCTCTTCGATGAAGCGGCGGCGCGGCTCGACATTCTCGCCCATCAGGATGTCGAATATCCGGTCCGCCTCGGCCGCGTCATCGGCCGAGATCTTGAGCAGGGTGCGGTTCCCCGGGTTCATGGTCGTTTCCCATAACTGTTCGGGATTCATCTCGCCGAGACCTTTGTAGCGCTGTATCTTCTGACCTTCGCGGGCGTGGTCGAGCGTCGCTTTGAGCAGGTCACGCCAACGGGGATAGACCCCGCGCACTTCTTCGGTCCCCTTTTCCTTGTCCGAAACGGTCACCGTGTAGGGGGCGGCGCCGAACGCGGCGACCTCGCCGCACAGGCGACCGATGAGGATTATCTCGGAGTTCTTTATGTAGCGGTAGTCGATGAGCGTCTGTTTCTCGACCCCGCTGTGGGTGGTGAATATCTTGAGTTTCAATTCGTTGTAGCGCTCGTTCTCCTCAAATTCCATGCGGACCGGCAAACGGTCGGGATAATCGCGTTCGATGAAGGCACGCACCTTCTCGAATTTGTCGGAAAGCGTTTTTTCGGTCTTGAAATCGGCCTCTTCTATGCCGCCGATGGAGGCGACCGCCTCGACCACCGCCGAATCATAGAGGAATTCGGTGCGGGTCAGGTTGTCGTTGAGCACCACCAGTTTCTTGATGAAGGATCGGAGTTTCCCCTCTTCCAGACGCCCTTCCTTCTTCTTACCGAACGAGACCGCGACCCCCTCGGTGCCGGTGGTGTTGATGAGGTATTCCTGGAACTCCCGTTCGTCGCGGACATAGGAGACCTTCTTGCCGCGCGTGATGCCGTAGAGCGGCGGCTGGGCGACATAGAGATAGCCGCGCGCTATGATGTCGGGCATGTAGCGGTAGAAAAGCGTCAGGAGGAGCGTCAGGATGTGGGCGCCGTCGACATCGGCGTCGGTCATGATGATGATCTTGTGGTAGCGAAGTTTCTCGACATTGAACTCGTCCTTGCCGATGCCGGTGCCGAGCGCCGCGACGACGGTGAGCACCGCCTCGCTTTTGAGCAGTTTGTCGAGTCGTGCCTTTTCAACATTGAGTATCTTGCCGCGCAGAGGCAGTATCGCCTGATTGGAGCGGTCACGACCCTGCTTAGCCGAGCCGCCGGCCGAATCGCCCTCGACGATGAATATCTCCGACTTGGCCGGATCGCGTTCCTGACAGTCGGCCAGTTTGCCGGGGAGCGTCGTGTTCTCGAGCGCCCCCTTGCGCCGTGTCATCTCGCGCGCTTTACGGGCCGCCTCGCGGGCGATGGCCGCTTCGAGTATCTTGTCGATGATGGCGCCGGCGATGTCGGGATTCTCGTCGAGATAGAGTGTCAGATATTCGGCCACGACATTGGAAACGATGGTCTGTATCTCGCTGGAGACCAGTTTATCCTTGGTCTGGGAACTGAATTTCGGATCGGGCATCTTGACCGACAGGACCGCCGTGAGACCTTCGCGGATATCGTCACCGTTTATCTGCACCTTCGCGTTCTTTCGGTTCTCGGCGATATATTTCTGGAATACCTTGGTGATGCCCAGTTTAAAGCCCGACAGATGGGTGCCACCGTCACGGTTGTTGATGTTGTTGGTGTAGCACAGGACATTCTCGACATAGGCGTCGGTCCACTGCAGGGCTATCTCGACCGCATGGGGCCCCTCGTTCCGCGCGATGCGGATGACATCCTTGTGGAGCGGGGTCCGGTTCTGGTTGAGGAAGGCGATGAACTCGACGATGCCCCCTTCATAATGGAACAGACGCTCCTCACCGGTCCGTTCATCGAGCAGTTTTATCCGGGCGCCGCTGTTGAGGAACGCCATCTCCCGCAGGCGGTTGGTGACCCGTGCCAGCGAGAATTCGGTGTTGGTAAAGACCTTGGGATCGGGCTTGAAGGTGATCTTCGTCCCGGTCTCATCGGAAGGTTCGGTCTTTTTGAGCGGGGCGACCGGATCGCCGCACCGATACTCCTGCACCCAGACGAACCCCTGTCGTCGTATCTCGAGCCGCAACCATTCCGACAGGGCGTTGACGACCGATACGCCGACGCCATGCAGACCGCCCGACACCTTGTAAGAGTTCTGGTCGAACTTACCGCCGGCGTGTAACACCGTCATCGCGACCTCGGCGGCGCTCCTTTTCTCCTCGGGGTGCATATCGACCGGGATGCCGCGACCGTTGTCCTTGACGGTGACCGATCCATCGACATGCAGGTAGACCGATATCTTGTCGCAGAAGCCGGCCATCGTCTCGTCGATCGAGTTATCCACGACCTCGAAGATCATGTGGTGCAGACCGCTACCGTCATCGGTGTCGCCGATGTACATGCCGGGCCGCTTGCGGACCGCTTCGAGTCCCTTCAGGACCTGTATGCTGTCTGCGCCGTACTGCTCGCCGTTCTTTACCGCGTCGTTCTCTTTCTTCACCTGTTCTTTCACCATGGGGAACCTCGTAAAAAACCGTTGTCGACCGATTATAGAGCGCGGGTGGCGAAAAGCAACTTTTTTTGCCACAAACATGCTCTAAAACACTAGCGATATCAGGCGGATGGCGAATCGAATAAAAATATTTTAAAAAATCGCGTAATGAAAGACTATGTTGCTGTATTTACAGGGATATCTCTTCTCAGTCGGCGTCAGACCGATCGTCGATAAAGAAATCCGAAATAAAATCAGTTAGTTCTTTTGTTTTTTGCGGGGTGAACACCGTCGACTGGGAACGATAACGGGGGTAGAGAAAAAAAGTGTCGCGGAACTCGGTCAGACGACCCGTTCCGTACGCATAGCGAAGCATCTCGCCGAAGGTGGATGACGCACCGCCGTTCCGTCGCTCTTCGAGGTACCGATCCAGCGACGCCAGAAGAAGCGCGCTCATCAGGTCGGCCGATTCCCGATAGGATGGATCTCCTCTGCCGAGCAGGTGATAGCCGACCGCCGAAGAGGAAAGCCACCGGTCACGGGCGGAAAGGAACAGCCGTTCGCCCGCTATCACGAAGGGGATCTTATACGCCGGGTCACAGCCTTCGAGCAGGGTGAGCGCGCGATTCGCGGTAAGGGCGTCGAACAGGTCGTTCCGGTACGGCGCCAGCATACGGTGCCGTTCGTCGAACACCGCGCAGCCGGCATCGGCGCCCGGTCGCGAGGTCCCTTCCATCGCCGCATACCACCGGTGGATGTCATCGGTATCGACGATCGTCACGGCCGGGAGGCCCCAGAGACTGTCGATGAACAGGCGCCCCGTGAAGCGCCGGATCTCCTCGACGGCGGCCCCGGTCTTTTTCTTGTCGCGGCGTTCCGGCATATTGACCATGCCCGCGACGCGGTCCCGATAGAGCGGGAAGGAGGGCAGAAAGGTCGTGTCGCCGACGGTGAGAAAACTGAAGACGCCGAGATAGGACAACAGCAGGTCGCTCTTCCAGAGTTGCCGATAGCGTTGCAGGAGCGAAGAGAAGAACGGGTCCTCGCTCTGATCGACGGAAAGATCCGCGGTCGAAAAGAACAGCGTCAGCGAACGATACAACAGCCACGCGTCCCGTTGGGCGCGGCCCCGTTTCCCTTCGGCGTAGAGTGACACCACCTGATCGAGTATGAAGAAAAAGCGATCGGAAAGAACGCTGGTCTCGGCACGGCCGTTCTCGGCGCGACCGAAAAGATCGGCCTGCGGATCGACGCGGCGGACGCCGGCCCCGACGAGAAAGGCTATCTCGTCGCCGAATTGCGCCGCCGTATCGGGATCACCGGACCGGTTCACGAGATCGATGAGCGTGAGGAGCGCGGGGAGGAACCGTTCGGATCGCAGGTAGGACCAGTAGCGGTACCCGGTCGTCGCCGGCGTATCGGGGAACCGGTCGAGTTGTCGTCTCAACGCGTCGGTATCCGATGAGGCGGCGTCGGCGAGGTCGGTCGAGAAACACTCCTGCGTCTCCAACAGGTGCAGCCCCGCCGGAAGAACAAGCGAAGCGGCGCAGGGAGGCGCCCCGTTCTCCGGAGCGGCACAAAGCGCCCACGGGAACGACAACAGGGCTATCAGTACCGGAAGATAGCGCGATCGCATGGGAAAAAAGACGGTCATCAGTCCGTCGGCGGAGCGCAGAGTCCCTTCGCGCCGTCGATGTCTATGCCGAGACCGGCCGCCGCCTGTATCCCGTCGTTGCAGACAAGATCCTCAGGGCAGTCATCGTCACCGTTGGCCGGGTCGCACCGGACCGCGCAGACATTCGGATTGTCGGGATACAGCGTGCCGAGTACCGCCGAGCAGAAGGTCGCCGCACACCCCGTCGTCTTGCAGTCGGCGTGGGCCGTGCAGGGCTTGCCCATGCAGGCGGGGGAATCGGCATCGGGCGACTCGAGGAGGTCTTCGTCGGCGCCGCTTATCGCGTCCTGCCCGGTCGCGGTGTCGTTCGTCACGGCGTCCTTATCGGCCGCCGCCAGTTCGTCGACCTGCTGGTCCCAGAGAGTGGGACCGTCCTTTTTATCGGGGGACCACACACAGGAAACGGAGAGGATCGCGGTCAGCGCCGCGCAAAAAAGAGGCCGGGCATGACGCCCGGCCTGCGTAAAGGACTCTCCTGATATCGGCATATCAGAATTTCTTGGGACGCGCGATGTTGACCTTGATACGACGACCGTCGATCTCCTGATCGTTCAGGCTCTCGATGGCGCGATCCGCCGCCTGAGCGTCGGCCATTTCGACGAAACCGAACCCCTTCGAACGACCGGTCTCCCGATCCACCACTACCTTCGCCGAGGTGACCTCGCCGAACTCCGAGAACATTTTCTTCAGCGATTCCTCGGTCATCTGGTAACTCACATTCCCAACATACAACTGTGTAGCCATAACGAAACCCTCAAAACAAAAAAACCATAATACGCCCCCTGCTCCGACCCGGCGTCACTGTGACGAAAGGCCAGCAGGATGGGGGCATTGTAGCGAGGCGGTGAAGAAAAGCAAATATTTTTTTATTTCTTTCCGGTATAGGTATGCGCCTCCGGACAGGGGCGGAGGAATATCTCGCCGGCGGTCCCCTCGTCGCATATCCCGGCGCCGAACAGGGCCGCCGCGACCGGATCGGCAAGCGCCGCGGGCAGTATCATCGTCAGTTTCTCGCGCGCCGGGGAAACGACCTTGCCGGGCGGCGTATCGTCGGGGACCGGTCGGCGCAGGCGGCTCAGGGTGGCGCCGCTCGCCCCGGCACCCATGGCGACCTTCGACAGTTCGAAGGCCCGCCCCTCCTGACAAAGGAGCGTGAGATCGACGAGTCCGCGCATATATTCCCGTTTTTTCGAACGGGCGTGGTCGCTGGTGCCGGTGAATTTGCGCCGCCACGCGGTGGTCCCCTTCAGTTCGTCCAGCGCCGCGACTATCTGCCCGAGACTCGCGGCCGACAGGTGACGCCCCACATACAGACGGGTGTTGAGCAGTCCGCGCGCTATCGGGTAGGTGAAGATGAACCCCCTTCCCGGCTGGTCGAACTTGCCCGCCTCGATGAGCCGCGCGAGGACCCCTTGCGCATCGTGCTGGGTGGTGACGAGGTTGACCACCTCCTTCTCGGCCGGTATGGTGATGCGGATGAGTCCGAGTTTGTCGCGCAGACCGGCGCCGATGCCGAAGGTGACGCTCGGCACGCAGATGCCCATCTCAAGCGAGCTCCGGACGATGATGTCGCTCTGTCCCCGCTGTACGATGCAGGAGATGCCGACGAGGTGCTGTATCATGGGGTAATGCGGCGGTTCCGCGGCGATATGCGGCGGCTCGTCGCCGGGGCACTCGTCGTCGCGCGATATCCGCTCGGCCTGTTCGCTGTATATCGACCCGCGCCCCTCCTGATCGAGCATCGCCGCCTGTATGAGACGGTGCATCACGGCGAGTTCCCGTTCCGCCGGCACGGTAAAGGAATAGATGTCTATCGGGTCCTCCAGCAGTGTCGTACCCGACGAAAAGAGCCCTCCCCTCCTCTCGCCGAGCATGATGGAGCGGCCCGACTGGATGTAGGGGCGCCGGATCCCGATCGAGCCGAGCGCCGAGAGGACGGTCCTCGATATCTCCTGATAGACCTCGCAGGTTATCCGGGCGCAGGGGATCCGTTTCATGCGGCAGCCTCCCCATCGTCGCCCACAGGGAGCGATTCCTCCTCCTGTCCCGCGCCGGACCGTTTGCGCATATAGGCCGCGTAGAGGCCGGTGAGGAGCACCGAGAGTATCGGGTAGACCGACGCCATGGCGAGGATGCCGAACCCCTCGACCACGCCGATGCGCGTCCCGATGCCGAGCCCCATCGCGAGCACGAGCGGCACGGTGACCGGCCCGGTGGTGACCCCCGCGCTGTCCCACGCGATGTTGACATATTCCTCGCTCGACAGGTAGGTGACGACGAGCAGGATCGCATAGGGCGGCGCCAGCAGCCAGACGAGCGGGATGTCCCAGATGATCTTGGCGACCCCGAAGGCGATGCCGACGCCGACGCCGACGGCGACCGCCTGCATGAGGAATGTCTTCTTGAAGGTGCCGACCGTCAACTCCTCGACCTTGATCCCGAGCGCGTTCAGCGCCGGCTCGGCGAGCGTCGCGCCGTATCCCATGACGAAGGCGAACAGGAGGGCGACCAGCACCCCCCAGATGCCGCCGAACAGCGGCCCGACCTGCGGGACATAGGTATAGGTGCCGGTCATCTCGTCGTAATTCTTGTCGTCGTACGGTATCGGGTCCACCACGCGATCATGCCGGTGGAAGAAAAATCGGGCGACGCCTCCCTTTTCGGCGTCAACCGCGCTCCCCACGATGTCGGGTGAGAACCCGTTGATGGTGGCTCGCTGTTCCTCCAGCGGAAGCGCGGTGAAGGAGGACGGCACCTTCCCGCCGACCTGATCGCCCAGTTTGGAAAGTCCCGTTTCCATGCCGATGTTGAAGAAGCCCATGCCGAGAAGCGCGATGACGATGCCGAAGATTATCTCGTCGGTGTGCGGCAGTCTCTCGCGCAGGACGACGAAGAACACGAACAGCATGAACAGCGTGAGCGGGATGATCGCCTGCGCCGCCGTCTGAAAGTTGCGCAGGAACAGCGACGCGATCGAGGTCCGGGGAGGCGGCGGCGGTCTCAAGGTATATTCGCGGGCCGACTTTATCGACCCGAAGAGCGTCATCTTCTCGGCGTCGCTCCCGTGGACCGCCACCCAGCGCATGAAACGCGGCTCGTCATCGCCGAACAGACGGGTCCGGGCGCTCCCATCGCGGGCCATGTCGGCGACGAAGGCGCGGCGGTTGGCGTCCTCTCCGAAATAGGCACGGACCTCGTCACCGCCTCCCTGCGCGAAGGCATAGCGGAGCAGGTCGTCCTCCCTGCCGCCGAACAGGCCGAGCGCCGTGACGCGCTGGGCGGGGCTCATGAATTCGGGTCCCGGCATCGGCTGGGGCACCGTGCCCGAGAACGATACGCCGAGCAGGAGCACCGCGAGTATCGGGAACAGCGACGCGAGCGTCACGACGCCGAACCCCGACGCGCCCGACTCTCCCCTGCCAACGACACGGGTGATGCCGATGCCGAGCGCGAGTACGAGCGGCACGGTGACCGGCCCGGTGGTGACCGCGCCGCAGTCCCACGCGAGCCCGGTGAGGTACAGCAGGTTCGGATCGAACGCGGCCCAGATCGATATCGCGGTCAGTATCGGGACCAGCACATACAGGAACGGCTTGAGCGACCAGTTGTAGAGGAACCGCAGCATGCCGGACACCACGGCGAGCCCGACGCCGGCGCCGACGGCCCACACCAGATAGTCCGGGTAGGTGTTCAGGAGCGTGAAGAGGAGCGGGGCGTCCCACGCCTTGACGGTGCCGCCGAGTATCTTGAGCGCACCGATGGCCGGCTCGGCGAGCGTCACGCCGAACCCGAGCAGAAGGGAGAATATCAGTATGACGGCGAGCCCCGCCTTCTGCGGCAGTTTGAGCCCGATGAGTTCCCCCAAGGGCATGAGCCCGAGCAGGAGACCTTCCATGAAGAAGGCGAGCCCGATGATGACCATCGTCATCCCGAAGGCGATGATCGCCCCGTCGACGATGGGTATCTGGAGCACGAGCGTCTGGAATAATATAAGGTAGAGAAGGATGAGCCACACCGAACGGATCTGTTCCATGATGCGGCTTTTGATGTACGGGATGATGAGACCTATCGCCTGCTGGAACGATATCTCTACGCGATCTTTCGGCTGTCGAGGGGTCTTGTTCCCGGTCACCCGTTGGTTCTCCCGCACGATACGGGATGACCCTAGCATGTCACGCGGGACAAGTCAAAAAGTTTCGGGAACGGCTCACAACCCGTCGAAATCGTCGCAGTCGAGCGGGGCGCCCGCGGCGGTGAAGCAGAGGCAGTCGTCGGTGGTCGGCCAGTAGAAGCCGAGCGACGCGGGATCGGCGACGAGGTTCATCGCGCCGAACAGTTTCACCGGCTCCCCTATCGCGAATTCGTCATTGCCGGCGTAGCACGGCAGGATCGAGGCGCCGGTATCTTCCGGGTCGCGCGCCGCGACGAAACATTTTTTATAGGATATCTCGCCGTTCCTTATCTTCTGCGTGTAGCGGTGGATGCTGAAGAAGAACGCGTCGGCGGCGGTCAGCGAGACCTCCTCGTTCAGTTTCGCCGCCTCGAGCGCCGCCACCGGCACGATGAGTTCCGTCGCGTTGAAGGTGTAGGTGTTGGCGTTTAGCGCCTGCAGGTCGCCGAAACTCTGCGCGAAGAGAACCTCCTCCCCCAGCCCGTTGTCGGTCCGCGTGGTGAAGTTGTTGTAGGATGTCGCGTCGAACGGCGCGCCGTCCCAGCGCAGGTCGTGCCTCACCAGCCCCTCGACGGGGGAGTAGGCATAAGGATGCTCGATGGCGCCGACGATCCGCAGGTGGGCGTAGGCATCGCCGGTCGCCTCGAAATAACCGTCGGGCACCGCGCAGTCGAACAGGTCCTCGATCGCGGGACACGATACCACGCCGCCGCTCGCATTGTAACAGCGGCACTGTTTCTCCTCCTCGATGTCGCGCGAAAGCGGCAGATAGGCGAACAGGCGCACCTCCTCGCCCGCCGAGAAGTCGGTGTTGCGGTCAAGGCAGGGCTCGACACGGGCCATCGTCCCCCCACCGGCGGGAACGCCGTTCTGACACCGCTTGGTCACCCGCTGGGTCGCCTCGTCGTACCAGTATTCGATGCTGGAATAATCTATGAGCGGCGACTCTATCGTCCCCTCGCCGCTTTCCTTCGTGGCCGCGAGGAGCGTCAGGGGGATGAAGAGTTCGAACCGCCTGACCCGCGTCTCGCCGGTGTAGAGCCGCCGTTTCTCGGGGCACTCCTCGATGAGATACAGGCTGGGCGATTCCCCCTCGTCGGAACGGAAGGCGTATTCGGCGCAGAACAGGTTCTCGCCGCCGGTCTCCCCGGTCCGGTAGTAGTGGGCGGCGGCGGTCGCGGGATCTTCAGCGTCGATGCCGTGAACGATGCCTTTGAACCGGACCAGTTCATGGTCCGGGGCCGGCGTGTCGGGGTGCGGGTCGCGGTAGTTGCAGGCGTCGGCCACCGGCGCCTTCTCGGCGTTCGCGACGAGCGCGACTATCCGTTCGAGAAGGAACGCGCTGTCCATCACCGTCGGGTAGTTCGCCTGTATCGCGAAGGCGGTCCGCATCTGCGGAAAATAGGCCCACAGCCCGTTGAAGTTCACGAGCGAGCCGTTGTGGCCGTAGCCACTCTTCGCCGCGGCGCTTTCGAACGAGAAGACCCCGAGTCCGTACGAAGTGCCGGACCCGGTCGAGACCATCGTGACCATATCGTCCAGTGCCGCGCTCGATATGATCCACCCGCCGAACAGGCGCGCGGCGAAATGGGCGAGATCGGAAACGCTCGACACGATGCCACCGTCGGCCCATGCCGGGTTGAGTCCGGTGTAGGGCGCCGGAGCGTTCTCATCGTACAGGTGCCCGGCGGCGAGAGCGCCGGCGAGTTCCTGCTCCTTTTCCAGCGCGGTGACCGTCAGTTCGCCCCGCGCGAACACCTCGTCGGCGAGCACCTCACCGAGCGTTTTGCCGGTCACCTGCTCGATGATACGGCCGAGAAGCACATAGTTGGTGTTCGAATAGGACCACCCGTCGCCCGGCTCGAACAGCCGGGGCATGAGCGCGGTGCGGGCGATGATATCCTCCGGCTCGCCGACGACGATATAGTCGCTGATGCCGGAGGTGTGGTTAAGGAGCATCCGTACGGTGATGCGGTCGGCCTCGGGATAGTCGGGATACCAGCGGTCGAGCGTGTCGGAGAGTTTTACCTTCTGGTTATCCATGAGCCGCAGGACCGTCGCCGCGACAAAGGTCTTGGTGATGCTCGCGACGCGGAACAGGTGGTCGGCCGTCAGCGGCGTCGCTTTGGCAGCATCGCTTTTCCCGGCGGCGACCGCGTAACGCCTGCCGGTGCGCAGATCCTCGACGCCGACCGCTATGCCGACGCCGTTGGTGAACAGGATGTGTTCCTCCAGCAGGCGCCGTACCCCCTCCTCCATCGACGCCGCGGCGTCGGTGTCGGTGTCGGTGACGAGGGTGTCCTCGTCGACCGCCGCATCGCCTTCGGGAAGGGCGAAATCGAGTTCGTAGGTCTTCGGGGACTCCTTGCAGGCGACCGCGCCGCACAGGACGCCGACCGCGCACAGCAACACCGTGACAAGACGCATGACCGTTCCCCTCGCAATAAAAACCTCATCTATTATATACGGGTCGCGGCGGATATCGAGAAAAGTTTTTAGCCCTTCTTATCTTGCATTTTTTCCCGGGTACGGGTACTATCGGTGCCGGTCATGCGCTGTGAGGGAGCATCCGTCGTGCCGAAGATCTTTTCGCTACTGCTTGTTTTTTCGTTCATCGCCTGCTCGGGCATCGACGACATCCCCTACAAAGGTCTCTTTGTCAATGGCTCCTCCTACACCCTTGCGATAGCCCCCTCCGGCGGCCAGAGTTGGGAACCGTTCACCCTCGCGCCGGGCGACGAAAAACGGATAAGCGTGGACGAGGACCGGGTGTTGTTCACCGTGTCGCCCGCCGTCGTCGTCTGGGTATTCAACGAAAAGGAAAGTACCGTCACCTTCTACGACCGCGACCCGAACAGTGACGACGACACGCTGTACTGCCTCGACGGGGCGACCGCCTGCGACGGGGTCACCGCCATCTACTACTGCAACGGCGGCTTCTGGAAACAGCGCACCTGCGCCGACGCCTGCGTCGATCTCGGCTACTCTGCGGCCGTCGGATGCGGTTACAGTTCGAACGCCGGGAAGGACCAATGCTTCTGCGAATAACGCTCTTCGCCCTCATCCTGTCCGCCCTGCCGCTCGCCGCGGCGGATGGCGACGCAGAGGAGAAAAAGGAGGAGCCGGCGAAATTCATCTTCGGTTCCTACGGCCGGGTCCAGCCCTCGACCGATCTCGAAGGCGGCTCCGGCAGGCACACCAACATCGTGTCACACGGCTCGCGGCTCGAACAGCCGACCTATCTGGAACTCGACTTCGTCTATGACTTCGCGAACAAGCCCGATGAGACCGATTTCCACCTCGTCACGACGCTCGCGTTCGGCGAATCGCTCTTTCACGACACCGGCGTGTTCGCCGCGCTGTCCACCATCCGCAACCTCTTCATCCGCGCCGAGGGGGTCGGCTACAAGCCGCTTTCGCTCTGGGCCGGGAGCCGCATGTACCGCGGCGACGACATCTACCTGCTCGATCTCTGGCCACTCGACGATGTCAACATCTACGGCGCCGGGGCGGGACTGCGTTATACCGACACCGAGGTGGATATCCACTTCGGGTTGAACCGGCTGGAGACCGACTGGCAGGTGCAGAAGCGGGAGGTACCATCAGACACCTTCGGCACCGAGACGGTGGAATGGATGGACCGCCAGCGGATCATCGTCGGGGCGAAGGCGACGCAGTACTTCCTGCGCAAGGAGAACTCCGATTTCGCGCTCAAGGCGAAACTGTTCGCCGAGATGCAGAGCATCGGCTCCGGGACCCGCATCAGTGAACGGAGCGTCAACGCGGCGACCGAAGAGGACCGTGTCACCTACCCCGCCGACATCGGCTGGTCGGTGGGCGCGCAGTTCGGCGCGGTGGGGCTGGGGCGCAACGGGTTCGCCCATGTCATGTTCAAGTATTCGGGCGGGCTCGCCGCCTACGGGACGCTCGCCGAGCCGTTCGGTTACGACATCGACCGCAAGACCACCAAGGCGCAGGAATTCCTGACGGCGCTCACCGGGAATTTCGAGTTCTGGCGGATGAGCGTGATGGTCGGATCCTACGCCCGCTACTTCACCGACGCCGACCCGAACAAATACGACAACGACGACGGCTGGGAGTTCATCCTCGCGGTGCGCCCCCATATCCACATCCATGACTCGCTCGCCTTCGGGGCCGAGGTGTCGCACCAACTGCGCAAACCGAACGGCATAGCACCCGATACCGCCGAAGAGACCCTGCCGATGATAACGAAACTGTCGCTCTTCCCCATCGTGTTCAAGGGCGATTCGCTCTCCTACGGCCGGCCGCAGGTGCGGCTCGTCTACACCGTCGGTTTCGTGAACGGCGACGCCCGCGCCACCTTCCCCGAAGGCGACAAGCGGCGCGACCGGCAGATACAGCACTTTCTCGGCATCGGTGCCGAGTGGTGGTTCAACACGGAGTACCGATGATGAAATATCTGTTGTCTGTATGTTCTCTTTTTCTCTTCTCCTGCGTCGATACCGGCAAGGTGTCCGGCGACATCCCGATAACCAGCAATGTCACCGACTGGCGCGACGAGGTGATATACCAACTCATCACCGACCGCTTCGCGAACGGCGACATCAACAACGACCACAACGCCGACCCGTCGAACCTCGCGGCGTGGCACGGCGGCGACTTTCAGGGGATCATCGATAGGATACCCTATCTCAAGGAACTCGGCGTCACGACGCTCTGGATAAGCCCGGTGGTGAAGAATGTCGAGGAGGACGCCGGCATCGCGGGCTATCACGGCTACTGGACGCAGGACTATCTTTCGGTCAACCCGCACTTCGGCGATCTCGCGAAACTGCGCGAGATGGTGCAGATACTCCACGACAACGACATCAAGGTGATACTGGACATCGTCGCGAACCATGTCGGGCAACTCTTTTATTATGACATCAACAAGAACGGCCAGCCCGACGAATCGGTGATGGGATCGTCGATGGATTGTTACACCTACTGCCAACGCATCATGACGCTCCCGCAGGCCGACGGGGAAGCGATCTGCGAGCCCGAATACAGCAACGATTTCACCGAAGGTGCCTGCTGGGGCGTTGACGGGTGCGAGAATAAGCCCTGTTTCGACACCTGCATGACCCGGTGCGCCGACGGATATCCGCAAAAGATAGAGGTGAAACGCTACAGCGAGTGGGACCCCGACTTTGACCCGCGCGGCGTCATGTCGTTCTCCGAGGCGGGCGAATCGGGCCCGGCCCCCGTCCGGTGGATATACATGCCGGAGATAAACCGCGTCCCGCCGCTTCCCGCCGAGTTCCAGAACGAGGAGTGGTACAACCGGCGCGGTCGCATCGTCACCTGGGACAGCCCCTATCAGGTGGTGCGGGGCGACTTCCCGGGCGGTCTCAAGGATCTCGACACCACCCGCGACGATGTCCGCAAGGCGCTCATCCGGGTCTATCAGTACTGGATCGCCGCCGCCGACCTCGACGGGTTCCGCATCGACACCATCAAGCATGTCGAGCACGAGTTCTGGCGCGCCTTCTCCCCCTCGATGCGCGAGTTCGCGAAAGGTATCGGCAAAAAGAACTTCTTCATCTTCGGCGAGGCGTTCGACGGCGACGACGCGCTCATCGGCAGTTTTACGAAGAACAACGAGATGGATTCGGTCTTTTACTTCTCGCAGAAATTCCAGGTGTTCGACGCGATATTCAAAGGGGGCGGCCCCACCCGCAACTTCGAGGACATCTACAACGGCCGCGCGGTCAACTACGGCACCGTGTCGGGGGTGACCGACGCCGACGGAAAGGTTGTTTCGCCGCAGAGACTGCTCGTCAACTTCATGGACAACCACGACCTGCCCCGATTCCTGTACGACAAGCCCGACGGGGCCGCGCTCCGCAACGCGCTGTCGCTCCTCCTCACGATGGACGGCATCCCCTGCCTGTATTACGGCACCGAACAGAACTTCGACGGCGGCAACGACCCGGCCAACCGCGAGAACCTCGCCGTGTCGAACTACGACACCGTCAATGCCACCTTCCGCCACATCGCGGCGCTCACGGCGCTCCGGCGCGAACTGGAGCCGCTCCGGCGCGGCGACCTGACGATCCGCTGGTCGACCGATCACACCGGCGATGAAGAGGATGCCGGGATGCTCGCCTTCGAGCGGACCTACAAGGGACGGACGGCGCTCGTCGTCCTGAATACCCACCCGACGCGGACCTCCAAGACCTCGTTCGACGGCAACGACATGCAGACCTCGTTCGCCGCCGGGACCACACTGGTCAATCGCGCCCCCGGCGGCAGCGCGCAATTCACCGTCGGCGCGGGCGGGACCCTGCGAGTGTCGGTGCCGCCACGGACGCTCCGCGTACTGACGACCAACTAACGGGAGATACCGACATGAAAAAACACCTGCTGATCGCCGCGCTTTCGGTCCTGACGGCCGCGCTCCTCGCCGCCGCCGAACCCCAGCCGGCATCGCCAACCGAGGAGGCCCCCGCCATGAAAGCACAGGAAGCGAAGGTACTGGTCGTCTATTTCAGCCGTTCGGGCAACACCGGGGCGGTGGCGAAGGAACTGGCCGCCGGACTCGGCGCCGACAGCGAGGCGCTCACCGAACAGGGGACCGACTGGTCGGGCGTCTGGGGCTGGATAACGGCGGGCCGCGCCGCGTGGAAGGAGGAAACATCCTCCATCGAAAAACTTAAGAAAGAGCCGAAGGACTACGATCTCGTCATCATCGGCACCCCTATCTGGGCGTGGAACATGACCCCGGCGGTCCGCGCCTTCCTGACCATCTACAAGGACGATCTCAAAAAGGTCGCTTTCTTCGCCACCGAGGGCGGCTCCGGCCACGAAAAGGCGTTCAAGAACATGGAGGCGCTCGCGGGTAAACGGCCCGTCGCCACCGCCTTCTGGTTGGAGAAGGAGGTGAAGGATCCGGAGAAACTGCGCGAGAAGATGACCACCTATGTCGCCGATATCAAAAAGACTCTTCCCCCCTCCACCGAACTCTGACATCTTTTTTGACTTTTTCCCCGTTTTTTGAGATACTCGGTCCGTTTCAGGAAAACCCCTGTTCCCGTGTTCTATAAACCAACGCTCATGGAGGTATGCATGAGGATCGTGACGCTTATCGGGGCCATCGTGATGGCGGCCTTGCTGACGGTCTCCTGTGATGGGACCAAGACGAACAATCCCCCCGTTTCCTCGGTCACCGTGACGGCGACCTATGTGGAGAACGGCGACACCATCGTCGTCGAAGGCCTTAATTTCGGCACCACCGAGCCGAGCGGCACCCTGACGAAGGTCACGACGAGCGACGCGCTCACCGACCTTCCCATTGAACTGACCGTGACCGATTTCAGCGAGACCCGCATCGCGTTCGCGCTCCCCGAGACCTTCGCCGAGGGGAACTACATCCTCGCGGGCGAAACGGCGAACGGCGGCTTTGTCGTGACGCTCGTCGGGCTCAAGGGCGAACAGGGCGACCCCGGCGATCCGGGCGACCCCGGCGACCCCGGTGAGGACGGTGAGGACGGCGAAGATGGCGTGGACGGCGAGGACGGCACCTCCTGCACCGTCACCGACAACGGCGACGGCACCAAGACCATCGAATGCGAGGACGGCACCACCGTCACCGTGACCGACGGCACCGACGGTGAGGACGGCGAGGACGGCGAAGACGGCGAGGACGGCGAGGACGGCACCTCCTGCACCGTCACCGACAATGGCGACGGCACCAAGACCATCGAGTGCGAGGACGGCACCGAGGTCACCGTGACCGACGGCGAGAACGCCGCCTGCTACGGCAACGCGGCACCGGCGATCAGCGCGATAACCTTCGACATGGCGCCGGGCAAGAATTTCCGTAAAGGCGTCCCGACGACGATGTTCCTTGAAACGGTCGACGCCGACGGCGACGAACTCGACATCACCTTCTCCGGCATGGGCGCCACATTCGTCCCGAACGACGACGGCACCCACACCCTCATCCCGACCATGCTCGGCGGCCCCTTCCTGTTCACCGTGATCGTGAGCGACGGCTGCGCCACCGCGACCGCTTCGTTCAAGATAGCCCGCGTGGTCAAATCGGTCGGTGTCATGTACGCCATGACCGGCGCCGGCAGTGCCGACAGTTATCTGTACCGCGTTGATCTGGAGAACGAGACCCTTGAGGAGATCGGCAACACCGGACTGAACCATGTCACCGGCATGGCCATCAACCCGCTGGACGGCAAAATGTATCTCGTGTGGAGCGATTACTCGTGGAACGAGAGCGCCAAATTGTATGAGATAAATCCCTCGACCGCCGAGGTCACTGAAATAGGCGCATTGGGCACCAACACCGTTCCCGACATCGCCTTCGGTCCCGACGGCACCCTGTACGGCTGGACCGAGAACAGCGATAATCTCATCACCATCGATCTGGCGACCGGCGTCGCGACCGTTTTCGACGCCCTCTATGTCAACTCATGGCACACCGGCCTTACTTACGGCCCGGACGGCCTCCTACTCAAGATAGATCTGGGTGTGTACCTTCTGGAACCGGCGAGTAACGGTAGCAACTATATCGCCGAGATCACCAATGCTCCGGAACTTTACAGCATTTTCAACTACAATGACGCGGATGGGCTTTTCTATTCGATCTACCATGACGGGAACAGTTACCTCTATTCGATCGATCCGTCGAATTGGGAGGCGACCGAACTGTTCGACACCGGCATCACGGGCATATCGGCCATCGCTACTTATCCGGATACCTCGGCCCCGGCAGAGGTCACGGACCTTGCAATGGATGAGGACGGCAGCGGATGCCGCCATATTCGTCTTGACTGGACCGACCCGAGCGACAACGATCTCGACTTCGTCATGGTGACCTGGACCCCGAACGGCCCGGAAAAACCGCTGATCGTCGATGGCGGGAATGGCGGCGTGCTTATCGGTTCGGGATTGGCCCCGGAGACCGAATACACCTTCACGGTGCGCGCCGTGGATATCGCAGGCAACCTGTCGGCGGGCGTCACCCTCACCGGGAGCACGACGGCGTGCCCGATCCTTGCGGCCCCCGGCACACTCTATGCGCTCACCGGCTCGCCGTCGGGTAACGGTGTCCTTTACACGATCGATCCGCTGACACTGGCGATGACCGAGATCGGCGACACCGAACTGGAGGAAACGGTCGGGCTTGCCGTCAACCCGCTGGATGACGCGATGTACATCATATCCAACGACACCGGCATGCTCTACTCGATAGATCCCGCAACGGCCGAGGTCACCGAGATCGGCGCCACGGGCGCCAGCAGCCACATCAACGACCTGACCTTCGGCCCCGACGGCACACTCTACGGCTATGTGCGAAACAATAACCAGTTCATCACCATCGATCTGGCCACCGGCGCCGCGACCGTGGTCGGCAATTCGTTCGGCGGCTGGGCCATCGGCATGGCATACGGCGCGGAGGACCTGTTCGTCAAATCGGGCAACGACATGTATGAACTGGATCCCGCGACGGGCGCAGGAACCTACTTAAGTGCCATTTCCGGCGTACTCGACTTCAACGGTTACAACTACCTTGGGAATGTCCTCGCCTATGGCGCCAACGGGCATTTCTACAGCGTACAGCGCACCAGTACCACCAGTTACCTTTACACCATCGACCCGAGCGACTGGAGCGCCTATTTCCTCGGCGATCTGGGCGTTGCGGATGTTGCCGCCATCGATTTTGTGAAACCTTAACGGGGAGGCGGATATGAGAACGATAACCACACTGATCGGGGCCGTTCTGGCGGCCCTGTTCGTTGCCTCCTGCGACGGCGCGAACAAGACGAACGCGCCGGTCTCCTCGGCCACCGTAACGATGGCCTATGTGGAGAACGGCGACACCATCGTCGTCGAAGGGACCGACTTCGGCGCCACCGAGCCGAGCGGCACCCTGACGAAGGTCACCATCGGCGAACGGACCACCTATGTCCCCATCGAACTGACGGTGAAGGATTTCAGCGAGACCCGCATAGCGTTCCTGCTTCCCGAAGAGTTCGGCGAGGGGAACTACATCCTTGCCGGTGAGACGCAGAACGGCGGATTCACCGTGACGCTCGCGGGCCTTAAAGGCGACCCGGGCGAGCCGGGCGAGCCGGGTGAGGACGGCGCGGACGGCGAAGATGGCAAAGACGGCGCGGACGGCGAGGACGGCTCCGACTGCACCGTCACCGACAACGGCGACGGCACCAAGACCATCCGGTGCGAGGACGGCACCGAGGTCACCATCACCGACGGCACCGACGGTGAGGACGGCGAAGATGGCGAGGACGGCGAGGACGGCGAGGACGGTGCGGACGGCACCTCCTGCACCGTCACCGACAACGGCGACGGCACCAAGACCATCGAGTGCGAGGACGGCACCGAGGTCACCGTGACCGACGGCGAGGACGCTTCCTGTTATGGCAACGCCGCCCCGGCGATAACCGAACTGAAACTCGATATCGCGCCGGGCAAGCACCCCCGCATCGGCATCCCGACCGCCCTTATCATCATGGTCGAAGATGCCGACGGCGACACCCTCGACATCACCTTCTCCGGCATGGGCGCCGACATCGTCCCGAACGAGGACGGATCCTACACGGTGACACCGATGATACTCGGCGGCCCCTTCATGTTCGGCGTTACGGTGAACGACGGTTGCAACCCCGTCACCAGCCACTTCACTCTCGACCGTGTGGTCGGAGCAAAACTCTCGGCCCAGCTCTATGCGATAACCGGCGCGGGATCCTATGAGACCCCCACGAGTCTCTACCGGATCTACCCGGAAGACGGGACGGTGGAACTCGTCGGCGACACCGGTCTTATCCACGCGACCGGCCTTGCCGCCAACCCGATCAACGGCATGATGTACATCGTCGCCGGCGACTGGGACCACGGCTCGCAACTTTACTTGGTGAACCCGCTGACGGCTGAGGTCACGATGATAGGCGATCTGGGCACCACCACTATCCCCGACATCGCCTTCGGACCAGACGGCACGCTGTACGGCTGGACCGAAGAGTACGATCAACTCATCACCATCGATCTGACCACCGGCGCCGCGACCATTCTCAGCAACAATGTCAACTCATGGGCGACCGGCCTCACCTACGGGCCCGACGGCCTGTTGGTCAAGGTCGGCAACGAGGTGCATGGACTCATCCCGAACGATTCCTCCACTTACATCGACACCATAACCAACGACGAAGGCATAGAATTGCACAGCATCTTCCACTACGACGCCTTTGCCGGCACCTACTACGGCATTTACCGTGACGGTAGCGACACCAGTATCCTCTATTCCATCGATTCCTCCGTTTGGGAAGCGACCGTCGTTTTCGACACGACCATCCCCAACATATCGGCGCTTACCAACGGCCCCGATCAGTTCGCCCCGGCCGAGGTCACCGACCTTGCGATCGACGAGGATCTCTCCGGTTGTAATTACGCCACGCTGACCTGGACCGATCCGGACGATACCGACCTCGACTTCATCATGGTGACATGGTCCCCGAACGGCCCGGCGAAACCGATCGTCGTACAGGACGGGAACGAGATACTGTCGCCCATCCTCGACATCACCCCCGAGACCGAATACACCTTCACGGTGCGCACCGTCGACATTGAGGGCAATATGTCGGAAGGCGTCACCTTCACCGTGACCAGCCCCGCCTGCCCGGTCATCGCCGCCCCCACTCACCCGCTCTACCTTCTCACCGGCGCCGACTATACCAACAGCGTCACCGGCCTCCTCTACACGCTCGATCCTCTGACGCTTGAGACGACATTCATCGGCGACACCGGACTGAAATCGACCGCCGGTCTTGCCATCAACCCGCTCGACGGGAAGATGTATGTCACCTCGAACGAGACCCGTCACCTGTACGAGATAGACCCGGCGACCGCCGAGGTCATCACCGACATCGGCGCCCTCGGCACCGGTAATGTACCCGACCTCACCTTCGGGGCCGACGGTACGCTCTACGGTTGGGACAGGAACAATGACGACCTCGTCACCATCGATCTGACCACCGGCGCCGCGACCATCGTGGGCGATTCCGGCTACAGTTCATGGGGCGTCGGCATCGCGTTCGACGGCGACACACTCATCGTAAAATCCCAAGACACCATCTACACGGCCGACACGACCACCGGCGCGCTCACGGAAGTCGACCCGGTCACCGGGATACTCACTTTCCCCGATGACTTCTACTGGCTCGGCAATGTGCTTGCCATCAGCGACAACGACTACTACTACACCGTACAGCGCGATGACTACCCCGGCGGGAACAGTTACCTCTATGTCATCAACCCGGATGACAACAAGGCGACCTTCCTCGGCGACCTCGGCATCATCGGCGTCTCGGCCCTCGAGTTCGACAAGCACTAGACCTTCCCCGATTTAATTTGACTTCCCCGTTCCGGCGGTCATGATAGGCCGCCGGAACGAGGAGTCGCATGAAACGGACCACCGCCCGCATATATCTGTTCGCCGTCCTGTCGATGTGCTTCTGGGCGATGTCGTTCGTCTGGATAAAGATAGTTTACAAGTACTATGAGCCGCTGACCACGATAACCCTGCGCCTGCTCATCGCATCGCTCCTGCTCTGGACGATAGCGCCGCTTTTCCGCATACCGCTCGCGATACGGAAAGGCGACGGGAAATGGTTCCTCCTGCTCGCCTTCGCCGAGCCGTTCTGCTATTTCCTCGGCGAGTCGTTCGGGATGAAATATGTCTCCTCGACCGTCGGCGCGGTCATCATCTCGACCATTCCCCTTTTCGTGCTTCTCCCGGCGGTGCTTTTTTTCAAGGAACGGCTCTCTCCCACCAACATCGGCGGCATCGCCCTCTCCTTCTGCGGCATACTCCTGATGATGTATGTGCAGGGCTACGGCTTCGGCCAGTCGCCCGACGCGCCGCTCCACGGCATCCTGCTGATGCTCTTCGCCGTGCTGTCGGCGGTCGGTTACAGCATGCTCATCAAGCGGCTCGCCGACCGGTACCACGCCGTGACGCTCGTCGCGTGGCAGAGTTTCCTCGGCGCGATCTACTTCCTGCCGCTGTTCTATCTCTTCGACCATGACAAGTTCCGCGCCGTCACGCCGACCGGCGAACTCATCGGCGCCCTGCTCACGCTCACGGTGTTCGCCTCGGTGCTCGCCTTCCTGCTCTATATCCCGGTGATACAGCGGCTCGGCATCGCCAAGGCCAATGTCTTCGCGAATCTCATACCGGTCATGACCGCCGTCTTTTCCTTCTTCGTGCTCGGCGAATCGTTCACCATCCAGAAACTCGGCGGCATGGCGCTCGTCATCGGCGGGCTCTTCCTTTCGGGGACGAATACGGGCAAACGAACGGGCGCCGACGAAGCCGAACGGCTTTGACGCCTCGAAATTTATCTTGCGCGCCCTCTCTTTTCTGTTATACTGGCGACAATTTGTGAAGGTCACGCGATGCAAAGGAACGAAGCGACCGACCGGATATACCAACTCGAAAAAGAGTTGCTGGACCTGCGCGAGAACGCCGCGTCATTCGAGGATCTCATCATGTCCTCCCCTATCGGCGTCTATCGCACCACCCCCGACGGCCGCGTTCTTGTCGCCAATCAGGCGCTCGCCGAACTCATGGGCTACGCGAGCGTCAAGGACCTGCTCCAGCAGAACATCAGCGAGCAGGGCTACGCCATCGACGACTATCGCTCCATCTTCAAGGAGACCATCGAGCGGCTCGGCCGGGTGACCGGCTTCGAGTCGGCGTGGCGCCGCAGGGACGGGTCGCTCATCTATGTCCGCGAATACGCACGGGTGGTCCGTGACGAAAGCGGCGCGGTCATCTACTACGAAGGGACCATCGAGAACATCACCGAAAAGACCAAGACCGAGACGCTCCTCAAGGAAAGTCTCCGCCAGATACGCCGCACCTTTCAGGAACTGGTCGAAACGCTCTCCGAGGCGATGAACATCCGCGATCCCTACACCGCCGACCACGAAAAACGGGTGGCGGCCCTTTCGTACGCCATCGCCGTCGAACTCGGCCATTCGGACGGGTTCGCGAACATCCTGCGGACCGCGGCGCTCCTGCACGATATCGGCAAGATCTATGTCCCGGCCGAGTTACTCTCGCGCCCCGGCGATCTGCGCAAGGAGGAGATGGATCTCATCAAGGTCCATGCCGAGGCGGGCTGGGAGATACTCAAGAATGTGTCGTTCGACCAGCCGATAGCCGAGATGATACGCCAGCACCACGAGAAACTCGACGGCTCCGGCTACCCGCGCGGGCTGAAAGGCGACGAGATCATGCTCGAGGCGCGCATCCTGTCGGTCGCCGACATCGTCGAGGCCTTTTCGTCGCACCGCCCCTACCGTCCCGCGTTCGGCGTTGCCCATGCGCTCGACCAGATAGAGCACATGGCGGCCGAAGGCAAACTCGACCGGAAGGTGGTCGCCGCCTGTCTGCGTCTGTTCCGCGAAAAGGGCTTCGTGCTCCCGTGATAGAGATACCCCGCCGCGGCTCCCCGGTCGCCCACCCCATCGCAACGGTCAACTGGCCCGACTTCCCGGCCCGCTCCTCCGCCTCGTTCCGCATATCGTGGGACGGCGAACGGATATCGCTGTTGTTCGAGGTGAGAGACACGGCAGTGCGAGCGGTCGAAACGGCCGACAACGGCCCGGTGTGGCGCGACCGGTGCGTCGAATGGTTCCTGTCGCTTGACGGCGAACGCTACTACAACATGGAGTGGAACGCGGCGGGGACGATGCTGTGCCAGCGCGGCGCGGCGCGGCATGACCGGGTGTCCCTTCCGCCGGAACGGCTCGCTCTTCTCGAACGCCGCTCATCGCTCGGTCCGGCGCCGATACCGCTGAGAACGGGCCCGCTCGACTGGTCGCTGGAGGTCAAGATACCGGTCTCCTTCTTCGGCGACGATGCCCGCCGGATATCTCCCGGCGCGACCGTCCGGGGCAATTTTTACCTATGTGGCGACGATCTGCCGGACAAACAATATCTTTCCTGCTTCCCGATACGGAGCGACCGGCCCGACTTCCACCGGCCCGAGTGCTTCGGCCCCCTGCGATTCCTCTAGAGCGCGACCGGTATCGGGGCCTCCCCGCGAACGGAGATGTCCAGAGCCATGAGCCGATTCTCATCGCAGGCGTCGAGGAGTTCCCCCGCCTGCGCCACCTTCACGGTCACACCAAGCGTTCCGGCGACCCAGCGATATATCGCCGCGGCGGTGACACCCCCCTCGCGGAGCGCCCGGAGCGAGAGCGAACCGTCAGATTTCGAGAATTTGCGGCCTTCCCGGTCGACAAGGAGCGGGTGGTGCAGGAAGCGGGCCTGCGGAAAACATGTATACCCGAGCGTTCCGGCAAGGAGCAGTTGCATCGCGGTCGAGTCGCGCAGATCGGCGCCGCGGACGATATGGGTGACGCCGAAATGCTCGTCGTCGACCACCGAGGCGAGTTGGTACGCGGGACGGTCGTCCTTTTTCCAGACGATGAAGTCGCCTGCCTGCGGGCCGAAGCCTCCGGCGAAGGCACTGTCCGGCGTACGGAACCTCAGTTTCGTGCCGGGTGTGTCAAGCGGCAGACCCTTGTCGCGGCAGATGCCGGGGTACCGGCCCGTCGCGCCGCTGTGGGCCAGTTGTCCCCGACTGCACTCACAGGCGAAGAGCGCACCCGGGATCGCCCTGAGCCGTTCGATCGCCGCACGGTAGAGCGGCATCCGACGGTCCTGCGACCATGCCGCGTCAAATCCGGCGATGTCGCGCGGCCCCTCCTGCCAGTCGAGCCCGAGCCATGCGAGGTTCTCGAAGATGTCGGCGACGAAATCGGGCCGTTTCCGGTCGGTATCGAGATCGTCTATCCGCAGGAGGAGCGTCCCGCCGAGCCGTCGGGTCAGACACCAGGTGATGATGAAGGAAAAGGCGTTGCCGATGTGCAGGTAGCCGCTCGGTGTCGGAGCCAATCTGCCGCGCATCATGTGCCCTTTCAGATCCTTTTCTTCCTGATCATATGGTACCCGCCATCGAAGTCGGCGAACAGTTTCATGACCGAGCCCTTTTCCGGCGGGTGGCGCAGAAGCAGGGTCGCGCCGTCGAGATCGCCGTCGAGATCGGAATGGAGAGAAAGGAATCGTCGCGCCTCGCTCTCCGAGGCGAACCGGCATGCATAACTCAGCGGCGCCTCGCGGATCGCCCGCTCGGTCTCCTTGAGTTTCTCCCGTTCCAGCGGCCTGAATTCGTGGAACCGTATCCCCGTCCCCTCGTACAGCGCGTTGAACCGCTTCGTCAGGTCCGCGCCGTCGTGCGCATCGGTCAGCCAGACCACGCCGTATTCCTCCTCCGCCTCGACCCCGACCGGCAGAGGATCGACGAGGCTGAAGCGCGGCGTCGGGTTGAAACCCTCCGAATAGAGCATCGCCACCTTTTCGCGGGTGAAGCCCTTGAGCAGGAACTCAACGAGATCGAGGTGACCGATGGAGAGCGCGCGTCCTTTCTTTTCAAAGGAGAAAAGCCACGGCGTGGCGTTACCCCGGTTGAAATTCTCTTTTTCGGCGGGTGGCGTCACCGGTCCGTCCGGGGCTGTCGGGGCGGGCGATGCCCCCCCTTCGACGCGCGGCGCGATGCGGTCGTGGTCGCAGACCCCGCACGAGACGCAGACACCGCCGATGGCGCAGTCGGGCGTCTGTTCGCCCCGGAACGCTTTTTCGCGTTCCGCCAGCAGGAATTCGCGTGTCACCCCCATGTCGACATATTCGTACGGAAGCGGCTCTTCGATCGGGCGCGGACCGCACAGGACCTCATCCGAAAGCCCGGCGCGGGCCACCGCTTCGCCCCACAGCGCGAAATCGAACCCCTCGTCCCAACTCTGCAGGCCGGTCATGCGGCGCGCCACCTCGGCGATGGCGGACCCGATGCGGCGGTCGGCCCGCGTGAGCATCCCCTCCACGCGGCTCTGAAAGCGGTTGTGCCACGACAGTTTGAGGTTGCGGCATTTTTTGAGCGCGTCTATCAGCATCCGCTGTTTGCGTCCGATCTCTTCGAGTGAGACCATGCCCTCCCACTGGAACGGGGTGAAGGGCTGGGGCACGAAGGTGGAGAAACTCGCGGTCACCGAGGCGCGGCCGCCGTAGGTCCGCGCGATGCGGCAGATCTCGCGCAGCAGTTCTATCGTCTCCTCGATGTCGGCATCCTCCTCGCCGGGCAGGCCGAGCATGAAGTAGAGTTTCAGGTGACACCAGCCGGCGTCGAATATCTTCCGCACCGACGCGATGAGGTCGGCGGTCGTATTACCCTTGTTGACGGCGCGACGCAGCCGTTCGCTCCCCGATTCGGGGGCGAGCGTGAAGCCGGACCGTCGCCCCGCGGCGGCGAGCGCCACCATCCGGTCGGTCAGCGTCTCGACGCGGAGCGACGGGAGGGAGACCGAGAATTCGCGCCCCGCCGTTTCGCGCGCCGATCGCAGGATATCCTCGATGCGGCTGTGGTCGCCCGCCGAGAGCGAGAGGAACCCCGCCTCGCGATAGCCGCCCGCGGCGACATCGCGCCGCAGGAGTTCAAGCACCGTCGCGGCGTGCCGTTCCCGGTGCGGCCGGTACACGATGCCCGCCATGCAGAAACGGCACCCCCGCGTACAGCCCCGCTGTATCTCGGCAGTGTAGCGGTCGTGGACCGTCTGCAGGCCGAATATCGGCTGTTCGTCGGGGACGAGCGCGATATCGTTCAGGTCGGTCGCGACGGCGCGCCGCGGCGGCAACTCGGCGTGAAAGGCGGCGATACGCCCGGCACGCCCCTTTTCGCGCCGCAGGATGTCGACGATACGCGCCGCGTGCGGTTCGACCTCGCCGATGTAGGCATGGTCGATGAAGTCGCGCATCGGTTCGGGGTTGCACAGTACCGGTCCGCCCGCCATGACGACGGGATCGTTTTCGCCGCGCTCGTCGGACCGCACCGGTATCCCGGCGACATCGAGCATCCGCAGGAAGGTCGGGAATTGCAGTTGGAACTGGAACGAAACGGCGATGAGATCGAAATCGCGCCAGTCGCGACCGGTGAGGAAACTTATCAGCCGCCCTTCACGGCGCAGCCGCGCCTCCATGTCGGCGGCGAAGGCGAACCCGTAGTCGACCGCCGCGCCATGCCGGCGGAACAGGTGCCGCAGTATCTTGATGCCCTCGTGGCTCCGCGCTATCTCGAACAGGTCGGGGAACACCACCAGTATCTTCGGCGCGTCCGACGGCGGCGGCTGAAGCGCGCCGGTCATGATGACGGGGGAGAAATAGCGGCCCGGCCGTTCCACCGAACGGAGCAGGGAGGTGGTCAGTTCCATAAATAGACTTCCAGTGCGAGGATGATGTCGAAGAAAAAGGTGTCGTTGGTGATGAAGTTGCGTCCGGCGCCGGGGCCGAGCGATATCCGGGCCTGTTCATGCGGGTCGATGTAGATGCCGGCCCGGAGGTTTATGGTGGCGTACATCTGCTTCCGCGTGGACCAGAGAAACTGGCCGCTCACCGCGCCGGTGAAGCCGCTCCGGTCGTCGCCCGCCGTGATGCCCGCCTCGGCCCACCCGCCGATGATGAATGCCGACGCGGCGCGGTCGAGCAGGTAGAGCGACTGCACGCGCAGTATCCCCGCCGCGCTCTCGGCGTCGAGCCACTGGAACGACGCGCCGAGCGAAAGCCCGTTGAACTCGAACCGGGTCGAGCCGTAACCGAAGTTGAGCGAGATGTATTCGTGGACCGGCGCGTTGTAGAGAAAAAAGGTCCGTTCGATGCCCGTTTCGGCGGTGAGCGACGGTATCCCCTTGTGCTCGATGCGCCCGTCGAGATGCGCCTGCAACGGCAACGCGGCGCACAACAAGAGCATGAGGGCGAAAGACCTGTTCACCGGCGGCCCCTCCGCGCGATCTCATCGAGGATGTGGTCGACGAGCCGGTCGAGATAGGGCGCCGCCGACAGCGGCGTCGAGAACTGTATCGTCAGCATGTCGCCCTCCCGCGAAAGGGTCGAGGAAAGACCGGCGTTCTCGTGAGACTCGAGAAGGTAGTGGAGCAACACATTGTCCTTCTTATGCAGTCTCACCAACCGGTGCCAACTCACGCCGCCCCTAGCGCTCGATATCGAGTTTCACGAGTTTCAGGCGGTTGTCCCCGTCGTGCTCGACATCGCGCGGATTGCTGATATTGGCGCGGATGTCCTCCTGATAGATGCCGGCGAGCACCCAGTAGTAGTTGTTCTTGTTGTTGGTCGGGATGCGCACATTGATGGGGTGCTTGACGATATCGCCTTTCTTCCAGAAGGTGGTGGGGTACTCCCCCATCGCCATCGGCTGGTCGTCCTTGGTCCGCTTGTCGCGCTGGTCACCCTCGACATGGACGAACACCGTGTAGTCGCGCGGGATGTTGTCGCGGAGCGCCTTGAAATAGACCTCGATACGGACCAGGTCGTTCTCCTTCGGGGTCGTGTCGCCCTGCAGGATGCGGTACCCGACCAGTTCGACGGCGTTGTCGAACACCGCGCCGACCTTGACGGCCTCTTCGGGCACGCTCTGGATGATGTATTTCTCCTTGTTGTTGAAACTCTTCTGGTCGCCGCCGTACACCTTGTAGAGGAAATTCTGCGGTATCTTGGCCACGACCGTGGTCTTTTTGTTGACCCGCTTCATGATGTTCTCGAACCGGTTCTTGTCGGGACTCTTGACGATGGCGTACTGGACGCCGGGGCGGTCGAAGAACCGCAGGACGGCCTGTTCCTTGTCCGACGCCAGGAAGGTTATCTCGTTGAACGACCAGAACGAAAGCGATTTCTCCAGCCATTTGTAGTACTGTGCTATCGGCGCCCGTTCGGGGCTGTCCTTCACATAGGCGTCCCAGAGGGGCTTGTAGGAATACCAGGTCGCTATCTTGGGCATGCCGTCCACGAAGAAATATATCATGAACGCGGCGGGTAGGACGAAAACGAGCCCGAGCGCCCATTTCTTGAATCTCTCGCTGAACATCGCGGCGAGCATCACCGCGCCGAACAGCACGAATATGACCGCCATCACCGGTATGAACGCGGGCAGCGTCGGCCCCTTTCGCTCCTGATAGAAGGTCACCATGTACATCCAGACCATGAAATTGTCGCCGATGTCGCGCGCCACGATGCCGACGAAGAACAGCGCGGTCAGCACCTCGAGTTTGCGCGACAGTCCCCATTTCGCGTTCCAGAGTTCCGTCAGATAGTAGCCGACCATGACGGCGAGTATCGGAACCACCGGCGCGATGTAGTGCCAGAACTTCGTCGATGAGAAGGCGAGGAAGAAGAACGGACCGATGAAGGCGCTGAGGAGAAACAGCCGGAGACGGAACGCCCCGGTGTCACGGTCGCCGTGGAAGAAACGGTACAGCGCCATCGGGATGAACGCTATCCACGGGAAAAGGGCATAGCCGAGCACCCGCGGGTAGAGCGTCCAGAGATCGTTGGGTTTGTGTATCTCGCCCTGCACCCGCTTGAAGTGGTGGTAGATGATGAATTCGTTGACGAAATCCCATCCGGCATCGGCCCAGACATAGAAGAACCACGGCCCGCCGACGAGCAGGTACACCCCGACGCCGAGCAGGTGTTTTTTGAGGTTGCGCCACGCGAAGAAGGCGGCGAAGTCACCCGATATCAGCAGGTAGATGAGGAACGCGGTGGCCGGGATGATGAGCGACAGAAGTCCCTTGGCGAGAAAGCCCCACCCCTCGAAAAAGTAGAAGAGGTACAGAAACAGGTCGCGGCGCGGCATGGTGAGCGCGAATCTCTTGATGCCGATCCGGACGGTATCGTTCTCCGGAAGGTCGCCGAAGAAATAGAGGGCGATGCACAGTATCGCGAGAAAATTGAGCCCGATGAAGGGGAGGTCCACCATCACCTGACGGCTTAACTGGAAATACATCGGCGACAGCATGAGGACAAAGGCGCTGACCGCCGCCATCTTGCGGGTGAAGAGCCGCGACAGGAGCAGGTAGGCGCCCGACAGCACGCCGATAGAGAAGATGACGATCGGCAGGCGGCAGACGAACTCGTTGATCGGCAGGGTCGCGATGAACGGCATCTGGAGCCAGAACAGAAGCGGCGGTTTGGACCAGAAATGGTTGCTCCCCTGATACCAGAGCCGGAAGAAGGCGCCGTGGCGTATCGTTTCCCAGGTGACCTGCGAATAGTGGCTTTCCCACGGGTCGACCAGCAGGTAGTTGAGTTTCACCATGTACAGGACGGCGCCGATCACCCCGATGGCGATGAGGAAGAGTTTGTCGAGATTGTTGATCGCGCCGGTGCGACGGTCGTTCATGGTCGCGGCGTCATCACCGAGCCACCTGCTCAAGAATTGCATGTAACGCTCCCGAGTTGACTGCGTGTGTTATACACAAAAACCTCGCCGAAAAGGTATTGTTCCCGCGCGATAAGTCAAGTTCTTTACTTTTGCCGGCACTCCCGGTATGATGCCTCGCACATCCCGTGACCGAGGAGGAGTCCATGCAGGGTAACTGGCGCGCTCTTTTTTATCTGGTGCTCGCGTTCGAGATACCGCTCCTGACCGTGCTCGGGTATTTCGTCGGCTCGCAGATAGACGCGATGCTCGGCATCGCCGACACCCATGTGGTCGCCGGCGTCGGCATCGTCGCGGGCCTCTACCTCTGCTGGGTGACCTTCTCCCGCCTGCGTCAGTTCGTCGAAAAGACCGAGGATCCCGGGGAGGAGTGATGCACGAAGGCCCCTTCCTGTTCGAAGCGCTCGGCATAGCCGAACGCTGGGTACCGCTCGCCGGCTCCCTCATCGTCTTTCTTCTCGTCCTGCTCATGGGGCTTGCGATCCGCCGCGATCACCGGCGGCGCGACGCCGCCATCCCCTCACCCCGTCCGACCCTCCCGGCGGTACTGGAATATCTGGTCGAGACCCTCGTGTCGTTCCTCGGGTCCATACTCGGTCAGTACACCCACGAGTTCGCGCGGCTCCTTACCGGCATCTTTTTCTTCATCCTGTGCGCCAACCTGATCGGACTCATCCCCGGACTCCTCGCCCCCACCACCTCGCTCTCCATCAATCTCGCCATGGCGCTCGTCGTGTTCATCTATTACCACTACATCGGCATACGCGACCACGGCGTGAGTTACATCAAACTCTTCATCGGCCCGGTCTGGTGGATCGCCTTCCTCATACTCCCCATCGAGATCATTTCGCACTTCGCCCGCATCCTCTCGCTCACGCTCCGTCTCACCGGCAACATGAGCGGCGAACACCTTGTCATGGGGGTGTTCAGCCATCTCCTGCCGATCGGTCTGCCGGTCGCGTTCCTCTTTCTCGGACTATTCACCGCCATCCTGCAGGCCTTCGTGTTCATGACGCTCTCGGCGATATACATTTTCCTTTCGATAGAGATAGACCACTGACCACCACAAAGGAGTGACCACCATGAAAAGAATCTTCTTCCTGCTTTCGAGCCTCTGGGGAAGCGCCGCGCTCTTCGCGACCGAAGTAACGACCGTCACGGTCGAGAACGGCCTCGACAAGGGGCTTATCGGTCTTGGCGAAGGCTTCGACAAGGGCATGATCGCGCTCAGCGCCGGGCTTGCCATCGGCATCGCGGCGATCGGCGGCGCGCTCGGTCAGGGCCGGGCGGCGGCGGCGGCGATGGAAGGCACCGCACGCAACCCGGAATCGAGCAAGCGGCTCTTCATCCTCCTCATCCTCTCGCTCGCTCTCATCGAGTCGCTCGTCATCTACGCGCTCGTCGTTTCGTTCTCGCTCATCGGGAAACTGTAGGCGAGGGGAAGACGACCCTCATGAGGACCATCCGGCCCCTCATTTTTTCTCTTCTGCTCCTGCACCTGTCCTCGCTTTCCTTCCCGACCGCCGCTCTTCTGAACGACGCGAACGCCTTTGCCGCCGGCAACGATCGCCTGTTGCCCTCACCGGCGACCGATGAGAACGCGGCGGCGATATACCACCGCGAGACCCTGACGGAACTGAACGCCCTGCGTTCGGACGACGACCGCGGCGATCCCCCGTCGGCCCCGCATCTTTCCCCTACGATAGCCGCCTCGTCGAACCTTGCCCTCCGGATGACCGTTCCCATCGCCGCCTTCCCTCGCGGCAACGCATCGGACATCCTCCATGTCTCTCCAAAACATTCTCCGCCCCCGGCATCCTCTCCCTCATAGTTCCCCGCATCAAAAGGGTTTTTTGTTGCGGGTTTCGACAACCGTTATCGATGGAGAGAAACGACATGTTGATATCGAGCATCCTGATATTCGTCTTCTCGTTGGGCCTCGCGGCGGTCGGCTGGTTCGGCCTCGCGGATCTCGTGGGCCAGATACCGGGAGCCATTCTCGGCTTCTGTTCCTTTTTCGTCCCCGGCATCTACTTCGTCTACGAGAATATGAAGGAGAACCGGAAAGGGGCTAAGCAGGAGAGCGACGAAAGCGCTCCACCGCCCGTTTCGTGATGTAGTAGGTCGGTATCGCCGCTATCACGCCGACGATCGCTCCCCCTATCCAAGTGCAGATGAAGATGTCGATGAGAAAATCCTTCCCCTCGCTCAACAGGGCGAAAAAGCCGGTCAGCGTGTCGCGCCCCGTGAAGGCGGCGGTGAAATCGGCGTAGGAAAGCACATTCTCGACGCGCCAGAAGAAGGCCCCCACCCAGTAGGTGAAGGCATACATCGGGATGAAGGTGACCGGGTTGGTTATCCAGACGCCCGATGCGGCGGCGAACCGGTTGATGTTACGGAACGGCAGGGTGAGAATGATGACCACCGCCATCTGGATGCCCATGATGGGAAGCCAGCCGACGAAGATGCCCGCCGCGAGCCCGAACGCGATCTCATGCGGGGTGGAGTTCTGCGTCGCGAGTTTTACCGCCCAATCTTTGAGTTTCAGCCAGAGTCCTTTCACGATCCCTCCGTGTCGGGGGCATCATAGCAACGCACTAATGAAAGGCAAATTTTGTTTTTGACTTGCGCCGTCTTTGTGTTAGTATGACCGCGCCACTGCGCGAAGAGGTACCCGATGGAAAAACTGACCTTTCAGGAACTCATCTTCCGGCTCCAGCGATTCTACGCCGACCGCGGCTGTGTCATGATGCAGCCCTACGATCTTGAGATGGGCGCCGGCACCTTCCACCCCGCCACCTTCCTCTATGCGCTCGACCCGCGGTGCATCAACACTGTCTATGTCCAGCCCTCGCGCCGACCGACCGACGGCCGTTACGGCGAGAGCCCGAACCGGATGCAGCGGTTCTACCAGTTGCAGGTCCTCATCAAGCCCAGCCCCGCCGACGCGCAGGGGCTGTATCTCGACAGTCTGCGGGCCATCGGCATCGAGCCGAAGGACCACGACATCCGCTTCGTCGAGGACGACTGGGAGAGTCCGACGCTCGGCGCGTGGGGACTCGGCTGGGAGGTGTGGCTCGACGGGATGGAGATCAGCCAGTTCACCTACTTCCAGCAGATAGGCGGGCTGGACCTGAAGCCGGTGCCGCTCGAACTCACCTACGGACTCGAACGGATCTGCATGTACCTGCAGGAGGTCGACAACATCTACGATCTCAAGTGGAACGAAAAGGTGAAGTACGGTGATATCCACAAACAGGACGAGGTGGAATTCTCGACCTTCAACTTCAAGGAGGCGCCGGTCGAGGATCTGTTCCGTTTCTTCGACACCTATGAACGGATAAGCGCCGAACTGCTCGCCAAGGGTCTGCCGCGCCCCGCCTACGAGTTCTGCATCAAGGCAAGCCACGCCTTCAACCTGCTCGACGCGCGCGGCGCCATATCGGTGACCGAACGCCAGCGCTATATCGCCCGCATCAGGACGCTCGCCTGCGCCGCCGCACAGGGCTATCTCAACTTCTTCGCACCGGAGGAAAAGAAATGAAGCACCTCAAGCGCTATCTCACGGCGGTCGTCGCCATCCCGCTCGCGATACTGCTCGTCTGGGCCGCCCCGGCGCCGCTCTTTCTCGGCGTGACGATGGTGTTCGCCTATATCGCCTACTCCGAGTTCGTCATGATGCACAAGAGCCGCAGCGCGCTCGTGTTCCTCCCCGCGGCGGCGCTCCTCATGTTCGCCATCTATGCCTACGCGACGGCATGGCACCTGTTCCTTCTCCACATCGCCGCCGCATTCATCCTTATCCCGATCCTCTCGCTTCTCGGCTCCGACCCGATACCGGACAAGCACCGGCGCCTGATGATCCATCTTGCCGGGTTCCTCTACCTCGTCATCCCCTTCTCGCTCTTCTCGGCGCTCCGGGAATACCCCGACGCGACCGACGGCAGAAAATGGTTCCTGTTCGCGCTCGTCATGCCGTGGGTCTGCGACAGCGCCGCCTTCTTTGTCGGGAGCGCGATCGGCAAACACCGGTTGGCGCCCCAGATAAGCCCCAATAAGAGTTGGGAGGGCGCCGTCGCCGGGCTCATCGCGTCGGTCGCCGCCGGGGCCGCATTTTCGTATCTCGCCTTCGACGGCAAGTATCTCATCTTCTCGCTTGTGACCGCCGCGCTCGCCTCGACCGCCGGGCAGGCGGGCGATCTGGTCGAGTCGCTCTTCAAACGGGGCGCCGGCGTCAAGGATTCGGGCACGCTCTTCCCGGGACACGGCGGCATACTCGACCGGCTCGATTCGGTGCTCTTCAGCGTCACCGTGACCTATATCGCCCTCAAGTACATGGAGTACCATGTCGGCTAGAACGCTTCTCGTCTACGGCATCACCGGCTCCATCGGCACCAGCACTCTCAAGGTGGTCGAGGCCTTTCCCGACCGGTTCTCCATCATCGGGTGTTCGGCCGGCAGAGACCGCGCGGCGCTCGACGCGATAACCCCCCGGCTCCCCGCCCTCAGGCGCTCGGTCTGCTCCACCGACGAGAGAGAACTGCGCTCGCTACTCGACCTCGCACCCGACCTCGTCGTCATGGCGCTCGGCGGCAAGTCGGGCTGGAAGATAACGCTGGAGGCCCTGCGCCGAGGCATACCGGTCGCGCTCGCCAACAAGGAATCGCTCGTCATCGCGGGCTATTTTCTCGGCCGCGCGACGACCGGCGACCGGACGAAGGTCATCCCGATAGATTCGGAGCACGCGGCGCTCATGCAACTCCTGCGCGCCGTCCGCCCCGAACATATCCGCAAGGTCCATCTTACCGCGTCGGGCGGCGCCCTGCTCGGGCTTTCGAAAGAGGAGATGCTTGAAGCCGACGCCGCGACGGCGCTCAAACACCCCGTCTGGTCCATGGGGAAGAAGGTCACGATAGATTCGGCCACGATGGTCAACAAGGGGCTCGAACTGATGGAGGCCTACTGGCTCTTCCCGGTAGAGCCGGAGCAACTCGGCGTCATCATCCACCCCGAGGTGGCGGTGCACGCCGCGGTCGATCTCATCGACGGCACGAGTCTCTGGCAGGCGGCGGTGAGCGACATGGCGATACCGATAGCCGCAGCGCTCGCCTATCCCGATCTCCTGCCGATGCTCGACCGGTTCCCCCGTTTCGCCTATCCGCACGACCGGGCGCTCACCTTCCGGGCACCGGATCTCGACAAATACCCGCTTCTCGCGCTCGCCATGGACCTCCTGCGGCGCAAAGATTACGCCGGGATGGTCGCCTATGCCATCGCCGACGAGACGGCGGTCGATGCGTTCCTCGCGGGCCGCATCGCGGTGCGCGGCATCCACCGGGCGGTCGAGCGGAGCGTCGAGCGGTTCCGCGGACGGACGGCGCCTCTTGACATTTCCGCGCTCGAGCGGTTCATTGAAGAGATAGAAGCAGGTGCCGCGCAGGCGGTACGGGAGACGACGCCATGAAGACCTTCCGGTTCGCCCTCATCGGGTGCGGCCGCATCGCGAAGAAACATTACGAGGCGATAGCCGCCATGCCGAACGCATCCGTGGCCGCCGTCTGCGACATCGTGCCGGAGCGGGCGCGGTCGGTCGGCGAGAAACTGGGGGTGCCGTGGTACACCGACTATCACGAGATGCTTGAAAAGGAGACCGTCGACATCGTGAACATACTGACCCCGAGCGGCCTGCACGCCGAGCACACCATCGATGTGGTCACGCGGTACGGCAAGGAGATCGTCTGCGAGAAGCCGATGGCTCTGCGGCTCCCCGACGCCGACCGGATGATACGGGCCTGCGACGCCAAACGGGTCCACCTGTTCGTCGTGAAGCAGAACCGCTACAACCTGCCGGTGCAGAAACTGCGCGAGGCGCTCGACGCCGGGCGGTTCGGCCGCATCGCGCTCGGCACCGTGCGGGTCCGCTGGTCCCGCGACCAGCGGTACTACGATCAGGACGCGTGGCGCGGCACCTGGGCGATGGACGGCGGGGTCGTCGTCAACCAGGCCTCCCACCACATAGACCTCCTGCTCTGGATGCTCGGCGAGCCGGTATCGGTCATGGCCAAGAGCGCCACCTACTTTTCGAAGATCGAGGTGGACGACACGGCGCTCGCCATCGTCACCTTCCGCTCCGGCGCGCTCGGGCTCATCGAGGCGACCACCGCGACGCGCCCCGACGACCTCGAAGGGTCGCTCTCGGTGCTCGGCGAACGCGGGTCGGTCGTCATCGGCGGGTTCGCCGTCAACCGGATGGACACCTGGCGGTTCATCGACGAGCGGCCCGAGGAGAGCGCGGCGGTCGTGAAGGAGTTCTCCGAGATGCCGCCGAATGTGTACGGGTACGGCCACCAGCGGTTCCTCGAACATGTCGTGGACTGTCTCGAGCACGGGAAACACGCGCTCATCGACGGCATCGAGGGACGCAAGACCATAGAACTGTTCAACGCGATATACGAATCGGTCGAGACGGGACGCGAGGTGGCGCTCCACTTCGAGCCACGGCTCGGCAGGAAACCCTAACAACCACTCACGGAGGTGCCATCATGCAGCGGGAACGGACCTTGGTCCTCATCAAGCCGGGCGCGATACAGCGCGAACTCATCGGCGAGATCATCACGCGGTTCGAACGCAAGGGGATCAAGATCGTCGGCCTCAAGATGCTGCGGATGACCGAGAAACTCGTCAACGAACATTACGCCCATCTTCGCGAACAGCCGTTCTTCCGGGACATAAAACTTTCCATGATGGAGACCCCCGTCGTCGCGATAGCGCTCGAAGGGTACGACATCGTGCGGCGCGTCCGCACCCTGAGCGGCGCCACCAACCCGCGCGAGGCGGCCCCCGGCACGATACGGGGCGACTATTCGATATCGATACGCAACAATGTCGTGCATGCCTCAGGCACCATCGAGGAGGCGCTCGAGGAACTGCAACGGTTCTTCGAGGAGGGAGAGGTGTTCTCCTACCAGCGCATCAATGTGATGGATTTTGCCGACGAGTAGCGTCGTCCTTCGGATCCTCGGCCCACTCGATCTCTTTTTTGACCTTCTGCGCATCGGGCGTCCCGGGGCGGGTGCGGTATTTCTGCAGGTCGGCGTTGGTGTAGGCGTTCTTCTTCTTTGACGGGGTCTCTCTCTTTTCCCGCAGGCGCTCGATCTCCTCTTCGGTGTAGAGGTCTTTGTTCGTCGTCGGCGCGGGCGCGAGACTTTTTATCTCAACCTTCACGGGCGCCTCCGGCACCTCCGGCGACGGCTCTTTCGGCGCCGCCTCTTCCGCCCCCTTCCCGGTCGGCATCATCTCGTACACCGCCTTATCGGGCGTCACGCCGTGATACCACCGCCACGCGAGCCAGCCGGCAAACGCAAGCGCCGCGAGTGCCGCGAGCACGAGAGGCAAATTCAAGGAACGCGGCGGAACGCCATGCATGGGCATATCGGGGCACCTCCGTTCTTTACGCGGCCCCATCGTACCGCGCCTCAAATCTCCACGCAAGTTTTTATGCTTGACTTCACTGGCGTTTTTCTTACAATCGATAGCGTGTTGACCGACCATAAAAAAAACGGGGGATACCCATGAGAAAGAATTCTGTTGTTGTAATGATGGCTGTCACGGTCCTTCTTCTCCTCGGCGCCTGCGGTTCCCCTGAAAGTCCCTACTATCCGGACGATGTCATCGTCCTCCCCGACAATGACGGGAAGACCCTGCCCGACAGCGATAAACTCGTCAATGACGACGGTCAACTGATAAACGATGACGGCCAGTTGATAAATGACGATGGCCAACTGATCAACGACGACGGTCAGGTGATCGGCGACAGCGACACCCCGGTCGGCGACAGCGACACCCCGGTCGGCGACGGCGACACCCCGGTCGGCGACAACGACAGCCCGGCGGGCGACAGCGACATACCGGTCGGTGACAACGATACCCCCATACTTCCCGATGACGACACGCCGGCCGGAGACAACCTGCTCTCCGACAGCGACGACATCATCATCCCCGATGTCGACACCTACTGCGACCCGGTGACGACCTGCAACGATAACGGAACCTGCCAACCCGACGGTTCCTGCCTGTGCGACGAGGGCTATCAAGGAACCTTCTGCGACGCCTGTGACGATGGCTATGTCGGTTACCCAGACTGTTTCCCCTGCGACCCCTCGATCGTCTGCACCGACCACGGCACCTGCCAGGACGACGGTTCCTGCGCCTGCTTCGTCGGCTATGAGGGGAGCGCCTGCGACGGCTGTTCCGACGGCTATGTCGGTTATCCCGACTGCTACTATCAGGCATGCATACCGGGAACCCGCAAATGCAACGGCCTCGGCACCGTCCAGCAGTGCAACACGCTCGGAACGCTGTGGGCGGATGTCGAGACCTGCAGCGCCGGCTCCGAGTGTTTCGAGGGCAACTGTCTCAACGAATGCCAACTGGCCGAGGCGAAGGAAAGTTATGTCGGGTGCGAATACTGGGGGGCTTTCCTGCAGAATGTCTCGCCCGACACCTATGCGGTGGTCGTTGCCAATCCGAACGACACTGCGGTGACGGTGACGGTGTACGGCAACGGCAATGTGCAACTCGCCCAGTTCACCGTCAACGCGGGCGCGCTGAACTCTCAAACCTTCGACACCACGCGGCATCTTACCGGCCCCGGGATATTCAACCATGCCTTCAAGGTCGTCGCCTCGCGGCCGGTCACGGTGACCCAGATGAATCCCTTCGGCAATGTGTTGACCTATACGAACGACGCGACCCTGCTGTTGCCCAAAGGTGCACTCGGTCTCCAGTATTACGCGATGAGTTGGCCCGACTGGCATTATTACGAAGAGGACGGCTGCGACGAGATCGACTACAACTATCCGGGGTATGTGACCGTGATAGCGACCGAACCGGGCACCACCTCGGTCACGGTCAAATACAGTGCCGCAACACGCGCCGGCACCGGCGTCGTGGCGCAGGCGGCGGGAAGCACCGCGATCTACTCGCTCAATCAGTATCAGGTACTCAACCTCAATTCGGCAGGTCCCGGTTGCGGCGACAGCACCTGTTACGGCGCCGACCTCACCGGCAGTTTCATCGAGGCCGATAAGAGGGTCGCCGTCTTCGGCGGCCACATGTGCACCTATGTGCCGGCCGGGTCTCCCGCCTGCGACCACCTCGAACACCAGATATTCCCGCTTCGCTCGTGGGGCATGAACTACGCCGCGGTCCGCACGAAACCACGCGGCTCCGAGGCCGATTACTGGAAGATACTCGCCGCGCAGGACGGCACGAGCGTATCGTGGAGCGGCGGCGTGACCGGTTCGGTGACCCTCAATGCCGGGCAGGCCCATCAACTCTCGACGACCGCCGATTTCGTCGTGACCGCCGACAAACCGATACTGCTCGCCCAGATACTCGCCTCGCAGGATGCGGGGGCCGGCACCGGCGACCCGGCGCTGATGCTGACGGCGCCGAACGAACAGTTCCGCAAGGACTACATCTTCCTCGTCGCCCCCAACTACGATTACGACCGGCTCACCATCGTCGCGCAGGCCGACACCAACATCACGCTCGACAGCACCTCGATGAGTTCGAACACCTTCACCGCGATAGCCGGCACCTCGTGGCGCCGCCAGTATGTCGACACGGCCGACGGCGCCCACAAACTGACCGCCGATAAGCCGGTCGGCCTCTATGTGTACGGCTTCTCGCAGTATGTCTCCTACGCCTACACCGCCGGTCTCGACCTCGTCGAGATATACAGTTGCTGGGACCTCAACAGCAACGGCACCTGCGATATCGCGACCGAGGACCTGTCGGGCGACGGCGTCTGCAACGAGCGTGACTGCTAGTAAAAAAAGGAGGCACACCATGGGACGACCGTTATTTCTCCTTGTTGCGTTCCTGGTGTTTCTCGCGTTCGCCTGTTCTTCCAACGCCTCGAAACCGCCGCTTGACGACATCATCTTCGGCGACACGAACGATATCACCTCCGATGACGGCGTTCCTAACGACACCTACCCCTTTTCGGAAGTAGATCCCGGGGCGACCACCGATGAAGAGGACGGCCCGACCGACAACGAACAATTCCCCGACCAGACAACGGGCGACACACTCACCTACCCGGATGAGGAAGATGCCGACAACGAATACCCTGATGACGCGCAACCGGACGGCTACGAACCTGACGACCTTCTCGCCGACGGGGACGAACTCTACGACAGTGAGATGCCTGACCAGCCGACCCCGATCTGCACTCCGTACGAGACGATCGAATGCCTGTACAACGGTCCGGCAGAAAAGAAGGATGTCGGTCTCTGCAAGGCGGCCACCAAGACCTGTAACGGCGACGGTCTGGGATGGAGCGCCTGCACGGGCGAAGTGCTCCCCACGACAGAGGTCTGCAACAGCGGGTTCGACGAGAACTGCAACGGCTTCACCGACGAGGATGTGGACGAGGACGGCGACGGCTGGAGCACCTGCGGCGGCGACTGTTGCGACAACACCGACCAATGCACCGACCCCCTCAAGGTCAATCCGGGCGCCATCGAGGTGCCGGGCGACGGCGTGGACAACGACTGCAACGGCCAGAAGGACGAGAACCCGGCGACGGCCTGTTCGACCGCCCAGAAGTTCAGCGGCACCACCGCCACCGACCTGCTGAACGCGATGGATATCTGCAAGACCTCGGCGAACGGCTCGTGGGGTATCGTCGGCACCCCGACGCTGAGCCGCGCCAACGGCTCCGGCTCGATAGACAGCAGCAACCGGCAGGTCGCGGTCATGTCGCAGTTCGGCTCGCACGCCTCGAATATCGCCATAGCGAACGCCACCATGGCATCGCTCTCCTCAGGCCGCGCTCGCGACAATCACGATGACCCCGACAAGACCACCCAGATATCTTACTCCTACTACGACGGTACCCCTCCGGCCGATTTCATAAACGCTCACGGTGGCTCCCTTCCAACGACCAAGGCGGGGTGTCCGACCGGCTCGGGGGCGAACGATGGCGTGATGCTCTCGGTGCAACTCAAGGTGCCGACCAACGCGCAGTCCTTCTCGTTCAATTTCCGCTTCTTTTCTCAGGAATACTGGAGTTGGACCTGTTCCAAGTATAACGATTTCTTCATCGCGATGCTCTACACCGGCGCATCGGGTATACCGACCGACAAGAACATATCGTTCGACTCGAACGGCAACTACATCAGCGTGAATTCAGACCAGTTCTTCACCGTCTGCACCCAGAAGACCGGCTACACCTGTCCCGACGGCACCGCCCCGCTCGACGGTACCGGGTACCCCTCGTCGAATGCAGGCGCGACCAAGTGGCTCTCAACCACCGCACCGGTCGTACCGGGCGAGACGATCGTCCTCAAATTCGTTATCTGGGACACCTCCGACCGCCTGCTCGACTCGCTGGTCCTCATCGATAATTTCAAATGGAGCGCGCAGGGGACGAGCGGCCCCTCGACCTTCGAGTGCTGGGATCTCAACCAGAACGACGCCTGTGACCCCGAGACCGAGGACAAGTCGGGCGACGATGTCTGCAACGAGCGCGACTGCTGACCCCCCCCCCATATTTTCGTTTGACTTTCCCCTTTCATTTACCTATAATTGGCGCGTCGGTTCGATTTAACCATGTGTGAGGGGGTAAAACCCATGAAAATGATCATCTTCCCGGTCACGGTGCTGAGTCTGTTCTTTTTTGCCTGTTCTTCCGATGTGGCGAAGATACTGAACGACGACATCCTCATAGGCGACGGCGTCAACATCCCTGATGATAACGGGAGCGACGGGCTCACCCAAGACGACGGCCCGCTGGTCAACGACGATGGTCAATTGATCAATGACGACGGTCAGGTCGTCAACGACGACGGTCAGGTCGTCAATGACGATGGTCAGGTCATCAACGATGACGGTCAGGTCGTCAATGACGATGGTCAGATCGTCAACGATGACGGACAGATCGTCAACGACGATGGCGAGGTCGTCACGGATGACGGCGGCGAGATATCCGACGAGGAACTGAATGACGGGTTCTGGCCCGATGAAGAGAACACCGACGACACCACCCCCGACAACGATACCGAACTTCCCGACGAGGATCTTCCTCAAATATGCACTCCGCTGGAGATCGTTGACTGTCCCTACTCCGGCGACCCGGACAAGATAGATGTCGGCCCCTGCAAGGTCGGGACGAAGCAGTGCAACCCGGCCGGCACCGAGTGGAGCGCCTGCTCCGGCGAGGTGCTTCCGGCGGCGACCGATCCCTGCACCGACAGCGTCGACAACGACTGCAACGGCACGGTCAACGACGGCTACGATGACGGCGCCACCGGCTGCGCCTGTCTACCGGGCACCTCAACCTCGTGCTATACCGGCCCCGCTGGGACGCTCAATGTGGGTATCTGCCACGCGGGCACCATGACCTGCAATGTCTCGGGGACCGGCTACGGCACCTGCCTCAACGAGCAGACCCCGCTTGCTACCGACATCTGCGGCAACAGCCTCAACGACGACTGCGACGCCGAGACCGACGAAAGCATAGACGCCGACGGCGACGGGTACGGCACCTGCGGCGGCGACTGCTGCGACAACACCTCCCAGTGCGCCGATCCGGCGAAGGTCAACCCCGGCGCGGTCGAGGTCGTGGACGATACCGTGGACAACAACTGCAACAACCAACTCAACGAAGACCCGCAACCCGCCTGCTCGAGCGCCGCGAAGTTCAGCGGCACCACCGCGACCGACCTCGTGAACGCCATGGACATCTGTCAGGTCGCCGCGAACGGCTCGTGGGGTATCGTCGGGACACCGACCATCACCCGCGCCAGCGGCTCGGGGACGATAGACAACCTGCAGATCGCGGTGATGACCCAGTTCGGCACTCACGCGTCGAACATCGCCATCGCGAACGCCACGATGGCGTCGCTCTCGTCGGGCCGCGCTCGCGACTCGAACGACCCCAACGCCCCCACCACCGACACCTACCAGTACTATACCGGCAATCCGCCCGCCGATTTCAGCGCCCCCTACGGCGGCGGGGCCAACCTGCCCCAGAGCAACCCCAACTGCGAAAACGGCTCCGGCGCCAACGACGCGACGATGCTGACCGTGCAGGTCAAGGTGCCGACCAACGCCCTCTCCTTCTCGTTCAACTTCCGGTTCTTCTCGCATGAATACTGGGAATACCAGTGTACCACATACAACGATTTCTTCATCGCCATGCTCTACACCGGCGCGGCGGGCATCCCGGCCGACAAGAACATATCGTTCGATTCGAACGGCAGATACATCAGCGTCAATTCCGAACAGTTCTTCACCGTCTGCACCAGCAAAGAGGACGGCGGCGGATGCGGCGGCACCGATTATATCTGTTCCGACGGCCCCGCCGCTCTCGCGGGTACCGGGTTCGACATATGGGTGGACGAAAGCGGCTGTGACGCAGTTGACCATTATACCGGCGGCGGCACGAAATGGCTCTCGACCATCGCACCGGTCGTCCCGGGCGAGACGATAATGCTCAAGTTCGTGATATGGGACACCTCCGATCAGGCACTCGACTCGACCGTCATCATCGACAACTTCAAATGGAGCGCGCAGGGAACGAGCGGCCCCTCGACCTTCGAGTGCTGGGATCTCAACAAGAACGGCACCTGCGATATCGCGACCGAGGACCAGTCGGGCGATAATGTCTGCAACGAACGCGACTGCTAAAGAAGATATCTCAAACAGAAGGGGGTGACGCATGACCCGTATCCTGTACCTGCTTTCGGCAGGATCGATCCTTTTCGTACTCGCCTGCTCCGAGGTGAAAAGCACGCCGAATGACGAGGAGGGCGATGACGGCGACGGCCTTGCGGTCGTCGACACCGACCAGAAGACCCTTCCCGACTCCGCGACCGACACGAAACCTGATGGCGATACGCCCCCCATCGACGGAGATGCCCCGGTCGTCGACGATAACACCACGGTCACCGATGGCGACACACCGCCCGTCGAGAACGACACCCCGACCGGCGACGGCGACGGCATCCTCAGCGACGAGGATCCCGATGACATCGAATGGCCCGACACCGATTCCGACACCGTGATATGCACCCCCAACGAAGAGGTCGCCTGCCCCTACTCCGGCGACCCGCTGACCGAGAATGTCGGGCTCTGCAAGGCGGGAAAGAAGAAGTGTTCTCCCGACGGCACCGCGTGGAGTACCTGTTCCGGCGAGGTGCTTCCCGCCGAGAACGACCCCTGCAACGACCTCATCGACAACGACTGTAACGGCACGGTGAACGACGGCTACGCGGACGGCGCCACCGGTTGTATCTGCACGCCGGAGGAGGAGACCGCTTGCTACACCGGCCCGACCGGGACCGAAGGGGTCGGCGAATGTACGGCGGGCAAAAGGACCTGCAACATCTACGGCACCGCGTGGAGTTCCTGCGAGGACGAGGTGACCCCGGTCACCGAGACCGGCGATCTTTGCTCTAACGGCAAGAACGATGACTGCGTCGGCGGCGCCGACGACGGGCTGGACGAGGACCTCGACGGCTGGAAGGTCTGCCAGAACGACTGCTGTGACCGGACCACCCAGTGCGCCGACCCGGCGAAGGTCAATCCGGGGGCTATCGAGGTCGCGGACGACGGCGTGGATAACGACTGTAACGACCAGACCGACGAAGTCCCGACCGGCTGCAGCACGGTTGCGAAATTCAGCGGCACCACCGCGACCGATCTCGTGAACGCGATGGATATCTGTCAGGTCGCCGCGAACGGTTCGTGGGGCATCGTCGGTACCCCGACGCTGACCCGCGCCAACGGTGCTGGCTCGATAGACAACCTCCAGATAGCGGTCTCCCAGCAGTTTGGCACCGATGCGTCGAACATCGCCATTTTCCCGCCACCCCCGACACCCGGGGTACCCGGCGGCACCATGGCGGTCCTCTCGTCGGGCCGGGCCCGCGACATGAACGACCTCGACGCCACCGCACTAAAAACATACCGTTACGAAACAACGAACCTCAACCCAGCACCGGTCGATTTCACCACTCCGCACGGCGGCCTGCCACAGACGAGCGCCTCCTGTCCCGCCGGGACCTACGCGAACGATTCGGTGATGCTTACCCTGCAACTCAAGGTGCCGACCAACGCCCTCTCCTTCTCGTTCAACTTCCGCTTCTTCTCGCAGGAATACTGGAAGTGGACCTGCGATTCCCAGGGCTACAACGACTTCTTTATCGCGATGCTCTACACCGGCGCGACTGGCATCCCGACCGACAAGAACATATCGTTCGACCAGAACAGTAGTTACATCAGCGTCAACTCAAGCGCCTTCTTTACCGTCTGTGAGATGAAGAGCGGCTATACCTGCCCCGACGGCGCCTCCGCTCTTGCAGGAACCGGCTATGGAGAAAAGTATTATTATGACGCGACGAACTACGATATGGGTGGCGGCACCAAGTGGCTCTCAACCGCCGCGCCGGTCGTCCCGGGCGAGACGATAACGCTCAAATTCGTGATCTGGGACACCAACGACCGCGACCGCGATTCCTTGGTCATCATCGACAACTTCAAGTGGAGCGCGCAGGGAACGAGCGGCCCCTCGACCTTCGAGTGCTGGGATCTCAACCAGAACGGCACCTGCGACATCGCGACCGAGGACAAATCGGGCGACGAGACCTGCAACGAGCGCGACTGCTGACGCTCCGTCACCGCAACGGAGGATATTCATGCGCATGCTGTTTCCCCTCGTGCTTTTTTCCGTTGTCTTCATCGCCGCCTGCGACAAGAACGCCGCAAAAGGCCCCTGCGACGGGATAACCTGTTCCGGCCACGGGACCTGCGACGCGACGAGCGGCCGCGCCGTCTGCATCTGCGACGAGAACTACCACCCGAACGGCCTCCTTGAATGCATCGCCGACACCGATCCGTGCGAAGGGGTCGATTGCGACGATTGGGAGACCTGCGTCAACGGCGCCTGCGACCCGCTCCCGGGGAAATGCAACGACAAGGACGACTGCGCCGCCAACGAGGAATGCGAAGAGCACGACTGCGTCTCCCACGACCCCTGTGAGGGGGTGGACTGTTCGGGCCACGGCGAATGCACAAGCGGCTACGGCTACGGCGACGAGGTGTTCTGCGACTGCGAGGAGAACTATCACGCGGTCGGGCTGGAATGTCTTCCCGGCGCCCCTGCCGATGACGATAGCCTCTTCAGCGATGACGAACTTCCTCCCGATGCCGATACGGTGACCGACCCGTGCGTCGGTGTCTCTTGCAAGGAATGGGAGGTCTGCGTCGAGGGCGATTGCGCGCTGAGCCCGGGCCGGTGCGTCAAAACGGGCGACTGCGGCGATGACGAGGTCTGCGACACCGCGGCACACGACTGCATCGTGAACCCCTGCACCGGCGTTGCCTGCGGCAACGGCGGCATCTGTTCGCTCGACGGCATTACGCCGGTCTGCAACTGCCCTAACGGCTACATGACAAGCGGCCTGTCGTGCATCACCGACACCGCGACGCCGATCGACTGGTGCAATGTCCAGTGGCCGCCAACGATGGAAGCGACGCTGGGCGCCCCGCCGGTCACCGTCTACAGCCAACTTTACCAGCCGGGCATCACCGACGGCGGCAAGCCGGAGAGCGCGACCGTCCGCGCCGAACTCGGCTACGGCGTCAAGTTGCTCACCTATCCGGTCATCCAGACCGACCTCTCGTGGGTCGCCGCCGAATTCAACATCACCGGAGCCGGCGATTTCGGCAACAACCACGAATATATGGCGGAGTTCCCGACCGACCGGGCCGGGCTGTTCAATTATATCTATCGCTACACGCTCAACGACGGCGCCAGTTGGACCTACTGCGACACGGCGGGCAAGATAACCTCCGCCTCGATCGCGCCGGGCGTCGCGACGATATCGGGCGGCAGCGCCGACTGCGGCGGTCTTTCCTGCTTCGAGTGGGAGACCTGCGACATCGACACCTGCGTGCCGCTCCCGGGCCGCTGCAATGTCGTGGGCGACTGCGACACCGATACCGAGACCTGCGACACGGCGAGCCACACCTGCGTCGACAAGAATGGCATGCTCGTGCTGGACACCGCCCCCGAACTCACCGCCGACGGCTACACCTTCACGGTCCGCTATGTCGGGCCGGGCGAACTCGTGCTCGCGACGAGCAAGGTCACGCTGAACGGCGCCATCATCACCCCTTCGCTCTCCTACGAGGGGACGACCAAGAGCGTCACCGTGAGTAAAAGCGGGCTTTCCGCCGGCAAATATTCGTACCTTTTCAGTTGCAAGAACGACTCGGGCTCGTCGCTCCCCCCGCTTTTCGTGCCGATCTGGCTCGAAACGACACCGTTCGGCTGGCGTGACGCATTCCTGTACCAGATAATGAACGACCGCTTCCTGAACGGCGACATGGGCAACGACCAGCCGGTCGGCGGGGTGGAGACCATCCGCAACTGGATGGGGGGCGATTGGGCCGGCATCATCGAAAAACTTGAGGACGACTATTTCACCGATCTCGGCGTGAACGCGCTCTGGATATCCTCACCGGTCAAGAACACCGAACAGAGCGGGATCGGCATGACCGACGGGCTCCTCTACTCCGGGTACCACTCCTACTGGCCCATCGCGACCGGCTGGACCGACGCCGCGCCCCTTTCCGGGCTCTCCTCCCCTATCGAGGACCATTTCGGGACCGACGCCGAACTGCGGGAACTGGTCAACAAGGCCCACGCCAAGGGCATTCGCGTACTCGTGGATCTCGTCGCGAACCATGTCCACACCGACAGCCCGCTCTGGACCGCCCACAAGAACGACGGCTGGTTCAACATGGCCCCGTCGGGCAAACCGGCCAACAGCAACGGCGGCTACACCTGCGGCTGGGACCTCCCGGAGGACTGCTGGTTCACCGACTACCTGCCGGACCTCAATTACGACGAACCGGCGGTGATGGACGCGGTCATGGACCACGCCGCGTGGCTCGTGCAGGCATACGATCTCGACGGCTTCCGGCTCGACGCGGTCAAACACATGCCGATGGCCTTCTCGACCACCATCCGGACGCGGGTGACCGCGGCGGCGGGACTCACCGGTATACCGTTCTACATGGTCGGCGAGACCTTCGACGGGGACCGGGGACTCATCGCCGCCTATGTCGGCCATGACCGGCTCGACGGGCAGTTCGATTTTCCGCTCTACTTCAAGGTGCGCGATGTCCTGCTGCAGCATACGGCGCCTCTTTCGGACCTCGCCTCCTTCGTGGTGGACAACGACGATTATTACCAGCAGAAATGGGGCGGCGCCATCATGTCGAACTTCATGGGCAACCATGATGTGATCCGCGCCCTCACCTATGCCGGCGGCGACCATGCCCGCGTCCGGATGGCCCAGACCTTCCTCCTGACCTCGCCCGCGATACCGCTCATCTATCAGGGCGACGATATCGGCATGGAGGGCAACGCCGACCCCGACAACCGGCGCATGATGGTGTTCGAACCGTCGCTATCGACCGATCAACGCGCCACCCTCGCCCACCTCAAGAAACTCGGCACGGCCCGTAAGGCGCATCCGGCGCTCCGTACCGGGACCCGCACCACGCTCATCACCGAATCGAATGTCTGGGCCTACGCGATGAAAAAGGACGCCGATGAGGCCATCGTGATACTCAACCGCGGGGCGCAGACCCAGCGGCAACTCTCCACGACGCTCACCGGCACACTTACCGATGTCATATCGGGCGGCACCGCCGTCGTGTCGGGCGGCAAGATAACGGTCACCGTTCCGGCGATGACGAGCGCGGTGTACACGAAATAACTAGTTCGACGGCGTTCGCCCATCGCTCCGTATCTGGATGATGCGCAGGCCGAAGATCGGCGTGAGCGCCGTGAGATATTCGAGCAGTTCCCCCTGTATCGCCTCGTAGTCCTCCCAGACGGTGGTCGCCGCAAAGCAGTATATCTGGAGCGGCGCACCGGTGTGGGACGGGTCGAGCGTCCTGACCATCAGCGTCAGGTCCTGCCGCAGGACGGCACGGGACCGGAGATAGTTCATGAACATGCGGCGCAGGAGCGTCAGATTGGTCACCGGGCCGGTCGCGGGCAGATCCGGCAGGAAGGGGGCCACCTTTTCGTCGGCGCGTATCGCCGCCACCTCGACGGCATCGAGGAAACGCACCGAATTCAGGTCTATCGGTATCGAACGGCTGACACGGCGGGCGCCACTCTCCTTCATGCCGCGCCAGTTGGTGAACGCCTCCTCGAGGAACTTCTGGGTCGGTATCGAGGTGATGGTATTGTCCCAGTTGCGGACCCGGAGCGCGTAGAGCGACACATCGGCGACCTCGCCGTCGGCGCCGTACTGGGGCACCGATATCCAGTCGCCGACGCGTATCGAATTATTGACGCTCATCTGAAGACTCGCGACGAACCCGAGTATGGCATCCTTGAACACCAGCATCAGGACGGCGGTCATCGCGCCGAGCCCCGACAGGATGAGCACCGGCGACTTGCCCATCAGCACCGCCGCCATGAGTATCAGCGCAACGATGTACACCGCGATGGAAAGTATCTGGAACAGCCCTTTTATCGGCCGCTCCTGCGCCGCGTCGGTCCTGTCGTAAAGCGCCTGAAGGACCGCGACGAGCCGCGAGAAGAACAGCGCCACGACCAGCACGATGGCGGCCGAGGTGAGGCGGCGGACCGCCGTTTCGAGCCCGCCGAAGGCGTAGGCGGCGTTATGGACGACGAGTATCGGTATGAGGTGGATGAGCGCATGGAACACCCTTTTTTCGAACAGCAGGTCGTCCCAGTCGGCCGTACTGCGGCGCACCATGTAGCCGACCGCCTTGAGAATGTAATGGCGGCCGATGAAGAACAGCAGGTAGGCGATGATGGCAACGGCCAGCATGCGCGCCGGGAAGACCAGAAAGGAATACCGGGCGAAAAAGAACTGGACGAGCGAAAGGTACCCGTCCATCCCCTACTCCTCGACCAGTATGCAGGGGGCATCGATCTTCAGCGAAACATCGAAGCCGTCAGCAACGGTGATCTGCGGGGTCGGCGTGTTGTAGGTCTGCGGCGCAAGGAAGAACCGCGCCGCCTGCGTGCCGGTCGGCGGGAAGAAGGCCTTGGCGCGGCCCCCGGTCCCCGAAAGTTCGATGAAGCCGCGCGACGAAGCGGCCCCGGTGACCGCGGCCCCGTTCGCCGTGAGGTTGCCGGTAAAGGCGACCGCCTTGAGATCGCTCTGCACGACCGTGTCGGCCGACACATCGACCAGTTGCGCTATCGGGAAACGGAATATCGAATCGTCGCTCCCCTCTTTCACATGCAGGTTGAGGTAGAGGTCCCAACTGGGGCTTCTCAGCACGAGGAAGAAGGGGTGCGGTTCGGCCTGCGTCGCGGTGATGACGGACGAGCCGAGCGTGTTCTTGTCGTTCGCCGCCGAGAAGTCGTAACGGTCTATCGCCGGGTAGGCGGTCAGGAGTTCCGCGAGCGACAGTCCGTTCACGGTGAGGTCGAGCCCCATCTTCGCCGTCCCTATGTCCACTACCTTGGCGGTGATATCGGTGTCGCCGACGATGAGGTCGGTGTTGACCACCCCTTTCTGCTCGTAGCCGAGGAGCGACGCACCTTTATAGACGACATGATACGAGGCGGCGGGGACAAAGAACGAATAGGCACCGCCCGTCAGGTCCTTGAGGCGCGCCACCGGCGTTTCGGTCTGGGTATCGACATCGCGGAGGAAGAGCAGGTCGTCGTCGGTCTCCGGAAGCGCCGCACCGTTGTAGGTGACGGTGCCCGACACCTGCGTCGGGGCGACAACCAGATCGAGCGTCATGTCGGTGGTGAAGCCGCCGGAACCGTCGGTGAACTGGAAATTCTCGGTCCCGTTGTTATTCAGTCTGACGCTGAACGGCAGGTAGTTGGTCATGCCGGCGACATCGTTGAAATAGCCGTCGAATATGAGCGAGAAGGAGAGCGGCGCGTAGTCGTAGGTCGTGCAGTCGATATCGGCACAGACCCTCTGGCGCCGGAGAACGAGCGCCTCGTAGGTGTAGTCGTCTCCCGATATGCCAAGGTCCTTGATCGTCGTGGTACCGGCGGCGATGCTCATCACTTTCAACTTGCCGCGCGTACAAAGCGGCTCGGCGGCGGTGCAGGAGGTCAGTGCCGGGAAGGGGCCGCCCGTCGTCCGAAGCGAGATGGTGCCGTGGATACGACCCATGTCGAGCGCGACCGAGCCGCTATCGGCGGCGAGATCCTTCCATTCGGCTATCTTCTGGAAACTGTAGGGATAGTCGGCAAGATCGTTCAGATAGGTGACCACATAGGTGATCCCTTCGTTGGCGATGACCTCGGCGCTGTAGTTCTGGTCGGCGCCCAGATCGGATATCAGGGCGAGCGATATCGAATCAAAGGGGGGATTGCGCACGATGGCGAGCACGCCGCTGTCCACCGCCGCGCCATCCATCACGACCGGGCCGGCCACCGTGGTGGTCACGATATCTATCGGTTCGCTCAACGCCTCCGTGAGTTTCAGCGCCGTGTCACCGAGGTAGACCCGGCCGGTGAAGAGCGGGGCGCCGCCCGCCAGATGGCCGGTGAAACTCACCGTGTAGGAACCGGCGGGCATGACCCGGGTAAAGGCCCCGAACTCGGCGTACGGTACGGTGAAGGAATAACTGCCGGAGGTGAAGGTTATCGAGGTCGCCGTGTCCTCCCCCGCCGCAAGCGCGGGAAAGGCCGCACCGTTCTTGGTGACGCTCCCCTGCAGGACATAGAGCGGAAGATCGATGTTGAGCGTCGCGGCGGCCGTGACGGTCAGTTTCTTGTCCATGTCGACCGCGGTATTGTCGGGATCGGTCGGCGCGCTCTTGGGTCCGCGGTAGAATAGTTCATAGGTCCCCGCGGGGAATTCTATGACCGTGCCGGGAAGTGACGGGGCGAGTGTCGCTATCTTGAAATCGCTACCGGTCGCCTCATTTTTTCCCCACAGTTCACCCGCGACATGGGCATCATCATCGACGCCGCCGACCGTTATGGCACCGATGGTCACCGCGTGTAGTTTCACATCGAACGCCACCGCGTCACCTTCCCGCGCGAGGATGCAGGGGCCGGTGTAGACATCGTCGTCCGGCATGAGCGTGTCGGCGAGTTCATCGATCGTATCGTCCGGCAGGGAATCGTCGGTCGCCGTATCGATATCCTGTTCGTTATCGGGCTCGCTCGTGTCGGGTTCGCACTGGTGGGTCGCATCGTCCCAGTGGTAACCGGCGGGACACGACTCGTTACCGCCCGAGGAGCAGGAAACGCCGAGCAGCAGCAGCGCCGCGCCCGTGATAACGGCAAAAAGATGACGCATGCGGACCTCCATCGTTCCGTTCAAGGATGGGCCATTCTAGAACCTTCGGGGGCGGAAGTCAATGAGGGAACGGGAGAACCTATTCGTGTTTTTTCAACAGGTCGTTCTTGAGGTCGGATATCTTCTCGCCGTAGGTGCGGTGAGCGAGATCGCACTGATGGATGAGATGGTCGATCCGCGCCTCCGACTCGTTACGGAAGAACTTGAACAGTTCGCGCTTTTCCGCATGCCGCTCGGCGACCGGCAGGAACAGGTACTGACGGTAGATGATCGATGCCACCTCGACGAGATGGCCGGCGACATAATCGAGGAAGTCCTTGTTCTCGACCTTCTTCATCCGCTCGGTCACCTCGGCGAAGCGTGCGATGTGACGCACGAGTTCCTTTTTCGCATCGGACAGTTCGTCGGCCTTGATCTCTTTCACCGCCTCCATCCACTTGAAGAAAAGCCCGGAGGTGATCGTCCCTATCGCCGCCACGACCTGCAACTGCGTGGTACCCTCGTAGATGTTGGTGATGCGGGCGTCGCGGTAGAGCCGTTCGACGGGGAAGTCCTTCATGTAACCGGTGCCGCCGTGTATCTGTATCGCGTCGTAGGCGGCCTTGTTGGCCAGTTCGGTGAGGGTGAACTTGGAAAGCGGCGTCAGGAAGTCGGCGAGCACCTTGGCCTCTTTGAATGGGGCCTTGACATCCTCTCCCTTGTGTTCCTTCCGCTCGTACATATCGTAGTAGTCGACCGCCAGACTGGTACGGTAGAGCAGGAGTCGCGAGGTCTCTATCTCGGCCTGCATCTTTTTGAGCATCTGGAAGACCGCCGGGAAGTGAATGATCTTCTTGCCGAATTGTTCCCGTTCGTTTGCGTATCTGACCGCCTCGTCGAAGGATGCCTGCGCGATGCCGAGCGCCTGCGCCGACACGGTGAGTCGCGCCCCGTTCATGAGACTCATGACATACTTGATGAGCCCCATCTTGCGCTGGCCGACGAGCTCGGCCTTCGCCATGTTGAACTGCAGTTCGCAGGTGGGCGATCCGTGGATGCCGAGTTTATGCTCGATACGCCGCACGATCATGTTGCTGTCACGGTAGCGCTCGTAGAGGAACATCGACAGTCCGCGACCGCCCTTCGACCCCTCTTCGGATCGGGCAAGCACCAGCGACACATCACCCGAACCGTTGGTGATGAAGCGTTTGACCCCGTCGAGGTACCACTGACCGTCCTTCTCTATCGCCTTGAGCGTGACCGCCTGCAGGTCGCTCCCCGCCTCCGGCTCGGTCAGCGCCATCGAACCGGACACCTCGCCCGAGCAGAATCCGGGCAGGACACGGTCCTTCTGCTCCTCGCTGCCGAATCTATAGACGGTGACGGCGATATCCTGCAGACCGAAGAGATTCATCAGGCTCGCGTCGCCCTGCGACACCATCTCGACGATAGCGACATTGACGGTGACCGGCATGTTGAGCCCGCCGTATTTACGCGGCAGGGTGCCCCCCATGTAGCCGGCGGCGCCGAGCACCTTCATGTTCTCCTTGGTCTCGGGGGCCCATTCGACCACCCCGTCCCTGAACGATGCGCCTTTCTCGTCGACCGCCTCGGCGCGCGGCCAGATGAAGTTGGCGCAGATGTCGCCGACATTGCGAAGCGCCATGTCGTACCACCGTTGCGCCTCCTCGTAGGAGCGCAGTGCAGTGGGACCGCTGTCCGTGTAGCCGTTCTCAAGGTCCCTGACGATATCGGTGAGATCTATCTGCGAAAGATAGAACTTCCGGTCCGCGGTATAGAAGTTGTTCTTGTTCGTGCTTGCTCCAGACATTAGCCTTCCTCCCTCAGGTATCTGATCATGAGCGGGATTATCTCCCGCAGGTCACCGACGACCCCCATGTGGGCGATGCCGAATATCGGCGCGTCGGGATCCTTATTGATGGCCAGTATCTTCTTCGATTCCTCCATGCCGGCGCGGTGCTGTATCGAACCGCTGATGCCGCAGGCGATGTAGAGTTTCGGCCGGACGACCGACCCGGTCTGGCCGACCTGATGGTCTTTCTCGATGAAGCCGAAATCGACCGCCGCGCGGCTCGCGCCGACCTCGGCGCCCAACGCCTCGGCGAGTTGGAAGATGAGTTTGAAACTCTCCTTGTTCCCCACCCCGGCACCGCCCGAGACGATGACATTCGCGGCACCGAGATCGACCTTCGACCGCTTCGGGATGATGCTCAGGAACTCATGACGCACCCATTCGTCGCGGAAGTCGGGCGTGAACTCCTCGAACTTCACCGGGTTCATCGTCTTGTGCTCCGGCAACGGCATGACCCCCTCGCGGACCGTCGCCATCATCGGGCGATGGTCGGGCGTCACGATGGTGGCCAGTATGTTGCCGCCGAACGCCGGGCGGATCTGGTAGAGTATCTTGCCCTTGTCACGGTAGTCGTCTATCACCAGTTGGGTGCAGTCGGCGGTGAGCCCGGTATGTATCTGCGCGGCCACGAGCGGCGCGATGTCGCGGCCGGTGTGGGTAGCGCCGAAGAGCACGATATCTGGCTGTTCGCGCTTCACGAACTGCGCGACGACCTGTTTTATCGCTATCGAATGGAGATGCTTCAGTTTCGCGTTGTTGTAGAAGACCACGCGGTGCATGCCGTACTTGAACAACTCGTCGGTGTCCTCGGGAAGCCGGTCGCCGACGAAGATGCCGACCACCTCGCCGTGGAACGGTTTCATGAGCGCCGCCGCCTTGCCGGTGAGTTCCAGCGTCACATTGCGGAGCCGTTCGGTGCCGGCCCGCTTTTCTATGAATACCGCCGTTTTCATGACTGCACCTCGACATACTGCTTCATCAGATCGCGGACGAGCGCCTTGACGCCGTCCAATCGCGGGTCATACATCTTGAGATCGCCTCCCTGCACCGCGATGTCCCGTATCGCATTCACCTTGGTCGGACTTCCCTTGAGGCCGATATGCGCCTCATTGATGCCGGGGATGTCAGCGAAGGTGAGCGTCGGGATGATCCAGCCGTTGCGTTCGTATTCGGCCCGTTCTTCAGCCGGGATGTTCTCTTTGATGTCGGCCTTGAAGTAGCGAAGCATCTGACGCGCCGAAGGATAGCGCGGAGTATTGGCGGCCGAAGTGACGGTGAGGAGGAGCGGGAATCGCGCCCTGATGACCTCGGTCTGGAATTCGCCGTCGCGCTCGACGGTGACGGTCGTGTCGGTCACCTCGTTCAGCGCGGTCACATAGGTCACCTGATCGAAGCCGAGTTTCTCGGCCACCTGCGGCCCGACCTGCGCCGTATCGCCGTCGATCGCCTGCCTGCCCGCGACGACCAGATCGACGCCGCCGATCTTCTTTATCGCCTCGGCGAGGATATAACTCGTCGCCCAGGTGTCGGACCCGGCGAATTTCTTGTCGGTCAGCAGATACCCGGCATCGGCACCCATGTAGAGCGCCTGCTTGATGATCTCGACCGCCTTGAGGGGTCCCATCGTGAGGAGTATGACCTCACGACCGGTCCGGTCCTTGATCTCAAGCGCCGTTTCGAGCGCGTTCAGGTCCTCGGGATTGAAAACGGTGGGCAGGGCGGCCCGGTTGACGGTGCCGTCCTCCTTCATCGCGTTGCCCCGGATATTAGAGGTGTCCGGGACCTGCTTCGCCAAGACTACGATTTTACTCATAATTCCTCCATGACTGTCATAAAAAAATGACACTTCGGTCTAGTTCCTAACAAATACCGCTGCCGATGTCAACCATTTTTTCTGTGACCCCCGACGGATGGCACCTGTCATAAGGACAAGAGGTTGTTACGGAGGCTCACCCGTGAAGAACATCGTCCGCATCGTCCCAGCGATGGTACTCTTCGTGATATTCATCGCCGTTTATCTGGTGGCCGAGCACTTCCTCGGCGTACCACTCCCCTAGCCCCCGCTCTGCCGTGACGGGATATTTTTCACCGAAAGTTGCAGTGTCCTTTCTTTTTCGTAACATCGGAACAGCGGCGACTGTCAAAACCGATAGAGGATATGCCTGCAATGACGGGGCGCGAGACCCGGAACAGCGAACAGAAGGAACTGGCCGCACGGGCGGCCGGCGGCGATATTCGGGCTTTCGAGGAACTTATCATGGCTGAACGGCCGCGTCTTTATTCTTTCGCGCTCGCCATGAGCGGCGGCAACCACGCCGACGCCGCCGATGTCCTGCAGGAGGCGTTCATCAAGGCCTTCGTGAACATCCGCCGGTTCCGTGGCGACAGTTCGTTCGGCACCTGGCTGTGGCGCATCGTCCACAACGAATTCCTGAACTACCGCGTCGCGCTCCGATCGCGACCTATCCGGCAGGAAGGCGACGACGAGACGGTCTCCCGCCTGCCGAGCGACCATCCCGGGCCGGCCGAATCGCTCATAGCCGCCGAACGGCGCGCCAAGGTGCTCGAACTGGTCGCGCTCCTGCCTCCCAAATACCGCGAGGCGATCGTCATGATAGACATCCGGGAACAGCCGTACGATGAGACGGCGGAACTACTCGGCATATCAATGAGCGCCCTCAAGACCCGGCTGATGCGGGCCCGTGAGAAGTTCTCGGAACTGGTGCGTAAAAGAAAAGAACACTTTATATGATGCGAGGTCGCCATGAAGCCATGTGAAAGGACCGTTCAACTCGTCGCCGCGTCCATGGGGCGCGATCTGGAGCGTGACGAGGCGCTTTTTCTCAAGGAGCACGCCGCTGTCTGTCCCGAATGCCGCGCACACCTCGCGGCGTCGGACACTGCGATCGGCATCCTGAAGGGTGGACTGGTCCCGCAGGAGATCGACACACCGCCGCTTTTCAATGAACGGCTCCGCGAACGGCTCCGCGAGCGGGCGGGGCACCCCTCGTGGTACCGCTATCTGCCGCAGATACGGTTCCGCCGTTTCGAACTGGGCTTTCTCGCGACGCTTCTTCTGCTCGCGGTCGGCGCGGTGACCTTTTTCTATTTCCACGAGGACGCGCCACAGCCGCAACTGGTGACCCAGAAAGAGGTCTCGACCGACACGCCGCTCTCGATAGACCTTGAATACCTTGCCGTTCACCCCATCGCGGAGGTCACGGTGACCATCGAACTCGACGAGGGGGTGGTCTTTCACAGCGACTACCGCGAGATAGCCGACGCCCGTTCCCATACATGGAAAGGTCGTTTCAACGAGGGGATCAATTCCATCCCCTTCATGGTGACGGTCGAGAAGCCGGGGATCCGCGAGATACGGACCCGCGCCGATATCGGGGACTGGCGTCACGAGCACCGCATCACCCTCACCTCGAACGGGAAGATGCTCACCATGGCGATGTACCGGCTTCCCAAGCGGAGGATCTGACCCGATGCGCTTCGCTCTTCTTCTTCTCACCCTGCTTCCGGTCGCCGCCCTCCTGTGGGCTGATGGATCGGGAGTGACCAGCCGAGTCCGCATTTCCAGCAACGAGACGAACAGGGGCTGGGAACAGACCTTTTTCGACGCCGTCGCCCTCGCCGGTATGACCAGACTTTCGGATGAGCCGGCTGACGCGCTCCCGATGCCCGATCTCGACACCCCGAACACCGCCGGACAGGACCGGGCGAAAAAGGTGTCCGCGCCGCCGCGCCGCCGGACGGTCGAGTACCACATCATTCAGGAAGAGTCGGAGCAGGGCGACCGGTCGCGCAAGGTGAAGAAACGGGTCGTCATCGAGCCGCCCGCAAAACCGTGAGACCAGCGTAACCTCATGAACACCCCCGCCGCAACAGGTTTTGACATCGGTTCGCGCACCGGCAAAGCGGTGGTGACCGACCGCGAGGGGACCATCCTGCATGCCGCGACGGTCGAAACGGTCGGTAACGCGCTCCGGACCTTCGAGGACCTGCGTGCTCTTCTGCCCCCCGGCCTTCCCGATGGCCTGCCTTCCACCGCGACCGGTTACGGACGGGCCGCGATCGAAGGACGGGTGCGTCGTACCGCGACCGAGATATCCTGCCACGCGATCGGGGCCCTGCGTCGACTCCCCGGCGCCGCCACCGTCATAGATATCGGCGGACAGGACGCCAAGGTCATCATCCTCGAGGAAGGCCGGATCCGCGATTTCGCGATGAACGACAAATGCGCCGCCGGCGCGGGGAGATTCCTCGAAGTGATGGTGCCCCGCCTCGGACTCACGCTGGAAGGGTTTTCCCGACTCGATGTCGCGCATATCGAGCCGCTTCCCATCTCGGCGACCTGCACGGTATTCGCCGAGTCGGAGATCGTGTCGCTCATGGCGTCAGGCGCCGATCCGATCGTCCTTGCCGCTTCGGTGGCCGCGATGGCGGCACGCATGGCGGCCCTGCTCGCCGCCCCTCTGCACGCCCGCCCGCCCTTCTTCATGACCGGCGGCGTCTCCCGCATCGTTCCGGTCCGCCACCATCTGTCGCTCATATTGGGTCATCCGGTCGAGACCTCCGACGACGCATCGCTCTCCGGGGCGCACGGTGCGGCGATCATGGCGCTCCGGGACGGGTCTTGCTTTAAGTAGACTTTCTCCGCCCGTGTGCTAATATCTCTTCGTTCCGGATCATTCTTGCTCAGGAGGGGTCCCATGAAGAAAGTATCGCTTCTTATCCTCTGCGCGGTTCTCCTGTGTTTCTCCTGCGAAGAGAACAAGAAATTACCGCTGAACGACGATATCGCGATGGACGACGGCGACACCATTGTCAGCGACACCGACCAAAAGGAGAACGAACTTCCCGATGTCGCCGATAATGCACCGGTCGACGACGCGACTCCCCCGACCGATGAGGACGGCCTGCTCTCCGACGACGATCTCATCACCAACCCCCCCTGTCTCGAAACAGGCGAAGGGTGCGCCGAGACCGAGATATGTCTCTACGACCCGCAACTGTCGGGCTACTACTGCGAGGAGGCCTGCGATCCGTTGGTGACCGACGACTGCCCCGAAGGGCTACGGTGCGAACCGGTCGCGGGCGACACGAAGAGCGGCTGTTTCCTTCCCGTCATCATCGCGGGACGGGTGTTCGACCTCGACGAGATCGGATATCCCGCCATCGAAGGGGCGCGGGTCAGCGCGATGGACCAGAAGAACGGTGAAGCGACCGATGTGTCGGTGACCGACACCACCGGCCATTACCGGATAGCACTTTCCCTCACCCGCCAGCGTAACGGGATGCCGGCGACGGGCGAGGTCTACACCCTGCGGGCCGCCGCAAAAGACCACGCCCCCTATCCCGGACCGGGGCAGGTGGCGCTCCCGATACTCATGGACAACGGCACGCTCATGAACGACGGCTACTATGTGTCAAGCGGCTTTCTCGACATCGGGCTCGCCGCTCTGGCCGAAGAGGAGCAAGGAGGGTTCATCGTGTCGGGCGCTCTTTCCGAGACGACGAGCGGCGTGCTGGTCATCGCCCGCTGCGCGACCGCGCCGTGCCCCTATACCTACACCGGCGCCGAGGGCGATTTCACTCTCTACAATGTCCTGCCGGGCGACTACGAGATAGCGGCCCTGAAAAGCGGCATGAGCTTCACGCCGGTCCCGGTCACGGTGGTCGACGCCGACATCACCGATCTTCTGCTGGAACTCGTCACCGAACCGGAACTCGGCTCGATAACCGGGCAGGTCAACATCGTCGACGGCGGCGGCGGGCTCACGACAAGCGTCGTGATGATGGCCGAGGAGACATTTATCCCCGGCTTCGACAAGGGAGAGATCATCCCCGGCCTACGCGCCCCCGAACCGCCCGAGGCGCCGACCATCAGCGGCGCCTACACGATAACCGGCATCCCGGCGGGAAAGTATGTGGTGCTCGCCGCGTTCGAGAACGACTGGCTGGTGCGCGACCCGGATCCGAACATCGCGGGAACGCAGGTGCTTCATCTCGAGATGCCGGCGGTCGGCGACATCTGGGACATCTCCCTTTCCAACTTCAAGGTGACCCGCGCGATAGACATCGTCTCTCCCGGTGCGCTCGGCCCCGAACAGGTGGACGCGGTGGACCTCGTCTTCGTCTGGAAGGACGATTCGAGCGAGACGCACTACAACCTCAAACTGTTCAACGCCTATGGCGAGATAGTCTGGGAAAAAACGGTCCCGCGAGCGACCGGCGTCACGCAGATCGAAGAGCCCTACGACGGCGGCCCGCTCGCAGGCTATTACCAGTGGCGCGTCACCTCGCTCAAATCGGGGGCCCCCATCTCGACCTCGGAGGACCTCAAAGGGATATTTTATGTCGGTATGCCATGGTGAAAAAGGAGGATGCCATGAATCGCGTACTCTTCTTCGCGCTCATCGCCCTGTCTTTTGTTTCCTGCGAAAAAAAGGATGAGAACACGACCGGGACATGCGACCCGACGAAGATCGAATGCGCCGACGACGGCGTGTGCCTCTTCGACCGGGTGAAGGGCGACTATTACTGCGTCGACGCCTGCGATCCGCTCGCCGCCGACGCCTGCGACGATGGCTATGTCTGCGAAGGGATAACCGACCAGGCGAACCGCACCGCCTGCGTGACCAAGGTCTATTTGAAGGGGAAGGTGTTCGACCTCGAGACCGATGCGGCCATCAAGGATGCGCTCGTGATGGCGCAGAACACCAAGGACGGCATTGCGACCGATGTGGTCAAGACGGCAGTCGACGGCTCGTGGTCCATCGAGATAGCGGTGCCGCGCAACAGCCACGGCGACCCGGCGACGGGCGACATCTACACCCTCTACGCATCGGCCGACGACCACATTCCCTACCCCTCGCTCATGCGTCCCGCCCTGCCGGTGACGCTCACTCAGTTCGACCCCGAAACGGCCGACCTGCCGTCGAGCGCATGGGAATACTCGTCCGAACTGACCGAGATCGGCCTCCTGCCGGTCAAGGATGACGAAAAAGGACGCGCCGCGGTGAGCGGCGAACTCGCCTCCGGCGTCGGAGGTGCGCTCATTGTCGCTGAATGCGCCGCGCCCCCCTGCCCCTACAACTACACCGACCAGAAAGGCGCATTCACCATCTTCAATGTAGCGCCGGGCGACTACACCATCGCCGCCTACAAAAAAGGACTTTACCTTGAGAAAAAGGCGGTGACGGTCGCGGCCGCCGACATCACCGGCGTCACGCTCGCCGCCAAAGAGTTCGCTGGCGGTAGCGTCACCGGGTCGGTCAACATCGTCAACGCCCCGGGCGGCTCGAAGACCTCGGTGGTGCTCATCCCCGAATCGACCTTCCACGAAACGCTCGTGACCGGCGTGGTCGCCCCCGGCCTGCGCGCCCCCGAACCGCCCGCCGCGCCGAACATCGACAACGCCTTCGAGATCACGGGCGTGCCGGAGGGAACATATGTCGTCCTCGCCGCCTACGAGAACGACGGGCTGGTGCGCGACCCTGATCCGAACATCGCCGGAACACAGATCGTCCATTTCGAGATATCGACCTCCGCCATGACCAAGACGCTCGACAGTTTCAAGATAACCGAGGCGCTCGCCATCTTCTCGCCCGGCGCGGAGTCGCCCGAGGCGGTGAGCGGCACCCCCCTCTTCACTTGGGCCGACGATTCGAGCGAGGATGCCTACAACCTCAAGGTCTACAACCTTTACGGCGATCTCGTCTGGGAAAAGGATTTAGACGGCATAAATGTGAACGGCTCGGCAACAATTTCTTATGACTACGAAGGGCCGGCGCTCGAAAGCGGCATGTACTACCAGTGGAAAGCGGTCTCGTTCAGGAAAGGCGGCTCGATCTCGACCACCGAGGACCTGCGCGGCGTCTTCTACGCCGAGTAAATTTGCAATAACATCCGCTCTACGGTATCATCGACCGGACCGTTGAAGGAGTGAACAGATGGCTATATCGAAACAGGCGGCTCTCATTAAAATAATCGATGTGCTCGGTGCCCAGAGATTCGCGACGCTTGCGACCGACACCGGGGACGAACTCCACACGGGTCTTGTCTGCTACACCTTTTCGAAGGATCTCCACTGCCTCTTTTTCGGGACGCCACGAACCACCCGCAAATACAAGAACCTCAAGAAGAATGGCAAGAATGCTTTCAACATATCGGACCACCGGAACGAAGAGCGCGACACGCACCGCGCCTTCTCGGTGACGGCCCACGGCACCGCCTACGAACTGGTGGACGACCGCGACCAGTACGCGGCGCTCCTCATCAAACGGTTCCCCCATCTCGAAGGGTTCTACCGCGATCCCGCGGTGGCGATATTCCGCGTGAAGATCGACGAGTACAGCATCACCGGTGACTTTCAGGATGTCGTGACCATCGGCACCGGCAGGGATTTCTGCAAGGAATAAGAAAAAAGTCTATCCGATGGCGGCGCGGGGCTGACCGACGGATCAGCGCGGGAAGCGGAGGATGTCCTCGCTCTCGATGTTGTGCCGGGTCAGTTCGCGTTTGAGCAGTTCCTGATCATTCTTGTCCCACACATCGAGTTCGACGCTGATGAGATTTTTGTACATATTGAAGATGTGGTTCTCCTTGACATGGCCCTGGATGACGAAGAAGTCGCCGTTCGGCCCCTTGATGGGCAGTTTGATGGAGACATAGTCGTTGTCGAGGAAGAGGTATTCGTACTCGGCGTCCACGAGGAACTTGAGCATGTGGTCCTCGGTCGCGATGACCCCTTCGAAAGTGGGATAGCCGCGGAGTCGCGGATCGCGCGCCTGCTCTTCGACCTGGAACCCGAACTCGATGTAGGATTTCGGGAAATCGTTGAGTTTCTTTATTATCTCGCGCGCCTTTTTGACCTTCTCCTTGGCCTCTTTCGCCTCATCGGCGATGTAATCCATCTTGAGACCGACCAGTTTCAGTTTGTTGTTGATCGGCAGGATGCGCCTGACGATGCCGGTGCCCGCGACGCCTTCTTTCTTTATGAGGTAGTTGACCTTCGTGTCGAAACTGCCGTACTTCTCGTCGATGATGTCATAACGGATCTCGAATTGGTCGCCCTCCTTAACCGGCAACTGGACCGGCACATGGATACCGATGCCCTCTTCGTTGATGTCCACGAGCGGGAAGGTGTTGTAGATACCGTCTATCTTGACATTGGCCAGGAAACCGGTCATCTCGAGCCGGTCTTTTCTTTCGATGTTCATCGTTCCCTCCTATTGGGTTGAAAAAACAATATCCTACGCCGGAGAGGATAGCCGCAAGCGTCGAAAATGTCAAAAAAAGAGCCGATGGCGTTGAAATTATGTTGCTTCGGCGGCTTTTCCCCGTATATACTCGTCCGTTCTTTTCGAGAGGTGACCACATGTCCCACAAGATCGCGGTATGTATCCCGACCTACAACGAGAAGGAGAACATCCTCGCCATCGCGCAGGCGGTGCGGGGTGCCCTGCCGACAGCCGACATACTCGTGGTGGACGACAGTTCGCCCGATGGCACGGCCGACATCGTACGCGGCTTCCAGAAGGACAACCCGTGGATGAAACTCCATGTCCGCAAAGAGAAAAAGGGGCTCGGTGCCGCCTATATCGACGGCTTCCAGCGGCTCATCGAAGGCGGTTATGACATCATCGTCCAGATGGACGCCGATTTCTCGCACCAGCCCAAGTATCTCCCCCGCTTCGTAGAGGAGATCGACAAAGGGGCCGATGTGGTCATAGGTTCACGCTATGTGAAGGGCGGCGGCACCGAGAACTGGGATCTTTCGCGCCGCATCATTTCACGCGGCGGCAGTCTCTACGCCCGGATCATCCTCTGCCTGCGGCAGAACGATGTGACCGCCGGGTACAAGTGTTGGCGCGCCGACATGCTGAAAAAGGTCATCACCGGCGACCTCAAACTCTCCGGCTTCGGGTTCCAGATAGAAATGTCGTTCCGCACCAAACTGGTGGGCGCGAACATCAAGGAATACCCCATCGTCTTCCCCGACCGCGAACTGGGCGTTTCGAAGATGAGCGGCAAGATATTCAAAGAGGCGCTCTTCGGCGTCTGGCGGCTCCGTTTCATGGGACGCAAGGTGTTCGCCTAGACGGTCAGTCGGTCGGCCTGACGAGGATATCGCCCCCTTTCTGAAAGATAAAGGACCTTTCCGCACCGCGCGCGATGACCGCTATGGCCCGGTATGCCGCGTTCTCGGTGTCGCGGTCCTCCCAGAGTTTCCCGTACTGCGGATCGTACTTTTCCAACACCAGTTCCGTTTCGTGCAACTGGGTCGATGCGCCGTACGCGCACCCCTCGACATTCGAGACGCGGTCATTGGTGCCGTACACATAGAGCGTCGATCCGATGACGCGGAAATCGCGCTGACCCGACAGGGCGCCGAGGTCGAGCATGGAGACCGTTTCCAAGGCCGGTTGCGGCGTACCGACGAACCGGTAGAGTCCGCCGTCATCACCGAGCCAGTGCAGAGAGTCATCGACGATGCGCGCCGCTATGCCCCGATCGCCGACCCGCGGATCGGCGGCGAGTGACTCGCCATTCACCGTCAGCGTTTCCCGGACAGTACCGTCGCCGTTCACCGCGAGATACCGGAACCCGACGCCGGGGAACCAGCGGACCAGATGGATCATCCCCGCCGCACCGGCGAGGAACACGACGCGACCGCCCGTTCCTCCGGAGAAAGAAAAGGACTCGCCTTCCGGATCGTCCATCGAGGCATGGCGTCTGAGAAAAAGCGCCCCGTCACGCAGACCGGCGACCCACAGCTCACCCGACGACAGGGCGATCCCGGCATGAAGTTCGTCGGTGCCGCTCGAAGCGGCCGCCAGTTCCTTGCCTTTTTCAAGTCCCGCCGACAACTCGGTAAAAAATATGTCGAACAAAGGACTCAGGTCATCTTCCTCTTCGCCGTGCAACCAGCGTTCCCGCGTCGTCACGAGCAGATACCCCCCAGCCGTGCGGGCGGTCAAGGTCGCAGCGATATCGGTCACGGGGTGTTCCTGAACGAAGAACGCGGTCCGTTCGAGGTCCTTCTTGTATCGGGCCACGAAGATGCGACGGCAGGTCATCCCGCCGCCGGCGCATTCGAACTCCTTGCCGTCAATGTCCCGCCGCTCGTGATCGGCGCCCCACAGCACGAGATCGGTCCCCTCGGAGAAGGCGTCGAACCCTTCGCCGACCGCCAGCGTATCCTCTTTCGGCTCACAGGCAACGAGCAAGGCGATGAGCAGTGTCGCCCCGAGAAGATGTCGGCGACGGAACGACGACATCTCACTGTTCTCCAGCGTAGAGCGACGGCCAGTGATCGCCACGGTAGATACGCCAGCCCTGCAGGCCCTCGTCCGGATCCTTGATCCCCAGGTCGAACACCTTTTCCGATGCCCCCTCTCCCCGGGTGACCTCGATGACGCGCGCCGACACCTTGCAATCGAGCAGGTCGTCGGTCGGCTTGCCGTCGGGCCCGTGAATGATACCGCCGAACACGACGAGCACATTGCCGGTCACCGGGAGTTCCGCGGCATTTCCAAGGTAGGGCGCATATATCTTCTCGCCGATGTCGCTCCCCCACTCCCATACCTGCGTCACGGTGCGCGCCGTCTCATCGACCGAGAATATCGCGGCGCGGCTCCAGTTCTCATCCGCCGGGAACATCGGCTCGTAAGGGAAGGCCCGGTAGGCGCCGTTGTCGAACACCAGTACCGACCCGTCGGCGCGGAGCATCGGCCCGTGCTGATAATAGTTCCACGCGAACGGCTCACCGGCCGGCGCGAGCAGAAGGTCGCTCCACGGTTCCTTCCAGTTATCGTGCGGCCCGAGCAGCCATTTCAACTGACCGTCGGCACGGCCCAGTTTCAGGAGCACCGACTGGTTGCGGCTCGACACTATGAAGGAATCGTCGCTCTCGTCGTACAACAGACCGTTGGCGTGACTCCACTGCTTGAACATCCGGATGGAGGTGTATCCGAGACGGTATGGATCGAGGATATCGAAGAGTTTCCATCTCCCGACCTCGGTCCCCTCCTTGGTCAACTCGACGATCTCGTCGGCCCGTATGCCGGTATCGGCGAGCGGCGCATCGGGGTCGGTCTCGCTCGTGGGCCAGTCGGTGATATCCCGCCTTTCGTTCGCGAGTATCGCGATGTTCCCCGACGGTAGTTCGGTCACCACATGATGAAAATCGTCCACCGCTATCGGCACGCTGAAGGTGTAGGACGAGACCTCTCCGACCGGATGCCATGCCGCACTCACGGTGCCGAGCATGTCGAGCGCGATGATCCGCTTGGTGAACTGGACGAACATGCGGCCATCGCTGAACCGGCCGAAACCGTAACAATCGCCGCTGTCACGGAAATACCAGCCGACCCGCCCTTCCATGTCAAGAGCAACGATGAGGCATCCGTAGGTAAAATCGACCAGCGCGGTGCCTGTCGAGTGAGAGATATTGAGAAGCGTCCATCCCTGCTCGCGACGATCCGGCGTGTTAAGGGTGACATCGATCGGTGGGAGATCATCGGGGAGCGCGGGCGCATCGACCGTGACCGGGGCGCCGGCGGCGGCCCACGGGCCGTCCGGGGCGCGCACCGTGACGGCGATGCTGTTCTTGACGCCCGGGAAGAGTCCCAGCACGGGGAACCGGTGTTCGACCGCCGGATCACCCGGCACCTCGGCGATACGGCTCTCGCCGCCCGCCGTTATCGTGACACGGACCACGGACGGGATATCGGTCGAGAGCGTGCCGACCGCCGCGAGCGGCGCTTTGTCGTTGTCGTTCAGCGTTATCGTCGGCCCCTCGACCACCTGCGGTACCGGACCGTCATCATCGGCGATGAGTTCATCCTCGTCACCGATGACCGCATCGGGGCCATCCGTCGACAGGTCGCTCGCGTCGGTTGAGGTATCGTCCCCCGTCACTTCCTGATCGAGCGGGCTCGATGCGCCACCATCACAGGCACCGATGAGACCGAGGACAAGGATCGTGAGATAAAAAAAGCGCATGCGTCTCTCCGCTCATCAGAACAGAGTGAGGATACGACCGAATGATGTCTTTGTCAATCACCGGACCTCTTCTTTTCTTGCCTCCCGTAAAGGAGCCGCTATAATCGCGACACCTCACCGGAACGGTTGGTGAGGTCACGGAGGGATCGCCTTGAGAACCGTGATCATCGTCATCCTCACCTGCCTCATGCTGCCGCTCGCGGCGCAGGACCCGGGTGAACTGCCCGACACCGCAGCGCTCGTCGCGAAACTGCGGGCGAAATACGCCCCCATTTACCAGAAATACGCCGGGTTCGAGACCACCCGCGACTTCACGACCAAGACCTACGACCCCGAAACGGGGAAACTCCTCTCGACCGCCCGCACCATCGTGCGGAAAAAGGAGTATTTCTACAAAGAGCCCGACAGCACCGTCATCAGCCATGAGGAGAACGGAAAAAAACTCGATCCGGGCGATTACGACACCACCGAGATAGAACCGTTCTGGCCGCTATTCGACGACAAGAGTGCGGAACACTACGATCTCCGCGTATCGGGGACCGCGACCGTCGAGAACCGCCCCTGCATCATGCTCGAAGTGACCCCAAAAGGGAACGACCACCGCCATTTCAAGGGTAACGCCTATATCACCGCCGACACGAACGATCTGCTGATGATAGAGGGCAAGCCGGCCAAGACACACTGGGCGATGAAGGAGTTCTCGGTGAAGTACCTCTACGAGCCGGTCGCCGGCGGCTACTGTATGAAAAAGGGCTGGTTCACCGCCCGCGTTCATGTCTTCCTCGTCCGCCCCGACCGTCGCCATGTCTACGAAGTGACCGGTCGCGAAACAAAACCCCTGGTCAAGTGATATCAGGCACCTAAGATTTTTCTCCCCTTATCGGTGCCGCTTTTGTTGCTAATCATTTCTTAACCGGGTATTAACGGAAAACGAACTTACTCTTTACGAAAGAGGCGGGAGATGGACTGGAAAACGGTGATCTTCGAGGTCTGCGGCGGCCTCGGCCTGTTCCTCATGGGCATGCATATCCTCTCGGAAGGGATGCAGAAGGTCTCCGGCGACCGCCTCCGCAGAATACTCGGCTTCCTGACGCAGAACCGCTTTATGGCTATCTTCGTCGGCCTTTCCATCACCTCGGTCATCCAGTCGAGTTCGGCCACCACCGTCATGGCGGTCGGGTTCGTCAATGCGAGCCTACTGTCGCTCGAACAGGCGATCGGCGTCATCCTCGGCGCGAACATCGGCACCACGATCACCGGCTGGCTCGTGTCGCTGTCGATAGTACAGTATGCGATGGTCATCATCGCCGCCGGCGTTCTGCTGAAATTCATCGGGCGCAACGAAACGGTGCGCTACAGCGGCGAGGCGATATTCGGGCTCGGCATCCTGTTCCTCGGGATGAACCTCATGAGCGACGGTCTGGCCCCTTTGCGCGATGATAAGGAGTTCGTGGCCTTTTTCACCACGGTCGACGGCCTCACCTACTCCAGCGTGTTCATCGGGGTCTTTATCGGCACGGTGGCGACGGCCCTTGTCCAGTCGAGTTCGGCGACGCTCGGCATCATCATCGCGCTCGCCTCACAGGGGCTGCTCTCCTTCCCGGCCGCCATCGCGCTGGTGCTCGGCACCAATATAGGCACGACCGTCACGGCGCTGTTGGCGAGCATCGGGACCAATTACCACGCCAAACGGGCCGCCGCCGCGCATATCTTGTTCAATTTCTTCGGGGTCATCATCGTCCTCATCGTCTTCTACCCCTTCATTCGCATGGTCGACCTCTTTCTGCCGGGCGACCCGGACATGGTGATTCGGACCGCTGAAGAGGCGGCGAAATACGGTTTCGGCATCGGCGCCAAGCCGCTGGCCGGCGTCCATATCGCGCTCGCCCATTCCTTGTTCAACATCAGCAATGTCGTCATCTTCACCCCCCTCATCGCTTTCCTCGCCTTCGTCGTGAAGAAGATAGTTCCCGAACCGAAGGCGAAACTACCCAAGACACCGCATCAGTTCGCCCACATCCACTACGGCCTCATCGCGACCCCCGCACTGGGCATCATAGAATCGGAAAAGGAACTGTTCGCGATGGCCGAACGGGTCAAAAAGAACTCGAAGCGCATCCGTGACATTCTCGGCGGAAAACGGGAGGCGGGCGTAGCGGCCGAAAAGATAGAGAAGAACGAGGAACTCATCGACGAATACCGCATGGCGATCACCGAGTTCCTCCTGTCGCTGGCGCAACGGTCGCTGTCCCGCGAAGACGCGGCGAAGGTCGGCAATTACATCACCTGCGCCCATAATCTAGAAAAATACGCCGACTATGTCACCAATATGACCCGCGCCTACCTCAAGATGAAGAGCGACAACCTGATCCTCTCCGATGCGGCGCGCACCTCTCTGCAAGATATCGTCAATGACATCGAGGAGTTCTACGAGGCGACCATCGTCCCGCTGAGCGGTGTCGAGGTCGACGCGAAGAATTTCCTCTCCACGGCAACGACGCGTAAAAAGGAAATAAAGGATCGTATCCGCGCCGCGAAGATGGGCCATTTTCAGCGGCTTCAGGAGGGGACCTGCAGAGGAGAGGCTTCTATGTCCTACATCGATATACTCGTCAATGTCGACGGCATGGTCTCACAGGTCCACAACATCGCCGAGACGCTCACGCTCTCCAAATTCTCTGGTATCGCTTGAATACCGGTTCGAGGAATTAACCGTTTTTTAACAATCCTCCCCTTCCTTTTAGTTGCTAATCATTCCTTAACCGTGTATCAACGGAACGCTGACCATTATCTGACAGAAGAGTGGAGAGGCAGGTGGATTGGAAAACGATAGCGTTCGAGGTCTTCGGCGGACTTGGTCTGTTCCTGCTCGGCATGAAGATCATGTCGGAAGGCATGCAGAAGGTCGCGGGCGACCGGCTACGCAAGGTGCTCGGCTTCCTGACACAGAATCGCTTCATGGCGATACTGGTCGGCATGACGGTCACGGCGGTCATCCAGTCGAGTTCGGCCACCACCGTCATGACGGTCGGTTTTGTCAACGCGCAACTCATGACACTCACACAGGCTATCGGTGTCATCCTCGGCGCCAACATCGGCACCACGGTCACCGGCTGGCTGGTGTCGCTCGCGGTGGTCAAGTACGCGATGGTCATCATCGGCATCGGTGTCCTGTTGCGCTTCGCCGGTCATAATGAGACCGTGCGCTACAGCGGCGAAGCGATATCGGGACTCGGCCTGCTCTTCCTCGGAATGACCACGATGAGCGACGGGCTCGCCCCTTTGCGCGACAGCCCCGGGTTCGTCCATTTCTTCACCATGGTCGACGGGGTGACCTACCCCAGTATACTTCTGGGTGTCCTCATCGGCACGATGACCACCGTAGCGGTCCAGTCCAGTTCGGCCACCATCGGTATCGCCATCGCGCTGGCCACCCAAGGGCTTCTCACCTTTCCCGGCGCGGTCTCGCTGATACTGGGCGACAACATCGGCACCACCATCACGGCGCTGTTGGCAAGCATCGGCACCAACCACCACGCCAAACGGGCCGCCTTCGCTCATACGCTGTTCAATGTGTTCGGCGTTGTCATCATCCTGATCATTTTCTTCCCCTTCGTCGCGCTCGTGAACACCTTCATCCCGCAGGACGCCGACCTGACGATACGGACCGCCGAGGAGGCGACGCGCTACGGGATGGCGATCGGCACGAAACCGTTCATCGGCCCCCATGTCGCGATGGCGCATACCCTCTTCAATGTCACCAATGTCATCTTTTTCACACCGCTCATCGGCTTCCTCGCCTTTATGGTCAGGAAGATAGTGCCCGAACCGAAGGCTAAACCGTCAAAGGGGATCCGCCAGTTCGTCCACATTCATTACGGGCTGGTCGAAACGCCTGCTTTGGGCATCCTTGAGTCGGAAAAAGAACTCTACGCCATGGCCGAACGGGTCAAAAAGAACTCGAAGCGCATCCGCGACATACTCGGCGACAAACGCGACGCAGGCGTGGCGGCCGAGAAGATAGAGAAGAACGAGGAACTCATCGACGAATACCGCAAGGCGATCACCGAGTTCCTGCTGTCGCTCTCACAGCGGTCATTGTCGCGCGAGGACGCGGCGAAGGTCGGCAACTACATTACCTGCGCCCATAATCTCGAAAAATATGCCGACTATGTCACCAACATGACCCGCGCCTACCTTAAGATGAAGAGTGATAACCTTATCCTCTCCGATGCGGCGCGAAACTCTCTGTACGATATCGTGAGCGACATCGAGGAGTTCTACGAGGCGACCATCGTCCCGCTGAGCGGCGTCGAGGTCGATGCGAAGAATTTCCTCGCCACCGCCACGGCGCGTAAGAGGGAGATAAAGGACAGGGTGCGTGCCGCCAAGATGGGCCATTTCGAGCGGCTACAGGCGGGCACCTGCAAAGGAGAGGCGTCGATGGCCTATGTCGATATCCTCGTTAACATCGACGGCATGGTATCGCAGGTCCACAACATCGCCGAGACGCTCACCCTCACCAAGTTCTCGGGCATCGCGTAACGCCCCCGCTACTCCCCGTTGAACAGCGGCCAAAGATAGTAGAACCCGGCCGGTATCGAATCGCGTCCCGCAAGCGAGATGTTGACGAGGTGCGGGACCTTCATTCCCTCGGGGCGGACATTGTTGTTGTAGTAACTGTCGTTCGGGTAATAGGTGCGGCGGTAGACGACCACCCGCGCATCGGCGCCGACCCCCGCGACCTGTTTCGCTGCGACGGTCGCCTCATCAAGATAGCCGATGTCGTCGATGAGGCCCAGTTCCTTCGCCTTTCTCGGCAGGAAGACCGCCGCCATCCTGACCTCGTTCATCGCCGCCGCGCTCACCTTCCGGTGTTTGAGCACCTTGGCGTAGAAATCGGCCGCCAGTTCGTCGACGATGTTCTGGAAGAATGCTTTTTCCTCCGGCGTCGTCGGGGTGAACGGCGACCCGGCATCCTTCGCGTCGCCCGATTTGTCGACCTCGACCGAAACGCCGATCTTCTCCATGAGCCCGTGCAGTTTGGGACGCATGAAGACGACGCCGACCGAGCCGGTGACGGTGGAAGGGTGCGCGATGATGCGGTCGGCCGGCAGGGAAATGAAATAGCCACCGGAGGTCGCCATGTTCATCATCGCCACGACCACCTTCTTGCCCGACCGTTCCTTGAAGCGGAGTATCTCATGGTAGAGCATGTCGCTCGCCGTCACCGTGCCGCCCGGGGTGTCCACGACGAGCAGCACCCCCTTCACCGCGGCGTCGCCCTCGGCGAGCGCCAGTTGGGCGACGGTGTCCTGCACGACGCTCGGCAATGACCGCAGGAGCCCCTGCTCCGGCTGGTCGGTGATCATCCCCTGCACCCGGATGAGCGCTATTTTCTGCTTGCCGACGCCTTCAAGCGCGAATTCTTGGAACGGGTCGCTTCCGTCGCTGAAGAACTTCACCTGCGTCTGGAAACACCCCGTCAGGGTCAGTATCAAGAAAAAAGGGACGATCGACCATCGAAAATATCGCATGAACAGCCTCCGTGGGATGGGTCCGCCGGATCGCGACGGCCGGTCAGACCTCATTGTCACTTTTGTTCTTGACCAACTGCTTCGTCAGGTTGCGGATGCGCCGGTTGAGCACCTTGATGATGCCGATGGCGACCTCGTCGCGCTGCTTCATGATCTCGTAGAAATCGTCGCGGTCTATCTTGAGCAGGGTCACATCGCTCAGCGACACGACATCGGCCGACCGCGGCTGCGAATCGAGTATCGCCATCTCGCCGAAATAACCGCCCTGCCGGATGGTGTCTATCTTGCGGTCGCCCGACACAACATCGACCTCCCCCTTCACGATGATGAAAAGTTCCCGTCCCAACTCGCCCTCGTGGACGATATAGGTACCGCGATCCATCGCCACCTCCTCGATGACGAACGCGATGTCGGCGAGTACCTCGCCCGGGATGTCGCTGAACAACTCGACATTCTTGAGCGCAAGTACCTTTTCAACCGTTGTAAGCATGGGATCGCCCTCCCGTTGCGTCAAAGGTGATCTGATGGCCGGCGGCCTTGTACCACGCCGCGTAGCCCGAAACATTCTTGGCGCCGTCGCTGAGCAGGAAACTCACATCGTCGTCGGAGACCGGCGTACCGAGCCTCATCGCGGCGAACAGCGCCGATTCACGGACGAGCGGTGACGGATCGTACAGGAACAGCATGACCTTGTCACCCATCTCGACGACCTCCTCCACCGCGATGAGGTGGAGGGTCACCGCGCGCACCCAATCGTTGTCGTCGGTCAGGAATATCTCGAGGATGTGCTGGTATTCCGGGGTCTTTATCTTGAACGCGGCGAAGCCTTGCGCGAGTTTCTCCTGCTCGTCTATCGCTTCGATGAGCGGCACGAGCACGCGCCGGATATCCTTGTCGACGATGTTGTCCACCAGTTCGACCGCCGTTGACCGCTGCTCCTTCGAGACATAACGCTGAGAGATATTGAAATAGATGGAATCGAAGAGTTTCTGGCCGTACATGATGGAAAGGAGCGAGAATATCCGCTGGAGGCATGAAAGCAGTTTGGTGTCTATCACATCGGAAAGATAGGTCAGATCGGTTTTTGCCCGGATGGATGACTTGTAGTAAAGTTGCTGGAAATACAGGTAAAATTCGCGGAACAGGTGCCTTCGCAGGGTCTCCTGACTGATGAGGACATGATAGTCGGTGCGCATCATGATGCGCTTGAGGCTCTCGAGCAGGACATTGCGCAGTTCGTCCGACTTATCGCCCAGATTCTCCATGAGCACCGGGATGACCTCGCGCGACGATATCTCGCCGAGCATCTTGGCGACCGCCATCTTGAGTTCGAAGTTCTCGAGCGCGTTGTCGAGCACGCTCTTCGCCGGCTCGATGATGCGATCGCCGAAACCGGCCAGCGCCTTGGAGACCTCGAGACTCACCGGTTTGTCGAGCAGCATGAAGAACAGTTTGGGGATGAACACCTCGGACCGCATCTTGGTCGCCGCCTTGACCGCCTCGCGGCGCACCTGCGGATCGCGGTCGCTCAGGAACTCGAACACCTGCTGCTGCATGTTCTGCTGGCCGATCTCGCCGAGGATGTAGGCCGCCGCGACGCGCCGCTCGGGATCGGGCGATTCGGCCAACTGTTTGAGATACGGGGCCGCCGTCATGATGCCCGATATGCCGCAGTACTTGATGAGCGCGATGACGGCCGCCGAAAGTATCTGCAGGTTCGGACTCTCGAGGAAGGTCGCGATGTAGCGGTGCGACTTTTCCATCTGCATGTAGCCGTAGGTCAGTATGGCGTCCCTGAGCACCTCATCGTTCCCGCTCTTCATGAGTTTGAGTATCTCATAGGTGTAGAACCGGGACTCCATGGTCCGCAGGATACGCAATATCTTGGTCTTTATCTTGGGCGACACATCCTCGGAAAGGAGCGGCAGGAAATAGCGGCCGAGATAGAAATAGCGCCCCTTCTCTATCATGTCGAGCGCCATGAGCACCTCGTCGTCGTTCTCGGAGGTCATCGCCTCGACGATGATCGACTCTATCATGTTCTGGCGAACGGCGACATCCTCGTTGCCCAGCCGCTTCTTCTTGATATTGTCCTGCAGGACGAGCAGGTATTCCTTGCGGAGCAGGAGTATGGTGGTTATCCACGCCGCGCCGAATATGACGACGACGACGCTGATGAAGCGGTGATCGACCCCGAGGTAGGTCATCCCGTAGATGGCGAGGCCGGCGACACCGGCGATAAGCGGCTTGAGGATGCCGTCTATCACCGCCTTGGCGCGACTCCGGAACTTGGGATCGACCGGGATGTAGAGCAGTTGCACCGCCGCGTCGTTCACCGTGTAGCGGAAGGCGAAGTCGGAGGCGCGCGCCATCGTGATGAACCAGATGCCGGGGATGAGGAAGAACATCGCCGAGAAGCCGGTGATCATCGCGGGCAGTATCAGCAGACTCAGGAATATGCTCCAGCGCAGGAGCCATGAGGTCGCGATGAGTTGGAAGAACAGCGAGAAAAAGCCGCTCGCGAAGGCGTAGACCATGCCGAAGAAGCCCGCCAGTTCCTTTTCAGAGAAATGCTCCCGCGCCTCCATCTTGAACTGGTAATCCACGAAGTTCACGATGATGAAGGTGACGACGGTCACGAGAGCGATATAGCGGAAATAGGGCTGCGTGAAAAGACTTACCGGCGCATGTTTGGCGGTCTTCTGGACCGACCGTATCACGACGCTCCGCTGGAGTTTCGACTTGTAGGTCTCACCCATCCGGCGCACGAGATAGAGGCACAGCACCATGAAGAGCGCGTTGATGAAGAGGAGGTTCTCGACCTTGACCAGATGGACGAGCCATTTGACCGAATAACCGGCCACGAGACTCGCGATGATGCCGCCGATGCCTATGAAACTGAGTATCCGCTTCGCCTCGCGCGAATCGAGCAGTTCGTTGGTGAACGACCAGAATTGGAAGGTCATGAAGGCGCCGATGACCTCGACGAGGATGTAAAGTCCCGGATAACTGAACTGGAATCCGACATGGATGAGCCCGATGAAGACGACGGTGAGCGAAATGCTCAGGAACAGGATGGTACTGATGAGGGTATCGAGCCGGTAAAGCGAACTGCGCCGCGTGTAGAGCCAGGTGAGCATCGAGACGCTCGCGGCGACGAAGATGTACATGAGCGGCAGTTGCGAGACATCGTACCGTTTCAGGAACAGCGTATCGCGGACGATGCGGCCCTGCACATAGGTGGCGACGACGAGGAAATTGTACAGGAACAGCAGTCCGGCGCGGGTCTGCTCCTCCTCGCGGATATTGAACAGCCGGTAGATGAACTTCATGCCGCCCCTCCCGGAGCGCCGAAGCCGTTCTGGCGAAGCGCCTCGAACAGCACCACCGCGGCGGAACTCGACAGGTTGAGACTCCGCACCGCAAGATTGCTCATCGGGATATGGAAGGTGCGGTCGGCGTGGAGCGCGAGCACCTCCGGGTCTATCCCGCGCGACTCGTTGCCGAAAAGGAACCAGTCGCCCGACCGATACTGATGCCGGTCGTACCGGTGTTTGCCGCGCGTCGAAAAGAAATGGAGTCTTTCGGCCGGGACCTGCGCCACGATATCGTCAAGACTTTCCCACACCGTCAGGTCGATATCCTCCCAGTAGTCGAGACCGGCGCGACGGAGATGGTAGTCGTCGAGTTTGAAGCCCAGCGGCTTCACGAGGTGCAGTTTTCCCCCGGCGGCGAGTATGCTACGGCCCACATTGCCGGTGTTCGGCGGTATCTCGGGGCTGATGAGCACCAGATTGAACATCATTCCACCGTCACGCTCTTGGCGAGGTTCCGCGGCTGATCGACATCGGTCCCCTTGTTGACCGCGACATAGTAACTGAGCAGTTGCAGCGGCACGATATAGACGATCGGCTCCTGCCACTCCGACATCGGCGGCATCGGGATGACCGCCTCGGCGATCTCGCCTATGTCGTCCGATCCTTCGGTGGTAAGCGCCACGATGCGGCCGTCGCGGGCCGCAACTTCCTTGAGGTTGCTGAACATCTTCCCCGCCATCGGGTTGGCGGGCATCACGGCGACCACCGGCAGGTTGCGGTCAACGAGCGCCAGCGGCCCATGCTTGAGTTCGCCCGCCGGGTACCCCTCGGCGTGGATGTAGGATATCTCCTTGAGTTTGAGCGCACCTTCGAGCGCTATCGGGTAATTCATGCCACGCCCGAGGAACAGGAAGTCGCTCGACCGGTAAAGATCGTGCGCTATCTTCTCGATGCGCTCGCTCTCCTTCAGCACCGACTCGATGATCTCGGGCAGTTCGGCGAGCCCGCGGATGTGGACATGGACCGCGCTTTTGGGGAGATGCCCCTTCGCGATGCCGGCCTTGAGGGCGATGAGATAGAGCATCACCAACTGTGTCGTGAAAGCCTTGGTCGAGGCGACCCCTATCTCGGGCCCGGCGTAGGTGAACAGCGTCGTATCGGCCTCGCGCGCGACGGTCGAACCGACCACATTGCAGATCGCCAGCACCGGCACCTTGCGCTCCTTGGCGGCGCGCAGGGCGGCCAGCGTATCGGCCGTTTCGCCGCTCTGGCTTATCACGATGACGAGGTCGTCGGGGGTGACGATCGGGTCGCGGTAACGAAACTCGCTCGCGAGGTCCACTTCGCACGGGACGCGGGCAAGCCCCTCGATGTAGTATTTGCCGACCAGCGCCGCGTGCCACGAGGTGCCGCAGGCGACGATGAATATCTTTTTGCGCCCCTTGAAGAACCGAGAGTCATCATCGAAGAGCATGATGTCGGCCTGCGCCCGGTTCAGCCGTCCGCGCAGGGTGTCCATCACCGCCCGGTCCTGCTCGTGTATCTCCTTGAGCATGAAATGGCGATACCCGCCCTTCTCGGCCGCCCCGGCGCTCCAATCGATGTGGTGCAGTGCGCGTTCGACCTTTTTGAGTGAGCGGTCCATGACCATAACGCCGGTGCTCGTAAGGACCGCGATGTCGTCGTCCTCGAGAAATATAAAGTCGCGGGTGTGCGCAAGCACCGCCGGGATGTCGGAGGCGGCGAAGCCCCCTTCGGACGATACCGCGGCCACGAGCGGCGAGGAACGGCGCGCGAGGTATATCTCGCCCGGATGGTCCTCGTGAAGGATGGCGAGCGCGTAACTCCCCTCGATCATCGCCACCGCTTCGGCGAGCGCCTCGGGGAGGCTCCCTTTGTAAAAATGGTTGATGAGGTGGGCAATGACCTCGCTGTCGGTGTCGGAATAGAAGCCGGTCATCCCTTTGCCGGTCAGGTATTCGCGCAGTTCGAGGTAGTTCTCGATGATACCGTTGTGGACGAGCGCCGTTTTGCCCGACACATGAGGGTGGGCGTTTATCTCGGTCGGGCGGCCGTGGGTCGCCCAGCGGGTGTGACCGATGACGGCGTTCGACGACGGCGGCTCGCCGCAGACCTTCGCCTTGAGTTTATCGAGTTTGCCGGCGGCCCGTTCGATGAGGATGCGACCGTCGTGAAAAAAGGCGAGTCCTGCCGAATCGTAGCCGCGGTATTCAAGCCGCGAAAGCCCTTCGATGACCAGCGGTATCCCCTCGCCGGGTCCGGTGTAGGCCACGATGCCGCACATGAAAAGTCACCCTTATATTTACAAAAATAGCATTGGATTATACCTAAAGCGCGCCAGCAAGCAAAAATAAATTTTAGTGGAAAAGGTCACCCGATCCGGTCGGCCAATTTCTGGTAGTAGAGATGGGCCTTTTCGAGTTCTTCCGCACGGAACGGATCGAAGAGTTTCGACGAGGCGAACCGGTCCTTTTTGAGCAGGAGGACCGATATGAGGAACAGCAGATAGATATGGTTCTGAAAGGCGGGGGTCGCCGCTATGAGTTTGCCCAGTTTTTTGAAAAAGCCTTTGTGCCGGAGTTCGATGACGAACGACGCTTTTTCGTGGACGAAGCGGATGCGCTCCCCCTCGAAGGCGAAGACCGACAGTATCATCTCGCGCTCCTTGAACCAGTGCAGGTCGCGCGCCTCGTTCTCGTCGAACACGAGTTTCTGCGCCGAAAAAAGGTCGGTACCCTTGAAGCGGTCGAACAGCGAGGGGGAATAGAGCATGAGCCGCGCCGGCTCCATCGAACGGCGCTGGGCCACCGTCGTCTCCCCGTCACCCGACCGGACATGGTAGAGGAAAAAAAGATTGTAGAACTCCTGCCATCGCTTGAAGTTCGCGAAGTCCTCGCCGGTGAAATAAAAGGATTCTTTCTGGAATTCGAGCAGTTGCCGTTCTTCCTCGGCCGAAAGTGAGGAGAAGACCATCGTGTTCTGCGAAGAGGCCATGCGATCCCCTAGTAGGTGCGGGAAAATACCGTCTTGCCGCCGACGATGGTGCGGAACACCGCGCCGGTCACATGGAAGCCGTGGAACGGGGTGTTGCGGGAACGGGAAAGGAACATGTTCTTGTCTATCGTCCACTGGTAGTCGGGCGCGATGAGGGTGAGGTCGGCCCGTTTCCCTTCGGCGATGACGCCCCCCTCGATGCCCAGTATGCCGTACCCGGCGGTGAACAGTTCGACGAACCGATCGAAGGAAATGTGGCCGTCCTGCACCGTCTTGAGCAGGAGCGGCACCGCGGTCTCGAGCCCGACCATCCCCGACGGCGCGGTATTGAACTCGACATTCTTATCGCGTTCGTGGTGCGGCGCGTGGTCGGTCGCTATCGCGTCGATGGTGCCGTCCTTGAGCGCCGCGAGGAGCGCCTTACGGTCATCCTCAGAGCGGAGCGGCGGATTGACCTTGGTGTTGGTGTCGTACGAACCGACCGCCTCGTCGGTGAGCGTCAGGTAGTGCGGCGCCGTCTCGGCGGTCACCTTGACGCCGAGTTTCTTGAAGTGGGCGATCGTATCGACCGCCGCCTTGGTGGAAACATGACAGATATGGACCGGCAGGCCGAGATACTGGGCCATCAGGCACTCGCGCGCTACGACGATGGACTCGGCGACCGACGGTATCGGCGGCAGACCGTAGAGCGTCGAGAAGTAACTCTCGTTCATCTGGCCGCCCTTCGCGAGCGAAAGGTCCTCGGCGTGCGAAAGATAGGTCAGCCCGAAGGTGGCGGCGTACTGCATGACGCGGAGCAGGAGCGAACTGTCGCTTATCGGCTTGCCGTCGTCAGATATCGCCACCGCGCCAGCCTCTTTGAGTTCCCCGATGGGAGCCATGGTCTCGCCCTTGAGCCCTTTTGAGGCCGCCGCAACCGGGAACAGCCGCACGCCGTTCCCTTCGGTACGCGCCTTTTTCAGCTGGTATTCGATAGTACCGATGTTGTCGCACGAGGGACTCGTATTGGGCATCGTGCAGACCGCCGTAAAGCCACCGGCCGCCGCCGCTTCGAGCCCCGACACGATGTCCTCTTTGTACTCGAAGCCCGGATCGCGAAAGTGGACATGCATATCGATGAGCCCGGGGACGACCGACAGCCCGGACGCGTCTATCGCCTCGGCGCCGGCGGCGTTCATGTCGCCGGCCGCTATCTTCGTCACCACACCATCCTCGACGAGTATCGAGCCGACGAAACTCTTTCCGGCCCGCGGGTTAACTATTTTGCCGTTCCTGATGAGCGTTTTCATGAATTCGAACCTCCCAGAAGAAGATACAATACCGCCATGCGCACCGCCACGCCATTGGCCACCTGTTCGAGTATCACCGACCGGTCGCCGTCCATGATGTGGTCCTCTATCTCGACGCCGCGGTTCGCCGGCCCCGGGTGCATCACGATGGCGTCGGGCCTCGCGTGCGCGAGCAGTTTGTCGTCGAGGCAGAAGAACTTCGCGTACTCGCGGCGGTCGGGATACATGAGCCCGCTCTCGCGTTCTTCCTGTATGCGGAGCATCATCACCACATCGGCATCCTTGACCGCCTCTTTCGGGTCGTTCGTCACCGTGACGCCGAGTTTCTCGACATCGCGCGGCATCATCGTCGCCGGACCGGCGAGCACCACCTGTGAACCGGTCTTGGTGAGCAGGTGGATGTTCGAACGGGCGACGCGACTGTGGGAAATGTCGCCCAGAAGCGCTATTTTGAGCCCGTCGAGCCGCTTTTTCTTTTTCTGTATCGTGTACGCGTCGAGCAGGGCCTGCGTCGGGTGTTCGTGGAACCCGTCGCCGGCATTGACCACCGAACAGTCCATGATCTGGGCAAGCATGTGCGGCGTTCCCGATACCGCATGGCGTATCACCAGACAGTCGGGCGACATCGCCTGCAGGTTGAGCGCGGTGTCGGCGAGCGTTTCCCCCTTGGTGATCGCACTACCCGACACGGCGATGTTGTAGGTGTCGGCCGACAGCCGTTTTTCCGCCACCTCGAACGACATGCGGGTGCGGGTCGACGGCTCGGCGAAGAAATTGATGACGCTGATCCCCTTAAGCGTCGGCACCTTCTTTATCTGGCGCTGATTTATCTCCTCGAACGACACCGCCGTTTCGAGGATGTGGAGGATCTGGTCGCGGTTCAGGTTCTCAATGCCCAGCAGATGCTTCATGACCTATCGTCTCCTTTCTGTGAAAACTTACCGTTCGCCGACGACGACCTTGTCCTCGTCGTCGACCTCCTTGAGGAGCACCGCCACCGCCTCATCGCGCGTGGTCTGGACCGTCTTGCCGATGAAATCGGGCTGGATGGGAAGTTCGCGGTGGCCGCGATCCACGAGCGCCGCATACATGATGGACGCGGGACGACCGTAGTCCATGAGCGCATCTATCGCGGCGCGCACGGTGCGACCGGTGTAGAGCACATCATCCACGAGTACGATATTGGCACCGTCCACATCGAAGTTGAGGTTCGACGGACCGACCTCGGGACTCGCGAGGCCCTTGAAGAAATCGTCGCGGTAGAGCGCGATGTCTATGGTGCCCGACGCGACCTTGACCTTCTCAGCCCGCTCTATCTTGTCGAGTATCCGTTCGGCAATGTGGACGCCGCGCGTACGGATGCCGACGATGGCGACATGCGGCTTCGCCCCCACCCGTTCGATGATCTCGTGCACCATGCGGTTGAGCGTCTTTTCCATCTCCTCGGCGTTCATCACGACCTTGGTGACCTTAAGCCCCTTGCGTTTCATCGGTCGCTCCGTTCAGTTGAAGTATTTATTGATCTCTTCCCGTTTCGAGACCTCGATCTTCATGCGGTACACATGCATCATCTTGCCGAAGATCGCCACTGGCGCATCGTAAGAACACTTGATGGTCACCACGCTGCTCTCGTCCCGGGTGTAGAAGCAGTCCTGCCCCGTCTTCCGGACCCCGTACTCGATGAACGCGCTTGTCAGCATGGAGCGTACCGCCGCCTCGTCGTTCTTCTTGGTGGCGTAGGTGGCGATCCGTTCGATCTCCTTGGTGAACCAGTATTTGTCCCATTGCGGAGCGACGAACTGCCACGCGAACCAGACGATGATCGCGCCGATAAGGATCTTTACAGCATCGGACATGTGCATGGACGGTACCCTCCGTTCGGTATCGGGGCGTTGTAACAAAAAGCCGCAGCAATGTCAAACATTCAGGAGCGCCTCGAAAAGCGCCGCGCCCCGTGCTATCGCCTCGTCGGGCGGATAAAGGGCGGCGGTGTGGAGCGCCCGGGGCGGCTCGCCTTCCCGGCGGGTGCCGAGCCAGAAAAGGAGCGACGGCCACTTGGCGCAGAAGAACCCGAAATCCTCTCCCACCAGTTTGGTGTCCGACTCGACGAAACGGGTGCCGGTACGGGCACAGACCTCCCGGAACCGATCGACCAGAGCCCCGTCGCAGACCACCGGCAGGAACTCGCCGAGCGCCTCGATGCGATAGGTGCAACCGGCCTGCGCCGCCGCCGCCCGCGCCGTCTCCTCGATGACCGCCGCGCCGCGTTCCATCGTCGCGGGGTCGAGCGCCCGCATCGTGGCGTTCAGAACGCAGGAATCGGCGACGATGTTGCGCGCCGCACCGCCCGCGATACGGCCGACATGGAACAGGAAGGGGCGCATGGGATCGAGCGCCTTGGCAAGCGACGCGGGGGCCTGCTGGACGAACCGGGTCGCGGCGAACAGCGCGTCATGCGCCTTCTGCGGGAACGCGGCGTGTCCCGCCGTGCCGGTGAAGGTTATGTCCACCTCGCGCGGCATCGCGAACAGGACGCCGGTCCGCGTCGCCGCCTCGCCGAGCAGGTGCTCGTCGGTGACATGGAGCGCGAAGGCCGCCCGGACGGCGTATCCGTCGAAAAGTCCCGCCTCCAGCATCCGTTTTGCGCCACCCGCCCCCTCTTCGCCCGGCTGGAAGACGAACAGGACATTGCGATCGGGCCCGCGCGCGGCGACCCGCGCGACAAGCGCAGCGAGTACGGTCATGTGGACATCGTGGCCGCAGGCGTGCATGAGCCCGGGCCGTGTCGACACGACGGGGTGTACCGGGTCCTCGGTGAGCGGCAGGGCGTCCATATCGGCGCGGAACAGAAGGAAGGGCTCCCGCGTATCGGCGCCCCGGTACTCGACGATCAGCGCCGTCTCGAGACACCGGATGATGCGGAACCGGCGATCACCCGCGACGGTCGCGGTGACGAACCGTTCGAGGATGTCGCGCGTGGCGACCTCCTGAAAGGCGAGTTCAGGGTGCTCGTGCAATTCCTTTCGCAGGGCGCTGAGCGCGGCATCGATAGGCATGGCGTTCCTCCACCGATCATCGGGACCGTTGGCCGTACCATACCGTGAAACGGCCCGCGACACAAGAAAGATGGCGCGAATTCGTCACCGGAAGAAAAAATCTTTGCTTCCGTAGCAGATATCATTATCATCGGCGCTACCACAAACCTTCGCGGGGGAATCCACGCATGAGCAACCCGGAACAGAACGGCGGTAAACTGCCGGAAGCGGAACAGACGGACCGCAACTATCGCAGAAAGATGATCCTGAGTTTTTCGATCTTTTTTGTTTTTTTCGTTTTCTACATCGGCACGGCGGTCATCCAGACGCCGCAGTTCCGCGAACTGGCGTCGATACCGCTGCTGGGAATGCCTCTGGGACTCTTCCTGTCGCTGGGAGTCTTTCCCGTTTCGTGGTTGCTGATCGTCCTCTATTTCCGGTTGGGGAGGTAGCGCCATGATGAACTATCCGCTCGTATTCGGCTTCATCCTTTTCTTTGTCGCGGTCACCATCGTGGTGACATGGCTCACCCAGAAATCGACCAAGTCGGCTTCCGACTTCTATGTGGCCGGCAAGAAGGTCCCGTGGATACAGACCGGCATCGCGATGGTCGGCAGTTATCTCTCGGCCGCCAGTTTTCTCGGCTGCGCCGGAGACATCTCCATCTTCGGCGTCGACCGCATTTGGCTCTCGATCGGCTTTTTCGGCGGCTACATGGCGGTGCTTTTGCTCATCGCCGGGCCGCTGCGCAATGTCGGCAGTTACACCGTCGCCGACGCGATCTACCGCCGGTTCCCCGACCGCAAGATAAAACTGGTGGTCATGCTATCGACCGTCGCGATATCGACCTTCTATCTGGTACCGCAGATGCTCGGCGCGGGACTTCTGTTCGAACTCATCGTCGGCTGGGACTTCCTCGCGGTCACCATCGGCATCGGCGTTCTCATCAGTCTTTACATCATCTTCGGCGGGATGAAGGCGACGCTCTACAATCAGGTGATACAGGCGTTGTTCCTGTTCTTCACCATGGTCTTTATCACCGTGTTCGGCATGATCGTTTACTTCGATCTTTCGATGGCGAACCTGCTGGCGGCCCTGTCGCACATCATACCGCCCGGCATCGCGGGCAAGGACCCGGCGGTGGTCGAGGCGGTGAAGCAGGCCGCCTCCAGCGCCGCCGCCGTCGACACGGCGCGCCAGATGCTACCGAACGCCCCGTCGGCCATGACCATCGGCGTGCTCACACCCGACATCGTATCGCAGATCAGCACTGTGGTGGCGCTGATCTTCGGCACGGCGGGTCTGCCGCACATACTCATCATGTTCTACACGGTCAAAGACGCCGGCGCGGCCAAGAAGAGCGTGACGCTCTGCATCGTGGCGCTCGGCATATTCTATCTCTGCACCATCTTCCTCGGCTTCCTGCTGATGCCCGAGGTCTACCCTCAACTGGTCGAATGGATCGGCGCCGGCAAGATCGGGCTCGCCAAGAACATGGCGGTGCTCGAGATCAGCGGCAAACTGGGCGGCCAGTGGCTCATGGCGCTCGGTGCGGCCGGCTCGGTCGCGGCGATACTCTCCACCTCGGCGGGACTCATGATCACGGTCGCCTCGACCATCAGCCACGACCTCTACAAATCCTATATCAATCCGCAGGCAACCGAGAAGCAGGAACTGGGCATCGCCAAGATCACGACGGTCGTGATGTCGGCCATATCCATCTTCCTTGCGGTCCTGCTCAAGGGAGAGAATGTCGCGTGGCTGGTCGCGCTCGCCTTCGGCATAGCCGCCAGCGCCATATTCCCGGTGATGCTCGCCAACCTCTGGTGGAAGCGGCTCACCCGTCAGGGGGCGATCGCCGGCATGGTGACCGGGCTCACCGTCTCGATGCTCTTCATCGTCCTGCTCTTCATGGGGGTGCCCACCTTCCTCGGCCTGCCGACCGCCGGCGGCCCCGGGGTGTTCGGGGTGACCGCTTCGTTCGTCGCCCTCATCGTGACCACCTATCTGACCACGGACCGCGGTCCCGATGTCGAAGGGTTCTTCGCCACGGCGCACAAAGAGGACAAGTAACGCCGGACGCTACCCTATCCGCTCCGCTCCGCCCAGAAATGCCTGTTTGATCTGTTCCTGAAAATGATCGATCTCGGCGAAACTCTCCCGCAGGACCGCTTCGTCCATACGGCCGAACACCGACGGATCGATGAGATTGTCCGGTTCGCCGCCCCGTTCAACGGTCGCCGACTGGTTGGCGAGGCGCAGACGCAGGAGCGCGCCGAAGACGGCGAGCAGGTCCTGTGCGCGCGAGGCCGGCAGAAAACCCCGCTCCTGCAAAGCGACGATCCGATCCGCGGTGGCCGTCGCCGCGACGCCGTGACGCAGGGCGAAAAGCCGCGCGTAGTTCACCACCGGCATCATGGCCACCTTGAGATCGAGCATCCCCGCCTGTTCGGGGTCGCTCGACGACAGGATGAGATTCCCGAAAAGACGGAGCGGTGGCTTGAAGGAAAGCGCCTGCGACGCCAGATGGGCGAAAAGCGGCGGTCGACCCTCCAGCCGTTCGTCGAGGTGGGCCCGCAATGCCGCCACGCAGTCGAGCCCTCCCGTCACGCGGCGCAGATCGAGGAAGGTGCTGATGTCGAGCATCTCCTGCTCCTCCGCCCGGTCGGCCCAGCGCGAGAAGTAACCCTTCCAGACGCCGAGCGGCTGACACCAGCGCGGGTTATTGGCCATGATGCGTCCGCGGCAGGGCCGGTAGCCCGACCGTACGAGGTTCTCGCAGACCGCCGCGGCGATCGTGAGAAAATAGGTCTCCACGCGCGGATCCCCCGCGCCGGCGTCATCGTAAATGAGGGCGTTATCCTGATCGGTGAAAAGCGTCTGCTCCCAACGCCCCTGACTGCCCAGCGCGATGAAGGCGAACGGCACCGGCGGCTCGCCGAGTTCCCGCCGGGCGAACTCGATGAAACGGACGGTCGCCGCGTCGGTCACCGCGGTGACGGCGCGGACGATGGCCGACGGATCGGCGGCGGCGGCGAGCATGGCGCGGACCAGTTCGGGGCTCCGGCGGCACAGCGCGATGACCGCCCGTTCATCCTCGGCCCGCGCGATGTCGCGGGCAAGATCGTCGGCGAGCGTCGCGGGCAACCCCAGCAGCCGCTGCAGGACGCCGCTTGCGCGCGGCGGCGGCGGCGCATCCCCGGCGCGGCGCGCGATCACCACGAGGCCATCCTCCGCCCGCGACACAAGTTCCCGCACCTTAACGATGCAGGGCATCGTCGTACCATCGCGGCGATGCAGCGGGAACGATGCGTAACGATCGCCCTCCTCGGCGCGGCCATGGTCAAGTGTCGGAAATATCTCTTCCAAAGCCAGAAGCCGCAGTTCCCATTCGTCGCAGCCGATGAACTCCAGCATCACCGGATTGGCGTAGGAACAGACGCCGCCCCGGGCGAACAGCACGCCCTCGGCGGCCGCGTTCACCAGTGACCGGTATCGTTCCGATGTCTCGCGCAGACGCCGTTCCGCCTCGCGACGGCGGCGTTCAAGATCCACGCCGCCCCGCACCATGACCGCCAACAAGGCCAGCAGGACCAGCGCCGTCGCCGCCATCGCATAGACCAGCCGCCGCGTGAGCGCCGCGATCTCGGCGCGCACATCGTTGATATACAGGCCGGTGCCGATGACCCAGCCCCACGGCTCGAAGAGACGCAGATAGGATTCCTTCGCCTCGAGCCGCGACGGATCGTCCTTCCACTGCCAGACATAGTCGACATACCCTTCGCCCCGGTCGCGCGCCACCTTCGCGAACTCCGAGAAAATGGCCACCCCGCGCGGATCGGTGAAGCCCGACAGATCGGTGCCGTCGAGCTCGGCCCGGTAGGGATGCATGATCATGCGGGGCGAAAGGTCCTGCAGCCAGAAATAGTCCTTTTCCTCGCGACCGTAGCGCAGCGAACGGACGCTTTCCACCGCCTGACGCCGCGCCTCTTCGGGAGAGATCCGTCCGGCGCGCACCCGGCTCTCGGCGTCGGCGAGCATGCTCCAGACCGTCGCGGTGAGTTCTTTTATCGTTTCCCGCTTGCGTTCCAGCAGGTCGCGTTCGTAGCCCGGCAGGAAAAAGCCGAACAGCGCTATCAGTAGCAGCGTCAACGCGATGAGAGCCGGGAACGCCATCCACGCGATCAGACGCCGCCAACTGGGGTGAAGGGGCAGCGCCGCTGGCGACTGGACACCCGTCCCCTGCCCCGCGGGGCTATTGCGCCTCCGCGTAAAGAGCCGTTCGCGGAAGCGTTCCCAGTCGTCGACAGGCAGTTCGATGCCGGGACCGCCGGCGGCCGTGCCGTGGTGGTCCGACCCACCCGACACGAGGAGTCCGTGCTTTTCGATCGATGTCCGGAGCGGCTCGCGCGCCTCCGGTGAAACGCTGTGATGATAAAGTTCCACACCGTCCATGCCCGCCGCCGCCAATGCGGTCAGGCGCTCCGCGAACCGTGCGGGATCGGGGTCCGGCGAGAGCGGATGAGCCCAGAAGACCGCACCACCCGCGTGATGGACAGCACGGACGATGTCGGCGACCGGGCGGGGCGGTCGCTGTTGCTGATAGAGCGCCGGCACGGCGGCCGTACGCCGCTGGCGGCACTCATCGACCAGCGCGGTGAAACTTTCGTCCGTCCGGTCGAAGCCGTAACAAAGGAGATGTCGTTCGCCGTCACGCTCCGGCACCGTCAGTTCAACGCCGGCGATGAAGCCGACCCCGTGTTTGGCGCACGCCGCCTCGAACTGGTCGAGTCCCGCAAGCGTATCGTGATCGGTCAGCGCCGCGAAACGGACGTCGGACGCCGCGCAGGAACGAGCCAGTTCACGGGGGGAAAGCGTGCCGTCGCTGAACGACGAGTGACAGTGGAGATCGACACGCAGAGCACCCTTTCCCGACATGGACCCTCTCAGATGCAACTATCGGGACACCATACCCGAAAAGAGGGAACGACACAAGAAAGTCGGCGCGATCATTTCTTCGTCGTGTCCCTTTTCTTCGTTTCCTCGTGGTAGGACCAGATGAGATACGCCAACAGCGCGCTGAGACCGATGGCGAGAAGAGCGGCGAGCACGGTTGTGAAAAGTCCGGTGGCCGAGAACGCGATGTATATGCAGCCGACATCGGCGACGAGGAGCGCGACATAATCCCACGGGAAGCCTCTTTCGGGGAGATCGGAGGACACCTCGATGTTCAACTCCTTCACCGCCGGCCCCTCGTCGGGCCGTTTCTCCTGTGCCGCCAGTTCCTGTCGCGCCTTTTCCAACTCTTCGTGCAGTTTCTCCCGTTCGCTCCGCGCACGGTCCTCATCTTTCCTGTTCGCCTCCTCCGGCGGTGGCGCCGCCTCCGGCCGTACACTCTCCATGGTCTTGCGGTCGGGAAAGGCCACCTCATCGCGCCCCGTCTTCTCGAGCCGCTTGAGCGATTCGGCCACTATCCCCCGATCGCCGATGACCTTACGGATGACCATCGCCGCCTCGACCGGCGAACACCGGAACCACTCCTTCCACTCGTGCTTTCCCGCCGCCTCCAGTTCCCGACACGCCAGTTCCTTGTACCGTTGCGGATGATCGACGATGACCTCGTATTCAAGGACGAACGGCAGGCCTTCCTTGGTCCTGTTCAGTTCCTCCACCCGGGTCGCCGGCTGTTTGACCGAGAAACTTATCCTGCTCAGTTCGGGCGCGGAAGGATTGGAGACGACGAACACCCAGCCCTGGACCTTCATGCGTCACCTCCACTCCTCGGTGTAATGAACTTCCCTGAGATCGGCTAAAGACGATGATACCCTATGCGGGGAGTGAAGTCAATCGGTATCTCGGCCGGAAGGATTCACCAGCCGAGTATCTTCGTAAGGTCGTATTTCTCGGGATCGGGCAGATACTTTTTCGCCGCCGCGTGGTCGGCTGGCTTGAGAGAATGCATCGCGTCGAAGAGCATCCTGAAGTCGTCGGTCGTTATGTCCACCATGCGGGTCTTCACCTTGCCGTCGGCACCCGCGATGTCCTTGAGGTACAGCGGCCTCACGGCGCCGTCTTCCCCCACCACGACGATACAGCCGGTCGCCCCCTGCTCGAACAGCCGCTTCACGCCGACGCCGAGCGCGGTGCAGTACTCGAGATCGAACGCTATCGGCGTGTTGCACCGGATCTCGTAGCCGATCTCGACCGGTCGGCTCTTGACGCTGATGCCGAGCTCCTTGAGTTTCGCGCCGAGGAGCGCGTTGAATATGTGGGCCTTGCTGACATTGCCCAGTTCGGGGTGGCCGTGGTCGTCGAAGGTCAACTGGACACCGCAACTCTTTATCTCGTCATCGCTCATGAAGTGGAACACCCCCTCCGAGACCGCTATCGCGCCGTAGTTCATGCCGAGCAGTTTCCGCTTGACGATCGCGCCGACCATCATCCGTATCATCCGGTCGAAGGTCACCTCGACCTTCGTGAACATCTCGGGGATGATGATGATCGGATACTGGCACGCGTTCCCGATGCCCCACGCGAGATGCCCCGCTTCGCGCCCCATCATCGAGACGACGAACCAGTTGCCGCTCGTGCGGGCGTCCTCGTAGACCGTCATCGCGATACGCGTCCCCTCGTTCTGGGCGCTCCGGTAGCCGAAGGTCGGCAGTCTGCCGGGGAGCGGCAGATCGTTGTCTATCGTTTTGGGGACATGGATATTGCGCACCTGCACCTTCTGTTCGACAAGCCACTTGGTGAGCCGGTTGGCGGTGGACGCGGTGTCGTCACCGCCGACGGTCACGAGCAGTCTCACATCGTTCTTAACGAAAAAGTCGGCTTTGAACTCGGCGTCCTTCGGCTTGTGACGGCTCATCTTGAGGAAGGAGCCGCCGACGGTGAATATCCGGTCAGTGAGCAGATGATCCATCTCGACCGAGTCGGGCTTGTCGGTGAAAATGGTCTTGAAACCGTAGTTGATGCCGAGCACGCGCCAGCCGTCGTTCAAAAACGACTTCGACAGCGCGCCGACCACCGTGTTGATGCCGGGCGCCGGGCCGCCGGCGCACAGGACCGCGACCGTTCCTTTCGATGTCATGGGTTCGCCTCCGTTCGTGAAAGAGTTCCGTTCAACGCGCCCATGGTAGCGCGGAGATGAGAAAAAAGCAAATCGACCGTCCGCAGCAAGTACTGATGGCGGGGAAAGACCGGAGAGCGAGCGGGGAGGTCCCACTTGACAATCGTTCGTTATTCCACTAAACTCGGCTTGGTCCTTTAAGGGGTTCCTGTCCACTTGTAGGGGAGGCCGGCATGAGTTCCCGCTCTATTTCCGCCATGGTCATGACGATATTCGGCGCGATGACATGGTTCGTCATCTCTTCCTGCTCGCTTGAGGAGACCGCCGGGTATATCGCCGGCGATTACTGCGTCGAGGAAGGGCTGCGGGTCTGCGACGACAGTTTCACGGTCGTCCTCCTGTGCGTTTCGGACGGCACGACGCTTTTCTGGCAACCCGACGAGGAGTGCGCCAAGGGGTGTACCATGGATAGCGGCATCGGCGCCTGCATCGACCCGTCCCCCACCGACAAGGACTCCCCCGCCCTCCCTGAAAGCGATCCGGTCGTGACCGACGACACCGTCACGATGCCCGAGACCGAAACGGTGGTCGGAGACGACGCGACGATCGAGACCGAGGATGATATCGTCGTTCAGGACGATGCCGAGATAACGGACGACACCGGGACCACCGACGACGACACGGTGACCGATGACGGTACGGTGACTGATGACGGTACGGTGACCGATGACGGTGCCGTGACCGACGATGGGAACATCACCGACGATGCGGTCGTGACCGACGACGGCGCAGTCACCGACGAGGACGGGCTCATCACCGACGCAGACAATGCCCCGGTCACCTGCACCAACATCACGCTCCCCGGCACACTCGACAATGACGGGAGCAACGGATTTTTTGCATCATACACCCCCAACACCGGATCCACCGCCGATGACCAGTTCCAGTTCACCATTTATGACGAGAATTACCAGTTCGATATCGCCTATTCCCTGGGTGTCGGCGATAACGCCAACCTCAAGACCTGCAAATATTACGTCTTTGTCGGTGAGGATTGGAGCGGTAGCGCGTGGGGCAAACGGTTCCTCGCCGAGACGGGTACCATCACCCTTGTCGAGGATAGTGGCGGCTGCAGCGGTGGCGATGTGTACGCCGAGTTCGACAATGTGACCCTGCGCGAGATAACGGTCGACGGCGACGGGAACTCGACCTTCGTCCCGAACGGCGCCTGCCTCACACTGCCGACCCATGTCGAGATGCTCCTGACACCGGCCTGAATCTTGCGCCGTGCGGTAACGCACGCCCCCTTTTCTTGACATTTCATCCCCGTTGGGAAATGCTCGCGCCGGCATGAAAACTCACAGGAGTCATGGATATGTCACAGCCCCCGTTGCCGGCGACGATCGGCGTTGATATCGGATCGGTCAATGTCAAGGTCTGCCTGCTCGACGGAGATGCGGGGCCCCGCCACGCCGTCGTCGCGCACGAAGGCGACCTCGGTGCCGCGCTCGACGAGGCCTTCTCCCGCGTCGATCTGACCCGGAGCGCCGCACCGCTCGCGATGGCGACCGGCGGCACCGGCAGACAGCGGCTCGCGATACCCGATCTCATCGCTCCGCTCGCCATCGAGACCGCCCTTGCGGCCAAGGGACTCCGCCCGCGCGCCGTCGTCTCGATGGGAGGCGAGGATCTCGTGGTCTATGTGCTCGACCGCGAAGGTCGCATCCAGACCTGCTATGCGGGCAACAAGTGCGCGTCCGGCACCGGCGAGTTCTTCCGCCAGCAACTCGGGCGCATGGATCTCGCGATCGAGGACATCGACCGCGCCGCTGAAGGGGCAAAGGTCATCAAACTCTCGGCCCGCTGTTCGGTCTTCATGAAGTCCGACTGCACCCACCGGCTCAACAAGGGCGAGGCGACCCGCGGCGACATCGCGCTGTCGCTCTCGAAGGTGATGGCCGACAAGGTGGGAGAATTCCTCATCAAGGCCAAGATCCGCGAAGGACAGGTCGTGCTCATCGGCGGCGTCACGCAGAACCGGCATCTCATCGGTTTTCTGCGTGAGATGTGGTCGAAGGTCGAGTTCATCGTGCCTCTCGAGGCCTGCTGGTTCGAGGCATACGGTGCGGCGATAGCGGCCCGCGAACGGGGACGGGCACTCCCGGCCGCCGACCTCCTGCGACCGCGCGCGCAGAGCGAACACGGGCTGTATCGGCCGCTCGCGACCGCCCGGGATCAGGTGACCTATCACGCGGCCCGACACGGCGCGGTTCGGGCCGACCGTTCCTACATACTCGGCATCGACGGCGGATCGACGACGACCAAGGCGGCGCTCATCGACCGCGAGACGCTCGAACTGACGGCGGCCCACTACGGCCGCACCCACGGCGACCCGGTCGGCGCGCTCAAGGAATGTCTGCGCCGGATACGCGAACAGTGCGGAGGCGTCCGTCCCCGCATCACGCTCGCGGCGACCACCGGCTCATCGCGCGAACTGCTCGGGGTCTTTGTCGGCACCGACGGCGTCTACAACGAGATCGTCGCCCACGCGACCGGCACCGCCCATTTCGCCCCCGAGGTCGACACCATATTCGAGATCGGCGGACAGGATGCAAAGTATGTGTTGCTCAACAATGGCGTCCCGATAGACTACGCGATGAACGAGGCCTGCTCGGCCGGCACCGGATCGTTCCTCGAGGAATCGGCCGCGGGCGATCTCGACATCGGCCGCGCCGAGGATATCGGTCCCATCGCGCTTGAGGCGCAGGCGCCGCTCAAGTTCGGCGAACACTGTTCCGCCTTCATCAACAGCGACATCCGCAAGGCGATACAGGAAGGTTCGGAGCGCGCCGACATCGTCGCCGGGCTCGTGTTCTCCATCGTTTCGAACTATCTGAACCGCGTGGTGGGCAATCGCACCACCGGCGATCGCATCGCCCTGCAGGGAGGTGTCGCAAAGAACCCGGCGGTACCGCTCGCCTTTGCCCAACTGCTCGGCAAGCACATCACCGTGCCGCCCGACCCCGAACTCATGGGATCCTTCGGCGTCGCACGGCTCGCGCGGCGAAAGAACGAGGACGACCTGCTCCCGGAGGGTTCATTCGACCTCGACGCACTCATAGAGAAGGACATCGTGAGCCGGGGGGATTTCGTATGTCGCGCCTGTGATAACTACTGTACGATACGCAATCTCGAGGCAGGGGGAAAAAGGTACCCGTTCGGCGGCAGGTGCTCCAAATATACCGGCGCGCGGCGCCGCACCTCATTCGACGAGTCGAGCGTCACCGACCATATCGCATGGCGCACCGAACAGCACTTCTCGACGCAGGTCCCCGACCCCGCCTCACTCATCCGGCGTTCCCCCGCCGTCGTCGGCGTCCCGGTCGCCTTTTCGGTCCATTCGCTCTGGCCGTTCTATGCCCGCTTCTTCCACGAACTCGGCGTGCGTACGATGCTTTCCGAAAAGGTGCTCCCCGAGGGGGTCTACCGGCAGGAGAGCAACTACTGCTTTCCGGCCGAGATCGCCCATGGCGCGATACAGGATCTCATCGATCGCGGCGCCGGCTACCTGTTCCTGCCGCATTTCCGCGATATGCCCACGATGGAGGGAAAGACGGCGCAATCCTGCGTCTGCCCGCTCACGCAGGGGCTTCCCTACTATGCGAAACAGGCGTTCGGACTCGACGACGCGAAGGTCCTGCGCCCGGTCGTCTCGTTCAAGGAGGGCTGGGATGCGTGCCGCCCCGAATTCGAGGATGTCGCCGAAAAACTCGGGCTTCCCCGTTCGGCGGGAAGAAAGGCGTTCGACACGGCTATCGCTCATTATCGCGAATTCATGGCGGCCTACAAGAGGCGGGGACGCGAACTCATCGAGGAGATGCGCGCGAACCCCGACCGGCTCTATGTGGCCCTCCTCGGCAGACCCTACAACGCCTTCACCCGCGACGCCAACATGGGCATCCCCCGCAAATTCCTGTCGCGGGGCGTCACGGTGGTCCCGTTCGACCTCATATTCGACGACGGCGCCGAGATATTCCCCAACATGTACTGGTTCTACGGTCAGCAGGACATGAAGGCGGTGCGCGCGGTGCGCGACATCCCCAACCTCTATCTCGCGTGGATATCGAACTTCTCGTGCGCTCCCGATTCCTTCATGCTCCACTATGTCCGCTGGATGATGGGACGAAAACCCTATCTGGTGCTGGAGATAGACTCGCATACCGCCGACGCAGGGCTCGACACACGCATCGAAGCGTTCCTCGACATCGTCGAGAGTTACCGCCGCCACGCCCTTCCGGTCGAACTTCCCGCCCATGAACGCCGTTATCGGCTTGAGAACCGATCGGGCGAATTGGTGATACACGACGCGCGGACCGCCGAACAGCTCGACATCCGCCACCCGCGCGTGACACTCGTCTGGCCTTCGCTCGGCGATCTCGCGACCGAGATAACGGCCGCCGCGTCGCGCAAACAGGGGATCTACGCCGAACATCTGCCGGCCGCCGACAGTCATTCGACGCAGGTGGCCCGCAATGTCGCGTCGGGGAAGGAGTGCATCCCCGCCCTGCTCGTGCTCGGCACCGTACTCCAATTCCTCGAAAAACGATCGCCGCGCCGCCCCGACGAGGTGCTTCTCGTCTATGTACCCAGCACCACCGGCCCCTGCCGCACCGGTCAGTACCATGTGTTCTATGAACGGTTGTTCGAGGAACTGGGGTTCGAGAATGTGCTCATCCTCGCCGCCAACAGCGACAACTCCTACCGTGAGATCGGCATCAGTTTCTCCCGCGACATGTGGCGTGGCGTGGTCATATCAGACCATTTCACCGATGTTCGCACCGGCATCCGGCTTCTCGCGCAGGACCCAGCAGAGGGACTCCGCCTGTTCGACAAGGCATGGCGTGAAGTGGTCGATGCGATGGCGCGGGACGACCGGGCGCTCGACGCGGCGATCGAACGGGCGTCCCGCGAACTGGCCACGATACCGAAACGACGGTCGCTCGACGACATCCGGCGGGTGCTCATCGTCGGCGAGATCTATGTGCGACGCGACGATTTCTCGGTGAAGGAACTATTCGATCTGCTCATCGCCAACGACATCTTCCCCAAGGCGACCGGCATCACCGAATGGGTCCACTACACCGACTGGTCGCAACGCTACCTGCTCGGACGGGAGGTACGGCGTCGTGGGCCGCTCACCGTCATGCGCCCCGACTGGATCCGGCGACGCGCCACGCTCGTGGTAGAAGGGTGGTGGATGCACCGCGTCGAGGAGAAGATAAAGAAAGCGCTCTTCTTCACCGGACTCGTACCGCCGGCCCCCGACGATGTCGACGCGGCGCTCGGGTCCGGCGGCACGGAATTCGTATCGCCCGAACTGGAGAGCGAGGCGACCGTGTCACCCGCCGTCGCCGCCGTCGGCATGCGGGAAGGTTACGCAGGCATCGCCATCATCGCTCCCTTCGGCTGTCTCCCCGGCCGGCTCATCGAGGGGGTGTTCAGCCCGTGGGCCAAGTCACGCGGATATCCGGTCATAGCGCTCGAGAACGACGGTCAACCCTACCCTCCCAATACCATCGCACGACTTGAAGTGTTCTCGGCGAATGTGAACCGGTTCCCGCTCGACCGGGACCGGGCCGTCAGTAGATCTTCGTGACCGTCGTCCCGGGATAGTATCTCGACAGTATCTCGCGGTATTTCTTTCCTTTCTGTCCCAGCCCCACCGCGCCCATCTGACACATGCCGACCCCATGCCCCCACCCGGCTCCCTTGAACCGCCAGACCCCCTTCTCGTGATCGATGACGAACAGCGAACTCGGCAGGTCCTCGAGCAGGCGGCGCATCACCAGTTCACCATATACCGATCGTTCGCCCTTCTCGCCACCGATGAGCAGTTTCCAGACGCGCCCCGAAGAACCGCGTTCGACCGGTGTCAGTTCGAGTATGCGGCCGACACCGTACGAGGCGAGCAGTTCGTCCATCCGCTGATCGGTGAAGGTCCGTTCCCACCGGAACCGTTTATTCAGGGCGATGCCGCAATCGCCATCCTTTCCTTCGAGGAATTTCCGCACATCGGTCGCCCGGGTCAGGTCGAGTTTGGGGTGCATATCGGTGTCCCATACCCCGGTAAGATATTCCTGCTCGGCAGAGAACCAGACGGCGCGGTTGCTTTCGGTATGACCGCCGCAGGAGGACGAATAAGGCGCACGGGCCACATACAGGTCGCGATGCAGCAGTATCTCACCGCGCGTGGCATTGACCGCGTCCACGAATTTCTGCGGTATCTTCTGGTCGCCCCACTGGAGTTTCTGGCAGTGGACCTCCGAACAGATGTGGAACGGGTCGGCGGCGTGGCGTTTGCCGAGTTGCATGAAGATGTCGCTGCGGGCCGCGACCGCCTGCGCCTTGAGCGTCTCCAGCGGCGCCGACGCGAACATCTCGCCCGGCAGGATGCGGTACAGGAGTTTCTCGACATCCTCCTCAGCCACGAGCCCGATCGCCCCCTCCGCGGAGGCATACAGGAACAGAACGCTTTTCGCCGGGAACGAGAACGATCCGACCTTCAACGGGGCCGACGCGGTCAACCGCACGAAGCGATCGCAGGAGATGCGGGACGCGGGGCCTGCGACCGAAAGCGTCGCCTTCGAGGGGGAGGCAAGGACGGGGATGACAAGTATCCGGCGCGCCGGGAGGTCCTCGCGGAGCCTCTCCTGCGCGGCGGTCGCCGCCGCAAGGTCGAATGCCCCCGTGAGCGCCACATAGTATTCGCGATTGTCGATACGGCGGTCGCTGATGGAGAACAGACCACCGACGCTGAACAGTTCGACCGTCTTCCCCAGTTCTGCGGAGGTCTTTTCGAGTATGTCGCGGTAGCGCGCCAACTGTCCCTTGGTCAATTCTTCGACCGCGACGCGATATCGTACCTGCGCCGGGCCGTACGCGGCCGCCGTGACCTCGACCGTATCGCCGGCCGACCGCTGGGAACCGCAGGCGGCGCTGAACGATCCGGTGATCCGCACCGGCGCCGGGAGATCGGCGACATGCACCCGCACGAAGGGGACGCCGTCATGGAAATCGAACGACGCCGTGTGCAGATAGAGGAACTCGTCGTTCCCCCCTTCGACCGCCCACAGGATCGACAGGAGACTAAAAATCGACCACGGCAGGATCTTCCTTGACACCGAACGGCACCCCCAGATCAAGGTGATAAAAACTCCCTTCGTACAGGTAGGAATATATCTCGTAGAAACGGATGACCCGCTTCACATAGTTCCGCGTCTCATAATACGGGATAAGTTCGATGAAGGACATCGCGGGAAGCGTGCCGAACTGTCGGTACCACTGCGAGACCCTCTTGGGCCCTGCGTTGTAGGATGCCACCGCGAGCGCGATGTTCCCGTCGAAGCGCCGGAGCAGTTTCGAGAGGTACCACGCCCCCGCTTTGAGCGACTCATACGGGTTATAGGGATCGTTCACCTTGATGCCACCCTGCAACGCTATCTTCTGGAAGGTGCTCGGCATGATCTGCATGAGCCCGATGGCCCCCGCCCCGGACACCACCCAATCGCGATAGAAACTCTCGGCCCGCATGATGGCGTAGATGAGCGCCGGAGAGAGCGAGAACTCCTCCGACAGGCGCAGGACCGCGTCGACATGAGGCACCGGGTAGAGTATCTTCCAGTTGTCGACATCGCCGTACTGGGGCGCGAACCGCAGGGAATCCTTTATCGCGTCGTAGATGTTGTCGATGATACGGGCGTGCTTTTCAGCCGCCCAGTAGATCGGGAGGGCGAGTTGGCGCATCACGAAATGGGCCGCCGGATCGCCCGCCGCCCCCTTCCGACCGCCCGGAGGCGACAGGATGGCGCGGGCATAGCGTTCATAGAACAGGAGCCCGTCAAGGATGCGATGGCGTCCGTAGAAGGATAGGTTGCCGACCAGTTCGCCCGACCGGATGTCGGTCGGCGCCTTCTCCGCCGCAGTGACAAGCCGTTCATAGGGGTCGTCGTCGAAACTCCGGATCGATTCGCGCCAGCGGGTCCGCCGCTGGTCATTAGAGAAGGCCGGCGTCTTTTCGCGGGTCAATTTTCCGGTATCGCCGAGATGATAATAGAGAAAATCGTAGTAGGATATGAACTCCTTGACCGAACAGTCGCCCTCCTCGGGAAGCGCGCATTCGTGGTCCTTCGCGCCACTGAAAAGATAATAGTTGTGCAGTCGGTCGTAAAAGAGCGTCAGCGACTCCATGGTGGCGATCGCGTCGCCGGCGTTGAACCCCTTTTTCGTGACCTTCTGCGGCGCGAACAGGTAGTTGCCCCACAGGAGATAGGCGAAGAACTCCTTGCCCTCCATGAGATAGATAAGTCCGAGCCGGTAGAGGGACTGGTGGAAAAAGGGGCTCTGCGGGTTCTTGAAGACCGTTTCCTCGAGTATGGGACGCGCCGCCCCCGTGTCGAACGCCTCAATAAGCGACACCGCGGCGTGGAACAGGGCTCGCTCGCGTCGTTGCCCTGAAAGAGTGTTGGCGAGCCATATCAGATAATTCCCCGCCTCGGCCGGCGCCCCTTTCCACGAAAGGATGCGAAATTTCTCCCATCCGTAGGCGAACCGGCATTCATCGGTCCCGCATTTGGCGATCTCGCGGTCCATCACCGTTATCGCATCGGCGTACCGTTTTTTATCCATCAGGTAGCGGGCCGCCTCAAGCGAAACGGGATAGCCCATACCGGTTATCTGTTCGCAGTAGAATTCGTCGGCAAGCCCCTCGCGCCGCAGTATCGAGAACCAGCGGGGGAAGAGCGGCGTTCCCTCCGCCGGGACACCGTTCACCCGACGCAACGCAAGAAGGCGGTCACGGACCTGTTGGCGCTGGGCGGTGTGCTCCTTCTCCTCAAGAAAGGCGAGATAGTCGGCCAGAAGCGCCTCATTGGCCCCCTTCCCCTTCTCCTTGGCTATCAGGCGACTGAAGGCGGCCGATTCGTTCTTTCCGTCGCGGAGACAGGCGTCGTACCGTGAGGCGGCGTCGTTCCATTTGCGCTGAGCGAGAAGCATGTCGCCCTCGAGGCACCGGAGACGCCGTTCCCGGTAGAAAGCGGGGTGTTCGGTCGCTATCTTCTGAAGCGTGGCCGTCGCATCCTTCCAGCGCTTGGTCGAAAAGGCAGCGCGGAACGAGAGATACTGCATCAGGAGCGTGCGCCGCCTCTTTTCGGGCACATCCTTGAGCGCCGCCGGTATGTCGGCCTCACGGCCGGTACGGTAGAGGGCGAGCACCCGCCGGGTGTTCGCCGCCTCCTTTTCGCGGAACGAGACCCGCGGGAAGAACTCGAGATACGACTCCTCCTCGCCCGCTTCGTATGCCTCGTTGAGGCACTGCTCGGTCACCGGTTCTTTGTTGAGACAATCGGGAACGGCGGCCGCCAACGGGCCGACCACCATCAGGATGAATATGAAAAAGGGTACTCGCATCGCTCCGCCTCGCTTACTCCGTCGAAGTATAGCGAACCGGCATTCGATGTAAAAGAAATTTTTGATTTCGAAGCGAATATCTTCTCTATTCGTCGGGGATGATGACGGGGGTGACCTTCCAGATCTCGTCGGCGTACTGACGGATAGTGCGGTCGGAAGAGAATTTGCCGGACCGGGCGGTATTGAGTATCGAGCGCCGTGTCCACTCATCCTGGTCGAGGAAGAGCGCCGCCGCCTTTTCCTGCGTTTCGACATAAGAACGGTAGTCGGCGAGCAGGCAGTAGTGGTCGCTGTACAGCACGAGGTTCTGGAACAGGAACTGGAACACGCCCGGTTCGCCGGGGGTGAACCGATCGCCGTTCAACATATCGAGCACCTGCCGCAGTTCCGGGTCCTTATCGTAGTATTCGCGCGGGTTGTAGCCCCGCTTTTTGAGGTCCTTCACCTCGTGGGCCCGGAGACCGAAGATGAAGATGTTCTCCATCCCCACCTCTTCGGCCATCTCGACATTTGCACCGTCGAGCGTCCCGATGGTCAGCGCGCCGTTCAGCATGAACTTCATGTTGCCGGTGCCCGACGCTTCATAACCGGCGGTCGATATCTGCTCGGAAAGGTCGGTCGCGGGGATGATCTTCTCGGCGAGCGACACCGAATAGTTCTTGAGGAAGACCACCTTCAGCCGGTCGCCGACCTCCGGATCGTTGTTGATCGTCCGGCCGACCGAATTGATGAGTTTGATTATCAGTTTCGAGACCTGATAACCGGGGGCCGCCTTGCCGCCGAACAGCACGACGCGCGGCACCATATCGCGACCGGGATCGGCTTTGATGCGGTTATAGAGCGTTATGACATGAAGCACATTGAGCAGTTGACGCTTGTACTCGTGGAGCCGCTTGACCTGCACATCGAACAGAGCGGCGGGGTTCACCTCGACCCCGTACTCCTCCTTGATATGCCGTGCAAGATGCCGTTTGGCGAGAAGTTTGGCCTCGCGCCAGAGTTCACGGAACTCGGCCTGTTGCGCGTGCGGCTCTATCCGCCGCAGGTCCTCGAGATCGGTCACCCAGCGGTCCCCTATCCGCGCGGTGATGATATCGGAGAGGAACGGGTTGGCCTTCTTGAGCCAGCGGCGCGGCGTGATGCCGTTGGTCTTGTTGTTGAACAGTTCCGGCTCCCAGCGGCAGAAATCGCGGAAGATGTCGTTGCGCAGTATGTCGGTATGCAATTGCGAGACGCCGTTGACCGAATGGGAGCCGACGATCGCCAGATTCGCCATCCGCACCATCTTGGGGTCGCGGTCCTCGACGATGGACATCTGCGTTATCGCGTTGTCATCGAACCGCCCCATGTCGCGGAGCCCGTTGACGAACCGGCGGTTTATCTCGTAGATGATCTGCAGTTGGCGCGGCAGGAGCGGGCCGATGATATCGACATCCCATTTTTCGAGCGCCTCGGGCAGGATGGTATGGTTGGTGTAGGCGAAGGTCCGCCTGACGATGCCCCACGCATCGTCCCACTCGAGCCCCTCCTGATCCATCAGGATGCGCATCAGTTCCGGTATCGCGATGACCGGATGGGTGTCGTTGAGGTGAATGGCTATGCGTTCGGGGAGCTCGTGCAGGTCGTTCTGCGTCCGTTTGAAGTGATAGAGTATGTCCTGCAGCGTAGCCGAGACGAAGAAGTACTGCTGACGAAGACGCAGGAGTTTGCCGGCGAGCACATTGTCGTTGGGATAGAGCACCTTGGAGATGTTCTCCGACCGGTTCTTGTTCTCGACCGCCGCCATGTAATCGCCGCTGTTGAACGAGGCGAGATCGAACTCGGTGGCGGCGCGCGCCTGCCACAGCCGCAGGTTGTTGACCGTATTGTTGCGGTACCCCGGCACCGGCACATCGAACGCGAGCGCAAGGACATCCTCGCTGTCGACCCATTTGAAGCGTAACCGGCCCGTCGCGTCCTGTTCGGTCACCACGCGGCCGCCGAACTGCACGCGATACTCGAGGTGCGGACGGGCGATCTCCCACGGGCAACCGTAGCGGAGCCAGTTGTCGGGCAGTTCCACTTGCCAGCCGTTCTTGACCTCCTGCTTGAATATGCCGTACTCGTAGCGGATGCCGTACCCGTACGCCGGCAGGCCGACGGTCGCCATCGAATCGAGGAAACAGGCGGCGAGCCGACCCAGACCGCCGTTCCCGAGTCCCATGTCGGGCTCGAGTTCGCGGATATCCTCAAGGTTGTACCCCAACTGCATGAGGATGTCGGAACATTCCTGATAGTAGGCCATGTTGTTGAGGATATTACCGAGCAGGCGCCCCATGAGGAACTCCATGGAAAGGTAATACACCCGCTTGGCGCCCTGTTTGTTGTACTCGTACTGCGTGCGGAGCCATTTACGAATAAGTCGGTGCCGTATGGCGAAGGCGAGCGCGAAATAGATGTCGCGAGAATTGACGGTGGTGCGGTCCTTGACGAGCAGGTACTCTATCGCCTTCTCGAAGTCGGGCTTGAGGTCGCGCCCCAGCAGTTTCCCGTCGGTGAAAAAGATATTCCCGTTCTTCGCCGTCCCGTTCTGGGCCATAGCATCCTCCGTCGCGTCACATGATGGAACGCCGCTATCATAGCCATCCCTTCCCCTTTTTCCATTTTTAATGAGCATCTCCTTCTCTTTTTTCACTATTTTTTTTGTAAATGTCCGGAAGTTTGCTATATGCTTGCATCATTGTGGGAGCAAGGAAACGATGGGACCCATCATGAACAGCCGGGTGCTTTTCGTCGAGGATGAGGAGAATCTGCTCAACAGTATCTCATTCATTCTTGAGAACGAGGGGTTCACGGTCCACCGGTGCCGTTCGGGAGAGGAGGCGCTCGAGTCGGTCGAGCGCATCGCGCCCGATCTGGTGCTTCTTGATATAGTGCTTCCCGGTATGGACGGCTTCGAGGTGGCCGAACGGTTGCGCACCAACAAGGCGACCGAGCGGATATGCATCATCATGCTGACCGGACGAGCGGTCGAGGAGGAGATAATATCGGCGCTCGAACGAGCGGCCGACGACTACATCGTCAAGCCGGTCCGTCCCCGGATGCTCATCGCGCGCATCAATGCCGTCCTCCGCCGCAAGACCGCGCAGGCCCCCGAGATGGCCATCCTCTCTTTCGATTCCCTCACCGTGAACACCACCTCCCGTCAGGCCGACATCACCGGAGAGCCGCTTGCCCTCACCAAGACCGAATTCGACATCCTCGCCCTGCTCGCCCGCGCACCGGACACCGTGTTCTCGCGCAAACAGATCATCGAGGCGATACGCGGCGAGGACTATTTCGTCACGGACCGCTCCATAGATTTCCAGATCTTCGGCCTGCGCAAGAAACTCGGCCCCCACGCTCATCGGCTCGTCACGATACGCGGGATCGGCTACCAGTTCCGTTCCACCTGATCCGGCGCCCATGTTCGCCGGTACTCGCCTGAAAACGGCCCTGATCGTCGGTTCGCTCCTCGCGGGCATCATCCCTCTCGCGACCCTGACCCTCGCGGGCACCCGCATATTCGGCGAGGAACTTCGGGAGCAGGCCTTCAGCCAACTTGAATCGGTGCGCGATCTCAAGAAAAGTCGTATCGAGGAGACCCTGCGCCTTCTTCCCGCTCTCTCCTCCGACGAGATACGCCGCATCATGGCTGAACGCTCAGGGATGGGAGAGACCGGCGAGACCTATCTGGTGGGGGCGGACCGTGTCCCGCTGAGCGAACCTTACCTGCACGGCGGCCCGGCCGCATCGAAAGGTCCGCTCAAGATAGAGACCGAACCGGTCCTGCGGGCTCTTTCAGGTGAGACCGGCATACTGACCGCGATCGATTACCGCGGCAAACGGGTCCTGTCGGCGTATACGCCGGTATCGACCGGCGCCGAACGGTGGGCGCTCGTCGCCGAGATAGACAAACAGGAGATAGACCGGCGCATCAACGCGGCTCTCTATCGTTCCTTCCTCTTCGCCGCGATCGTTTCGGGCGCTCTCTTCATCCTGTTCGCGATACTGCTCTCCTCATTCATCGCGCGCGGTATCGGCTCGGTGGTCAGGGAACTCGAAGGTTTCCTGCACCGCATTCTGCGCGGGAACCTTGAGGATCGCGTCGAGGTGGCAAAGGTCCCGGCCGACCTCCGGAGCGTCATGGTGCAGGTCAACGCGCTCGCCGACGCATTCGTCGCCCAGACCGAAGAACGCCGAAAACTCGAGGATACCGTCGCCTTCAATCAGCGCATGGAGGCCATCGGGATGCTCACCGGCGGCGTCACCCACGACCTTAAGAACATTCTCGGTTATATGCTCGCCTATGCCGACCTCGTCCAGTCGACCCTGCCGCCCGGATCTGCCGCGAATGCTCATCTCGATGAGATATTCCGGGCGATCGATCGCGCCGAACGACTGGTGTCGCAGATAACGACCTTCAGCCGGCGCATGAAACGGGAGAAACAACCGGTCCGCGTCGCGGCGCTCATCGGCGAACTGACGCAGTTCCTTCAGGCGACCCTGCCGAAATTCATAACGATAAAGAAGGACATCGCCGATCCTGATATCCACATCATGGCCGATCCGGTCCTCCTGCACCAGATACTCATGAACCTTTGCACGAATGCCTTTCACGCAATGCAGGACACCGGCGGAACGCTCACCATATCGCTCGCGGCGGAACCGCCCGCAGTGACGGAAACGGACGCCGTCCCGCGGTTCCGCCTCACCGTCAGCGACACCGGCTGCGGCATGGACGAACACACCCGCGCCCACGCCTTCGACCCCTATTTCACCACCAAACCGCCCGGACAGGGTACCGGCATGGGGCTCGCCATCGTCGCAACGGCGGTCCGCAACCTGAACGGCACCGTCGAGATAGAAAGCGCCGTCGGCGCAGGCACCCGGATATCGATACTGCTCCCGCTCCTGCCCGACCCGGAACACGCCGGCGCCGAAAGACCGCAGGAAACGGCCGTGCCCGGCTCGGGCACCGTCCTGTTCGTTGACGACGAACCGCATTTCTGCGTCGCGGTCCGGCTCATGCTCGAACAGATCGGCTACGATGTCCTGACCTTCACCGACAGCCATCAGGCGCTCGCCGCGTTCCGCGAGAATCCCCTGCTCTACGATGTTGTCGTGAGCGACTACAATATCCCCGACATGAACGGGCTCGAACTCGCCCGGCGCATCAAGATGGTCCGCCCCCTCGTCCCGGTCATCATCGTGACCGGCTACAGCGGGTGGGACGATATACGCGAACCGTCGCAACTCGGCATCGACGCGGTGCTCTCCAAACCCTTCTCCCGGGCACAACTGTCAAGAACGCTCGCTGAGACCCTCGGCGGGATCACTGAGGGGAAAAGACCGCCGGCGGCGCCGAACACCCCCTGAAAAAGAACGGGCCCCGACACGCGGGGCCCGCAAAGATACGGTGAACGGTAGCGGGATCAGTAGTCTTCCATGCCGCCCATACCGCCCATGCCGCCGGGCATCACCGGGGCTGCGGCCTTCTTTTCGGGCTTGTCGACCACGACCACCTCGGTGGTGAGGAGCGTGGAGGATATTGAAGCGGCGTTCAGGAGCGCCTGCTTGGCGACCTTGGTCGGGTCGATGATGCCGCTCTTTATCATGTCCTTGTACTCGTCGGCCGCGGCGTCGTAGCCCCAGTTAAAATCCTTGTTCTCAAGTATCAGTCGGGTGACGATGGAACCTTCCTGACCGGCATTGATAGCGATCTGGCGGGCGGGCACCTCAAGCACCTTGCGCACGATGTCGAACCCCGCCTGCTCGTCCTTATCCAGTCCTTCTTTATGCTTCTCAAGACCGGTCGCCAGCCGCAGAAGCGCCACGCCGCCGCCGGGGATGATCCCCTCTTCGACCGCCGCGCGGGTCGCATGGAGCGCGTCGTCCACGCGGTCCTTCTTTTCCTTCATCTCGACCTCGGTGGCCGCGCCTACCTTGATGACCGCGACGCCGCCCGCCAGTTTCGCGAGCCGTTCCTGCAGTTTCTCCTTGTCGTATGACGAGGTCGTTTCCTCTATCTGGGCCTTTATCTGTTTGATGCGCGCGTCGATGTCCTTTTTCTTGCCGGCACCGTCGACGATGGTGGTGTTCTCCTTGTCGATGATGACCCGTTTCGCCTTACCGAGTTTGTCTATGGTCACCCCTTCGAGTTTGTGACCAAGTTCCTCGCTGATGAACTGACCGCCGGTCACGACCGCGATATCCTCGAGCATCGCCTTGCGGCGGTCGCCGAACCCGGGCGCCTTGACCGCGGCGATCTTGAGGATGCCGCGCAGTTTATTGACGACGAGCGTCGCGAGCGCCTCGCCCTCGACATCTTCCGAGATGATGAGAAGCGGTTTACCGGCGCGGGCGACCCCTTCGAGCAGGGGCACGATATCCTTGAGGTTGGTCACCTTCTTGTCGAACACGAGGATGTAGGGATCCTCGAGTTCGGCCTTCATCTTTTCGGCGTCGGTGACAAAATAAGGGGAGATGTAACCTTTATCGAACTGGAGCCCCTCGACCGTCTCGAGCGTGGTCTCCATCCCCTTCGCCTCCTCGACCGTGATGACTCCCTCTTTGCCGACCTTTTCCATCGCCTCGGCGATGATCTTGCCTATCTCCTTGTCATTGTTCGCCGACACGGTGCCGACCGACATGATGTCTTCGAACCCATTGATCTTCTTGGTCTTCTTGTCGAGTTCGGCGACGATCTGGGTGACCGCCTTGTCGATGCCGCGCTTGATGCCCATGGGGCTATAGCCGGCGATGATGTACTTGTAGCCCTCGCGGATGATGGCCTGCGCGAGCACCGTCGCGGTGGTGGTGCCGTCACCGGCGGTCTCTGAGGTCTTGTTGGCGACCTCTTTCACCAACTGGGCGCCGAGGTTCTCGACCTTATCCTCCAGCGATATCTCCTTGGCGACGGTGACGCCGTCCTTGGTTATCTTGGGTGCGCCGTAACTCTTCTCGATCACCACATTGCGCCCCTTGGGGCCGAGCGTGATCTTGACCGCGTTGGCAAGGGTGTCCACGCCACGCAGAATGGCCGTTTTCGCGTTGTGTTCAAAAAAGATCTCTTTCGCCATGACCTATTCCTCCTTAGTTACTTTTCAACGACCGCAAGGATGTCCTCGCCCCGCAGGATGAGGTACTCCTCGCCGTCTATCTTGACCTCGGTGCCGCTGTACTTGCCGAACAGCACGGTGTCGCCCGCCTTCACGCCGACCGGCTCTTTCTTGCCGTTGTCAAGGACCTTGCCGTCGCCCACGGCGACCACTTCGGCCTCTATCGGCTTCTCTTTAGCGGTGTCGGGGATGATGATGCCCCCCTTGGTCTTCTCTTCGCCCAATTTTCTCTTCACGATCACCCGATCGTTCAACGGTCTCAGTTTCATGGACACCTCCTTTGTCAAAATGAAAGTCCAAAGACGGGAAGGAGAATAAGCACCGTTCGGGACAAGTCAAGGGAATGAAAGCATTTTAAGAGAAAGCGCCAGACACACGAAACAATATCATGTGGTTATGGCACCAGAAATATATTCAGGAAAGATAGTCTTGTCCGGAACCGGATATTTCCGTCCTATTCTCAACAAGTTCCGTCACTTTTTTTATTGCGGTCTTAACTGAGTCCAACAGACCTTTTTTCTGCGCCACCCCGCACGCGATGGCGGTCGAGAAACGGCATCCGGTGCCGTGAACGGGCCGCTTGGTCGGCACGAGCATGACCGGCACCTCGCTCGACATCCCTTTATCCACCACCAGCACCGCCGCTTTTTCTCCCTCGAAAGTGCTCACCACCGCCGCACCGGTCACGCGGCCGACATCCTGCGCAAGGAGGGCCGGATCCGTCTGTGAGACACCGAGCGCCGACGCAATGGCTTTGAGTTCTCTGAGATTCGGCGTGATGACGACGCCGGGGCGCGATATGAAGCGAAGGAAAGCCGGAGAAATGGCGCTTTCCGACCGGGCGGCGGTCGGTCGCAGTATCGGGTCTATCACCACACAACGGCACCGCAGGAAGAGGATGTCCCCCACCTCATCGATCCACGCCTCATCGTCGACCGGTACAAGACCGACCTTCGCGACATCGAACCGGAACTCCTCGGCGAGCGACCCCACGGCGGACCGGATATAGGCCGGTTCGACGGGGCGCATCCCCGAAAAACGGAGCGAGTTCTGGACCGTCAGTACGGTCGGGACGGGAAGCGGGTGGAGGCCGAGGGAACGGGCCATGGCAACATCGGCCGTCAGTCCGGCGCCCCCGGTCGGATCGAGTCCGGCGAGCACCAGCAACGGGACGGTCATGCGATGTCGATGAAGTTGTTGACCTTGAGTTTGGTGAGGAAGTCGCGGATCGTGACGGGGCACGATTCGAACACCACCTTCTGGTTGCGGCGTTGGAGTTGTTTGGCGAGGAAGATTATCTTTCCGAGCGCCGTCGAGTCTATCAGGGTCGCATCCGAGCAGTCGAAATAGATGTTGCCGGTCAGGTCGCGGGCCTGTTCCTCCACCCGCTGGAAATAATCGCGCGAGGACATCCCCCGCAGGAGCGGCGGGACCTTGACCTCAAGACCTCTTTCGGTGAGTAGCGGATCCATGTTAACACACCTCCCGGATATTTTTTTGTTCTTCAACGGGAGCGACTCTAGCCACCCACAGAGTGAAAAGCAAATTTTTTACGACAACTTTTCCATACCGGCGTCAAGGCGACGCAACGCCTCGTCTTTACCTAAGATATGGGCTATCTCGATGCCACCGCCGGGGGTGAATTCCTTGCCCGACAACGCGACGCGGACCGGCCACAGGACGATGGCGTTCTTGACCCCGAGTTTTTCAACGAGTCCCATGAGCGCCGCGTGGATCGTCGCGTGGTCCCACTGTTCCGCCGGTATCGCCGCGAGAGCATCACGGGCCGCGCGGAGACTGGCAAGCGAGTTCTCAAAAGTGGTCTTCGACTTCTTGTGCAGGAAGAGTTCTTTCGAATAGGCGGGCAGGGCGTCTATGAAGTCGAGTTGGGGCGGGATGTCCGAAAGTTTCTCGGTCCGCTGGTGGAGCACCGCGGCAATGGCCGGGAGCGGCACATCCTCGCGCTTCACCGTCTTCCGGATGAAGGGGGTCGCTTTGGCGGTGAACTCTTCGGGGGTCAGGGCGCGCAGATATTCGCCGTTGAGCCACGCCAGTTTCACCGGATCGAATATCGCGGGCGATCTGGATATGCCCTCAATGGAAAAGGCCTCGATAAGTTCGGTAAGAGTGAACTTCTCGCGGTCGTTCCCCGGATTCCAACCGAGGAGCGCGAGATAATTGATGAGCGCCTCGTTGAGATAGCCTTTGTCGATGAAGTCCTGATAACTCGCGTCGCCGTCGCGCTTCGACAGTTTCTTCTGGGCGTCGCGCATCACCGGCGGGCAGTGGACATACTTCGGTATCTCCCAGCCGAACGCGGTGTAGAGCAGGTTGTACTTCGGCGACGAGGAGAGATATTCGATGCCGCGGATGACATGGGTGATGCCCATCAGGTGATCGTCCACCACATTGGCGAAGTTATAGGTCGGCAGGCCGTCCGATTTGAGGAGTACATTGTCGTCGAGCGTGGCGTTCTCCACGGTGATCTCGCCGAAGACCTCGTCTTTGAAGGTCGTCATACCCTCGTCGGGGATCCGCTGGCGGATGACCCACGGTCTCCCTCCGGCGATGAATTCTTCGCGCTTTTCGCGCGACAGGGTGCGGCAGTGGCCGTCGTATTTCGGCTGTTTTCCTTCCGCCTCCTGCCGTTTCCTCATCATATCAAGTCGTTCCTTGTCGCAGAAGCAGTAGTAGGCGTGGCCGCTCTCGACCAGTTTGTCGGCATATTCCCGGTATATCGGCTTGCGCTCGCTCTGTATGTAGGGACCGCACGGGCCGCCCACATCGGGACCTTCGTCCCACAGGAGACCGACCTGCCGCAGGGTGTGATAGATGATGTCGACCGCTCCCGCGACCTCGCGTTCCTGATCGGTGTCCTCTACCCGGAGGATGAAGACGCCGTTATGTTTTTTCGCCAGCAGATAGGCGTACAGGGCGGTCCTCAGGTTGCCGACATGCATGTAGCCGGTCGGACTCGGGGCGAAACGGGTGCGTACGGTCATGTCTCATCTCCGTCGTCTTCGGGTCCATACTCTTCGCCGTTCCCCTCCCCGTCCTCCGATGCGTTCCGCCGCAAGGTCTTTACGGCAAGGGCGATGTTCGCCGCGAACAGCACCAGAAGCAACGCCCACATGAAGACAGGGAAGAGGTCGGTGCGCGGTTCGATGCCCGCCCGCAGGAGCCACCCCTTCTCCGCCATCGTTATCCCGTAGTTCTTCTCGAAGAATGTCGCGAAGCGTTTCGCCCCGCGGTCGGTCTGAAAGCCGTAGGCGCGCCCCCGGATGGTGACCACGGTCCCGCCGAGATTCTCCTCTTCGCCATCCTTTTCCTCCGGCATCGCCTCGACCGCCACGAAATACGGCGAACCCAGCAAATAGTAGATCATGAACTTTTTCTTCGAGAACCCCTCCTCAATGACGCCACCCTGCACCGAACGGATGCCCCGTATCGTGACATAGTCACCATCGGAAAGGGTCGCGAGCGCCGCCCCGTTCGGCTCAAGGGCGGTCCCCAACTCGATGGGGGCGGTATCGTGGAAATAAAAGAGCGCTTCGCCGAAATAGGTGTAGAGCCCGTACAAGAGGACCACCGAGGAAAGGACGAACAGGTAAAGGTTCTTCGCACCCAATACGAAACGGACCGGCAGTCTCATGCGATCACCTCCGCTCCAAAAGCACGGCCGCCTGCGCGGCGACACCCTCACCGCGTCCGGTGAAGCCGAGTTTCTCGCTCGTTTTTCCCTTGACCATGACCGCATCCTCCGGCACGCCGAGCAGGCCCGCGAGCGACGCCCGTATCGCCGCACGGTGCGGCAGTATCTTCGGTTCTTCACAGACGATGACCGCATCGCAGTTCACCACGCGCCAGCCGGCGTCACGCAGCCGACGCATCGCCTCATCGAACAGAAGGGTGCTTCGTACCCCCTTGTAGCGCGGGTCGCTGTCGGGGAACAGTTCACCTATGTCGCCGACGCCGGCGGCGCCGAGCGCCGCATCGATCACCGCGTGGAGGAGCACATCGGCGTCCGAATGGCCGAGCAGGCCGCGTTCGTGGGGGATCTCGACACCACCCAGATAGAGGGGGCGCCCCTCGACGAAACGGTGCACATCGAAACCGATGCCGATCCTGAACGACATGATCAACCTCCGAGCCCGGTGGGGATAAGCAGTATGAACGAAATGGCGAGGTACAGGATAAAAACGAGCGCCGCGCGGACCGGCGAAAGGTCGGTGAGTACCCGCACCCCTTTGACGAGCAGGGCCATGCGCCAGAGAAAGGCAACGATCCAGCCGATGACCGGGATGCCGTAAAGCAGGTCGACCACGGCGGTGAACCCGACGAGCCGGTAGAAATGGTGGAGCTGCGCCCGGGCGCCGAACAGTATCGAGAACCCGAAGAGTATGAAGGCGGCCACGATGATGTTGACGACCGGGGAAAGGAAAACCTGCGCCACGATGTCGGCGGTGCCCATGCCGCTCATCAGGTCAAGGAACTGCGCCGGCACGAAGGTCTCGACGATCGGACGGTGATGCCGGATGATCCAGAGCACCCAGAAAAGGTTCAACGCCGCACCACCGATACTGAAAAGGATCCCGTACAACGGGATGAATCGGGGCCCCGCCGCCTCTTTCATGTCGGTGAAAAATCGTTCGGGCGCCGTGATGATATCGCGGGTGGTCTGGTACAGCGCGTCGGCAAACCCGAGTTCCGCCATCCGGTCCCACGCCACGCCGGAGAGCGGCCGCGGCGGGGCAAGCATCTCCTCGAACGGCTCCTGATCGTCCCGTTCATCCTCGCTCTCCCCCTCACCTTCGCGCCACCGCCGCGTCAAGCCGCCGGGGGATACGGGCGTTTCGGCCGGCCCGCTGTTCTTCTCCTCCAGGAGAATGTCTTTTTCATCCTTCAACGGGTCACCGACCTTGATGATGACACCGCAGTGTTTGCACTGGTGAGGCCCCGGCATGGGGACCGATAGAAGCGAATCGCAACGGGGGCAGGTGGTTATCACGGCAGATCTCCGGGAAAGAGAGCGATCATAGATCCGATATGGGCAGAGTTCGTCGGCGGCATGAGGTCCTTATGGCTTGCAATACTTTTCTCCGTCAGTGTGGTAATAGCAATCGCCCGTGCACTCTATCACCGGATTGGAGTCGCAATCGGCGGGACAACCGTCGGGGTACGCCGCGGGCGGGTCCGACACCTTGCACTGACTGCATTCGGGTAGCATGGAGGAGGTCCCACAGAGCGGGTATGGGTCGTGCATCACGAAGGGCGGATCCTCCCAACCCTGCGTACAGACGCAGGTGGCGACGCCACCAGGATATTGGCAGGAGCCGTAACTCTTCGGGCAGATGAGCCCACCGGTCTGCCCACAGGTCGCGTAGCAGTCCTTTTCGCAGGTGCCGTTGCCGTCCTGATCCTGATAGCCGCTTGCGCACTGGAGACAGGTGGTGCCGGTATAGCCGGTGAAGCAGGTGCAGAGCGGCACGCCGGTCCCGTCGGAACAAGTACCGTGTCCGTTACAGTAATTGACGGGACAAGGCTGATTGGGGACACAGTCGTTCCCTATCTTCGTGAAGCCTGACAGACACTGGTCGCAATTGACGCCGGTATAGCCGTCGTCACAGACGCAGGTCGCGGTGCCGCCCGCATCGTCGCAGTGGGAGTGGAGCGCGCAGGAGGGATTCGCGAAGGCACAGGTCGGCTCGCAGGTGCCGTTGTTGTCGTTGTCCTGATAGTTCGTATCGGTGCAGGTGCATTTCGCGGTCCCGGTCGAATCGTCACAGGTGCCGCCGGTACAGGTGAGGTTCGCCTTCGTGCAGGTCGGCAGACAGGTCCCGTTCTCGTCGTTGTCCTGATAATCGGCGACCGGGTCGCAGATGCACTCAGGCATACCGGAGGAATCGTCGCATTTGTCGTGCGTCGCCGTACCGCAGTTGAGCCCCGAGTTCGCGCAATTCACCAGACAGATATTGTCGCCGTCCTTATCCTGATACCCCTCGTAACACTGGCAGACCGCCACACCGCCCTCGACCTTGCAGGAGCCATGGCCGCCGCAAGTGACCCCGGAACAGAGCGCGGCATCATCCGCATCGACATCGGCATCGGTCACGGTATCGGGTGTCTCATCACCCTCCCCCTCCGGTTGATCATCATCGACCGTCAAGCCGTCCACCTCCGGTCCCTCTTCCTCGGTGGTCTCGTCGGGCGTTTCGTCGGTGTTCTCGCCATCGTCACCGGCAGGAAGATCGGCATCGGTCATCTTATCGGTGTCGCCGCCGCCGCCGTTATTCACGCACTCACCGCCGATGCAGGAATAGCCGTCCTCGCAGTCGAACGCCGTGATACAGCCGCCCGAAACCGGGTCTTCCGTACTGCAGGAATATATGAGCGCCGCCATCACCATGACCGCGAGGGCCGTCAACAGGGTCGCCGTTGTCCGCATCATCCTTCCTCCACGCGCTGTCGTTTCAGTGCCGGGAACGATGGCTATGGTAACACGGCGTTTCGTTTTTGCAAGAGGTTTTTAGCGAAAAACGGCTTTTCTTGAATAATCGGCCCGATTACATAGAATGCCCTCCGTCCGTTCTTTCCGCAATGAGGAGTGTGTAATGGTATTCCGCATCGAAGTGGGCCTGCGCGGCGATCTCAAGGATCCCCACGGCAGGATGATACAGCGGCGGCTGAAGAGCGATCTCGGCATCAACTCGGTCACCGAGATCCGCGTGTTCAAGGTCTATCTCGTCGCCGTCGAGAAGGCCGACGAATCCAAGGTGCGCCGCTTCATGAACGAAGTGCTCACCGACCCCATCACCGAGGTGGCCCATCTCGACGAAGACCTCACCGAGGCGTTCGATTTCGATTGGCTCATCGAGGTCGGGTTCCTCCCCGGCGTGACCGACAACGAGGGACGGACCGCCCGCTGGGCCTTCAATGCGCTGTTCCCCGGGCTGGCGGGAGAAGGTGACGCCGTCTATGCCGGGCGCAAATACCTCGTGCGCGGAACGGCGAACGCGAAGGATATCGAACGGTGCGCCACCGGCCTGCTGTGCAACAAACTCATCCAACGCTACAAATTCATCGGACGGAGCGGCTGGGACAAGGGCGAACGGATGGGCGCGGCCATACCGGCCGTCACCGGGACCGACCGGCCCGAGGTGCGACTCCTGCCACTCGAGATCGCCGACGAGGCGCTCGAAAAACTTTCCAAAGAGCGGGTGCTCGCACTCTCGCTCGAAGAGATGAAAGCGGCGCAGGCCTACTATCGCCGCCCGCGCACCCAGAGCAAACGGAAGGAACTCGGATTCCCCGAACTGCCGACCGATTGCGAGATCGAGATCATCGCCCAGACATGGTCCGAACACTGCAAACACAAGATATTCAACGCCGAGATATTCTACACCGACGCGACCTCGAACACCGCGTTCAAGGTCGACTCGCTCTTCAAGAGTTACATCAAGAAGACCACCGAGGATCTCCGGCCCGCCCTCCCGTGGCTCCGGTCGGTCTTCGACGATAACGCGGGGGTCATCGAGATAGACGAAGGGACGCTGCTCGCCGTCAAGGTGGAGACCCACAACAGCCCCTCGGCGCTCGACCCGTACGGCGGGGCGCTGACCGGCATCGTCGGCGTCAACCGCGACATCATCGGGTGCGGCATGGGGGCCAAGCCGATATTCAACACCGATGTGTTCTGCTTCGCCTCCCCCTTCTACGGCGGCGAATTGCCGGGGCCGAACCTCCTGCACCCGGCGCGCATATTCCGCGGCGTCCATCAGGGGGTCCGCGACGGCGGCAACGAATCGGGCATCCCGGTGGTCAACGGCAGCATCTTCTTCGACAACCGCTTCATCGGCAAGCCGCTTGTGTTCTGCGGCACCGGCGGGCTCATGCCGGCCGAGGTCGCCGGCAAGCCGTCGTGGAAAAAAGAGTCGCGCCCGGGCGATCTCATCGTAATGACGGGCGGCCGCGTCGGCAAGGACGGCATCCACGGCGCGACCTTCAGTTCGGAGGAACTGCACCCCGGGAGCCCCGTCACCGCGGTCCAGATCGGCGACCCAATCGTGCAGAAACGGATGACCGACTTCATCATCGAGGCCCGCGACAGGGGACTCTACAGCGCGATAACCGACAACGGCGCCGGCGGGCTGTCCAGTTCGATAGGCGAGATGGCGACGGCGACCGGCGGCGCGCGGGTGTATCTCGACCGGGTGCCGCTCAAGTATCAGGGCCTCCAACCGTGGGAGATATTCCTTTCGGAGGCGCAGGAACGGATGACGCTCGCCATCCGGCCCGAAAAACTCGACGAGTTGCGCCGCCTCGCGGCGATACACGAGGTCGAGATAAGCGCCATAGGCGAATTCACCGATAGCGGCCTGCTGGAGGTCTATTACGAAAAGACACCCGTGGCGCTCCTCGACATGGATTTCCTTCACAACGGCGTGCCGAAGATGAAACTGGAAGCGCTCTGGACCCGTAAGGAAAGCAACCACTGGGAACTCCCCGTCTACGACGATCTCAACGCCATCATGATAGACATGATAGAGCGACTCAACATCGCCAGCAAAGAGGAGTGGGTCCGCCAGTACGACCACGAGGTGCAGGGCCGTTCCGCCGGGAAGCCGTTCGTGGGCGCCTTCAACGACGGTCCGGCCGACGCCGCGGTCATCCGGCTTTCCCCCTTCCGCCGCGCCGCCTGCGTCGTGTCGCACGGCATCAAACCCACCTTCAGCGACATAGACCCATACTGGATGGCCGCGTCGGTCGTCGACGAGGCGGTGCGCAACGCCGTCGCGGTCGGCGGCGATCCCGACCTGCTCGCGGGGCTCGACAACTTCTGCTGGCCCGACCCGGTATACCACGAGGAGAAGAACCCCGACGGCAAGGAAAAACTCGCGGCGCTCGTCCGCGCCAACATGGCGCTCCGCGACCTCTGTCTCCCCTACCGCATCCCGCTCATCTCCGGCAAGGACAGCATGAAGAACGACTACGGGAGCGGCAAGGATAAGATATCGGTCCCGCCGACGCTCCTGTTCACGCTCGTGTCCCGCATGGAGGATGTCGAGCGGATGGTGACTATGGACCTCAAGAACCCCGGCGACCTCATCTACCTCGTCGGCGCGACCGCCGACGAGATGGGCGCGTCCGAATATTTCGCCTACCACGGCATCCGCGCCTGCGGCTACGCTCCGAAGGTGCGTCCGGCCGAGTTCATGGACGCCTACCGGAAATTGCACGCCGCCATGAAGGAGGGTCTCGTCGCCTCAGCACACGACCTTTCTGACGGCGGGCTCGCGGTGGCGGTCGCCGAATCGGCCTTCGCCGGCGGACTCGGTGTCAAGATAGACCTGACCAAGGTGCCGCGCAAGGGCTTCATCGAACGCGACGACTTCGTGCTGTTCTCCGAATCGAACGGTCGCCTGCTCGTGTCGGTGTCTCCTGCCTACCGCGAGCAATTCGAACAGGTCATGACGGGGAGCGAATGCGCCCTCATCGGCGAGGCGAACGACTCGGGCTTTCTGAAGGTGAACGGGACCGCCGGCCGGACGCTCATCAGTCTCCCGTGCGAGGAGTTGTGGCGCCGATGGAAGTCGCCTCTTGAGAAACTGAAGTAACGGGGATACCCATGGGCAAGGCACAGGTACTCATCTTAAGCGGCTACGGCGTCAACTGCGAGGTCGAGACTGGCTGGGCGTTCGAAAAGGCCGGGGCCGACCGTGTGACGATAGCGCATATCAACCGGGCCATAGCGGGCGAGGTGTCGCTCGACGATTTTCAGGTACTCGTCTTCCCCGGCGGCTTCTCGTTCGGCGACCATATCGCGTCGGGCCGCGTGCTCGGGGTCAAGGTCAAACAGGAACTGGGCCCGCGCCTTACCGAGTTCGTCCGGTCGGGGCGGCTGGTGCTCGGCATCTGCAACGGGTTCCAGGTGCTCGTCAAGACGGGGCTCCTTCCCGGCGATGACGAACAGGTGTTCGCCCCGCAGAAGGTGACGCTCGCCCACAACGACTCGGCCCGCTACGAGGATCGCTGGGTGATCCTGAAGGCCAATCCGAAAAGCCGCTCGCCCTTCCTGCGCGATGTCGGCACCATCGCCTGCGCGGTCCGCCACGGCGAGGGCAAATTCCTCGCGCTCGACAACGAGATGGCGCGGATGAAGGCACACAACATGATCGCCTTCCAGTATGTCGATAAAAAAGGCGTCCCGACACAGGAATACCCGAAGAACCCGAACGGCTCCGAACAGGCGATAGCGGGCATCACCAACAAGCGCGGCAACATCCTCGGGCTCATGCCGCACCCCGAGGTGTTCATCTCCAAGACCCAGCACCCCCACTGGACCCGGCTCCCCGACCTCGAAGAGCACGGGGCGGGACTCAAGATATTCCGTAATGCCGTCGAATATGTGAAGAACGAACTGTGAAGAAGAAGATCGCCATACTGCTCGTCGTTTCGCTCGTCATCACCCTTTTCCTGTGGATATTCGAACTGACCGACGACCTGCACCGGTTCAACATGTTCGTCATCGACCTCGTCGTCGAGAAGGTACGCGACCTTTTTAACTGACCGAAAAGTTGCTTTGAGTCGCCTTACCACTATAATGCTCCCGTCCCTTATTTAATGGTAATTGTTTTTGACGGTTCGATGATGAACAAGGTGACGGCGGTGCTTCTTGCCGGCGGCAGAGGGAACCGCATGGGGGCGCAGGTCCCCAAACAGGAACTGGAACTCGACGGCAGGAAGATATACCGCATCGCCGCCGAACGGTTCGCCTCCTTCTCCATTGTCGGAACCATCCTATTCGTCTGTCCCGCCGACCGGCTGGACGCATACAAGGCCGGGCTTGCGGGCATCCCGAAGGTCCGCGCGGTCATCGCAGGGGGTGACGAGCGGCACGATTCGGTCTGGAACGCTCTTGAGGCACTCAGGAACGATCCGCCCGCGGTGGTGCTGATGCACGATGCGGTACGGCCCTTCGTGACCGGCAGGACGGTGGCCGAGGTGGCCCGTGTCGCCGCCGAACACGGCGCGGCGACGGCGGCGGCCCGTGCGGTCGATACGCTCTACGGGGTGCGCGACGGCATCGTCGCCGAGATACCCGATCGCCGCACGATGTGGCACGCCCAGACCCCGCAAGGGTTCCGGTACGATATCCTGCGGCGGGCCCACGAAGAGTTCCGAAAGAAAGGCGGCGCAACGACCGACGATACGCGATTGGTACAGGCGATCGGCACGCCGGTACGCGTCGTCGAAGAGCCGCTCACCAACCTCAAGATAACGGGGCCGGCCGATATCGCCATCGCCGCCGCCCTGTACCGCGAACTGAAGGAGTGACGCCATAGACATCATCCTGCGCGACAAGGACCGGGCGGCCGTAAAGCCGCTGACCGCGGGTCAGAACGAACTGGTCGAGGCGGTCGAACGCCACGACATCGTGTTCGTGGACGGCCCGGCCGGCACCGGCAAGACCTTCCTCGCCGCCGCGCTCGCCGTGAAGTTCCTGCGCGAGGGATGCATCGAACGGGTGGTGCTGTCCCGTCCGGCGGTCGAGGCGGGCGAAAAACTGGGGTTCCTCCCCGGTTCGCTCGAAGAGAAGGTCGACCCTTACCTGCGCCCGCTCTTCGACGCCATCGAGACCCTGTTCACCTTCGAGGAATCGGCGCGGCTCATATCGAACCGCCAGATAGAGGTCATCCCTCTCGCCTTCATGCGAGGCAGGACACTGAAAAAGAGTTTTGTGGTCCTCGACGAGGCCCAGAACACGACGGTGCCGCAGATGAAGATGTTCCTGACGCGGTTCGGTGACAAAAGCCACATGGTGATCGCGGGCGATTCCTCCCAGCGCGACATCGAGCACCGCGACAATGGCTTCACCGACGCCATGCGGCGACTCTCGGCAGTGCCCGGGGTCGCGGTCACCCGGCTGACCGCGAGCGACATCGTGCGGGCCGACATCATCGGCAGGATCATCGAGGCGTACGAAAAAGCATGATGACCGAGATGCGCAAGAAGACCGGGGAGTTCTCCCGGCGCTGGGAATACCTCAAGAACCGTTACTACCAGTGGATTAAACAAAGCGACCGCAAGACCTCGATAGCCATACTCATCTCCCTCTCGGTCGTCGCGGCCTATCTGACGATCCCCGACACCGCGTTGAGTTTCCTGCCGACCGCTCCCTCCGACATCGGCAAGGTCATGAAATTCAGCGTGCGCGCCGACCGCGACTACGAAGTGGCGGATACCGAACAGACCGAAAAGAAGCAGACGGAGGCGCTCCGCAGGGTGCTTCGCCACTACACCTACCAGGATCGCGCGGCGACTTACCAGAAGATGCGCAACGCATTCGCCGCCATGCGGCAGAAAGCGGTCGGTGTCCTCATCGAGAAGGGCCTTCCCGGCGGGACGCCGGTCCCGCAGGAATGGGAACGGGTCAACCGCGCCGCACTCGAGGCTAACCTCCCTCTGATCGTACCGGAGAACCTTCGCGGCGCCGTCTATCTCGCCCTCGATGGTCACCGGAAGGATTTCGAAAAACAGCTCGGGGTAGCCATCGACAGCGACCTCTTCGCCGCTTTACGCGCCGGATTCTTCTCTCTCGACATAGAAGAGGCGGTCTTCGCCATCATAGAGCGGCTTGACAATTTCTACATCCTCCGCGCCGGCCCGGGCAAGGGCTACTACCCCGACCGGATAGCGGTGCGTAAGGGGACCAATCTCATAAGTCGCCCGCTCCATCGCGTCATCACCGATCTATCTCTCCCCTCCGAGATAGCCAACACCCAGCGACTGCTCCGGCAGGAGAACGAACTCACCACCAAGGGCTTGGCGCTCATCGCGGCGACCGCCCACACGCTCATCACCGACAATCTCGTGCCGGACGAGGAGAGTTCGCGAAAGGCCCGCGAAGAGGCGCTTGCCGTTACGCCTCCGGTGCTCATAAGGGTAAAGAACGGCGAACTCATCGCCCGGGCCGGCGACACCGTTACCCGCCAGCACATCGCCGTGTTCCGGGAGATAGCCGAAAAGAAAAAAGATCAGCCGACCGCGATCCTGTTCATCGAACACCTTCTTTTCATCGTGTTCACCCTCGCCGTCGGGTTCCTCTCCTTCCGACGAAGCATCAGTAAATTCAGCACGCAGAACAAGGATCTCCTGCTGATGGCGCTTCTCGCGACCGTATCCATCGGCTTCACCTACGGCATCGCGGCGATATCGGTCCCCTTCTCGCAGTGGATCGGCAACATAGATCCGCGCATCTTCAACTTCCTGCTCCCCTTCCCCTTCGTCGCGGCGACGGTTCGACTGCTCATCAACAGCGAAACGGCACTCTTTTTCATCGTCTCGATCATGCTCCTGTTCGCCAATGTCTTCCCCGACAACTATTATTTCCCGGCCTACTACACCATATCGGCGCTTTTCTACCTGTTCCTCATAACACATGTCGACCGCCGATCCCATGTACTCCGGGCGAGCCTTTCACTCGGCGCCCTGCAGGTCCTGCTCACGATACTCATCTTCCTGATGGACAGCACACTTCCCCAGGAGAACCTGTTCCGGGGCATCATCGTCGCCTTCTCGAGCGGCGTCATCTCCGGCCTGCTTCTGCTTGGGCTCATCCCGCTCTGGGAAGGTCTCTTCGCCTACACCACCGACATCTCCTACCTCGAACTCACCTCGATGCAACACCCACTCATGGCGCGGCTCGTCACCGAGGCGAACGGGTCCTACCAACACAGCCTCATGGTGGGCGTCATGGTCGAAGAGGCGGCACGACGCATCCGGGTCAACCCACTCGCCTGCAAAGTGATGGCCTACTACCACGATATCGGCAAACTACACGGGCCACACTATTATGTCGAGAATCAGTCCTCCTTCAATATCCACGATACGCTGGAGCCCGCCGAATCGGCGCGCATCATAAAGAGCCATATCGCTTACGGACTCGAACTGGCCCGTGAACACAAACTGGGAGAAAAGATAGAGGCGGCCATCCGCCAACACCACGGCACATCGCTCGTCAAGTTCTTCTACGAGAAGGCGACCCAGCGGGACCCGCGCACCCCCGAGGCCGATTACCGCTACATCGGGCCCAAGCCGCAGGCGAAGGATGTCGGGCTCATCATGCTCGCCGACAGCGTCGAGGCGGCCATCAGAAGCATGAAGGAGAAGAACTATCAGAAGATCTCCGAGGGCGTCCACAACATCATCGCCCGTATCATCACCGACGGGCAACTGTCCGACTGCAACATGACCATGCGCGATCTCGCCCTCATCGAGGAGAGTTTCATCAAGACATTGGCGGGACAGTACCACGCCCGGGTCGAATACCAACAGCCGGTGGCCTGACCGCATGCGTCTGTCGATATCAACCGAGAACGGCGTAACGATACCCCTACCGAGAACGACCGTCCGCCGCATCGTTTCCCACGCACTGTCGGCCGAAGGGCTCCGCGTCGCCGACCCATGGGAGCTGTCGATCCTCTTCACCGGCGCCGACGACATCCGGGCGTGGAACCTCCGCTGGCGAGGCATCGACCGTGCCACCGATGTGCTTTCGTTCCCCGCCGCCGAAGGGGAAGGCGCGTCCTACGCACCATTCCTGCTGGGAGATCTCATCATAGCACCCGCGGTCGTCGCCGCCCACGCGGCCCGATACCGCGTCGCACCGGAACAGGAAACGGCCTTCGTCATCGTGCATGGCGTCCTGCATCTACTGGGACACGACCATCTCTCCCGGTCTCAACGCGACCACATGCGGGAACGGGAACGGGCCATCATGCAGGGACTTGGATACCACCATGCCTCCTAAACTCGTCACCGCCCTGCTCGGGATCGCCTATATCGTATCTTACGCGATCAGTTTCCCGCTCGTCATACCTGGCAGCGACCACCCGCTCTGGGTCCACGAGGTCTTCGGCAACTACACCGTTTATTTCGTGTTCCCCTTCCTGTTCGCCTTTCTGGCGCGATTCGAAAAGCCGTCCACCCGCTATGTCGCCGGCTGGTTCGTCTGTGCCGTCGCCAGCCTGCTCGTCTTCTACTGGGCCTTTTTCGCCATACATGTCTACGGCGGCGTCGGCCCGCTGGTCACCCTGCTCATGCTCATCGGGATGATGGGGGGCGAATCGTTCCTCTTCTGGATGCCATTCATCGTCCTCTATTCGTGGCTTGAAAAGAAAGGACGGGCGACCCCCCTCCTCATCGCCGGCCTCTGGACCTCGATCGAGGCGTCACGCAACTTCTTCCCCGTCGATTTCTTCTGGTCCGCCATCGGCCATTCCCAGTACAACAACCTCTTCTTCATCCAGTGGGCGGCGGTGGGATCGAACTACATCCTTTCGTTCTTTATCGTCTGGGCTTCCGCGCTCGCCTACGGTTGGATCGTCCGCCGGGAGCGGCGCGTCCATGAAACGGCCGCCTGTCTCATATTCTTCCTCGTCATGGGCGCCTACGGCCTGTGGCGGCTCGACGCGGTGCGTTCCGCCGAACCGGTACGCCAAGTGAAGGTCGCGCTTCTCCAGCCCAACATCGGACAGGAGATCATAAATGCGAAGAGCGACCAGTTGCCCATCATAGTCGATCTTTTCACGCGGCTCCTGAAACAGATACCGGCCGACACCGATCTGGTCGTCTGGCATGAGGCCGCGATGCCGGTGCGCATCCCCTACGGCTTCACCGACTTCAACCGTCTCTGGCGGAAATTCTTCCCCGACGCGCCGCAGTTCCCGAAACAGATCATCGGCATCGATCTCGTCAACACGAATGACCCTTCCCGCTACAAGTACTATAACGCCGCCGGATTCATCGATAACGGCCGTATCGCCCGCATCTATGAAAAGGTCAAACTCGCGCCGTTCGGCGAATATCTGCCGTGGAGCGACCTCATGAACTCGCTGGGGCTCACCACGCTCGTCCCGAGCACCGTCGGCGCCTTCGAGCGCGGCACCGAATACACGGTCTACGATTTCGGCTTTGCGAAGGCCTCCATTCTCATCTGCTATGACGGTACCTTCTCGGAGAATGTGCGTGAATTCGTCCTGAACGGGTCGGACCTCATCGTCAGCATCACCAATGACGCCTGGTTCGGCTACAGTTCGGCCGCCGCCCAGCACATGAGTTTCTACAACTTCCGGGCGGTCGAGACGGGCCGCACCATCGTCCGCGCCGCCAACGTCGGCATATCGGGCGTCGTCCTCCCTGACGGCACGATGCCGGTGCGCACGCCGATATTCACCGAGCGGCTGCTCGTCGAAACGGTGCCGATATACCACCTTGAGCCGCCTTACCTGCGCTGGGGAAACTTCTTCCTCTGGCCGGTGGTCGCAGGAAGCATCCTCGGGTTGTTGCGGATCGTGGTGTTGGATCGGCGCCGAGGGAAAGCGGCGAAAAAGGTTCGTCAGTAACAGTATCCCTGTATGCAGGGCATACCGCTGCAGCAGATATCGCGCCGCTGACACCGTTCCCCCGCCGGTACGCATTCCATGACATTGATCATGAGCATCGTCGAGCCCGGATTGCACTGCACATCATCGGCGCACAGGTAGTCCTTTTCACTCATGCACTTGAAACAGTCGGCACGCGGGCTGGATGAATTGTAGACCGAGCATTTCGTATCGCCCGTCTTACAGGCGGCCGGCACGCACTGCTTGCCGTCCATGTATATCTCGCCCTGCGGGCAGAGACCGCAGACATTGAACGATGCGACCGCGGCGCACTTGAGCCCGACAAAGCCCTTTTCGGCATAACAGCAGCCGGCGGGACAGTTGGTCTCATCGCAGGCACCGTCCGAAGCCGTCGCGTTGACGCACCGCGCCAGTTTCTTGTTGCAGACGGTGTTCGGGTAGGCGCCGCAATCGCCGTCGCCGGCGCACCCTTCGGCGCATTTCGCGTTGACACAGATAAGCGGCGCACCGCAATCGCCGTCCACCTTGCAGTTCTTCCCTATCACGCCGTCGTCCGGGATCTCCCCTTCGGGCAGATCGGGGTCCTGCACACCGGGATCGTTCTCGACCGCGGGGACATCGTCATCGGGGGTCCCGCCACCTTCCGCATTGTCGGGGATAGGATCGGTCTCGACCACCGCATCGTTATCGCCGCCGCCGGTACCGTTATCCGGTGTAACGAAGGGAACGGGATCACCGTTCGAGCAGGAGAATAACACCAGTACCGCCCAGATAGACCACACCGTTCTTTTCATGACCGTCCTCCTTCTAAAAAACCTTTATGGAACTGACCAAACTCTGAATCGGATAGACCGTTCGGCGAGTAAAGAAGTTTCGGGCGGGACGCCTTTTTATTCCACCGGATGATATATCACGACGATGTCGTGGTCACCGAAGCTTTTTTCCCCCAAGGTGCCGGCGGTCCACCCGGCGATGACGGCCCAGCCGTCGGAGAGGCACATCGACAGCGCACCATCATCCTCCGGCGTGCCGTAAAGGACCGTCCACTCCTCCGCGCCACTTGCCGATATCGCGGTCAGGAAAATGTCCTTCTTGCCCTTGTGCGCGACACCACCGAGCGACCCTTCGGTGTGTCCGGCGACATAGGCCTTGCCATCGGGAGTCACCGCGACGGCGTAGGCGACATCATTCCCTGTACTTCCCCACTGGTAGAGCCAGAGTCGCTCACCGGATGCCGAGTATTTGACGAGGAAACTGTCCGATCCTCCCTTGTTCGGATACCCGCTCCCTAGACTTCCGCTCGTCTGGCCCGCGAGGAACACCCCGCCGTCCGGCCCCACCGTTATCGAGAAGGACTTGTCTTCTTCGTACGACCCCCATTGCCTCGTCCAGAGAACGCCGCCGGAGGCGTTGACCCGCGCAAGGAACACATCATTCCCGCCGAACAGACTCCGATCGATGTCAAGTTTCCCGTAGGTCCAGCCGGTCACATAGAGTCCAGCCTCTCCCGCCGCGACCACACCGTACCCGACATCGATGAGCCCGCTTCCCCACTGGACACTCCACCGTTCGGCGCCGTCGGGGGCGAACCGGGAAAGGAAGATGTCGCTCAGCCCCTGATTGCCCGCCGCGCCGATCGCCCCGTAGGTCCAGCCGGTCACATAGATATCGCCCTTGCCATCCACGGTCGCCGACGCGGGGTATTCCTGATACCCGGATGACAGAGAGCCCCATTCGCGGGTCCACTGCTCGGCGCCGTCCTCGGTAAAGCGGGAAATGAACATCTGACCGATACCGGCGCCGGTGAAGGGATCGACGACACCGTCACGCGACCCGGCAAGGTAGACCTCCCCGCCCGAACCCATGGTGAGGGTAAGCCCTTGATCGAAGTTGCTCGTCCCCCACTGCCGTGTCCAGAGTATCTGCCGCGATGCACCAAGTTTAGAAAGAAAAGTGTCGCTCGAACCCTGCCCGCTGTTCGCGCCGATGTCACCCGTGGTGCCGCCGGTCACATAAACCGCCCCGTCGACCGCGGCGACCGCCGCGACCCCCGCCTCGTTCGCCGCGGAACCCCACTGGACGATGAACGGTTCCCGCGGCGCATCCTCGTCGTTCTCGAACTCGGGCCACCCGTCGGCGTCCTCATCGGGCGCCTCTTCGGGCTCGGGCATCACATCGATCTCCGGCCGGTCATGATCGGCCGTGTCGGTATCGAGTATGCCGCAGGGTATCGACCGCTCCACCGGCCCCGCACAAGACAAGAGTAGCACGAGGGAACAGAGCCCCGGAAGTGTCGCGGCAAAGGATCGTTTCATTCCTTCCGTTCTCCTTCGTACCGTCCCGTTATCTGGAGCGTGACCAGATGACGGTCCATCGTGTAGTCGATGTAGTCGCCCTCCTCTCTGCCGAGATTCGAGAATATGTAGCGGTAGGAATAGGTGAGCGACAAGGCGAAATGTTCCGTTATCTCCCAGAGCACCTGCCCGGTCGCCGAAGGGACATGCTCCATGCGGCGCTTGGAACGATCACCCCACCAGCGGTCGTTCGCCAGCCAGGTCATGAAGGAATAGCGCAGAGAGCCCTTGAAGAACACGGGAGCAAGGTCGTACTTCCCCTCGAAGCCGACCGTCGGCTTGATGAACGAGTTATTGACCGAGAGGGTCCCTTCACACGATGAAAGCACCTCGGGCCGGAAAAAGTATCCTTCAATGCCGACGGAAGGTTTGACATAGTCGGTGGCGTCGGTCGGATAATGGAAATAACCGTTCTCGAACGCGAACATCGGGCCGGTCAGATAGCGCATCTCCTCGTCGAACCCCAGATAGTACCCGGCCTTGAGCGCACCGTACCATGCATGCGCCTCCTCGATATCCCAGAACAGGTCGCCGGTGGCGAAGACATCGAGGAACATGTTACGCATCGCGAGGAAATCCTCGGCGGTATGGTGCAGGCCGAAGGCGAGGTCGAGGGAGATATCGGACCTCGGTTCGAGATGCCACCCGACATCGGCGTAGGAATTGAGCCGCGATCGCTCCGGCACATCGAGCCCCGTTTCGGCCGCAAGCGAGACCGAGGCGGAGAAGGCGTCATCACGCCCGAAGGCGGCGCCACCGAGTGCGGCGTTGCGCAAAAAAACACCTCGTCGCTCCCCCATCGTCAGGAGATCAACGATCGATAGATGCTCGATATTGCTGTCGAAAAGAGTTCCGATAGTTCCCTCCACCCAGAAGCGTTCGGCAAAGGAGACGGCGGGGTAAAGAAAGACGAAGAGAAGCGCAAGGACACTATTCGATACGGCGGTTGCGGTAGTTCCGGTCTTTCCGTTCCTCTCGAAGCGTGTCACGCCGTTCCTTCTTTCGTTTTTCTATGCTATCGTCCCCCGTTTCCCCTTCTTTGTCAATTTTTGAGACGGGCGGAACGGTCGTTTGCATTGTTCGTTCGCGATAAGCCGGCGCCACGGATCCCTTGACGGTCTTTTCCTCGGCACGGGGACGGGAGGCCTCTTCCTGCCGTGGCGATGGCGAGGGCTCCGTCTCAAGGTCCGGCCGTATAAGATCAGCGGCGGGGCGACGATCGCTCTTGACCGGCGCGACGGCCCGGGTCTTCCTGAGGATCGGCGGCGTATTATTCAGGATATCCGCATCGGGGCTTTCCCGTGGCGTAGTGAGGGTCGCGGATGGTTCGGTCGGAGGGAGGAACCGTTCTTCCCAGTCGGGAGCGACGACCCCCTCGATGATCCTGACGGTGCTTTTGAGTTCCGGTACCGCCTTGGAAAGACAAATAACGGGAAGGAACAGGAGAAGACAGGCGCTAGTTAAGCGACCCATGGGACACCTCGGGACGGAGCCGGTACTGGGCGATCACCACCGTCAGGCCGTCCGCGGCAAGCACGACGCGATGCCGGTGCACCGACCCTTCGTAGGAGGCACTCGTCCGTATCTCCCTGACGCCGACGCGATCGACCGTCACGACGAACGGTATCGTGTTGCTCCCCTTGACGAGCGGACCGGTCCACGCAAGCATGCGGCGGGAGGATATCTCGGGGACGGCGCTGTGGAAGGAAAGTCCCTCGTCAAGATCGATGGTGACCGTCACCTGTTCTATATCTTGCGACGCCTCATAGGCGAGTTCGATGGTTATCGGTCGCCCGGCCGAGACCTCGGCGCGCGAGATAAGAACCCCCTCCTCCTCCGATGATGGTCCCTGCCGAACCGCAATGAGAACGACCGCCACCGCCACCACGATGCCCAGCGCCGCAACCCCCCAACGCAATCCACCCCAGAGTGAGCGCCCTTTTCCTTCGCGGGAACGCCGCTGTTGCGTCTCGACCAATTTGATGTGGAGCGTGGCGTCAAAGGTATTCGGCATAACGGCGGGATGCGCCTTCAGATCGGACATCCCCTCCGCCATCTTCTGCGCGATCGCGAATTCCTCGGCGCACGAGGGACAGCGGGCACAGTGTTCCCGCAGGTCCTGTTCGGCGGCGGGATCAAGAGCGCGGCCCAGCCAGCCCACCATAAGTTCACGATATTTAGCACACGCCGACATCAGCGAACGCTCCATCCAGTACGGGTAATAGACCGGCCATTCATGAAAAAAGTTCCCTGTTTTCCAACACCAAGGCGAAAAGTCGCTCCCGCGCCCGGAAGAGCCGTGACTTGAGCGCCCCTTCCGATATCCCGACGATGCGGGCCGCTTCGTCATAGCGGAGTTCCTGCAGGTCGACCAGTTCCAACACCTCGCGATGCTCCGGAGAAAGCGACCCGATGAACCGGCGCAGGTGCTCGCCGCGTTCCCGTTCGTGGAGCGAATCGCGAAAATCGTTCTCCTGCGCCAGATCCTTTTCGGGCAGGTCGTCGACCGAAAGGTTCTTCGATGTCTTGGGGCTCGCGCAGTAATCGACGAACTCGTTGCGGGCAATGCGCCACAGCCAGGTCATGAAGGATGCCTCGCCCCGAAATCTCGATATATTCAGGAATGCTTTGAGGAACGCCTCCTGCAGGATGTCGGCAGCGGCGGCATGGTCGCCGCCCGTCATGCCAAAAAGATAGGCGTAGAGCCCCTGTTTGTATTTCCCGATGAGTTCCTCGAAGGCGGAGACATCTCCCCGCACCGAGCGACGCACAAGTTCCGCGTACCGTTCCTGCTTCATGGATGCGTTGTACCTTCATCCGATCCTTTTTTCAACTATTCCGGGGAACGGACGGAAAAATTGCAAACCGATCGGCATCCACTAGAATGGGCCATGCACCGATGAGCCGCGGGAGAGCGCATCATGAGCCTCGCCGAGACACTCCTTCTTGCGATCAGCCTCTCGATGGACGCCTTCGCGGTCGCCATCGCTGCCGGTGTCGGATCGCCGCGCGCCGATCGGCGGACCGCCGGCACTATCGCCCTGTTCTTCGGCGGCTTCCAGACCCTGATGCCGATGGTCGGGTATCTCGCCGCCGGCGCTTTTTACGGCTACATCTGCCATTTCGATCATTGGATAGCGTTCGTGTTGCTCGCCTTCATCGGCGGCAAGATGATCTATGAGGCGGCGACCGGCGACGGCTGTCCGCGCGCGGTCGATCTCGGGCTCAGGTCGCTTCTCGTTCTCGCGCTCGCCACCTCGATAGATGCGCTCGCCGCCGGTGTCGGGCTCACTTTCCTCTGCGCCTCGATATGGCTCCCCGCCCTGACCATCGGTGTCGTCACTTTCGCCTTTTCCTTCGTCGGCTTCCTGTTCGGGCGACGGCTTGGCTGCGCGTTCGGCAGAAAGATGGAGATACTGGGCGGGCTGACCTTGTGCCTGTTGGGATTAAAGATACTGGGGGAAGGGCTTATCGGCGGTTAGCCGTTACTTGCCGCACCCGCCGCCTTTCGGCATGGCGCCGGCGTCGTTCGAAAGGGTCTGCTCGCAACCCTTCTTACCCGGGTTATACTGGCAGAACTGCTTTTTGATATCCTCAGGAGCGATACCCGAGAACTTGTTCTTGTTGTTGGCGAGCCAGGTCGGGCTGGCGCCGATCTCAAGCGAGTTGGCGATCTTGATGTTCTCGCTGTGGAGTTTCTTGCCTTCGTCGCCGGTCGAGCACTTCTCGATGACCTTCGCGTCGATACCGTTCACGGCGCATTTCTGCCATTCGGCGCTCCGGATATCGGGATTGCGGCACCAGATGTAATCCATGTACTTGAAGTTCTTCGGGTAGTGCTTGATGGCGCACAGCTGACGAATGTTCTCGTCGACCTCGGGCTGGCCGTGGAGGGCGTTGAACTTGCCGTCACCCGTCTCGGTGGCGATATAGTTGACATGGAAATCTATCTTGTTGCCGAAGGCCTTGAGCACCTCTTTCATCGCGTCAAGCGCCTTGGTGCCGTAGGGGCACTGGCTCATCACGAACAGGTCGAGCCGGTCCTTCTTCTCCTCACGGCAAACGAGGTTACCTTTGCAGGTGTCGTCGGCGCAATCTATCTTGCCGTCGCCGGTGTCATCCTGCTGGTTGTCGCATATCTCGGCGGTCGGATCGAACTTGCCGCCGACGCGGAGCATCTTCTTGTCGTTCACATCGAGCATCCAGCGCTGGACCTGCTGGAAACCGGGATCCTCGGTGACATTCTTGTCGAACAGGAACGCGGGAAGCAGGCGCGCCTCGGTCGCCTTGAGGGTCTCATAAAGTTTCTTACCCTCTTCGGTACCGTAGTCTATCTTCTTCTCGACAAGACCCGGGAAGATGTTCTTCATCTGATTGACGATCGGATCGACGACACACTTGGTGCAACGGGCGTCGGTAAGGACCGTCAGATCGACCTTCTTGGGGGCCGGTATCGCCTTACAGGGTTCCGGCTTGTTCTCCGGTTTGTAGACCTCGCAGATATTGCGGAGAAAATCGTTCTCGGTGCGACCGCCTTTCTTGTAGCGTTCGCCGTTTATGAAGATGGTCGGTGAGCCGGTCGCGCCCTTTTCCTTGGAAAGGTCGTAGGAGGCCTTGAGGAGGGCTTTCCCCTCTTCACCGTCGGCACACGCCTTGATCTTCGCGCCGTCGATCTTCGCCTCGGTGGCGCAGGCATCGAAGTTCTCGGGTATCTTCCGGTATTCCTTGTTCATGCAGGCGACAAGGTTCATGTAGGTCTTGGGGAAATGTTTCGCGGCGCAGATCTGGAGTAGGTTGCCTTTGACCTCGTTCTCACCATGCATCGAGGTGAGCGTACCATCCTCTTTCACCTGACCGATGAAGTTGCGGTTGAACTCGACCGCGTTGCCCAGCTTGTCGAGCACCGGCTTGATCCCGGTATCGACCTGCACGCCGAAGGGACACTGCGACATGATGTGGAAATCGACCTTGACCGTTTCTTTCGGCTTCGCGCCCATTTTGTCGCATGACACGAAGAAGCAGGCGATCAACGCCGCCAAGGCGATCACGAAACTTTTCTTCACGGGATTCCTCCTCACGATATGTTGGTAATGGAACATCTTGCAGAGCATCATATCCTTCTGCAACCGACCGCTTCTCATAGCGCGACTTAGGGTGATTGTCAATTTTTTGTTCCCGCTCCTTCAACAGAACATCCTGAATAAAACTCATCAACATACTGTAATCACTTGATCATATCGTTGCCCATAAAGATAGGCAAAAAGAAAAAACGGGGCGCATCAAGGAGTTAGGCCCTGAAACGGAAGGGGTTATCAACAGCGGTGTTGAAAACCGCTGTCGTGACGATCAGGAGCGGCGCGGGATCCTGCGTATCTCGACACGGGCGATGTGTCGCTCATCGCTTTCGGCGACGCGGAACACAACCCCCTGATATTCGAACTTGTAACCTTTCGCCGGCACCGATCCGGCGTGGGCGGTGATGAAGCCGCCGAGTGAATTGTATTCGCCGTCATCGGGCAGCGTTATCCCCAGTTCCTCTTCGAGGTCGTATATCGACATGTGGGCATCCACACTGATGACATCGTCCTTGAGTTTGATGATGGGATGGGCATCCTTGTCGACCTCGTCCTTGATGTCGCCGACCAGTTCCTCAAGGATGTCCTCCAGCGTGATGATGCCGGAAGTGCCGCCGAATTCGTCAACGACAACGGCCATGTGGATGCGCCGGGACTGCATCGCCTTGAGCGTATCGCTGATCTTCTGACTTTCGGGCGCAAAGAGGACCGGCCGGCGCAGGTAGGGCGCTATCGGACGGCTCAGATCGACGCCTCCCTTGGCGAATTCGGCCACAAGGCTCTTGGAAAGCAGGATACCGTGCACATTGTCTATGTTCTCTTCATAGACCGGGATACGGGAATGTCCCCACTCCGATATCTTCGTAAGCGCCTCCCCTATGGAATCGGTCGTTTCAAGGAAGTGAACATCGGTCCGGGGTATCATGACCTCCCCGACGAGCGTCTCGCGAAATTCCACAACCGATGAGAGGAGTTCCCCCTGCTCTTCTTTCTCGAAGACGCCGTGCTCGCTCCCCTTCCGTATCATATACTCTATGTCGTGCTGGGTGATGTTGAGTCCCTCTTGTCCCATATCTTTGCCTCCCATGAGGCGGACAAGAAGACGAGAGAATCTCGAAAGGATCACGGCGGCGGGCCAGAAGATCAGGTCGAACACCCGCAGGAATGCCAACGCGGGTAGCGCCACCTTCTCCGGGTTCAGTTTCGCATAGGTCTTCGGGGTTATCTCGCCGAATATCAGGACGATGAGCGTCATCAGGCCGACCGCCGCCGCATCGGCGAAACTGCCGATATAGTGGTGGGCGATGCGGGCGGCAAGGACCGAGGCGAGGATGTTGACGAGATTGTTGCCTATCAGGATGGTAGAGAGCAGCAGACTCGGCTTGACGAGCCACTTTTTCAGCAACCCCGCGGCATACGGGTGCTTTTCGAGCAGATCGTGCGCCTTCGTGTCGGAAAGCGCGGTCAGGGCCGTTTCGGTGGCGCTGAAAAAGGCGCTGAAGAAAAGGGAGAGGATGACGACGACGATCTCGAAATGAACGGCTGGGCCTGAAGGGAGAGGGTCCAAGATGTTCTCCATGTTCTGTTCATAAAGGGCCAAGGAACCGGAAGCCCTTGTGTTGTATCAGATTCTCCGTATTTATCAACTATTCCGTTCCCCGGAACTTATTCTCATCATCTCAAGAGAAACTTTTCTCTTTTTAATACGGTCACTTAGATAGAAAAAAGAGTTGCCGACTGATAAAAAAAAGCGCATGAGCCACCAAATATAGTGTGGGCTCCTTGTGAAAAACACGACCGAGGGAGGCGACCATGGAACGCATCTTTAGATTGTTGACCTTGTTCATCGTGTTAGCCGTATTCACCGCTTGTTCCGATCTGCGGCAAACGGAGGACATCCATTCGGGCGAAGAACATTACACCGACTACCCGACGAACGGCACCAGCGACAATTCCACCCTCGTTCCCGACAGCACGACGAACGACAATGCGTCCTACAGCGACACGGACGCAGGGGTAAAAGCAGATGCCGAACTGCCCGACGAGAACGCTGCGGACGATCAGGGACCCGATGCCGACACCGCCTCGACCGAGAATCCCTTCGTCGATACTGCCGAACAGCCGGTATCCACCTTCTCAATCGATGTCGATACCGCCTCCTACAGTCTGGTTCGTCGCTATATCACGGAAATGAACATGATGCCGCCGGTCGAGTATGTCCGCATCGAGGAGATGATCAATTACTTTAGTTACGACTATCCCGAAGCGCCGGAGGGGGATCCTTTCTCGGCCACCATTGAAATGGCGCCATCGCCGTGGAACGAGGGGACCGATATCATCATGATCGGCCTCAAGGGAAAGACCCTAAAACCGGGGATGGTCCCGCTATCCAATCTCGTATTTCTGCTTGATGTCTCCGGCTCGATGTCAAGTGATGACAAGTTGCCGCTCCTTCAGAAGGCCTTCGTCTTGTTGGTCGATCATCTCAAGGATACCGACCGGGTCGCTATCGTGACCTACGCCGGGGCGGCGGGGGTTGCGCTCGAGTCAACGCCTGGAAGTGAGAAGGAAAAGATCAAGAACGCCATAAACTCCCTGACCTCGGGCGGATCGACAGCCGGCGCGCAGGGGATCATCACCGCCTATGAGATCGCCGCACAGAACTTTATCGAAGGGGGCAACAACCGCGTCATCCTTGCCACCGACGGCGATTTCAATGTCGGCGTGAGTAGCGACGAGGCGATGGAGGAACTCATCACCGAGAAACGCGAGAGCGACATCTTCCTGACCACGCTCGGGTTCGGCGTGGGAAATCTGCAGGATTCCAAACTCGAGATACTGGCCGATAAGGGGAACGGGAACTACTTCTACATCGATAACCTCAACGAGGCAAAAAAGGTGTTCGTGAAGGATCTGGTGGGAAATCTCTTCACGATCGCCAAGGATGTGAAGATACAGGTCGAATTCAACCCCGAGAAAATCGAGAAATATCGTCTCATCGGTTACGAGAACCGCGTGATGGCCAACGAGGACTTTGAGGACGATACCAAGGATGCGGGCGAGATCGGCGCGGGTCATGCCGTTACCGCCTATTACGAGGTATATCGGACGCCTCAGAAATTCATGAACCGTTATATCGGGAACGACGACGACACCCTCTTGAGCGACGAGGAGCCGACGACCGACGATACGGCGGTCTCTGATGATGACTTCGCGCCCGTCGATTTCGGAGACGACGAGCTGATGCAACTGCGTCTGCGCTACAAAGAACCAACTGAAGACACAAGCACCTATATGGAAAAAATGCTGACCGAGATGAACTACGACCTCATCATGTCGGAGAACATGGGATTTTCCTCGGCGGTCGTGGAATTCGCGATGATCGTCCGCCGCTCGCAGTACAAGGAGGAGTCCTCTTACGATCGGGTGCTGGACCGGGCCGCCAAACATATCGGGCTTGACGCATGGGGCTTCCGCGGTGAGTTCCTCGAGATCGTCGAAAAAGCGAAACAGATAGATCAGTAACCCCTTTTTATTGCCTTACCTCACCAACGAGAGTATCCTCCCGAACGGGATCTTTTCCGGAGGGAACGGACCGATGAGACCGATATGCTCATTTGTTATGACATGCTTTCTTTCGATCGCCTGCGCACCGGTCGCGGAGAGTGACCCCATCGCGACAGGCGATGGCGAAGCGGGGGAACAGGAGGTGGTTGACAATGGTCTGTCGGATCCGTCGGATCAGACCGATCAGACCGATCAGTCGGATCAATTCGAGTTCCCCGATGAGCCGGTCGTCGATGAGCCCGTCGTCGACGAAGCGCCCGACATCGACGAACCGGTCATTGAGTTCGATGAACCCGACCCGGCCCTCCAGCCGATCGCCTACCTCGTGACGGTCGAGGCGCTCCGCCATACCTTTGAGGAACTGGCGACCATGCACTCGATCACCGACATACCGACGGCGGTGGTGACGGTAGAAGATATCTGTGGCGGTTCGTGCGACGACGGCGACCCGCGCAACGACACCGCGGCGGCGATAAAGGCATGGGCGACGACCCGCCCGGGGATCCAACACCTCATCCTCGGCGGCGACATCGAACTGGTGCCGTCGCGCGCCGTCCATGACAGATATTCGAATGTCGTCGCGGGCACCTACGAGGAGGACCTCAAGAGCGACCACTACTATGCCGACCTCTCCGAATGGGACAGCAACCACAACGGCATCTACGCCGAGGATCCCGGCGACGCCCCTGACCTGCTCCCCGAACTGGCGGTATCGCGCATCCCGGTCTCGGACCATGACGAGGCGGCCCGCTATGTCGCCAAGGCGCGGGAATACCTCTCCGCCTACAACAGCGCCGACATGCAGAAGGCGCTTCTCATCGCCAATATCGCGACCAACTACAACGGCATCGACATCAACGCCGGCTACTATTTCGAGAACGAAGGGCGGACCGTCGACGCCTTCCCGACGACCTTCACCCTGCGGCGGCTCTACAAGCAGACCCTGCCGCCGCCGAGTCTCGCCGCCGAAGCGCTGACGCTCGCCAAGGAGAAGGAGGCGCTCGAGGCGGGGGTGAACCTCGTCGTTCACAACGGCCACGGCTTCCCGACCCTGCTCACCTGCGAACAACAGGGCGACGATCTCGATTTCACCGGCGCGATGGCCTATGCGCTGACCAATCAGACGCCGCTGGTCTTCCTCTCCTGCGCCTGTCAGGCGGGACAGTTCGAGGCGCCGTTCACCTGGCACTACACCAACAGCGCCGGGGAACAGAAAGAACGCGTCTTCACCGATGATTCGGCGGGTGAACTGCTGGTCAACGCCCCGAACGGCGGCGCGATACTCTATCTCGGCAACACCACCACCGGCCTCGGACTCGCCGGGGGGAGCCAACTTATCGACGAGATGCTGGAATATGCCTTCGCCAACCCCCGACCGCTCGCCGGCGATGCGCTCAGGGCGGCGCGGCTGGCATTGCCGCAGAACGACACCTTCACCCCGCCGGTACTGACCGTACCGCTTCCGGTGGTCGATCCGGACAGTTGGGCATGGACGCAAAAGGCGGTGGTCTTGCTCGGCGACGGCGCGCTACCGTTGTGGACCGTCGCGACGCCCGTATCTCCCCTTCCTCTGTTCAGCGCCGAAAAGGTCGCGGGCGGGGCACGCCTCACCATCACGAACATCCCGGCCGGATCGACGGCGCGAATCCATTTCTGCGGTGGCGTCTATACGGTCCCGACGGGAGAGAGCGAACTGACCGTTACCGCCCCGGGCGACTGCCTGACTGCCGAAGCGGCCCTCGCCTCGCCCGCGACGCAGTATTGGTTCGATTCGATACCGTTACTGTGATCCGCTGATGTTCACGGGGTGATGAACCGGTCGTAGAACAGCCGGGCCGCATCGGCGAGCCGTCCGCGATCGACCAGCATGCTGATACGGAACGAACTGGTGTGGATGCTCCCGATGCCGATGCCGTGCTCGCGTAGGATCGCGACCGCATCGCCGAGGAATTCGTGCCGTTCGGTGATGCCGGCGCCGACGAGCGAGATGGCGGAAAGATCGCGGCGCACGGTCACCGCTGCGCCGAAACGGGCCGTCAGTTCCTCCAGCACCTGATCGAGATGGTAGTTCTCCTTTTCGGGGATGATGAAACTGCCGTCCATCGCGGCGGTGTCGCTCTGATGGAACGATATCTGCTTTATCCGCAATCCGCTCTTTTCGGCGAACCGGATCGCCTCCATCACCGTCGCCTCACCGGTGCGGACCCTGACCATGACCACCCGTTCCTCGGTCGCGATGCCGACGACCCTCGGCTTGATGCGCCCCTCAAGGTCGGCGATGACCGTCCCTTCCGATTCCGGCTCGAAGGTGTTCTTGCAGTGTATGGCGATACCGTCCGGCTTGGCGAACTCGACCGCCTTAGGGTGCAGCACCTTGGCGCCCGCCTCGGCGAGTTCCTGCATCTCCTGATAGCCGAGCGCCGCTATCCGTTCCGGGTCCTTGAGGATACGCGGATCGGCGGCATAGACCCCTGTCACATCGGAGTATATCTCGCAGGTGGCGGCGCCGAGCGCCGCCGCGAGGGCGACCGCCGAAACATCGGAACCTCCGCGCCCCAGCGTCGTGACCTCTTTGGAGAAAGAGACGCCCTGAAACCCGCCGACGACGACGACGCACCCCTCTTCAAGCGCCTTTTTCACGCGGAAGGGACGGACCTCGATGATGCGGGCGTTGGTATGGGCGTCATCGGTTATGATGCCGGCCTGCGAACCGGTCAGCGAGACCGCCCGGACGCCGCGCGCATTGAGCGCTATCGCCACGAGCGCCGCGGAAATGCGTTCACCGGCGGTGAGCAGCATATCCATCTCGCGCAGGTCGGGTCTCTGTGAGAAATCGCGGGCCTGATCGATGAGCCCGTCGGTCGTTCCCCCCATCGCCGAGACCACCACCACGACCGGAACGCCTTCGCGGCGGCGGCGCGCAACGATATCGGTGAGCGCCCCTATCTTTCCCGTGTCGGCGAGCGAGGAGCCGCCGAACTTCATGACGAGGGTGCGGGTCATCGTATCTTCAGGAGGGAGGTCGCCTCCGGCACTGCGGCGCCGGTATGGTCGAACAGGTAGAAGGTGTATTCGCCGCCCGATATGTTCTGTATCGTCACGGTGAGCGAGTACAGGCAGAACTCATCGGCGGCGACGAGTCGCGCCGATTCGCGAACCGCTATGAAGTCGGTATCGGCCGTCAGGTAATAGTACGGTCGGGCATCGCGCCAGGTCAACCGGCCATCGCGGTCCTCGATGCCAAGAAGCGTCCCGCGCGGGAGGTAGAGGTTCTCGTGCCGCAGGACCACCGTATCGTTCTGGACCTCGACCGACACCGAGGGCGTCGGCAAAGCGTCATCAGCCCCGAACAGGGCGTCCGCGTCGTCGAACGGGTCGATGGCGTCGCTCCCCTCGCAGGTGCTCTGCGCGACGATGCGGTTCTGCATCACGAGCGGCGTCGAATAGGAGGCGGGGCCGCCGCAGGCGCCGAGGATCGCCGCCGTCAGGCCGAGGAACAGTATCTTTTTCATGACGCACCTCTTCTTTTCTTCCGTTGGTCGCGCTCGGCGGCGCTTTCACGGCATCCGCAGTAATCCTGTCGATAGATGGCGTATTCCCGGCACAGATCGAGCGACCGGCGATATTCCCATGTCCCGGAAAGGTAGTTGACGGCATGGTGTCGTTCGAGCGCGAGCCCCATCTTATTGATGCGCGCCGCGTCCTTGTGCGGACTGACGGTGAGGGTGGTGGCCGCGTGGGTCATACCGCGCGCAGCGGCCTCCTCGAAGGTCCGCGAGAGCCGCATGGCGTAACAGAGCGTACAGCGCTCTCCCCGTTCGCCGGTCGCGGCGAAGGGGGCCACCTCCCGCTCGAAACGGTCCTGCTCGTATCCGCCGTTCAGGATCTCGATGTTCTTCCCGTAGCGGGCGGCGAGATAGCGCTCCACCTCACGCAGGCGCCGGTCGTATTCGGCACGGGTATCTATGTTCGGGTTGTAGAACAGCACGGCGAGTTTCCCGTCGAACCCGTTATACAGCGCATCGGAAACGGCCGACAGGCAGGGAGCGCAACAGGCGTGAAGGAGCAGGCTCTTCATTGCGGCGGCGTTTTCGCCTCCTCTTTCTTCTTCGGGGTGATGGGCGAACTCCCCTTTGCGGCGTCCTTTTCCTTCTTGCGGGCGAGCCGGGCGTCTATCTTCTTTATCAGTTCGTCGATGCCGCTCTCTTTGAGCGTCTTGGAGAACTGTTCGCGGTAGTTGCGCAGCATGCTCACGCCGTCGAGTTCGATGTCGAATATGCGGTAGGAGCCTTCCGGCGCGGGGAGGTACAGGTGGTAGACCACCTCGTAGATGACCGGCTTTTTCTTCAGGGTCGCCTGTATCTCGGTGGTCACGAAGACGCTTTCGGATATGCCCTTGAGATAGTTCCGGCGCACCCCCTTGTCGATGTAACGCTTTTCGTAACTCTTGTTATAGAAGACCTCCTCCAGATAGAACTCCCGGAACAGTTGCCGGAGTTTCTGGAAGAACTGGTCCCGTTTGTCCTGCGGCGTGGTCTCCCAGCGGTCGCCCAGCACGAAGCGCGCGATGAAATCGTAGTCGATGATGCGATCGGCGACCTCCTGCATGCCCGCCTCTTTCTTGGCGAACGCGTCGCTCCCCTTCGCCGCTTTGACGCCGGCCCATTTCTCCAGTTCGGCCTCGTGCTGCTCCAAATGCCGCATCGCCGCCTTGACATCGAGTCCCGGACCCGCCGCGGCAGGGCCGGAGGCGACGCCGGGCGCGTCGGCCGCGGCCAGCATGAAGAAGGAAAGGGAGAGGGCGAGCAAAAGCGGCATCCTCATCGTTCGAACCCCGCGGTGGTGAGAAGGTCCTCGACCTTCATGTTGTATTCGTACATGGCGTTGACGAGAGCATACTCCTGCTCGACGAACGCCTTCACGGCGTCTATGAGATCGCGCGTCGACAACATGCCCGACTCGTAGTTGAGGAACTCGGCGGTCATCCAGCCCTTCGCCATCTTGTGGGCCTTGCGCAGGTGTTCGACCTGACTGTCGAGCGCGCGGAGTTCGTCGTACTTGCGCCGCAGGTCGAGGAGCGTCGCCTCTATCATGAAGGAGGCCTGATATTCCTTCGCCTTCCATTCCGACCGCGCCTTGCGCATCTTCGCGACCTGCTCAAGTATGTTCAGGTTGAACTCCAGCCCGACGCCCGCCTCGCCGCCGTACCCGTTGTAAGGGCTCGACGGCAGAGGATAGCCGCGGTCGTCGACGCTAGAGGTGTAATCTATGCGGTAGTTCCCCATGGCGCCGAGGTTGGGGAAGAAGTTGCTCTTCTCGAAGCGATAGAGCGACTCGAGCGCGCCGAGGCCGTTCACGATGAGGCTCCGGTAGGAACTGCGCTCGATAAGATGGCTCTCAAGCATCTCCCGGCTGAACGGAAAATCCACCTTGAACATGAACTCGTCCTTGAGGGCGTACCCCGGGCCGAGCACCCGGTCAAAGAGCGCCTTCAGCGTCGCCTGACTCGCCAACACGCGGTCCTTGCTGAACAGGAGCCGCTCTTTCTCTATGCGCAGTTTTATGAGATCGTTCTGCGACACTCCTTCCTTGCCGTCGTAGAGCCACTGTTCGAGTTTTTCCTCGGCCTCGACGATCTTCTCGATGGAAAGATCCACCATGTTCAACATATCGGAGGCCATCACATGGGAGTAGTAGAAGGAAGCGGCCTGTTTGCGGAGATCGAGCACCGCTATCTTTTTTTCGGCCTCCTTCACGGCGACCCCCTTCTCGGCGGCCTCCCGGGCGTACTCTATCTTGCCGAAGGTATATATCGGGAGCGTCACTTCGCCGTAAGCGCGCAAAGCGACGCCGAGATCGCCGAGATGGTAACTCCGTTTCCATCCGATCGTTTCGGGCTCGTACTCGTAGCGCGGGAACGGCGCCATGCCGAAGGTCACCTTGATGCGAGGGAAATACTGCCAGATCGCCCGGTCCACCTCCGCCTGCGCCGCCTCTATGTTCGCGTCAAGGGACCTGACGAGATCGGCTTTCTGGACGAACGCGTTGATGAAGGCGTCCCTGTCCACCGGCCCACCGGCCGCAAGAAGCGCCGGGACAAGCAGGAAAAAGAAAAAAAGCGGACGCAGAGACCGTTCCCTCATGACCCCCTGCTACTTCCCTATCTGGGACTGCACCTCGGAAGCGAAATCCTTATTCTCCTTTTCGACGCCTTCGCCCAGTTCGAAGCGGACGAAACGGACGACCTTCAGTTCGGCGCCCGCCTTCTTGGCGACCTGCTTGACATAGGCGCCGACCGTGAGTTCCTGATCCTTCACGAAGGTCTGGTTCACGAGCGTGCTTTCGGCTATGAACTTGCGGAGTTTGCCTTCCACGATCTTGTCCACCATGTTCTCCGGTTTGCCCATCTCGAGCACCTGCACGCGGTATATCGCCTTTTCCGACTCGATGAGCGACGCGGGGAATTCCTCCGGGGCGACGCAGACCGGGTTCATCGCGGCGATGTGCATCGCGACATCGTCGGCCATCTCACGCACCTCGGGCTTCGCGAGCACCGCCGCATCCGTCGCGGCGATCTCCACGAGCACCCCTATCCGACCGCCCATGTGGACATAGGAGTGGACGAAGCCGTTCTCCTTGACCGCATAGCGGATGAAGCGGCGCGGGCGGATGTTCTCGCCGATCTTCGCCACCGCCCCGGTCGTCAGGCGCTCGATCTCGGCATCGTAGAACTTCTCCTGCATGTCGACGAGCGTCCCCTCTTCCTTGCCGTGCCGGTCGAAATAGTCGAGCATGGTCTTCGAAAGTTCGCGGAAGCCGTCGTTCTTGGCGACGAAATCGGTCTCGCAGTTGAGTTCCAGCATGAGCGCCTTCTTGTCGCCGTCCATGCGGATGAGCACCGCGCCCTCGGACGCGACGCGCCCCGCCTTCTTGGCCGCCTTGGCGAGCCCCTTTTCCCGCAGGATGGTGACCGCCTGCTCGGTGTCGCCCTTCGCTTCGACAAGCGCGTTCTTGCAGTCGAGTATGCCGGCGCCGGTCCGTTCTCTCAATTCTTTGACCTGTGACGCGGAGATATCCATGATCATCGTTCCTCCTTGCTGATGGTGACGCTGTTACTTACTTGGCGGCCTCTCCCGCCGCCTCGTCCTTCTTGGGAGCCGTCCGGCGGACCGGCTTTTTGGCATCGCCGTCACCCGTCGCCTTCGCCTCGCCTTCGTCGCCGCCGATCCTCTTGACCTTCACCTTGCGACCGGCCACATTCCGCGTCTCATCGCCGCGCCCGGTACGGTCGCGGTGGTCCTTGGTCTCGGTCTGCGCCTTCTGGCGATGGATGTCGTACCCTTCGAGATAGGCGTCCACCAGTCCGTTGACGATGATGTCTATCGCCCGCATGCCGTCGTCGTTGGCCGGCAGGGGGAAATCTATCGGATCGGGGTTGCCGTTGGTGTCGATGATCGCGATGACCGGGATGCCCAGTTTGGTCGCCTCATGCACCGCGAGATGTTCGCGGCGGGGATCGACGACGAACACGGCGCCCGGCAGTTTAGACATCTTCACGATGCCCGAAAGGTTCTTTTCAAGTTTCGTCTTTTCCTTAGCTATGGTGATGAGTTCCTTCTTGGTGTACTGGTAGCGCTTCTCCTCGGAGAGCATCTCGTCGTATTTCTTCAGCCGCTTTATCGATTGACCGATCGTCTGGAAGTTGGTCAGCATGCCGCCGAGCCACCGGTTGGTCACATAGGGGGCGCCGGCCCGTTCGGCCGCCTGCTTGATGACCTCCTGCGCCTGCCGTTTGGTGCCGACGAGCAGGACCGGGTCGCCGTTCAGCCCGAGGTTCTTGAGGAACTTCGCCGCCGTCTCGATGAGCCCGACCGTCTTCTCCAGATTGATGATGTGTACGCCGTTGCGTTCGGTGAAGATGTACGGCGCCATCTTGGGGTTCCATTTCTGCTTCTGATGCCCGAAATGGGCGCCCGCCTTCAACAATTCTCTGATGTCCACTACCATGTGATGCCTCCAAAAAAGAGTTACCTGTTATCGCTTCCCCCGGCCCTTCCGCTCACCGTCCCGCGCCCCGCGCGGAACGGACAGGTACGGTGGGCCTGCTCCGGGGTGCTTTTAACAGCGGGATAGATACTCTGAAAGCCCTGTTTGTCAATCTTTTTCTGGCAAAATCGGCCCGGCGCGCTATCATCGCACCGGTCGCGAGGAGACGATGAGCGAAAAAACAGCCACCTTCATTGAAACGGCCCCCGAAGCGGTGCCGGTGTTCGTCGCGGGACTCGCGAGGGAACACCGACGGCTCGTGGTCGAGGCGCCGGGGCCGCGCGAGGCGGCGTTGCTCGCCCGTTCGCTCCATTATTTCGACACCGCGTGCGAACTGTTCCTGCCGCCGTTCCTGCTCATGGAACGCGGCGAATACGACGCCTCGTGGGAACAGCGGCTCATCCGCCTGCTGGAAAAGAGCCGCGGCATCGTCGTGGTGACGCCGCTCTCGCGCCGCTTCAAACTCCCCGCCGCGCTGGACGGCGGCGCCCTGCGCATCGCGCCGGGAACGCGTCTGTCGACCTCCGGGATATCCCGCGACCTCGCGGCGCGCGGCTACGAGGCGGTCCCCATCGTCCGCGCCTTCGGGGAATTCTCGGTGCGCGGCGACATCATCGACATCGCCGCCTACGAGCCCGACACCGGCTGGCGCATAGAACTGTTCGACGACGAGGTCGAGAAGATCAGTCGCTTCTCGCTCACCAGCCAGCGCAACATCGGCGACGAACCCGATGCGCACCTGTTCCCCCGCATCGTTTCTCGACTGCTCGTCCCCGACTGGAAGACACGCCTCGCGTCACTGCTCGCCGCCGAAGGGAACCGGCGCATCATGGAGGTCGAGGAGGCGATCGAGGCAGGGGCCGGGCTCCCCGGCGACCTGCACCCGCTCACGGCGGGCGACCGGCTCATCGAGGAATATTTCGACGCGCCGGTCATCCGGTGGGAACGGGTCCGGTGCGAGATGGCGCTCGACGAGGAACTGAAGGCGCTCACGGCGGAGCGGGAACGACGCCGCGCTGAAGGGACCTTTACGCCGTTCGACCTGCGCGCCTCGTTCCGCGAACGGGCCGCCGCGCCGATCGTCGAGGTGAGTTCCTTCTTCTCGGCCGCCGAGGCCATCGTCAAATATCCGGTCGCCCACCAGCAGGCGTCGCCGCACGAGAAGGAGCACCCCGAACTACTCCTCGGGCGGCTCGCGGCCGACAACGCCGTCGTGTTCTTCACCGATCGCGGCGGCAGGGACCGCTGGGGCGACCTGTGCGTCGAGAAGGATATCCCGTCGATCCCGCTCGAAACGCTCCCCGCCGCACCGGAACGGGGCACCGTCCACATCCTCGAAGGCGACGGCTGGGCCGCGCCCGACGCGGTGCTCCTCGTGCCGCACGCCGGGCTCGCGGTCCTGCACGAGAAACTGTTCGCGGTGCGCGCCCCGGCAAAACCGTCGCGCCGCCGGGCCGTCGAGGAGGCGCCCGAGGCCGACGAAACGCGCCAGCCGCTCCTGCTCGACGAACTGATACCGGGCGCCGCGGTCGTCCACTACACCTACGGCGTCGCCGTGTACGAAGGGACCAAACGGATAGATAAGACCGACTGCCTGACGCTCCGGTACGACCACGACGACAAACTCTACCTGCCGGTCTACAACATGCACCTCCTCTACAAGTACCGGTTCGAGGAGGGCTATTTCCCCCGTTGTTCGAGCCTCCGCTCCTCGGTCTGGGAGACGACCAAGGAAAAACTGTCGCGCGAGGTCGAGCAGGTGGCCGAGAAGATACTGCAACTGTACGCCGAACGGGCGGTCGAACAGGGTAGGCCGCTCCCGGCGTCGGGCGAGATGGTCGAACGGTTCGCCGCCGAGTTCCCCTACCGCGAAACGCTCGATCAGGCGCGATCCATCGCCGAGTTGGAGGGCGACCTCTCATCGGGACGCATCATGGACCGCCTCCTGTGCGGCGATGTCGGCTTCGGCAAGACCGAGGTGGCGATGCGCGGGTGCATCGCGACCACCGCGGCGGGCCGGCAGGCGGCGATACTCGCCCCCACCACCATCCTCGCCTTCCAGCACTGGCAGACCTTCACCGAACGGTTCCGCAACTTCCCGCTGCGGGTGGAGATGCTTTCGCGTTTCCAGTCGGCGGCGGAGCAGAAAAAGATACTCGAAGGACTTAAAACGGGCGCCGTCGACATCGTCATCGGCACCCACCGCCTCTTTTCGAAGGATGTCGCGTTCAAGGACCTCGGCTTCCTCGTCGTGGACGAGGAACACCGTTTCGGCGTGACGCAGAAAGAACGGATCAAGGAGATAAAAAAGGGGGTGGCGACCCTCTCCATGACCGCGACGCCGATACCGCGCACCCTGCAACTGTCGCTCCTCGGTGTCCGCGACATTAGTTTCATCCGCACCCCGCCGCGCGAACGCAAGCCGGTGAAGACCCATGTGGTCGAGTACAGCGAGGAGATCGTCCGCGAGGCGATACTGCGCGAGATGGAGCGCGACGGACAGATATATTTCCTCCACAACCGCATAGAATCACTGCCGACGATGAAGCGCCTGCTCGAAAAACTGGTGCCCGAACTCAGGATAGCGGTCGCCCACGGCCGCATGGAGGAGGACCAACTGGAACAGGTGATGCTCGACTTCACCGCGCGCCGGTTCAATCTGCTCCTTGCCACCTCGCTGATCGAATCGGGCATCGACATACCGCTCGTGAACACCATCGTCATCAACCGCGCCGACACCTTCGGGCTCGCCCAACTCTACCAGTTGCGGGGCCGCGTCGGCAGATGGAACCGCGAGGCCTTCGCCTACCTCATGGTCCCCTCCTTCAAGACGCTCACCAAGGAGGCCTATGACCGGCTGTCGGTCATCAAACGGTTCGACCGGCTCGGATCGGGCTACGATGTGGCGATGGAGGACCTGAACATACGCGGCGCGGGCAACATCCTCGGGCTGTCGCAGACCGGCAAACTCAAGGGCGTGGGCTATGACCTCTACCTCGAGATGCTCCGCCGCCGCATCGAGTTCCTGCGGACCGGACAGACCGGAGAGACGCGCGACATCGAGGTGAAGACCGACCTGCCCGCCTTCATCCCGGAGACCTACATCGAGGATGCCGAGACGCGGGTCAGTTTCTATCGCAAACTCGCCGACACCGAACGGCCCGAAGAACTCGGCTGGGTGCGCCATCTGCTTTCCGAGATGTTCGGCCCGGTGCCGCCCGAGGTCGAGAACCTCTTCCTCCTCAACGAGATGCGGACCCTCGCGCGGAAGGCGCGTGTGGTGAAGATGGATCTGTCGGAGGGCCGGATGACGCTCACCTTCTCGGCGACCGCCACCCCCAAGAGTATGGACGATCTGTTCGAGGCGGTCGATATTCTGCGCGGGAAGTTCGTGCCGCCGAGCGGGGTGCAGGTGCCGGCGTCAACGCCGGATGAGTGGAGAAAGGCGCTGGAGCGGTTCGGCAAGGTGTTCGGGGGGACACCTACTTATCGGTGAGGGGAAAACTATAAAAAATTAGGTCTCTCCACTCTCGCCCTGACCCCGCTCGCCACTCTCATGGGAGCAACAATTGCAGTTGGTGTATCTTGCCGTCCCCGGCACGGAACATTAGCCCTTTGACGCTTCGTTCTGGGAAATCAACGCTGAGGTACGAGACCTCCATGCCAGAACGCTCCCATTGCCGCAGAACGGTCACGGCGGGCTCCCCGAGATCACGGAGTCTGGGGGCTGCTTGCGTCACATGCAACTCATCAAAATATTCGTTAAGTTCGGGACCAAGATTCTTCCTGTTCACCGCACCTCGCTGGAGCTGCTGTATCAAGTCGCTAGCGGCCTCGGCGGCTGAGGGGCCTTTGATGATTGGCAAGCGCATAGTGTCATCCAGCACCAGTTGCAACAGGGTTGCTTGGATGTCGGAGGGGTCATTCTGCATATGATTCGACAACAGGATAACGGCCGATTTGGTCCGGGGGATGAATGAATTGAAAGCGAGAAATCCCTGAACCTCGCCACTGTGTTCGATCACTATCTCCCCATCCTGTTCGCGTACGATAAGTCCGCAGCCATAGTTAGTTCCGCGGCCGTCCGTTGTCGTGTGCGGCGTCATCATGTAGCGCCGTGTCGTTTCGGACAGAATCTTGCCCTCCATGAAGCCGATATCCCATCGTGCCAGATCATCGACGGAAGACCAGATCTCTCCGGCACCGAACAGCCATCCTGCTTTCTCCGGCTCGGACTTTTCCGGCTCCCCGAGTTCGAAAGCGATGTGTCCTGTGGCAGGCTCGGCCTCGGTCGTCGGTCGACCAAGAGTGGTCTGGGTCATGCCCAACGGTTTGAAGATGCGCTGCGTCAAAAGATCGGAGAGTGAGGTGGCGGCGACCCTTTCGACGATCCGTCCGAGTAGGACGAATCCGGTGTTGCTGTAACCCCATCGACTACGTGGTTCGAAGTCGAGTGGTTGCCCAGCGTAGCGCGTAAGGAGATCATCCGGTGCAATAGGGGTTTTAGATCGTGAATCGGTGAAGTCGAGTGGATAGTAGTCGGTGTAACCCGAGACATGAGCAGCTAGATCGTCAAGCGTGATATCCGTTGCCCGGGTGAGTTGTGGATAGTATCGTGCCACCTGATCCTGCATGGAGAGCTTGCTTTCGTCGACGAGCGTCATTGCCGCCGCGCAGGTGAACTCCTTTGATATGCTGCCGATAGCGAAGGGTGTCTTGGAATCGACCGGCTCCTGCATGCCTGCGGATCTTGTGCCATAGCCCTTGGCGAGCACAATCTCCTTGTCGCGCACGATGGCCACCGAAAGACCGACGAGTCCTCGCACCTCGACCTCGCTTGTCAGCCAGCGATCAATCGCCGCCACATCAAAATTCGTCGGTGTCGACGGTTTAACCGTGGTTGGCTTCTCGACTTGCGGCAAAGAATGACATGCTGACAGCATCAGAAGCCAAAGCACCCCGACAATCAACAGAAAGAGACCATCGTTTTTCATGGGCAACTCCTTTTCATCGAATTTGTCATCACGCGGTCAGTCCTCGACATTAGACATTTCTCCGCTGTTTCGCCTTCGTCGTTTCGGTCTCGTCGTCCGGCGTTTCAGTGCGAACTTGTAAGCAATCCTTATATGTTGCCGCGTCCGTCAGCTCACCGCCGGGCATCTGTGTCAGCATGGGTTCGTTCATCTTTTTCTCCCAACTCGTTCCGTCAGATAACGCATCCGACGCCCCCCGTTTCACCGCAGAATACCCCCGCCCGGAGAACGAACCAAGAAACTCTTCGCGCCCGATCACGGCGTGAACACCAATCGGTATCCGACCACATAGATAGAGTGTATTATCTGGCATTGCTCCTCTGCCCCGACGAACACCTCCTCCGGATCGCCGGTGCGCCACCAGACACCCCACAGCGGCCAACCTCCCTGCATGTTACTGCGATACAGTTCCACCCGCGAATAGGCCGGTTCGCCCGTCGGAAGTTGCCCCCATGACACCTCGGTCAATTCGCAGAACGGGTAGACATTGCCGCGCCACCCGCAGGTCACCACCGCCCGGCCGCAGTGAGAACCGTCCAGTTCGGTGACCTTATCTCTGTCTTTATCCACCATGCAGTCGATAGAAGTATCTTTTGATGTCACCACCAGCACCGCCCCGCCCATCCACAAGTCGTCGCAGGTGAGCAGGATATCGTCGTCAGGCACCGCACTGTCATCACTGTCTAAGAGATCGGCCTCCGGCAGGAGATCGTCGACGGTGTCGGCGGTTTCGTCCTGCGTGGACACCGTGTCGGTCGCCGCGTCGGACACCGCATCGGTCGCCGCGTCAGACACCATATCGGCCTCAGCCACCGCGCTCTTTTCCCCTGCACAGGAAAGGAGGAAAAGGAGCGAAAAAAACAGGAAGAATACGATGGCGTGTCTCACGGCACCCCCTATATGTGCGCTACTTGAACAGCCCCTTGACGAAGGGCGAGGTGAATTCGCGGTCGAGGATGTCCATGCAGACCTCGTCCCAGAACTTACCGGCGATGCACTTCGCCTCGCGCCGCCGCCCCACCTCCTTGAACCCGCACTTTTTGTAGCAGTTCAGCCCCCGCTCGTTGTAGGCATAGGCGTTGAGGTAGATGCTGTGCAGATTGAGGACATTGAACCCGTAGTCGAGCACGAGGTTGGTCGCCTCGGTCCCGAACCCTTTGCCCCAGAACTTCTTCTCGCCGATGACGATGCCGAACTCGGCGGAGCGGTTCCGGAGGTTTATCTGGTGGAGCCCCGCATTGCCGATGAGGGTGTTCCCCTTCTTCTCGACGATAGCGAAGATGACCGTGTCCTCCCGCTTGGCGGTGTTCGCGATCCACTCCTTCTCCGATTCGAGCGTGACGATCGGCACCGGGATGATGAGATTCTTCTGGACCTCGAGGTCGTTGAACCAGCGCGTGTAGGTGTCGGCGTCCTCCATGCGGATGGGCGAGAGATAACATTTTTTGCCGACGACTTTGGGATGATAGGTCATGACCGCCTCCGTGAATGACCCTGCAAGATACCCCCGGCAGGAACATGAAGCAAGAAAATCAACGATGCGGAGGGGGTTGCGAGAATTATTTCTTCTCGCGGATATAGAATTCGATGAGGTCGCGGTCCTCGGGGTCGATGTCGACGAGCCGCACCTTCGTTTCGGGGGTGGAGCCGTTGTACAACTTGTGGCTCCAGCAGACCTCGGCGATGCTCTCCACGCGGCGCGATTCGGTGAGGAAGGAGAGATTCAGTCTCGTGCCGACCGGGAACGGGCGGTCGAGCGCGACGAAAAGTCCGCCGGTGGCGGGATCGCGGGCGATGCCGGGGAAGAAATTGTACGGGATGGGGTCGGTGGCGCGGAACGAGAGGGTCAATTCGGTCTCGGGGCGCGGGTCTATCGGTTCCACGATCTCCGCTTTCGGCTGCTGATTCTTGCTTTCTTTCTTCGTCATGGGGTCACTCCCTTATCATGGTCTCGGGTGGGACCATACCGCCGTGAAGACGAAAATCAAGGGGGACCGTGAATAATTTTTGCCGGGGTTCTTTAATCGTGTATCTTCCACATATCGGAACTGAACTCTGTCTCGCAGTCCTCTAGTTTCACCCCATCCTCGTCCTCGCACTCGACCCCCTCATAGATGACCTTGAAATGCTGGCGGTGGATCGCCGTCGAGGCATTCGAGAAGGAGATGTCGTACCGGAATATCTCCATGTATATCTTGCAGTCGGGCGTATCGTAGGCCAGATAGACGCCGGGCTCGCCGTAGAGGACCCTGTTGCCTTGGAACGGGAGCGTCCGGGGATCATCCTCCGTCTCGGCGCAGTCGCGGTCATAGCAGAGGTCAATGACCACCTGGGTCGCACCCTGCGCAACGATGCTGATATAAGAACCCTCCCCCTCCTCTATCTCGTCGTCGCCCTGACAGGTCTTGGTGAACTCACGCGGGCCCGCCCCCCATATCCCCGCGATGTCTTCGGTCGTAAGCGCGGCGCCGCCACCCGGGGCGTCCGTCCCCGCGCAGGCGACGAAGAGGAACAGCGCAATAGAAAAGAAAGAAAACAAAAAGGTCCTCATGGCATATGCTCCCTTTCTGTCGACATGCCCGATATCGATCACACCTCGAAATCTACCGCCACTGCCTTTTCCCGTATCTTCCCCATCAGCGCGGCCACCTCCCGGTGGGCCGGATGGTCGTTGTATGCCGCGAGGTCATCGAGCGAATCGAACGACGCGATGAGGCAAAGGTCGTAAGAACGATCGGAATGGAGGAGATCGATACCCACTTCCATGGCGCGGACGAGCGGTATCTTATCCTTGAGCGCCAGTAGTTTCTCCTTCGCCCGCAACGCATTTGCGGCGCGGTCGTGGCCATCGGCCGACTCGAACAGTGTCCACATCACCACATGACGGATCATCTCGGACCTCCCTTGATATGTGCCTCTATCAGTTCCACGGCGCGGGCGACCCCATCCTCGGCGGCGGCGAGCACCCCCAATTCGACGGCACGGCTGGCGAGCGAAGGCGCCGCAAGTGTCCGGCGGATATGACGGGCGAGTTTTTCGGCCGTGAGCCCGTTGCGTTTCAGCGGTTCAAGTGCGATGCCCTGCTTTCGCAGCAGGCCGCCCCAGAAGAACTGGTCGACCAAGTGGGCCACCACCACCGAGGGGCGACCGGCGCGCACTACCGCCTGCGTGGTCCCCGCTCCGCCGTGGTGGACCACCGCGGCACAACGCGGGAAAAGGGCGGCGTGGGAGACCGTGCCGCCGAGCGGGAACAGTTCGTCGTCGGCCGTTATCCGGCCGATGAGCGGTTCGGGAGCCTGCAGTATCGCACGGCAACCGGCTATCCGGACGGCGCGGGCCAGTAGGTCCATCGACACGGGGACATCGTCGGTGCCGAAGGCGAACATGCTGCCGAAGGTCAGGTGGACCGGCGGCTCACCCGCGTCGAGAAAGGAGGTAAGCGACGGCGGCAGTTCCTTCGCGACGGCATCTTCCGGGTACTGCAGATAGCCGCACATCGTATGGCGTTCATCCCAGTCGGACGGACGGGGGAAGAGGGTCGGCGAAACGGCGGTGAGGGTCAGTGGGAAGATATCCATCCAATCGCCGAAAAAATGACGCACCGGCGCAAGCCCTTCGCGGCGACGCAGGTCGTTGACGCGGCGACCGAGCAGACGGTCGACCAGCGGGTTCCCGAGCCGCCAGAGGAGTCGGTTGAACGGGCCGAGATCGGGCGCCCCGGCGGGGGCGTAACGACCCGAGGGAAGGACCGGCGCGGTGAACACGGCGATGGGGCGCTTTCCCGCGCGGCCGACGGCGCTTATCGCCGGATGGTGCATGAAATGGACGATATCGAGATCGGTATCGGCGCAGAGGGCGGCCGAATCGTGGAACATCTCCTCCGCCACCGGGTCGAACAGCAGGGTGAGTATCGTGTTGAGCTGTGTTATCGGGTCGCCTTTGATATGGTCGAGCGTGAGGCCGCCGAATGACTTGAAGTAGGCCGCCGCAACGGCGTGCGACCGGATACCGACGGCGGAGAGATCATCGTAACTGCGCCCTTCGACGCTGGTATAGGCGACCGTCACCGTATGGCCGCGCGCCGCAAGGGCGTGGGCCAGCGCAAGGAACGGACGGATATCCCCTTCACTGCCCCAGGTATGGATGCCGATCCGCATGCGCGCTCCTCCGCCGTACCTCGTCATTCTGGCAGGTTCACCCCGCTTTTGCAATTTTACTTGCAACGGTGCGCCGCCGGGACGATAATGTTTGGCGCACTGCGGAGGAATGAACCATGCGGGGGATCACCGAGAAATTCGTCGACACCGGTGAGGTGACGCTCCACTACGCCGTCGGCCCCGACAACGGACCGCCGCTCGTCCTCATACCCGGGCAGTCTATGTGTTGGGAAAGTTACCTGCGGGTGCTCCCGGCGCTCATGCGCGAATTCCAGGTCTATGCGCCCGACATCCGCGGCCACGGCCTTTCGGGGCGGACCCCCGGGGACTACAACTACCGCTCCATCGGTCGCGACATGACCTTTTTCCTGCGCGAGGTGGTGAAACGCCCCGCCGTCATATCGGGCAACTCGTCGGGCGGCGTCATCGCCCTGTGGTGCGCCGCGGATCTTCCCGAACTCGTGCTCGGCGTCGTGCCGGAGGATCCGCCGCTGTTCAGCAGTGAATGGCCCCGCCTGCGCGACGGTTGCTGGGCCTACGGCTTCTTCAAGCTGGTCGTCGCCGGTCTCGACGGCCCGAACGGGCGTGATATGGGTCACATCTTCCGGAATTTCGAGGTGCCAACTGCGCAGGGGGCACGCATCATCCGCATCCCGGGCTGGCTGGCGTGGCTTCTCTCTTGGCTGATAGATCGTTACGAGAAAGAACATCCCGGCGCACCGATAGACATCGGCTGGCTGCCGATGCAACTGCGCGTCCTCATCAAGTCGTTCTCGACCTTCGACCCGGACTTCACCCGCGCCTTCATCGACGGATCGGCCTGCGCCTCGATAGATCATGCGGCGGTGCTGAAAAAGATCCGCTGCCCGATGCTCCTGCTCCATGCCGACTGGTTCATCCACCCCGAACACGGCCTGCTCGGGGCGATGACCGACGACGATGTCCGGCGGACGCGCGAACTGGTGCCGCACGCCGACTATCGTCGCATCCGGTCGGGGCACTCCATCCATATCGAGAAGCCTCGCCAGTTCATCGAGGAACTGGTAGGATTCAAAAAAGCGCTAAACCCAGGCTGAGCCGTTCCTGCCGCCCTAAAAGGAAAAATTCAGGGTTGCAGGCAGGTGCCGGTGTAGGAATAGTTCGCCGGCCACTGACCGCTGCCGGTCGCCGCGGTGGTGGTGATGACATTGCCGGCGCCGCTCGCCCCGTCCTTCAACTGGAAATAGCATTGGTTGGGATCGTAGGCACCCTTGGTGGAATAATTAAGGTCGACCGTTTTGCCGCTGGTGAACACATAGTTATACCAGGTTCCCCAGCACTTCGCGCCGGCCGAATAATCGGTCCATTGATAGGTCGAGAAGGCGGGCGATGTCCAAAGGATAGAACTTTCAGAAACGGCCTGCAGCGTGGTGCCGACCCAGCTGCGGTAATAGTATTCGCTGTAAGAGGAATCATAATAGTCATGCGCGCTGTCACAGATGTTCACTGAATGGGTGCACTGCCAAGCAGGCGTAGGCACGCAGGTCGAGGGTGAACCGTAGCAGATATATCCGGCGTCGACCTGACAGGCGGTACAGCCATCCCCGGTAGTGGTCTCGTTACCATCGTCGCAATACTCGGTATGCGTATCCCTGATCGCGTTGATCTCGTTCTCCGAAATGGCGCGGTTGTATATCCGGAGTTCGTCCAGATAGCCGGTGGTGTCGTAGTAATGCATCGGGTACTCGGTCCCGGGGGGTATCTGCCCGATGGTGAAGGGGCGGGTGTTCGGCAACGGCTCCTGCGGACAGGGATCCGAGGTCACCTGATCCTGCAGAGCGCCGTCCGTGCCGTAGACATACAGTCGCACATAGGTGCCGTCATAGGTGCCGGCGAAGTAGTGCCAGGTGCTGTCGTCGATGTCTATGGTCGACTTGGCGCCGCAGCCGGTGCCGGTCTCTTCCCACCGGTGGAACCCGAAGTTGAGTTTCCGGTCGGCCTCGCGCCACACATAATAATTCGCCTGCCTGCCGTTCCCCTTGATCACGACGGGGTACGGCCATATGTTGTTCGCGTGCGGGTCGAGATATACCCATCCCATAACGCTCATGGGACCCGACATGTCGAGTTTTGCCGTCAGGGGGACCGCCGCGTCACTGTCCTGATTGAACGCGATCGCGCCACCACGGATACCGGTGTTCCCCAGCGAAGCGCCCTTGGAGAATTTGGCGGGGGTCGGATCGGTGGAGGAGTCGTACACCGTCGAGAACAGGGTCGGCTCGTCCATGCGCAGATAAAGCACGAGGCCCTCCGCCACGGTATTCTTGCCGTCGCCGCACGACTGCGGAGGCACCACATTGTCGAAGTCGGTCACCGGCGTATCGTCGACCGCGACGGCGTCATCGGGGACCGGGCCGTCATCTCCCGCCGGCTCGTCGCTCAAAAGTTCGTCGCTGTCATCGCCGACCACCCCGTCGTCCGCGCCACCGTCGTCGACCGGCGCATCCTTGTCGGCGTCGACATCGGTGTCCGCATCCGCGTCGATATCGGCATCGGCATCCCGATCGGTCACCGGGTCCTGATCGAGCGGGGTATCGGTGCCGGTGTCGGTGTCGGCGTCCGCGTCGGGCACCGTACCTGAGGTATCCTTATCCGTCGGGGGCTGACTGTCGGGGAATTCGACACAGATATTATCCTCGCAGAACCAATCCACGGGACAGTCGAACGCGGTGACGCAACTGATCATCTCCTCGGGTTCTTCGGAGGTGCAGGCGACAAGCAGAAAAAGAAAGGCGAAGAAGAACGATATCGCGACATGTCGACCGACCATGTATGACCTCCGCTTCATAGGCATCATAGCGTGATGACAACAAGCCCGTCGCCGGACCTGATGCCGCTATTCATAGTGGTGCCGGTATTGCCCGGAGCAGCCGTATAGCCCGAACCGCCACCGCCGCTCCCGCCGGTCCAGTTGCCCGAACAGGTGCCGTTCGCACCGACCTCGCCGCCACCCGCGGCGCCAACCACCGCGGTGTTGCTGTCCGACTGATTGGAAGAAGCGGCATTCTCACCGGTACCGCCGGTACCGAGCGCCCCCGCCGTTCCGGCACCGCCTCCGGCACCGCCGCTACCGCCGATGCCGCCGGCCGTCTGGGTGCCGCCGCCCGCCATGACCGAGGGAGCCCACGCGCCACCGCCGCCGCCACCATAGTATCCGCCGCCGCCACCGCCACCCGCACCGGGTGAAGAACCTTCTATGCGGTTACCGCCGGCGCCGCTCCCGCCACCGGCCACGATGACGCGGTCGGTGAGCGCCGTGCCGCCCCTGCGGACATCGCTCGCCCCGCCGCCGCCACCGCCGTTCGCCGTGGCGACCCCGCCGGTCCCGCCGGCACCGCCGCCATTCCAGCCGCCGGAGGTGCCGCCCCCGCCGCCCTGCCCCACATGGACATAGAGCGTTTGTCCGGGGGTCACGGGGACCGTCGCCTTCGCATAACCGCCCAGCCCGCCGGCCATGGTACCGGCGCCATTCGAGCGACCCTGCGCACCCCACGCCTCGATGGTGACGCTCGTCACGCCGGTCGGCACGATCCATTCCTGTGCGGCGCCGGTATAGTTGAAGGTGACTTCGAACTGACAGGCCGACGGCATGCCGCCACAGTTCCAGTTCGGTTCGACCTCGCAAACGCTGCTGCAGCCGTCGCCGTCGGCATGGTTGCCGTCGTCGCAATATTCATGCGGGCCGTCTTTCAGCGAAAGTATGTCGTCGAGCGGGAGGGCGCGGTCATAGATACGGACCTCGTCTATGTAGCCGGTGCCGGTATACGGATCGGTGTAGAGGAAGGCCGGAGCGACCTGCCCGATGGTGACCGGGTGGTCGTTGACGATGGGAGTGATGATACAGGGATCCGAGGTGGTCTCCAACACGCCGTCGATATAGATGCGGGCATAGGTGCCGTCGTAGGTCCCCGCCACATGGTGCCACGCCCCGTCGTCTATCGGGTTGGTGGAGGAACTGGCGCCGCAGACGATGCCGTCCACTATCCAGTTGTGGAAGATGAAACTTATCGTCCGGTTCGCCTCGCGGAACATGGCGAAATTCGCCTGATGACCGGAACCTTTCCCCACGACGAGATAGGGTCGCGTATTGCCGGCGCCGTTATCGGGCAAGTTGACCCACGCCACGACGCTCATGGCGCCCGCAAGGTCGAGTTTCGCCGTGTCGGACACTTGGAAATTGCTGGATTGGTCGAAGGCGAGCGCACTCCCGCGGACCCCGGCATGACCCAGCGAGGCGCCAAGGGTGAAAGAGCCGTTGACAGGGTCGGCGGAGGAGTCGTACGCCACCCCGCCACTCGACTCATCCATGCGCAGATAGAGTTTCAACCCGTCGGGGACCGTGTTCTGGCCGTTACCGCAGGGGACGGGAACATCGTTGTCGGGCACCACCGCATCATCGGTCACGACCACGCCGTCATCGGGGATCACCGCGGCATCATCGGTCGCTATCGTGCCATCATCCGTTGTCACCGTACCGTCGTCCGCCTGCGCGTGGTCCTCTTCCACGAGGAGGGTGTCATCGTCGCTCGCGATATCGTCGGCATCTCCCGGCAGGTCATCGCCATCCCCTACCCCGCCATCGTCGGTCGAGGCATCCGGATCGCCCACGATGTCGGCACCGTCGGTCCCGTCCACATCGTCATCGACCCTGTCGGCATCGCCGGCGGTGTCGGTCGCGCCGTCGGCATCGTTGCCCGCATCCGCTTCCTTGACCGCGGTGTCCTTATCGAGCGGGGACTCGCTGTCGGGAAATTCGACACAGACATTGTCCTCGCAGAACCAATCCACGGGACAGTCGAACGCGGTGACGCACGATATCACCTCCGGCTCTTCCGAGGTGCAGGCGACAAGAGAGATGGCGAGCGCGCAGAGCAGGATCGAAGGGATACGCAGGAACAGCCGCACCGGCATGGTCTCTACCCTCATGGATGAACAATACCGCCCGATTCTAGCGCACGGAGCATGAAAAAGCAACCCCCACGGAGGATATTTTTCAAGACGGGGCGGGGTGTTATCCCTCAGATATCCCGTATGATGTAAACATCGTAGTCGCCGAGGTAGGCGAAACCGTTCTTTTTATACAGCGTCACGGCCGCGACATTCTCACGATGCACCTCGAGTTTGCATTGGAACCCCATCTCGCGCGCCGCCTTGAGCGTCGCCGCCATGAGGTCGTTGGCGAGTTTCCTCCCCTGATAGGCCGGAAGTATCCCGAAATGGTGGAGGTAACTGCGCCGGTTATCGTGGGTCAGCCACGCGGTGCCGACCACCTCGCCGGTGTCGCGCCGTTCCATCACAAGAAGCCGCGCCCCGCCGGCGAGCGTCTTCCGCACCACCTCGGCGGTGTCGCCGCGGTAGGCGCCCCCCATCCCGGTCGCCACCCAGAGCGCCTCGACGGCGGCCCAATCGCCGGGCCGGTAATCACGGACAAGATATCCTTCCTGCATGGTCACCTCCGATAGGACCCGGAGCAGTGTAACCGGGCGGCGACCGTTGTCAAATCGAAGGAGAACGGCGCCCCGATAATAAAATTTGAGAAAAAAGAGGGCGGCGGATATACTGTTCTGCCGAGACGGTTCCCGCCCACGACCCGGAACGGAGGAGAGACCATGCGTGACCCTGCCCGCTTCCTGAAACTTCTGCTGATCCTCGGCGTTCTTCTTCTTTGCTCGCCCGCCCCGGCCGAGGAGGCCATCGTGGTTTGGCGCATCGAGCCGAAGACGGGGGTCACCGACAAGGACGCCGACGCGATAAGCGCGATGGTGACGACCGAGGTGGGCCGCGTTTCGGGCAGACAGACCATCGGCGAGACCGACATGAAGGCACTCATGGTCGGCGAAGAGAAAAAACTCTCCTGCGGCGCCGAGGATACCGCCTGCGTCGCCGAGATCGGCGCCGCGCTCGGGGCACCCGAGTCGGTGACCGGCACCCTCTCGAAACTCGGCGATTACTGGATACTGTCTCTTCAGCGGCTCAATGTCCGCACCGTGGCGGTGCTCGGCCGCTCCGAACGGAAGGCGAAGGGCGACCTCAACCTGCTCGTCGAAAGCATCGCGCCGGCGGTCGCCGAACTGTTCGGCAGAATGGCGGCAGGAACGGTCGTCCCGGTAACAGAGACCGGCGCCTCCACCGACGCAACGCCGCCCCGCGAACTCACGGCCATGGGCTGGAGCGGCGTCGGATTCCTCGCGGGAGGCGGTGCACTCATTATCTTTGGCGGTATCGCGCAGTGGCGAACGGGCGAGGCGAAGAAGGACTACGAGGCGGGAGGCACGGGCGGCGACACGAGGACCTACGACGCGTGGAAAGCGGTGACGATAACCTCGTATGTGACCGGCGGCGCGCTCCTGGCCGTCGGAACGACCCTGCTCATATGGGATCTCGTCGCCGACCGACCGGTGGAAGCGGCGCTGGCGCCGTTACCGGGCGGCGCGATGGTCGCCCTGCGATTCTCTTTCTGACAGGTCGCGGATATCGCGCCCTCAGATCACCACGAGCGCACAGCCATCACTCGAACCGCCGCCACCCGGCGCCATGTCGAAGTCGAAGACCGGCGCATCGGCGGCATCCTCGTCGGGTATGACCTCATCGGGGACCGGCGCGTCATCGGGCGGCACCCACCCCCACGGCACACAGCGACCATCTTCATTGCAGTCGCCGTCATCTCCGCACTCCGCATCGTTCCGGCACGGACGGAAGCAGACCCCCTCTTTCCCCTGAAAATCGACATGACACCGATAGTAGTGGGTCTCGTCATCGGGACGGCAGTTGGCGTCCGAGGTGCAGGAGGGGGCGCACAGGAAGGTACGGGAGCGGGCGCTGTAGATGCATTTTGAATCGTCGGGGCAGAGCGAATCGTCGTAATCGTCGCAGAGCGTGAAGCAATAGCCACCTGGCTTTGAGGTGTCGCAGTACGAGCCGGTGTACATGCAATCCTCCTCGCTCGCGCAAGGGCCTCCGTTCGGCGAGGGTGTCATGTGGCAGATATCGCCGTCGCAGTAGTTACCTTCGGGGCAATCGGTGTCCTCCGAACAGTACGGCAGACAGACACCGTATATCTCATCGGTGCAGTAGAATCCCTCCCGACCGCAATCAAAGTTCGGCCCGCATTCCCGCAGGCAGTCGAGCGAACTGCCGGTACCGCCGAGGAACGACCCGTCGGGACACGGTTCCCCCTCGACCGTCAGGACGCAGTAGTTGCCGGGCATCGTGTAGCCGATGACGCGGTCGGCACACCGGACCTGTTCGGGCTCGTAACCTTCCATGACGCAGTCCTCGTCCTTTTCGCAGGACAGGCCGACCTTGAACTCTCCTTTCAGCCCTTCGTCCACCCAGCCGTCGCAATCGTCATCGAGGCCGTTCAGTCCCTCGGGCCCGGTGGTCAACGGGTCGCACATCGGGTAGCCGAGCGCGAGTCGCGCCGCCTTGTGCAGATTCACCCGTCCGTGGCCGAATTTGGGCGAGAACCCGTTCTCGTCCCAGAAGCCGGTCTCGGGATTTATGCGGTCGGCGCTTTTGTAGAGTATATCCTCGGCCTCTTCGAGGGTCAGATCGGGGTTCAGGGAGAATATGAAACCCATCGCGCCGGTGGCGAAGGGAGAGGCGGCCGAGGTGCCGCTGAAGTAGGCGGTGTAGTCGCCGAGCCCGCCCGTGCCGGGGATATGGGTCGTCGCGATGCCGATGACCGGATAGGATGAAAGCGACGGGGTGCTGATGCCGAGTTCCATGCCCCAGTTCGAATAATCTATGTGGGTGTCCCACGCCGAAGTGGCGCCGACGATGACGAGCCGGTGCGAGACCTTTTTGCCGTTCCGTTCGAACTCGAAGATATGCTGGAACATCCCGTCGTAATGGGCATCGACCCCTTCGTTGCCCGAGGCGTACATGATGGCGCCCCCCTTGCCGTTCCGGCCGTCGCGCATGAAGCGGGTGTGCGACTCCTCGACCCCCGGCATCATCGGTACTTCGCCGTACTCGGAGGACATGCCGAAACTGCAGTTGACCGCGACGATGCCGGGATCTGCAACGAAGCGGTCGTAGGTCTTAAGGTACATCTCCTCGCTGATGGCGCTCCCCTCGACCCCTTCGAGCGCGAGCACCGGATAGATGCCGCACCACGGGCAGACGCCGGTAACGCCGATGTCGTTCGATTCGGCCGCCGAGATACCGGCACAGTCGGTGCCGTGCGCGTAGGTCGCCAGTTCATAGCCGCTCACCCCGTCGGGGATGTGAGGGTCGCCGCCGTCCACATCGCGTATCGCGTCGTAGCCGGGGTCCATCTTGCCGCCGTCGCCGACAAGGTCGGGGTGGGTCGTCACGACGCCCGAATCCATGATGGCGACCTTGGTAGCATATTTCGCCGGTTCGAAGTTGACCTTCATCAGGAAACGGAGGGCATCCTCGAACCGGATGTCGGCCCGCTTCAGCGTCTCGACCGGGTCCCCGTAAGCGTCGTTGTAGAAACCGCGGTTATGGAGCGCCCACTGATAGTCGGCGTAGAGTGCATCCTGCGGCAGGGCAAGCCGCGGTTGAACCTCGCGGACGAGATTCGGGAAGGCCCAGCCATACCCTTCCTCGGTGATGCGGCGCGCCGTGACGACCGCATCGCCGTTCACCGTGAATTTATAGAGACCGTAGCCGGGCAGTATCTCGACGAGCGTGAGGCCGTACCGTTCCGCGAGCATCCCGACATCGGCGACGCCGCGCCAGAACAGTTCGGGCCGCGCGACGACATAGCCCCTGCCGTAGCGGTAGACCGGCAGGCCGCCCGTACCCCGGGCGATGAGATACCGCGTATCCCCCGCGAGCCACCGTTTGATGGCCGCGCCGTCGGGAACGGCGGCGGCGGGCCCGGTGAGCGCGGTGACGCCGTCGACCGGCGGCATGTCAAAGGAACGACCGTCGGCATGGTAGACCCGCTCGGCGTTCAGACCGGCGGCGACAAGGACCAGCAGGACCAACATCAGGGCTCTCATAAGATATCCCTCCGCGAATGTTCGATATCGGGTGTCAGGTTAGCCGAACCGCTCAGAAATGGCAAGAATATCACTCGTTCTCGTAATCCTCGCGCGTGTCCTTGGTCACGGTGCCGCTGTGGATGCCGATGAACCGTACGGTCTTCTCGGCGTCCTTGGGGGCGCGGAACGGCTGGGTAAGCCGTATCTGCAGGGCACCGCCTCCGCGCAGGTAGAACTCGTTGCCGCCGTTGCCGGTCCAGTATTTGCGCTCGAAGCCGGTGAACCCGGTCTCCCCTTGGAAGCCGTAGAGCCCGGTCTTCTCGTTGGTGATGAGCGCGACGCGGAAACCGGTGAGCATCTGGGCGAGATCGAGATCTTCGCCGATGTAGGTGTGTATCAGGTCGTCATAATCTTGCGGACCGTTATTGAGACTCTCGATGAGTTCTCTATAGAACGCGTTCCCCTGCCCCAACTGGATGCGCAGGTACTGGTGGAACAGATAGGTGAGCGCATAGTTCGCCTCGATCTCGGCGCCGTAGTAGTCCCAGTAGGTGACCGACAGTCCCTCGGCCACCGTCGTCGAGTCGTTGTAGGTGCTCTTGTAATCGCGCTGGAACCCGCGGTACACATGCTCGCCGCTCGTCGACATACCTTCCCACATCCACATGTTGTCGTTGAGTTTCTTCTCGACGAGGTCGTCGCGGTTGTTGTGGACGAGGTGGGTGAATTCGTGCGCCACGACATCCGCCGCGTAAGTGGAACCGCCCCACTGGGCGATCATCTGCTCGATGTAGATCATGTCGGCCTTGTTCGAATCTTCGAGATCGTACAGTTCGTACGGGCTGAAATAGCCGCCCGCCTGCCCGTCGGTATCGACGAACAGAATCGTTATCTTGCCGTTCTGATCGACATCGGAGGCCTCGTAGAAATTGGTCGTGATGAGTTCGTATATGGTGTTGTCGAACTCCTTACCGAGCGACTGCGCCGTCGTCGCGGAGACCACCACCGGCCTCTGGGCCCAGACGATGCAGTGGGTCCCGACATGGAGCGCCTCGGCCTCTATCTGGTAGCGGAGGTTGGTGTTGAGGTCGGAGGTCCAGAAGGTGCGGATCTCGCCCACCTCCGGATCGGGCGACGGCTCTATCGCCCGCGCTATCCCGAGCCGCAGGTCGGGGGTGGCGTGCGGCGGGAGCGGCAGGACGCGGTCGCGGGTCCTGACGGGCGGCAGGTCGGTCGTTTCCGACGGAGAAGTCGCGGCCTGCGGCACCGCAAGCGTCATAAAGGTATCGGGCATCGTGCCGATGTAGGCCTGATTGCTGCCGTCGGCATCCTCGTTCACGATGAGAAGGATGTCACCGTGGTGGATCGGCCCTTCGAGATCGTAGCGCGGCACGCAGAGTTTCCCGTCGCTCGTTGGAATGTAGCCATTCGAGCAGGTGCACTGGTACCCTTCGTCGGTGTTCTCGCAGGCGGCGTACTCCGGATCGCCGCATATCGTGGGATCCGCGGCGCATTCGTCGGCGCCGACGCAGGCGGTCGTGTCCCAGCCCGAACAATCGATAAGGCAGGTCGCGGTCCCCTGCGTATCCGGCTTCACCGTCGCGCAGTCGGCGGTGTCATCCAACTCGCAGACCTCGCCGCCGGCGACCGTGCCGTCGCCGCATACCGCCGCGATCGCGTCGCTGTCGGTGAGCACCTCCATGTCGGGATATTTCTTCTGCGACCCGTCGTCGCAGGCGAATGCCATCAGAACGATCATCGTTATCATCAGCCAACGCATGGGATACCTCCGCTCAAGGTGTTCTGTCTTCATCCACTTAAGAAGATGCAAACACCCCTCCTTGTTTTTTATATCAACCATATCAATCGGTTAAGAAAACTCGACGAGCGTGGTGCCATCGCCCCCCTGCTCGGTCGGGGCGCTCCGCCAAACGAAATGGTATCGCCCGGCCAACTGTTCCAGATAGTTCCGCACCCCTTTCTTGAGCGCACCGGTCCCGTGCCCGTGGATGACGGCCACCGCGATGCTTTTCGCCGCATAGGCGCCGTCCACCGTCTTTTCGACGAGCGCGCAGGCATCCTCGACCGTCATGCCGCGCACATCGCATTTCTCGAAACAGGCCGCTCCGGTATCCACCGGCGCCGCCACCGCCCGTTTTTTCCTCTTTTCGTCGACCACGATGAGCCGCTCGACCGGCACGAGCACGCTCTTGCCGCCCGTCGTCACCTCGGCCTTCACCCCCTTGAGAGCCGAGAGCACTCCTTTTATCTTCGTCAGCCGGTCATACACGACCGTCTCACCGACGCGCACTCCTTGGGCCTCGGCGAGCGGCACTCCCGGCGTCTCGTCCGCTTTCGCCTTCTCGCGTTCAATGGCCTGCGAAAGGGCCTCTTTTTCCTTGCGTACGATGCCGATCCGCTTCGCCGCGTTCTTCGCATCGGTCTCCTCGACCCGACGACGCAACTGCGTCTCTTCGAGTTCCATGAGTTTCTTGAGCATCTTCAGCCGCTCCTGCTCGAAACTGCGCTCCTTCTGCGCCAGTTTCCGTTCGAGCGCCGCTATCTCTTCCTTCTGCTTGATCGTTTCGGCCTTCAGCGCCGCGATGCGTTCCTGTTCCTCGTCAAGGTCCTGTTCCTTCTGGCGCAGGCGGTTGAGGAGCGGCTCGATGGAGCCGTCGCGCGACGAAAGCAGGTTCTCGAGCAGGCGGACCAGTTGGGGCGGGAAATCCATCCGGCGGACGAGCGCGAGCGCGTTGCTACCGCCGACCAGGTGATACATGAACCGGTAGGTCGGCCGTTCATGCTTCTCGTCAAACCCCATCGCGACCGGCACGAAGGCGGGATCCTCGAGCGCTATCGCCTTGACCTCGGCGAGATGCGAGGTCACGACGGTGAACGACCGGCGGTCGCGCAGGAATTCCAGAAAGGCCCGGGCGATGGCCCCGCCCTGCTGCGGGTCGGTGCCGGTCCCGATCTCGTCCACGAGAACGAGCGACCGTTCACCCGCGCGGTGGGCGATGGCGGCGAGATTGCGCAGGTGGGCCGAGAACGACGATTCCCCCTCGGCGGCGTCCTGTTGGTCGCCGAGCACGAGGAACACCTCGTCGAAAAAGGGTATCTGCGCCCGTTTCGCCGGCACCGGGATGCCGCGCCGCGCGAGTTCGACCACGGTATGAAAACTCTTCAGCGCGACCGTCTTGCCGCCCGCGTTGGGACCGCTGATGACCATGATGCGCTCACCCTCCTTGAACCGGAAGGTGTTGCGCACCGTCCCTTTCTTCAGCGCCGCGAGCACCGGCGGGTACCAGACCTCGTCGGCCGCCGCCCCTTCGTCGATGAACTCGGGCATCGCACAGTCGTACGAGCGCATCCAGCGTTGCCGGGCATAGAGCGATTCGAGCCGGAGCGCGAGGCCGACGCACGCTTCGACATGGTCGATGCGGCGGCCGAGGAGCCCGCGCAGTTCGCGGAGCACCTTGAGTATCTCGTTCTGTTCGTGCGATGCGAGGAGACTCAGCCGGTTGTTGAGTTCGACGAGCGCGAGCGGCTCAAGGAACGCGGTCTGCCCCGATCGCGACAGGTTGTGGACGACCCCGTTCATCACCCGTTTGAACTGCGTCTTGAACGGCAGTACATAGCGGTCGTCGCGTATCGTGAAATAGTCCTCCTGCAACATGCCACCGACCGCCGGGTCGGCGATCATCCGCTTTATTTCGCGGCCGATGAGTTGATGGGTATCGGCGATGTGCCGCCGGATGCGGGCGAGTTCGGGACTCGCATCGGAACTGATCTCCCCCTTTTTATCGACCGTCTGCTTGATGGTCATCTCGAGACTCACATCGGGCTCGAAGGGCGCGAACAGCAGGGCGAACTCGCGCACCCAGGTCTGCCGCCCCATCTCCTGTTTAGCGCGCCGCAACTGTTCGAGCAGATCGCCGACAACCCGGTAATCCATCGGCTCGAGCGACTCGTCGCGCCGGAACCGCTCAACGACGCCGGACACCCGATCAAGGTCGTAGTTGAATATCGCGACCCCCGTTTCGGAGAGCGTGGCGGTCTCGCCGATGAGCCGGAACTCCCGCTCGGCCTCGCCGCGCGACAGCGGGGCAAGGTCGTGGATATGGCGACGCCCCGCGGCGGAGAAGCACCCTTCGGCGACCATGTCGAGTATCTGGGCCCACTCGTGTTGCATGCGGGTCACCCGATCAGGCGAGCGAAAAGCGCCCGGTTCTTCTCGAGCATCCGCCCTTCCATCAGGTCGCCCATCGCCGCTTCGTAGTGCTCTTTTTTGATGCCGGGGATGAGTCCCTCCCTGCATATGGCCGCCATGAGGGCGATATTCTGCATCCGCGTGTCGGGCAGATCGTCGACCCGCACCCGGACATTCTTCACCGTGCGGCGTTCGCATTCCTCCGCGACCGTTTCGCGCGCCACTTCCGGCGCCGCGCCGACGCGGACCTCGAGCGGTTGCCAGACGGTGTCGTACCAGACGAGCGTCCCGCCATCCTTCACAAAGCCGTTCAGCGCCCGGAGCGCCTCGTGTCGTTCGAGCGCCACGGCGATGTCGGCGTCGCCTTCGGGGATGAGCGGCGAATATACCTCGTCGCCGATGCGCAGGTGCGACACCACGATGCCGCCGCGCTGGGCGAGTCCGTGGGTATCGACCCCCTTGACCGCGAGCCCCGCATGGTCGGCCGCCCGGATGAGCGCCTCCGCAAGCATCCCGATCCCCTGCCCGCCGACCCCGGTGATATAGATATTGGTGTTCATCGGTATCTCCCTACGCTTTCGGTTTTATCGCTTTGGACGGGCATGTCTGGATGCACGATCCGTCGCCGATGCAGAGATCGGTGTTGACCGTCACCTTTCCGTTGGGCAAGCGTGTGAAGGTGGGACACGCGAACTTCTCGACACATTCATGGACGCCGTCGCAGAGTTCGGGCGGCACCATGACCTGCTTCTCCTTGAAATCAGGCTTGCGCCGCTGTTCCCGCATGTACTTCAGCATGCAGGGATGCTTCGCGATGACCACCGAGAACTCCGGGATCTCGACCGCCTGCTTCACCAACTCGATGAGTTTCCCCTGCTGGTAGGCGTCGACCTCGAAGATATGCTTCACGCCGAGCCCTTCGAGCACCCGGCGCACCGGTATCGCCTCGGTGATCTCGTTGAAATTCTTCCCGACCGCCGGGTGGTCCTGATGGCCCGTCATCGCGGTGGTGCCGTTCTCCATGAGGATGAGCGTCACCCGGTGACGGTTGAATATCGCGTTCACGATGCCGGGAAGTCCCGCGTGGAAGAAGGTCGAATCGCCGAGGAAGGCGACCACTTTCCGTTCGGTCTGGAAAAGCGACAGTCCCGATCCCATCGGCACCGAGGCGCCCATGCACATGAGGAGTTCGTTCATGTTGTAGGGCGGCAGGAACCCGAGCGAATGGCACCCGATGTCGCCCACCTTGATGTCGGTCGCGGCGAGCGCTTTCTTGATCGCGTAAAAAGCGCTCCGGTGGCCGCAGCCGGGACACATCTGCGCCGGCCGTTTCGGCGCGTAGGGCCGCCCCTCGGGGCGCGGCGGTCTCTCGGGAAGCAGGTCGGGCCACTCGCGCCGCAGGATGCCGTGGACCTTGTCGGGGGTATATTCGCCGATCCATTCCTCGGCGTCGCGCTTGCCGCTGATGCGGTTCGCGATCCCTTTGTCGTAGGCGAGCGCCTTTATCTGCGGCTCGATGACGGCGTCGAGTTCCTCCAGTATCTTCACCTCGCGGTGACTTTCGAGGAACGCCTGTATCAGTCCCGTCGGGAGCGGATGTATCGTGCCGAGTTTCAGGATGTCGGGCCTCTTCTTCACGCCGCGCAGGACATCCATCAGCGACAGGTAGGTGGTCCCGAAGGTGATGATGCCGCGGTCGCGGTTCTTGTGGTCCTCGCTCCGGTTCATCGGCGATGCGTCGAACGCGGCCGACAGTTCCGCCAGCCGCTTGAGGGCGCGCCGCTTCATCGGGAAGACCTCGGTCGTGATCGGGATGTACGGCCCGTTCTTCGGGTCGAAGCGCGGTGTCTTGTCCCACGGCGTCGGGTCCCAGCCGCCGAACGAAACCTTTTCCTTCTGGTGACAGACATGGGTCGTCAGCCGGAGCACCACCGGCATCCCCTTCTCGACCGATATGCGCGCCGCCTCCTTATAAAAAGAATAGACCTCCGCCGGGGTCGCCGGTTCGAGCACCGGCGTGTAGGAAAGGAGAGCGAAGTGCCGGTTGTCCTGCTCATTCTGCGAACTGTGCGCGCCGGGATCGTCGCCCCAGACGATGACCATCCCGCCGGTGAGGTTCATGTGTCCCAACTGGACGAAGGTGTCGGCGGCGACATTGAGCCCGACGCTCTTGAAAAAGACGCACGACAGATGGCCGTTCACCGACGCGCCGTAAGCCACCTCGGTCGCCACTTTCTCATTGGTGGAGAACTCAAAATAGAACGGGCGCTCGTCATGCGGGATACTTTTGATCGCCTCGGCGATCTCGGGGGTGGGCGATCCGGGATAACTCGTCACCACCCGCGTGCCGGTCTCTATCATAGCGCGGACGATGGCGGTGTTGCCGATGACGATCTCGGAGAAAGGCTGTCTGGAGAGCAGGACCGTTCCCAACTGCTTCATGAGAGACCTCCGGAAAGGTGTTCATTGCGGAGCACTCTAACCGAAAAAGAGGAAGGTGTCAAATCACCGTTCGCCGGCGATGATCTTCGCGGCGAGTTCGGCGGCGATGAAGACCATCGGGACACCGACGCCGGGGTGAGTGTAGTGACCCGCGTAGAAGAGGTTCTTCACCTTCTTGCTCCGGCGCGGCGGGCGGAACACCGCCGTCTGATCGAAGGTGTGCGACAGGCCGAGCGCCGTACCGTAGCGGGCATTGTAGTCGGCGGCGAAATCGCGCCCCGAGAAGATGCGTTTTACCGCGATATGGTCGCGGATATTCTCGCCGGCGAGCGTTTCGAGGTGCGCGATCATCTTGTCCGCGTACGCGGCCCGCTGGCCGTCGTTATCGTCGAGGTTGCAGGCGACCGGCACGAGCATGAAGACATTCTCGCACCCTTTCGGCGCCACATCGGGCTGGGTCTTCGAGGTGACCGAGACATAGTACGAGGGCTGATCGGGCCACGCCGGTTCGTCGAATATCTGTCGGAAGTGATGATCCCAGTCATCGGCGAAATAGAGCGTGTGGTGGGCCAGCCGCTTCAGACGCTTCTTCACGCCGAGGTACATGATGAACATCGAAGGGGCATAGGTCTTTTTCTTCCAGTATCCCTCGTCCAGAGCGCATGCGGCATCGGGCAGCAGATCGGTCTCGGCGTGGGCGTAATCGGCGTTCGCGAGCACGATGTCGGCCTCGTAGCGCCCTTTGTCGGTGACGACGGCGCGCGCCTCCTTGCCGCTCATCTCGATGGAGCGGACCGGTTCGCCGAGTTTCACCTCGACGCCGTATTCGCGGCACAGTTCCATGAGCGCCTCGACGATCCCCCACATCCCGTTGCGCGGGAAGAAGACGCCGAGGTTGAGATCAAGGTGCGACATCATCGAGTACATCGCCGGTGCGTTGTAGGGGCTGTTGCCGAGGAACACCATCGCGTATTCAAGTATCTTCTTGGCGCGGTGGTCGGTGAAGTATTTCGACACGAGCGAATCGAGACTCTCGAACACCGAGAGTTTGGTCCCCTTGAGCAGGAGCGTCGGGTTCATGAAGTCGAGCACCGACGAATAGTCGCGGTAGAGGAACTCGCCGACGGCGGTATCGTACTTGATGCGGCAGTTCTCGAGGTACTTCACCAGTTTTTCGTCGCCCCCCTGCTCGAACGAAGCGAAGGTCTTCTTGGTCTTTTTCATGTCGGGACCGATATCGACGAACTCTTCCTCCGAGAAAAAGACCCGATAATACGGGTCGAGCCGGTCAAGCGGCAGGTGATCTTCGATCCTTTTTCCCAGCAGAGAGAAAAAGCGGTCGAACGCCTCCGGCATGAGATACCACGAGGGGCCCATATCGAAGCGATAGCCCTTTTCCTCCCACAGCCGCGCGCGACCGCCCGGCACGGCGTTCTTCTCGATGAGCGTGACCGCGAACCCCTTGTGGGCGAGCAACACCGCCGACGCGAGCCCGCCGTAACCGGCACCGATGACGATGACCTTCTTTTTTCCCGCCATGACGATACTCCTTCCTTACAGGTAGCGCCGGGGCGGGACACCCGCCTTGCCGGCGTATAGTTCTATGTAGGGTTTTATCGAACTCGCCTCTATCTTGGTGATGAGCACCGATTCGACCTGAAAGAAGCCCACCGATTCGCTCATCGTGATGCCGATGCGTATCGGCCGCTCGCTCCCCTTCTCGATATCGACCTTCTCTATCGACGCCGAACTGTACTGGTGGATGTCGCCCACCTTCGCGCCGGGGCTTATCAGCATGGGGATGCGCGACCGTCCCTTCTTCATGTCGAGCCCGTCGGCGACGAGCACCACCCCCGCCTCGAGCGAATGGACCCGCTGGTGCGCCATGTGCCCCACGATCCCCTCGACCGCCATCGAACGGATGACGACCCGCTTGGCGATGTCTTTGGGATACAGTTCCTTCAGCAGGCGGTCGAGTATCGGGACGGCGAACAGGAGCGCGGTGTGCTCGTGGTCCTCGCGGCCGACCGTCATGCCGATATCGTGCATCAGCGCGGCGCACAGCACCGCGATGCGGCTCATCTCGTCGTCGCCCGTGTTCTCCTTCGCGAGGTTGAACTCGACCCCCGCTTCCTCGAGCAGATCGAAGAGTCGCATCGCGTTGAACGCGACGGTCCGCATGTGGACCGGGCCATGGTCGTTGAAGTTGAGCCGCGTTATCGACACGGTGTTCGCATATTCCTGCAGGGCGCGCAGTTCGGGGTCGGCGCACAGCAGTTCGGCGGCGCGGCGTGGCAGGCCCGAAAGCCGCTTGAGAAGCCGCTGTTCTATGCTCGTTTCCTTCGGCGATGACATGGTAACTCCTTTTATTGTCGGTCCGCCCCGATAGTAACCTATGGATGTGCCGGCGTCAAAAAAAACGAAAGGTTCACCTAACGACCATTCGACAAGATTTCGCCGCGTTATTTTTTGACAATCACTCATCCGATTTGTATGATGGGCCGTTCCTGAACTGCTTTGGGTGCTCCCATGAACGCCGCCTCCCATGCCATCTCGATCCGCGCACTCGGCTTCGATACCGACACTCTTGAATACCGCCATCCCGACGGGACCTATCGTTGTACGGTACGCCATGTCGAAGGAGCGATATTCCACCTGACGCAGGAGGGGTATGTGGACGAAGGGTCCATTCTGAAGATGATCGGTCTCTTCCGGGACATACGCACCGCACTGGACAAGGTCTTCGGTATAAAAGCATGCGTCATCATCAACGAGATACCGAAAATAACCGGCGGGTCCCTTCTCGCCAAACGACATCTCAAAGCACAACTTTCCGCATGGCCCGGCGTTCATGTTTTTACGGTCGGCGCGCGGGGCATGGTCCGTATCATCGATACCATACTGGCCCGACTGACCCCCTCGGTGTCCATGCACCTCGTCGATTCCCTTGACGAGGCGCTCTCCTCCGCCCGGCAGTGTGACCCCGCCCGCGGTCTCTCGGACGAAACTCCCCCCCAGAGATCCTGTGGCTCACTTCCCGAGCCTTATCGGGACCGATTGGAACTCCTTCTCGAAACGATCGGGCGTATCTCGTGGGACAACGGTCTCGTGCCGGTAAGATTCGATATCCCTCCCGACGATCCTTTCCACGATCTTTTCGCGGCCCTGACGACCATGCACAATGACATCCTCGAGATATTCGCCCGGTCGGAGAAGAATCTCCTCGAAGCCGAAGAGGCGAACCGACGGAAGGACCGGCTGATAGCGGATGTCAGCCACGAACTCCGGTCCCCGCTCACCAGCATCATCGTCATGAGCGACATGCTCGCTCTCGCCCGCGATCCGCAGGAAGCCCGCCGTTACGCCGACCAGATCCGCGAGACCGCCCTGCGGATGAATCGCATCATCGAGGACATCCTTTCCAACGCTCTTGTCGGCGCGGGTAAAGGGACCGTGACCAGTTGCCGGTTCGACCTCGCGGAGCAGATCGCCCCCCTGCTCGACCAGTTCGCGATGGAGGCCTCTCGGAAGGGGATCGCGTTCGAAAAGACCGTCCCCGGCGGCGCGCTGCCGGTGCAAGGCGACCCGCTCAAAGTGCTCCAGATCGTCACCAACCTGCTCAGCAATGCCGTCAAATATACCGACACCGGAAAGGTGAAGGTGGCTATCGCGGTGCAAGATATCGATGGACGCGCCCGAAAGGCGTTCATCGAGGTATCCGACACCGGCATCGGGATAAGCGAAGAGGATCAGGCCCATCTTTTCTCCCGTTTCTCACGCACCCCGGCGACCGCGTCGCGGAGAGGGATAGGACTCGGACTTTCGATAGCGCACGAACTCGCCTGTCTCATGGGAGGCGACATCGCCGTGAAGAGCACGCCCGGGAAAGGCAGTACCTTCATCTTCTCTTTTCCCTTCATACTGGACGGATCATGCACGGTCGTGACGCCGAAGGAAGAGAGCGGGAAGAGCGACACTCCCTCGACCCGGGCGACGACCGCCTGACGCGCCGCCGACGGGTTACTTCTCTATCCCTTCGCGGGCTTGAATGCCCTTCGTGTAGTAATGTTTCACCTCGCACATCTCGGTGACGAGATCGACCGCATCGATGAGCCCCGGCGGGGCATAGCGACCGGTAACGACCACCTCGACCTGTGGGGCACGGCCGTTTATGGCGGCGAGCAACTCGTCGACGCGACGCGGCAGGCCCGAAAGCCGCTTGGGAAGACGCTGTTCTATGCTCGCTTCCTTCGGAGATGACATGGCCCATTTCCTTTGAAGATAATGACCCTTTCTAAACGCCAATCATCCCCGCTCTATCTCGCCTAGAGGTAAGGATTGTCAGTCTTGTCAGGAAAAATGAATCCGCATTTCGTCATGTTTTCCTTCAGTTCGGCGCTTATCCTGTTCTTGAAGATGACCGTTGTGCATAGGTTGCCTTCGCCCGCTCGGTCAGCATTCGCAATCCCCTCTCGTATCCTCTGGAAGAGTGCGTTTCCTTCCTCCGCCTTTTCAAACTCTACCCCCGTCTCGTAGGCATCGTTGAAGGGATAGTACGCCATCCCGCCCAGGTCAAGAGCGTGCACCACCTTGTTAATCTCGCGGTTCGAGACGCGATACACAAAGTTACCGCTCGGTTCGAAATCACCCTTGATGTTGTGGCGCTGCTCGTCGCGATATGGAGGGAGCGCTGTTTCTCGGCCCAGAAGGATGCGAACAATCGCTTTCAGGTGGCCCCGAATGTTCTGGCGGGTTAAGACCAGTGGGCGCAGAAGATCATCGACCGGCTCTATTAATACGACCACTTCGGCAGCGACGCGTAACATCTCGTACAGGCCGACCAGTGGGCGCGCAAGGTGATGTAGCGCTTCCTTGCAGAATATCACATCACAGAATCCTTCCGCAAGACTCAACCGTTCGATGTCCTCGATTCCGTACTCCCGTAGGACGCCTATCTCCAGAGCCTTCTTCAGCATGTTCTCCGCAATATCCGTCGGGTACACATCGAGGCCAAACATCCTTTTCAGTCGTACGGAGTCTAGACCAAATCGTCCGTCACCAACGCTCATCCAGCGAGCTTTTCCGTAGAATGTCGCGAGCGGTGCGATGGTACGGTACATCCGCGCATGGCGCCAGAAGTCGACGGTGTCCTCGGCAAACCATGACGCATGGATCCTCTCTCGTTCGCGATCGTAGAGGTCAGCATTCATATGATTGCGCTGCATATCTGTAAGTGTTTCGCTCTTCACCATGTCGTTTAACCTACTTCTCTATCCCCTCTCGGGCCTGAATGCCCTTCGTGTAGTAATGCTTCACCTCGCGCATCTCGGTGACGAGATCGGCCGCATCGATGAGCCCCGGCGGGGCATAGCGACCGGTAACGACCACCTCGACCTGTGGGGCACGGCCGTTTATGGCGGCGAGCAACTCGTCGAGAGCGAACAGGTTGTAATGAAGCGCGATGCAGGCCTCGTCGAGTATCACGAGGTCGTGTTTCCCCTCTTTCAGGATGGCGGTCACCTCGGAAAGACCTCGGCGCGCGAGGTCGATATCGGCCCGCTCCGGCTTCTTGACGATGAAGCAATCGCGGCCATAGCGGCGCAGTTCAAGACCGTCGAGTTTTTCGAGCAGGTTCAGTTCGCTGTAACGCATCCCCTTGACGAACTGCGCGATGAAGACCTTTTTCCCGGCGCCCAGAGCGCGGACCGCAAGCCCGATGGCCGCCGTCGTCTTTCCCTTACCGTCGCCGGTATAGACCTGCACCATCCCCCGTTCGGTCATCGGTCACACCTCCGTCAGGAACCGTTCCTCGAGCGACCGCCGATAGTTCGTCGCGTCGAATTTCGCGATACCGGCGACCCCTTCGGCGACCGCCGCTTCGGCGACGGCGCAGGCCTCCTCGACGAGCACCCGCAGGTCGAACGGTTTCGGTATCAGATAGGCACGGCCGAACGATAACTCCTTGAGTCCGTAGGCGCCCAGCACCGCTTCGGGGACCGGCAGGCGGGCGATCCGGGCGAGCGCCTTCGAGGCGGCGACCTTCATCCCGTCGGTTATCGCCGAAGCGCGGACATCGAGCGCGCCGCGGAATATGGCGGGGAACCCGAGCACATTGTTCACCTGATTGGGATAGTCGCTCCGGCCGGTGCCGGCGAGCGCGTCGGGCCTCGCCTTCATGACGACCTCGTAGGGCACCTCGGGATCGGGGTTGGCCATCGGCAGGACGATCGGATCCTTCGCCATCGAACGGAGCATCGCCTCGTCGACGACCCCCGCCGCGCTCACTCCGATGAAGATGTCGGCGCCCCGCATGATGTCGGCGAGCGTCCGCGCCGTGGTTTTGCGGAACAGGATATCGTGCCACGGACTCACGCGGTTCTCGCGCCCCTCGTACAGCACGCCGCTCCGACCGCAGGCGAATATCTGTTCCGGCGCCATACCCAGTTCAACAAGGTGCCGTGCTATGGCGACCCCCGCCGCGCCGGAACCGCTCATCGCGACACGGACATTGCGGATATCCTTGCCGATGATGTCCATACCGTTCAATATCGCGGCGGCGGCGATGACCGCAGTGCCGTGCTGGTCGTCGTGAAAGACCGGTATCTTCATCCGCGCCTTGAGCCGCTCCTCTATCGCGAAACAGCGGGGCGAGGCGATATCCTCAAGATTGACGCCGCCGAACGACGGTTCGAGCGCCGCAACGATGTCGATGAAGCGGTCGACATCCTTCTCGGCGACCTCGAGATCTATCGCGTCGATGCCGGCGAACCGCTTGAAAAGGAGCGCCTTGCCCTCCATGACCGGCTTCGAGGCGAGCGGACCGATATCGCCGAGTCCCAGCACCGCCGTCCCGTCGGAGATGACGGCGACGCTGTTCCCCCGGCCGGTATAATCGTAGGCCGCCTCCGGCCGCTCGGCTATCTCAAGACAGGGCCACGCGACGCCGGGGGTATAGGCGAGCGAGAGGTCCTGTTGGGTCCCGCAGGGCTTGGTCGGCTGTATCGCTATCTTGCCCGGCGCGGGAAAACGATGGTACTTGAGTGCTTTTTCTTTCATGCGTTTCACCACCATGCTATGAGATGTATCCACGAGGAACGATCGGCGAAGAGCATCACGACGCCACCGATCGCAAGGAACGGACCGAAATAGATGACCCGCTCGAGGTCGGACTCGGTCCCTTTAATGTCGTCGGCCGTGATGGTCCCGGCGATGCGACGGCGCTTGAATACGAATCGCATGAGCAGGAAGAAGAGTATCCCGCCCACCGACGCGATGAACAGGACCGGCGGCAGTTTTACCGGACCGAGGTACGAGCCTATCATCGCAAGTATCATCACATCGCCGCCCCCCATCCCTATCTTTTTGGTCGCGATGTAAAAGAGGACGATGACGAGCAGGAGCGAGCCGCCGCCGAGCAGGAGCCCCGCCACCGACTCGAGGAGCATTCGTTCCGGCGCAAGATAGCTGTAGAGAAGGCCGAGCAGTATCCCCGGCACCGTCAGGATATGCGGCACGATCTGTGCCTTGATGTCGATGCCGGCGATGACGATGAGAAGGCTGAAATAGGCAAGAATGAAAGGAAGGTCGACCGAAAGCCCCCATGAAAGGTAGGCAAGCAGGAAAAGCAGACCGGTCAGCATCTCGACGAGCGGATACTGGACCGATATGGGGGCTCGGCACCCCCGGCACCGCCCCCGCAGGGCGAGCCATGAAAGGACCGGTATATTCTCGTACCATGCGATGGGGCGACCGCACCCGGGACAGGCACTCGGCGGCCAGATGATGGATCGACCGAGCGGGATACGGTAGATGCAGACATTAAGGAAACTGCCGATGGCAAGCCCCGCGAAAAGCAGGAAAAGCGCCACGGCCTGACGGAACAGCGGGTGAAGGAGAAGTTCCTCACTCATCGTCCGGCGCCCCGCGCAGATTGAGTTTGTCCATGCGGTAACGCAGGGACCGCTCGGTGATGCCGAGAAGCACCGCGGCGGCGGCCCGTTTTCCCTTGACCTTTTCAAGGGCCGCTTGAAGATAGCGACGCTCGGTATCGGCGAGTATCCGGTCGAGATCGACCGGTTCGGCAAGCGGGATCGGCGTTTCCGCCGCATCGCTCGCCGGACGCACCGATATCGCGTCCATGCTTATCTCGGATCCTTTCGTGAGGACGGCCGCTCGTTCGATGATATTGTGCAGTTCCCGCACATTCCCCGGGAACGGGTACTCCAGGAGGAAGGCACGGACCTTGTCGCCAAGCCGCAACGATCTGCCCTTGCGGGCCATCTCGCCGAGGAACTGTTCGACGAGCGGCACGATGTCCTCCTTGCGCTCCCGAAGGGGTGGCACATAGATCTCGAACACATTGATGCGGAAGAACAGATCCTCGCGGAACCGGCCCCGCTCGACATCTTTGTGGAGGTTGCGATTGGTCGCCGCGATGAGTCGGGCTCCGGCGCGGAGGGTCTCGGTGCCGCCGACACGCATGAATATGTGATCCTGAAGGACCCGCAGGAGTTTCACCTGCATGTTCTCCGACAGTTCCCCTATCTCGTCGAGGAACAGCGTACCGGTGCCGACGACCTCGAAATATCCCCGTTTTATCTTGTCAGCGCCGGTAAAGGCGCCCTTCTCATAACCGAACAGTTCGCTTTCCTGCAGGGTCTCCGGTATCGCGCCGCAGTTTATCGGGTACCACGGAGCGTTCCGCCGTTCGCTGTTGTTATGGATGAAACGGGCCACGATCTCCTTACCCGCACCGCTCTCGCCGGTGATGAGCACCGTCGAATCTGTCGGCGCGACCTGCCGCGCATAGTCGAGCACCTTCTTCATGCCCGGGCTCTCGGCGACCACCGCGACCATCCCGGCCGAGCCCTCCCCGCTAGGCATGTCACCCGAGGATGACCGCGCCCGTCCCTCGTATTCTTGGATCGCGCGACGCACGATCCCCTTTATCTCGGCCACATTGAAGGGTTTGCTCACATAATCAAGCGCTCCGAGTTCTATCGCCTTTATCGCCTGCTCGGTCGAGGCGTAAGCGGTGATAACGACGATCTGGCTCGCGGGGCGGAGCCGCCGCAGACGGTTCAGCAGGTCTATGCCGTCGATCCCCTCCGGCATGTTGTAGTCCATGAGGACCACGGCGAACTCGCTTTTCTGCATCTTTTCGAGCGCACGATCACCACTCTCGGCGACCGTGACCTCGTACCCTTCCTTTTTCAGAAGGATCTCGAGGAACTGGCGCATACTCAGTTCGTCGTCAACGATCAGTACTCGTCGTTTTTCCACTCGGTATCTCCTGTGTTTCGGGTATCCGCAGGTGGAACTCGGTGCCACCTTCCACATTCCGCACCGCTATCTCGCCATGATGCATCTTCACGACGCTGAACACCACCGCGAGCCCCAGACCGGTCCCCCGTTTCTTGGTCGAGAAGAACGGGTCGAATATCCTGTCGAGATACTCCGGCGGTATCCCTCCTCCCTGATCGGTCAGGGTTATGAGGGCGAACGGTGTCTCGCGTTCTAGTCGGAGCATTATCCGGCCTTTTTTCTTCATCGCCTCGACACTGTTAAGCAAAAGATTCCAGCAGACCTCGCGCAGGCGGTCGGCATCGCCATCCACCGTCACCTCATCGAGTTCGGCCACTATCTCGATATCGGGATAGGAAAGCGCGAATATCCGTATCACATCGCCGATGAGAGCCTTCAACGGCACCGCGGAGATGGTGAGCCGCCGCTCTTCGGTAGAGGTGAACAGATTGTCGAGCAGGCGCTTCACACGGTCGCCTTCGCGCAGTATGATATCCATGAGCCGACGGCTGTCATCGTCGGCGCTCTGGGTGTTCGCGAATATGACCTCGCTCGCTCCCATGAGACTTGCGAGCGGGTTCTTTATCTCATGGGCTATCGAGGCGGTCAGTTGCCCGAGCGCCGCCATTTTCTCGCGACGCCGGTTCTCCTCCTCGCGCAGGCGCAATTCGGTGACATCGGAGAATACGACCACCTCCTGTTGATCCACATACTGCTGGACCGAGTAGGACAGGACCCGTTTTTCCCACGCGATCTCGGACCACGCGAGATAGGTGTAGGGCGTCCCCAGTATCTTATCGATGAAGCGGTCGATATCCCCGCAGGTCCGGCGGGCGAAGTCGTTCGCATACATCGTTCTCTTATTGCGGGTTATCACGAACCCTATCGAAAGCGATGAGAATATGGCATAGAAATGCGCCTTCAGTTCCTGCGTCATCAGTTCCCGTTCCATGAGTTCGCGGTTCACCTTCTCGACGGCTCGCGCCATGCCGGTGGCCATGAGCCCGGCTATCGAAAAGAAGAAAAGATAGACGAACAACCGCGAGAAGAACGATACCCAACTCAACGCGTAGAGATCGACAAGTTCCATCGAAACGATGGGGAGCAGGGAAGATTTGATGAGGAAGGCCATCAGCAGGAGGAGCGTGAAACTCGCGACCGTGGTGAAGAGCGCTCCCTTCTCATCCAGTATGAAACCAGAATACATGATGGTGATGACGACGACATACAGATAGGGGGACTCTATGCCGCCGGTCAGATAGGCGACCAGCACCCAGAAGAATATCTCGAGGAAGAACTGGAGATAGGCGAAGAGACGGAGACGCCGCTCGTTGAGGATGCGCCCCATCACGATCGAAAGGAAATTCACCAATGTGAAGAAGAATACGAGTATCAGAAGCAGTTTATTGCGGAAACTGAACAGTTCTATCCGTTCGTTGATGAACGGCAACAGGAAAAAGGCGAAAAAGAGGGCTATGAGGAAAAAGAAACGGATGATGAAGAACGAATGGAGGTTCTTCCGGAAATTCTCGGCGCGGAAAAAGTCCATCGACTATTCGCCGCCCACCGTACCGGCCATCTTGAATATCGGCAGGTACATGGCGACCATGGTCGTACCGACGATGCCGCCGATGAAGACCATCATGATCGGTTCAAGCATCGAGGTGAGGGCGCCGACGGCGACATCGACCTCCTCCTCGTAGAAATCGGCTATCTTGGAAAGCATCGTATCCATGGCGCCGGTCGCCTCGCCGACCCCGATCATCGAAACGACCATCTGGGGGAATATCTTGACATCGACGAGCGGCGTCGTCATGTCCTGACCTTCCATGACCCGGTCGCGCACGAACAGGATGCCCTCTTCGACCACCATGTTGCCCGAGGTCGAGGAAACGACCTGCAGGCCGTCGACGAGCGGCACGCCGGAACTGAGAAGCGTGGCAAGCGTCCGGGTGAACCGGGCGACCGAGGTCTTCTTGATGAGATCACCGAACACCGGCGCTCCGAGCGCGAGTTTATGCATTCGATACTGTATCTTTTTGTTCTTGAGGAGCACCTTGATCCCAACGAACGCGCCGGCGCCGATGATCGCCATGAGGATAATGTTCGCCTGGAACCAGTCGGAAAGGTCGACGATCATCTTGGTGAGTCCGGGCAGTTCCTGCCCCTGACTGATGAACATGGCGGCGAAGGTCGGGATGACCCAGACCAGAAGCACCGCGACGATGCCGACGGTAGCGACCAGAACGACCAGCGGATAGGACATGGCGCCCTTGACCCGCTTCTTGAGTTTGTCGTTCTTTTCGAGGAACATCGCCAGACGGTCGAGGATGGTGTCGAGTATGCCGCCGACCTCACCGGCCGCCACGAGGTTGACATAGAGATCGGTGAAGACCGTCGGGTGCTCCTTGAGCGCCTCGGAGAGCGATTTACCCTCCTCGACCGCCCGCTTCGCCTTGCGCAGGACCTTGCGGAACGCCGGATTCTCGGCATTCGTACCGAGGATGTCGAGCGCCTGTATGATCGAAAGGCCGGCGCTGATCATCGTCGCGAACTGACGGGTGAAGACGACGAGATCCTTGCTCGTGACGCTCCCGGCCCCCAGTTCGATGCGGGTCCAGTCCCTTTTTATCGTGGTGACCTTTATGCTCTGGGCATAAAGCGCCTGCTGGGCCGCCTGCGGATCGTCGGCGTCGATGACGCCCTTGACCAGCTCGCCTCTCTTGTTGGTGCCGGTGTACTTGAAATAGGTCATGCCGCGCCCCCTTCGTGATTTCTGTTCACTTACTGTTGCCGGTGGTAGATTTCGACAACAGGCCGAGGAACTCTTCAAGGTTCGGGACCACCTGTTGCGCCTCCTCCATGCTGATGATGTCCTTCTGGACGAGTCGTGCGAGGTCCTGCGTCATGGTCTGCATGTGATGTTCCCGCTGTCCCGACTGCATCGTGGAGTATATCTGGGCCAGTTTATTCTCGCGGATGAGGTTGCGTATCGCCGGTGTCGGCACCATGATCTCACAGCAGACCGTCCGCCCGCCGAACTTCTTGGGCACCAGTATCTGGGCGAGTATCCCCTGCAGAACGAAACTGAGTTGGGTGCGGGTCTGGCTCTGCTGGTTGACCGGGAACATGTCGATGACGCGGTTGATCGTCTCTATCGTGTTGTTCGTATGGAGCGTCGCGAAGCACAGGTGCCCGGTCTCGGAAACGGCGAGCGCCGTCTCCATGGTCTCGATGTCGCGGATCTCGCCGATGAGCACGATATCGGGATCCTGACGCAGAACGACGCGAAGCGCCTTCGCGAACGAAGCGGTGTCGGACCCGATCTCGCGCTGGTTGACGATGCAGTTCTTATGGGTGTGGATGAACTCTATCGGGTCTTCTATTGTAACGATGTGACCTTTGCGGTTACGGTTGATGTAATCTATCATCGAGGCGAGCGTCGTCGATTTCCCCGACCCGGTCGGCCCGGTGACGAGCACAAGCCCCTTGGGTTTCTTCGCGATCTCCTCGACCACCTCGGGCAGGCCGAGCGCCGAGAAATCGAGTATCTTGTAAGGTATGACGCGGATGGCGGCCGCGATGGCGCCGCGTTGCATGAAGATGTTTGCGCGAAAACGACTGAGGTTCTTGACACCGAACGAAAGGTCGAGTTCGTTGTTCTCCTCGAACATCTTCTTCTGCCGCTCGGTGAGGATGCTGTAGGCGAGCCGTTTGGTGTCGGTAGGCGTGAAGGGCGGCAGGTTCACCGGTCGCAGGGAGCCGTCTATGCGGAGTTGCGGCGGGCTACCGGAGGTGATGTGAAGGTCGGAGGCGTTCTGTTCGATAAGGAGCGTCAACAGATCCTGCAGGGATACACTTGCCGCGTCGACCATCAATTACCTCGCATTGTCCATCGTGCCTTTCGTCATATGCTCTCGGCGCCGTCGGGTGCGGTGTTGCGCAGAACCTCGTCTATGGAAACCTTGCCCTCAAGCAGTCTGAAGTTGGCGCTCGTGCGCATCGTTTTCATTCCTTCGCGGATACCGAGTTGCTTGAGTTCCATGGCGCTCGCGCCGTTCAACACCGCCTCCTTGACCCCCTCGCTGAGCACGAGTACCTCGTAGAACGCGATACGGCCCTTGTACCCGGAGCCGGAACAGGCATCGCACCCGCGCCCCTTGAAGATACGCGGAACGCCTCCGGCGATCTCATCGATCATGCGGTCGGTGATGCCGAGATCCTTGAGCACATGCTTCTCTATCGGGAACTCCTCCTTGCAGGCCTGACAGACCATTCTGCCGAGTCGCTGGGCCGCGATGAGGTTGAGCGAAGAGGTGACGAGGAAACTCTCGATACCCATGTTGAGCAGACGGGTGACCGCCGAGGGGGCGTCGTTGGTGTGGAGCGTGCTCATGACCATGTGACCGGTGAGCGCGGCCTTGACCGCGATCTCGGCCGTCTCGAAGTCACGGATCTCACCGACCATGATGACATCGGGATCCTGACGCAAGAAGGACCGGAGCGCCGAGGCGAAGGTGAGCCCGACCTGCTCACGGACCGGAACCTGATTGATACCCTCGAGGTTGTATTCGACCGGGTCCTCGGCGGTCGAGATATTGACATCGGTCTTGTTGAGTTCGGTGAGCGCCGAATAGAGCGTGGTCGTCTTACCCGAACCGGTGGGGCCGGTGAGCAGTATCATACCGTACGGACGATGTATCGCATCGCGGAACCACTCCAACTGCTCCTCAAAAAAGCCCAGTTTGGTCATGTCGACCTGCAGGTTGCCCTTGTCCAAGAGACGGAGAACGACCTTTTCGCCGAAGATGCAGGGGAGGACCGATACGCGGAAATCCATCTCGCGTCCTTTGCCCATCTTCAACTTGATGCGACCGTCCTGCGGGACACGCTTCTCGGCGATATCAAGGTTCGCCATGACCTTGAAGCGGGCGACGATGGCATCCTGCATGTGCTTGGGCGGGTGAAGGACATCGTACAGGACGCCGTCTATGCGGAACCGGATGCGGAAACTCTTCTCGTACGGTTCGACATGGATATCGGACGCCTTCTTCTTTATCGCGTCAAGGATGACCATGTTGACCAGTTTGACGACCGGCGCGTCGGCCGCCTCGCGGATAGAGTCCTCTATCGTCCGTTCCTGCAGGTCCCCCACCTCGACCTGCACCTCGTCCATCTCGGACAGGAGATCGTCCAGATTGAGGGCGGCATCGTCATCGGCGTGGGCGGAGGAGGTCGTACCGATGGGTCCGTAATACTTCTCTATCGCCTCGATGATCTCTCCCTCGCCGGCGACGACCACCTCGACATTGTAGTCGGTGAGGAACTTGATGTCATCCTGCGCGTTCATGTTCGAAGGGTCGCTCATCGCGACGGTGAGCGTGTTGCCGATGCGCGATATCGGCATCACTTTGTAGCGGACACAGGTCTGTTTGTTGAGGATGGAGATGATGTCGTCCTCTATGTCGAGATCGGCCAGTCGTATCTTAGGGACATTGTACTGTTCGCTGAGTATGTCGACTATCTTGTCTTCATCTATGTTGGCCTCTTTGGAAAGGAGATCGCGGAAGCCGCGGCCCGATTCGAGCGCCTTCTCCTCAAGATTCTTGAGTTCGGGGAGCGACAGGAGTCCCCGCTTGACGAGCATGCCGGTCAGTTGCTTGTTATCCATCGAACGGTCCCCGGTCAATGACAAATTCGGGGGGAAGTATAGCCGCCGATACTTGCCGAGTCAAGAAATCAGTGATACATCGGAGTTGCGGCATCACACCCCTGCCTCCGCTTGACTTATCTTACCCTAAAAAGTAAGATGGGGGCGCTGAGAACAAGCGAGAGGTAGCCGCCATGAGACCGATGCCCGCTGTTTCATTTTTTCTCATTTTCGCCTTCCTGCCAGCCTTTTCAATCTCCTGTTCGACCAATGCCACGCACGGGACGGACGACACGCCCCCTCTCGACGAGGACGCGCTCATCGGGTCCGATGACGGCCTCCTTCCCGACACTGCGACCGACACCATCACTCCCGACGAATATCTGCCCGACACTCTCCTCGACGAGCCCGACGACATAGGGGCCGATGATGAAGAGATCGACGAAGAGGTCGGCGAAGATGCCCCGTTCTCTGACGACCTTCTGCCCGATGATGATGGAACTCCACCGACCCTGCAGGGCTGTCTGACGGGCGAGTACTCACTCTACCACGGGAACTTTCACTCCCACACCGGCAATTCGGACGGCGAGGAGAGTCCCCCCGTCGCCTTCGCCTATGCCCGCGATGTCGCCGGACTCGACATCCTCGCGGTGACCGATCATCTCGAACAGCTTTACCTCTATTATGTCGGCATACCGGACGATGAGTACCCCGAATGTCGTGAGACGGCATCTCAACTGTCATCAACGACCTTTCTTGCCCTGTGTGGTTACGAGTACGGGAGCGCCCGGATGCCAGACCTCATCCAGTCAGCGGGGCACAGCAATGTCTTTTTCAATGATGCACTCCTGCCGATGGTGCAGACCGATTTCCACGACTATTACGCCTCGGTCGCCGCGCTTCCGAACATCATCACTCAGTTCAACCACCCGGGTGACGAGGACCCCACTCAGACCTTTGGCGACTTCGAGTTCTATCCGGCGATATTCCAACAGATGGCCCTCTACGAATTCAACGGGAACGGACCGGTATGGGACCTCTTCTTCACGGCGCTCGCCAACGGTTGGTGGCTCTCGCCCGTGTTTAACCAGGACAACCATTCGGCGAACTGGGGGACCGCGAACGACCAGCGGACCGGCATCTATATGACCGCGCTCGATATGCCGTCGCTCTACGACGCCTTCGCCCAGCGACGCACCTTCGCGGCCAACGATAAGAACGCGACGATACGCTTCATGGCCGAGGATGCCTGCTGGATGGGCTCGCGCCTGTCGGGGCTGTCGACATACTCCCTGACCGTCGATGTGAGCGATCCCGACGAGAACGACTCCTTCGCCGCGATAGAACTCTACGACCCGCTTAAGAACATCATCGCCACGCAGGATTGCACCGCCGCGACCGAATGCCTCCTCTCGTTCGAACTGACCGTCACGGGCCCGACCTATGTGGTGGCCCGCGCCGTCCAGACCGACGGCGAATACCTCGTCGCCGCGCCGATATGGATGATGCCGTGACCCTTCACAGCACCGCCTTCCGGCGGCGGCGGTTCCTCAACTGGTTCCCGCTCGGGCTCGCCTACGCCCTGCTTTACATGGGGCGCTACAATCTGACCGTTTCTAAGAACGCGCTGGGTGACCTGATGACCAAAGCCGACTTCGGCGACATCTTCGGCATCGGCGCGGTGGTCTACGCCTTCTCGTTCCTCATCAACGGGCCGCTGGTGGACCGCATCGGCGGCAAACGCGGCATGCTCGTCGGCGTTGCGGGGGCGGCGTTCGCGAACCTGCTCATGGGTTTTTATCTGTGGTATGTCCTCGGTCTACCCGATCCGGCATCGGCACCACTGCGCACTGTCTATATCGTGCTCTATGCGGTCAACATGTATTTCCAGAGTTATGGTGCCGTCTCCATTGTCAAAGTGAACGCCAACTGGTTCGGCCTCACCGAACGCGGTACCTTTTCGGGCATCTTCGGCATCATGATCGCCTCGGGCATCTACCTCGCTTTCGATGTCACGGGGTCCATCATCGCCTCGCCGCTGGTTGCCGGGCAGGGTTTTAACGGCGGCGACGCGCTGTGGTGGGTCTTCCTCTCGCCGGCGGTGTTGCTCCTTTTCATCTTCGCCGTCGAGTGGTTCCTTCTGCGCGACCGCCCGGCGCAGGCGGGCTTCAGCGACTTCGAAACGGGCGACGCGAGTGCCGGGGAGGATCTCGACGAGAGACTTTCGCCGCTTCAACTCTACAAACGGATACTGACCCATCCGGTGATACTGACCATCGCGGCGATAGAATTCTGCACCGGCGTCCTGCGCAACGGCGTCATGCACTGGTTCCCGATATACGCCAAGGAACAGATCACGGCGGGAGTGACGGCCGGGTTCGGCTTCATGCTCGACCACTGGGGCCTGCTCCTGATGGTCGCCGGTATCATCGGCGGCAATGTGGCGGGGCTGGTGTCGGATAAACTCTTCCAATCGCGGCGCGCACCGGCGGCGCTGTTCCTCTACGGCGCTCTTGTTCTCTGCACCGCCGCGATGCTGGCGTCGCTCGCCAACGGCTGGCTACTCGGCGCGCTTGTGTTCTTCATGTCGGTCGCCGTCATCGGGACGCATGGGCTCCTATCGGGGACCGCAACGATGGATTTTGGCGGTCGGAAGGGTGCGGCAACGGCGGTCGGGGTCATCGACGGCTTTGTCTATCTCGGCACCGGGTTCCAGTCGCTGTCGCTCGGCTATATAACCACTCGCGACTGGTCCTTCTGGCCGGTCTTCCTCCTGCCGTTCGGTGTCGCAGGGATGCTCCTGCTCCTCCGCATATGGAACGCCAAGCCCGGGCGGGCGGGAGGCCACTGATGACGATGACCATAGCACAGGTGTTCGATGTCGTTCGGGCGGTTAAGAGGCCGCTCTGCGTCTTCGACATCGACTCGACGCTCATGAATACCGGCTCGCGCAGTCACCGCATCCTCCGGGAGGCGGCACAGGAGGCGTTCCCCGAACTCGCGCCGTTCGCTGATAAACTCTGCTCCTGCAACATGGCGTACCATCTCACCGACGACCTGCGACGGCTCGGCTTCGACAACGAGAAGGAACTGGCGGCCGTGGACCGGTTCTGGGCCACCCGCTTCTTCACCGACGCCTATGTCCTGCACGACCTCCCCTACCCCGGCGCGGTGGACTATGTCCGCGATCTGCACCGGGAGGGGGTATTCATCTACTATCTGTCGGGACGCGATGAACCGAACATGGGACGCGGCACCCGCGAGTCGCTCGTCAAGCACGGATTCCCGCTCGACGACCGGACGACGATGCATCTCAAGCCAGACTTCGCGATGAACGACCTGCGATTCAAGCGGGACGCTTTCGCCGACATACAGGCGATGGGCTACACGACGGTGGCGATATTCGAGAACGAACCGGCCAACGCGAACGCGTTCAAGGAGCATTTTCCCGATGCGGCGGTGTTCCTGATACGAACGATAACATCGAACAACCCGGCGCCCCTGCGCACCGATGTCCTTCCGTTCGATTCCTTTGAAGATCGCTGATCCTTTAGAAAAAAAGATGGTGCAGAAGGGGGGAGTCGAACCCCCATACCTTGCGGCACAAGATCCTTAGTCTTGCGTGTCTGCCAATTCCACCACTTCTGCACCTTTCGGTGATATGATCACCTGTAAAAGAACCGGGGACCGTTAACGCTTACTGTTGTGCCGGGGCGGGAGCCGGGGCCGGGGCTTCCACCGGAGCGGGAGCCGGGACCGGAGCGGGCTCCTCGGTCTTCGTCGAGGTCATCTCAGGTGCGACCTTGTCGACGACCGACTTCTGACCGCTCGACAGATGAGCCAGCCAGACCGAGTTGATGAAGAAGAGGATGGCCAGCACCGTGGTCGCCTTGGCGAGGATGTTCGCCGCGCCGCGGGCGCCGAAGATGGAACTCGACGAGCCGCCGAATATCGCGCCCATGCCCTTCTTGCCTTCCTGCAACAGGATGACGGTGATCATGAGTACTGATATGATCACCTGCAACACCGCAAATACCGTGAACATTCTCGCTCCCTGCGGGAGGTTCATAAAACACCGGCGATGTATAGCGTTTTTTCGGGTGTTGTCAACATTTTTCTCCGGACACTCTGGAAAAAACGACGCGGTTCTGATACAGTGCGGCGATCTGTCCGTGAAGGGAGCGTTCTCATGAAGAGATACCATGTCGGCATCGACCTCGGCGGCACGAAGATATACACAGCCGTCGCTTCAAAAAAAGGCGACATCCTCGCCGAGGTGAAATTGCCGACCGGCGCGGCGCGGTCGAAAATGGCGATACTCGCCGACATCATCCGGTCGATCGAGATGGCCTGTGAAAAGGCGGGCATCGCGCCGAAGGAGGTCGCCGCCATCGGCATCGGCGTCCCCGGACCCATCGACCATACGACCGGCACGGTCCGGGTCTGCCCCAACATTCCCTCGTGGAAGAAGGTGCCGGTGCGCGACCTGCTCGCTGAACGGTTCGGGTGCCCGGTCCATGTCGAGAACGACGCGCGGGTCGCGGGGCTCGCCGAGGCGCTGCGCGGCGCGGGGATCGGCCTTTCACGGGTCTTCTACACCACCGTCTCGACCGGCATCGGCGGTGCTATCATCCTCGACGGGAAGATATACCACGGCGCGGCGGGGGTCGCGGGCGAGATCGGCCAGACGCGACTCCCCGACGGGACCATCTTCGAACAGGCGGCCGCCGGTCCCGCCATCAAACGGCTCTTCGGCATCGATCCCGAGGATATCCCGGCGCTCCTCCCAACAGGCGACAAGCGGGCGCGGGCGGCGATCGACCACCTCACCCGTCTTATCGGTCTATGGCTGGCCAATGTATCGACGCTTCTCAACCCCGATGTCATCGTCATCGGCGGTGGGCTCGCGAATCTCGGCCCCTGCCTTTTCACGCCGGTCAGACGGCATATCAGGGATCACGCCTTCAGCGAAAGCGCGAAGGTAAAGATCGTCAGGGCGGCGCTCGGCGACCGGTCAGGGATCATCGGGGCGCTGGCATTGTGCGGGTGACGGCCTGATCGGTCAGAGTTCTTCCAGACAGGTGACCTCGGTCCACGGCGCGCCGAGATTCGAACAGGAGGTCTGGTGTCCCATACCGGTCCCGATGGCGATCGCGATGCCGGTGACCGGGTCGACGGCGTAGAGGATGCCGTTATCGGTGCATGCGTATATCACCCCGTCGAACGGGTTCAACTCGATGCCCACGGTACCGAAATCAACCCCCGTGATGGCGACGAGAAAGGTCGCCACGCCATCATCGGGATCGATGACATACAGATCATCATCGGTGCCGTTGATGCCGTAAACGGTGTCGTCCTCGTCGGACCATGTGGCGCCCGAGGTGCCGAAATTGACACCGAGCGGGCCGATGCTCGTCCCGGCGCCGGTCGCGGTATCAATGGTGAGGAACAGATCCTGCGTCGTCTCTATGCCGAACAGCCCATTGACCCGGTCGGCGGTGATGCCGGGGATCGAGGAGAACCCCGAATCGCCGAGCACCGTCACCTCGCAGGTGCAGGGGTCGATGCGGTGGATCTGCGACACCTCGCCGCTCACGCCGCGGCAGTGGGCGAAGAGATACCCGGCGCGGTTGAAGGTAAGCGAGTTGTAGTTATAGCCGTTATAGGGCGCCGGCAGGACACAGACCTCGGTCCCCTCCCCGGTGTCGATATCGACCTTGAGCAGACGCGTCGCATCGGTGCGATTGTCGATGCTCACAAGATAGCGACCGATGATCGGCTCTATCGTATCCGTGTCGATGTCGGCATCGGCGTCGGGGGTGGCTTCATCGCTCAAAAGCGCATCGTCGTCAGGCGTTGTCCCGTCATCTTCCGCGCCGTTATCCGCGTCGGAGAGGATATCATCGGTCTCCGCGATATCGTCGGCGCCGATGTCGTCGCCGGCGAGGAGATCGTCATCCTCCCCTATCACGGCATCGGGGTCGGCGTCCGGACCGATGTCGGAGCCCGTGTCGACACCGGTGTCAGGCAACGAGTTCTCCACATCGGACGACAGGGTGTCGCCATCGACGACACCACCGTTGTCCGGCGTGACATTTTTTGTACTGTTCGAACATGCGGCCGCAAAGAACGATGCCATGCACAGCGCCACGACCCTCGACATCGGAACTTTCATGACGCCTCCTCCCTCTTACCAGATCGATGATGCTATGCCCCTCAACCGAATTTTTTCAGATTCTCGATGCGCGCCTCAAGCGACGGGTGGGTCGAGAACAGGTTAAGGAACCCTCTCCCCACGCTCGCCGGCGATATGAACATGTGAGAGGTGGCCGGCGCTATCTCGCCGGGCGGCACCCGCAGAGCGCCTTCGTGAAGCCGTATCAGCGCATCCGAGAGCGGCCTGCCGCTCCCCATGAGTCCCGCCGAAAAATCGTCGGCCATGTATTCGCGTGAACGGGATATCGCCATCTGGACGATCATCGCGGCGATCGGCGCCAGTATCGCGATGACGAGCATCACCAGTATGTTGCCGCCCCCTTCCTCATCGTCGCGACCGCCGAATATCGCGCCCCATTTCGCGATGGAGGAAAGCCACATGATGGCGCCCGCCATCGCCGCGACGACGGTCTGAATGAGCATGTCCCAATGTTTGATGTGGCCGAGTTCGTGAGCGATGACCGCCGCCAGTTCCTGTTCGCTCATCCGGGCGAGTATCCCCTCGGTCACCGCGACCACCGCGGTCGAAGGCGACCGGCCGGTCGCAAAGGCGTTGGGCACCTCCATCGGCAGGATGTAGAGCGCGGGCGGCTTGGGAAGCCCGGCGCGCGCCGAAAGGTCGTCAAGTATCTCGAACAATCGGCGGTACCGTTGGGGATCGGCCGGGACACCACGGTACATCGCGATGACGATCTTGTGGGAGAAGAGGTAGGAAACAAGGTTCATCGCCAGCGCGATGACAAAAAAGATGGTCGCGCCGTCGGGACCGCCGAGCAGATAGCCGAAGAATACGAGCAGAAGCGTCATCACGAGCAACAGCAGGCCGCTTTTGAAAAGATTGTACATAGTATCGGATCCTCCGTTAAAATGTCATCGGTGCATACATATAAGCATCACGGGTGAAAAATCAAATGGGCGCGATGGCTCATTCCCGCCACACCTCGTCGTGGCGGAGAAGTTCCTGATTGAGGAAGATGAAGGAGAGCGACCGTTCGAGCCGCGCCCGCACCCCGGCAAAGGCGGGATCGCCGGACAGATCGCGTTCTTCCATCGGGTCGTCTTTCAGGTCGAACAGCGTCACCGTGCCGCCGGCGAGGTGACGGGTCAGTTTGTAGGGGTACTCCACGACGCTCAGGAACTGGCCGTTGTAGGGTTGCACGAGATAGACCGGCTCGACGCGCCGTTCCGCGAGCAGGGAACGCCCCTCGAAATGGTGTCGCGGCAACGGGATACCCGCGAGTTCCGCGAGCGTCGGCGCTATGTCGATCTGTGAAAAGGGGATGTCGGATATCCGCTCCGGTTTGAGACGACCGGGCCACAGTACGAGCAACGGCACGCGGAAAAACTCCTCGTACGCGGCCGATTCGCCGCAGAAAAGGCCGTGCCGGCCGTTCGGCACGCTATGATCGCCGGTGATGACCACGATGCTGTTATCCAGATAGGGACGGCGGCGCAGTTCGGCGAAGAAGGTCCTGAGGAACTCGTCGCTCGCGTGCAGAGCGTTGGCGAACCGCTCCCGGCGATCCGCCGGATCGGGATAAAGCGTCCGCAGGTGACGCGGCACCTGATCGAACTCGCCGTGCGCGCTGATGGTGGCGATGGCGCCGAAATAGGGACGCCGCCCCTCCCCTTTTTCCTCAAGCGCGTCAATATAGGCGAAGAACTTGCGGTACACCGCATCGTCCTGCAGGCCCCAGACCCAGACGAGCGGCTCGTCCCCGGGCGTCATGAAGGAGGCGACCGTCTCGACACGCGTGAAACCGTTGCCGGAAAGGAAGGATCGGGTATTGTCGAACGAAAGATCCTTGTATGCTTGAAAGAATATCGTCTCGTAGCCGGCATTCGAGAGCGCCTTGGGCAACGAATGGAATCTGGTGCGCGGGTAGTCGGTGTAGACCTTGCCACGGATGCTCGGGACGACCGAGAAAAATACCGCGAAGTGGCCTTTCGAGGTCTGTACCGAGTTGCCATAGAAGCGTTCGACATAGAGCCCCTGCGGGATCAGCGAATTGAAGAAGGGCGTGTACTCCTCGCCGTTCTCGTTGCGCGCCTCGGGCATGAAGCCGTTGAAGGACTCCATCAGCAGGATGAATATGTGCGGTCGTTCGGCGGGAGGAAGTGAGGCGATGGTCGGTCCTTCCTTGACCAGCGGGAAGGCGCCCCGTTCGTAGGAAACGACCGCCGTTTCTTCGGCGTAGTACCGGTACAGGCTCCTGCCGAACAGGATACCCTCATCATGCGAAGGTATCGGCAGGAGAACGCAGAGCGCGTAGAGACCGCCCCAGAGGAGGACCTTGGGGAGGAGCGGCGCCTCCTGCACCTGCCGCGACAGCAGGCCGCGGCGCCACTCGACGATCGCCAACAGAGACAGTATCGCGATAAGCGCGAAGATGAAAGGGGTGCCGATGCGGCCCGTTATGACCGACACCGAGTCGCTGAAGAATATCTCGCGGACATTGTCGCGCATCACCGCGTAGTCGAAGGAGAAGTTCGTCGTATAGTGATAGGCGTACAGGAGCCAGAGCGTCGCCACGGTCAGCAGCGCGGCCATCACTCGCCCCGTGCGCCAACGGGAAAAAAGCGCGTTGAAAAACAGCCAGTGGATGTTGACCGAAAGGACCGTGAACACGAGGTGTGCCGCACTCGACAGGGAGGGACGGAGGAGATCGAGTTCGGGACGGCTGCTCTTGAGAAGCGCCAGCGCCCCCACGGTAAGGAGCGATAACAGGATGTTCATGAAGCCGAAACGGACCGTTAACGAGCTCTTCATCATCGCCACATATCGCGACACCCGTGACCTCCTTCCCTGCGGTCTCCCGATTGTATGGATAACGGCCCCTTTTGCAAAAAAAGTGCTTTTCGCGACGGAACAGGTATGCTCACGGCCACCGATGGAGGAAAGCATGTCGCGACTCTTCACTACCGAGGAACTGCATGAACTCGCCCGGCAGGCGTCCGCGCTCGCCGTGCCTCGCAGGGAGCGATTCGAAACGCTCATCGACATGATCGATGCCCGCTGGCCGGGCCGCATCGAGAAGCGCCAGCGCTGGGTTCTCAACTCGGCCAACGGCGCGCTCGGCACGATGACGATACTCTACGCGTCGCTTTCGGAATACCTCATCATCTTCGGCTCCCCCATCGGCACCGAAGGCCATTCGGGGCGCTATTTCGCCACCGTCCACGACTTCATGGTCGAGGGCGAGATGTGGGTCTATGTGGAAGGAGAGATAGACCGTACCGTGTTCAGGCCGGGCGACCACGCGACGCTCAAAGCCCGCTCGGCGAAGGGTTACCGCATCGAAGGAGACAGTTGGATGCTCGAATACGCCCACGGCTGCATCCCGGCGATGCTCCCGGCCGGGGTCTGGGACAACCTGTTCAGCAACCTCGACTTCCGCAGTCTCTGGTGGACATTCTGGGATTACGGCCGCATCACGGTGCGCGAACTCCTGCGCGGCAAGATCTGAACCGGAAGATATCTACAGACAGTCGAACTCGCTACACTTCTCGTCACCCGAAAGATCCTCGGTCTCGACATCACACTCGCCGTTCTTGTTGGTATCCCAGCAGGCGAAGGTCACCGGACCGCTCGTTCCCTCGGCGCTCCACTTGAAATTATCAAGAAGCACCAGCGAGTCGAGCGCCTGATCGGAGGTATCCCATATCACGAACCTGAGCGTTATCGTCTCGCCCGGTATGACCGGCGCAGTGGTGGTGAGCCATTGGGTCGCCCCCGCGACATAGTGGTACCCCGGCGTACAGCCACCAGTATCCTCTTCCTGTTGGTCGTACCCGGTCCCCGCCAGTGGATCGGTACCGTCGGGACAAGTGTAGCCCTCCTTGACCTCGCAGACGGTGAAGAACTGGTCCGTGTTCACGCTGATATACCCGCTGTTCGAATCGAACGAGATGTTCTTGTCGGCCGGCATACCTTCTGAGGCGGTATCGAGCATCGCGATGAAGAAGTCGTTATACTCAGAACAGGTGTATTCCCAATATTCCTGAGAGAAGAAACGGAAGTTGAACGACAGGGAAAGCGCATTGGTCGGCACCTTGAGTTGCACGGTCAGCATGACCGAATCGTTGGCGCCGGAGCCGCTCGGGCATCCCGTTTTCGTCGTCGGAAGTGCATTGTTGTGAGCGCTGATGAAGTCGGCGGGAGGGGTGCCGGTGACATACGAATAGGTAAGAGCGGTCGTGGCACTGGGGTCGTTCCCGTCACGGGCGCGCCCCGAGGAAAGGGTCGCCATCGTGTCGTTGGCGATGGCGAGATTCGATTCGTGGGTACCGAACTGGGTCATGACCGCTATCTGGAGGTTTTCTATCGTACCGGCGCCGTTGGCGCGGGTCAGTGTCGGCGTCCCGACAATGCCCCACGAACCGTTCGTCGAGACCTGACAGATGTCCATGGCATACAAAAGATCGAGCGGCGTGATGTCGGAGAAGTTCGCCGCAGTTGAACAATCGGTCGGCGACGGCTCGTCGGTCTGGTCGTTGCAGTCGTTGTCCACGCCGTCGCCCTGCACCTCGACCGCTCCCGGATTGACCTTCGTCGGGTCGGCACATTGGGTGAGGTTCTCACAGCAGTCGCCCGAACAGCGGCCCCAGCCATCGCCGTCCTCGTCGATATCATCGTCGATCGGACCGTTGCAGTCATCGTCATCCCCGTTGCCGCATATCTCCTCAAGTAACGGCGTCTGTTCGTTTTGGCAGGAACCGTAGCCGGTCCCCATCGTGGAGCAGGTCATGGTGCCGGCATGGCAGATCCCCACTCCGACCGTACCGGCGGGACCGGTGTAGCACTCGGTAGCGCTTTTCGGGACACAGGCGCAACCGGCGGCATTGTCGGCGTACCCGTCGTTGAGGGTGCCGTTGCAATCGTTGTCCACCTCGTCTGTGCAGACATCGGGATTAGGAAGGACCTCGCCGGTGCAAAGCCCCCAATGGTAGCCATCGGGAGAGCACTGCTTTGTCGCCGCCCTGCAGGGACCGACGCCCAGTTTTTCGGGATCACCGCTGTACGGACAGGCCACGATCTCATTCGGTGTGCAGATAGGTGTCGCGTTGTCGATGTCGGGCGTGGCATCATCAGGATGGCCTTCGTCCGACAGGTCGCCGTCGGGTGTCGTTTCATCGGGGTCGGCCTCGTCGGGATACTCTCCATCGGGTTCCCCGTCATCCGTGTTCATGTCGTCAGGCAGGTATCCGTCGCTCTCCTCGTCATCGGGATAAGCGTCGTCGGGATAATGTCCGTCCTCGTCGGGATCGCCCGGAGAATCGGTCTCCTTCAGCGGGGCATCGTTCCCTGCCCCATCGGCGTCTTCTCCCTCCCGATCGTTCTGCAGATCATCCGCCAGCAGCCCATCGTTATCGTCACCCGTCACGGCGCTATCCTTGTCGGCACGAACGGCGTCCCAGTCGATCTTATCGAGATCACTGGAGCAACCGGTGAACAACACGACCACCGACCACCCCACGAGCAATGTGGCGCCTAGGATCTTCATAGGGGAACCTCCACTCCAAGACCTCATGCATTTTAAATATTCCCCTGACATTAGCAAGTTTTCAGAAAGGCCGGACTCTACTTAAAAAATTTTTCTTGACCTTTCATTTGTCAGGCATATCATCAGTCTGTTGACCACTTGTCAGGCAGGAGGCATCATGGAGACGAAACGATCGCCGCTCACCGTGTCACAGCAGAAGATCCTCGCCGCCATCGGCGAACTGACCGAACGGCGCGGCTTTTCCCCCACCACCCGCGAGATAGCGTCGGCGCTCGGCATATCGGCGGCCAGTGTTCATGAACAGATCGCGCGGCTCGAGAAAAAAGGGCATCTGCGGCGCTCCCCGCGACAGGCGCGATCGCTTGAGGTCGTCGGAGACCCGTCACGGCGCGAACCGGACGACATACCGGACATCCATCTGGCACGCGTTCCCATCGTCGGGCGCATCGCCGCCGGCTCACCGCTGCTCGCCGAAGAGAACTGCGAGGGAGAGATCCTCGTGGACGCCGGCTCCATCGGCACTGGCCGCTTCTTCGCGCTCAAGGTGGTCGGCGACTCGATGGTGGACGCCGGGATACTTGACGGCAACCTCGTCATCGTGCGCCGCCAGCCGGTCGCCGAGTCGGGCGACATCATCGCGGCGCTTCTGGGCGACGAGGCGACCGTGAAACGGCTCAAGATAGCCTCCGACGGCGTCTTCCTGATGCCCGAGAACGAACGGCACCGCCCGATACCGGTGACCGACCGAGAGGATTTCAGCATACTCGGCAAGGTCGTCTCGACCGTCTCGCTCCCCGCCAAGTGACCGCATAACTTGATTTTGTCCCCCTCTTCCATTATAAGGGTGCTTCGATGACCTTCTATCTTGGAACGGAGCGTTGTTCATGCAGATCGTTGAGCGGGTGATCGAAGAGATACGCACGATGTTCCCTGACTGGGAACAGACCGTCCCCCCCCAGATATGGCCGCTCATCGAACAGACAGCCCGCGAGACCCCGCTCCCGGAACTTGAGGGCTTTCTCGAACGATATCTTTCCGCCGGCAAGGAATGGGGCTTTCACCCTTACGCTCCCTTTGCGCGGCGCGTCCTCAAAAATGTCCTTTATATCATCACCGAACAGGTGCTCAGCGGCGTTGGCAACCTTGAGAGATCGCTCGATCTGGTGCGCGGCGGGACCGCCTCCCGCCTCATCCTGCTGACCAACCACCTGAGTTACGCCGACGCCAATCTGCTCGCGACCATGTTCCACCCGATGCTTGAGGTGAAGGGCTTCGGCGACGACTTCTCGGTCGTCGTCGGCCCTAAGGTCTATAACGAGAGATTCAAAACCTTCGCCTCGCTCCAATTCAATTCCCTGCTCATTGCCCAGTCGCTCGCCGTGGCGAGCGGTGACGCGGCCCTGCCGCTCAAAGAGATCGCCCGCGCCGCGAAAAAGGTCATGGCCGACATCGAACAGAAGGTCCGGATCCTCCTCATATTCCCCGAGGGGGCCCGGAGCAGAAGCGGCAACCTGAACCGTTTCCTCCCCGGCGTGCTGAAACTCATTGGATCGGCCGGCGACGCCGTGATACTTCCCGCCGCCATACTCGGCGGCAACCATATACTTCCCATAAACGATCACTCCCTGCATTATGCGCGGGTCGAGGTGACGGTCGGCGAACCGGTCATGCTCCGCGATCTCCACGCCCGTTTCGGTTCCGGCGAACAGGCAAAGGCCGACATCATGGACCATCTCGGCCGCCGCGTGGCGCTCTGTCTGCCACCCGACCGACGCGGCGTCTACACACCGGGGCACGATGAGCAATAAACTCGAGACCCTCAAACAGGAAAGCGAGAAACAGCAAAGCCTCCCCAAATTCATCGAATATCTCGATCAGGCGCACAAGGAGAACGAATACGACCGCATCCTCGCCGAGACTGACGCATGGCGGGGTGAACAGACCCCCGAGATAGATTTCTTCCGCGGCGCCGCGCTCCTCGCGCTCGGCAGACCGGCGGAGGCGATAGAACAGTTCAAAGCGGTGCTCGCGGTCAACCCCAACCATTTCCGGGCGCGTAAGAAGATCGAGGAGGCGGGCTCGCCGGAAGGTGTCGCTCCCACGGCCACGACCACGGCATCCGCATCAAAGACGCGCTATGTGCGGCTTCCCGAATTCTCCACGGAGGACAACGAACACTACCGGCGTGCCGGACAACGCAACCTGATGATACTCGCGCTCGGCGCACTGGCCGTCATACTGACGCTGTGGGCACTCTGGGGAGGCGGCACGAGCGGTGTCGACAAGATGCTGAAAGACCCGGAGGCGACACTCTGGCCTCTCTCGGTCGCCGATTTCGAGCGACGGAGCGACGAGATGCGCGCCGTCGAGCGGCGATTCCCGAACGAGGACGCACCGCGTAAGGCGCTCTTCTATCTGACCGCCTTTGCCCTGCTCGACTACCACCTCTCGGACCACAAGGACATCCTTTCACAGGTCCGATTCTACTACACCCTCTCGACCCAGAAGGATCCGTCGATGGAACAGATCCTCCGTTATATCGAGGGGGATCCCGCCACCTCGCCGCTCATCCGCGAACACGCTCTCGACTCTGCGGTACCGGAGAATGCGGCGGATCTCGCCGCCTTTACCCCTCGCCTGCAAGGCCCCGTCACACGGTCGAATCTTCGCACCGCATGGTATGACGCTCTGCTCCTCTACCGCGCGGCGCGGTATGACGAGTCGCTGAGGATCGCCGAGGCGATGCTCACCGAGTTCCCGGCGCTCGAACTGCCTCAGAAACTGCGCGTCGCCGCTATCGCGCGGAAAGCGGTGAAGCAAGACGCGATCGCCGACTCGACACGGGCACTTTCCGATGAACAGGTGCGACAACTCACCGGCACACTGGCCCGATGGCGCGGCGAAAGCGAGGAGCGGCACCTCCTTTCGGAAGCCTATGTGGCGCTTGGCGCCGCGGCGCACGACCCGCTTCTCGAACGGGAAGGGTTTTATCTCGGCTGTCCGGGCAGACCTTTCTGCGCCGATATCCTCAACCGGTTCATGAACGGGGGGCGCACCGAGGATGCCAAACGGATGGCGCTCTATGTCCGCGAGAAAAAAGGGACGGCGCGCAATGCCGATGACCTGAAACTCGTTATGCTTTCCTCGTACCGGAACGGCGACCACAGCAACTGCTTCTTCGCCTTCAAGGAGATCCAGCAGTTCTTCCCCGCCGTCGCGCAGGACAACGAAGTGCTTCGGACCGCCGCCATCTGCTGCGAGAAGGAGAACTACCTCGAGGAGGCGCTCGCCCTCTACGAGAAGATAGCCGCCACCCCCCGGACGCCCGAACAGGCGGCCAAGATAGCCGAGATACGCTACCTCCTGTCGCGCGACGCCCAGTCGGCTCAGGAGTTGAAGGCTCTCGCCGAGAAATATCCCGATTCGGCGACCATCCTGAACGCCCATCTATCGGTGCTCCTGCGGACCGACAACCGGCCGGAGATCCAACGCGCGCTCGACCGCCTTTACTCCCTGACCGGCCCCGACGGACGACTCGCCGTTATCCAGCGCTACCTACAGGCGGGCCTCACGATGCGCGCCGTCCAACTACTCACGGAAAATCGCGACCGGCGCGACATCAACGAACGGCTCTACGACCTCTACAACTCCTATTTTCTCTTCTCGGACGCCGACGCGGTCGCCGGAAAGGGGACTTTCGATTCCACCCCCTTCTGGAACGAACTGCGCGAACACTATGCGGCGCTTTCCCCCGAAACGGCCGAGGTCATCGGCGAGAAACTCGAGAAACTGGCCCCTCCCCCCTCCCAGCGATGCGTTCCCGCGCTCCTCTACCTCAAAGCCGAGGCGTTCCGGCAGAGCGGCGACAAACCGAGGACCTTCTCCATGATAGACGGGGTGCTCGAATGCGATCGCACCTATCTGCCGGGGCTGATACTCGCCGCCGAGATGGCCTTCTATCAGGGCGATCGGGCCCGCGCCCTCAAGGGGGTCAAGTACCTCATCGAGCAAGCGCCTTTCCTGTCGCCCGGAAAACTCATCTATCACAACTACCTCGTGCTCCTGCTCGCCGAACTTTACATCTCTTCCGGCAACGAGAAAAAGGGGCTCACCGTCCTCACGCAGGAACTCTCCCCCTCTCACCCTTTCGGTAAACGGGAACGGGAGAAACTGCAGGACATATACGATAAATCAAAACTCGTGCTCAAGAAGCGCATCGAGCAACTCGTCGCCGAGCGCTTCCGCTAGACAGGAGGCAATCCCCATGGAGTATCGTCCCTCGGAACTGGAACCGAAATGGCAGAAGAAATGGATGGACGACCGCGCCTTCACCTATCATGGCAGGAAGAGCGATAAGCGGAAATACTACATGCTCGAGATGTTCCCCTACCCCTCGGGGCGCATCCACATGGGCCATGTCCGCAACTATTCGATCGGCGATGTGGTGGCGCGCTACTGGACCCGGCGCGGCTACAATGTGCTCCACCCCATCGGGTGGGATGCGTTCGGTCTACCGGCCGAGAACGCCGCGATAGAGCACAAGACCGCTCCCGCCGTCTGGACCTACAAGAACATCGACAACATGAAGAGCCAGTTAAGGAAACTGGGCTTCTCCTACGACTGGGAGCGCGAGATCGCGACCTGCCGCCCCGAATACTACCGCTGGGAACAACTCTTCTTCATCGAGATGTGGGAGAAGGGGCTGGTCTACAAGAAGGAGTCGGAGGTCAACTGGTGTGACAAGTGCGCGACGGTACTCGCCAACGAACAGGTCGAGGAGGGCCAATGCTGGCGGTGCGATTCGACCGTGACCAAGAAAAAGATAGACCAGTGGTTCTTCAAGATAACGGCCTACGCCGACGAACTGCTCCGCGATCTGGACGACCTCCCCGGCTGGCCCGACCATGTCAAGGAGATGCAGCGCAACTGGATCGGGAAGAGCGAGGGGGCCTACATCGACTTCGCCACGGAAGATGGCAGGAAACTGACCGTCTTCACCACGCGTCCCGACACGCTGATGGGGGTCACCTTCGTGTCGATGGCGGTCGAACACCCGCTGGCCAACGAGATACTGGCGACGGCCACGGAAAAACAGGAGATGGCCGCCTTCATCGAGGAGGTGAGGTCGTTCCACGCCGCCAATGTCCGCGACGACAACTACGAGAAGAAAGGCTACTTCACCGGCAGACACCTCATCCACCCGGTGACCGGCGCGAAGGTGCCGCTCTACTTCGCCAACTTCGTGCTGGCGAACTACGGCACCGGCGTAGTGATGGCGGTCCCGGCGCACGACCAGCGCGATTTCGAGTTCGCGCAGAAATACGGCCTGCCGGTCAAGGTGGTCATCGAACCGAAAGACAAAAAACTCGATCTGCCGCTCACCGAGGCCTACACTGAACCGGGCGTGATGACCGACTCGGGCGAGTTCACCGGCGCACCGTCGGAAGAGGGCAAGAAGAAGGTGTCGCAGTGGCTGGTCGCCCACAACAAAGGGGCGGTCGGCATCAATTTCCGCCTCCGCGACTGGGGCATATCGCGCCAGCGTTACTGGGGCTGTCCCATCCCGATGGTGAAATGCGACAAGTGCGGCATGGTGCCGGTCAAAAAGAGCGACCTGCCGGTGCGGCTCCCCGAGGATGTCCGCTTCTCGGGGGTCAATTCGCCGATAAAGTCGATGCCGTCGTTCTATGAGACCACCTGCCCCACCTGCGGAGGGAAGGCGGTGCGCGAGACCGACACGATGGACACCTTCGTCGAATCGTCGTGGTATCACCTGCGCTACTGCGACCCCCACAACGATACGGCCCCCTTTGACAAGGGCGAGGTCGATCACTCGATGCCGGTGGATCAGTACATCGGCGGGGTCGAACACGCTGTGATGCACCTGCTCTACACCCGCTTTTTCACCAAGGTGCTCGCCGACCTCGGCTATGTCTCGTTCCGCGAGCCGGTAAAGAACCTCCTCACGCAGGGGATGGTCTGCATGGAATCGTACAAGGCGGGCGACGAATACCTCTATCCCGAAGAGCTCGAATGGCGCGACGGGAAGCCGTTCAGCATTAAGAACGGGGCCCCCGTCACCGTCGGTCGCATCGAGAAGATGTCCAAATCCAAGAAAAATGTCATAGACCCCGACAAGATGGTCGCCAAGTACGGCGCCGACACCGCGCGACTTTTCATCCTGTTCGCCTCGCCACCGGAAAAGGACCTCGAATGGTCGGCCGACGGCGTCGAGGGCTCTTCCCGCTTCATAGCCCGCGTGTGGAACATCGTCACCGACAACCTGGACCTCATCCGGGCCTTCCCCGATGACCCGGCCGAGGGCGGCCCGTTCGCCGACCTGTTCCGCAAGGCCCACCAGACGATACAGAAGGTGCGTGACGAGATAGAGCGATTCCATTTCAACACCGGCATCGCCGCCATCATGGAACTCACCAACGCCGCCTACAAGGTGAAACCGGCGACCGATGAGGAGAAACGGGTCTTCGCTTTCGTCCTGCGGACCATCGTCGGGCTCCTGAACCCCTTCGCGCCGCATATGACCGAGGAACTGCACGCGCTCCGTGGCGGGACCGACCTGCTCTCGGCACGGGCCTTCCCCGATTTCCGGCCCGATGCGCTTATCGGCGACACCAAAGAGATCGTCGTGCAGGTCAACGGCAAGGTGCGCGATAAGATAATCGTCCCGACCACCGCCACCAAGGAGGAGGTTGAGGCGGCCGTCCGCGCGAAAGATTTCTCGAAATTCCTTAACTCCGGTTCCATCAAGAAGATCATCTATGTCCCCGACAAACTGCTCAATGTGGTCGGCTGATGGCCGGTAAGACCTCGTTCCCCCCCAAGGCGACCGAACTCATCGACTTCAAGAAGGACGGCGGGGTGCGGATATTCTTTTCGACCGAACGGTTCCTCATCCGGTGCCTCAAACAGAGCGCCGATGAGGCGGGCCGGGCGGTCGGACACACCGTCGCCTCCTACGACGGCACAGAACCTTCGCAACTGCGCGAGGCCATCAGCGCCTCCCGCGAGATCGGATTCTTCGCGACGCGCAAGGTCGTCCTGCTCGACTTTTTCATTCAGGGGAAAGAGAAACTGGATGCCGCGACGCTCACGCTCCTTGAATCAGCCATCGCGAAGCCGGAGCAGGACAATCTTCTCCTCCTCTTCTTTAACGACCTCGACAAGCGGACCAAATTTTATAAGACGGTCACCGGCAAGGAGTACAAGCAGTTCTTTCACGAACTCCCCCCCCCCGACAAGACGGCCGTCACCGCCTTCATCGTATCGCAGTTCGGACCGGTGAAGCCGGACCAGCGGCTCATAAATCATTTTCTGCAGAAAGAAAGTGGCGACCTATTCCACATTGAGACCGAGGTGGGCAAACTGCGGCTCTGGGCCGAAAGCGCGGGGAAAAGGTCGCTGACGCTCGCCGAGGCGGAACCGATGCTCTCCTCCTTCGGCGAGGAGAAGATCTTCCGCATCATGGACCATCTCGTAAAGGGCGACAAGGTCCGCGCCATCGAACTGTACCGCGACCTGAAGACCGGTGAGGGAGAGCAGAAGATCCATCCGGTCATCATCTCCCTCTTCATGAAACACTTCCGGGTGATACTCGACGGTCGTATCCTCCAGAGCAAGAAAAGGTCCGGCGAGATACCGGCGCTCCTGCAGGAGAACAACGCCTTTTATCTGAAGTACAACTTCGCCGAGGTCCTCGCCCGTTACAAGAACCGCACCGTCGTCGCGGCGCTCAACGATGCGGCGAAACTCGAACTCGGCATGAAAGGGATCTATGAGGTGGCGATGCCCGATGTAGCGGCCGCCGTCGAACAGTTCATGTTGCGGTATTTTTAGGCCTTCACATTCACGACAACATTTCTGAACCGTGCCGGGGCGGTCTTGTGGGACAGTTGCATCGCCTGTCCCGGCTCCCCTTTGCCACAGAAGAAGGTGCCCCAGTATTTCCATTCGCTCTCGGAACAGACCGCGTCGCACGAATTCCAGAATTCGGTGGTGATGCCGTAGTAGGTCGGCTCCTTGACGATGCCGGTGATCCTCCCCTTCTCTATCTTCCACCCGATCTCTGTGGTGAACTGGAAATTGTTGCGGCTGTCGTCGATGGACCATGTTTTGGTGAAGTCGATGAGATAGCCCTTTTCGGTGTTCGCGACAAGGTCGGCGAGCGTCCCCGCCTTCCCCGGCAGGAGGTTGAGGTTGTTCATCCGGATGAGCGGGATGTCGGAGCCGTGGACCGCGAGCATGTTGGAACTGGGCGCAAGGCCGAGGAGCGCAGCGGTCTCGCGCGAGGTCTGCAGGTCGGTGAGTATTCCCTCCTTTATGATGGTGGCGCGCTTGGCCGGGACACCGTCGTCGTCGTCGATGTTGAAACCGATGCCGGTCTCGTCGGTCGAATCGGCCACCACCGTCATCTGCGGCGAACCGTACCGCAGTTTGCCGATGTGTTCCGGCTTCACGAAGGTCTTCCCGGCGTAACTGATCTCCATGCCGAAGATACGATCTGCCTCGGTGGCGTGCCCTACCGATTCGTGCAGTTGGAGCGCGAGTTGCGAGCCGCCGATGATGAGATCGGCCCGCTCTTCGGTTATCCGCGGGGCGTCGAGCAGTTGATCTGCCTCGGCGATGATCCCTTCGACATGTTCGGGGAAGGCGAAGTCGCGCATCACCTCGAACCCGCCGGCGCGCGACGACATCATCCCGGGCCAGGTCCGCGACATAACGGCGTTGCCGTCGGAGGCGAGGACCGACATCTCGGGGTTGACATGATAGCGCATCGTCTCGACGAGCGTCCCTTCGCTGTTGGCGTATATCTTGTATTGGCGGCGGAATTCGGCCTCGAACCGGCTGTAGATGGTCCGCTTGCCGCCGGTGAGCCCCTGCACGATGGGCATGAACCAGTTTATCTTGTCGGCGTAGGCCATCGTGAAGGGGTTCTCCTTCGGCTCAAGGATGCGGCTTGCGACCACCGCCTTCTGCGCCGGGAACTCGATGGCGCTACGGCGGAACCGGCGCGACTCAACGGCATTGCGGAACGCGGCCTCGATGGCGGCGTCGATGCTTTTTGCCGACAGGTCGTTGGTCCCGGCAAAGCCGAACATCCCGCCGGTCAGCACCCGGATGCCGATGGAGGTGTTATCCTGCGAGAGGCTGTAGTCCTTGAGCGATCCGCGCTCGAAGGAGAAACTCTCGCTGTCGGTGACGGTCAGCCGCACATCGGCGAACTGCACCCCGCGCTTCATGACCCGGTCCAGTATGTTCTGCACTCTTTTTTTCATACCACTTTCCCTAATTCAACGAGAAAACGATCCGCCCATGGACTGGCGGTCCGCACTTTTGTAGGGTCGATCTTTGCAAGTATCTTAAAGGAGTGTTCTCCCTTCCCGTACGGCGCTTTGGTCTTGCAATGTGCAGAAGCTCGCTCTAAACCACGATAGACATCATCTTTGGCGATTTGCTCAATGTCGGCGTTCTTTGGCAGAGCATTCGGATTGAACCCTTGTCCAAAAAAGTTCGTCAATACTTGTTTGTCAGCTAAAAACCATGCCTCCATGCACTGGACCATGAGATGGCACATGTCATCCGTGGCACCTTTGGGTTTACTCCAGTTTTCCCGGCCTTTGAGATGAATCCACGACTTTTTCACACTCGCTCCAACGGAAGCTTCGCTGTCTACCAGAAGGAAAGCATCTTCTCCCGATATTACCGCTGTACGAAATTTATCAAACGCTGTCCCGCGATCACCGCAGGCCACCAAACGAGGCATTCTGCCCTCAAATCCCGCCTTTTTAAGAAAAATACTGAATGCCTCTCTGCATTGAGCATGAAGAAATTCAGATTCGCCTCCTCCTTCAACGAATAGTCTTACCATCTGTTGCCCCCGATCTCGCCGCTGGTCCAGAGGGCACCCAATCGATATTTTTCAAGCCACGGCTTTAACTTCTCCGCGTCAAGGCGCGTCATCGTTGTGCTCCCGTTATGCTTCTCACATACCAGAATGCTTTCCGGTTCCGAAGTAAAGGCATCAACGAGTGCCACCGAATGTGTGGTGACTATTACCTGTGTTCGTTCGGCGGCATAACGAAGAAGTTCGGCAATTTTGCCGATAATGTCGGGATGCATTCCCAATTCCGGCTCTTCAATGCAGATAAGCGGCGGCGGAGTGGGATCACAAAGGATCGCCAGCAAACACAGATAGCGCAAGGTACCATCTGAAAGGCGGGTAGCGGGAATGTATGCGTTGTTTTCTCGCACGAATATCTGTACAGTACCGCCTTCGACATTGATATCGAAATCATCGGCATTATCATAGATCGCGCTAAAGAATTCCTTCAACTTGGCGAAGGCTCCGTTACTTTTCCGAATACGGCTCAACACCAGACCGAGGTTGCGACAATCTTCCAAAAGCCATTTGTTCGGCAGATCGGCCGGTTGCGGCTGACGCGGCGGCGTACCCCGACCAAACGCCCAGTTACGATAGACCCGTATCTGAGAAAAGACATCGGCAAGGTAGGTTATCTCAGGGTAAAGGTCGGGATCGCGGCGTTGAGCTAAAATAGATTTCTCGGGATCTATTTCTTCTCTCTTCAGATATCTTTTTTGGGGCTTGCCGTCACCCTTCTCTCCTTTTGTGTTCAGGACCGGATGATTTTTTTCATAACGGTAGAAAAAATAAGGCTCACCATGTCCGGGCAACGCTTCCGCGTATTCGATTCTTTCGTCCACAATTTCAAAACGATTGTTGGATTCCGTGAAATCGAAACGATATCGCAATGCACTTTTTGCAGTAAAACCAATTGGCGCTATAACCGCCTCGACACTTGCAATTAAATTCTTTTCTGTTCCTTTCCATAGCCAATCACGAACACCGCCACCCTCGCGAATTGGATTAACCAACATACCGGGAGGAGCCGCCTGTAAAAGAGCAATAGCCTCAATGAGATTTGATTTTCCCGATCCGTTGGGACCGATGATGACATTGAGGCTACGAAGTTCTATCGGTTGACTGTCGGGGCCATAGGAAAGAAAACATCGGGCCGATATTTCGTGTAACAACATATGGATAGCGGCAGGCACGATTACCATATCAAATCCCAAATATCCAATCTCCCCCTCATCTCTTTGATAGTTAAAAGTTTGAACATCTTTTATTTCATAAACCGTCCCGTCTATGTTTAGAAATAACTTGGCATATTTTCTACTCAAAGCCTCACCAGGGTCGGACATTCGAACATCGTTGCAATTCGCATCTAGCTTGCTGTAGTTCATCTTGTTTTTTATGGCAGAACCGTTCTCTGAAGCTATCAGGACTAGCGGATATGAACGGTCTTCCCTTTTGTCTATGTTCTTGATGAAATACTTGCCGTTGACGAGGAAGGGAAGTTCCATCGCATCTTCTGTTTCTGGCATATAGTTTGTTAAGAAATCTTTTTGGGGATCAGGCCCTCTCGGTATGTTCCGTATACCTTCCTCGATTTTCCTCACAAAGGTTGCAACATCCATCTTATCCTCCTATTTTTCTTATTGATTCTCTTTCCCCCGCTTTCTTACTCCGCCAACCATTTGGAAAGATATGTGTCGTAATTGCCATAAGTTGCACATCCATCAAGTCCATTATCTGTGAGGCCCACCAAAAACATATTGCCCATTAAATCTACGGCAACAGAATTACTCGGTGCCGTTCCCCATTTTTTAGTCCACACATTTGTGCCATCGGCGGCATATTTAACAAGAGACTGGTTAAATCCTGTTACAACTATATTTCCCGATGTATCAATGGCAACTGCCGCACCTTGATAGTCGGTTGGCGTTTCCCACTGTCTAGTCCATGCTTTTGACCCATCGACATCGAATTTTGACAAAAACGCGTCTAGATTAATTCCGGAATACGAGTTCCCGTCAAGACCTCCGCGTGTTCGACCTGCAACATACACAGACCCCTCAAAATCAACAGCAACGGCTTGGCCGAGATCTTCTGCATCCGAGCCCCATTGCTTGGTCCATGCCTTGGTGCCATCGAGGTTCCATTTGGTGAGAAAAATGTCGGCGTTGCCTATGTTTGTATTACCGTCCAACGAACCTTGTGTAAAGCCAACCACAAAAATGTTGCCTGTGTTATCAACTGAAACGGACGAGCCCCATTCATTAACATCTGTTCCCCACTGTTTGGTCCATGCTTTAGTGCCATCGGCATTCCACTTGGTGAGGAAAATGTCGGTGGAGCCACCTAGACTTGAATTTCCGTCAAGGCCACCGAGACCGCTCGTATTTCCAGCAACGAATATATTTCCCGATGCATCCACTGCAACAGCGTTGCCCACCTCACTATTGTATTTTGTTCCCCATTGTTTGGTCCATGCCTTGGTACCATCGGGGTTCCATTTGGTGAGAAAGATATCTGCGTTGTCTCCGGTACCCGCACTCGTGTTACCGTCAAGATTACCATCTGTAACCCCGGTGACGAAGATGTTCCCCGATGTGTCAACCGCGACGGATTTACCTTCATCACCAGAACTTGTGCCCCATTGCTTGGTCCATGCTTTCGTAAGATCTGGATTCCACCTGGTAAGGAAGATGTCTTCATTTCCCGCGCTTGCATTCCCGTCAAATGAACCATCGGTGTATCCTGTTACATAGATGTCCCCCAACGAGGAAACCGCAACAGAATTGCCAGATTCGGCCTCACTCGTACCCCACATTTTTGTGATTCGGCGTAAAATCCATTGCCCCAAAACACATTCCGAAGTGTTTCCATCTATGCTTTCCCATGTTTCGTTTTTGCAAACATCAGGATCATTACAGTTACCGTTGTCAGCCCAACCGCCTGCAAGACAGAGTTGATTCAGTGTGCCGTTTCCATTAAATCCACAAGCAATCACTTGTGTCGAATCGTTCGCACATTCATCAGGATCGTCACACGAACCGTCATTTTCCCAATAGCCAGCCGCGCACTTTTGTTTCTGCAATCCGTTACCGTTAAAACCACACGCAAGGTATCTGACCTCATTTTCTGTTGAACAAGGAACCGGAACGGTATCGACATCAGAAGAATCGTCTTGTTTGTCTAGATCGGTTAGTCCCTCTGTTGATTCGTCCGTGTTTTCGGAGTCAGTTATTTCTTCGCAGATATCTAAAACGCATTGAAGTCCATCGTCACATGTGCCATTACCATAACAGGGGCCACCCACAGATCCCATCGGCTTGCTGGTCGCATTGTCATCACAAGCCGTCATGACCAGCAAAAACATGCCAAGAATCCCTAGAGTTTTTTTCATGGTTGTTACCCTCCTCGTAATAGACATCGGATTTTATCTTATTGAACATCTATTGCAAGAATATCGGGTAAACATGCCTCCTATATCGTCCGGGTGGAGGAACTGATCTTGAAGCCCTTCGTGAGGATGTGCGGCACAAGCCCCGCCAATATGTCGAACTCGAAGTAGTTGTCGGAGTTCGGCACCACCTGTTGGTCGTTGCCGACCGCCGCGAGATCCTCGAAGACCGAGGATATCTTCACGGTATAGCGCAGGTTGTTGACCACCTTCACCACCTTCCCCTTCTCTATCAGGAAGGTGCCGTCGCGCGTGAGCCCCGTCACCGATGTCTCCTTGCGGTTGATGAAGTTCATGTAGTGGAGATTGGCGATGTAGAGCCCGCGGTCGATACCCGCGATCATTCGTTCGAGCGGCGCGTCGCCCGGCTCCATCACGAGCGCCGAAACGCCGACCGATCCGTTCTTGGGCCGGTGCAGTTTATGGGCGTAGTAGTGGTTCATCGCGAAATCGCGGAAGACCCCTTTGTCGATGAAGGTGAGGGGCCGCGCGATGTGACCGTCGCCGTTGTACGGGAACGGGATGAGTTGCGGGTGGTCGGGGCGCGACGCGACGCTGAAGGCCGCCGGGAAGATCGCCCGCCCCTCCTTCCCTTCGAAGAAACTGGTGCCGTTGTCGAGCGCCTGCCCGTAGGCACCCGACAGAAGGTACGACAGAAAGGTGTGGACCGCCTGCGGGCCGAGGATGACGGTGTAGTCGCCCGGCTCCACATCGGTGACCGGGAGGGTCGCCCACTTCATCTTGCGCGCCAGTTCGGCGATGAAAACATCGGCCGAGAAACCTTTCAGCGAGATGCCGCCGAACGAGTTGATGACCGTGGCCCCATTCGACCGCGCCACCGCCTTCATGTCGAGCATGAGCGGCGAGACGAAGATGCGTTTATCGAGCCCGTTTGACTGGAGCAGAAAACCGTCGGAGTTGACGGTGATGAAGGTGCCGTAGATATCGAAGCCGAGCGGGCCGGCCGCTGCGGCCGCCTGTTCGAGTATGTCGAGTTTGCGCGCAAGCGGCGCCGAATCGGCCGCCTTCACAAAATCGTGGTACTCGTACTGCGTCGGGTCGTCCTCGAAACTGACGAAATCGGGGTCGGGCGGCAGATCATCCAGCAGGCTCACCGCCCGTTCGACCATCGCCGCCGCCTTCGCGCCGTCAGGGTCGGCGATCTGGAAGGAGAACTTCCGCTTCTCGCGCTCGACCGTGCCGCTGAGCACCACCGTCCGCTTCGTGATATTGTAGTTCGCCTGACTGCGGTAGAACCGGAGAAAATCGGTCTCCCAGTCGAGGTAGCGGAACCGGAACCCGTACGCCGGGAACCGCGCCATGATCCGTTTGAGTTCGCTTTTGAGCCTATCCATGAGAACCTCCGTGAGAACAATGTTGAACTATATGCTTTCGCGGGAAGAAATGCAAAAAAGCGACGCATCAAAAAATTGACTTCGCACGGTGCGACGGCGAATATACCGTGATAACCGCTTCACCGGAGGTCCTCATGTCCGTATCGCGTCTTACCGCCTTTTTTGCCATCATCCTCCTCGTTGCCTGCACCGCCACCGCGCCACAGGCCGCCGCCCCCCAGAAAGGCATCGTCGCCCCGCAGGCCACACCGCTCGCGACCGGTGAACTGCTTGAAAAGGACGACAACGAACCGGCATGGCGCGCCACCCTGAAGATACACGAGTACGACCCGCAAAGCGGCACCCACTACTTCTACGGTGCGGCAACAACACCCGACAAGGAGGAATCGCGCACCAAAGCGGTCGCGAACGCCATCGCCTATGTCAGCAAACAAATGTCGGTGCGGGTAAAATACGGCACCAATCTCTACCAAGAACAACTGCTCGGCGCCGATGCGGGCTACCTCAAGGATGTCACCATCGAGCGTGGCGCCGAGGTGACGCTGAAGAACTACGAGCCCGAGATATATTCCGAGCGGTGGAAACGGTACGGCGCGAGCACCTACGACTCGTGGGCACGACTCGCCGTTACGGCCGCCGAATGGCAACGGCTCGCGGTCGAAGCGCTCTCCCTCGCCGCATGGCGCATCGACCCGGGCACCTGCACCGCGATCGATCCGGGAGCCATCCGCGCCTCACTGACATCCTACGCCACCCGCAAACTGGGGCTGAAACTCTCTCCCGCCCCGACGACCGCCGATCTCGAAACGCTCGCGCAGAAACCCGCCACATCACGCTTCCTCTCCGCGCGACTGTCCTGCTCCAAACGCGGCGATCTCTTCGTCTCCGCCGTCTCGGTCGAGATGTACGACCTGTTCGAACAGGCGCTCATCCATTCGGCCATCGCCGAAGGGGTCTCCGACGCCGATTGGCGCGGCGCGCTTCTGCAGGCCGAAACGGCGCTCGCTCCCTTCAAGCCGGCGGCGCCCTAAGAACGCCATGCCCTTCCGCATAGTCACCGAACCGGTCGGCCCGGTCACCGCCAACTGTCATATCCTGGAATTCGGCGAACAGATCATCCTGATAGATCCGGGCGGCGATCCCGCTATCCTGCTCCGACGCATCGGCACGCGCACCCTTTCCGCGATGCTCATCACCCACGGCCATTACGACCATATCGGCGCGCTCGGCGCGCTGAAAAAGCGGCACCCTCAGGCGGCCGTCATGATCCACCGCACGGAAGCCCCGTTCCTTGCCGATCCCGACCTGAACCTCTCGGGCCACTTCGGCATCGACGGCCGTTACGAACAGCCGCCGGAACGCCTGCTCGACCATGGCGACCGCATCGCGCTCCCCGACGGCGGCGCGCTCACGGTCATCCACACCCCGGGCCATACCCCCGGCGGCGTCTGTTTCCACGGCGACGGCGTCCTGTTCTCGGGCGATACCCTCTTCTTCGAGAGCGTCGGCCGGTGCGACCTTCCGGGCGGTGACGACAAGACCCTGCTCGCGAGCATTAGGGAACGGCTTTTCACGCTTCCCGACGACACGCGGGTACTGCCGGGCCACATGAACGCAACGACCATCGGTCACGAGAAACGGCACAACCCGTTCCTTGATGGCGATATCTGAAAATAGTGGACAAAAAGAGGGCGCCCCGCTATAGTGAGCCCGGCATCGTTCACTAGGGCATGGAGGAGAGCATGGTGATCAGCGGCAGACGGACCAGCAAGGAGCGCCGCGACGGCGATCAGGCGCATTTTCCCAAGGACGATCGTCGCAAGGAACGGCGCGGATCCGAACGGCGCACCAAGGATCGTATCCCCGTCAAGATGTGGATACGCAACATCGACGGCGAGGCGAGTTATTTCCAACAGACGGGCAATCTCAGCACGAGCGGCATGTATATCCTCTCCCCGGCACCCCACGAAAAAGGGACCCGCATCACGCTCGAATTCCAGATACCGGCGAGCACCCGCGTGGTCCGTTGCACCGCCGAGGTGGTCAACTGCCGCGCCGACGGTCATTTCTGGGGCGTCAGCGTCAAGTTCATCGATGTTTCCAAACAGGATAAGGCCGAGATAGAGAAGGCGGTCAGCAACCTCCTTTCCGAATACTGGTATCTGGTGGAATAATGTCTCCGCGACGGACCGATGTCCTCGTCATCGGCAGCGGACTGTCGGGGCTCATCGCGTCACTCCTTCTCGCCCGCAAGGGTCTCCGGGTGCTCATCGTCACCAAGGATGAGATCGATGCTTCGAACAGCCATCTCGCGCAGGGCGGCATTGCGACGGTCGCCGACCTCGCGCACGACAGTTTTCAGAAACACCGGGACGACACGCTCGCGGCGGGCGACGGTCTGAACGATCCGGCGGCCGTCGATTTCTTCGTGCAGCGCGGCCCCGACATCGTCGCCTTCCTCCGCGACATGGGTGTACAGTTCTCGACCCGTGCCAACGGCGATCTCGACCTCGGCTGGGAGGGTGGCCACACCGAGCGGCGCGTGGTGCACGCGGGCGACATAACCGGCAACGAACTCATCGGGGTGCTCAAACGGGCGGTGTTCCGAGAGCATCTCATCACTATCTGGCAGCACCACACCGCGATAGATATCATCTCGACGCGCAAATTCCTGCTCGCGAACGAGGATCGCGCCGTCGGCGCCTATGTGCTGTCGCACGAAGGAACGGTCGTTACCGTCGAGGCGCGTGCGGTCCTGCTCGCGACCGGGGGCTGCGGCAGGGTCTATCTCTACACCTCGAACCCCGATGTGGCCACCGGTGACGGGGTCGCCATCGGGTTCCGCGCCGGCATCCCGGCGGTCAACATGGAGATGATACAATTCCACCCGACGATACTGTATCACGAGAAGGTCCGGTCGACGCTCCTTTCGGAGGCGCTCCGCGGCGAAGGCGGCGTCCTGAAGACCCGCGACGGGAACACCTTCATGGAACGCTACCACCCGCTCCGCTCACTCGCTCCCCGCGATGTGACGGCTCGCGCCATAGACACCGAACTCAAGAAGCGCGGGGACGATTTCGTCCTGCTCGACATGACGATGCTCGATCGCGAGTTCATAGTGAACCGTTTTCCGAACCTGTTCAAAAAATGTCTCGACGCCGGCATCGACATGCGTGAGGACCCGATACCGGTCGTCCCCGCCGCGCACTATATGTGCGGCGGCCTGCGCACCACGCCTGAAGGCGACACCTGCGTACCGGGCCTCTTCATCGCGGGAGAGACGGCCCACACCGGCCTGCACGGGGCCAACCGGCTCGCATCGAACAGTCTGCTCGAAGCGGCGATCATGGCTCGCTGCGCCGCCGACGGCATCGCGCGATGGCTCGGCGAAGCGTCCGGCGCTCCGGCGGCACTGCCGCTCTGGAACGAGGAGGGGGTCAGCGACAGCGACGAACAGGTCGTCATCAAGCAGAACTGGGACGAGATACGCCACTGCATGTGGAACTATGTCGGCATCGTGCGGAGCGACAAGCGGCTCGAACGGGCGCTCAAACGGGTATCGCTCATCAAGCAGGAGATCGACGACTACTACTGGAACTTCAAGGTCAACCGCGATCTGCTCGAATTGCGCAACATCACGCTGGTCGCTGAGATCATCATACGGAGCGCCATGCGACGAAAGGAATCGCGCGGCCTGCACTATACCACCGACCACCCCGGCCGATCGACCGAGGCGCGGGATACCGAGATACGCAGGGAAGATATCATCGATTAGGGGACGAGATACAGCGCCCCTTCCTCACACCAATTGGACACGATGCCTTCGACATCGAGTTTCGAGAAACGTCGGCGCAGTTTGCCCAGCGTCATTTCTCCCCGTTCGGCAAGGCATTCGAACAGGGCGCCTTCGCCGTCGCTCACCGAGCGGGCGAAAACGCCCCCCTCAAGACGGTATATCAGGCCACAGAGCCGTTCCTTGTACTCCTCGGAAACGAACCGCTTGAGATCGATGTAGCCGGCATCGACGACATCCTCGATGTTGTAGTTGAACCGGTGGACGAACACCGATCGGTTCACTCCGACGATCGAATCGGCGGTCATCGTCTCTATCTGGTACGGGAAGGTTATCCTATCCTCCTCGAGGGTCATGAGCGACATCGTATAGAGACGGTTGTGCATCAGGAGGTCCTCGGCGAGCGGCCAGAGTTTCTTTTTCTGCAATTTGTCGTACAGCGACGCGAAGAATGCCCGCAGATGGCCGAAGAGGATGTCAAAGTCGCTCTCGGAGGTCACCGACGCGCCCGTCTTGCGCAGATATTTGCCCCAGCGCTCCACGACCTCGGTGCCCGAGATGCCGAGCCCTGCCGCCAACATGGTAAAGACCGACACCATGCGCCCGCGGTTGTACAGCAGTTCCACCCCCCCGGCAAGTTCGTCGATGCGCTCGATATCGCGCTTCGCGAACTGCGGCATCGCCGTCACATGCCACGGGTAGGCATGCGCCATCGAGAGTTCGAACTCGCGGACGCGGTTGTAACTGCGGGTGCCGGGATAGAGAGAAAGGCGGTAGAGGTCTATCCTGACCGGGGAGAGCGAGAAGGTCTTCTCAAGATCAGCGAGCAGGTCCTGATAGGTCGTTCGTGGCAGACCTCCCATGATATCTATCGTGAAGGAGAGGTCGGGATAATTGTTGATGTAGCGGATATTCTGGACCGCCTTCTCGATGTTCAGCGAGGTGGTGAGGGTCTCGAGCACCTTCGGCTTGAAGGAGGGGATGCCGAAACGGAGCAGGACATTCATTCCGGCGAGCAGATCCATCTCCTCGCGCGAGAGAAGATCGGGCCGCACCTGCATCTCAACGCGAGCATCGGGCAGGAACTCGCCGATCATGCCGAGTATCTTGCGGAAATGCTGCCCGTTCAGGTTGAATATCGGCGCGCCGATGACGAGGTGGGACACCCCGTGGTCCCTGAAGAGGCGCAGTTCCTCCTCGAGATATCCGAACCCGTGGTACCGCACCGGTGAGAGGTGAGAGAACTCGACGCAGAAATCGCAGCGGAACAGACACCCGCGAGCGACCTCCCAATAGACCGAGGTACCCTCGTCGACCGAGATGAGTCCGGTCAGATAGGGTGACGGTATCAGGTCAAGCGGCGACAGGACGCGGCGTTCACTGTACCGGTAGGTCTTTTGCTCGTCGTCCCGGAAGATGATGTCGGAGGCCTCCGCAGGGCTCCTCCCCTCGGCGGTGAGAGCGGCCACCTCGTACAACGGAAGTTCCGGCTCGTCCTGTATGATGAATTTGATCACCCCCTTGAGATAGTCGCCCGGATGCGAGAACGAGTCGTGTCCCCAGACCCCGACGAGTACCTTGGGATCGAGCAGGGCCGCCGCCACCTCGCGGAAATAGTCGACGCTCCAATGGGAAAGATGAAAAAGGACGATCTCGTACCGCCCGCCGGAAAGCAACCCCGCCGCGCTCCTCGCGCGGTCGGTCATGGGCAGTTCCACTATATCGACCGTGAAGCGGCCGCCGCTCCGCTCCTCGACGAAGGCCTTGGCGGTGTGGACATGGTAATCGATAGGGTGGGTATCCCGGTCGGGGCTGAAGGAAACGATGGCTATGTTCACGCGATCACCCCGGGGATCCGACGGGAGGGGTGTGGTCAGAGCGACTGAAGATAACTGTAGATGGCGCGGTATTCTTTGGAGGATTCGGCATATTCGACCTTGTCACCTTCCGTTTTTATCGCCTCGGCAAGGATGGGGAGGAAACCCTTGTCCTCCTCCTTCAGGAGCGCCTGCGTCAGCGCTACGCGCACATAGGGCTCGACATGAGAGAATATCGGCTGCACCTTCTCCTTGTGGGCGCTGAGCTTCTTGGCGAAACCGAGCATATAGATCGCCTTTTCGGCGTGAGCCGGCTCCTTGTCGTCGAGTTTCTTCGCGTAGCACGCGGGGTCGGCGGCGCACTCCTTCACGATCTCGACGCGCTTCCCGAACCGCTCCATCATGGTGGCGGCGCGGAAGGCCGATTCGTAGTTCGGGTCGAACACCGCCTGCGACTTCACTTTTTTGTCCTTATCTTCAGGCTTCATCGCCGCGTATTCCTTGTTGCCTTTGTTCTGCTTGTCGAGATCGGCGAGCGTTTTGTCCTCGACCTTCTTGACATAGGCGCGGGCCTCCGCCACGAACTTGTTCGCGAAGGAAAGGAACTCCTCGGCCGCCGCAGGATCGCTGATCATGCGGGAGTAGGCGTCAGCCGCCCACACCTTCGGCTCGTAGAAGACTATCCACTGACCTTCGACATTCTGTTCCTTGTCCTCGGGCGCCTTGATCGCCTCAAGGAGGTACGGGATCGACTTGGGGTCACCCAGTATCGCGAGCGCCTCGGCACCCTTCATGCGGATGGAGACCTCCTGACCGCGCAACGCCATCTTCTCGGCGATCTTCGCGTCCTTGTCCTTCTTCTCTCCCTTCTTCTCCTTGGCCGCCTTGAGCGCGAACTTCTTGCTCACCATGCGGAGCAGCGTATCGGTCGCCTTGAAATCGCCGAACTTCGCGAGCGAGACCGCGAGGTGCTCGGCGAGGAACGCCTGTTTCTGTTCCTTAGACAGCTGGGCATCAAGTTCACCGATGAGCATATCGACCGCCTTCTGCGAACGGATATCGGCAAGGAGGATGGCGGTCTTGATCTTGGTCGTCGCATCGATACCGGCGATGGTGGCGGTATATTCGTCATGCTTGGAACACTCACCCTTTTTCTTTTTCTCCGGGTCGAGATATTCAGGACAGAACTGCTTGAGCGCTTTTTCGCGGTACTTGTCGAGTATCTCGTTGACCGAGACATCCTCGTTCTTGTAGGCCTTCATGATGGCGTTCTCGGCGTACTTGCCGAGGCGGATGATCGATTTGCGCGCCTCGGGGAACAGGCTGTAACCCTGCTCCTCGTAGAACAGCGCGGTGACGAGAGGAGCGACCGCGGAAGGATCGCCGAACTCGCCGATGACGCCCGCCGTGGTATACTTGGTGCCGAAATCCTCGTACTTCGAGGCGAAGACCTGCATGATCTGCGGCAGGAACTGTTTGCCCGCCTCGGGCATCTTGGCAAGCGCTTCGATGGCGGCGCGCTTAGCGACCGATTCGGGCTTTTCGCGCTGGCCGGCGGCGAGTCCTTCGGGGGTCTGGATGGTGAAGTATTTGCCGAGTATCGGCGCGGCGCTCGGGTCGCCGATCATGCCCAGCGCCATGGCGGCCGATTCAAGAGTCTTGAGGTTGCGCACATTGAGCACCTTGAGTGCCTCGTCGACGATCTCGCCGATGCGCGGGACGGCGATCGGGTCGCCTATCGCGCCGACGGCGCCGAGTGCCATCGGTATATCGGGGGTCTGGTCGAGACTCAGGAGTTTCTTGATGGCCTTCTCCTTGTTCTCGATCTTATCCTTTTCCTTGATGATCTGGTTGATCGCCCAAGTCCTCGATTCCTTTGAATAAAGTTTGTTCAGGTACTGGTCCTCGTAACCGCCGCACGCGGTCATAAGCATCGCGCCGACGATCAGGGCGCACGCGGTGAAGATCGCTTTCATAAGACACCTCTCATTAGGTCAATAAAGCCGACATTTCAGAGGCACTGTAACAGAAAAAAGGTAAAATTCAATCTTTTTCGACATCGTTTTTTTTAAGCGATTTTTATTGAAAAAACGGCCGCACCGCCTATGCTGTCGCTGGTGTCGACCGCTTTTTCGACAAAACGAAGGAGGGCCCCGTGAAGATAAACAAGATCTCCCCCCACAAGAAAATGAAGCTCTACGGCTTCAACAACCTCACCAAAACGCTCTCCTTCAACATATACGATGTCTGCTACGCGATGACCCGCGAGGACCGCCGCGCCTACATCCAGTACATCGACGAGGAATACAACTCCGACCGCCTTACCGGCATACTTGAGCAGGTCTCCGAGATCATCGGCTCGAATGTCCTCAACATCTCCAAGCAGGATTACGACCCGCAGGGAGCGAGCGTCGTGGTGCTCATATCGGAAGAAAAGGTGGTGCAGGGAGGGAAACTCGAAGGCTCCATCTACGAAGGGACGACCGACTGCGCCGACAACGGTGAGGGCGCCGACAACGGTGATAACGGCGACAACGGCGAGGGCGGCGATGTGACGATGCACCTCGACAAGAGCCACCTCACGGTCCACACCTACCCCGAAAGCCACCCCGACAGCGGCATATCGACCTTCCGCGTCGATATCGATGTCTCGACCTGCGGCCGCATATCGCCCTTGAAGGCGCTCAATTTCCTCATCGACAACTTCGAGTCGGACATCATCAACATAGATTACCGGGTCCGCGGCTTCACGCGGGTCCTTGACGGCCGCAAGATCTTCATCGACCATAAGATACACTCGATACAGAACTTCATCCACCCCGACACGCTCGACGCGTTCCACTGCGTCGACCTCAATGTCTATCAGGACAACATCTTCCATACCAAGATGATCCTGCGCGATTTCGACCTCGACAATTACCTGTTCGGCGTCTCGAAGCGGCAGATAAACTCCATGGAGAAGCGCAAGATCAAACAGCGGCTCACCCGCGAGATGAACGAGATATTCTACGGTCGCAACCTGCCCTCGATGCCCAAACTCTTCATCTAGCCGCCGATGCGTACCGGCGCATTCCTTCTTCCCGTCATCTTCGCCCCCCTGATCGTGATGGCCGGGACGACCGGCATCCATGAACGAGAACTCGCCGCCCATCGCTCCCTGCCGCCGCTCGTTCTGTACGACGCCGTCGCCATCGTCCCGCGCGAAACACCCGCTCCGATACTGACCAAGCGGATGTTCGGCTATCTCCCCTACTGGACCAACGATACGGAATATCTGCGTTACCCTCTCCTGACCGACATCGCCTTCTTTTCGTGCGAACTCGGCGCGAACGGCGCGCTCGGCGAATGCCACGGTTGGCCCGCCGCCGCCCCCATCGCCGAGGCGCACGGCTACGGCGTGAAGGTCCATCTGGTCGTGACCGGCTTTGACAAGACGACGGTGCTCGACCTCGTGAAGAGCGGAACGCAGAAGGCGACCTTCTTCGCCGAGACCTACGCCAAAGTGCACGAGGCGGGAACCGACGGGCTCAACATCGATTTCGAGATATCGAGCGGCGACGACAGCGCCGTCATCGCGCAGTTCTTCAACGACCTCGCCGACTATTTCCACAGCCGCGACGAGGCGCTCGAGGTATCGGCGGCGCTCTGGGCGGTCGACTGGCAGGACACCTTCGCCATCGGCTCGATGACGCAGATGGACCTTTTCTTCGTCATGGCCTACGACTATCACTGGAAGGGCGGCGAACCGGGGCCGGTCAGTCCCTTGATATCGCAATCACCGTGGCCAACAGGAGGCATTTGTGTGACGCGCTCCTACGACGACTACGCCACGAAACTCGGCGGGACCGGGCTCGAACGACTCGTGCTCGGCTTCCCCTACTACGGCTACGACTGGCCGACGACGTCCGATACGGTACCGGGGACGAAGACCGCGAACGCCGTCGCGGCACTGTACGAGAACATCGACATGGGCGGCGAGATATATGATGACGGCTCCAAGACGGTCTATAAGGCATATAACAGCGGCGGCTGGCATCAACTCTGGTTCGACACCCCCACGACCTTCGCCGAGAAACTCGCCTTCGTCAAAGACAATCCGTCAGGCGGCGCCGGGATATGGGCGCTGAATTACGACGGCGCGGGCGATGAGTTCTGGCATGAGATAGCCCGCGCATTCACCGATGCTGTTCCCGGCTCAACCGATGACCCGATCACCGTGACCACCTTTCCCTTCGCCCACGACGGCAACACCTACCGCTACCGTTCCGACTCGTTCGACGCCTACACCTGCGACAACCAACCGGACAGCGCCGCGATAAACGAGGAGGGCCCCGAGATCGTCTATGAACTGACGATCGATACCGCCGGTACGCTGACCGCGACGCTCACCGCCGGAGCAGGCGAAGCAGCGACCGACCGCGAGGATATCGATCTGCATCTCCTGCGGACCCTCTCACCGGACGACTGCCTGACCCGTGCCCATGTCTCCTTCACCGAACATCTCGCTGCGGGGACCTATTACCTCGTCGCCGATTCGTATGTCACGGCGGAGGGCGTCCGCAAAGGCGGCCCCTACCGCGTCGAGATGATCTTTTCCCCCGACGAGACGCCCGACGGGGGTGCGCCCGACACAGACACGCTCGCCGGCGACGACACTGACGAACTCTTGACGGACGATATCGAGAACAACGACGCCTTGACGCCGAGCGATACGGACCTCCCCGCCGGACCGGACACGGTCGCCGACAGCGAAGAGGCGAATGACGACACCCTCCCCGACGAAACGACCGTACCGCCACCGCCCGCCGAAGGATGCGGATGCTCGCTCACCGGTTGAGGTAAGTCGTTCATTCCCCGAACAATTTGTTGACATGACCCCTGAACTTTGGTAACAGTATGTGTCGGGTCCTTTTGCGATCGATCAGGGGAGTAGCGCCATGAAGATGAAACACAAGATCCTTTACGCGGCGACCGTGGTGGTCATGCTGGCCCTTCTCGCCGGGGACATCATCTTCTTCTCCAGCATCGATCTCATCAAGGACGACGCCTCGATCATCAACCTCTCCGGGACGGTGATGGGCGGCATCCAGCGCGTCATCGGGACCGAACTCGGCGGCCGGAACGCCGACCCGCTCCTCGCCGAGACCGACAAGGCCTTGTCCCTCCTTTTCGATCATGCGCGGTCGACCGGCAACGGCGAACTCGCCGCCGCGACCGACGAGATCAAGAAGGAGTGGACGCGCCTGAAGGAGATACTGCTCGTCCACCGCGCCGAAGCGACACCGGAGATCAGGGAGAACATCGTGATCATCGGCGAACGGCTCTGGGCGAACACCGCCGAAACGCTCCATATCGTACAGCGCGACACCGAGCGGCGCATGAAACTCTTTTACCTCCTCTTTCCATCGCTCATCGCGATGGCCATCATCCTGGTATCGTGTTTTCTCATGACCCGGCTTTACCTGCGGCTCCGGATACGCCATCTTTCGACACATGACCGGACCACCGACACGCTCAACCCTCCCGCTTTCGCCTACATCCTGCAACAGCATCTCCTGCTCGCCGACCGCTACGAACGGACCTCCGCGCTCGTCATGTTCAGCGTCGACCACTTCGGCGATCTGCTCGCCAACCACGGCAGCGACCGGGCCGAAAAGGTATTGGGCCTGCTCGCCGAACTTGTGCGGCAGAACACCCGCCGCTCCGACGCCATCGCCCGGATAGACAAGGACCGGTTCGCCCTCCTGCTTCCCGAGACCGACCTGCCGCGCGCCATGAAGATAGCCGAAAAGATACGGGGCGAGGTCGAGGCGTTCCATTTCGGCCCCGAGGCGCTCACGCTGACCGCCGGCGTCACCCAGATAGAGCAGGGCGAATCGGCCGATATGGCGATAGCCCGCGTCGAAAGCGCGTGGCGGAAAGCCCTGCGAAGCGACGACAAGAAGATATCGGCGCTCTAAAAAAAACCGGAGAACCCCCATGAAAGCTCTTTTCGCTCTGCTTCCCGTGGCGGTCCTGCTCGTATCGTGCGCGACCGCCGCTCCCGCCCCCTGCCCGCAACCGACCGTCGCCGCTCCCGCCGCGGCCGCCCATCAACCGCTTGATCGCTATGAACGGCGGCTCATCACCGTGGGCGCCCCTACCGAGGTCATGGCGCTCGTCGAGAACGATACGCCGGCCGACGACGCCTTCCTGCGCGAAAAAGCGCTGACGGTCGATCCGGCCAACCCGATCATCGACCATCTTGCCGCGCGGATGCTCGAAACGGTCAAGAAGGCGCCCGGCGTCGGCATCGCGGGCCCACAGGTCGGCATCAGCCGTCGCCTCATCTGGGTCCAGCGGATGGATAAGGAGGAAAAGCCCTTCGAGTTCTACATCAACCCGCGCATAGACGAGTTCTCGCCCGAAAAGGAGATCGGCTGGGAGGGGTGCCTGTCGGTGCCCGCCGGCTTCGGTAAGTGCTACCGCTCGACCTCGATAACGCTTTCCTACGACACCAAGGACAACGGGCGCGTATCAGAAAAGATATCGGGCTTCACCGCCGTCATCTTTCAGCACGAGATAGACCACCTCGACGGCATCCTCTTCATCGACCTCAAGGAACAGGGCGACCTGATGCCCAAGGAGGCGTACTACGAGATGCGCCGCAAGGAGAAAGAGGCCAAGGAGAAAGAACAGGCGGCTCCCGCCGCGACACCGACCGGGAACAAGTAAGGTTTCCTCAGGAATCATCGACTCGGCGGATTACTGCACCGTTACACTTGGAAGAAAGCGGCGTAACGGTTGCTGTTCGACAACCGGCGATTTCGTGGCGAACGATACGCTCTCTCTACTTCGAAATCGGAGGCAAGTGCGTACTATAAAGTTATTGCGCCCCGTCCCATCTGTTCTTCTGTTCTGTGGGTCAAAAATAAAACGACAACGAGAAGTCGAGTCCGGTCTTGAAACTCAGGCGTAGTTTGCCCCCGATCCACCCGTTTAGATCTTGACCCTCGTAGCCGTAGGAATATTCCGTACCGACCTCGAAGTCAAACAGAATGCCGGGACCCAAACTAAAGAAGTCAGTTATAGAGAACTGAATGCTACTGGAAAGTGAGACTTGCGCGGCGTGGTACTTATAATGTTTGCGTGGAAAGAATCCACCTTTGTATCCGATCAAAATTCCCAACGGCAGACTAACTGTTTCGGAGATTGGAAGGTGATAACTCAGGCCGGGAGCGAGAACGAATACGACGACATGGGTCCTTCCGTCGCCTGCGTCCTCAATGTCGAAAGAACCGGCAGAGTCATTATGGTCGTAATAATAAAAAGAGTTCACGCCGAGGGCAACGGCGGTGGTAAGGTAGAGTGTAGCAGTGAGTTTGTAACCGAAAAGCACCTGCACCCATTCCGCAAAGGGAACATCTGATGTACTGGAAAGAGAATGCATGTTGCCGCCGAACTGGATGTTGTCGAACAGCCGTTCATAGTAGTCCATCGTCATCTGATAGGTAAAGATGTCGGTCGAAACAACGGCGATCCAGTTGCGTCGTTCCTCTTGCTTCTCTTGCTTCAATTGTTCCTCTTGCTTCGTTTGCTCCGGTTGCTCCGGTTGCTCCGCCGAAATCACACCCGGAATCATGACCGGAATCATGAAAAGAAGCGCGAAAACATAAAGCTGTCGCATGACGGTCCTCCTCCTCTACTCCCTCTACTCCCTCTACTCCTTACTCCTGGGCCCTGCTGGGCCCCTGCTGGGCCCCATTGGGGTCACATCTATATTAACACAACTTTTCATGCCAGCCCTCCCTCTATCTTATTTACCCGCCCCGCCACCTTACCACCGGTCGCCAGCCCCTTCTCGAACACACGCGCCGCCGTCGCCACCGCATTTGCCGACATGCCGAGCAGCCGTCCGATCTCCGCCAGCGTCAGCGCCGTCCGCCGCTTGAGGAGATAGAGATAGACGCGCCGCGCCTCACCCCGTTCGTATTTCTTCGTCAGGTCGCTCTTCTTCACCCCGAACACCGCGCACACCGCCTTTTCCACCGCCTCGGGCGTCACCTGCCGCAGGCCACGGTACTCGGGAAGTTCGTTCGCGTCCACCGCGCGGTCGGCCACCTGTTCCCGCATCTTGACGCGGAAATCGTCGCCGCCGATGAGCGCGTTGCGCCCGTACATCTCCTCGGGCAGGATGTCCTCGCCCTGCATACGGTCGATGATGGTCTGGTAATTTTCGCTGCCGCCCGCGTATTTCAGCACCGTCGCCGGAGAGAGAAGTTCGGTCGCCTCGCCGGAGAGGTATTGCCCGTAACTGCTCCAGCGGTGTTCTTCCGGTTCGGCGACGATCCGGGCGCGCACCGGGTTGAGGTGGATGTAGGCCGACAGCCGCACGAGATAGTCGTCGCGCTCGACCAGCACCGCCTTGTAGCGCCCTTGGAACACCGAGCCGACCAGTTGATACTTCACGCGGAACCAGTTGGCGTAACTCGCGTGGAAGGTGTGCATCGCGCGGGCGAGGTTCGCGTTCGGCGTCTCGATGAGCAGGTGAAAGTGGTTATCCATCAGGCAGTAGGCGTGGACGACGATACCGAATTTCCGCCGCGCGGCAATGAGTTTCTCGAGAAATACTTCGCGGTCGGCGATGCGGCGAAATATCTTTTCCTTGCGGTGTCCCCGGTTGATCACATGGTACAGAGCGCCGGGGTATTCTATGCGCAGTGGACGAGCCATGACGACACCCTAACAGAACTTAACTGAAAAAGCAAGTTTGTGTTTATATAGATGTGACCCCTGCCATCTTGACCTTTTGCGCGCTTTCCGCTATGGTCGCTCCGTGAACTTTATATGAGGGGGATCGCTATGAGAAAAATGTTCGTTCTTATCGGTGTTATCGTCGCGTTCGCGGCCCTGTCGGCCGAGGAGCCGCGGCTCGCCACCGTCATCTTCACCAACGACACCCACGGCATGGCATGGGCCTACGACGAGCCCGACAACCCGGGCGTCGGCGGGCTTGCCGCCGCCAAGACGGTGATCGACCGCATCCGCGAAGAGTCTCAACTCGGCAACGGCGACACGGTGCTCGTATCGTCGGGCAACATCACGATGGGCGACCCGCGCTCCAACATCTGCGAGAATGTCCCGCTCATCAAGGGGATGAGCCTCATCGGCTACGACGGGATGGCGGTCAGCAACCACGAGTTCGACTTCGGGCTCAAGGTGTTCCAGAAGATGCGCAAGGAGGCCAGCTTCCCCTTCCTCTCGGTCAACCTGTTCGAGAAAGGGCAGAAAAAACCGATGTTGCAGGAGTTCGTCGAGAAGAAACTGACCAACGGGCTCAAGATAGCGATACTCGCCGTCACCACCCCCGAAACGGCCAAGATAACCGAGGTCGGGCTCAAGGGAGAGATCATGGTCGACGACCCGATAGCGCGGGCCAAGAAACTGGCGACGGAACTGAAGGGCCGCAACGATGTGGTCATCGTACTGTCGAATCTCGGATATTACGAGAGCGACAAGTCCTTCGACGGCTACCCGGCCGACAGATTGCTCGCGAAGAACCTCGCGGGCGTCGCCGATCTCATCGTCGGCGGCCACACCAAGACCCATCTTGAACAACCGGTCGTCGAATCGGGCGTCCCCATAGTCCAGACCGAGGGGCTCGGCAAGTGGGTCGGTCGCTTCGATCTCTACATCCTCGGCGGCAAAGTGACACAGACCAACTACAAACTCTACCCGATAAATGTGAAGAAGAAGGTCGGCAAGAAGTTCGAACTGGTCGGCACCAATGTCAAGGAGAACCCGGCGGTACTCGAACTGCTGAAGAGTTTCAGTTGCGAATTCTCCACCCAGCCGGTCGGCGAGACCGAGATGGATTTCGTCGGCAAGAAGGAACTCCTCCGTTTCAAGGAGGCCGAACTGGGCAATGTCATCACCGATATCATGCGGAACCGCACCGGCGCCGACATCGCCTTCGTCAACGGCGGCGGCATCCGGCAGGGGCTCAAGAAGGGGCTGGTGACCGAAAAGGACATCTACAGCGTCTTCCCCTTCAACGACACCATCGTGATCGGACAGATGAGCGGTAGCGAACTGGAGGCGATGGTCACCCTCTTCATCCAGAAAAAGCAGGGATCCGGTGGGTTCCTGCACTTTTCGGGGGTCACGCTCTCGGCGAACAAGGGCAAGGTCATCGAGATACTCGTGAATGGCCAGCCGCTCGAAAAGGAGAAGAAATACTCCATCGCGATGAACAGTTATCTCGCCGGCGGCGGTGACGGCTACACGATGCTCAAGGAACTGCGCGACAAACGATTCACCGGGCTGTCGGTCCCCGCCGTCATCGTCGAGTACCTCAAGGCGGAGAAGATCATCTCGCGGCCAAAGACCGGCCGCGTCACCATTTCCAAATAACCTCGGCGACATACCGTTCGCCGCCCCACAAAAAAGTTGCAAAAGGGTCAAAGGCGGGTATAAAAAGGGGCGACCGTGAGGTCGGGATGTGGCTCAGCCTGGCTAGAGCACTGCGTTCGGGACGCAGGGGCCGCTGGTTCGAATCCAGTCATCCCGACCATTTTTTTTCAAAAAAAATCGCCTGAACGAATAAGAAATAGTTGTCTTCGGGGTCGTCTGTGTTATGATGGGCGCCATGATAAAGATACAGGAACAACCGTAAGAGGTCTACACATGAGCCGCTTGCGCAACATGCTGCTTGTCGCACTCCTCGCCTCGCTGACGACCTTGTCGCTTTTTGGCGAAACGATCATCGTGGCCGACATCGAGGACCGGACCGGACAATTGAAACCGGAGGTGCTCGAAGCGTCGCGCGGCCTGCTGGAGCAGGCCTACCGCGCATCGGGAAAACATCAGGTGCTGCCGGTCGCCTCGCTCCGCAAGTTCGTCGCCGATCAGAGGAAGTGGAAGGACTGCTACGACGCCGAATGTCAGATAGCGGCGGCGACGGCGCTGAAGGTCGACCTTGTGCTCGGCGCATCGATCGATTTCTTCGCCGGCATCTACACGATGACCGTATCGCTCGTCAACGCAAAGACCAAACAGAAGAACGAGGCGGGCGCGGCCGATTTCAACGGCACCGCCGTCGGCATGAAGGGAGCCATCGAGAAGTTGGCCCCGGCGCTGACCGGCAAAAAAATGGCCGCCGCGCCGGTGGCCGCCCCGGCGCCCGCGGCGCCGGCACCCGCCACGCCGCCCCCACCCAGCGACATGGAGAAGAAATATCAGGGCGCCGCGTTCCAGTCGGCCCCGAAGGTCGAGACCTACGCCGCGCCGATAGCGGTCAAGGAACCGGAGATCAAGAAGGCCGATAACGGCGGCGTCTCATTCACCTCGCAACTCGCCGCCGTCAGGATACTGTTCGCAAAAGGCAAAAAGGAGGAAAAGACCTGCACCGCCCCCTGCACCGTCACCAACCTCGAACCGGGCGACTATGTCGCGCGTTTCGAAAAGGACGGCTTTTCCCCTATGGAAGAGGCCATCCGCATCGAGGCGGGCAAGACCGTCCCCTACGCTATACAACTCACCTCGCTCATCGCGGAGAAGGCCAAACTGAGCGAGGAACTCATCGAGGCGGCCAAGAACGGCGACATCAAGGAGATGCGCCGCCTGTTCGTGCTTGGCGCCGATGTCAACTACCGCAACGCCGGCGGCTACGGCCCGCTGCTTGTCGCGGCGCTCAGCGGACAGACCGAGGCGGCCACCATCCTCATCGCCCGCGGGGCGAAGTTCAGCGATGTCGAGATCGGCACGCTCCTGCTCATGGTGGTCGAGACCAACAACCTCGCCCTGTTCCGGCTCATGCTCAGTCAAGCCACCGACTTCAACTACCGCTACGACGAAGGGCGCACCATCCTCTGGCTCGCCGTGGAGAAACAGCGCTGGTCGATATTCGATCAACTCGTCAGGTCCAAGAAGGTCGACACCGGGATAAAGGACAACTCCGGCATGACCATCCTCATGTGGACCATCGAGAACGGCATGGAGAAGGTCGCCGACATGCTGAAGAACTACGGGCTTAAACTCCCGCCCGACCTCGCGGCGCGCGCCCTGCGGAACTCGGTAGCCAAGGAGAATGTCCTAAAACTCCGCACCCTCCTGCCCTTCGTTACCGACATAAATCCGGTGTATGAGGACGGCCTCACCCCGCTGTGGTATGCCGTCATCAAGGGCCGCACCGACATCGCCGATATGTTGCTCGCGGCAGGGGCCGATCCCGGCTCCAAGGACAAGAACAAGAAATCGCTTCTCACCTACGCCATAGAGACCCGCAAGTTCGAGATAGCCGCCCGGCTCATCGAACGCAAGGCGCGCCTGTCGGTGCAGGAATCGAACTACCTCATCCAGAAGGGCATCGCCATCGGCGACGCGGAACTGGTCCGTGTCGTCATGAGCGCCGGCGGCAATGTGAATCAGAAATTCGATGACGGCATGACCGCCGTCTGGGTCGCCGCCTTCAACAACAACCGCGAGATGCTGAGCGTGCTGGCCACGGCGGGCGCCAACATCAACAGCAAGGACAACGAAGGCCGCACCATCCTCATGTGGGCGGTCGAGAACAACCGCAAGGAACTCGCGCAGGTGGCGCTGAACCACGGCGCCAATGTCAATCTGATGGACAACAAGAAGCGGACAGCCCTCTCGATAGCGATAGAGAAGAACAATCTCGCCATGGTGGACCTGCTCGTCCGCAACAAGGCGCAGGTGAACCTCAAGGACAGCAACGGGAATTCCCCCCTGCTTATCGCCGCGGCCACCGGGAACATGCCGATCGTGCAGATACTTGTCGAAGGCGGCGCGAATGTGAACACCGACGACAAGAACGGCAACACGCCGCTCATCATCGCCATCCACAAAGGATATGGCGACATCGTGCGAATACTGCTTTCCAAGAACGCCGATGTCAACAAGGCGAACCGCGAACGCAAGACCCCGGCGCACATCGCCGCGATGCGCGGATCCAAAGAGATGCTTGAACTGCTCGTGGACAAAGGATCCGAGATAGACAAGCCCGATGCGACCAACACCACTCCGCTCATCTACGCCAAGCGGGACAACCGCTACGACATCATCGGGTATCTGCTGCAGAAAGGGGCGAAGATAACCTCACGAGAGGAGATGGAGGAACTGTTCATCTACGCCTGCCAGAACGGATTCGACCAGATCGTGCAGAATCTCATCGAGCGCAAGGTCGATATCAACCGCCGCTTCGCCGACGGCACGACACCGCTCTGGATCGCCGTCATGAACAGCAATGAGAAGATCGTCCGTCTGCTCGTGGGGGCCGGGTCGGACATCGAGGCGCGCGACAAAGAGGGGATGACCCCCCTGCTGTTCGCCACCTCGAAGAAGGAAGAGAACATCGTCGTCGCGCTCCTCGAACTCGGCGCCGATCCCGCCGTGAAGGATAAGGGACTCAACACCGCTCTCCATTATGCCGCCAGCCGCGGGTTCGTGAAGGCGGCCTCGCTCCTCATCCGCAAGGGCGTCAGCCTCAACGACAAGGACGATAAGGGGCGCACCCCGATGGTCCGCGCCCAGTTCACCGGCAACTACGATATCGTCGATATGCTCAAACGGGCCGGCGCGTACGAATAGCCCCCTACTCCTCTCCCAAAAGACCCTTGTATTCGAAGATGCGATCGCGCAGTATCGCCGCGTACTCAAAATCCCACCCTTCGGCGGCCCGCTTCATCTCCGACTCGAGTTCGGCGATACGCCGCGCGAGTTCCTTGCGGGCCAGTTTCTTCTGCGCCTTCTTCCCCTTCCCCGGCACATGCGACTCGATGTCGAGGATGGCCTTGTTCGCGATGCTCCTCGGCGTGATGCCGTGGTCTGCATTGAATTCCTCCTGTATGCGGCGACGGCGGCGGGTCTCATCTATCGCCTTCTTCATCCCCTCGGTCACCTTGTCGGCAAAGAGGATGGCGCGCCCCTTTTCGTTGCGGGCGGCGCGACCGATCGTCTGGATGAGCGAATCGCCGCTCCGCAGGAACCCCTCCTTGTCGGCATCGAGGATGGCGACGAGCGTCACTTCGGGGATGTCGAGCCCCTCGCGCAGAAGATTCACTCCGACCAACACATCGAACAGCCCCCGGCGCAGGTCCATGACTATCTTCAGCCGGTCCATCGCATCGATGTCGCTGTGGAGATAACGGGCCCGGACACCCCGCCCGCTCAGGAAATCGGTCAGATCCTCGGCCATCTTCTTGGTGAGCGCGGTGACGAGCACCTTGCCCCCCGCGCCGGTCTCCTTTACGATCTCGTCGAACAGGAGCGGCACCTCTTCGCGGGCCGGCAGGATGTCGAGCGCCGGGTCCAAGAGACCGGTCGGCCGGTTGATGAGTTCGGTCACCTGCCGCACCTGCTCTATCTCGTAGCGGGCGGGGGTCGCCGAGGTGAACAGCACGCGGTCCCACCGTTCCCTGAATTCGTCGAAATTGAGCGGCCGGTTGTCGAGCGCCGACGGCAGGCGGAACCCGTACTCGACGAGCACCTCCTTGCGCGCCCGGTCGCCGTTGAACATGCCGCGCACCTGCGGCAGGGTCACATGGCTCTCGTCGACGATGAGGAGGAATTCCTTGCCGAAATAGTCCACCAAGGTCGGCGGCGGTTCGCCGGGGCCGCGTCCGGTAAGGTAGCGTGAATAGTTCTCAATGCCGGAACAGAAGCCGACCGACCCCATCATCGCCAGATCGTTCTCGGTCCGTTCGCGGATCCGCTGGGCCTCGATGAGTTTGTTGCGTTTTTTGAACGCGGCCTCCTGCTCCTCCATCTCGGCGCGGATCGCGACGGCCGCCCGGTCCATCGTCTCCTTCTCGGCGACATAGTGGCTTTTCGGGTAGACCTTGACCGCATCGAGCGACCGGATGCGTCGCTTCTCGAGCGGATCGACGATGAGTATCTCCTCTATGGCGTCGCCGAAATACTCGATACGGACCAGATGGGCCTCCTCGTAGGCGGGGTGTATCTCGACGGTGTCGCCGCTCACGCGGAACTTGCCGCGCGACAGGTCGAACTGGGTACGCTCGTACTGGATATCTGCCAGTTGGCGGCAAAGCCGCTCCATCGGCATCTCCATCCCGCGGATCAGTTCCACCGACAGTTCACGGTAGGTCTCGGGACTGCCGATGCCGTAGATGCACGACACCGAGGCGACGATGACGCAGTCGTTCCCTTCGAGCAGTTGGCTCGTTGCAAAATGGCGCATCCGGTCGATGTCGTCGTTGCGTGACGAATCCTTTTCTATGTAGGTGTCACTCGACGGGATGTAGGCCTCGGGCTGGTAATAGTCGTAGTAGCTGATGAAATAGCCCACCCGATTGGCGGGGAAGAACTGCCGGAACTCGCCGTAGAGTTGACCCGCGAGCGTCTTATTGTGAGCGAGCACCAAGGTCGGCAGGCCAAGTCCCTTGATGAGGTTCGCCATCACGAAGGTCTTGCCGGTGCCGGTCGCGCCGAGGAGCAGTTCGCGCTTCGAGCCGTCGCGGAAGTTCTTTGTCAGTTGCGCTATCGCCTGAGGCTGGTCTCCCGCCGGCTTAAAGGGCGCCTTGAGGTCAAAAAGGCTTTTCACGATCATCCTCCTGTCCTGATCGAATCTATCCGACACCGGCGGCAAAGGCAAGGGCCGAAGCATGAAAAATTGCAAACGGTCCTGCTTCTTTTATAATGGGTCGCACGGATCAATGATCGGGAGGTACCGCCATGGGTCAGGACACCGGGGGAAGGGATCCTCAGAAACACCGCTTCATGGGGCGCCTCAAACTGTACAAAAAACCGAAGCCGATACCCCAGATCCCTCAGGAACCGCTCCCCGACATGGGATCCCTCTCTTTCCCCTCCGCTTCCGAGACGCCGCCCCCCCGCGTTGAACGACCGGCCATCATGAAGCGCCGCTCGCTTATCGCGTTCGCGGTCCTCTTCTTCGTTCTGATGGCGCTGACCGCATACATCTTCTATGAGCCGGCCCCGCCCGATGTGATCGGCCCACGCAACCGGGATACCCTTCTCCCCGCCTGTCGCGGCGGCAACGGCGTCGCCTGCGGCGAGGTCGCGCTCCTTGAGTACATGGGGCTTTCGGAGGTGACCGGCGATATCGGAGAGAAAGGACGGAACCCCGCCAACGCGTTCATCTACGGCCGGCTCGCCTGCGCCAAACGGTCCGCGTTCGGCTGTTATCTCATGTGGCGGCTCTGGACGAAGAAAGAGACCGAACTGCTGAAACCGCAGAGCGCCGAGGAAACGCTTCGGAACGGCTGCAAGGCAGGCAACAAGATGCTCTGCGGACTCGAAAAGAGGTTCGCCGGGACGCGCGATATCGCCCCGCAGGACCTACAGGCGACCATTGCGGATGCGACGGACGGCAAGAACCAGCCGCGCTACGCCAAGGACAATCGCGAACAGTTGCTGTTCGAGCTGTTCCTGAGGAACGATCAATAACGGGAGGGAGCTCTCTATGGAAAGGATCTTCGTGGTCGGAAAGGATGATTGCGACCGTTTCGGGCTGGTCCGCTACCGCCGCTACCTCGACTGGATACATGAGACGCGCGCCGCCTTCATGCAGGAACTGGGTGCGGGGGACGACCTGCTCGCCAGCAAGGGGATCGACATGGTGACGGTCAATCTTGACCTACGCAACCTCGAGGCCTGTTTCGAACGCGACGAGGTCATCGTGACCCCGACACTCGACAAGGCCATGGACCACGCGATCCACTTCACCTACACCGGAAAGGCCCGGGGAACGGGAAAAACGATATTCATTGCTCATACCGAGATGTATCCGATATCGGCGGAAGGCAGACTGATGCGATTCCCTCCCGAGATCGCCGATCACCTCGTCAACCAGGTCGGGGCCTGAACCCCGCCGCTCACCCCGCCCGGCGCACGCAGTTGCGCCCTTCGGCCTTCGCGCGGTACATCGCCCGGTCGGTGACCTCGATGAGGCGGTCGGTCGTCCGTTTCTCTTCGGGCAACATGTCCAGCGATGCGGCGCCGGAACTCGCCGTGATCGATATGCGGTCGTCGCCGTAGCGGACCGCGACCTCGGCTATCTTCTGACGGATGCGCTCGGCGATGACCATCGCGTCGTCTATCTGGGCCTCCGGAAGCACCACCACGATCTCCTCGCCGCCGTACCTTCCCACCAGATCGTGCTCGCGCACCGCGTCGCGGCATGCGTCGCTGACGGCGCGTAGCACCTCGTCGCCCGCCAGATGGCCCCAGCGATCGTTCACCTGCTTGAAATGGTCGATATCCAGCATGATGAGGGACAGCGGCCGCTTGTGCCGTTTCGCGCGGCTGATCTCGCGGTCGATATGGGCCATGAGTGAACGACGGTTGCTGAGCCCGGTGAGCGCGTCGACGACCGATATCTGTTCCAGGCTTCGCATCAACAGTTCCCGGTCGGTGATATCGGCGAGCATCAGCGTGCCGCCGATCCGCGTGCCGAAACGGTTGGTTATCGGCGCATAGTACGCATAAAAATAGCGGGTCCGTCCGCCGCTCTGCAGTTCGATGTCGACCCCCGGCACCCCGTCGATGATCTGCGTCGCGAGCGTCGGGAACACTGTGAGCACTTCCGACATGGAGGCGCCGATGGGCGCCTTGTCGAGCGCCGGCAGTATGCTACGAGCCGCCGCGTTGAAATCGAGCAGACGGTGACGCGTGTCGAATACGATGACGCCCTCCGCGATCGCGTCGAACACCCGTTCCCGCGCTATCGGGATGAGGTCGAGCGTGCCGAACCCGAACAGCCCGGCGGCGTACAGAAGCCCCGCTATGGCCGAGGCATAGGGAACGATGTTCAGCCCGCTCGGCACCCAGCCGCTCTGGGAGATGAGGTAGGCGCCCCACGGCAGGAGCACGCCGCCCATCATCAGCAGGGAACGGTTGCGGTAACGGGCCGCGGCGGCGTTCAGAAGCATCTCGGCATAGAACAGGAACCCGATGACCGCCGCCATATTGATGTAACCCATGTGGACATGGTACCACGGGCCCGGGGAGAACAGGAGGCGGGACGCGTTCCCTTCCGGCGCCAGGCTCAGAGATGCGTAATAAAGGCCGTGGAGTTCGGTGCTGTAGTTGAGCACGAGCGTCAGGAACGGGATCGCGACGAGCACCGTACGGACGAGCCGATGCGACCAGTACTCGCGATTGCTGAATACGAGCGCAAGGACGAGCGCGAACGATGGGACGGTGGCGAGCCCAACATACATCACGCGGTCCCAGAGCCGCAGCGTGGCGACGGTGGAAACGAAATGCCCCATCGCGAAGGCGAAGGTGTAGAAGAACAGCCCCATCATCAGCCCGATGAAGGGCTGCACCGTCGGCACTCTCCGTTTCGGCCACGCGTAGAAGGCAAGGAACAGCACGATGACCGGCGGGATGAAATACAGATAACGGACGATATCCATGGCGCCCATGACCCCTCCCCCGTTACAGATCACACACTCTTTTCAGATCCCACATCGAAGAACCGCCGGACCCGGAACTCATCGGTCGCCATCGCCTCGTCGAGCGATCCCAGGAACGCCACGCCGCCGTCGGCGAGCATCAGCACCTTCTGTGCGCTCCGCCGTATCGAGAGCAGTTCGTGCGTCACGGTGAAGAAGGTGATGCCCATCCGCTCGTTGAGCCGTATGAAGAGCAGGTCGAGTTCGCGGGTCGTCACCGGGTCGAGCCCCGCCTGCGGCTCATCGAAGAAGATGATCTCGGGGTCGAGCACCATCGCCCGGGCGAGCGCCCCCCGTTTCTTCATGCCGCCCGAAAGTTCCGACGGCAGTTTCCGGCGGTGCTCGTACAGGTTCACCATGGAGAGTTTCTCCCCTGCCATGTCGCGGGCCGCCGCGTCGGCAAGGCGAGGGAAATGCATCTTGAGCGGTAGCATCACATTCTCTTCGAGCGTCATGGAGTTGAGGAGCGCGGCGCTCTGGTACAGGATGCCGATGCGACGATAGAACGGGGTCTCCTCGGGAAGCGGGTGGACGATCTCCTCCCCGGCGAAGAAGATGCTCCCCTTCACCGGCGGATTGAGCCCGACGATCGCCTTGAGGAGCGTCGATTTGCCGCACCCGGAGGTGCCGAGCACGACGAACCGCTCCCCCGCCTCGACCGAGAAGGACACATCCTGCAGGATGACCGTCTCGCCGTATCCGACCGTTAACTGTTCGACCGTAAGCAGTGACATCAGCGCCACCTCCCGCCGCTGTTGTACCCATTTCCGATATTTTTTCCAATAATTTTGGCGTGAAGCGCCCCAAATAACTTGACCGTCGCCCCCGCGCACTTATGATGCCCCCGACTTTTGACGGCGGCACCGCACATGACGACGATCAACGAAGAGATCGCGAAGAGAAAGACCTTCGCTATCATCAGCCACCCCGACGCGGGCAAGACCACGCTCACCGAGAAACTGCTCCTTTTCGGCGGCCAGATACAGACGGCCGGCGCGGTCAAATCGAACAAGATTGTGAAATCGACCACCTCCGACTTCATGGAGATAGAGCGACAGCGCGGGATATCGGTCGCCACCTCGGTCATGAGTTTCGAATATCACGACCTGAAGATAAACATCCTCGACACGCCGGGACACAAGGATTTCGCCGAGGACACCTACCGCACGCTCACTGCGGTCGACAGCGTCATACTGGTCATCGACTCGGTCAAAGGGGTCGAGGCGCAGACCGAGCGGCTGATGGAGGTCTGCCGGATGCGCCGGACGCCGGTCATCGTCTTCATCAACAAACTCGATCGCGAGGGACAGGAACCTTTTGACCTGCTCGACGAGATAGAGGCGAAACTGGCGATCAGGGTCACCCCCCTCTCGTGGCCGATAAGCCGCGGCAGGACCTTCAAGGGGGTCTACAACCGCTTCGAGGGAACGCTCGCCCTGTTCCGCCCCAACAGCGAGCGGATGGAAAAAGAACTGACCGTCATCGACCACCTCGATTCGCCGCTTCTGGACGAGCATCTGGGCGATCTGGCCACGAAACTGCGCGAAGATATCGCGCTGATAGACGGTGTGTACGACCGTTTCGACACGGCGGCGTACCTTAACGGCGACATCGCGCCGGTATTCTTCGGGAGCGCCGTCAATAATTTCGGGGTCCGGGAACTGCTCGATGTATTCTGCGGGATAGCCCCGGGGCCGCGTCCCCGCATGACCGACAAACGGCAGATACTGCCCGACGAGACGGCGTTCAGCGGGTTCGTGTTCAAGATACACGCGAACCTCGACCCCAAGCATCGCAACCGGATGGTCTTCGTGCGGGTATGCTCCGGCGTCTTCGAGCGCAGCAAATATTATCATCATGTGCGGCTGGACAAACAGATGCGCTTCGCCGCGCCGGTGAGTTTCGTCGGCCAGAAGAAAGAGACCATCGACACCGCCTACCCGGGCGATGTGGTCGGACTGTTCGATGTCGGCCTGTTCAAGATCGGCGACACGCTGACCGACGGTGAGGTGTGCAACTTTCAGGGCATCCCCGCCTTCAGCCCCGAGATATTCCGGCTCATCGCCAACCGGTCGTTCGAAAAGGTCAAACAACTGGAAAAGGGTCTGGCGCAACTCACCGACGAAGGTATCGCCCAACTGTTCGTGCAGGATCAGGGGCGCCGCAAGATCGTCGGCACCGTCGGCCAACTCCAGTTCGAGGTGCTCCAGTACCGGCTCGAGCACGAGTACGGTGCGCGGTGCGACCTCACCCCGCTCTCCTTCACCAAGGCGTGCTGGCTCACCGCGAAGGATCCCAAGAAGATAGCAGAGTTCTGCAAGTTCCGGAGCGATGCCGTCGCCACCGACAAGGACGGCAACATCGTCTTTTTCTCGGCCTCGGACCACATGCTCCGGCACCATATCGCCGAGAACCCCGACATAGAGTTCCACACCACCTCGGAGTTCAAACGGGCCGCGGGGTAGGTCCCGGGGGATTTTTATTGCAAAAACGGCCCGGAGAAACTACAGTGGTCCGTTCTTTTTAACGGAGGTCCCATGTACAGTCTCGCGGCAAGCATCGGCGGCGGCATCCTCATCGCCGTTATCATAGGGCTCCTGACCGGCCTGTCGGGCGACGGCGGGCTCTCGTACGGCTGGTGGGGCTTCGGCGTATTCATCGGGCTGTTCCTCGCCATCGTCGCGTTCTTCTTCATCTCGCGCCGCATCACCCAGAAACTTCAGGCGCTCTTCCTGCGCGCCAACGCCGAGATACAGAAACAGAAGGCCGATCGCGCGATAGAACTGCTCAAGGAGGGGTACCGCTGGAACCGCTGGGCGTTCCTTGTGAAGGCGCAGATAGACAGCCAGATCGGCGTCATCCTCTATTCGCTCAAGAAGTTCGGCGAGGCGTACAAATATTTGCAGAACTCGAATCCGCGGCTCTATCTCGCCTACTGCCTGCTCGTCATCGGCCATCTCAAGAACAACCGGCGCAAAGAGGCGCTGGACGCGATGGAACTCCTGATGCGATTCAACAAAAAGGAGGCGTTCGTCTTCTCGCTGTGCGCCTACCTCCACGAAGAGGAACTGGACGACCACGAACAGGCGATAGCGGTGGTCAAGCGGGGGCTCAAGACGCTCCCCAAGAACCAACTGCTCAACGAGCACCTCGTGGCGCTCCAGAACCGGAACGCGTTCAAGATGGAACGGTACGGCGAGGTCTGGTACCAGATGTTCCTCGACCGCAAGGCGGTGTCCCGCCTTCAGCAGAAAATGATCAAGGACCAACAGCGCCGCATGAAGGTGAGCGGGGTCGTCCGCTAGGGGTTCGCCCGCGCGATCCGTTCCCGCAGAATGGCGTCGGCCTGCGCGAGTTCCTCGGGCGAATTTATGCCGGAAAGCGATGCCGCGTCATCCTCGATGAGCGCCGTGACGGCATGACCGTTCGATACGGCGAACGCGATGATATCGGTGAGATAGTACTCGCCCTTCCGGTTGTCGTTCCTCATGCGCGGCAGAAAGGCGGCGAGCAGGAACCGCGACACCAGATAGATGCCGCTGTTCACTTCCTTCAAGGCACGATCCTCCTCAGTGGCGTCACGGTATTCGACAATGCCCGTCACGCCGCCGCCGGGCGACCGTCGGACGCGGCCGTACTGGGCGGGGTCATCGAGCAGGCAGGTAAGGAATGCCAGCGCGGGCCGTCCCCGCTCGAAAGCGGCGATAAGCCGACCCAGCGTCTCTTTTCTCAGCAGCGGGGCATCGCCGGGCAGTATCAGGAACCGGTCCGCCGCCGGATCGGCCTCGGCAAGGGCGCACCGCACCGCGCCGCCGGTGCCGTCCTGCTGCGCCTGCACCGAGAAGCGGACCCCGGGATAGCGCGGCCGGACGAACGACTCGACCTGTTCACGCAGGTGACCAACGACCACCTGTGCGCCGCCGAATGGCAGGACCGCGTCCAGTATCCACGAGATGATGGGGCGCCCAGCGACCTGATGCATGACCTTGGAGAGGTCGTCCGAACGCATACGGGTCCCCTTGCCCGCCGCCAGTATGATGGAGGAAAGACTCATCCGATCTGCGCCGCCTCCCCGCGGTAGGCGGGCATCGTACAGGCGAAGGCGACCATCCCGTCCTTCCCGCCCCGATCCTTCAGGACGATATCGCCTCCCATGCCGCGCATGATCTGCCGTACGATGGCGAGTCCAAGTCCGGTGCCGCGCTCCTCGTTCTTGGTGGTGAAAAAGGACTCGAAGATGCTCTCCGAGAGTTCCTGCGGTATCGCGGGACCGTTGTTCGCGATGGTCATGACCAGCATGTCGCCCTGCCTCTCGATGGTGAGCGCGATACGCCGTTGGGCCACCGAACAATTCTCGAACGCGTCGAGCGCATTGTTGATGACATTGGCGAGCGCCTGCATGAGTTCCTGCTTGTTGCCCCACACGAGGAGCGGGTCGGCCGGCGGGATATCGACCGTGAGCGCAACCTTCTCCTTCCTCAGGTGGTACGCGGTGAGTATACGCACATCCTCGATGATGGCGCGAAGGTCTATCGCCATGACGGTTTTTTCCTGTTTGTAGAAACGCCGGAACGAGTTGAGCAACTGCTCTATCTGCCGGACGCCGGCGATGGAGTCGGTGAGCGAGGGCATGACGAGTTCTTCGAGTATGCGGCGGATCTCCGGGTCATCGCACCGCTCAAGCACCTGCCGCATCGCGATAAGCGCCGTTTCCTGATTGGCCTTGATGAAGGTGAGCGGCGAATTCACCTCGTGCACGATGGAACTGACCATGGTGCCGACCGTAGCGAGCCGATCGGCGTGCACGAGCAGACGGGCCCGCTCCTCGAATTTCGCGTCGACCTGCTCCGGGGTCTTATGCCGCACCACGGTCCTGCGCCTCCGCGACCGCCAGGATGCGCCCGGCCAGCTGTTCGCCGAACAATCTGCGGGCATGCTCCTCGATACGCCGCCGCAGGTCGGCGGACGCGCCACCGTCGGCGGTCAGACGCACGCCGACACCTTCCTTGCCCTCGTCGTTCACGCCGTGATGCACGACGGTCCCGGACAGTTTCAACGGCTCGTCCATGCCGTTCACGCTCATGACGAAATGGAGAACGGTGCCGACCGGGTACTTGTGCTTCATCTTCATGAATATCCAGCCGCGGTTGAGTGACCGCAGGTAATCGAAGAGGAAGGTGTTGAATTTCTTGTATTCGAGTTTCAGTATCGTCTTGTCGGCCACGCGGGGATCCCTCGCGATATCGTAACGGGAACATTCGAGCATACCCGCCCGGTCGGGCGCTGTCAATTTTCTCGCGCCGGCTAGTAGAGGTACGGGGTCCGGAGCCGGTCGAGCCCCCACAGCCGCGTCTCATCGGCAAGACGGTGCCCGTCGTAACGCGCGAAGCCGAATCGTTTCATGATCTGCTGCATGCGCACGACATACTCCTTGCCGATGCTCGCGTAGGCAGTGAACCCCTTCGCCTGCTGAAAGGTATCGGTGGGCGCGAGGTCGCGATACTTCCGGTAGCGCGCGTAGGCCCGGTTACTATTGAGATTGAGCATGAAGCGCCTGAGCGCGTCGGCGATGGTCTCGAACCGTTTTATGTTGCGGCTCGTCCCGCGCCATTTCGCCGGTTGTATGCCGCGCCATGCAAGAAGCGCGGTATGGCCGAACAGATTATTCGCCTCGCGGGTGAAGCGCGAGGTCCCCCACCCCGATTCGAGCGCCGCGATGGTGAGGACGATCGACGGGGCGACCGGCCGGATACGGGTACGCAACGCATCGGCGACCGTCACGATCTCCTTCCCGTTCAAGGGGCCGCTCCCCTCCTCCATCAGGCGATATTTCAACGCAAGGTCGTACACGAGCGCGGCGTCTCCGGCGACGGCGAACGACCGGGTAGCCGCCTCGTCGAGCCGGCGGGCTTCCTGCTCTATCCTCTCGTTCTCGCGCAGGATGAGCGGCAACAGGGTCCGGAGGAAGAGCGACACCCGCTCCCGATCGGACAGTTCCGCCATGTCCTCGGGCATATAGGCGCAGAAAAGCGGCGGCACTGACGGATCGTCGGGATGATAGGAAACGAGGTCGAACGCGGCCGACACCTCGGCGGCGCTTTTGACATAGAGATCGGCCCCATCCGATCGCGACGGCGCGAAGAAGATGAGGAGAGAACAGAAAAGAAGATGGTAGGCGGAGCGGGGATCGAACCCACGACCTTTGGCTTCGGAGGCCAACACTCTATCCAACTGAGCTATCCGCCCAACTAACGACCGGAACTACCGCCCGCGGCGGTCGATCCTCTTCTCCTTGGACTTTTTGATCTGTTTAGAGATCTTGTCAACACAAAAATCTATCGACTGGTCGAATTCCTCGCTCGACTCTACCGCGAAGTAGTCCTCGCCCTTGTGGTTTAGTTTGATCTCGGTCTTCTTTTCGTTCTTGTCCTTCACGAAGAACACCTCTACCTGCGTATTCTGGGTGATGAACCGCTCCAGCTTGGTCAGTCTTTTTTCAGCGTACTCCTTGAGACCGGCGCTCTGATCAAGCCCCTTGAAGGAAAAATTGATGTTCATGGATACCTCCTTTCAAAAGAAAAGGTTCGGGCCAATGGTAGCATGCCGACGGTATCCTGTCAACTAATCGCGACGGCCGAAATGCAGTTTCCGCGCCAGCACATCGAAAAAAGTGCGGCGGGAACTGGGGACGAACTTGAGCATCCGGTGCATCTCGCGCGCCACGATGCGGTCGCCCGGTCCAAGCGCCACGGGCCTGCCGCCGTCCACCGAGAGCGTCGCCGTTTCGCCCTCGCCGAGCGAGATCTCGAGTTCGGAGGCGCTGGGCAGGACGAGCGGCCGCTGGGTGAGCGCGTGCGGCGCCACCGCATTGACCACCATCGCATGCTCGGTCGGGAACAGTATCGGGCCGTTCAGTGAGAGATTGTAAGCGGTCGAACCGGTCGGGGTCGCGACGATGAGCCCGTCGGCCTTGTAGTGCGGAAGATTCATCGCGGCATACCGGATGGCGAAATCGAGCATCGTCCCGTCGGGATGCCGCATGACGAGCAGTTCGTTGACCGCGGCGGCGGTCAGGACCTTCTCCTCCCCGCGCAGAACGGTCACCGAGAGCGCGATGCGCCACTGTATCAGGGGCGACGGTCCGAGCACGCGCCGCAGTTCGTCGGGCTCATCCGGCGTTATCTCGGTCAGGAACCCGAGACTTCCGGCGTTCACCCCGGCGATGGGAACATCGAGCGAAAGCGCCTCGTGGCTCGCGTCGAGAAAGGTGCCGTCGCCACCGACCGCGACGATGAGGCCGAGGTCAAAGGTCTTGTCGGGCGATATGAGGACCGGGCGCCCCAGTTCGGTCGCGATGTCCCTGACGAGCGCAACGGCCCGCGCGATCTCGTCCGAGCGTTTCCCGTCACCCCTGACGAACAGGAGCACGCCCCTGCTCATGGCTGTTTCCCCTTCAGTTCGACGAATATCTTGTTGTCTTCGGGCTTGTCGCCCGGCGTAAAAGGCAGTTCGGCGACCAGATCGCCCTTGCGGAACTCGAAGATGTAGGTGCGCCCCTTCGTAAGCGTCATCTCGGCCGGCGTCATGCTCCCGCTCTCGCGACCGTCAAGATAGATGTCGGCCTCGGTCGGCCGCGAGGAAATGAAGACCGTCACCGTCTCGCTCTTGAAGGGGAAGAAGAGGTACACGCCAAGTCCCGTGAAGAAAAGCACGAGGACCCCGAACGAGATAAGGATCGGCCACTTCCACCCTCTCTTGATGTCCTCCTCCGGCTCCTCCGGCTCCGCGGGGCGCCGGCTCCGGTCATCTTGTTGGATGCGGATCTTTTCGTTGAGATCTATCTGCTCTATCTCTCCGATATCTTTGAATATCTCGTCGACCAGATACGCGGTTTGCGCCTTTTCGAGCACCTTGGTCATCTTGATGAAGTGGGCCGCGAACTCCCGTTTGAGGATGGCGGGCAGGGTATCGACCTGCGGATTGAGTTCGCGCATGCTCTGGAACCGCTTGATGTCGTCGAGCATCTCGGCGGCGCTCCCGTAGCGGCGCTCCCGCGTCTTCTGAAGCGCCTTCTGGAGAATGAAGCCGAGTTCGCGCGGCACCTCGGGGTTGACGGTATGCACCGGCGGCACATCGTTGTGGACGATGGCATGCAGTATCGCCGCATCCGAGTCGAGATGTTTGAAGAGCGGCTTGCCGGAGAGCAGTTCGTAGAGGATGACGCCGAAACTGAACAGGTCGCTCCGGCGGTCGAGATCCTTTTCCTGACACTGTTCGGGCGAAAGATAGCCATAGGTCCCCTGCACCGTGCGCAGGTCGTTCTTGAGCACCTTGGTGTAGACGGCGTTGGCGATGCCGAAATCGACGATCTTGATCTTGCCGTCATACGAGAGCAGGATGTTGTTGGGGTTCATGTCGAGATGGACGACCTTGAGGAAATTGCCGTTGCGATCGCGGGTGTTGTGGGCGAAATCGAGCCCGCCCAGCACCGCCACCGCTATCTCGACGACCACCTCGACCGGCAGGATCTTGCCCTTCTGGAGATACTTGTTCGTCAGTTGGCCGAGGTTCTGACCGAACACATACTCCATGGCGATGTAGTAGGACTCGTCGGCCTTCCCGAAATCGTATATCCGGACGATGTTCTCGTGGACGATGTTACAGATGATACGCGCCTCGGCGAGGAACATTTTGATGAAGGTCTGGTTGGCGCTGAAGTTCCGCAGGATCCGCTTTATCGCGATCGGCATGCTGGTGGCGGGGGAATGGACATGTTTGGCGAGGAATATCTCGGCCATGCCGCCGGTCGCTATCTTGTGGATGAGTTGGTAATCGCCGAATCTCTCAAGCATGGGTGGGGCCCTCCTCTTTCGCCGTAGGCCTGATCGCCCGCTCGGTGATGTCGGCGACGACGCGTTCGGTGTTGTCTTCGGAAAGACGAAGCGTCCGGCAATAACTCTTCAGGAAGCCCTTGAGATAGGCCGGCGCGGGCATCCTATGCGGGTCGTCGCTCTCTATCGCCTGCAGAAGCGTCTGGGATATGCGGGTCTTTTCCGCCACCATCTTGAGCGTTATGCCCAGTTCTTCGCGGAACGCCTTGAGCTCCGCGCCGGTCAGCGTGCGACCGCGGTACCGTTCGAACAGTTCGTTCACCTCGCGCCGCTCGACCGGTTCTTCGGTGCCGGGAGCCGGGTCGGCCTCGCGACCGAACACATCGCGTTTGATGACCTTATGGGCGCTTTTTTTCTGCCGCTGGTATTTCCGGATGACCTCGCGCAGATCGAAGCCTTCGGGAAGCGACTGTTCGAGCGTCTCGGGGACCGCGCCGCCGCTCATGTCGTATTCACGCTTTATCTCGGGATCCATCAGATTCTGATAGACGCTCTCGAGGAAGCGGGCGTAGACGAACAGGTTGTCGGTGTCGAACATCTCGCGCATCAGCGGGCTCTGCGAGAAATAGACGGCCCGGAGTTTCTCGTACTGGGTACGGATATCCTGCGCACTCGACCCGCGCTGGACGCCGAGCATCTCGTAGTAGGTAAGCGGAAGGAAGGGGGCCGACTGCAAGGGGTCGCGTTTCGATATGAGCGACAGGAGCCTCCCCGCGATGGTGTCGAGCATCTCGATGAACTCTCCCCCGCGCTCGCTCACCACCATCGGGGCGGACCCCTGCGAGGAGGAGACGAACACATCGGAGAACAGGACATCGCCGAGACTCTTGAGGTCGAACCCGTAGTAGTTGCGGATGAGGAGCGGGTAGATGTCCTTGAGTTCTGCCTCGGCCGAGGTCCGCACGCCGTTGAATACGACGCCGATGCGCAGGCGATGCACCATCTCGGCGAAATGGCGGCGCATCTTCGGGACCTCTTCCGAAAGAGCGAGCAGGAGATTTCGCGCCGAGAAGAGGAATTCCGACCGTGTCCGCTGGATATTCTGCAACACGGGATTGAGGTCGAGCCGCTGTGTCAGCGCCTCCAATTGGGTCGAGAACAGCAGACGGAACAGATAGTTCGCCTTCTCGATGCTGACCGGGTCGGCACCGACGAACAGGATGTTGAAATCGGACAGTTGGGCGGTCGCCACGAGATCGTGATCGAGGTGGGATCCCATGTCGATGAGCATGATATCGAACGCGCCCTTCTTGAGTTCAGTCTCCCATTTCACCAGATATTCCGATACCCCTACCCCCTTCTGCGGGGAACGGAGGGACGAGAAGAACTTGAGGTTGGGATAGTCGGTGTCTATGAGCGGCAGTATCGAGAAGAAATCGGGGACGGCGTGGGAGACCTCCCAACTCGGGATGTTGAGATAGGTATGCAGCGTGCCGCCGTTGGGGGCCGCATCGACGAGCAGGACCTTTTTGCCCTTCTGCGCGAGATAGACGGCGAGGTTGACCGTCATCACCGAGGTACCGGTGCCGCCCTTGGCCGAGAATGTCGATACCACCTTCGTCATGGCTGTACCCCCTTGAGGGCCCGTTCCTTTTCCATCACCGCCGCCACCGCCGCGCGGAAGGCCGCATACTCCGCCGGCTCTATGCGCGTCCGGCGCAGGTCTATCGTCAGTTCCACGCCGCCCCCTTCGATCGGCGCGGCGCGCCATTCGAACAGTTCGTTCTGCACCGACCACACCGTATCGGGGCCGGCGACCCCGCGCACCGTGACCTTCCACCTGCCGACGCGATCGCCCAGAAGCGCCGCATAGCGCCGCTCGGACGGTTCGACCAGTTTGCCGAACAGAGCGGCGGCAAGCGCCGGGACGAAGGGCTGGGCCGCACAGGCCACTTCCAGCGGCTCGGCATACGCATCGCTTGCGAGGGTGCACTGGGAGACCGTGACCGGGGCGCCGGCCAGCCGCGTTATGAGCGAGGAGAAATAAGAGAACGGGTCGCCGTCGGCGGCATGGCGGAACCGGCCGTTCGACGCGGCCGCGCCGGTCAGCGTGAGTTTCGCCGCGCCGTCGGCACCGATATCGAGCGCGACGGAGGCCGTCAACCCGGACAGGAGCGGCACGAACTCGTACCGGCCGGTCTTTTCGTCCACGACGAAGGCGTCGGTCCCCTCGATCTCGGGATTCAGCGCGCGGTAGTGATCGTAACTCGCCGTCGGATCGACGAAATAGCCGGCCGCCACGCCCTCCTGTGGCGGGATGTAGACGACCGCATGGTCGAACTGCATGGAGGGAAGGCCGCGCATGAGCGCACCCCCCGCCCTGCTTTTCACCAACGCGTACCGGGACTCGATGCCGGCGTAGGCGAGCATAAGTTTGAGCAGGAGCGCCTTGTCCTTGCAGTCGCCCGACCGCTGGGTGAACACGGCGGTGGTCTTCTCCGGTTTGACCTTGTCGATACCCCGGTCGTCCGAAAGGTACCCGATGGCCCGCGCGACCCAGTCGCGGAGCGCCTGCACCCGACCGTCGGCATCCTTACCCTGCACGAGCGCCATGACCTGCCGTTCTATCTCTGCGGAATTCTCCGTCTGCTCGCGGAGGAACACCGCCTGCCAACGGCTGAAATCATCCCACGAGGGAACGGTGGTATAGGCAAGGAAGGGCACCTCGTCCATGAAGGGCGGCATCGCCTCCTCGCGGGAGGGCTGGTAGGTGCCGCGGGTCTCGAACACATAGGCCGCGCCGTCCTTGTCCTCCGGTTCGGACCGGGACGCCGGTCCCTGCAGGTGGAACAGGAGTTTGAGATCCTTCGGAGCGAGTATCACGAGACGGCTGTGGAGATTATAGACCCCCTCGGAGGCGAAGAACCAACGGAAATCGGTCCCGCCGAGCCACGAGCGCGGCCCCTGGAGCGACTCGATGACGAAATCGATGACATCGCCCGGCGCCGTTTCGAGGAAATAGAGGTTCTTCGCGTCGGCGCGCCATGTCGGCAGCACCGTGCCATCCGGCTTCACGACGCGGGCGGACACCACGCGGCCGTAGTTGGCGACCGTTGCGAACTCGCGTACCCCCTCCTCGTTGTTCAGCGCTATCGTCATGCGGAACCGCGAGCGGACGCTCCCGCTGTAGTGCAGGTGCTGGAGCCCCTCGTCATAGACGATGGCATACTTCTGCGGATAGGTGTCGCGCGCCCTGCGGTAGGCCGCGATCTTCTCGTCGACCGCCCCGTCGGACAGGGCGTACCGCACGAAGAAATCGGATGTCGTCTCCCCCACCGAATCGAGCCGCTCGGCGTATTCGCGCGATTCGGGCGCCAGTTCCCATGCGCGCCGGAACGCCGTTACCGCGGTGTCCCGCTCACCGGCAAGCATCGCGGCGTCGCCCGCGAGCGCCCAGAGTTCCGCCGCCTCGGGATTCCGTTCGAGCGCCCGCTGGAAGGTCTGCAGGGCACGCTCCCAGCGACCGTCCGCGAGGTAGGCCTCGCCGAGCATCCGGTTGAACCCAAGATGGTGCGGGTCCAGCGCCAACAGGTGGCGGAGTGTCGTGAGGAGTTCGGGGATCTTCCCCAGTTCACGATACAGATCGGCGAGCCGCGAAAGCGTCGGCTGGTAGTTCGGCAGGAGCCGGACCGCCTTCTGGCGCACCGCGGCCGCCTTGGCGATATTCCCCATCCCCTGCCAGGAATCGGAAAGGTAGTAGTAGGCGACCGGGTGGTGCCGGTAGCGCGCCACCAGTTCCTCGGCGTTCGCGAGGTCGGCGGCGTACCACTTCTTATCGTAATAGGTGTCGCCACGGCGCAGAAGCCACGGCAGTTCGGACCGGTCGCGCCCCTCTTCCGACGCAAGGACGCGGCGGGCGCCGTCGTCATCGCCGAGATTGCGGTAGATATCGATCAGTTCGCTTTTGATCAGTATCAGGTCGGGAAAAGAGCCGGAGAGAAAGGAAAGCACCGAGGCGGCGCGCTGTTCATCACCCGATCGCCGGTAGGCACGGGCCGCCTGAAAAAGCAGGGCGGGCGAACGACTGCCGTCGGACGAGGCGTAGGCCTCCTCCCACTGAGGTATGCCGACATCGCCGTAGAGCAGGTCGCGCGCCATGAGCCGCAGGTGAAGCGCGAACAGGTCGTCGCCATCCTTGGGCGTGGAGGGATCGTCGCCGTCGGTCTCGGGGATCGCCGCCCCGTCGGTGTGGAAGGCTATCGAAAATATCGCGTCCTCGGAAAGATAGGGCGCCAGCTTCAGGAGCACCGAGTGTTTTCCCTTCGCGAGCGTGAGCCGCGCCGAGGCGGCGACGAGCCCCAGAGAGAACCGGTCGGCGTCCCGTTCCATGACGAGTTTCCCGTCCACATAGAGCCGGAATGGCACGGTGATATAGGGCAGGATGGTGACCGGGCCATCCTCCGGGAGCGAAAGTTCTCCGGCGGCGAAAAAGACCGCGTTGCCGATCGGCGAGAAATAGTTGCGCAGGTTCAACGACGGCCCCGCCTCCTCAAAAGTGACGATGCGCAGTTCGGTCGTCGGGAAGGGCGCGCCGGCGAGATAGGCCTCCTCCTCGGGCGTCGTTCCGGAAAGATCGCGGAACGCGGAGGCGCCGGCGGCGCGGAACAGGCGAAAGGTGTGCGGAGCATGCAGTTCAGCGCGCAGGCGGCGCTCGTCCCACGGCCGTTGCATGACATGGGCCCATTCCCACGCTTCGGCCGCTATGACCGCGCGGCAGAGGTCGTTGGCGCACGCGGGGCGCGTCGCGGCGATGTCGCCCGCGATGCCACGGCTCACATAGAGGTCGCGGATGAGGTGGAGCGCGGCGAGCGCGGCAATAGGATCGCGACCGCGCAGGGTCCGCAGAAGATGCGGGAATGCCGCCTCGTGGTCACCGGCGAGATAGAGCGCCTCGCCCACGATGAACGAAGCGACCTCGGCCTCGTCCGGCGCGGCATCGACGGCGGCCTGCGCCGCCTCGACCGCCTTCACCCAGTCGCCGAGATACAGTTCACGCGCCGTCCGCTGGGACGCCGTCGCCCGATCGCGCGTCGCGCCATCGAACGAGGCGCACGCGGTCTCAAGGGCGATCGCCGCCGCGAGCCCGATGATCCATGAAAACCGCAAGATGCTCCTCCTGTATCGGTCCTTCCAAGACACCGTGTTCTGTGACGACCGCGCTCACCAGAGCGCCCGGCGTCACATCAAAGCCGAGATGGAGGCCGCGGGTGCCGACCGGCGCGACGCGGCGACCGTTGCATACGAGCAGTTCGTCGTCGGACCGCTCTTCGATGACGATGGCGTCCCCCGAGGAGGCGTGCGCGTCGAAACTCTCGACCGGCAGGGCCACGAGGAACGGGATGCCGTGGTGTCGCGCCGACACCGCGAGCCCATAGGTGCCTATCTTGTTCGCGACATCGCCGGTGCGCGCCATCCGGTCGGCGCCCACGATCACCGCGTCGACCATGCCGCGTGCCATGAGGAAAGCCGCGGTCGAATCGGTGATGACGGTGTGCGGTATGCCCTCTTCGGCGCATTCGAACGCGGTGAGCCGGGCACCCTGCAGGTAGGGCCGGGTCTCGTCGACCCACACCATCTCCAGCGCGCCGTCCTCGTGGAGCGCCCGTATCACGCCGAGGGCCGTTCCATACCCGCAGGTCGCCAGCGCGCCGGTGTTGCAGTGGGTCAGCACGCGCAACTTCCGGCCGGGCAGGAGGCGGCGGAGCCGGTCGGCGCCGTGGCGCGCCATGCGGCGGTTGCGGTCGCGGTCGCGCCAGTGCAGTTCGAGCGACCGGCGCTGCATCAGCGCGAACTGGGCGGCGCCCGAGGCACACCCGGCGACCTCGGCGTCGTAGAACGAAAGCATCTCGTCCAACACCGCCGTCAGGTTGACCGCCGTCGGGCGCGCCGAAGCAAGCGACGCGCAGACCGACGCGACGACCGGTCGCGGGAGCGGCGCGTCGGCGCCGCGGAAGGCGAGCGCCGCGCCGGCCGAAGCGGCCGCGCCGATGAGCGGTGCGCCGCGCAGGCGCATCGACACGATCGCCTCGCGCACCGCGGCGGGACTCGTCAGTCGCAGGTGACTTACGCGTCCGGGCAGTTCCAACTGATCGAGGACCACATACTCGTCACCTTCCCAGTAGGCGGCCCGCAATCCCGTGTTCCCGTCCATCGGGCTATCGCTCCCGTGTCAGAACAAAGACTGAAAAAAAGCCGGCAGATCTATCGGCAGGTACCCGCTCTTCGCGAGTATCGTCACCCCGAGCAGTATCGCCGCCGAAAGCAGCAGGAGTATGAGCAGCGACCGGCGCGACCGGACGACCTGCCGCGTCTTCTCGGCCCGCTTGGTGACCTCGGTCACCTCATCCTCGTCCCGGAGCGACCGTATCTTCTTCTCGTCGAGATCCTCGCGGAGCCGGCGGCGGCGCTCCTCGTCGGCCGCGATGAGGTACTGGTACGGGTTGTACTCCTGCCCTTTCTCAATGTAGTCGAACAGGAAGTCGGCCACCTGCACCTCGTCGCCATGGCGCAGGTCTATCGATTCTATCTTCATGCCGTTGACGATGAGCGGATGGTCCTTGTCGCGAACGCCGCGGATGAGCAGGAAGATGTTGCCGTCGAAGATGATCTTGGCATACACATCGGGAATGTCGGGACGGCACAGGTACACATCGGCCCCGGCGTGCGACCCGATGACCGTCTCGGCCCCCTTGACCGCGAACACCCGACCGCCGATGACGCCGTTCTTGGCCATCAACAGATCGGTCTCGGCGATCTTCGGCGACGCGTCTATCTCGCGGGAGAGCGACGCGCCCCCCTCCTCCTCGTCGTCCTGATCAAGGTAGATGCTGTAGTCGCCGACCGCGATGATGTCGCCGACCGCTATCTCGACCTTGCCCGCGATCTCCTTGCCGTTCACGAAACTGGCGTTGTAACTCCCGCGGTCCTCGATGACGATGCGCTTGTCAAGGAGTTCCAACTGGAAATGGTGGCGCGACACATTCCGTTCCGGCAGGACCAGATCGTTGTCGGGCGCGCGGCCGGCCGTGATGAGCCCGGCGTTGAATTCGTGAACGGACAGTTCGCTACGATCGTTCTCGACGATGATCTTGAGCCCCATGACGCCTGTTCTCCTTATCGGGGATCCGTATTATCCTTTCTTCTCGCACTGCTGTTCGAGCCGGTACAGCATCCTCTTTATCTCGCGCTCGTCCTTATCGACGAGCGACAGGTACTTCGTTATCTTCTCGCGGATCTCGGTAACGGCGGCGTCGCCCCCGGCGGCGGCGAGCAGGTTGAGGAGCCGTTTCCATATCTCGTCGATGTAGAGGTGGTAGTGCTCGAACCGGTACTGAAGCGGCACATACTTGCGGTCGTCGAGTATGTCCATCCAGTTGACCGACCGCGTGTCGGGCGAGAAACCGATGTTGCGGTACAGCGGATCGTACTTCTCGCGCAACTGGTCGAACATCAGGTTGACCGACTGGGCGACCTGCGCCGGCGGCTGGCGGTCGTTGAGCATCTGGAGCAGGATATCGAATATGTCGAAATAGCCGAGCAGGAGGTTCACGATGAGGTCCTTCTGCTGGGAGACCACGATATCGTTGATGCCGTCGGCGCTGCCTTTGACGCGGAAATCGCGCGTGGTGAGCACCGGCGTGAGTTTCGGCAGGAGTTCGACATAGCGGGCGAACACCGCCTGATCGTTCTCGTAGGCGTAGGATTTGGTGTCGGGGTGGTAATAGAGGAAATAGCGGAACCGGCCGCGGTCGTAGAAGGCCATGTTCATCACCATCCCCTGCTGGAAGCCCGCCATGCCGGTGAAGCCCTCGTCGGCAAGCGCCGCGAGGCATTTCCCGGCGTCGACGACGGTGACCGGCGCGTGCAGGAGACAGGCCGACGCGAAGAAGCGGTGGAGATTCTCGAGTATCGTCGCCTCCTCGACCACATTGGCGTAGATGTCGATGTCCTCGTGCTCGATGAAGTGGCGGAACGATATCGGCTGGAGCATGCCGGCACCGCCGGGGAACTGGAACGCCGCGGCGCTCAGCAGTTTGCTGTTCTTGAAGAACAGATAGCCGACAAGCCCCGGCGCGGCGCAGAACAGGTAGCCCGATATGTCCTTCTCGTAGCGGAACAGGTCGTTGAGGAGCGAGAAGATGTAGCGGCCCGGTATCTTCTGCACATAGAGTACATTCCGGTCGAACGGGATGAGCATTGACCCTCTCTCAAAAAAGTCGGTCGGCTGGTCTTTATACTAAATTCGTCGCCTTTTGTAAAATTAAATGTTCGGGCGCGCGAGGGAGGGGGTAACCTTGCCTATTGGCGGCGGGCGGTGTATGCTCCCGTCGTCTTTCACCGAGGGAGGATACCATGACGAAGTGGCTTCCGTTACTTTTCGCCTGCGCCTTTCTGGCCTCCTGCGACGGCACGACCGTGGGCGACGAAATCCCCGACGAGAACGGCTCGACGACCGACGAGAACGGCTCGACGAGCGACGGCTCGACGAACACCGACGATCCGGCGTACGACGGGACGGCCCCCGACTATCAGCAGTGGCCTGACGGCGCAACGCCCGACGATCAGCAGTGGCCCGACGGACAGGTAGCCGACGACGAGCAACCCGACGGCGGCGAGACGCCCGACGAGGGCGGCGAGGAGGACGACCCCCTGCGGCTCTACAAGTCGGGATCCCGCATCCGCGCCAGGTTCGGCGAAACGCCCGACGGCGCGAAGCAGTTCTTCGGTTGGTACGACAATCAGATAGGGACCGACTGCGCCTTCGCGCAGACAGCCGAGGGACTGTACCGCTGTATCCCGACGCCCATCCTCTACGCCTCCTACTACGCGAACTCCTCCTGCACGACGCCGCTGTTCATGGTGGCCGTCGGGTGCGGCGCGGTCGCGTCGTGGGGCGTGACCTACGATGAATGCGCCCGCCCGGGCCATGTATTCCAAGTGGGATCGGTCTACGGCGGCGGCACGGGCTATGTGAGGTCGGGCGGCAACTGCGTTTCGCTCGATCTTTCGACCTACGCTGGCATCTACACCTTCTACAACGCCGGGCAGGAATACCCGCTGTCGAGTTTCCAGACGATGAACATCTCGACCGAATAAGGCGGTCCGCTCATGGATACGCGGATAAAAAGCGACGATGTCTTCGGCGGCGCCGAGATCAAGTTCCCGGTGAAGTTCGACCTAAAACTCTTCGTGAACGGCACGATGCCCGAACAGGAGGCGATCGCGGCCTTGAAGACACTGTGCGGGACGCTCGCGGTACCGGCGGGAACGGCGGCCGTGCGGCCTTCACAGGGCGGCAAATACTACTGCCTCACCATCCCGGTGACGGTCGCTTCAAAAGATATCTTCGACCGGCTCTTCGCCGCCGCACGCGATCTGCCGGGCGTCAAGATGGTGCTCTGATCGCGAGCCATTCACATTACTTCCTCGCCCTATGGAGGGAGAGGACCGAGGTGAGGGTGTTCCACGGCAGACCCTCATCCCTGCCTTCTCCCTCAACAGGGAGAAGGAAAAAGTCGGCATTGTTCCTTTTCCAGTTCCCCGTCATAGCGGATGTGACGGACCGCGATTCCCGCCTCGATGAGCGCCGGGGCGACCAGCGATGAACGGTGGCAGTCGGCGGGATCCTTCTCCGCGCACATGAGGACGATCGTCTCGCCGTTCGCCAGTTCTTCAACGATGCGGGAGATGCCGTGAGAAAACCCACCCTCCCCTCCCTTGACAGGGCGGGCAGAAGGTTCGGGGCGACCGCCGAGTTCTTTGCCGAGGTAGAGGTAGCGGATGCGGTGCTTGGGCAGTTCCGCTTTGAGATTCTCGGCGTTGAATTGGGGGTGGCGTTTGCTGTAAGGGATCGAGCGGATGTCGCACAGGCAGGTGATGGCGTGTTTTTTGAGTAACGCGATGAATTCGGGAAGGGGGTGGTCCGAATGACCGATGGTGTAACAGATGCGTTCCGACATTGATCTCTCTTCTTACTTCGTCGTCGATGGTATCGGGTGTCAAGCGTGAAGTCAAACGATCAGATCAGTTGTCCGATGTCGAGGATCGCTACTCCCCCACCGGGACGCCCGGTGTCCCTCTCACCTTGTCCGCATCGCGTTATTTTCTCATTTTTAGCCATGCCAAGAGCGGTTGACACCTCCTCCGTGGAGCGGCAAAAAGGACACTCATCGGACAGCGAAAGAGGAGCGGCTGCGGGTATCGAGTGAATTTTTTTTCAAAAAACACGGATTAAAAATTGACATGAGGAAAAAGAATCTTATATATTTTTTTTATGAGTAGGAATGACGCTCACAGTTCAAAACTCATAACACAGATCATCGGTAGAACCTCCGCGTGTTACGCTGAGCCCGGCCTTGCGACTGGCTTTACGGACAAGCGGGGGTCTGCATGAAACAGGCGTTACGCCGGACAGATATACCCGTCATACTCCTTCACAACATCGACCCGCGCTGGGACGCGCCCGCTGTCGAAGAGGTGCTGAAGGATGTGAAGACGATGAGCGACTCGCTGATGGCCGAGGGTCATCCGGTCATCGATCTGCCGGTGCGGTCGCCCGACATCGAGAAGCGGCTGAAGCCATACGATCCCGAAAAGCACATCGTCCTCAACTGGTGCGAGGAGATACCGACCCAGCCCAAGAGCGAGGTCGATGTGGTGGCGTTGCTCGAAGAACTTTCCTTTACCTACACCGGTTCGTCCTCCGAGGTGCTCGCGCTTTCGTGGGACAAGATGAAGGTCAAGCAGATACTGCAGGAAAAGGGCGTGTCCACCCCGCGCGGCGAGATCGTCGCCTCCGAAGAGGCTGACCGGTGGGATCTCTTTCCCGCCATCGTCAAGCCGTCGCGCGAGCACGGGAGCGCCGGCGTGACGGCCGACGCGGTGGTCATGGACCGCGCGGCTCTGCGCACCCGCATCGCCTACATCGAGAAGAAATACAAGCAACCGGCGATCATCGAGGATTTCATCGAGGGGCGCGAGATACACGCAACCGTCTGGGGCAACGGAAAACTTGAGATGTTGCCTCCCGCCGAGATGAACTTCTCCGCCTTCGCCGAAACGCACCGCCACCTGTGCACCTACGATTCGAAGTTCAAGCCCGGCTCGGAGGATTTCGAAAAGATAGAACTCACCGTGCCCGCCGCGCTCGACGGCGGCCAACTGCGCCAACTGGAGAAACTCGCCGTCGGCAGTTACAAGGCCATCGGGTGCCGCGACTACGCCCGCATCGACCTGCGCCTGCGCGGCGACACCTTCTATGTGCTCGACATCAACCCCAACGCCGATCTTTCCCCCGAGACGAGCACCGTATTCGCCGCCGCCGCGACCGGCAGGACCTACGGCCAGTTCGTGAGCGGGCTCGTGAACCTCGCGGCGCACCGCCATCCCGTTTTCAGCCTCGCTTCTTGACGCGCTCAGAAAAACCGTTTAGGATGCCCTGAAGCGCGCTCACTAACTTTCCGTGAGGAGTCACCCATGATCAGTCGTCAGATGTTGGAACCGAAGAGCATCGTCGTCGTCGGCGCCTCGAACGAACTGGCCAAGCCGGGCGGCAAGGTGCTGAAGAACCTCAAGGACGCCGGATTCAAGGGACCGATCTACGCCGTCAACCCGAAGGAGAAGGAGGTGCAGGGCATCGCCTGCCACGCATCGGTCGCCGATCTGCCGCAGGTCGATCTCGCCATCATCGCCATCGCCGCGAAGTTCTGTCTCGAAACGGTGACGATACTCGCCGACCAGAAAGGGACGAAGGGCTTTATCATCCTCTCGGCGGGTTTCTCCGAAGAGAGCGCGGCGGGCCGCGAACTCGAAAAGGCCATCGTGAAAAAGATAGAGTCGGTCGGCGGCTCGCTCGTCGGCCCCAACTGCATCGGCGTGCTGACCACCCACTACGCCGGCGTGTTCACCACCCCGATACCGCGGCTCGACCCGCTGGGGTGCGACTTCGCCTCGGGCTCCGGCGCCACGGCGGTCTTCATCATGGAGGCGGGCATGCCCAAGGGGCTGTCGTTCTCCAGCATCTGGTCGGTGGGCAACTCGGCGCAACTGGGCGTCGAGGAGGTGCTCGCCCACTTCGACGAATCGTTCGATCCGAAGACCTCGTCACGCGTGAAACTGCTCTACATCGAGGATGTGAAGAAACCGGCCATGCTCCTCAAGCACGCCCGCAGTCTCATCCGCAAGGGGTGCCGCATCGCCGCGATAAAATCGGGATCGTCTGAAGCCGGGAGCCGCGCCGCATCGTCCCACACCGGCGCGCTGGCAAGCCCCGACGCCGCCGTGTCGGCGCTCTTCCGCAAGGCGGGCATCGTCCGGTGCGCGGGGCGCGAGGAACTGGTCGCGGTCGCGTCGGTCTTCATGCACAAAGAGTTGCAGGGGAAGAACATCGCCATCATCACCCACGCCGGCGGCCCCGCCGTCATGCTCACCGATTCGCTTTCCAACAACGGGCTCGAGGTGCCGCATCTCGAGGGCGACGCGGCGAAGGAACTGCTCGCGAAACTCTATCCCGGCTCGTCGGTCGCCAACCCGATAGACTTTCTCGCCACCGGCTCGGCCCAACAACTGGGCGAGATCATCGACGCCTGCGAACACAAGTTCAACGACATCGACGGGATGGTGGTGATATTCGGGTCGCCCGGTCTTTTCCCGGTGTACGACGCCTACCGCGTGCTCGACGAGAAGATGAAGATCTGCAAAAAGCCCATATTCCCGGTGCTCCCCTCCATCATCAACGCCGCCGACGAGGTGGCCGAATTCCTCGGCAAGGGACGGATCAACTTTCCCGACGAGGTGGTGCTCGGCAACGCCATAGCGAAGACGCTCCACACCGCCAAGCCGGCCCCCGAGAAATTCGAACTGCCGAAGGTGGACACCGCCAAGATACGCGCCGTCATCGCCGAGGCGAAGGAGGGCTATCTCGAACCGGCCGCCGTCCAGTCGCTCCTTGACGCCGCCGGCATCCCGCGCGCCGGCGAGGCGGTGGTCATGAAGAAGGCGGATGCCGTCGCCGCCGCGAAGAAACTGGGCTACCCCGTCGTCATGAAGGTGGTCGGCCCGGTCCACAAGTCCGATGTGGGCGGGGTCGTGCTCGGCGTGAAGGACGACGCGACGGTCGAAAAGGAATTCGACCGGATGATGAAGATCAAGGATACGACCGCGATACTCCTCCAGCCGATGCTGTCGGGCATCGAACTGTTCGCCGGGGCGAAGTTCGAAGAGAAGTTCGGCCACATGGTCCTCTGCGGACTCGGCGGCATATTCATCGAGGTGCTGAAGGATGTGAACTCCGGTCTCGCGCCGCTCACCACGGACGAGGCGCTCGCGATGATACGGTCGCTCAAGGGCTACAAGATACTCAAAGGGGCCCGCGGCCAGCAGGCGGTGTCGGAAGAAAAACTCGCCGAGGTCGTCGTGCGACTCTCGGCGCTTGTCGCCGCCGCCCCCGAGATATTCGAGATGGATCTCAACCCGCTTCTCGGGAAGGGCGATCAGGTCGTCGCGGTCGATGCCCGCATCAGAATAGTGAAATAGGTCTTATTTCCTCCGCTCCCGCACGAAGCGGATGCGATTCTCGGCGCGGCGCAGGTACTTGAGCCCCGCCTGATGCATGATCGGGTCGGCGCGGTGCCGCTCCATCCAGTCATGAGCCTCGTCCACTGCGGCATTCGCCCGGGCGAGATCTATCGTGTCGAGCGTCTCGGCGGCGTCGGCGAACACCGTGAGGTCGTCATTCGAAAGGTAGGCGATACCCGACGACACGGTGCACTCGAACAGGTCGCGATCATCGCGCTTCACGGCGATAACGCCGGTGTCGAGCAGGACGACGAACGGGATGTGGCGCGGCAGGACCTCCATCCGCCCCTCGGTCGCCGGCAGAAGCACCGCCCCCGCAGCCTCGTCGTAGAGCGTCTTCGTATGGGTCAGTATGTGCACATGCATCGCCATGGTCAGCCCTTCAGCAGTTTTTCCCCTTTCTCCACCGCCTCCTCGATGCCGCCGACCATCAGGAACGCCGCCTCGGGGTAGCGATCCATCTCGCCGTTCACGAGCATCCGGAACCCCTTGATGGTCTCCTCCCTCTTCACGAACTTACCCGGCATGCCGGTGAAGGCCTCGGCGACGCTGAACGGCTGGGAGAGGAACCGCTGTATCTTGCGGGCCCGGTACACCACCGTCTTGTCCTCCTCCGACAGTTCGTCCATGCCGAGTATCGCGATGATGTCCTGCAGGTCCTTGTAGCGCTGGAGTGTCGTCTGCACCTGCCGCGCCACCGCGTAATGATCGTCCCCGACCACATCGGGCGTCAGGATGCGTGAGGTCGAGTCGAGCGGGTCGACCGCCGGGTAGATGCCCATCGCGGCGAGATCGCGTGAAAGCACCGTCGTCGCGTCGAGGTGGGCGAAGGTGGTGGCGGGCGCCGGGTCGGTCAGATCGTCGGCCGGGACATAGATGGCCTGCACCGAGGTGATGGAGCCGGCCTGCGTCGAGGTGATGCGCTCCTGCAGTTCCCCCATCTCGGTGGCAAGCGTCGGCTGGTACCCGACCGCGCTGGGCATCCGGCCGAGCAGGGCCGATACCTCGGACCCCGCCTGCGTGAAGCGGAAAATGTTATCGATGAAAAGCAACACATCCTGCCGCATCTCGTCGCGGAAATATTCGGCCACGGTGAGCGCCGCGAGCGCGACGCGGGCACGGGCCCCCGGCGGCTCGTTCATCTGGCCATAAACGAGCGCCGTCTTCGCGATGACCCCCGATTCCTTCATCTCGAGCCACAGGTCGTTCCCCTCGCGCGTCCGCTCGCCGACGCCGCCGAACACCGAATAGCCACCGTGGTGGGTCGCCACATTGTTGATGAGTTCCTGAATGAGCACCGTCTTGCCGACCCCCGCGCCGCCGAACAGCCCGATCTTGCCGCCCTTGAGGTAGGGCGCGAGGAGATCTATCACCTTGATGCCGGTCTCGAACGCCTCCAGTTGCACATTCTGCTCCGAGAGCGCGGGAGGATCGCGGTGTATCGGCAGGCGCGCCGCCCCCTCGACCGGGCCCCCCTCATCCACCGGATCGCCGATCACATTGAGTATCCGGCCGAGCACCGGGGTCCCCACCGGCACGCTGATCGGCCCGCCGGTGTTGCGCACCTCGACGCCGCGCATGAGCCCGTCGGTCGCGTCCATCGCGATGGTCCGCACGCTGTTCTCGCCGAGGTGCTGGGCAACCTCGAGCACGAGGTTGAACGGGCGGTCGTCTATCGCCGGGTTGGTGACCCGGAGCGCCGTGTATATCTCCGGCAGTTCACCGGCCCGCGCGCCCTCGAACAGCACATCGACCACCGGGCCCATCACCTGCAGGACCGTCCCTTTCTCGATCATCGCATGCTCCCTCTCTCGTGTTCTTTTCCCGTCATGCCGACTGCGCCTCGGCGCCGCCGACTATCTCCATGAGTTCGGTCGTTATCGCGTTCTGCCGCGCCTTGTTGTAGGCGACGAGCAGCCGCCCGGTCATCTCGGCCGCGTTCTTGGTCGCCGCCTCCATCGCGTTCATGCGGGCCGACAGTTCGCTCGCCACCGATTCCATGAGGTCGTGATACAGTTCGGTCGCCGCGAAGTGCGGCACGAGATGGTCGGCGATGACCGCCGGCGACGGCTCGAACAGCGTGTCGCGCCCCGCCGCGTCGCGCGCTATCTCCTGCGGCTCAAAGATGTTCTCGGTGACCGGGAACAACTGTTCCTCCGCTATCTCCTGCGCAAGCGCCGAGCGGAACCGGTTGAACACCACCGTGACGCGGTCGTGGTCGCCGCGCAGGTAACCCTGCGCGAGCAGGTCGATGATCGGCGTCATCGCCTCGGAGGATGGATTTTTCAAAGTATCCATGAACAGCGTTTCCCGCCGCACCGGCAGATCGCGGAGCGACTCGGCCGCCTTGCGTCCGATGAAGAGGAGGGTCGCCTCCTCCGGCCGCAGGCCTTCCCGTTCTATGCGGCGCCGCACGGCGCGGGCGATGTTGGCGTTGAACGACCCGCACAGGCCGCGGTCGCCCGACACCACGACGATGAGTTCGCGGCGCACCGTATCGCGCGGCACCATGAGCGGGTGGATCCCCTCGACGCGATCGGCGATCAGCCCCGCGAGGCGCCGCAGTTCGTTCGAATAGCGGCGTATCGAGAGCATCGCGGCCTGCGCGCGGCGCAGTCTGCTCGCCGCCACCATCTTCATGGCGCGGGTTATCTTCTGGGTGTTCCGCACGCTCTGGATGCGTTTGCGTATCGTTTTCAGCCCGGTCGCCATCGTCCGTTACGCCCCGGCCTCCGCCTCTTTCGCGGCGCCGAAGACCTCCTTTTCGAGATATTCCTCGAACGCGTCGAGCAGCTCGCGCAGAGCGGCCGCCGTCGCGTCGCTGATGACCTTCTCCTTCCGTATCGTCGCGAGCAGCGCCCCGTGACGGTGCTCCGCGAACGAGAGCAGTTCCTCCTCGTACCGCCCGAGGTCCTTCAGGCCCCACCGCTTCAGGTAGCCGTTCACCGCGGCGTAGAGGAGCACGACCTGCCGGGGCACATCGAGCGGCCGGTACTGTTTCTGCTTCAGGATCTCGGTGATCCGGGCGCCGGCGTCCAACTGGTCGCGCGTCGCCTTGTCGAGATCGCTCCCGAACTGGGCGAACGCCTTCAGTTCGCGGTACTGCGCGAGCACCAGTTTGAGACTCCCCGCCACCTGCCGCATGGCCTTTATCTGAGCGTTCCCGCCGACGCGGGAGACCGACAACCCGACATTGATGGCGGGTCGGATACCGGCGTAGAACAGGTCGCTTTCAAGGAATATCTGGCCGTCGGTTATCGAAATGACATTGGTCGGTATGTAGGCCGATATGTCGCCCGCCTGCGTCTCGATGATGGGGAACGCGGTCAGCGAGCCGCCGCCCGCGGCCTCCGACAGTTTCGCGGCCCGTTCGAGCAGGCGTGAGTGGAGGTAGAATATGTCGCCGGGGTACGCCTCGCGGCCCGGCGGCCGCCGCAGGAGAAGCGACAGTTGCCGGTAGGCGACCGCGTGTTTGGAAAGATCGTCGTACACGATGAGCGCGTGGCGGCCCGAATCGCGGAAATGTTCTCCGATGGTCGCCCCCGCATAGGGCACGATGAACTGGAGCGGCGCCGGGTCGCTCGCCGTCGCGGCGATCACGATGGTGTAATCCATCGCGCCGTGCCGCCGCAGTTTGTCGACCACCTGCGCGACGGTCGACCGTTTCTGGCCGATGGCGACATAGACACAGAGGACATCGCCCCCCTTCTGGTTGATGATGGCGTCTATGGCGAGCGCCGTCTTGCCGGTCTGACGGTCGCCGATGATGAGTTCGCGCTGCCCGCGGCCGATGGGTATCATCGCATCCACCGCCTTGAGCCCGGTCTGGAGCGGCTCCTTGACCGGCTGGCGTTTCACGATGCCGGGCGCCTTCACCTCGACGGGACGGTAGGCCGAGGTATCGATGGGGCCGAGCCCATCCAGCGGCTCTCCGAGCGCGCCGATCACGCGTCCCACCATCGCGTCGCCGACCGGCACCGACATGATGCGGCCGGTACGCCGCACCTCCTCGCCCTCGCGGATGTGTTCGTGGTCGCCCATGACGGCGACGCCGACCGATTCCGGCTCGAGATTGAGCACCATGCCGCTCGCGCCGCTCGCGAATTCGACGATCTCGCCGGCGAATGCGCGATCGAGCCCGTAGACCCGCGCGATGCCGTCGCTCGCCGAGATGACCGACCCGACCTCTCGTGTCTCCAGGCGTTTCTCGAACTGTTCTATCCTTTCGCGGAGTATCTTACCGATCTCCCCGCCTCTGAGCGCCGTTCCCTGCATGGTCGTATCTCCCGTATCCTATCGTCCTTTTACATCGAGCAACCGGTCGCGCAGCAACCGGATATGGTTCCGGAGCGACGCGTCGTAACAGACCGAATCCTTCTTGACCACCAGCCCTTCGAGCACCGCGGGATCCACCGTGAAGCGCGCCTCGGCCGTTTTGCCGAAACAGGCCGCGAGGGCCCGGCGCAGATCGGACTCCTCGCCTTCGGAAAGCGGCCGGGCGACCGACACCTCCAGTTCGGCGATACCCTGTCGCCGGCGCCAGAGCCGCTCGGCCCTATGGAGCACCGACGCGAGCAGACCGATACGATGGTTGTCGACGAGCGCTCCGCAGAGGTTGAGAAGCGCCGGTTCGTAGCCGCACCGCGCCCCGACCGCCGCGAGCAGTTCCCGTTTTTCGTCGCGGCCGAACGCCGGCGACTCGAGGAAACGGCGCAGGTCATCCTCCGTGGCAAGCAGTTTCACCAGATCGCGCCCCTGATCGAACAGGGCCGTCGCGGCGGAGGCGGGCCCCTTCGCGCCGTCGAGCAGCGCCTGCGCATACCGGGTCGAGGGATCGCTCATCTCGCGTCTCCCCGTTCCAGAAGATCGGCCGACGCCGTAAGCACGGCGCGGCGCCGTTCGGCGTCGAGCGCGCCGGCGCCCTGTTCCGCGTCGGCGACAAGCGCGGCGACGAGCGACTCGAACGACTCCTCGTAACACCGGTCCCGCACCTCGCGTGCGACGCGGTGCGCCTCGCGCCGGAGAAAGTCGGTCTCGCGCCGCGCGCGCTCGGCGATCTCGGCGGCGGCCTGCGCCGCCCGCTCCCCGTACCGCTCCGTCACGCGCCGCCGTTCCTCCGGCAGGTCCTCCAGCAGACGACGGAACCGCGCTATCTCCCGTTCCGCCCGTTCATAGGCGTCGCGGTACCGATCCATCGTCTCGCGCGCCGTCTTCTCGCGCTCGGCGAACAGCGACACGACCGGCCGGCGCGCCAGCCGTACGAGGATGGCCGCGAACAGGGCGAAATTGATGAGCGCGGCGATGAAAAAGGCGGTGGAACTCACGGACGCCCCCACAGTTTCTCCGCCATCGCATCCACGAGGTCGCGGCGGTGCGACCGTATCTCGTTGAATATCACGCCGCATTGCTGCTTGGCCGCTTCCTGCTCGGCGGCGACCAGCCCCTGCATCTCTTCCGAAACCTTTTCGACCGTGGCCCGCGCCTCGCGTTCGGCCCGCTCCTTCGCCTCGGCGACGAGCGCCATCCCGGCGCGGTGGACCGTTTCCATCTCCCGGCGGTACCGTTCCTTCAGTTCGGCGAGCGTCCGTGACGCCTCGTCGGCGTGCGTCCCCTCCCGGTTGAGCCGGCGGTCCCTCTCGGCGAGCACACCCTGTATCGGGTCAAATACCCAGCGGCCGAACAGGAACAGGAACACCGGGAACAGGAAGGCCTGCAGAAGGAAAAGGATCGGGTCGAATGATATCATGGGATGCGGACCGTATAGTTCCCGTCGGGCGACGGCTCGAGAATGAGCCGCGACTGCTGGGAGGATGGTTTCACGAACTGCCGGTCGGCGAGCCGTTTGAGCGCGGTGTAGAGCGGACCTTCGCAGGTCGAGCGGAGCGTGTAGGTGACATGCCATTCCTTGCCCACCTTCACGGGCGGATCGACCTTTTCGACATCGAGCGCGCAGACCGCCGCGGTACAACGGTTACGGTCGCAGGCGAACACCTTTTTCCCCTCGTCGGTAAGCGAGAGTCGCGGCATCGAACGGCCCGCCTCCTTGACGAACACCGACTCCTCGAAGATAAGATACTTTTTGTCAGCCGCTATCGCCCGGTAGGTCGGCACATAGGTGTCGTCGGTCATCATGCCGGCGAATATCGTGACCGACGGGGCCGGCATCTTGGCGACCGTCTCGCGGACATACTTTTCGGCGGTGCCAGGCGGCAGCGCCTCTTCGGCGCACGACATCGCGAGCCAGAGGACGGCGGAGAACAGGACGACGTGCGTTCCTCTCATGGTTTTCCTCCTTCGGGCCGCGAGCCTTCCTCTATGCTGAACGATACCGGGTAGGAAAAGGTGGTCGTGCGATTCTGGCCTCCGGTCGGGAACGCGATGACGCGGATGACGCCCGCCACGCAGTCGGCGACGCGGTTGTCGGAAAAGGTGTTCCGGGCCGCGACGACCGACAGCACCTTTCCCTCCCCGTCGACGGTCACCGAGAGTTCTATCTCGCCCTGCGCCGTGCGGTCCTCATGGAGCACCTGCAGATAACAGCGGCTCACCTCCGTGGAATGGTCCCGCACCCGTTCACTGAAGAGCCGGGCGTCGGTGGTGGCGCAACCGGCGAGCCAGACAAGGCCGATCGCGATGAACGCTCCTTTTCCCATACCGCCTCCTTTTTATGCGCACGAAAGACGCTTTACTATACCAGTACCGCGCCGTTTGTGAAGAAAATGTTGCATTGGCGACGGCAATCCTGCTATAGTCGCCCGTTCCGGCGGGATTTAGAGGAGACCGTGCATGCCGCGACGCGATTACCGCTCCCTCTCGGCGCAGTTCAAATACCAACTCGACACGCTCGTCAAGATAGGCATCTCTCTGTCGGCCGAGAACAGTCTGAGCCGCCTGCTCGACATGATCGTCTTCCACGCGCGGGAACTCACCCGAGCCGACGGCGGCACCCTGTACCTGCTCCGCGACGACCGGCTCCACTTCACCATCATCCAGAACGAGACGCTCGGCCTCCATTTCGGCGGCGAAAGCGGCCGCCCCATCGACCTCGAACCGGTCGCGATGCAGAAGGACAATGTCTGCGCCTACGCCGCGATACTCGGCAAGACGGTCGCGATAGACGATGTGTACGAGTCGAAGGAATTCGATTTCTCGGGGCCGCGCAAGTACGACGCCATCACCGGCTACCGCTCCCGCTCCATGCTCGTCGTGCCGATGAAGAACCATGTCGGCGCGGTGACCGGCGTCCTGCAACTGGTCAACGCGGTCGACCGCGACCGTGACGCGGTCGTCCCGTTCGACGACAAGGCGACCGATCTGGTCGAGGCGATGGCCTCGATGGCGGCGGTGGCGATAGAGAAGACCAAACTCCTCGAGGACACCCGTAACCTCTTCAATTCGGTCATCGAGGTGCTCGGCGTCGCGATGGACGCCAAATCGCACTACACCGGCAACCACATCCAGAAGGTCGCGCAACTCAATCTCGAACTGGCGCGGGCCATACACGAGGACGACACGGTCTTTCCCGGGGTCTCCTTCACCGAGAACGAACTGGAGGAGATACGGCTCGCCGGCTGGCTCCACGACATCGGCAAGGTGACCACCCCCGAGTGGGTGATGGACAAAGACAACAAACTCAAGACGGTCGTGGACCGCATCGCGTTGATAGAGGACCGGTTCCGTTTCGCGGCCGAACAGTTGCGCGCGGAAGGCAGGACGACCGAAGCGGAGGCACTGCTCGAAGATCTGCGCTTCGTCAGCGACAAGAACCGCCCGGTCGAGGAGATGAGCGACGCCGACATCGCGCGGCTCCGCGAGATAGCGAGCCGCCGCCTGCTCCTCGCCGCGCACGAGGAGCGGCTCATCACCGACGACGAACTGCGCAACCTCTCCATCCGTCACGGATCGCTCACCGAGGAGGAGATAGAAAAGGTCAAGGAACACGCCGTCTGGACCGCCCGCATGCTCGACCGGCTCTCGTTCCCCGACCACCTGAAGCATGTGGCGCTCTACGCGGTCCAGCACCACGAGAAACTCAACGGGCAGGGCTACCCGACCGGCGCCACGGCCGACAAGATACCGCTCCCGTCACGCATACTCGCTATCGCCGACCTGTACGAGGCGCTCTCGGCGCGCGACCGTCCCTACAAGGAGCGCATGCCCTACGAACAGACGATAGCGATACTGCGCCGCTACGCCGAGAACGGCGACATAGACGGCCGGATACTCTCCTTCTTTGTTGAAAAGGATGTTTTCCGCCGCTTTGAGGAAAAGTATCGCAACGGCCGCAACGGCGCCAGCCCCCTCTCCCGCCCGTGACCGCCATGCGTCTGTCGGTCATCGTCCCGGTCTACAATGAAGCGGTCACCGTCGCGCCGGTCATCGAGAAACTCGCCGCCCTCCCGCTTCCCGCCGGGGACTCGATGGAGATCGTCGCGGTGAACGACGCATCGACCGACGGCTCCTCGGAGGTGCTCGCGCAACTGGCCGAACGGGGTCTCATCCGCCTCCTCACCCACCCCCGCAACCGGGGCAAAGGAGCGGCGCTCCGCACCGGCATCGCGGCGGCGACCGGCGACCGGGTGCTGTTCCACGATGCCGACCTCGAATACGACCCGGCCGACATACCGCGACTGCTCGACGCGGCGCGGTCAGGGCTCGATATCGTGTACGGATCGCGCTTCCTCGAAGGGGGCAACGCCGGGGCGACGCCGCTCCACGCGCTCGCCAACCGCTCGCTTTCGCTTCTCACCCGCATCCTGACCGGCCTGCCGACCAGCGACATGGAGACCTGCTACAAACTGGTGCGCGCCGACCTGTTGGGACGGCTCGACCTACGCGAGGAGCGATTCGGTATAGAACCGGAGATAACGGTGAAACTGGGGCGTCTGATCCGCGACGAAAAACTCCGCTACGGCGAGATACCGATATCGTACCGCCCCCGGGGGTATGACGAAGGGAAAAAAATAGGGCTCCGCGACGGCCTGCGCGCCATCTGGGCGCTGTTCCGGTACCGGTTCTTCTGACCTTCCCTTCTCTTGACTTCGGCTTTTCCTGATTATATGGTAGAGAAATAGCTCCCAAGAGGGACCCATGCCCGAGAACAAGGATACCCAGTTCAGATCACTCAAGCGGTACCATACCCTGAAGGCGGAGTTGGAGCATCTCGTCGATTCGCTGTGCGCCCCGCTGGCGAGCGAACCGGAGGAGGACATCCACTTCCCGTTCGACCTGTTCATCGAGAACGACCAGTTAGTGGTCGAGGTCGAGATGCCGGGGCTCGAAAAGGAGCACCTCCACATCGAAGGCATAGACAAGTTCGTCGAGATAAGTGGCGAAAAAGACACGGTAAAGAGAAAGTACAAGTCCTGCATGGGGCTTGAACGGGCCAACGGCAAATTCAAGAAACTCATCTACCTCGAACAGGCGGTCAACCTCCAGACCGCCGTCGCGACGCTTGAGGACGGCGTCCTGACCATCCGCCTGCCGCTCGTCGAAGAGAAGCGCGGCAAAAAACAGATCACCATCAATTGAGGAACGATATGGAACAACAAACTCCCATTCTGCCCGACCAGATAAAGATACCGGAGCGCCTGCCGGTGCTCGCGCTCAAGGACTCGGTGCTCTTCCCCTTCATGATCATGCCGGTCTTCGTGAGCCGCGACTTCTCGGTCGCCGGCGTCAATCAGGCCATCGCGAGCGAGCGGCTGCTGTTCGTCACCGCCCAGCGGCGCACCGAGGACGAGGCACTGTCGACCGAGACGCTCTACCCCGTCGGGTGCGTCGCCTCGATACTCAAGATGCAGAAACTGTTCGACGGCCGCATCAAACTGCTCATACAGGGGGTGCAGAAGGCGCGGCTCAAGGATCTTTCCCACGACACCGCCGACAACTACTATGCCGCCGCCGTCGATCCGATAGCGGAATCGGCCGCCGAGACCGATGTCCGCGTCGAGGCGCTCGTCAAGAACATCCGCGACGGACTCGACAAACTGACCAACCTCGGCGACAAGAACTTCCCGCCCGACATCGTGGCGATACTCAACAGCATCACCGACCCGATACGGTTCGCCGAACTGGTGGTCAGCCACCTCTCCAACTCCATCGAGATATCCCAGCAGGTGCTCGAAGAGGGGGTCGCGTTCAAGAAACTGACCATCGTCAACGAGTTCATTGAGAAGGAACTGTCGCTCCTCGAGATACAGAACGACATCCGCAACAAGACCAAGGAGCGGATGGGCAAGGCGCAGAAGGAGTATTTCCTCAAGGAGCAGATGAAACAGATCCAGAAGGAACTCGGTACCGACGACCCGTACAGTTACGAACTGGAGGAGTACGCCCAGAAGGTCCGCGACAAGAACTTCCCCGACGAGGTGCGCGCCGAGGCCGAAAAACAGATAACCCGCCTGCGGAGCATGAACCCGGCCGCCCCCGAGGTGAGCGTGATAAAGACCTTCCTCGATACGCTCCTCGAACTGCCGTGGAACGACGAACGCACCGAGGACAACAAGGACCTCAACCGGGCCAAGGAGATACTGGAGGAGGACCACTACGGGCTCGATGACATCAAGGAGCGTATCCTTGAATTCCTCGCCGTGCGGCAGGTCAAGGGCAACTCGAAATCCCCCCTGCTCTGCTTCATCGGCCCCCCCGGCGTCGGCAAGACCTCGCTCGGCAAATCCATCGCCCGGGCGCTCGGCCGCAAGTTCCACCGCATGAGTCTCGGCGGGCTCCATGACGAGGCCGAGATACGCGGCCACCGGCGCACCTACATCGGCGCCCTGCCCGGCAAGATCATCGAGGGGATCAAGCACTGCGGCACCGTCAACCCGGTCTTCATGCTCGACGAGATAGACAAGATCGGCAAGGATTTCCGCGGCGACCCGTCATCGGCGCTTCTCGAGGTGCTCGATCCGGAACAGAACTTCTCGTTCACCGACAATTATCTCGGGCTCCCCTACAATCTTTCCGAGGTCTTCTTCATCGCCACCGCCAACTGGGAAGAGACGATACCGGCGCCGCTCAAGGACCGCATGGAGATCATCACGCTGTCGGGCTACACCGATCTCGAGAAGACCGAGATAGCCAAACGCTACCTCATCCCGCGCCAGATAGACAACAACGGGCTGACCGACAAGGACCTCAAGTTCGCCGACGACGCCGTCCAGTTCCTCATCCGGCGCTACACCCGCGAGGCAGGCGTCCGCGAACTGGAACGCAAGGTCGGCGCCATCTGCCGCAAGAGCATCACGCTCAAGACCTCGGGCAAGAAGATAGCGCACCGCGTCACCCCGAAACTGGTCGAACAGTACCTCAAACTGCCCCCCTATTCCGAAGAATCGTTCCTCCGAGATGAGCGTATCGGCGTCATCACCGGCCTCGCATGGACCATGCACGGCGGCACGACGCTCAAGATAGAGGTCAACTGGATGGAGGGTACCGGGCAACTCATACTCACGGGGCAACTCGGCGACATCATGAAGGAATCTGCCCGCATAGCCCTTTCCTACATCAAGAGTAACCGCGAGGAGTTCGGGCTTCCCGCCGACTTCTCTCTCGACAAGAAAGACATCCACATCCACTTCCCGGCGGGAGCGGTGCCCAAGGACGGCCCTTCGGCCGGCATCACGATAACGACGGCGCTCCTGTCGCTCTTCCTCAAAAAGACGGTCAACCCCGGTATCGGCATGACCGGCGAGATAAGTCTCACCGGCAAGGTGCTCCCGATCGGCGGCCTGCGCGAGAAACTGCTTGCGGCCAAACGGTACGGACTGACCGAGGTCATCCTGCCGACCGAGAATCAGGCGCTCCACAAGAGCATACCCGCCGAGATACGCGACAGCGTCGCGGCCACCTTCGTTTCGGACTATCACGAAGTCTTCTCGAAACTGTTCGATTCCTAGGCGCCCGTCATGCTCGACAACCGCGAGTGGCGCTTCATCCGTGAACTCATGACGCTCGACGACCCGAAACGCCCCTTCATCGGCGATGACTGCGCCGTCTGGGAAGACCATCATCTCCTCGTCACCACCGACCATATGGCCGAAGGGATCCATTTCGACCTTTCGTTCATGCCGCCCGACTCTGTTGGTTGGCGACTCATGGCGGCCAACGCGAGCGACATCCTCGCGATGGGCGGTCGACCTTCGCATTTCATGCTCAATCTCGCCATCCCGACCGACCAGCAGGATCCGGCGCGCGGCATCATCGAAGGCATCAAACGCTTCGCCGAGACACACAGCATCACCTGCATCGGCGGCGACACGACCGGCGGCCCCGCCTTCTTCGTCGGCGCCACGATGTTCGCCCCCCTGCCCGCCTCGCCATGGCGCCGCTCCGGCGCGCGGCCGGGCGACCGCATCTTCCTCGCGGGGCATCCGGGGCTCTCGCGGGCCGGACTGCTCCGGCTTCAGCGCGGAGAACAAGGCGGAGAAGCGGTGCGCCGCTTCCTCTACCCCGACCCATTCGCCCAGCCGCCGGTCACCGGCACACCGGGCGCGGCGATAGACCTCAGCGACTCGCTTGTTTCGGAACTCACGCTTCTTGCCGGTGCAAGCGGCGTTTCGATGGATATAGCGGCCGAACGGATACCGGCGCACCCCGAGGTTGCCGCCGTCGCCCGCGAACTTCAGGTCCCGCTCGACGAGATCCTGCTTTCGAGCGGAGAGGAGTTCTTTCTCATCGTGTGCTCGCCCCACGCCCAACCGGAGCTGTTCGAGATAGGTACCGTCACCGAACGGAGGGATCATGCCCTTTTCGTCACCCGCGATGGCAGGCCGCTGGATACTGCTGCTCTGCCTGTGTGGGACCATTTCGGCCGCTGAGAACTTCTGCGGCTACATCCCCAAGGCGACCGTCGCCGTCCTGTCCGAAGGCGAAAAGATATCATCGTTCCGCGTCGCGGTGGCCGACCGGCCGGAACTGCACCGCAGGGGCCTCATGCAGTGCGCCGCGCTCCCGCCGAAACAAGGGCTCCTCTTTATCTTCGACGACCTGCGGGAACGGTTCTTCTGGATGCACGATACCACGATACCGCTCGCGATACTCTACATCGGCGATGACGGTCGTATCGTGTCGATAAAAGAGGGAAAGCCCGGTTCGGACGCCACGATACCAAGCGGGCGCCCGGTACGGTACGCACTCGAGGTCAACCTGAAAGAAGGGATGACGGTACCCGTCGGGGCAACGGTGAAGATATCGTTCGACTAGCCGCCTTTCTCTATCTTCTCAAGCGCCTCGGCCAATTTCAGGTACCCGGTGAGCCCGACGAAGGTCTCGACCGGTTTCCCTTTATTGAACATGACAAGCGTCGGGACCGCGCGCACCTTGAGCGGCACGAGTATCTTCCCCTGCGTGTCGTTGGCGGTGTTGAAGGCGCCGACCCGCACCCTGCCCTGAAAATCGGTGGCGAACTTGGTCACCGTTTTGGCCATCTGGCGGCACGGCATACAGGTGTTCGAATAAAAATCGACGAGCACCGGCACCGGAGAATTCTGTATCGACGGTTGGAAGTTATCGGGGGTCAGTTCGACCGGAACGATCTCCCGCTTCGGCTTGATCGTGTCCCACAGCGATGAAAGAAGGCCCATGCGTATCCTCCGTTAGAATGCGGTGAAAGAGCACCCGCCGCCGGTCGTCACCGGTCGTTCGGTCACGAGCGGCAGGTCATCGTCGCTGACTGTATTCAGGTTCTCTACGAAGTCAACCTCCGGCTCCAGCGGATCGATCGGCTCTTCGGTATCGGCGGGCCCGCCTTCGCAGGCCTTTTGCGCGCAGAGTTCCTCGATGGCGGCGAGCGCGTCGATCCGGCCGAACCCGTACCGTTCACTGAAACCGGCCTCGTCGTACCGCGCATCACGCGGGCTCACCTTGTCGGCGGTCCCGGTCAAAAGAGCGTACAGTTCCTCGCGCGTCAGCGAGGGTTCGGCCGACAGCAGGAGCGCCGCCACACCCGCCGCGAGCGGTGCCGCGCTGGAGGTGCCGCAGAAGGTCGCGGTGTGATCGCCCGGCGCATAGCCGCTGAACCCGGTGTTGTCGGTCGTCCAGATACCGTCGCGTATCTTGTAGGGGTCGAATGGATCGGCATATCCTTCCAGATCGGTGTCGCAACTTGGCGCGAGGAGGTCGAGATCCCTCCCCCAGTCGCTGTAGACGGTCCGCACCCCCGAGGCATTCACCGCGCCGACCGCGATGACCCACGGGTTCGCCGCGTAGCCGTCGAAACTCCGGGGGTCAGAGATATCCTCGTTGCCGTTACCGGCGGCGAACAGTATCGTCACGCCGCGACCGCCCCGTCCGTGAACGGCGGCCCACGCGATGACCTCCTTGAGGGGTTCGCTCATGTCCATCGGGCCGCCACGATCGGCGGGCCCCCAACTGTTCGATATGATGTCCACCTCGCGGTCGAGCAGGTAGTTGAAGGCATCTATCTCGGTGACGCCGTTTATCAGTTCGGCGCTTACCCGCACCGGGACCACGAGGCACGCTCCGCAGGCGCCCGCCACGCCGATGCCGTTACCGACCCGCGCCGCGAGCACCCCGGTGACCGCCGTGCCGTGCAGATCTCCCGGACCTATCATCGGCAACGCATCATCGCCGAACAGGTCGATGCCGGCGAGGAGCGCACCGGCAAGGTCGGTGTGGGCAAGGTCGAACCCGTCGTCGATGACACCGACCCGTATCCCGCGGCCCGGCTCCAGACCGGCGTCGTAGAGATACCGCCATGCCGCCGCCACCTTGGCATCCTCGCCAGCGCGACCGGTCTGACCGGTGTTCTCGAGATGCCACTGGTGCGGGAAAAGCGGGTCGTCCGGCCCGGTGCCGCGCCACCCGACCGGGCGCCAGATGTCCGGCTCGACCCGGCGGACACCCGGCATATCGGCGATGCGCTCGGCAAGAGCGATCGACGGGTATGGCAGTCTGACGAGCCGGAAGCCATCGGTGCGCGCCACCGGCCCGACGATCTCGGCGCCTGCCTGAGCCGCCGCGTCGCGTTCCGCCTCCGGAGACAGATCCTTTTCGAACGACACGAACACTTCGCGGGAAAGATAGAGTTCATAAGACACGGAAGGCACCCGGAACGCCGGGAGGAACTGCCCCCGCTTGACGATGCCGCCGCCGGTAAAGGCAATAGCGACCGGACGGCCGCCGCGCATCAGCATCTCGGCTCGCAAGATCGTCGGAGAGATCAGGAATAGCAGCAGAACGACGCCGGCCCAAAAAGAAAGGGAGGGCCCGCAGGCCCTCCCCGTGAAACAGGTACGATGAACGGTGCTAGATGAAGTACGCATACATCACGGCCGTCCCGAAATGGTCGGCTATGAAGGCGTTCAACTGTTCGAGCGTCGTTTCGATGACCGTCACCTTGTAGTTCGACGGGTCGGACTTCGCCTGACTTCCTTCACCTTGACCGGTGATCTTGCTGAGCGTTCTCACGAGACGATAGGCGGGGCAGAAGCGGGCATAGGAGTCTTCGAGGTACTGCCGGAATTCCTCCTTGGTGTCATACTTCTGGATGATGTTGTTGCTCTCGTCACGCGCACACTTGATCTTGGCGCCGCGGACCGGGCCGTAATCATCGGTGGTCCACGCATAGCCGTCGGCGTTGCCGTCAGCATCGGCATCGGTCGGATCGGCGAGGCACAGCGCATCGGCGTCGGAGGCGCCCACCGCCTTGCGTTCTTTCCACCACACGAGGTCGCGGATGTCGATCTCGCTCAGGTCGCCCTGCGGCAGTTTTGCGCGGTAATACATGTTGCCGACCGAGTTGATGACCTCGACCTCGTCGATATCGGCCGGCTTCACATCGGTGCGATAGGTGCCGTAGGTGAAGGTACCGAACTTCAGCAGGACGCTCGTATCGGCCGACGCGTTCATGACATTGCCGATACCCCAGTACATCGGGGAGAGTTTGTCGAAATAGATCCAGCCTGCATGGACCGGTTCATACACCGCGGTCGGATCGTTGATGTCCTTCACATGGGCACAGATGTTCTTGGGCAGGTTCTGAGCCAGCGAGGGTTTTTCCGGGTTACCGTCTTCGGGGGTGTAGAACGGCGGCTCGGCGTTGAAGGTGAGGTAGGTGTTCACCGGCAGTTCGACCTTAACGATCTTGGTATCCCCTTTCTTTATGCAGTAGGGGGTGAAGGAGAGTATCGAGTCCTCGTTGGCGATGTCGCCGAACATGGCGAATATCAGGTTGTCGATGCCGTCAGCCATCTGTCCGAGACCGTTGGCCATGCTCTCTCTGCCGTACTTGTCCGAAAGCCAGCCCTGATTCGACAGCGCGAATATCGCGACCGCCTTTTCTTCGGAGAACCCGCGCCAGACGACCTTGTCGTAGTAGACCGACGGATCATCCTGATACCAGTAGTGGTCGCGATGGTAGCGGCCCACGACCGGATCGGTCACTATCGGGTCGGGCAGACCGGTGCCGCCACCCGCGATCGTCTCGCCGTCCAGAATGTACGGGTTGGGCACCCATACCGCTTCCTGACCGAGCGAGGCCTCGATCTTCCCGTTGATGTCGGCGTCAAAACTGGTACCCATTCTGAGGTATTCGGTGACATCGGGGCGATAGAGGACATTGTTGAGGAAATGGTTGACACCGACCATACCGGCGACGATGTAGTCACCCATGCCGAACGGGGTCAAACTCTTCAGTTCGTCACCCTCCAACCAGTACTCGATACCCTGCATGCCTTTCAGGTACTCGATACACTGGGCATTATCGAGCGTTATCTTCGGCTCCGCGATATCGGTCGAGAGACTGTACTGCAGAGTACCGCACCCGTTGCCGGAGGTCCAGATGGGCAGGTTGCCGAACCAGCCGGCCTTCGCGACATTGTAGTTGAAATCGAGCAGGTAGTGGACATATTTGTACTTATCAAGCAGGGTGTCCAGTATCATCTTGTACCAGGTGCGGCCGCGGAATTCGCGGAACTTCGGGTTGCCGCGGCGGAAGAAGCGCATGAAGTAGTACGACTGCTCGGTATCCGACATGAACCTGACCGAATCGGCGCCCGTGTAGCCGGCATCGAAGATCTTGTTGATCGGTTCGTCGGTCTGCTTCTCGTCGGAGAAGAAGATGTACTTGTGGATGGAGCCGTCGTTCACGAGGTACTTGGTCTCATTCGTCTTGTAGTTGTTCCCGTCCTCGGCGGTAATGAGGCGACCCAGCATATCGTGTTTGAGCGCCGCGACGACCCGCATGACCTTACCTTGCGCGGGATCCTCGTAGGTGATGGTCTCACGCGGGAAGTCGGCGATCTCGGCAAGTTTGCCGCTCTCGCTGTCGATGAACGGTCTGTTGATAAGCACCGGGAAGGGATAGGCCGCATCGCGCAGCGGGTTGGTCTCGTCCATCTCGACGAAGCCATCATCGTCGGTGCGGTACTGTTCGACCGTGCGGCCATACGCGAACTTGAGCGCCGCCTTGTCGTATTTGCCGAGCCCGACCGCGTGGATATAGGCCTCGCGCTGATAGTCCATGATGGAGACATAGGTGTAGTAGTTCATCTTCGATTCGAAGGAGCGCTTCGTGTTGTATATCTCGCGGCCCCAGGTCGCCGGATCGCGGCCCTCGTCGTTGAGTTCCTGCGCCTTCTCCTTCATCTCTTTGAGCATGGCCGGGTAATTACCGGTCGCGAAGTACTCGTCATGGTAGTTCATCTGGTCGGCCGATGAACTGAAGTTGTGGCGCAGGCCGACCGAGTGACCCATCTCGTGCTCAGCGACGCCCTTGTAGGTCAGCGGCTCGAGTTCGTCGAAGATGTTATCCACGAACTCGGCGACATATTTCTCTTTGTCGCTGGTCTCGTAGTTGGGGTACTTCTTGCGGAGCGCGGTCATCTTCTGTTTGAGGTACTGGATGATGGCGCCGTCGAGGAAGGTCTCATCCATGAAGAAATCCATCTTCATGCCTTCGAGATAGCGCAGCATCTCAATGTTGAACGCCTCGGGGCCCGACACGAAGGGACGCATGACACTCATCTCGCCGTCGGAGTAGACCCATGAATCCTGATCGTCGTCTATCGACCACGGGAACATGGCGGTACGCATGCTGTACGGGACCATTTCGCGTTCCCACTTGGTCCCCATGAGGTTGTTGTAATCGAAACGCTTGTAGTTGTGCTGTTTCTCCGATATCTTCTCCATGAGTTTGTGGACCTTTTCGGTCTGGCGCTCAGCGCTGAGGAGCGGATCGAGCAGGTCTTTCTTATGGAGCGCCGTGCTGTTCTTCACGAATCGCGGCTTCATCTGCGCGGGGCTGTTCTGGAACACGACGGAGGGCCGCTCCGAATATTCTTCGGGCGCGATGAGTTGTTCCCAATCCCATGCCGCCGGATCATCCTCGTCGATAAGGATGCGGGCGAGTTCGACGGTGCGGCTCATGACCCACTGAAGGACCGAGCCGGCGATGTTGGAACCGGCGCCGAGCGTCTGGCCCGTTTCGGGGTTCACATTCCACTGGGAAACGCCGAGGATGCCGTATTCGGTCGGCTGATCGACCCAGTTGATGAGGGCAACATCCAGACCGCCGTTCATGTAGCGGTGACGGAGCTTCGGCAGGCCGAGGCCATTGTCGTAGAAGCGGCAGGTGCGGCTGTCATTTATCTCGCAGGCCGCTTTGACCGGCTCGTAGCCGGCGGGGCAGGCTTCGCCCTTCTTGAGCACCTTACAGTCGTACCGGTCGCCTTTCCAGTAACTGCGGCCGAACTCGTCGGTGTAGAGCGCGGTCATCTCTTCTTCGTTGGTATAGCAGTTTTCGAAGTGAGAGATCTTCCCCTCGTCCGCATTCTGCGCCTCGTCGGCGGTGGTGCAGATGAAGAAGGCGTTCTCGTTGTTCTCGGTCTCGAAGGCGTCATAGCCCAGAGCGCCGTCAAGATGCTTGCCGTCGCGGGCCGGGATATAGGCCTCGACCGGGTTCTTGACGAACACGACGATCTCGTTGATGTCGTTGTCCTCCATGAGGTCGCCGCTCCATTTCTGGATGAAGGCATCCTTATTGGAATAGAAGCACTTCGATTCCCAGCCGGCGGGCGGTTTCAGGTACCATTCCATGTCACGCACCTTGACCGTCTTGGAACCCATTTTGACATCTTTGAAGAAATCGTTCTTGTAGTTCGCGACATACCACTTTTCGAATTCGCGGGTGTCGCTGCCGGGATTCATGGCCGCGAAACGAGCCGCGAGCATGGCATGGTTATAGTCCTTGGTGATGGCGCAGTTCGCCGGAAGCATCCGCTTCGGCGTCTCGGCGGACGAGGTGAACACCATCTTCTGCTGGTACTTGAGGTTGGCAAGACACGCATTGTAGGTCGCCGCAGTACCCTGATTGGCGGCGCAGGTGAAATTCCAATCCTGCGCGACGCCTTCGTCGGCGCCCGCCTTGGCCCACGCGATATTGAAGTAGTTGGCTAGTTCGTGGTAATCTTTCTCTTTGTAGCCCGACTCGGGATCATAGCCCTTGAAGAGATTGGTGAAATAACCGAATTCCCGGAACAGTTCGTCGGGGAACTCGAGCGGACGGAAACCGTTGTCCTTGGCCCCTTTCTTCCAGGTGAACTGCTGGGTCGCCGGATCATAGTGGCGACGACCAACGACATCGCGGTTTATCTTCTTGAAAGTGTGGCGGGAGACCATGCGGGCCGGCTCGGTATTGATGAACTCCTCGATATCGGCCCAACTATAGATGCTGTTCCAATTGTTGAAGAACACCAGATACCGCTCGGAACGGAACTGGAACCACTCGACCTCTTTGTTGAAGGGATCGTCTTCGGCCGCGAGCATGTCGGCATACTTCTTCGGCGGGATGTAAGAACCGTCGTGGGCGTAGAATTCCATGTCGGTCGCTGCCTCGACAGCGCTGAAATAGAAGGGATTGTCCCATTCCTGCGTCATCCACAGGTACTTAAGTTCGGCGTTCTCGATGGCGCTCCCCGAATGGTCGATGACGAAATAGCGCCGTTCGTTCCACGGCTTGTCGGTGTTGGGAACAAGCATCGGCATATCCTCGCCGGTCGTCGGGTTCTCCTGCGGCAGGATGTCGAAGTGCATGGCGATGGGATAGGCAAGTATCGGCGTCTCGTTGGTCGCCACCTGTTCGGCGGTGTCGACGATGTCGATCTTGTCGTGCACATTGTAGGCGATGAGCCAGTTCTTGGTGATCTTCCACCGGATGATCTTGCCGTCATTCGACTCGCCGATGAAGGCGAAATCGGCCGTGTAGGGCAGATCGGTGACCGTCTGGCGGTAGAAGAATTCGCCGTCGAACAGTTTCTTGTCCAACGCCAGTTCCTCGGTCTTGTCGACCGCGGAGCGTTCGGTGGTGCAGGCCGCGACGACCAGCATCGCGAAGAGCACCGCCAGGTTCTTGAGAAGTTTTTTCATGTTCATACCAACCTCCATGTTAGAAACTATAATTGTAGCCGATGGTAGCCGTTATCTTGGTGAACTTGCCCGCGAAGGGGATCGTGAAACCCTTGATACCCGTGCGGCCTTCGTCGCCGCCGGCGTTGTAACTGAACCCGCCATAGTTACCGTTCTCGTACTCGGGACCGGCGGTGGTGAAACCGAGTCCGAAACTGAAGCGATCGCTCTCGTCGGTGAAGCCGGCCATGCTATAGCCAACGCCGCCGTTGAAGATGACCGTATGGTTCCACAACTGGTTGAACGACTGGGTATCGGCGCTCTTCTTCAGTTCGCCGTAAAGGATGGAGCTGTCATAACCCGCCCCTATGCGTATCGAAAAGCCCTTGTAGGCCCACGAAACGGTCAGCATGTTGTTGAGCGACATCTGCACATTGATGTCGAACACCTCGTTGGTGTTCTTACCTATGACCGCGTCCTCCTCGGCGAAGTTGTAGGAATAGGCGCAGGTATAGGCGACCGCAAGGGTCATGTCATCCATGAGTTTGAACGCGCGGTCGATGGTCACCGACGGGGTGAGGGTCGAACGGAGCGTGTAGACCTCCCACATCATCCGGTTGGTGAACGGTATCGACCAGTTGATCGCGGGGGTCACACCTATCTCCACGGTCGGTATCGTGAAGGCGCGGCTGATATCGATCCCCAGCGGCGTACCATCGAAACTGTAGTGGTTGAGACTCGCGGTCTGATAGTCGCCGGCATCGCTGGTGGTGCGATCCCGCAGATAGGCGAGGTTGTAGGCAAAACCGATGGAGGCGCCGAGATTGATATCGCCCGGCATGGTGTAGGAGCCCGTCACCGTCAGCGCATAACCGAAATTCGGGCGGTCCTTGTTGATGTTCTGCGAAAGCGCGTTGCTGAGACCGACGCTGTACTTTTTGGCCTCTTTTTCCTCCTCCTTTCCCTCTTCTTCCTTTTTCTCCTCCTCCTTCACCTCGGCTTCGGCGGTCACCTCCTCTGGCTGGGGCGCTTCCGCAGGCGCGGTCTCGGCGACAGGTGCCGGTTGCGCTTCGACGGCAGGCGCGGCGGGAGCCGGCTGTTCGACCGTCGACTCTTCCGTTCCCTTTTCTTCTTCCTTCTTCTCGTCGGTCTTCGCCTCTTCCTGCGCGGCGGCGGGATCGTCACCGATCCCTTCCTCGGCGGCACCCTCTTCGGGTTCCTGCGCACCGAGCGGCATCACCGCCAAGAACGCGACGAGCCACAGACATTTCCACAGATTCGCCACAACGACCTCCTATATCAGCTTTTTGCTATTTCTGTTACCGTGTTGTCCGAGAACATGGGTCCCTTTCCGAAATCGGTCCACGCTAGTGCCTCCTCCGTCATTTGTCAATTTTATTAATGAGCCCAAAAAACACACACCTGTTCAGCAACCCTCTTTCCGGACTTTTTTTGCAAGTTATTTCGGATAAATAATGTCTATCGGGTGTTACGCGGAAACATCCGAGGCATCGAAGGGATCCTTACCGGTATACGCGAACCGGGTCATGACCGATTTGAGTTCGCGGACATTGCCGGGCCAGTCGTGCGACTCGAGCGCCGTTATCGCCCCCGGCGTGAAGGAGACCTCCCGCCCGGTCAGCGAGAACAGCAGGTGTCGCGCAAGCGGCAGGATGTCGGCGCGACGATCACGAAGCGGGGGTATCGTGACCGCGAGGGTCGATATGCGGTAAAAGAGGTCCTTACGGAAGCGGCCCGCCGCGATCTCTTTAGCAAGATCGCGATTGGTCGCAAGTATCATCAGGAGATCGACCTTCTTCCCGCCGGAACTTTCACCGACGCGGCGCACCGTCCAATCTTCAAGCACCCGGAGCATTTTACCCTGCAAGGACAGCGGCATCTCGGCTATCTCATCAAGGAATAGCGTCCCGCCATCGGCCTGCAGGAACGCGCCGGCCCTATCCTCGGCACCGGTGAAACTCCCCTTGCAGGTGCCGAACAGTTCGCTTTCCGCCAAGGTTTCTGGTATCGCCGCGGCGTTATAGGTGACGAATTCCCCCTTGCGACCGCTCATGGCATGGGTGAATTCGGCAAAGACCTCCTTACCCACGCCGCTCTCGCCGCTGAACAGGATGATCGGACGCCCGTCGAAGAGTTCCGGTCGTTGGAACCAGCCCTCCACCTTTTCGAACAACGGCTCCAAGGATCCCTTGTGGAACGACTCGGCGACCCGCTCACGCAGAACGGTGACGGTCACGGGATGTTTGCCCGCTATCAGGAAGCGGTATTTCCCTTCCTGTAACTCGCCGTTCTCAACGCGCATCCCGTTGATGTAGGTGCCGTTCTTGCCCTTGTTCCAGAAGAATATCCCCGCCTCTTTCATCGATATTACCAGATGTTCGGCGCTGACATCGGGCTGAAGCAGGGAGATATCGGTCTTCTTGCGCCCCACCACGATCTCGCGACCATCGCGGAACAGAAAACTCTTTGATCGCCCGTCATGTTCGACAAGGATGCTTTTATAAGCGGTCCTCTCGGTATCGACCACGACCGTGCGCCCCTTCGCGGTCTCGCTCCCCTCCCCTGCGGTCGCAAGATGCGAGAACTGGGAAAAAGAGAAACTGAAATCACGGATGGCGACCACATCGCTATCGGAGAAATGGTCGCCGGGACGAGCCTCCTTTCCGTTCAGCGTAAAGCCTTTAGAGGAGGGATAGAGCACCCAAGCGTACTGACGCGACCTAAAATCGAACTCGCGCCGCAGGGTCAGTTCATAGCCGCGCATGTCGGGCGGGAACAGGATGTCGCCCTCGTCGCCACCGATGACCACCTTTTTCTTGGCGCTGTTGATGTAGAACGAAAAAAGATGCCGGCTATCGCGGTATAAAAGCAGATACATCGTTCACTTCCATCCACACTCTTGATGGCATCTTAATAAAGCAAGGCATGAAAGCAATTTTTTGGCTGACAGGGCCCGGTCAGAGTTTTTTATCGACCACTGCGATAATAGCGTCGGCGCCCCGTTCGGCCTCGGCAAGGAGCGCCTCCATCTTTTGGCGCGTTTCTATCCTGAAAAAGTCTTCTTTGCTGAAATTGTTGATGTTTATCCTGACATTGAGCGCCGCTGCATGGGCCGCCGCCTTGACCAGATGCGCCCCGACGCCGGCATCGGAAACGGCGTTCGCGTTCCCTTTTTCAGCGACCGTCGCCAGAAGCGGACAAAGAGCGCCGCTCCTCTCCAGGCATTTGAGCGGGACGAGCGTCGCGTTCTTCAGCGCCTCGGCCTCTTCTACAGTCGCCTTCGCCTTCTCGGCGTCGGTGCCGTCCTTTTCGGCCTTCTTTTTTGCGCTCATCGCCGCCATCATCCGGTTGAAGGCATCGGTATCCTCGTCAATGAGCGAAAGGAACTCTGCTTTGCGCTTCTGCGCCTCTTTTGCGGTGTCGTTCATCAGGTCATCATGTTTCACATAGCCTTTTTTACCATGGGTGAGATTCGCGACCATTGCGCCGAGCGAGGCCGCCATCGTCCCGCAGAGCGCCGCGACACTGCCGCCACCGGGAGCAGGAGCGTCGCTCGCGAGCAGATCGCAAAAACCGGTCACCGTGAGATCAACGAGCCCCTTCTTCTCATGCAGCAGGTATTCGATCACTTTTTCCTCGGGGCGGAACGGGGCGACATCGGAAAGACCGAGCGACTGGATGGCGATCTTGATCAGTTCGGCATCCGACTGACCGGCGCAACCGCCTTGTTTCTCGAGGTAGTGGATCCCCGCCTCGATGAGCGCCTGTTTGGGAACGACCCCCACCAGTTCACTGCCGGTGACCCGAAGACCGGCCTCGCGGGCACGCTCGGAGAGTTCATCGAAGACATGGTGCATCGAGGTGACCTTGTAATTGGTCAGGTTGATCGATATCTGCGCCCGCTTGTAGTCGTCGACATACCAGCCGATCGCTTTACAGTTCTTGAACTTACCGGGCATCATGATCTTTTCGCCTTTCTCGTCCTTGACAAGATTGCCCTTGTCGTCGCGTTTCGGGTAGCCCTGCTCGCGGATGCGGAGCGCAAGGTCGTTCGCCTTTTTCTTATCCACGGTATTAAGGTTCACATTGTAGGCGATGAGGAACTCGCGGGCGCTGACGGCGGTCGCCCCTTTGGTCGGACGGAATTCCGCGGGACCGGCGTCCGGCTTCCATCGAGGATCCTTCAGCCTCGCTTCGAGCGCTTCGTATTCACCCTCACGCACCTTGGCGAGGTTCTTCCGTTCGGGCGTCGTCGCGGCGTATTCGTAGAAGTAGACCGGGAAGTCGAGTTCCTCGCCAAGCCGCTTGCCCAGACGGTGGGCCAATACGACGCATTCCTCCATCGTGATGCCGCTCACCGGGATGATCGGGCACACATCGCAGGCGCCGAAACGGGGATGGGCGCCTTTGTGTTTCCGCATGTCGATCAACTCGTGGGCTTTCTTGACGGCGTTGAAGGCCGCTTCGAGCACCGGCTCCGGTTCCCCGACCATCGTCACGACGGTGCGGTTAGTGTCCCAACCGGGATCGACATCGAGCAGTTTCGCCCCCTTTACCTTGCAGATATCTGCGGTGATCTGGTCAATAACGGCGCGGTCGCGACCTTCACTGAAATTAGGTACACATTCGATGATGCGGGCCATGAGAACCTCCGTTCGCCTTAATTAAGATCACCCTAGTGTTGAACCTAGAGAACGGAAGCAGGTAAGTCAAGAAAACCTAAGAGTACGGGGTCGGGGAAAAAGAGGCCCGAAGAAAAAGGCCTCAAGGGGTCGCGGTCTCGGGCTCCTCCGGTTCGTCGGGCTGTTCGATCGGACAACATTCATAGCCCGGGAAAAGAGAACGGATCAGATCGTCCGCCCCCCCGAAAGTATAACAGTCCAGAAGAGCACCGTCCTGTCCCGGAAAACAGCCTTCCAAGTGGGAAGTTGGGAAATAGCAGTATTCCATGATCACATCATATATCTCCTTGTCGCGCTCGTACTTCGCCTGTTCGTATGCCGCCTCGACCGGATACTGCTCCTGCAGCTCCTCGTCGGTCGGCCAATCATCATTGACCGGATAGACCGAGCCCATCATGACCGAAAGACCATAGAGCGGCACAAGGCTGAAACGCAGCTTGTTGGTGCGGATGCGATCGCCACCACCGAGTTTAATACCTTCACCCTGCACATCGACGATGATGGGATATGTCTCCCAATCGAAAATGACCCCTGCATTGAACAGGGTGGTGAATATGTTTCTAAGGTTAGTATGCTGTGCGGTGGTAAAGAGATCGACCGCTCCGGCGATCTTTCCCCCTTCGGGATCTATGAGCACACCCGACTCGACCGTACGAGTAGCCCACGCACCGCCATCGACACCGGGGACCGGCGGCAATTCGTACTCGAGGATCAGGCGTTCGAGTTTCCACCGATTGGCCTCATGAATGTCATAGGACTGTTCGGGGTTCATATCTCCGGTCTGTGAGGAAACATTCATATAGTTGACCATCTTGAATGGCAACAGGTACTGCTGGGTGAAGTAGATGTCCATGTAACCGATATCATACCAGAGAATGGACGCGACATCCAATTTGCAGGAGTTCTGCTCCGACAGTGGGATGAACTTTTCGAGGATCACCGACTGTTCGCTGTTGGCGCAGGCGATCGTCAGGAACAGGGCCGCCACGGCGGCAAGAACCACGCGTTTCATGGCTTTCTCTCCATCATATCTCATGGCGTTACTCCTCCTCCGATCTCGTCAGCGGCATCGCGGAGCGGACCTTGTTCATGATGCGCGGCGTGATGAAGATGAGCAGTTCAGAACGCTCGACCCTTTCGTCGATCCGCTTGAAAAGCCATCCCAATATCGGGATGTCTCCCAGCACCGGGACCTTCCTGACCGTCTTGCTCACCTTGTTGGTGTAGACCCCGCCGATGACGATGGTATCGCCGCTCCGCACGAGAACCTCCGTCTGCGCCTCTTTTTTCAATATGGCCGGCTCGCCCAAGTAGTTGGCATTGGAATAGTCGGCTTCCGACTTGTTGATATTGAGCTTCATGAGGATGGAGCCATCTGAGGTGATGTGAGGTGTACTCTTGAGGATAAGCGTCGCATCGACAAATTTCGTGGAGACCTCGCCTCCCGCCGAACGGGTGGTGATCGGCACACTGATACCCTGCTGGATCATCGCTTCGGAGTTGTCGAGCGTCGCGACCTTGGGCGAACTGACGATCTTTATCTTACCCTCCGATTCCATCACATTGAGGGTCAGGGTAAGATCGGCGACATTGCCGATGCTACCGAGAGAGAAACCCAAACGGCTGGTATAGTCGGCGGGACCCGGCACGCTGACCGAGCCGCCGATACCAAGGTTATAGGGGAACATGGCCCCGGTCGGATTGCCATGCTGCGCATCGGCGGTGTATCCGGTACCCCACTCGACACCGAGGCCAAGCGCCGATTGCGCCGTCGCCTCGATGATCTTCGCCTCGATCATGACCTGCGGGGTCTGGGTATCCAGATATGCCACGAGTTGTTCGACCTTATCCAGTATCTCCTCGACATCCTTAACGATGAGGACATTGGTCCGATCATCGGTCGTGACCGAACCGCGTTCGGAGAGGAGATCTTTTATCTGCGGCATCAGTTTGCCCGCCATGGCGTAGTTAACGGCGATGAGCCGTACCTTGACCGGCTCAAGTTTCTGATCGGCCTTTATCTTGGCGAGTTCCGCCTCTTTTTCGCGCTGGATGGTACTGAGCGTCGCCACGCGGATAATGCTCCCGAGCCGCTCCTTACCGAGCGATTTACTTTTCAGGATGACCTCGAGCGCCTCGTCCCACGGGATATTGATGAGGCGGACCGTGATGGTCCCACGCACATCGTCGCCGGCGATGATGTTTAGTTTGCTGATCTCCGACATGAGCCGGAGGACATCCATTATGTCGACATCCTTGAAATCGAGACTGATCTTCTTGCCCCGGTAGGTCTTCGATCCGCGGTCGACATCCACCGCGGTCACCGCCTCGCGTTCGTATTCATCGGCACCGACCGTCGCGTCCCTTACGATGGCCGCCCCCTGCGCCTCACTGTAACCCGCCACCTTCTCGGCAACGACAGGCGGCAGTCTCTTGGCGAACACGAACTCGGCGCCGGTCCCATCATTCTTCATGTCAAGCGCATATTCGCCTTTCTTGAGAGTGGCGACCACTTTGACATCGCCCCCCTCGTTGAAGATAGCAAGTTCTTTGACCGGACCGGCAAGCGAGGAAGCATCGATAAGTTGCTCCTTTTCCTTGGCGATGAAAGCGCCTTTTACAAGGAACTCGACCTTGCCGACCCCCTCTTTCTTGCTGATCTCAAGTTTTTCGGAGGAAGATATGCGGAGTATCTGCGGATCCTCCCCCGCGAAAACAAGGCCATCTACCTCATGTCGCTTGACGACCGCGTTTTCTTGCGGCTGTGCCGGAGGCTCCGATACCGCGACCGTCGCCGGACCCTGTTCACGGAAATCAGCGAACAGGCGCGACCGATCGGTGGCGGCAAAGACCACATCCTTTTTGCGGGATTCGAACGAGAAGTACGCAGGACTCGGCCGTTCAAAGACAACACGGAACCCGGCGGGGTGGTTCGCATAGCGCGCCCCGTCCTGTTTTTTCATCTTTCCCCGTATGCCGATGAGGTCGAACACGAGCCGGTCGGGGTTGGCGAGCAGGAAACAGCGCACGGCGCGGGGCGTTTCGCTTGCCGAAACGAAAAGTCCCCCATCGGTCTCGCGGACGGAGACCTGCGCGTCCCTGAGGTCGCTCTCCCCTTTGAGAGAGGCGATCTCCTCTATGTCGCCGACCTTGAGGAAAAGCTCATTGCCTGTTCTTTCGACGGCGAAGGCGCCTCCCTCAAGACCCAACGAGATCATCGCCGCGTTCCGCGCACCGCTTTTCCCGTTCGATATCTCCGCGAGAGTGCTCGAGGTGGCGATATTCGATCCGGGCAGGAGGACCTTCAGCAGTCCGCCGGCAGGATAGAAGATCACCGGGCCATCCTCGACATTCTCAAAAGACTCGGTGACGCCGCCCTTGACCACGGTCAAGGTCGCGCCACCCGCTTTTGCCGAGGCCACAGACGCGAAGGCCAGCCCAAGAGCGAGAAAAACCGTCAATGTCGCGCTTTTCATCATCAGCTCCTTTTATACCTGAACATTTCTCATTCTTTTTCTTTCTGTTTCACGCCGTCTTTCTGCTCCTCGCTCTCCTCCGATTCGATGTCGCGGATCTCCTGTTCGTTCTCGCGACCTTCGCTGAGCACCGTTTTTATCGGGAGTTCAAGGTACAACTTATTAAGTATCTTTCTGCCCAGCGGATCCTTATAGACCTCCACGATCTCTATCTTGTCCTGGAGGATGGCGTTTATCTTACCCCAGTTCTTACCAACGAAACTGCCCCGTTTGACGATGATGCTTTTCCGCTCGGGGGTCACCACCACCGCGCGGGGCTCGGTGATGCCCCAGATGATAGCCGTCACATTGAGATCGGATATGTCATACCTCTGCAGTTCGCTCACCGGCTCCCGATCCTGTTCGACCGCCTTCATGTCGCCGAAGTAACTCCGGAACGGATCCCGTTTGCCGACCGCCGAGTAGATATAGGTGGAACGGCGCTTGATGATCTCGGTGATGTCCTTCTCGACGCTGATCGAGGAGGCGGGGACCGGGGTCTTGCTGACCCGGTCGTACTCGGCCTTGTAATCGAAGCGTTCTATCTCGTACTCGCTCGAACAACCGCCGGTCAGGACCAAGAGAGCGGACAGGAACAGTAAAGGAGCGAACAGCGTCTTCATTGGGCCCCTCCACCGCTGGTTTCGGTCTGGCTCAGGAATCTATAGGTCGTTGCACGGAAGGAAACATCCATGATGGTCTTGTTCGGCTGGAACGCCGAAAAAGCATCGGGGGAGGCGGAAGAGCCGGAACCTTTTTTCTTGCGCTCTTTTGCCTGTTCCGCTTTCTGGACGCTCTGCGGGTCCGCCTTCATCGTGATGTTGCTGATGTTGATGATACGAGCGAATTTGTTGACCGAATCGAAGAAACTGAGGACCTCGTGGAATGATCCCCGGACCTTGATGGCTACCGGGACCGAGGCAATGAAGCCCTGTACACTCTCCCCCTGCGGCTCAAAGTAGTAGACATCCAGACTGAACTTCTCGGCCTCCTCGGCGAGTTTCTTGAGCAATGACGGTATCTCTTTTTTGTCGGGGAGCACCGTTACCGCATACTTGAGTTCGCGGTCAAGATGTTCGACCTCCTCCATGTACTGACCTCTTTCCCGGACGAGCACCACCATCTTGGAGAACTCCGCTTTTTTCTGACTGAACTGCTCGGCCATCTCCTCCATGCGCGATTGGTGAGGCAGGAAGGTGGTGACGAAATAGGCGATCACAAGCCCCACCATAACGAGACCGATAGCGGCCCAACGGTAGAGGGGCTTCTGTTTCCCTATGATGACGAGCAGCTTATTGATCGCGGCGTTCTTCATCGGCAATCCCTCGTTCCTCGATTAAGGTTTCTGCCCCGCTTCAGCAGCCGGTTTGGGGGCACCATCGACCGCCTGTTTGCCCGCTAGCACCACATCGCCGGTCATACTGAATCTCAGGACCGGGACATTATTGATTGAGGAGTCCTTTTGGACCCGTTGCAGGTCGACCTTCGTGAAAAAGAGCGAGGATTCCAACTGCTTCATGAAGTTGGCGACCTCCTGATTATCAAGACTCTTGCCGTCGAACTGGAGGCGGGTACCGGAAAGAGCCATGCTGTCCAGCCAGATCTTCGTCGAGGGCAGTTTGAGTGATACCTCATCGAGCACCCGGACCGGGCCGATATTCTCTTCCTGCAATTTGACGATGGTGTTTATCTTCTCCTGTAATTTCTGTTTCTTTTCCTTCAACTCGTTTATCTTGCCAATGATCTGCTTCAGGTTAGCGATCTCTCGGTCGGCCTCATCGAGCCGTTCCTGACTCTCCTTCTCCCGCTCCGCGAGGACCCTGCCGTTGGCGAACATGATGCCGAGCAGGACGACGATGAAGATGACCGAGAAGATGAAGAATACGCGCGCCGACGCGATGTATTTCTCGTCGCCGACGGGAAGAAGGTTTATCCGTATCATTCTTCGTCCAACCTCCGTAATGCTAACCCGAGGCCTATAGCGGCGATATGGGCGTACGATTCCATCTGTTCATGATCGAGCACATTCGGCGGCACGACGATCTCCTTGAAGGGGTTCATCTTTTCGACCGGCACCTGCATCAGAGAGCGCAACACCGTCACGAAGGTATGGCTCCGGGTCGTACCGCCGGTGATGAATATCTTCTGTATCTGGTCGTCGGGGTTGATGTTCGCGTAGTAATCAAACACCCGCTGGATATCGCTCACCATGTTCTTCGCGACATCGGCAACGACCTCTTCGACCTGGTTCGGAAGTATGGAGTCATCAGATGTCTGCTCACCCGACTTGAGGCTCTCGGCCTGCTGGAAGGAGACCTTCAGCCGGCGGGTGATCTCCTCGGTGATGAAGTTGCCGCCGTTCGGCACATCGCGGAAGAAACTGATGGCCCCCTTGGAAAGCACGAGCACATTCACCTTCGATGCGCCGATGTTGAGGATGGCGACCGTCCCCTCCATCTCTTCGGGATAGTTCACCTCGAAGATGTTCGCGAGCGCCGAGGCGTCTATCTCGACCGACATGGGGCGGATCCCGGCGTTACGGGCCACCTGCATGAAATCGCCGACAAGATCCTGCCGCGCCGCGATGAGGATGACGCGTTCTTTCCCCTCTTCGAAGACACCCGTCCTGATGCCGTCGTAGTATATCTCATTGATGTCGTGAGGGATATGCGTTTCCATTTCGCCCTTGAGCGCTTTGCGGAACTCGTCGGTCGAGAGTTGTGGCATCGAAACGATGCGGCTGATGATACCGTGTCCCGCGATGCTTATCGCGCAGTATTTGTCCCCCACGCGCTCCTTGGTGAGCAGTGTCTTGACCGCGTCGTTCATCTCGTAGGTGTTCATGATGCTGCCGTCGACGACGGTGTTGACCGGTATCGGCACGAAGCCGAACTTTTTAAGGCGGTGTCTGCGACCACTTTTAACGATCTTAGCGGTCTTGAGATAGAAGGAACCCATATCGAGTCCAAGCAGTTGCTTGCTGAAGAACATCATCTCCTCCCTGCGTCACTCCTCTTCGTTGGCGAACACCTTGGACTTCTCATCCAGCGAAAGACCGAGCGCGATGAGTATCTTGCGTTTGGTTTCCATGCGGCACTTGCCGCCACGCTCGACGCGGTCGACCGTGAGTACCGAAACGCCCGCCTTGCGCGCCAGTTCGGACTTACTTAAAAGCAGTTTCTCTCGATACTTTTTCAGCATGTTCTTTACCATGTCCCTCTCCTTGGTCGGGGTCGTTTTTCAAGGGTGATGGTAACATGCGTGTTTTGCAAAATCAAGATTTTTTTGCTTAATTTCATATCATTGTTATATAACTATATGCCACTGATATAAAAAACATAGTCATTTCAACTTACAACGGTCTATAGTTATGCCTATCTTTCTCAGTTTTTCATCTATCCGTTCGTACCCCCGATCTATCTGCCGGATATTGTGGATGCGGCTCCGCCCCTGCGCGGCGGCGGCGGCGATCAGAAGCGCCATGCCGGCGCGGATGTCCGGAGACTCGAGCGTTGAGCCGTACAGGGCGGAGGGGCCACTGACAACGACCCGGTGAGGATCGCAGAGGATGATCTGGGCCCCCATCTGGATGAGCCGGTCCACGAAGTACAGTCGGCTCTCGAACATCTTTTCAAAAAAGAGGAGCGTCCCTTCGGCGCGGGTCGCCGCCACTATGGCTATGGACATGAGGTCTGAGGGGAACGAGGGCCATGGCCCGTCGTCGATCCGGGGAACAGCGTTGTGAAGATCTTTCCGCACCATCATGCCTTGCCGAGGGGGCACCACGATATCCTGCCCCTCCACCCGGGTCTCGATGCCGACGGTCTGAAAGATGCGCCTGATGGTATGGAGATGGTGCGGGGCCGCGTCTTTAACGGTCAGGGATCCGCCGGTCACTGCGGCGAGCACGATAAAACTACCCGCCTCGATATGGTCGGGACCGATGGTATGTTCAGCCCCGGTGAGCGACGGCACGCCCTCGATGGTCAGCCGGTTGGTCCCCACTCCTTCTATGCGCGCCCCCATGGCGATAAGGAATGAGCAAAGCCCCTGCACATGGGGTTCGCAGGCGGCGTTGTGGATGATCGTCCGTCCCTCGGCGCACACGGCGGCCATCAGGATATTCTCGGTCCCCGTCACGCTCGCCTCATCGAGGTGTATCTCGGAACCGCGGAGACCTTTAGACAAGAACCGGTATCCCTCCTCCCCCACTTCGCAGAGCGCACCAAGTTGTGTGAAACCGAGAAAATGGGTGTCCAGACGGCGGCGACCGATGATGTCGCCGCCCGGGAGCGGGACCTCGACCCGGCGCCAGCGGGAAAGAAGCGGTCCTACGAACAGGAAAGAGGTCCGGATACGGGCGCAGAGTTCTCGGTCGAGCGGGCTATCGGTAACGCCGCGGGCGCAGATGATCAGTCGGTGCGACTCGGGACGCTCTATCGAAACGCCGATCCGCTCCATGATCTCCAGCATGATCCGCACATCGATGATATCGGGCACATTGCGGAGAACGACCGGCTCGTCGGTCAGAAGCGTCGCCGCGAGGACCGGAAGCGCCTCGTTCTTGTTGCCCGAAAGGACGACCTCTCCGGCAACCTCCTCGCCACCGCGTATATCAAAATATTCCATACAAGGATACCCGTCTCAATGACCGTGAAGAAGGGACACAAAAGAATAGTGGTAATAGTGACAAAGTCAATTTTAACAAAAAATTTGATTTTTCATTTTTTGCCACTAGAGTGGGCCCGAATTCGGGGCCTATAGCTCAGTTGGTAGAGCCCCCGGCTCATAACCGGATGGTCGGAGGTTCGACTCCTCCTGGGCCCACCATTATTTACGGAGGCGGGCGATCTGGCTGCTTTTTTCACATACGATGATACCCTCAGAGGTTATCCCCCTCTTCGGCACTTGTCTTCACCGGCAAGTGCTTTTTTTTTGCTTCGACCTCAGGCGCCACGCGATGATCAACCACTGCAAAGGAGACACCCGTGCTTGAAGAACTGAAGAAACTGAAGAAACTTCAGAAATGTGACGAACAGATATTCCAAAGGGAAACGGTCCTTGACGCCCTTCCGGAAGAGAACGAGCGGCTCGAACAGCAGATCCGTGAGTTAGGGAACAAACTGACCGACCTTCGGGGCGGCGTCTCCCTGCACGAGGACGAGCGGCGGAAACGCGAGGATATCCTGAACCGCGGCGAGGAGAAACTAAAAGGCATCACCGGCAAACAGTCCGCCATCCGCAACAAAGAGGAGTACAACGCACTCCTACGCGAGATAGACAACATCAAGCGCTTCAACAAGGAGATATCGGAGGAGGTTTCCGAGATAGACCGCGAGATAGAGATAAAGAAACAGGAACTGGAACTCATCGAACAGGAGAACCTCAAGAAGATACAGGAGGCGAAACAAAAACTCGCCAAGAACCTCGAACAGATGAAGAGCATCGAGAGCGAGGTCGAGAAGAAATACCAGGAGCGTGACAAACTCGCCGCCACCATCCGACAGGCGATACTCCGCAAATACGAGCGCATCCTGGAAAGTTCTTCCAACGGTCGCGTCATCGCGGAGACCGAGAACTATATCTGCCGCGGCTGCAACATGACCCTGCCGCCGCAACTCTACAACAATGTACTCAAGGCCGAACGGATCGAGACCTGCCCCAACTGTCAGTGCATCCTGATACCGACCGACGGGCGCAAGGCTGACAAGAAAGGCGGCCCGGTCGTTCGCGACACCGCGGAACGGCCATCCGAGGAAGAAGAAGAATAGCGGGGAAGTTGCACGACCGACCGCCGGCGCGAGCCGGAGGAAAGTCCGGACTCCACAGAGCGAGAGGCTGGCTAACGGCCAGGAGAGGCGACTCTACGGAAAGTGCAACAGAAAGATACCGCCCGGCATGACCGGGCAAGGGTGAAATGGCGAGGCAAGAGCTCACCGGGAGCGCGGCGACGCGCTTCGCACGGCAAACCCCCTCTGGAGCAAGATCGAATAGGGGCGCGTTCCGCCTTCGGGCGGATAAGGGTTGCTCGCCCGAGACGCCCGGGTTGATCGCTCGAGGCGGCCGGTAACGGTCGTCCCAGAGGAATGGTCGGTCTCGACAGAATCCGGCTTATGTGTGACTTCCCCTTTTCTTGTCACCTATGAAAACTTGAAAAAGCATTCCTTATCATATAGGGTGGGTGGACATTATCGGATGCAGCAGAAGGGGGCCCCATGTCGCGACGGATCCTTTTGAAGATAAGCGGCGAGGCGTTGCTCGCCCCCGACGGCTCCCCCATCTGCACCTCGTTCCTCGACTTCCTTGCGGGCGAGGTCGGCGCCGTGACCGCGAAGGGGATACAGGTCGCCATCGTGGTCGGCGGCGGCAATATCTTCCGCGGTCTTCAGGAATCGGGAAAAACGGGCATCGATCGCGCTACCGGCGACTACATGGGGATGCTCGCCACCGTGATAAACGCACTCGCCCTGCAGGCGGCGTTCGAGAAAGGCGGCCTGCCGACCCGCGTGCAGTCGGCCATAGAGGTCAACAAGATCGCCGAGCCCTACATCCGCCGCCGCGCCATCCGCCACCTCGAGAAGGGGCGCGTCGTGATATTCGGCGCCGGCACCGGCAACCCCTTCTTCACCACCGACACCGCCGCCGCCCTGCGCGCCGTTGAGATCGGGGCCGACCTGCTCATCAAGGCGACCAAGGTGGACGGGCTCTACGACAAGGACCCGGCTAAACACAAGGACGCCTCATTCATCAAAAAGGCGACCTTCCACGAGGCGATCGGAAAGGGCTACAAGGTGATGGACGCCTCGGCGCTCACACTGTGCGCCGAGAACGGCCTCGCCATCAAGATCGTGAACATCTACACCCCGGGCAACATACTGAATGCAACACTCTCCGACAAGATCGGCAGTCTGATAACCGTCTAAGCGATAGATAGCAGGAGGCAGCCATGTTCGACCAGAAGACCTTTTTCGACCACCTGAAGGAAAAGTTCCAGAAGTCGCTCGACTCCTACAAGGCGGAACTCGCCGCCTTCCGCACCGGCAAGGCATCACCCGCCATCCTCGACAGTGTCCACATCAATTACTACGGTCAGAAGACACCGCTCAATCAGGCGGCCTCCATATCGAGCCCAGACGCCCGGATGCTCGTCGTCCAGCCATGGGACAAGACCCAGTTGAAGGAGATAGAGACCGCCATCCGTAGCGCGAATCTCGGTCTCAATCCGATAAACGACGGTCACTTCATCAAGGTGCCGATCCCGTCGCTGACCGAGGAGCGCCGCAAGGAGATCGTCAAGCAGATACATCAGGCGACCGAGAGGTTCCGCGTGAGCCAGCGCCACATCCGGCGCGATGCGATAGACGAGATAAAGAAGGCCCAGAAGGACAAAACGATCACCGAGGACGAAGAGAAGAAATACACCGAACTGGTCGAGAAGGAACTCAAGAACTTCCTCAAGTCTCTTGACGAGATGGCCGCCAAGAAGGAAAAGGAGGTCATGGAGATCTGATCATGACGGGACCGGTACTCGGCATAGACCTCGGTACGACGACGACCATCGCTTCGGTCATCAGGGACGGCATACCAGAGGTGATACCGGTCGAAGGCGGTTCGCGGTTCCTGATACCATCGGTCGTGCACTTCGGCGAGAACGGCGAGGTGTTGAGCGTCGGCACCGAGGCGAAAAAGCAGAAACTCCCCTCTCCCACCCGCACCGTGTTCTCCATCAAGCGCATCATCGGGCGGACCTTCTCGCACCCCGACACCGAGGTGGCCCTCATGCGCTTTCCCTTCCCCATCGTCGAGGGAAGCAACGACTCGGTGCTCCTCACCATCGGACGAAAGAGTTACTCGCCGCAGGAGGTCTCATCGTTCGTACTCCAGAAGGCGATCGAATACGCGCACCGGCACCTCGGCGAACCGACCGACCGCGTCGTGATAACGGTGCCCGCGAACTTCAACGAAGCACAGCGCCGCGCCACGCAGAATGCTGGGAAACTGGCGGGACTCGATGTGCTCCGCATCATCAACGAGCCGACCGCGGCGGCGCTCGCCTACGGGTTCGGCAACACCGCGAACGAACGGATAGCCGTCTACGACCTCGGCGGCGGCACCTTCGACATGACGATACTCGAAACGCGCAACAAGGTGCTCGATGTCCTCTCCACCGGCGGCAACTCGTTCCTCGGCGGCGACGATGTGGACAACGCGATACTCGAATATCTCGTGTACGATGTCGAGAAGAAATTCGGCATCCGCGTCATGGACCACCCCTCGGTACTCAACACCCTCGCGGCGCAGACCGAAGAACTCAAGATAGCGTTGAGCCGTAACGACCGCGTGAAGACCATACTGCGCCGGCTGATACCGGGCGACAGCCGTGGCGGCGACTACTCGATAGACCTCACCAGCGATCTCCTGAACCAGCTCGCCACCCCCATCGTCAAAAAGACCTTTGACATCTGCGACCGGACGCTTGAAGAGGCGCATCTCAAGGCAAAGGACATCGACGCGGTGATCATGGTCGGCGGCGCCACCAAGATGCCGCTCGTCCAACGGGAGGTACTGCGCTATTTCGGCAAGGAGCCCTGCGCCGGTATAGAGACCGAACTCGTCGTCTCGATGGGTGCCGCGATACTTGCCCAGTCGCTCGAAGGGTCCTACGAGGAGGATTCACCGGTCCTGCTCGATGTGACGCCGCTCGCGCTCGGCGTCGGCTCGGTCGGCGATCATCTCGAGATACTCATCGACAAGAACGAGACGCTTCCCGTCGAGCGCACCAACATCTTCACGAACGCCTACGACGATCAGGAAACGGTCAAGATACGCATCTATCAGGGCGAGGGCAACAAGAAGAGCGAGGCGCTCCTGATGGGAGAGATGACCCTCTCCGGCCTGCGCAAGGCACCGCGCGGCATGCTCCACATCGAGGTGCGGTTCGAACTGGACACCAACGGGGTGCTCCATGTGAACGCCCGCGACAAGGACACCGGTCAGCGCCAGCACATAGAACTGAACATCCTTGGGCTCAGCCTCGAGGATCAGGAGATCATGGTCATCATCAACGACCTCAAGGACGACGCGGACCCGGCGGACCCCGAAAAGGAGACAGCATGACCGATTATGTCCTCGGGATAGACCTCGGCACCTCGACGACGGCGGCGGCCATCGTCATCGACGGCATACCCCAGACCATCCCGATAACGGGCGAGGAGACCCAGATCATGCCGTCGGTCGTTTCGTTCCTCGACGGCGGTCGCAATTTCGTCATCGGCACCGAAGCGAAAAGAAAACTTCCCCAGAACCCCGAGAACACCGTCTATTCGGTCAAGCGCCTTGTCGGACGCAAATTCTCGAGCCCCGACACCAAACAGTACGCGAAGATGTTCCCCTACCGGGTCGTCGAGGGGCCCAACGACTCGCTGGTCATACAGATACACGACCGCACCTACTCGCCGCAGGACATATCGGCCATGCTGCTCGCCAAGATAAAGGCGGCGGCCGAGGAGTTCATCGGCACCGAGATAAAGAAGGCCATCATCACCGTCCCGGCGAACTACAACGAACCGCAACGCCGCGTCACCCAGAACGCCGCACAGATGGCAGGACTCGATGCCCTGCGCATCATCAACGAGCCGACCGCGGCGGCGCTCGCTTACGGGTTCGGCAACCGCTTCAATGAACGGATAGCGGTCTATGACTTCGGCGGCGGCACCTTCGACATCACCATCCTCGAGGTGCGCGACAACTTCTTCGAGGTCCTCGCGACCGAGGGCGAATCGTTCCTCGGCGGTGATGACATCGACAACGCGCTCGTCGACTACTTCCTCGCGGACATAGAGACGACCCATCAGGTCAAACTCGAGTATACCAAGGTCGTCCGCTCGCTCCTCACCTCCGAGGCCGAGCGCATAAAGAAGGAACTCTCGACCTCCGAGAGCATCGTCCTGACGATACGGAACCTCATCCCGATGCCGAGCGGCGCCATGATGGACTACACCATCCGGATAGATCGCCCGCTGTTCGAAGAGATCATATCGCCCATCGTCGAGCGATCGCTCGCCTGCTGCGGCAGAGCGCTTGAGAGCGCCCACCTGAAAGAGGATGAGATAGACGCCATCGTGCTGGTCGGCGGCACCACCAAGATCCCCCACATCCAGAAACGGGTCGGCGAATTCTTCGGCAAGGACCCCTTCCTCGGCATCGAGACCGAACTGGTCATCGCGATGGGCGCCGCCATACTCGGCCATTCGCTCACCGAGGATCACACCGAGGAATCCCCCGTGCTCCTCGATGTGGTCCCGATCTCGCTCGGTGTCGGCACCGCCGGCGACTTCATCGAGGTGCTCATCGAGAAGAACGAGCCCCTTCCCATCGAACGGACGAGCATCTTCACCAACGCCTCTGACAACCAGCGGATGGTCCGCGTGGGAATCTATCAGGGCGATCGCACCCGGAAGAGCGAGTCGCACCTGATGGGCGAGATACTCCTTTCCGATCTCCGCGCCGCCAAACGGGGCGAACTGAAGATACAGGTGACCTTCGAGGTGAACACCGACGGCGTCCTGAATGTCCGGGCGATGGACCTCGAAACGGGCACCCAGCAACACATAGAACTGAACATCCTTGGCTTGGGGTGATATCATGAGTTACCGCATCGGCATCTATCTGAAGGACGAAAAGTACCTCTCGGCTCTGAGCGGATTCCTCGCGCAGAAACTGCCCGACACGGAGGTGCTCCCCTTCCGCAGCCTGAAAGAGTTCAGCACCGTGAGCGACGGCGACCTGCGGGTGGTGATCATCAGTACGCTCCTCAACGAAGGGCTCTGGCTCCGGGCCATGCCGGCGCTCAAGAAGGCGCCGCATATTCTGCTCATCGCCTTCCCCGACGGACCGGAAATAACCGATGACATCGCGAAGAAATACGGCGCCGACAAACTGTTCCGGGCCCCGCTTTCCAGCAACGACCTGCTCGCCTCCATCCAGCAGATACTCGCCGCGGACGAAAAGAAAGAGGACGAGTCGCAACTCCCGCAGGAAACCGTCGAATCGATGCAGGACCTGTTCCACCAGATCGACTCTCTCGACTACTACCAACTGTTCAAGGTGACCGCCGACACCGATCAGGACCAGATAAAGAAGATATATCTGGACCTCGCCCGCCGACACCATCCCGACAAGTTCCGCAACGCGCCGCCGGAGGTGCGCCGGATCGCCTACGAGATAACCAAACGGGTGAACGAGGCCTATTCGGTCCTGTCGCACCCGAACCGCCGCAAGATGTATGAAAAGATGAAGCGGGAGAACCCCGAACTCAAACGGTTCGACTTCCGGCTCAAGATGCGGTACGAGGAGAACCCGCACGACACCATTCACGACAAGCAGGCCCGCCGCTTCGCCCTCCTCGCCCAGAAGGCGATCACCGAAGGATCGCTCAAACAGGCGATGACCCAACTCAAGATGGCCAACTCCATGGAACCGGGGAACGAGTACATCCTCTCGCTCATGGAGGATGTTCAGAAGAAGATGAACGCCGGATAGCCGGAAGGATCACCGGTGACCACCCAACAGGGCATAGCGCGCGTCCCCCGACATGTCGCCATCATCATGGATGGTAACGGTCGCTGGGCAAAGAAACGGATGTGGAACCGTCTGCGCGGTCACCGAGAAGGGGCTGAGAGCGTCGATATCGTGACCGAGGCGGCGCGCATGGCGGGGGTCGAGTACCTCACGCTCTACGCCTTCTCCACCGAGAACTGGAACCGCCCCGCCGACGAGGTGAGCGGCCTGTGGGATTTGCTCGGCGACTTCCTCGAGAAGAAAAAGGCTAAACTCCTTAACAACCGCATACGGCTCCATTTCATCGGCCACATGGAGCATCTGCCCGAAAAAACGAGAGAAAAGGCATTCCGGGTCAAGAGAGAGACCGAAGAGAACGGCTGGGACATGACGCTCACGCTCGCCCTTTCCTACGGCTCGAGGGACGAACTCGCCTACGCCCTGCGCACCGTTGCCGAGAAGGTGAAAAGCGGATCGTTGCGCACCGAGGAGATCAACGAGACGCTGATAAGCGAGCACCTCTTCACCGCAGGGCTCCCCGACCCCGATCTCATCATCCGCACCTCGGGCGAAGTGCGCGTCAGCAATTTCCTGCTGTGGCAGAGCGCCTACGCCGAATACTATTTCACCGAGGTCCTCTGGCCCGATTTCCGCGAAAAGGAATTCCTCGACGCGCTCCGGTCATACGCCGGGCGCACCCGTCGCTTCGGTAAGACCGACGAACAACTGAAAGACTAGCGCCGCGGGATCGCGGCTCAATGGGAAGCCGACAGTATCTCCTCGAGTTCGTCTATCTGCTCGGCGTAGGGACGGATGGTCCGCGCTATCTCGAGCCAGCGGCGACCGTACAGCAGGCACCGGCGGGCGGTATCCTTCGTTGCCGCGCGGGCGAGATTGATGTTCGCCACCGCCGCGACGAGCGGTATCTCCATGATGTTGTCGAGTTCCTCGTAGAGCGTCTTCGATACGCGGGACGCCTTTTCCCAATCACCGTTCATGAGGGCAAGGAACAGGAGTATGTTGTTTATCGTTGTGTCGAGCACCGACAGTGACAACGCCGTTTCGAGGATGTTGGTGAAGTCGGCTACCGATCGTTTCGCGAGCGCCTTGATGAAGGAACTCTCCATGAAGAAGGGACGGTCACCCCAGTTGATGTACTGCAGTTCATAAATGGGCACCGGCTGGGCGATACCCTTCAGTTCGATGTTCCCGGCGAACCGGAAGAAGTAATGCTGGGGCAGCGAGATGTCCTTCCCGTTCACCGGCAGGCGCATCGCGATGCGGTTCTCGGTCACATAGCGGTCAAGTATCGAACGGGAGGTCTTGTGGAGCATGATCTTGCTGACCGATCCGAAGCGGGTGTGGCTCTCTATCCGCTTGGTCAGGTTGATGCCGAACCCTTCCAGTTGCCCGTTCTTCTTGATGTAGAGATAGCCCGAGTTGATGCCGGCGCCGAGATCCTCGGGCGCCTTGTTCTGGAAGATGCGCGCCCGGTTGAACGGTCCGTTGATCCACGCGATCTTGATGAGCACCGCGAGGTCAAGCGCCGTCTGGACATCGCGCCCCGGGTTGTCGGAAAAAAGGAATATGCGCCCCTCGTCCCCCACTACCTCGACATAGTGGTTCGTCTCGTCGTACCCGCCGCCGGGATAGAGCCGGAAATACATCTCGGTGGCGCGGAGGACCGTATCGTTGAACTCGCGCAGGAAGGTTTCGTAGTAATCCTTGACCGAAAGGACATTGGCGTACTCTGAGGAGTTCATGATGTCGAGCAGAAGTACCGTTCCGAAGGTCTCGTTGCGTGGCATGGCCGGCTCCGTGAAATTCGGCCTATCATAGCGACCGCATCACCTTTTGACAAGATTTTTGCAAAGAACGGAGAATCCGACCGCATGATGACAAAAAACAAAAAATGACACAAGTAACCAATAATAACAGAGTATTAACGGTCTTCCGCGAAACTTTTTGAATAAAGCGAGGTCTATCTGGATACTCTAGGGTTGTGAGTCCCGGAGCGTGTCCTCTTCGCACGCTGGTCTCTTCCGAAATCTGCAGGGCCCTTTCCCGGGGCCCTCTTTTTTTTGCCTTTCGGACCTATCGCCGGTACTATCCGTCCCGGACCGATTGACGGAGACGCCCCATGCCCACCGACCTCGATATCGCTTCACAGGTCACCCTCAAGCCCATCGCCGACATCGCCGCGAAACTGGGACTGCGCCGCGAACATCTGGAACCCTACGGCGACCACATCGCCAAGGTGAAATTGACGGCCCGCGAACTGGGCGAACCACGCGCCAGGCAGGTGCTCGTCACCGCGATGACCCCCACGCCGCTGGGCGAAGGGAAAACGACCGTCTCCATCGGACTTTCCGAGGCATTGAACCGCATCGGGAAACGCTCCATCGTGACCTTGCGCGAACCGTCGCTCGGCCCGATCTTCGGCGTGAAGGGGGGCGCGGCGGGCGGCGGCTTTTCGCAGGTGCTCCCGATGACCGACATCAACCTCCACTTCACTGGCGACATCCACGCCGTTACGACGGCCCACAACCTCCTCGCGGCGCTCATAGACAACCAGTACTCCCGCGTCACCCAGCAGTGCCTCCTGCCGCGCGAGATCGTCTGGCACCGCGTGATGGACATGAACGACCGGTCGCTCCGCAACATCGTCATCGGTCTCGGCAAGGAATCGGGGCAGGTGCGCGAGAGCAAGTTCGAGATAACGGCCTCTTCCGAGGTGATGGCGATACTCGCCCTTTCCTACGACCTCGACGACCTCAAGCGGCGGCTCGGCGATATCATCATCGCGGTCAAGCCGCACGGCGAACCACTCCATGCCCACGACATCAACGCCCACGGCGCTATGGCGATACTGCTTGCGAACGCGCTCAAACCGAACCTCGTCCAGACCATAGAAGGGAATCCCGCCTTCATCCACGCCGGCCCCTTCGCCAACATCGCCCACGGCACCAACTCCATCATCGCGACCGACATGGCGCGGCGGCTTTCCGACATCGTCGTGACCGAGGCGGGCTTCGCCTCCGATCTGGGCGGCGAGAAGTTCTTCAACCTCGTCTCGCGTCAGAAAGGGATGACGCCGCCCGACGCGGTGGTGGTGGTCGGGACCGTCCGGGCGCTCAAATATCACGGCGGCGTGGCGCGCAAGGACCTGAGCCGCCACGACCCCGGAGCGGTGGAACGGGGCTTCCCGAATCTTGAGAAGCACCTCGGCAACATGCGCTCGTTCGACCGGCCGGTCATCGTGGCCTTGAACCGGTTCCCCGGCGATAGCGACGACGAGATTGCGGCGGCGCGAAGGCTCTGCGAGAGGAACGGCGCGGTCTGTTTCCCCGTCGAGGTGTGGGCGAAGGGGGGCGCCGGGGCGACCGATCTCGCGGCGGCGGTATGGGACGCGGCGCACGGGGCGCACGGCCCGGTGAAGTTCACCTACCAACTCGACGACCCGACGGCGGTCAAGATAGAAAAGGTCGCCAAGGCGATGTACGGCGCCGACGGCGTCCATATACCGCGCTCGGTGCTGACCAAGATAGAAGAGCGCGAGAACTGGGGTTACCGTGGCCTCCCCATCTGCATGGCCAAGACGCAGTCGTCGCTCTCCGACACCCCCGACCTCCGGGGGCGGCCGACCGGCTTCACCGTCGAGATACGCGATGTGAAGGTGAGCGCCGGAGCCGGCTTCATGGTGGTCTATACCAGCGACATCATGACCATGCCGGGACTTCCCGAAACGCCCGCCTCCGACCGGATGGACATCGGGAGCGACGGCGCGATAAACGGGCTATTCTAACCTGAGACCGAAGGAGTCACCATGCTCGGACCCATCTTCGCCGCCGTCGGCCTGCTGATCATCACCGGGGCGCTTTTCTTCCTGCGCGCCACGCTGAGGACCCTCCCGTTCAACTTCTGGGTGGTCAACATCATGGAACTGGCCGAACGGCTCGCGTTCTTCGGGTCGCGTGCCGTCCTGCCGCTCTACATGGTCGCGTCGGCCGACCAACACGGACTCGGCATCTCCTACGCTGAGAAAGGGATCATTTTCGGCATCTGGGCGGCGTTCCAGTGCCTGCTTCCCATCGTGAGCGGCGGCTTCACCGACAATTTCGGCTACAAGAAGAGTCTCTATATCGCCTTCACGCTCAATACCGTCGGGTATGCCTCGATGGCCTTCGCGACCGGCTTCTGGACGATGCTGGGCGCGTCGGTCATGGTCGGGACCGGCACCGCCATATTCAAGCCGCCGGTGCAGGGGACCGTCGCCAAGTCGGTGAAGCCGGAGAATTCGGGCATCGGCTTCGGGATGTTCTACTGGGTGGTCAACATCGGCGCGATGCTCGCCCCCATCATGGCGGCGACCCTGCGCGGCAACGAGAACAACCCCACTTGGCACTTCGTTTTCTTCGCCTGCGCCGCGGTGACCGCGCTCAATTTCCTCCCCGCTTTTTTCCTCTACCGCGAACCGGAGGTGACCGGCGCCGGGAAATCGTCGCTAACCGTATTCAAGGAGACCGGGCTGAACCTGCTCCACGACCGCAACATGCTGTTTTTCCTACTCATATCTTCCGGTTTCTGGCTGATGTTCATGCAGGTATGGGACCTGCTCCCCAACTTCATTGACGAGTGGGTCGATTCGCGCGACATCGCCCCGGTCTTCCACGCGATACTCGGCGATAACGCGCTGACCGCCGCCGGCCATGTGAAACCGGAACTCATCGTCAACCTCGACGCGACGGCGATAGTCATCTTCGTCATGCCGATATCGTGGTTCATGGGACGCTTCAAGATGATCGTGTCGCTCATACTCGGTATGGCGCTCGCCACCGTCGGCTTTTTCGGCTCCGGCTTTTTCATGAACGGCCTGCCGGTCGCCACGATGATACTCGTCTTCTCGCTCGGCGAGATCATCTGTTCGCCCAAATTCTCCGAATATGTCGGGGTCAACGCGCCGCCCGACAAGAAAGCGCTCTACATGGGTTACTCCAACATGCCTTTCGCCTTCGGCTGGATGGCCGGCAACTTCCTGTCGGGACCGCTCTACGACCTGCTTGCCTCGCGGACGAATTTCGCGAAGCAATATCTGATCGAAAAACTGGGCGTCCCGGCGGCCGATCTCGCGAACCTCAAGGATGGCGATATCTTCCCGACGCTCGCCGCGAAACTCGGCGTCACCCCCGGTGAGGCGGCACGGCTCCTCTGGGACACCTACCACCCGTGGCAGATATGGGCACTCCTCGCCTCGGTCGGTTTTATCTCGATGGTGGGACTCTTCTGGATAGACCGGACCTACCGAAAGAACGATTGACCGCTTTTCCGTTGACACCGCCGCCCCCTTCGCTATAATCGCCCCGCACCCGCACCACCGGCACAGGAGGTCGCCATGCTTCGCGTCTACAACACGCTCTCGGAAAAGAAAGAGGATTTCGTACCCCTGCAGGAAGGCAAGGTCGGCCTCTACGCCTGCGGCATGACGGTCTATGACAAGCCGCACATCGGCCACGCCCGCAAGGAGGTCGCCATCGACATGGTGGTCAGTTACCTGCGCTACCGCGGCTACGAGGTCACCTATGTCCGCAACTTCACCGATGTGGACGACAACATCATCCGGCGGGCAAATGATCGTGGCATCTCATGCGATGAGTTGACCGCCGAGAACATCGCGGCGTTCTACCGCGCCGTCGACGCGCTCGGCCTCACGCGGCCCGATGTCGAGCCCAAGGCGACCGAACACATGGCCGAGATCATCACCATCGTGAAAACGCTCATCGAGAAAGGGCATGCATACGCGGCGCCTGACGGATCGGTCTATTTCGCCGTGGAGAGTTTCAAGGGTTACGGCAAACTGTCGAACCGCAAGATAGACGAACTGCTTGCCGGAACGCGTTTTGAGCCCGAGGCGGGGAAGCGCAATCCGCTCGATTTCGCGCTGTGGAAATCGTCCAAACCGGGCGAACCATCGTGGGATTCGCCGTGGGGCAAGGGGCGCCCTGGCTGGCACATCGAGTGCTCGGCGATGTCGTCGAAATACCTCGGTGACTCGTTCGACATCCACGCCGGCGGCCGCGACCTGATATTCCCGCACCACGAGAACGAGATCGCGCAGTCGGAGGCGGCGTCGGGCAAGCCCTTTGTCAAATACTGGGTCCACAACGGCTTCCTGACGGTCGAGGGGGAAAAGATGTCGAAATCACTCGGCAACTTCATCACCGTCGATGATGCGCTCGATCAGTATCATCCCGAGGTGCTGCGCCTGTTCATGCTCTCGACCCACTACCGCACCCCGATAGATTTCGCCTACGCCGGGCTTGCCGAGGCAGAGCGGCGGGTCGTCTATTTCTACGAGACAATGAAACTGGTCGCGAAGATAGCGGGGACCGCCGTCCCGAAGAAGAGCGAACGGTCCGAGGCGTTCCTCACCGAATTCCGCGATTCGATGGACGACGATTTCAACAGCCCGAAAGTGCTCGCGGCGCTCATCGCCTTCTGCAAGTTCCTCAACGATGCGGCGGTCAGCAAAAAGACCCGTCCGACGCCCGAAGATGCGGCAGGATACCTCGCGGCGCTCGCCGAGGTTGGAAAGGTGTTCGGGCTCCTGCAGGCGCTCCCGACCGAACGGATCGCGGCGATACAGGACATACAACTCAAACGGGCGAAACTGACCCGCGCCGCGATCGACGCGCTCATCGCCGAGCGCAACGCCCACCGCAAGGAGAAGGATTTCGCCGCCGCCGACGCGGTGCGCGGCAAACTCGACGCGCTGGGCATACTCATCAAGGACACCCCCGACGGGACCGAGTGGTCGTTCAAGTAACACTGCCCCGTATCCCCTCTCAAGATTTTATCCCCCGCTATTGCTTTTTGACCGGTATCCGCTAAAATTTACGCATGTGCCCGTCGAACATAGACATTTTGCGGTGAGGTGCTCATCATGAACTATCGCCGTTCCTTGGCCCTCGCGACCTTCGCCTCCCTAGTGACCCTGTTGAGCGCCTGTTCCGCGCCACAGGATGACCGCGTCAGTTGCGTCACCTCCTTCGACTGTCCGCTCGGCTGGTTCTGCGAGGATTATTGGTGCGTCCAGAACCCGGACCAGAGCGCGGGAAGCGACACGAAGAACGACATCGATACGAGCGTCGATATCTATACCGCCGAGGATGATACCCTTCCCGACACCGCCGAAGGCTCCGACCTGAACGATGACGGCGTGATCCCCGACGAACAGGGGGACGATGCGGTGATCGTCGACGATACCGACGAGCCGCCGGTCGAAGGGGATGCGTTAATACCGGACGACGATACCGGCGCGACCGATGACGGGACCGATACCGACACCGCGACCGATGAGGACCTCGTCACCGACACCGCGACCGATGCCGACGCCGTGCCCCCGAACACCGGCGCCACCTGCTCGGTGGCGGGAGATTGCGTCGGCGGCGCCACCTGCGGCCAGATATTCACTGGCCAGACCACCAGTTACTGCTACCTGAGTTGCGCATGGCCGAATGAGAGTATCTGCGCCGGTACCGATTGGCCCGAATGCGCGGTCATCGGGAGTTGGGCCCTCTGCCTCGCTACGGCGACGGTAGGTGGGAACTTCACTACCACTGTGGACGCCAATCCTTTTGTGGAGGGGAACAATGTGTCCCTGACCATCAACGGTGCGAACACTATGCAGGCCGGCTGTACGGCCTTTCTGAGCTCAGGGAACTGGTTTGTCCAATGCACGAAGAGCACACCGAACGGCGGCGGTCACATCCAACTTGACGCCATCTTTTACTGGCCGCAGGCAAATCACACCGTGGGGGTCGTGACCGGCGCCCAAGGGCGGGTCTATGAAACGACCTACGATGCCGGCGGCACCGTAACCGATAACTGGGTCCGTGCCATTTTCACCGTCAGCGATGGCACCGTGACCCTGACCGCAGCTGGGACCACCACAGGGAGCGCGGTTTCGGGTTCCCTGAATTTTACCGGCAACGCCTACGACGCCCAGTTGACGGTCCAGTAACGCCCCTGTTGACAACCATCTCTTTTGTACTATTATCCCCTCCGAGACGATAGGGAGACGCCATGTTCCGCAAGATGCTCAAGTCGAAATTGCACCGCCTGCGCATCACCAACGCCGATCTCAACTATCAGGGCAGCATCACCATAGACGCCGAACTGCTCGAACGGGCCGATATCCGATCCTATGAATTCGTGGATGTCTGGAATGTATCCAACGGCGCCCGTTTCGAGACCTATGCCATTCCGGGGGAACGGGGAAAACGCGAAGTATGCGTCAACGGCGCGGCGGCGCGGCTCGTGAACCGCGGCGACATCATCATCGTCGCGAGCCACCGCTACCTCACCGAGGAGGACGCGGGCGACCTGACGCCGACCATCGTGTTCGTCGACGAGAACAACCATCCCCTTTCGGAGGCACCGTGGGCAAAGAACACCGCCGCTTCAAACGGGCCGAGATAGCGATACGCATCCGGCTCAGAGAGTCGGACACCGATATCGAAGCATCTTTCGCCCTGCGCGACCTCAGCGAAGGCGGGCTGTTCGTCCATTCACCGATACTGTGGGAACCGGGCGAGAAATTCGAATTATCCTTTGTGTTGCCGGGTGCTGACCGCGAGATACACGCGACCGGAGAGGTTGCGCGCGCCGAGGATAAGTACCTGCTCTTCCCCGACGCCCCGGGGCAGAACCCGGTGCCGGGTATGGGCATCCGGTTCCTCGATCTATCCGCCGAAGACCGGGCACTGATACGGAATTATCTGGAAGGTCCTCCGTCGGCCTGACCGGACGCCGCAATACGCCGGTATTCCCCTACCCGCTCCCCGACGAAACGCATAAGTTCCTTGAGCCCCTTGCGGGTCACGCCGCTTATCTCGAAATAGGGTCTCCCCTTCAGGAAGGTCCGCAGTTCACGCCGCGTCCTCTCTTCATCCGCGCCATAGAGATCGCTCTTGTTCAGGACATATATCTGCTCCTTGGCGGCCAGGTCACCGCTGAACAAGGCCAGTTCCCTGTTGAGCGTCTCGATGTCCTCGATGGGCGAACGGCGCGCCGGCGTTATCTCGAACAGATGCAGGAGGAACTTCGTCCGTTCGACATGGCGCAGGAACCGGTGTCCGAGTCCCACGCCGGTATGCGCCCCTTCAATGATGCCCGGTATGTCGGCGACGACATAGGTGCATGTCGCATCGTGCTCGACGATACCGAGATTGGGTACCAGCGTGGTGAAATGATATTCGGCTATCTTGGGACGCGCATTCGATATGACCGAGATGAGCGTCGATTTACCGACCGAGGGGAACCCGACGATACCGACATCGGCGAGCAGTTTGAGCGATAGGCGTACGCGCCGCTCCTCACCCTCTTCTCCCGGTTGGGCGAACTTCGGCGCCTGCCGGCGAGCGGTCTTGAACCGGGCGTTCCCCTGACCGCCCCGACCGCCCCGTGCGACGATGACCCGCTGACCGTGTCGCACCAGATCGCCGAGCGGATCCTCTCGCCCTTCCTCGTACACGATGGTGCCGACCGGGACGCGGATGAGCGTGTCCTTCCCCGACCGACCAAAGCAATTCTTTCCCATCCCCGACGCGCCGTTCTCCGCGGTTATCTCCCGCTTGAACCGGACATCGTAGAGCGTCCCGACATTCTCGTCCGCCTCGATAACGACATCGCCCCCCTTGCCACCGTCGCCACCGTCGGGCCCGCCAAGCGGCATATACTTCTCGCGCAGGAAACTCACCGCCCCCTTGCCGCCGTTCCCGGCGCGCACCGTTACCTGCGCCTCGTCAATGAATTTCAAGGTCATCCCCTAAAAAAAAGAGCGGCATCACGCCGCTCTCATCAATATCGTTTCCGGAGAACGCTTACTTTTCCGGGGTCCCGGCCGGCAACACATGCACGCGGGTCTTTTCGGTGCCGCGCCGCCGATAGGTCTGGTATTTCACCACGCCATCGATAAGGGCGAAGAGGGTATAGTCGCTACCGGTCCCGACATTCTCTCCGGCATGCCATTTCGTGCCGCACTGCCGCACGAGTATGTTGCCGGCGCGCACCGTCTCGCCACCGTAGATCTTGATCCCGCGCCGCTGCCCCTGACTGTCGCGACCGTTACGCGCGCTGCCGCCGCTCTTTTTGTGTGCCATCGCCTATCTCCCTATTTCTTCTTCTGCTGTATCTCGACCACTTTCAGCGCGGTCGCAAGGGCACGGTGACTCTTTTTCCGGCGATACCCTTTGCGACGTTTCTTCTTGAATACGATGACCTTGTCGCCCTTGACGGTGTCGATGACCTCGAATTTGACCGTCGCGCCGGCCACATGGGGCTTGCCGACCTCTATCCGGTCGCCGTCGGCCACGAGAAGCACCTCGGTGTTCTCGAAGACCTCTCCCTTTTCCCGGTGAAGCGCATTGACGAATATCTTGGTCCCGGGCACCGCCTTGACCTGATGACCGCCGAAATTAACTACCGCATACATCGAAAACTCCCTGTTCTTTCCATGAACAAACCGATGATCGAGGCGTGATTATATGCGGACGACCCGCTTCGTCAAGGTTTTCAGGGAATTTTTCTTTTTCTGCACTGCGCCGGTGGATCAGGCGCCCTCTCGCGGCGAACGCAGTTCCATCTCGGCGAGAAGACGGATAAGGTCTTGAGACGGCTCGACCAGGCTTCGCGACAGGAAAAGACCGGAGAGGTCCTTTTTGTTCTGCTGGAGGTCGAGTATCTTCTCCTCGATGGTGCCCCGCGAGAATATCTTCGACACCACCACCTGTCGCCGCTGGCCGATACGGTGGGCTCGCGACCATGCCTGCTCCTCGACCGCCGGGTTCCACCATGGATCGACGATGACGACATGGTCGGCGCCGGTGAGGTTGAGTCCGAAGCCACCCACCTTGAGCGAAAGAAGGAACACCTCGCGCTCGCCGCGGTTAAAGCGGTCGACGGGGTCGCGCCGGTCGACCGTATCGCCGTCCATGTAGAAATAGGGTATCGCCCGCTTCTTCAGCGCCTTCTCGACGATGGCGAGCATCTTGACGAACTGGCTGAACACGAGCACCCGTCCACCACCGTCGCGGATATCGCCGATGAGTTCCATAAGGAGCGCTATCTTGCCCGAATCCTCGATGTCTCGCACCCGGTCCGACACGAGCATCGGATGATTGGCCGCGAGCCGCAGTTTGGTCAAAAGCGCAAGCACCTCTATCTTGTTCAGGTCCTTGCCCAACTCAAGATATTCGGCGCGCCCCCTGAGAAGATGCGAGAGGTATATCTCCTTCTGGGTCCCGGTCATGTCGACCGGGTACTCCTTGATGATGACCGGCGGCAACTCGGGAAGTATCTGGCGCTTTTCACGGCGCAGGACGAATGGCGCCGTCAACGCCGCGATCCGGGCGAACCCCGCGGCGTCCCCCTCCCGCTCCATCCGCTCGATATCCTGCCGACGGCCCAAAAGACCGGGAATGAGGAACTGGAAGATGCTCCACAGGTCGGCAAGGTGGTTCTCGATCGGGGTGCCGGTCAGCGCAAGACGAAGATCCGCCCTCAACTTCTGCAACGCCCCGAATCTTTTTGTTTTTTGATTCTTCAGGTGTTGTGCCTCGTCCACGACGATGGCGCGGAACCGTTTCTGCTTCAGCAACTCGATATCGTTCACCGCTATCGCGTAGGATGTTATGACGATGCCGCTCGAAACGGCCCGCCAGCGCCGCGCCCGGTCCTGCGGAGCCGCTGCGTCGATGACGGTGCGGTCGAGCGCCGGGAAGAATTTCTGCACCTCGCGTTCCCACGACCAGACGAGCGTCTTGGGCGCGATGACCAGCGTCACCCCTTTCCCGCCGTCCACCTGCAAGGCCGCGAGCGTTTGGAGTGTCTTCCCGAGCCCCATCTCGTCGGCGAGTATGGCGCCAAGCCCCATTCGGCCGATCAGGGTCAGCCAACGCACCCCCTCGCGTTGGTAGGGACGAAGCACCTCGAAACCCGGCAGATCGGGCACCTCGGGAAGCGTCCCCGAGGAAAAGGCTCGTATGATGTCCTCGTACGCGGCACGGTCGGCCTCGTCACCGGAAAAGCGATCCAATACCATCCGCCCCTTCTGGCGGAGTATGCCGGGGAGGAAGGCGGCGCTTACCCGTTCACCGGGCATCGCCTGCCCGAAGAGCAGAAGATCCCGTAGTCGTAGCAGGAAATCCTGGCTCTTTTCGATAACGACCGGATCGCCGTTCCGATCGGCCACCACCGGACTCTCGTTGCCTTTGATGACCTGCCGCATCGCATCGACGAGACTTTCGGGAGGAAGCGGCACTTCAGTCTCGGGAAAGCGAAGTGAAAAGGAGAACCACCCTTCGCCGGGATGCGCCTCGATGCCGATCTCTGACCGCTCGATCATTCCCTCCGGTATCGCTATACGACGGACCGGTCGGGCCGTCTCGACCTTCCCCGCGACACGCAGGGGTGAATCGTCGGAAAGAAGACCCGCGAGAGCCGCGATCGGCGCCGCGTAGCGGTCCCCGCTCATCCGGAACCCCGCACGACGGACGATACGACGCGCATCTTTCACCGTGGCGGGCTCGAACCGGAGCAGACGACCATCCCGCGCATAGACCTGTTCGTTCTCCCGCCTCACCGGAGGTATCCTCACGCGATCTCCGTCCACCGTGAGATACAGGTCAAGATAGAGCCGTCCCTCCTCGACATCAAGCATGAAAAGCGGCACAGCCTCGCGCACCACCCGTTCGGCACCATCCCACTCGCCGCTCAAGCGGAAATAGGGCCGCACCCGGGCACCGAGCGCCTGCAGGGATACCGCCAACTGCTCCATGTCGTCGAAGGGGGCCGCAAAGACGAGCAGTTGCGTCAAAAGTGATCGCTGTCCGTCCGACAGGGAAAAGACGGCCGCATTCTCGTGGTCGAAGAGCACCCCGCTCTCCTGATCGAACAGGAGAGAATCAGGTAACGAGAACCGCACCGTTCCCTCATCCCGACGGTAATAGACATCTATCGGAAGATCGCCCTTCCGCACCCAACGGTCGCCATAGGAAAAACTGCCGGGGGACACCGCGAGCAGAAGCATACGCCCCGTCCCGTCGAGCCGTTCCAGAAGGTGCCCGAGGGTCCCGGCTTCCCTGCCGGGAACGGTCCCGAAGGTTATCCGTCCCTCCTTGTCTATCCTGAGCGGTATCGGCCGTTCTTCCGTCGGCGCGAGAGCGGAGACATCGGCCAACTCGGCTAACTGCGTCACCGGCGAAAGGTCCGCGATGGCTATCTCATTGTACTTGAGTATCGCCGCTATGATATCGGGGCACAGTTCCGTCCCGTGCACGGAACAATCGTGCGTCCCCAGCGTCCCATCGGCACAGGCCACGAAACGCACCTTCCGCGCAGGATCCTCGACCAGCACCATCGCCTCGATCATCCGGTCGGGACCGGCCGTCTCCATCGAAACGATCAGCACCTTTCGTTGCAGATAGCGGGCATTACCCTCGCTGAAGGATGGGGCGGCGACTATCTCCGCGAGACGGAGCGGCACACGCATGGCGTCAGAGTTGCGACTGCTCGAAACCGATCGGGGCGGTAAAGGTGAATACCGAGGACTCCATTTTCGGATCATACTGGACCGACTTAAAGAACAACTGGTTGATGTTCCCTATCTCGTCAATGACGGCGACCGACCGCACCTCCTTTCCCTGGAGGACAAGGAAGAGGTAGCGCAGGTTCTGTATCTTCTTGAGCGGCGTCAGTTTGAAGAGCGACTGACCCTCATCGACCGCGATCCCCGCCTTGCGGGAGAGGGCGACATCGCCCTTTTTCACGGAAAATTTCTTTTTTATCTCGGCAACGCCTTTGAGGAAGACAAGATAGTCGCCGTAATCGCCCTGCCCCTTCTTGGTCATCACCGTCTTCTTCTCGTAATTGATGAAGGAAACACCTTCGTCGGATATGAAGGTCTGGCGATCGAGACCCTGTCCCTTGAGATAATCGAACCGCATGAAGGAGGGGGCTTTGTAATAGATGACACCGATCTCCGGATCGCTTTTCTTTTTGGTCAGTTTCGCGGTGAACACCTGCGTGAAATCGGCCTTAAAACTCTTAAGCGCCTCGAAATTCAAGAACAGGTCGTCGCTCTGCGCCGACAGTTCGGCGACAGGGAGGACGCCCAGGAGAACGATAAGGAAGGCGAGGATGGTTCTCGGGTACGACATCTTTCTCTCCTTGATGCGCTATCGGTAGGTAACGATCGTTTCTTCAAATACGGGACTGTACTCGAACATACTCGCGGTCAGCGGCGCAAAAAGCAACATGTGCCCATTCGGGAGCGCCGCCATCCCCTTGATCGATTCGTCCGATCGAGGGCCGAAAAAGGAGATGGCTGGTGAGACCGTGAAAGAAAAGGAAAGCCCTCGCGCGGTCCGCACCTTGTCCGTCCGGCGCTTTACGACGATATCGAGGAACTCGTCGCGATAAGATACTTCCCGGGAAAGCACTGGGTCCCAATCGGCGGGCATCTCGCGCGCCGACCGTTCGACGATGGTCCCGTACGGGCCGATCAATCGCACCAAGTACCGGTCCTTCGGGAATATGCCGTAGGCGATGGCACCGTCGTAACAGGAAGCGATATCCTCTTCCCATTTCCCCGCATCCACTTTAAGCACATGGTCATCCACCAGTTCCCGCACCGTCAGCGTCACCGCTTCCTGCGGAGGTATAAGGCATTCCCCGCCGCTTCGGGGACCGGTCAGGAGAACGGCATACCCGGTCGGATCACCGGTGACGATACGGCCGAAGGAGGCCCGCTCATCCGACAAACGCCCCTGTTCCGGGTCCCACACCCCGCCCGCCGATGAGGACGCTTCGTACAGCGCCTCGTAGGTCATGTCATACGAAACGGTGAACGGCAGGCCTCGTATGGCCGCGATGCGGGTTATCTGCGGCATGTTCTCGGCCGAGGAATCACCATCTTCCGGTATCGTGGCGCCGGCGTAGGAGAGGAGGGGAAGAATACTTTCCCCCTCTTCAGGCGGATCATACATCCAGCCGCCGGCCGTCAGGTCGAACGAGAGAACGCGCCCGGTAGCGGTGGCCAGCCATATCGCGTCGGCGTCGCGGGGATCGTAGATCTTTTCACCCGCCGAGGAGCCCGCCTGATCCGCATCGGGCGTCGCGTCCTGAACGGCGTCGGCATCCTCCATCTCGACCAGCGAGTCGGTCGGTTCGAAGAGGCTGTCCTCGTCGGGCTCGACCTCGAAAATGACCCGGCGCTGAGAGAATGCGGCATCCGAAAGGGCATGATACGGACGGTCCGTTATGTAGTGTACCGCGGCGACCGCGGTGATCCGCAGGTCAGCGTTGATACCGAAACTGCCTTGCACCTGCGGGGTCTCGCCGCCCACGACGGTCAGGACGGTCTCGTTCCAGAGCGCGAAACGATCTCCGTCGATCGAGGACATCCCGGAAAGCGGGGCCAGCGACCGGATGGCGATCGGTAGTTGGGTCGCCGAAGCGGTAAGACGCGGTTCGTCGGCGACCAGTTGGACCTCGATAAGATACGGCACGCCCCCTGCCGGTTCCAACGCAAGACAATAGAGTCCGTTACAGGCGATATCGGAGAAACGGGTCGTCAGCGACTGCGGGAACACCGTACCTTTCTCATCGACAAGCACCCAGCCGTCGTCAGGACCGGCGTCGCCATACACGAGAAAAAAACCAGCCACCGCATGCACGACACGCGGCATGATGGCGAGGGAGATCGATTCCTCTCCGCTCTGCGCATAGACAAAGCCGGGCAGGATGCGTTTCATCATGAGTACCCGTTCCACCGGGACCGCGATGGCGACGATGATACCATCCCCCCGGTCCATCAGATCGAAACCGGCGGTCACCGCACCGACCGACAATCCTCCCCCATCTCCTTCGGATCCGTCTGAGAATTCCTCGTCGACCATGCCGGTGCACCCGTTCAGGAGTTTCAATCTTCCCCCTTTGTCGGTGTTGTCGGTCACCAGAGCCACATAGCCGGAAGAACCGTCCAGGCAGGTCAGGGTCTTTGGGACGACCCGCGACTCGACCGGCATCTTAAGATAGCGCTTCTCCGGTTCACTGTCGCAGGAAACGAGCGCCCAGAACACGGGCAGAAGGATCAGAAAAAGGTAGTATCTCATGGTATCGTCTCACTGACCGTCATAAAATCATCGGCGGCGCAATCGGCTTTCAGGACCACAACCCTACTCTGCGAGAAACAGCCGACAAACAGCCGTTTTTTGGGGTCATCCGCCCGGGAGAACAGCTGATAGGGCGAACAATCGTCAAGCAAGACCTTCCCGACGACCGTGCCGCTCGTCGCCTCGATCACACTGACGCTCTTGCCATTCGGCGAAGCGGTGAAAAGATACTCCTCGCTCACGCCGCAGGGTACGATCGCCGATTCCCCCAATTCACCGGCAAGCGCCGTGGACCATTGATGCTCCAGCGCAAAACCTCCCTCCGTACCGACCAGCTTCGTCTTAAGCACCATCGGTGTTTCAGTGCCGGTATCCGCTTCGCGGTTCCGGTAGGTCAGGTAATAGGCCGACGGTTCGACGAGTGAGGCGGTGATGTCACGGATGTCGACCCCCACCGATGGCAACGGCAACGGTAGCCGAGAAAGCGCAAACGAGACCGACAGGTCATCCCGCGCGGTCAGGCGCAGGAGGCCGATGAGCCCCGCCGATCTATGGACCGTCAGGAAGACCCGATGCAGATCGTCGAGAATGATATCGGTGACCCCCGGATCAGTATCGAAGGTACCCGCCTCGATGTCCCCTTCCGCGCCCCCGCGAAGAATGGCCATCACCTCGCCACCGCGCAGATGGCTGACGAGCAGGATGCTGTCGTCCTCGGCGGTCGCCATCGCGTATGGCTCCTTTCGCGTTCCTCGCGAAGCGCCGTCAAGCGTGCCGTCGCCATCGTACACCAGCCACGGAAGTCCCTGCGGGTCACGCATCAGAGCGATACGGTGTATACGGTTCTCCTCTCGGGTCGACACATACAGTCGCTCCTCTTGATCGACCAGCAACATCCGACCGCCGAGCGATCCCACGAGCAGGGAGGACACGACCTTCCTCTGCTCGAGGTCGTATGCCGAAACGCGGCCGTAATCGTAGGCGCGATCGAAATTGCTCGAAAGGAGCAACAGATAACGGCCACCGTCGAGGAGTTTCATGTCGCTCACCGAGAATATCGCATCCTCGGGCGGCACCTCGCGGTCTATCTGCGCGGCGCATCCCGCCCCCGTCACGAGAGCAAGGATTAGGGAGGCCGCGATCAAGAGAGGCATCGGTCTCATTTCTTTTTTTCCTGCTGGTTTTCTTTCTTATCGTTTTTCTTCGCGTCCCTCGGCGGCAGGCCCAACTTCTTCTCAAGTTCGGCCACCTGCTTGGGGTATTCGGTGGTCGGGAATATCTCGCGCATTCCCAACACGATCTTCCGGGCATAATCCTTTTTGTTCAGAGCGAGCAGCGCCTGTGCCACGCGGATATAACTCAGTTCGTGCTTGGGACAGCCCTTGTGATCGGTATCGATACGGCGGAACTGCTCTATGGCGAGGTTCCACGACTTCTCCGCGACATAGGTCTCTCCGATGAAAAAGACCGCTTCGCAGTCATGGCGACCCGGAAACTTCCGCAGATAGGTGGCCCACCCGTCGCGCACCGCGACCGCCAACGCGGCATCGGTGCTCATTTTGGCGAGTTCGTTGAAGGCGCGTTCGGCATCCTCGGGAAGACGGACACGGCCGTTCTTATCGATCGTGACATGCTCCACCGGACGCTGGTCCTCCCACTCGGCCTTAAGGAGCGCCACCTCCTTTGCCAGCGTGTCACTCTGTTCGGTCACGCGCTTCACCGTTGCGGCGAGATCCGCCGCCGAACGGTTCGCCCCGACATCTATCGCATCGATACGGTTGCTGATGTCCCGGATGGTCCCTTTCAACTCGTCGAGGGTCGAGAACGAAAGGTTTATCTTGTTCTCCTGCACGGTCTTCTCAAGGTTCAGTTTCTCTTCCACCTTACGCAGGCGATCGGTCAACGCGGCGATATCGACACGCAACCGTTCCTCAACGATCTTCTGCTTCGCCGAGTTCTCGGCAAGGCATTCGGCCTTCGCGAGGTCGACATCTTTTTTGAACGCGATACAGCCGCTCACCGACACCATCACGCACAGCAGGAGTATCCGAAGCACAGGGAGGACCCCGCGGAGAAGGACGCTATTCTTCATCGAGCAGAAGGAACTTCGCCTTGATGAAGTATGCGTCGCTGGCGGGAAGGTTCTTGGTGAGTTTGCGCAGGATGCTCTTCGCCTGATCGGGGTCGTCGGTCATCAGGCGACTCGCGTCGGCGAACATCGTCGCGACCGCCTTGCCCATCTCGGCGAACGCCGCTTTCAACTGTGCATTCTCCCGGTCATAGTACAGCGCCTTGTACAGGAGCTTCCGCGCCTCCTTGAAATCGCCGTCGGTCATCTTGCCTTTGGCACGCTCCGCATACACCGTTATGCGCAGACTATTGATCTCCTTGGTCACGGCGGTCGACTCGACATCGCGGTTACGTTCGATATCGTACTCCTTCTTCGAGGAGTTCGCCGACTTGTCGACGACCTTCTTGGCGGTCCCGTCGAGGCGAGCAAGAAAATCGCGTTCTATCTGGCTCTTCCGTTTTTCATATTCCTTCTTCGCGGCCGCTTCGCGCGACCCCGCCTTGGCAAGTTCGCCTTCGAAACTCGCCTGCCGGCCCTTCGCCGCCTTTTCCCACTGGTCGCGTTTCTCGACGATATCCTTTTCAAGCTTCTCTATCGTCGTCTTCAGACGGACCTGCTCGCCGTCGCGTTCTTTCACCAGTCGCTTCATCTCCGCCTCGATGTCCTTCATCTCTTTCTCGATCTTGGCGCGATCCTGTTTATACAGCCCTTCGTATCTGGCATAGACGGCCTGCCGATCCTTTTCCTGCTGCACATCCATCTGCTGGGCCTTCTTGACCGAATCCTCCTCGATCTTGCGGACCTTCTTCTCGGCGTCGATCTTGAGTTGCTCGATCTTTTTACCCAGCCCCTCTCGCAGTTTGTCGGACTGCTTCGCTCCGTCGCTCATCTGTTTTTCGAGCGCGGCGAGCTGTTTTTTCTTCTTGTCGAGTTCGGCCTCGAACGCAGCGCGCCGTTTTTTACCCTCGGCTGCCCACTGGTCGTCGCGGGCCTTCTGGCGGCCCTCTATCTGTTTCACCTTCTTGTCGCGATCGGCCATGACCGCTTTCTGCATGGAGTCGAACTTTTTCTGGAAATCCTTCTTCTGTTTCTGGATATTCGCTATTTTCTTTTCTATCTCCTTGCGCTCGCCGTCTTTCTTGGCCTTGAACTCCGCGGTCTCCTTATCTATCTTACCCTTCGTTTCCTTGAAGGAGGTGTCGAGACTTTTGTTCAACGAGGATATCTCCTTATCGACCGGATCGATCTTCGCCTTTATGAACGATTCCCGGCCTTTTTCGAAGTTCTGCAATGCCTTGTTGGCCGAAGCCAACTTCTTCTGCAGGTCCTTGTAGTCGGTCTTTTTCTCGTAGTTGTTGTATTTCTCCTCGAACTTCCGCATATCCGCCTCGACCGCCTCGACATCCTTCTGAAGTTTCTGCGCCGTCGACTCAAACTCCTTGTCGGCAGTTTCCTCGGCCTTCCGGCGCTTCTCGTCGGCCTCACGATCTATCTTTTCACGCTCCTTGTCGGCCTTTTCCTGTATCTTCGAAAGCCGTTGCTCCTGTTTTTCAAGAAACTGGTCGAGTTCCTGCTGGACCTTCTCCAGCGTCTTCGATTCGGCCTCTTCGTTCTTATCAAGATCGGCCATCTGATTATTGAGATCGTCTATCTTCTTCTGCGTCTCCTTTTCGAGCGCCTCCATGTCCTTGCGGTCCTGCGCTTCGTCCTTCCCCATGCCCTTGTCGCGCTCTTCCTGCAGTTTGCCTTCGGCGCGGTCGAATTTCTCGCTGTCCTTGACGATCTCCTTATTCAGCGCCTCGATCTGCTTTTCTATCTCCTTACCTTTTTTCTCAAGATCGGCCATCTGCTTCTCGGTCTCCTTTTCGAGCCGGCGCGCATCTTTCTCCTGCCCCTTGAGTAGCGCCTCCTTCTCCTTTTCCGACTCCTTGCGCATGGCCTCGTATTTCTTTTCCACCGCGCGGACCTCTTTGTCTATGGCCTCACGGTAGGTCTCTTCGTAGCCCTTGTCGTTGCCGTACTCTTCACTTTTCTTGCTCAATTTCTTGTCGAGAGCCTGTATCTTCTTCTCGTACTTCTCATCGAGCCCACCTTCGAGGTCCTTGCGGGCGGACTGTATGTCGGCGGCGTTCTTTTCCTCGTACTCCTTCTCCTTGCGGCGGAAATCCTTTTCATCCGACTCGAACTTGCGGGTGATGGTGTCCTTGAGCTTGGCGAGGGTCCCCAACTCCTCCTCGAGTTTTCGCAACTGTTCTTCACGCCACTGTTTGTGGGCCGCTATCTCGCCTTTGAATTCGTTGTAGAACTTCTTGAACGACGAAGTGTCGTCGCCAGCGGTATCGGAATATTTCCAGCGTTCCGAACTCTCCTTGGTATAGACGATCGCCTTATAGCCGGCGGCGCGGACCTGATCGTCCTTTTCGCCGGCCCGATCGAGGTTATCCAGCGCAGCCGCCCAATCCTGCGACTGTACCGCATCTTTCGCCTTACCCAGCAACTTATTTATGTCCTCGGTCATGTCGGCAAGTTCCGTGTCGTCGGCGGAACGGAAAGAGGATACCGCGCCCTTATAATCCGCCCCCTGATAGGCCTTGAACCCTTTACGGCGGACCTCTTTTTTCTCGCTGGCTGAAAGGCTCTTAGCCGGCCCCGAAGAAGCGGAGGAAGAGCCTTCCTCGTCCGCCGAGGACGACGATCCACCGTCGTCGGTATCGTCCTGCACCTTGGAGAGCAGTTTATTGACGGCGCCCAATAGACCGCCGACGACATCCTCAGGCTCATCGTCCTCAGCGACATCGACGGCGCTTTCACCGACCTTCTTGCCCTTTTTATTGAAGATCGTCACCTCTATGCGACCGCCACCGTAGGAAAGGATGGCCGCGAGATCGGCGTCGGTCTGCGCCTTTGCCGCCCGTTCTATGCAGGCGATCTTGCCGTCGCACTTCTTCACCTGTTTCTTTATGTCGCTTGAAAGAGCATCCGCACCCGAGGCATCGACGCCCTTCACCTTCTCGATCATGAGCAGGAAGTTCTCATCAAGGCTTTCGGCGAACGAACGGTCACCCGCCTTTTTCCATGCCGTGGGGAAGACCGAGAGCGATTTCGCGCAAAGCATGCCGGAAACAAGCATGACGCACAGCGCGATGAACCAGCGACCCGCATTTCTCAAGGAAGCCTCCTTCTGTTGGAAGAACACGCGCGTTCTTAACTAAAATACGCGCCCCACCATATACAAAAGGCAGGATGATGTCAAAAAAAATGACGGCCGCCAAGAATGTTTGACAAATCCTCTTTTGTCGCTATAAAAGGGGCCGGTCGGGGCTGTAGCGCAGTTGGGAGCGCGCTAGAATCGCACTCTAGAGGCCACCGGTTCGATCCCGGTCAGCTCCACCACTTTTATTCAAACATCCACACACAGAACTATGATGTCATCATCGGCTTTTTCGACATCAGGCACCGAGCGTTCGACAAGAAGTCGCGGCACATCGCCAAGGGGTATGCCCCGCAGGCCCGGCGCGAACTGCATAAGCGCCCGATATTCGGCCCCCCAGACCGATGCTCCCGTCCCGCACTCGACCAGCCCGTCCGTGTACAGGATAATGCGGTCCCCCTCGCGGACCGGTCGTTCGCTCGTATGATACAGCGAGGTCCCGTTGACGCCGATGAGTTCATCCTCACCCTCGAGGAAGAAGGGTTCTCCCTCGACCGGTATGAAGAGCGCCGGGGGGTGACCGGCCGCTATCCACGACACCCTGCCGGCGTTACGGTTGACCGATAGGAAAAAAGCCGAAAGATAGCGCTCGGGCGGCAGTATCCTCTCCAGCACCTTATTCATCATGGTCGCCGTCTCGGCGAGCGTGTAGAGCGGCGAACTATTCTGACGGAACAACGCCTTGAGCGCCGGGTGTATGTAACTGGTGGCGATATCGTGCCCCGAGACATCGGCGACCAGATAGGAGAATATTCCCTCCGCCGGATCGACGATATCGTAAAAATCCCCGCCCGCCTCGACGACCGAACGGCAATAGACCGAAAAGCGCGCTTCACGCAGATCCTCCGGCCGGATAAAGAGCGACCGTTGCGCCTCCTGTATCTGCCGGATCTTATCCGCCTGAGATTCCACCGCCTCCTGCAGGGCGACGGCGATCTTCAGGTGGACGCGAACCCGCGCCCTGACCTCCTGCGGATTGAACGGCTTGACGACATAATCGAACGCCCCGAGCGAGAACGCGGTCATCTTCGAACCCTCGTCCTCATTGCTGGTCAGGAATATGACCGGCACCTGCGCGGCACGGGGCATCGTCTTGAGTTTTCGCATCACATCGAACCCGCTCACCCGCGGCATGACGATGTCCAACAGTATCAGGTCGGGCACCCGCTGTTCGACGAAGGCGAGCGCCTCTTCGCCACCTGAAGCCGTCTCCACGACATACCCGTCCTTGGAGAGCAGGTTCCGCAGGTGCGCAAGCGACATCTCGGAATCATCGACGGCTAAGATGGTGAAACGGCGCCCCTGTTCAGTCATGGCGATACTGCTCCATAAAATCCTGAAGCGCACCGATGACCGCCGCCTGCGTGTCGTGGCGGAAGGGCAACTGTTCGATATTGTCCGGAGCGATACCCCCGATGAAGACCAGCGGATGACGCGAAAGACGGAGCGCCTCCGGAACCAGCGCAAGGACCGGAGCCCGACCGGTGACCTTGGTGGCGCTGGGGAACACGGGGCCGAAGGCGACATAGATCAGATCGAAGGAGTTGGCGCGCTCGATATCGTCGAGCGTGTGGGCCGACCAGCCGACCGCGAGATCGGGGTAACGGCGCCGGACCTGCGACGGCGGCATATCCTCGTCACCGACATGCACCACCGAGACACCGCAACGCACGGCGATATCGGGACGATCGTTCATCACCAGCCGAGTGCCGGCACCGGACCTGCGGATGCTCTCCCGCATCGAAAGAGCTGCGGCCACGACATCCTCGTCGGACGCTCCCTTCATACGCAGTTGCAGAAAAGCGGGCCGCAGGATACGCAGCATATTGCCAAGCTCTTCGGGCACGGCGCCGACGATGGGATATACCGTCCGGCGCGTCACTTTTTCTTCACGATGCGGAATTTGCGCATCTTCTGGTTCAGGGTATTGCGATGCATATCGAGAAGACGCGCCGTCTCGCCGACCGACCATTCACAGCGCGACAAGGCGGTCTTGATGAATTCCCGCTCCACCGAATCGAGGAAAAGTTGGAAGAATTTCCCCGGGCGGGCGTTCTTGCCGATGTTCTCCCAGAAACTCTCCATCTTCATCGAAATGAGTTGATTGGCCGGCAGGTGGGAGAGGATCTCTCGCGTCCGTGCGTGCGGGAGGTTCTCACGCCCCTCCTTGGTCGTGACCACGCGCCGCAATTCCGCGACATTGTAAGGCCACCAGTAGGCGAGCAGGTGCGCGAGATTCTCGGGAAGACACCAGAAATCATAGTCATCGCTCCGGGTAACGAAACATTCGAGGAGCGGCGGGATGTCCTCCAGCCGTTCTCTGAGCGGCGGTATCCAGAGCGCCTGCGGGATGCGGGCCGAAAGCTCCTCGAACTGCGCGACATCCTCGACGAGCACCACCTCGTCGGTCAAGGGGTCGGGCAGACCGAATTCGGCTTTCACAATGCGGGCGTAACGCGAACGGATACCGTCGTTCTTGTAGTAGGTGTTCACTATCTTGCGGGCGAGATGGTACTTGCCGACACCCGGTTCACCACCGATGAGTATCGGCTTGCCGGGCTGGACCTTGGTGACGAAGCGACGCATCGCCTCGGTGGCGTGACTGATACCGGCTATCATGCAAGTTCCATCCCGAAGAAATCCCCGACGAACCGCATCAACTCAGATTCTGCCCATACGGTCTGATAGACACGGTTGCGGAACTCGGCGGCACCTTCGTACCCGCGCGAATACCACACCGCATTCTTCTTGATCTCGCTCATCATCGCCTTCTCGGACAACTGTCGCGAGTATATCCGAATGGCGTTGAAATGCAATTTCATGATGGCTTTTCTTTCCTCCGCATTCTTCGCGACACCATGCCGTATCTCATCAAATATCCACGGACGACCAAAGGTCCCGCGTCCGATCATGACGCCGGCCACGCGCGAATCGGCGAACCGTTCGAGATCCTTCGGTCCGGTGACATCTCCCGAATGAATGACCGGTATCTTCCGCTCGGCCGCAAGCCGGATGGAAAAATCGGGATCACAGGTACCGGGGAGGAACATTTGCGTCTTGAGACGCGGATGGATAACGAGCAGGTCGGCCCCCTCCTCTTCGATGATGGCCGCCACCTCCGAGCCGTTCTCGTGAATGTAGCCCTTGCGGATCTTTACCGAAAGCGGTTTTTTTGTCGCCGCCCGCGCGGCCCGGACGATGCGCCGCACCTTGTCGGGATCGGTCATCAGGAAGGCGCCGTTACGCCCCTTGATGACCTTTTTCATGGGGCACCCCATATTGATGTCGAACCCGTAAGGCGGGCACAGTTCCTCTATGCGCCGTATCGCACCGGCGATGTCGTCGGGGTCCGAACCGAATATCTGGACGAAGGTCCGCGGCTCCTCGGGACGCACCATCGCCATCTTGATGGTCTTCTTGTTGTTGAACATCACCGCCTTTGCCGATATCATCTCACTGTAGCAGACATCAGCGCCGTTCCGGTAGCATATCTCACGAAAGGCGGCGGTGCTTATCTCCGCCATGGGAGCGAGGTAGAGTCGCATGTCTCACCATGTTCTTTCGACTGCATGAGTCGGCATTGTACCTGCCGGGCGTGGACTGTCAAAGAATCCGCGGGACCGCTTCAACGAGGCGTCTCACCTGTGTTCTTCAGAGATCGCAAGCGCCCTCTGCGCCTTTTTGTTGAAATCGTCGGTCAACTCGGTCATCCGGCAGATGTCGCGGTACAGTTCGGACGCGCGGCCCGGATCATAATCCTGATAGAGTTGCGCCTTCAGAAATAGTTTTTGCACCAGTTTCGGCTTTTCGAGCATCCAGACGGCGCATTCCATCCGGTCGGGGTCCTCGGCGAAGCACTTCTGGTACCACCCGTCGGCCTCGCCGTAGCGGCCCCGTTTTTCTGCCCGGACCGCCGACAGATAATAACCCCACGCGCGTATGGCCTTGCTTTGACCCCGCCAAATGCTCCCACGCGGCGCGATGATGGCATCGATCATGTCGGCGTTCGCGAGAGATCGTAGCAACCACTCGCCTTCTCCGGCACGCACCGCTTCATGGACCTTTTCAAGCGTCTTGCTGAAGGCGACGATCTGCGCGCGCAGCAACACCGCCTCGTCGGCCATCGAGGTGCCTTCCAGCAATTTCTTGACCTTCTCGATCTCGGCGAGCGCCTGCGGATACTCGCCGGCCGCATAGAGCCGGACCGCATCGTTCAATACGAAGGTCCTCACCTCGCCCGACGACACCGATCGGAGAGGAATGGCACACAAGACAACGACGAGGAACATCCTCGCCAATGTCCGTGTCACGCTGATCCCAACAAGATGACGGCACATGACCTCCTCCTTCTCACCAGTGAGTAAAGACCGCGCTTTTCTCGAGGAGTGGGAGTGTCGGAACAGGGGCAGATTCTTACCGTGGAGTAGCCATCCAAACGCTGAGAAGGAACCACCGTTGGTCCTGACGGACGAGGGCGGCGAGCGCGGAGATCCATACCATCGAGTGGCAAAGAGCGGAGGGGTCGTTAATCGAATCCAATTTCAGTATAACACTTTCGTGCGAGAATGCAAGCGGTATCTTGGGGGTGTCAGGCCGAAGAATCCTTCGCCTTGGTGGCAGCATCGGCCGCCCGTTTCTTCTCGAGAAGATCCTTCACATCGGGCATCGGAAGCGCGAAGGGGCCATAAGGGCCCGCCGCAGTGAGGTTCAGCAGATAGGCCCGTGTCGAGTGAATAAGGAGCGGAAGCGCAAAGAAAACGGTCTCTTCGCGTTTCAACTCATCGGTAGCAGATGGCTCGGTCGCGAACTCGAAAAGGCCCTCGGCAACTATCTCGAACCGATAACCGGGCAGTTTCCCCTGACCATTGGCTAGTATCCGCACCACGATCCGCAACAGCCGCGGCTCGTTAGGTACCGCAAAGACATTGAAGTCGAGGTCGAGCGGCAACGGGGGCAGTTTCTTTTCTTTGCGGTCGGGTGGCACCGGGATGGTCTCGAGGCGCACCGACGGCACGACGAACTTCTTAAGATCTATGGGCGCACGCTTAACTTCCATGGTCCGCTCCGCCTCACTGCGTTGTCAGCCGCTGATAGTAAGCATAGCCATAGGAAACATCATCGTAGAGGAAACTGGCAGGAGCACCGGTAATGCCGTCATAAAGCATACCGTCCTCCCAAGTACCGAAGGCCGTGGGATAATCGCCGACGGCGGGGGCGGTATCGGCCGCATAACCGACGCTGTAGGAGGATCCCCAGCGCACGCCGACATAGTAATAATTCCCGGCGGTCAAGGGGACCGAAAGGTCGCCTGATGAGTAGAAAGCACCACCGGACATGCTAGGGGTCGCAGTCACGCTTTCGAGCGGGTAGTAGGTTCCGTCAAGCGTGGTCGATTCGTAGACCTCAAAGTAGATCGTCGGGGTACCGGTGTAGGTCAGGTATACCTCTATCTCGGTCAGGAGACGAGAAGTGGCGCAGGAATAGAAATTGCCACGCATGCGACTTGTGCCACCGGTCATGGGTTCGGTGCTCCCGACGGTATCGATGACCGCCCCCGCGGTGTCTTCATCGGGCACCACATCGTCATCCGGGACCACGATCACTTCATGCGCCGCACAGGCGGCCTCCCAAGTAACACCTCCGACGAGCAGACCGTCAAGTGTCGCCCCCGCCGAGTTGATGGCGATGTTGTTCATTCCCTCTTCAAAATGCCAGAGACCGATGGTGTTCGATTCATTGCTCAGCCGCTTGGCCGGCGTGAACGAGCCGGTATAACGCGCCACGCTCGATATCCGTATCTCGTCGATCAGTCCATCGAAATAACTCGGCGTACTCGACCGGCGCGAACCGAAGAAGAGGTTCTCGCTGTTCGCGTAGGACTCGCTCGATGCGGTCGTCGACGAACCCGACACCCCGTTGATGAAGGTAGTGAGCGAAGACCCGTTCCTGACGAGCGCGACATGGTACCATTCGCCGTTAGCCGGTTCCGTGACGGCAGAAGCAGAGTAAAAAGAACCGGCGTTGTAGTAGTACCCACCGTACGGGACGCCATAATTAGCGCCGTACAGGTAGTAGGCGGGGTAACTTGTCGTCCCTCCCTTACGGATGATCGCCGACTGAGCGGTGCCTGTATCCTGATTGACCCATGCCTCGATGGTCCAGTTGCCGGTCAAGTTGAGCAGGGCGTTGTGGGCCACTTCGACATAGCCGGTCGAACCGTCGAGCCGCACCGAGCCGCACGGTTGAACGATATCGTTGTCGGGAAGGATATCGGCCTCGGCATTATCGATATCGACCGTATCGAGGTCAGGCTGCACATCGGTCGTGTCGGGTATCCAGTCATCGACCACATCCGGGTCGGGCTGCACATCGGCCGTGTCGGGGTAGGTCGTGTCGTCATCGGCGACAAGTTCTTCGCAGGTAGCGGTGTCATAACCGAGACAGGTGTCAAGACAGTAGGCCTTACCCGCCTTGTACTTCCCCGGATCTATATCGACGCAATCGGTGAGTTCCTCGGTGTCGCACACCTCGGGGAAATCGACATCGCCGTCGCCGCAGTCGTATTCGTATTCCTCGCAGGTCACCGTGTCCCAGCCAAGACAGCTGTCCAGACAGGCCGCCTTGCCCGCTTTGTACTTCATCGGGTCTATCTCGGTGCAGTTCTTCAGCCCGCCGTCACATACCTCGCCAAGGTCCACCTCCCCGTTCCCGCAGGTGTCGGGTTTCTGGTCACTGTCGGGCACGACGATATCCTGATCGTCTACGCCGTGGTCGTCCTTGCCGACCATGTCGCCGTCCCCCACCCCGTCGCCATCCTGCGCCTCCCAGTCCCACTCCTCATCGGTCCAGATGTCGTCGCTGTCGGCGAGTAGTTCGTCGCTGTCACCCAGTGCCACATCGTCCTTCGGCACGAATTTCTTGGTCCCGCTCTCGCAACCGAACAGCAAGAGCACTGTGGCCAACGCCACGATGGCAAAAAAAGATCTCATGTCCCTATTCCTCCTTATCTTTTATGGTCGCTTTACTGCGTCGTCAACCGCTGATAGTAGGCATAGTTGGGAGAATCGTGATCGTCGTAAACAAAACTTGAAGGTGCCGTAGTGATATCATCATAGGTCATGCCTGTTTGCCATTGGCCGAACTCCGTGTCGTAAAAGGTGGTGGTGTAGTTATTATAGTACCCTACCGTATAACTGGAGCCCCAGCGGGCGCCAATGTAGTAGTAGCGACCACTGATGAGCGGTATGGATACCGCACCCGAACTGTAGAAGGCATAGCCCGACATGGAGATGCTACGGGAAATGCTCTGTACCGGATAATAAGTGCCAAGCTGGGTCGTTGCCTCGTATACCTCGAAATAGATCGTCGCGGTACCCGAATAGGAGAGGTATTGCTCGATCTCGGTGAGGGTACGATCGGTATCGCAGGAATAGAAATTGCCACGCATACGACTGATACCACTGAACGGGGACTCGGCAGAACCTATGGTATCGATGATTTCGGTCGCCTCCTCCTCGCAAGTTGCGACATCGCCTGCCTCGGTACAGACACGGTCCGGTTCCCAGTCAAGAACGCAGTCCTCCTGAAGGACCCACGAAAGACATCCGTAAGCGTCGGCCACGCATTCCTCCACGGCATCCACATCGCATTGCTGGATACCCGCGGCATCACACTCGTTCTGGCAGACGCAAAGGTCGGGATCGGTATTGAGGACATGGACCCGCATCCAATAGGTGCTGTCGTTGGCGGGGCCACCCGAAAAACTGGCAAGCGGCGGATAGGTGGCATCGTTCGCCGTGCCACCGAGCGTCGCCCCGAACATAGTGTATTCGGTCTCGAAGGGCTGGAGGAAACCCGGCGACCAGTAGTAGGAGGTCAGACTTTCGTTCCAGGCGAGGCCTATGGCGTAAAAGCGTCCACTGGTAAGCGTTATCGTTTCGCCGACATGGCCGACATCAGTGCGGGTCATCGCGCCCGAGGAATACCACGCGGCGGTCGTGGCGGTGGCGGTCGTCGTCTTCTGCGCGATGAGGGAATAGGTGCCGGTCTCGGTGGTCGCCTCGTACACGACCCAGACGAGCGACTGTCCGACGAGTGAGGGTGCGACATACATCTCAAAGGATCCAAGGTCCCGCGTCGCGGTGCACTGAAAATGGTTGACCTTCGTTAGCGCCGTCCGGGCGTTCGAAGTACCGCCATCGCCCACCTCGTTGTTGTCGTTGCATAACCTGCCCGTATCGGAGCAGTCGACCTCTTCGGCCCAATGACGGCAGCCATCGACGCCTATCTGGCACTGCATGACCAGGGCGCCGTTGCAATAGGCCTCGTTCAGCGTGTCGCAGGTATGGGTGCAGGTGGTATCGACATCGGGAACGACATCGTCGTCGAAATGGTCGGTATCAACCGTGTCTGGTATCCAATCATCCGTCGTGTCGTCATCGCTCGGCATATCAAAGTCGGGCATGATGTCGTCGTCTTCCGTTATCTCCTCGCAGGTGGCGGTGTCGTAACCGAGACAGGTGTCGAGACAGTAGGCCTTACCCGCCTTGTACTTCCCCGGGTCTATCTCGACGCAATCGGTGAGTTCCCCGATTTCACACACCTCGGGAAAATCGACATCGCCGTCGCCGCAATCGTATTCGTACTCCTCGCAGGTCACCGTGTCCCAGCCGAGACAGCTGTCCAGACAGGCCGCCTTGCCCGCTTTGTACTTCATCGGGTCTATCTCGGTGCAGTTCTTCAGCCCGCCGTCGCATACCTCGCCAAGGTCCACCTCCCCGTTCCCGCAGGTGTCGGGTTTCTGGTCACTGTCGGGCACGACGATATCCTGATCGTCTACGCCGTGGTCGTCCTTGCCGACCATGTCGCCGTCCCCCACCCCGTCGCCATCCTGCGCCTCCCAATCCCACTCCTCATCGGTCCAGATGTCGTCGCTGTCGGCGAGTAGTTCGTCGCTGTCACCCAGCGCCACATCGTCCTTCGGCACGGATTTCTTGGTCCCGCTCTCGCAACCGAACAGCAAGATGACGGCACACGCCAGAACGCATGATGTCCTCAGGATACCCATCGTCTCCCCCTTCTTGAAAAACGGACTTAAAACCAGACAGCGCAACATTATAACTTGTTGTCCTCTTTTTGACAAGTATTTTATCTCTCGTGTCGCAGACAAAAGAGGTGCGATATCGCTCACATGGTCATGGTCAATCGGAGGAACGGACACGAGAAAAAAGTTTCACTCCTTCTATCGCCATCAGAAGAGCAAGGAAGATCAAGGCGACGGAGATGCTGCCCAAGACATACTGGGGAGGCGATCCAAAGAAATAGCCCCACGCAAGCAACAGAAGTGCGCCGATCGTCATAAGCAACATAAAGAGGGTCGCCCAGAGCGTGAAGCGTATCGGTTTGCCCCGACTGTAGAGGTAACTGGTCAGGATGACAAAAACGAGCGCGCCGACCAGTTGGTTGGCCGCCCCGAAGACCGGCCAGACCGTCTTCCAGCCACCGCTCACACCCAAAAGAAAGGAGGGAATGATCGGTACCAGCGTCGCCAGATGCCGGTTACGCTTGAGTATCGGGAAGACCTCGCCCGCCATCTCGACCGTCAGAAAACGCCCCAACCGCACGGTAGTATCGAGGGTGGTCATGACGAAGATATTTATCATAGCGATGCCGACGAGCACGCCGATCTTCGGTCCGAAGAGGAACTCGGTGAACTTCCCGAACCCGGCCCCGAACACCCCGATGGGACTGCCGCTCTTCATCACGGCGGTCAAACTCCCCTCGCCCACCCAGAAAAGCGCACCCGCCGCCGCGATGACCGCGATAACGGCGATGAGCGACTCGGTCAACATCGCGCCGAACGATACCAGTAGCGCGTCCTTTTCGTTGGCGAGTTGTTTCGAGGTGGTGCCGCCGGCGATGATGGAATGGAACCCCGATATCGCGCCGCAGGCGATAACGATGAAGAGGAAGGGTACGAGCGGCCCCACCTCCGGATCGGACCATCGGAAAAAGAAAGGTAGTTTCTGGCCGACCGCCGCCGAGAGGTCGCCGGTGAGCGACAGACTCATATCCGGCATCGTCACCACGATGCCGATAAGAGCGAGCGCCGTCCCGACAATAAGCACCCAACTGGAGATATAGTCGCGTGGCTGAAGCAGTATCCATACCGGCAGTATCGAGGCAAAGTAGCCGTACACCATAAGCGCGACGAACCATACCGCATAGGCGATCTCGCCGTCGAGCGGCAGGGCGAACGGCACGAGAAAACCGACATAGATGAGCCCCACCAGAGCCCCGAAGGCAAGCAGGGTCCGTAGCCAGAGCGGGCCGCCGACGCCGCTCCAGCGGTACTGGAACAGGCCGAAGACCATCGCGACCGGTATCGCGCCGAAGGTCGGGATGACGATCTCGGGGGTGGTAACGAACATCTTCGCGGTGATAGCGGCGAAGACCGCCACGACGAGGATGAGCGCCAGTTCGACGAACAGCATAAAGAGTAACCGGGCGCGCCGCGACACATAGCGGTCGGCGATGTCAGGGATGGAGGTGCCGCCGTGCCGGACCGAGACCATGAGCGCAAGATAATCGTGCACCGCTCCGATGAAGACGCCTCCGAGAAGCGGCCACAACAGCGCCGGCCCCCAACCGAAGGCAGCCGCCGCTATGATGGGACCGACGATGGGACCAGCCCCCGCGATCGACGAAAAGTGATGTCCGAACAGGACCATCGGGTGAGCGGGACAGAAATCGACACCATCGTTGCGGGTGACCGCCGGGGTACCCTCCCCGTCGAGCGGGTCCATGAGGCGCCGCTGTATCGTCCGTTTACCGTACCACAGATAGGCGACGATGAGCCACGCCGCCGCAAAGAGAAGCAGGATAGCGCCGTTCATAACGCACCTCCGCCGCCGTTCGTTCTCGGTATACTCCGATTTCTCGACCGGTCAACACGGCTCGCGGACTTTCTTGACATCGCTCCGTCGTTTTGTTAGGGTGCCCTGTACCGGTTGCATACTATCGAGGGTGACATGAAACGGTTCGCGCTCGTTCTGCTGGTGGCGGTCGGCGTTTGTCTGCCGTTACAGGGCCGAGGGAAAATGGACTTCATGCTGTATAATCTCGGCAACACCCCCGAGGGCATCGCCGACTTCGAAAAGATGGCCACCCAGTTCTCCGCCGTCATCGCGCCGATGTTCCACGGCGAGGCCGAGTCGCGCGGCGCTGACGGGTTCGAACTCGGCGTCGGCTACACCTTCACCAACATCAACCTCACCTCGCGTTACTGGACGAACGCCCTCAGCGACAAACCGACCGACATGCAGGTGCCGAGTTTCTACAACGGCATCGACATCCACATGAAGAAAGGGTTCTCCTTCGGTCTCGTGTTCTATGGCAACCTCCGGTATTACATCCTCTCGGAGATGCTATCGGGCGGCGTCGGGATGGAATATGTGCTCAACGAGGGCCTCAAGAGTTGGCCCGATGTCTCCATCGGCGCCGGTTACAACGGGCTGTTCGGCGGGTACGATCTCAACATGCATCAGGCCGAGTTGCGGGTTAAGATATCGAAGACCTTCGTGGCGAAAAAAGAGCTAAAACTCATGCCCTTCTTCGCCTACAGTCACCTCTTCTCGTGGGCCTGGTCCGACCGGCTGGGCGGGTACTGGCCCATGCCCGACGACCCTATCTCCTACTACGGTGACGAAAGCGGCAACCCCTTCTACTTCGACCAGGAATTCATCAATGTCGACCGCCTGATGATCGGGTTCAAACTCTCCCACGGGAACTTCGGGTTCAGCATCGAGGCGGGACTCCCGTTCAACGCGTATAAGGCGTTCAACCTGAATTCAGGGATCGCGGTGGTCTTCTAGAGCGCCGCCCCATGATAGACCTCCACTCCCATCTTCTCCACCAACTGGACGACGGCCCCGAATCGGTCGAAGAATCGCGGGAATGCCTCCGCATCCTCGCCGAATTCGGCTTCGACGAGATCATACCTACCCCGCACCGCTTCCATATGCTCTACAGCGCGACCCCCGAAGACACCGCCGACCGCATGGCCGAGATCGGCTCGCTCCTCGTCCGCCGGTTCTCGTTCGAATACATGTACGGGAACGACCTGCTGGAATCGTCGGGTGATCTGTTCGAACTGGCCACCACCCCATCGGGCTGGAAGGTGCTTCTCGTCGAATTCCTGCCGCTCATGTCGAGGAAGAGCGACATCGAACAGGCGATATTCTCGCTCAACCTCAAGGGCATAGCCCCCCTTATCGCTCACATCGAGAGATACACCATGCCCGACGAGGTCTGGGAAGAGCTCAAAAAAAGATACTCGCTCTACTATCAGATCAGTCTCAAAACGCTCTCTCACGGCTTTTTCGACAATAAACGCGCTCAGATCCTCCGGCTCCTTGACGCCGGCCTCATCGATAATGCGGCGACCGACCTGCACCGGCTCGCGAAACTACGGCAGATAGAACAGGGACTCGATCTCCTGCGCCGGAAGTACCCGGAACAGGTCGAGCGGCTCTTCTCGCTCTCTTTCGAGGATTAGTTACTGCGGCGGACAGGTGTAGAGATACACGAAATCGTAGGTCGATTCGGTCCGTAGCGTCGTGAACTGCAACGCTATCGGCGCCGTATCGGAAACTATCGGCACGACCTGATTCATGTTCGCGGAATAATTGTTGTAAGGCGTGCATTGATAGGTGGTCCCGTTCGCCGTCAGTTGCCAACCGTCATCTTGCGTACTGGCGTCGCTCGTCAACCGCACGAACATCCGGTCGGTCGGATAGTTCGCGAGAGCGGGCGGCGTACCGGTGCCGGTATAGAGCCCGCGCAGGTCACAGTCACTCGTCACGCCCTGATCGGTATGCGTGAAGTTGTCGCAGTAGAAGAACTTAACATAGTCATAGCAGCTGGTCCCGCCGTTCTCTTCTACATTCAGTATCCGCAAGGTCATGTTATTCAGCAGATCGACCGCGTTGAGCCGCCACGCCTGCTCCGCGTAATTCGAGTATGATCCGGAAGCAGGATATTTCACGAGCAGGGTCGACGACCCGGGAGCACCGCTCCACAGTTCGAAGCCGGTCCCCGTGGTCCCCGAATCAGAGTAGAAGGTCATGTAGGCGCGGTTCCGGCCGAGGCTGATGGTGTAGTCGGTCTGTGAGTTGCCGCAATACCTGCCAGAGTTCCGATTCCCCGTCCCGAGGTAGGTGGTGCTGTTCGGGCAGTAACGGATGACCGGCGTGCTTTCGTAGGTAACGGAACTCACCACGGCAACCAATCCCGGATCGGCCGTCGTCAGGCAGTCGGCGGCGCAGTAATCGCCGTCGTCGTTGTTGCCGTCGTCGCACGCCTCCGGTCCGGTCTTGTAGCCGTCGTTGCAGATGCTCGCGCCGGTGGTGAACCCGAACACGTAGCTCGCGCCGCTGTTACCGGTAAGCGGATTGCCCGCCGGGTCGGCGATTATGGGGGTGGCGCCGTCGGGGTTGAGGGTGACGGTGTACTCGGTGGTGTCTTCGAGCGGCGCGGCGGGGGCGAAGGTGGCGGTAAGCCCGTCGGTCGAGAGCGACACCACGCCGATGACCGGGGAACCGTCGCCGGTCCTCTCGACGGTCATCGTGGTCTCATCGATATTGATCACCTTCTCACTGAAGAGGACGGTTATCGCCTCAAGGGTGATCGAGGCGGGGTCGGTCTTGTCGACCGGCACGGTCGAGAGAACCGTCGGCGCGATGGTGTCGGTCGTGGTAAAGGCGAAGACCGCCTCGTTCATGGTGTTGCCGTTGCCGTCGGCTATCGTGTTCTTGAGCGTCACGGTGTAGGTGGTGTCGGTCTCCAGATCGCTGTCGGGCTGAAGTGTCCAGACGGTGTCGCCTGCCGACCAGACCGGCGTACCGGTCACGGCGGGAGCGCCGCCGGAACCGACGATGGTGAACGAGGTCTCGAGCACGATGGTCGAAACATCCATCGCCTCGCTGAAAGTGACCTCGATGGCGGTATCGACCGGCACATTGGTGAGCGGGCTCGGCGTGGTCAGCATGGCGGTCGGCTTGGTGAAGTCGGTCTTGAGCGTCCAGTTGTAGGTCTGGGACAGGGCGGCGCCGGAGGTATCCTCTATGCTGTTTGGCACGGTAACGGTATAGGTGGTGTTGTTCGTGAGATCCTGCGACAACTTTATCGTCAGCACCTTGCCGTCGGCCGAAAGCGCGCTGGTATCCACATTGATGGTGACCGCCGGGACTATCGTGATGACATAGACGGGGTCTTCGCAACCGCCACCGGTGGTGAGCGTCGCCTCTTCGACCGGATGACTGAAGGTGATGACGAGGTCGGGGCGCACGACATTGGTCGTCGCGCCGTCGCCGGGACTGGTGAACTCGGCGGTGAAGGTGGCGGGATTCACATCGGCGTCGGGCAGGATGTCGGCCTCGACCGTGTCGGGCGTTTCGTCGGTCAGGATCGTGTCGTCATCGGATACCGCGCCGTCGTCGGTCGCCACCGGGGCGTCGTCGGTCGCCACCGGGGCGTCGTCGGTCACCACCGGGGTGTCGTCGGTCACCACCGGGGCATCGTCGGTCACCACCGGGGCGTCATCACCGGTGACCACCGGGGCATCATCCGCCGTGACCGGCGCATCGTCTCCGACATTCTGATCCTGATCCTGCGGCGGGTTGACCGAGGGCTTGCAGTAACCGTCGATGCAGTCGTACCCGGTGTCGCACGAGCCGCCGTCGCATTCGACCGCCGCAACACATTCGCCGATCGGGGCACCGTACTCGTCGGTAAGGGAACCGTCTATATAGCAGTACTCAAAGACGGCACAATCGTCGTTGTTGACACAGAGCACCGCCGGTTCTTCGGGCGTACAGGCGACAAGGACAAGAGCCGCCACGCAGAGGAACGGGATAACCGCCTTTTCGAACATGGGATCCTCCTGAACACGGAAGGTTAATGACCACCTCTCCATCGGTTATAAACCGACCGTTCACCGATGTCAATAGTTCCGGCCTCTTGCATTTTTTCACATCGGCGGTATGCTGGTGACCGTTGGAAAACCCTTTTCCCGGAGGACGCCATGCGTATTTCGTTGTCCCGTCTTTTCCTTTTGCTGCCGTTTGCCATGATGCTCGGCGCCTGCTCCCAAGAGGAGAACTCGCCGGTCGACGACCTGATGACGACCGACGCCGATACGGCGGCGAACGAGAACGCGCTCCCCGACACCGCCGAGACCGAACCTTCCGACGGGACCGATATGGCCGACCTGTCCGACGATACCCTCTCGACCGATGAGATCATCGCCGACGAGGATGCGGTCGTCACCGATGAACTGCTTCCCGACGACGATGAACTGCTGACCGACGAAACGCCCGACGAGGACAGCGGCCCGACCTACGACCCGCGCGTCGAACCGGCGCTCTGCGGGATGGCTCCCTACCACTGGTTGCCGTCGACCGGCATGGGCGATATCATCGAGTTTGACCAGATGTTCGGGTCACTCGGCGACATCGCACAGACCAGTAAGGTGGCGCTGACGCTTATCAAAACACAACTCGAGAATGATGGCGAGGTCAACCTCCAGCGCGACCCGGCGTACGACACGCTCGTGTTCCGCATCCTTTATAAGACGCAGGACAAGGGCCAGCAGGTCGAGGCGACCGGGACCATCGCGGTGCCGCTCTCCGGGAAGACCTTCCCGATACTCATGGTGCAGCACGGCACCGCCGGACTCGGTGACCCGTGCTCCCCTTCGGCGGGTGACGAACTGAACGGGACGGCGATGGTCGCCGCGCTGTTCGCCTCGTTCGGTTACATCGCCATCGCGCCAGATTATATCGGCCTCAAGAGCATGGGGACCCCCTCGACCGAACTCCACTCCTATCTTATCGGCGAACCGACCGCCATCGCGTCGCTCGACATGGTGCGCGCCGTACCGAAGTTCCTCGCGCGGCCTGAGATACAACTCCTCGGCATCGACCCGAAACCGGGCAAGGTCATCATATCGGGCGGTTCGCAGGGGGGCCACGCCGCCGCCTTCACCACCCGTTTCGCCCCCTACTACGCTCCGGAACTCGATATCAAAGGGGCGGTCTGGGGCATCCCGCCGACCGACATCTATTCCCACGCGGTTCGCGCCCTGAACAACTATGTCCCGGCCTCGGGCAACACCGCGCTCGTCTTCCTGTCGGCCAACGACTGGTACCGCGACGAACCGATGATGCTCTCCGATGTCTTCAACGCGCCGTGGGACAGTACCCTGCGTACCCACGGGCTGACCAGTTGCGATCTTGACGGACCGCTCGACGACGCGGGCGTCGACACGCTTGAGGAACTCTTCACCCCCGAACTGCTCGCCGCAGCGAAACTCGATCCGTTCTGCGACGGCTTCGAACCGTGGCTTTGCTACATCAAGGAGAACACTCTCTCGCGCTCCTCGGTGCCGCGCATCGACACGATACCGGCTTTCATGATACTTTCGGAGAACGATACGCTGGTGGTGCCGTTCATCGAGCGCGACGCCTTCGCGGAACTCTGCGATCAGGGCTATCAGATACAGTACCGCGAGTGCACCGGCGCCTCCCACAGTGACGGGTTCCTCTGGTCGCTCGACGACCAGTTGGATTGGCTTGATGACCGATACAACGATGTCCCGATGACCGATGTCTGCACCATTCACCCGGCGGTCAAGTGCAAGAGCGCGCCGTAGAACCCATCATCATCATCAGACCCCTCGCCATTCCCCCAACGCCTTTCCCGTCGGCGAATTTTTCCGCCCCAGTAGTTCCCACGGCGTGCCGCAGAACAGCGCCCGTCCGCCGTCGGGTCCGCCCCCGGGACCGAGTTCGACCAGATGGTCGGCCGCCGCGATGAGCGGTTCGCTGTGGGTCGCCATGAGGATGGTCGACCCCTGCCGCGCAAGATCGGCGAACAGGGTCGCCAGTTCGGCGACATCGGCCGGGTGGAGCCCCGCCTCCGGTTCGTCGAGAAGGTAGAGCGCCGTATCCCTGTTCTTCCCGCCGATGAGCCGCGCCGCGAGGTGGAGCCGCTGCAGTTCGCCCGTTGAACATTCGTCGGTCGCCTGCCCCAGTTTCAGGTAGCCGAGCCCCGCTTTTTCAAGGATGCCCAGCCCGCGCGCGAGGATCTTGTCACCCTCGAAGAAGATGCGTCCGTCGCGCACCGTCAGGTCGTGGACCGCGGCGATATGTTTCCCGCGCAGCGTGACCGACAGCGTCGCCGGGGTGAGTCGGGCGCCGTTGCAGGAGGGGCAGACCGCCTCGACATCGGGGAGGAAGTCGAGCGCCACCGTCTCGCGACCCGTTCCCTTGCAGTCCTCGCAGCGGCCGGTCGCCGAAAGGGGGCTGAAATGGCTTTTGGTGAGCCCGTGTTCTTTGGCTTCGGGCGTCGCGGCGAAAAGGGCGCGCAGATGGTCGGCAAGCCCGGTGAGGGTGATCACGGTGCTCATGACCGACGCGGTGTGGCGCAGCCGTTCGAGCGACACCACCTCGCCGAACCGGTCGAGTCCGGCGATCGCGGCGCAGCCGCGCGGCGATCCGGCCGCCGCGCTCGCGGCGATGATGTCGAACAGCAGCGTCGATTTGCCGCTCCCCGAAACGCCGGTGAGCGCCACGACCACGCCGCCGCCACAGGCTTTGGCGGGCAAGCACTGGCACGGGATGTCGAGCGTGATATCCTTCAGGTTGTGGGCGCTCGCCTTCTCGATGCGGATGACCGCCTCCGGCGTTACGCTCTTTTTCTCCGGCACCGCGCCGTGCCGGTGATCGCCCGAAAGCGACGCGCCGGGCCGCAAGAGGTCGGCGGGCGTCCCCTCGGCGGTGACGCGGCCTCCTTCCGAACCGGCGCCGGGGCCGAGTTCGATCATCCGGTCGGCGAGCGCCATCAGTTGCGGCGCGTGGTCGACGGTGATGAGCGTGTTGCCCGCGGCCGGCAGTTCGCGCAGCAACGCCCCCAGCGTCGCGCGGTCGACGGGATGGAGCCCGCGCCCCGGTTCGTCTATCACATAGCAGACGCCGGTGAGCCCGCTGAAGAGCGCCGCCGCGAGGTGGAGCCGCCGGTGTTCGCCGCCCGAAAGGGTGAGCGTCCGGCGGTCGGGCGACAGGTAGCCGAGCCCGACGCGGAGGAGCGCTTCGAGTCGCGGTATGAGCGCCGTCACGATCTCGCGCTCCTCGGGCTTCATGGCGGTCAGTTCGCGGAAAAAGGCGAGCGCGGCGGCGGTGGGAAGCGCCGAAAGGGTATCTATCGTCTTGCCGAACACCGACACCGAACGGGCGCGGTCATTGAGACCGCTTGCATGGCAGGCGTCGCACGGCAGGTCGCTCATCACCATTTCGATGGTCTTGCCGCGGGTGTTGTCGTGGCGCAGGAGATATTCCTCCTCGATAAGCGGCAGGAACCCTTTCCAGACGCTCGTGAACTGGTGGGTGCCGGTCCGGCCGCCACGTTTGTAATGCCACGCCACCGCGTATTCCGCATCGCCGGTGCCGTGCAGGATGAGTTCGCGCGCCGCGTCGGGAAGGGCGTGGTAGGGCTGCGTCAGGTCGATGCCGCGCGCCGCGCACATCGCCGTCAGCATCGCGACCGTCTTCCCGTCGGGCTCGCCGTAGGAACGGCCGGTCGGCGTCCCGTCGAGCGCCCCGGCGATGAGCGGCCGATCGGGATGGGTGATGAGTTTTTCGGGGGCGCAGACGCGACGAAAGCCGAGCCCGCGGCAGACGGGGCAGGCGCCCTCCTCGTGGTTGGACGAAAACTGCGCCGCGCGCCACCCTTTCCCGGCGCTCCGCGCGAAGAGGAGCCGGTAGTGGTCCTGAATGTCGGTCACGGTGCCGACGGTCGAGCGCGGGTGACCCCGGTCGCCGTCACGCGCCCCGATGCCGACGGCCGGCAAGAGTCCGCTCCACAACGCCGCCTGCGCGCCGCCCGGCATCTCGAGGCGGCTGCGCAGATAACTCGGGAAGGTCTCGAGGTAACTGTTGCGACCGAGCGCGTGCAGCGTGTCGAAAACGAGCGACGACTTGCCCGAACCGGAGCGGCCGGTGACCATCGTCCAGCGCCGTTCGGGAAACGACACGGTGATGTCGCGCAGGTTGTTGGTCGTGACGCCGGTGAGGGTGAGCGGCATCCCGGCGGCGGCCGCGCGCGGCCCCTTCAGCGCGATATCCGTCCAGCCGGCCGAAAAGTCGCGCAGCGCCGCGGCGGTGAGGCTTTCGGGGTGCTTCATCACCTCGGCCGGCGCGCCCGATGCGACCACCGCGCCGCCGTCGGGACCGCTCCCGGGGCCGATGTCGATCATATGCCGCGCCGCGCCGATGAGCCGCAGATCGTGGGTCACCGCCACGACGCTGTTGCCGCGCGCGGTGAGTTTCCCGACCGCTTGGGCAAAGAGCGCCACATCGACCGGGTGGAGCCCGGCGGTCGGTTCGTCGAAGATGTAGAGGTCGTTCCCTTTTCCCTTCTTCGCGAGCGCGGCGGCCAGTTTCAGCCGTTGTGCCTCGCCGCCCGAGAGGGTCGTGGCAGGCTGACCGAGGGTGATATAGCCGAGACCGAGTTCGCACAGGATGTCGAGATACCGCGCGAGGGGGTGGTCGTTCTCGAAGAAACGCGCCGCGTCGCTGATGGAGAGGTCGAGCACCTCTGCGATGTCCTTCCCGTTCAACTTCACCTCGCGCACTTTTTCGCTGAACCGCGCGCCGTGGCAGACCTCGCACACCACCTCGGAGCGGCCGAGGAAGTGGAGCCCCAGTTCGCGCACCCCGGCTCCCTCGCACGCCTCGCAACGGCCGCCGGTGAGGTTGAACGAGAAATGGCTCGCGGTGAGCCCGCGCTCTTTGGCTGCGGGGAGCGCCGCGAACCGTTTGCGCAGTTCGTCGGAGAGTTTGGTGTAGGTCGCGGTGTTGCTGCGCGGGTTGCGGCCGATGGGCGACTGGTCGATATGGAGAACCGCCGCGACGGGCCGATCGGCCGCCGGCATACTCTCCATCTGTTCGACAAGACACGCGACGAGCGACGATTTGCCGGCGCCGCTCACCCCCGTCACGACGGTGAACCCTTTGTGGAGGAACGATGCGTCGACGGAACGCAGGTTATTCTTCGCCGCGCCGCGCACCCGAAAATAATTCGCATTGTCCGGTGTCGTTGCCTCCGGCCACGGGTAGCCCTCTTTTTCCTGCACGAGCGCCCGGGCCGTCGCGCTCTTTTCGCGGTATGCGGGGCTCAGGATATCGGCGGGGGCGCCGGCGAAGAGTATCTCTCCCCCCGCGTCGCCGGGGCCGGGGCCGAGGTCGATGAGATGGTCGGCGTGGCGCGCCGCGACGAGGTTGTGGTCGACCGCGACGACGGTATTCCCGGCGTCGCGCAGCCCCGTGAGGATAGCCATCAGCCGCGCGTGGTCGGCCGGATGGAGTCCCGCCGAGGGTTCGTCGAGGATATAGAGTATCCCGCGGATCCGGTTCTCGAGTTGGGTCGCGAGCCGCACCCGCTGCAGTTCGCCACCCGAAAGCGACGCCGCGCCGCGCGCAAGCGGCAGATGGTCGATGCCGAGCGCCGTGAAGTGTCCCGCCTGCCGCGCGACGGCGGCCGTTATCGCCGCGAGCGCCTCGTGCCGCTGGACGGCCGCGAGTTCCGCGCACCACGCGGCGAGCATCTTCACCGTGAGATCGGCGCACTGCGCGATGGAGTACCCCGCGAAGGTCACCGACCGCGCCGTTTCGTTCAGCCGCGAACCGCGGCAGGCACTGCACGGGACCGACCGGACGAAGCGGAGGATGCTCGCGTTGCGGTCGCGTTTCAGGATATCCTCCATCACCGGCAGGATGCCGCGGTAATAGCCCTCTTCGCGCGGTTTGGCCTTGATGCCGGTCCACTTCATGCGGCTTTCGAGCGGGTGTTTGCCGTAGGGTATCTTTATGATGTCGGTGCCGTAGAGGACGATCCGCTTCTGCTCGTCGGTAAGGTCGCGCCACGGGATGTCGGCCGAGAACCCGTGGGCGCGGCACACCTCGTCGAGCACCGCCATGGTCACCTGCGAATACATGATGTAGCCCGACGGGGTGGTGATGGCGAAGGCCCCTTCGCGCAAGGTCTTCGCCGGGTCGGCGATGAGTTTGCCGAGGTCGAGTGAATCTTCGACCCCGAGCCCGCCGCAGGTCGGGCAGGCCCCCTCCGGCGTATTGAACGAGAAGAGCGACCGGTTGGGTCGCACCCCCTCCGGCGCCTTTCCAAAGCGGGCGAAGAGGAGCCGCAGGAGGTCGTAGAGCCCCGAGAGCGTCCCGACGGTCGAGCGGGGCGAGGTGACGCCGCTGCGCTGGTCGACCGACACGGCGGGGAGAAGGCCCGTTATATCCTTTACCTCGGGGCGGTGGACCTTGCGGAGGTATTGCCGCGTGTAGGTCGAGAAGGTCCCCATGAAGCGGCGCATGCTTTCGTGGAATATCGTGTCGTAGATAAGCGACGACTTGCCGCTCCCCGAAACGCCGGTCACGACGGTGAAGGCGTTATGCGGTATCTCCACATCGATGTGCTTGAGGTTGTGTTCTGCGGCCCCGAAGATACGAAGCATGCACCGATCTTTCGTTATCGGTATTTCACCGGGATAGACAACTCTTTTTTCCCAGCGGGAACAGGGACTTTCGCGTCCTTGAACTTAGGCGGCCCCATCACACCCTTCGCGTTATTCGACACGCCGAGTCCCTCCTTGGGGATACCGATCCAGTTGGTGTCTATCTGCCCGTTCCCGTTCTCATCGTGCATCACCGCAACGGCATAGTCACCCGGCGCAAGCCCTTCGAATCTGGCAAAAAGGGTGTCGCTCTCCTTGACCGGCAGGGTGATGGTCTTGAAGGCCTTTTCGGGGCTCGTCGGGAAGCCGTCGTCTTGGTTGTACAGATAGACGAACACCTGCCCCTGTTTCCTGAGACCCCACACCTTGACCGTGAGCGTGGCGGTCGCCTGCGCCGCCGTCAGGGCGAAGGCAAAGATGATGATCGCGAAAAGCGTCGAACGCACGGGCTTCCTCCCTCGACATCTTAAATTATCGGAGGTATAACCGTTTTGTTGACAAAGGGCAATTTATTTAGTAGCACGGTCTCGCATTGCGTGCGCATTACCGAACGAATTTAGATGAGCGATACAAACAGCGATATCTGCCGCGAAGGGATCGTGAAGGAGTACACCGACGGTCGTGTCCGCGTCCTCATCACCGTCCAGAGCGCCTGTGCCTCCTGCCATGCGAAGGGCGCCTGCACCTCGCTCGACATGTCCGAAAAGGTCATTGACGCCCGCGTCGACGGCCCGTTCGAGATAGGAGAGAAGGTGAAGGTCGCCGTCGCGGGGCGTTACGGCTGGACCGCGGTCCTCTACGCCTTCGTCCTGCCGATGGCCATACTTTTCACCCTCTTTTTCGCCTGCCTTTCGACCGGAAGCACTGAAACGCGTGCCGCCTTTTCCGGGCTGGCCGGTATCGTCGTCTATTTTCTTCTTATCCGCATTTTCCGCGACCGTCTGTTCGGTCGGATGGAGTTCCATGTCGAACGCATCGTCAACAACCAATAGAGGTGTCCTGTGAGTGCCATGATCCTGTACCCGGTCATCATGCTCGGCGCGGTCGCCGGTATCGCGGCGATCCTGCTGTTCCTGACGGCCAAGAAGTTCCATGTCGAAGAGGACCCGCGCATCGATAAGGTGGCCGAACTGCTACCCGGCGCCAACTGCGGCGGGTGCGGCTATCCCGGCTGTCGCGGCCTTGCCGAAGCGATCGTCAAGGCGGCCGACAAGGGCGACATCGGCGGACTTTCCTGCCCCCCGGGCGGCTCTACGGCGATGAAGGCGATCGGCGAGGTGCTGGGCATGGCGGTCGCCGAGAGCGAGCCGATGGTGGCGGTGCTCCGGTGCGGCGGGACCCATGAGAAAGCGCCCCGCACACTGAAGTACGACGGCGCTCCGAAGTGCGTCATCGCCCACACCGTCTTCGCGGGCGAGAAGGGCTGTCCGAACGGCTGCCTCGGACTCGGCGACTGCGTGACGGTCTGCGCGTTCGGCGCGATGTATATGGACGAGAAGACGGGGCTCCCGGTGATAGACCCCGCCAAGTGCGTCGCCTGTGGCGCCTGCGTCAAGGCCTGCCCCCGCAAGATCATCGAGATGCGCCCGAAAGGCCGCAAAGAGCGTCGCGTCTGGGTGAACTGCGTCAACACCGAAAAGGGTGCCGCCGCGATGAAGTACTGCAAGGCGGCCTGCATCGGATGCGGCAAGTGCGTAAAGGAGTGCCCCGAGAAGGTTCAGGCGATCACGCTCCAGAACAACCTCGCCTACATCGACCCGAAGAAATGCATCGCCTGCGGCAAGTGCGTGCTCGTCTGCCCCACCAAGGCGATACTGGCCACCTTCGAGCCGCCCAAACCCAAGCCGGTCGAGGCAAAACCGGCCGAAGCCGCTCCGGCGACCCCGGCGTAAGAAACGATGAATAGTGAACTGCGATAGGAGAATACCGTGGACCTGAAGACCTTCAAGATCGGCGGGGTCCATCCGCCGGAGAACAAACTCTCGGCGGGGGCGCCCATCGAGGCGGCCGCCCTGCCGAAACGCGCCTTCATCCACCTCGGCCAGCACCTCGGCGCACCGGCGAAGCCCATCGTCCAGAAGGGCGACAAGGTGCGGGTGGGGACGCTCATCGGGGCCGGCGAGGGCTTCATCTCGGCCGCCGTCCATTCGTCGGTGTCGGGCACCGTCTTCGCGATCGACGCGGTCGTCGACGCGTCGGGCTACAAGCGCCCCGCCGTCATCATCGATGTCGAGGGGGATGAGTGGGAGCCGACCATCGACCGGAGTCCTGAACTGAAAAAAGATATCTCGCTCGACAAGAAGGCGATCGTCGACCGGCTCAAAGAGGCGGGCATCGTCGGGCTCGGCGGCGCCACCTTCCCGGCCCATGTGAAATATATGGTGCCCGAGGGGAAGAAGGTCGACACGCTCATCATCAACGCCGTCGAGTGCGAACCGTACCTGACAAGCGACCACCGCGTCATGCTCGAACGGGCCGACGAGGTTCTGGTCGGGACACGGATACTCATGACGGCGCTCGGCGTCGAGCGGGCGGTCATCGGCATCGAGGCCAACAAACCCGACGCCATCGAGATCCTGTCGCGCAAGGCGAAGGATCACCCCGGCATCACGGTGCAGGCGCTCAAGGTGCAGTATCCGCAGGGGGCCGAGAAACAACTCATCAAGGCCATTCTCAACCGCGAGGTGCCATCGGGCAAACTGCCGCTCGATGTCGGGTGTGTGGTCAACAATGTCGGCACGACGGTCGCGGTTTATGAGGCGGTCCAGAAGAACAAGCCGCTCTTCGAGCGCATCGTGACGCTGACCGGCAAAAAACTCCCCAGAAAGGCCAACTTCCTCGTCCGCGTCGGCACCCCGATAACCCAACTCATCGACGCTTGCGGCGGCGCCCCCGAAGGTACCGCCAAGTTCATCAATGGCGGCCCGATGATGGGCAAGGCGATGGTGAACACCGACATCCCGGTCACCAAGGGGACCAGCGGGGTCATCCTCGTCGACGAGGCGGACGCCAGGCGCAACGCGCCGGGAGCCTGCATCCGGTGCGCCAAGTGCGTCGCCGCCTGCCCCATGGGGCTTGAACCCTATCTCATCGAGAAACAGGCCGAATACGCGCTCTGGGAGGATGCCGAAAAAGAGGACGCCGCCGATTGCATGGAGTGCGGTTGTTGCCAGTTCACCTGCCCCGCCGCGCGGCCGCTGCTCGACAACATCCGGCTCGCGAAGACCACCGTCATGAGGATCAGAAGAGAACGGAGCAAGAAATGAGCAACACTATCGTATCGCTCTCCCCGCACGCCAAAGGGCCGCTCTCGACCGAAAAGGTGATGTGGGGCGTCGTCATCGCCCTCATGCCCTCGTTCGCCTTCTCGGCCTACTTCTTCGGCATCAGGGCCATCGTCGTGACGCTCGTCGCGACCATCGCCTGCATCCTGACCGAGTTCCTCATCCAAAAGTACCTGATGAAGACAACGGTCACCGCGTTCGACGGTTCGGCCGCCATCACCGGCATCCTGCTCGCCTTCAATGTGCCGTCGAGCATCCCGATCTGGCAGATGGTGCTCGGGTCGGTCTTCGCCATCGCCATCGGCAAGATGGTCTTCGGTGGGCTCGGCCGCAACCCTTTCAACCCGGCACTCCTCGGTCGCGCCTTCATGCTGGCGAGTTTTCCGGTCGACATGACGACCTGGCCGATACCGGTCAAGACCCAGTGGCTCTGGGAAATGGGCAAGACGGTTGACGGTACCACCGCCGCCACCCCGCTCGGCTTTTTCAAAGAGGGTGTCAAGATGAACGCCTCGATGGGAGACCTCGTCGCGCAGCGTCCCGAACTGTACGACTATTTCAACCTCTTCATCGGCAATGTCGGCGGCTGCATCGGCGAGGTGAGCGCCTTCGCGATACTGCTCGGCGGCATCTACCTGCTCTACAAAAAGATCATCACCTGGCACATCCCGGTCTTCTACCTCGGCGGCCTTGCCCTCATCACCGGCATCTTCTGGTGGATGGAACCGGCGAAATACGCCGACCCGCTGTTCCACCTGTTCGCCGGCGGCGCGATGCTGGGCGCGTGGTTCATGGCCACCGACATGGTGACGAGTCCCATGACGGTCAAGGGGCAGATACTCTTTGCGGTGTGCGGCGGCCTCCTGTGCGGCCTCATACGCCTGTTCGGAGCATTCCCGGAAGGGTGCTCCTACTCGATACTCATCATGAACGCCTTCGTCCCGCTCATCGATAAGTACATCAAGCCGACCCGTTTCGGGAAGGAGGTGAACTATGGCTAAAAAACTCGAATCGAACTTCGTGAACATGTTCGTCGTCCTGCTGGTCATCGGGTTGGTCGCGGCGCTCGCCCTCGGCTTCACCTACTCGAAGACCCGCCCCGAGATAGAGGCGGCGGCGCAGAAAAAGCAGGAGAAGAACATCACGGCGGTGCTCGAGGGGATAACCTACGACAACAAGCCGCTCGCCGAGAAGTACACGGTCGATGGCTTCGACGGCCTTGAGCTCTACCCCGCCCGACAGGGGGGCGAACTCGCCGGCGTCGCGGTCAAGACGGTCTCCCCCTCCGGTTATTCGGGCAATGTCTGGCTCATGGTCGGCTTCAAGCCCGACGGCACGATCAACCGCACCTCGGTGGTCGAGCACAAGGAGACCCCGGGGCTCGGGACCAAGATGGATACCCCGTGGAAAGACCAGTACAACGGCAAGAACCCCGGCACGAACAATATCAAGGTCCGGAAGGACGGCGGTGAGATAGACGCGATAACGGCCGCCACCATCAGTTCGCGCGCCTTCTCCGATGCGGTCCAGAAAGCCTATGACGCCTTCAAAAAGGGAGGAGAGAAATGAACAACCTGCAGGTCTTCACCCGGGGACTGGTCAAGGAGAATCCGATCTTCGTCCTCCTGCTCGGCATGTGCCCAACGCTCGCGGTCTCCAGTTCGGCCTTCAACGGACTCGGCATGGGACTCGCGGCGACCTTCGTCCTCGTGTGCTCCAATGTCGTCATCGCGCTCTTGAAGAACCTCATCCCCGACAAGGTCCGCATCCCCGCCTTTATCGTGGTCATCGCTTCGTTCGTGACGATAGTCGATCTTTCGATGCAGGCCTTCACCCCGGCCCTCTCCGAGTCGCTCGGCGTCTTCATCCCGCTCATCGTCGTCAATTGCATCATCCTCGCCCGCGCCGAGGCCTTCGCCTCGAAGAACGGTGTGCTGGGCAGTCTGCTGGACGGGCTCGGGATGGGGCTCGGCTTTGCGATCGCCCTCACGATCCTCGGCGGCATCCGCGAGATACTGGGGGACGGCAAGTTCTTCGGCTTCCCGCTGTTCGGCGAGAACCCGACGACCATCCTCCTCTTCATCCTGCCGCCCGGCGCATTCATCGCCCTCGGGCTCGTGATCGCCTTCGTGAATAAATTCGTCAAGAAAACGGCGTAGGGGGTAGGCCATGACATACTTCAACATCATCATCGGGTCGATATTCGTCAACAACATCGTGCTGGCGCTCTTCCTCGGCATCTGCCCCTTCCTCGGCGTGTCGAGCAAGGTGTCGACCTCGGTCGGAATGGGGGCGGCGGTCGTCTTCGTCATGACGCTCGCAACGCTCGTCACCTATCTCATCCAGACCCTCGTGCTGATACCGCTCTCCATCGGGTTCATGCAGACGGTCGTCTACATTCTCGTCATCGCGGCGCTCGTGCAGATGGTCGAGATCATCCTGAAAAAGATATCCCAGCCGCTCTATCAGGCGCTCGGTATCTTCCTGCCGCTCATTACGACCAACTGCGCGGTGCTCGGCGTGGCCCTGCTCGTCATCAAGAAGAACATGCCGCTGGCCGACGCGATGGTCTACGCGGTCGCCAACGCGATCGGCTTCACCTTCGCACTCATCGTTTTCGCCGGACTTCGCGAACGGCTCGCGCTCGTCGACATCCCCAAGCCGATGCGGGGCGCCCCGATAGCGCTCATCACCGCCGGGCTCCTTTCGCTCGCCTTCATGGGCTTCGCCGGCCTCGTGAAGTAAGTCCCCGCTTTTTCACGCTGAAAAAGTGCTTGCTTTTCCTCGTCTTTTTCCTAGAATATTTCCCAGATGTTCATTTATGCGCGGGGGTCCCCCAATGGTGCGTGAGAGAACGATGCTTTTTTCTGCGGTGTCGGCCGTGCTCCTTCTCTTCTTTGGTTGTTCCTCGAACACGCCGAATTCCGCCGAATGCATCACGGCGTTCGACTGCGAGGACGGCTACACCTGTCAGAACGGGGAATGCGTGGCTCTGCCTGACGATGTCGTGGTCGTTGATAAAGATGCCGCCGTCACCGACGAGACGACCGACGGGGCAGTCGACGATGTCATCATCGATGAGGAACTGCCGCCGGACGAAGAAGAGGCTGACGAGGCGATCGACACAGACGACGACACCCCGGTCGTTACCGACGATCCAGGCGCGACCGATGAGGACACCTTCCTTTCCGACGACGACCTTTTCACCGACACGACGCCACCGACGGTAGTTGAGAACACTCCGGCGGCCGACGCAACGGGGGTCGGCATCGCGACGACGGTAGAGATAGTATTCAGCGAGTCGATGAACGAAGCGACCCTGACGACGGCCACCCTGATACTGGAAGAGGGCGACACGGCGATAAGCGGCGCGGTCAGTTACGACGGGGTCACCTTCACGGCGACCTTCACGGCGGACGCCTCGCTCGCCTATGGCACCCTCTATACCTTCACCGTGACGACCGGAGCACAGGACGAAGCCGGCAATGGTCTGGCGACCGATCACGCATTTTCCTTCACCACGGCGTTCGAAGAGGTGAACGAGTGCGTGACGATGGCCAACCCCTGCAACGACCACGGCGACAGCGGCGGCTCCTGCGTCGACACTGTCGGCGCCTACACCTGCATCTGTAGCAGCGGGTTCGGTTTCTCCGGCGGCGGCTGCAAAGATATCGACGAATGCGCCCCCGACGGCAGGGGCCCCTGCGACGACAACGGGGATCCGGCCGCGACCTGCACGAACACGAGTGGCTCTTACACTTGCACCTGCGTTACGGCAGGCTATGAATTCAAAAGCGGATCCTGCCGCGACATCAACGAATGCATCGTGAACAGCAACCCGTGCGACAACGGGGGCGACACCACCGCCACCTGTACCAACACCCCGGGCGACTATACCTGTAACTGCTCGGTCGGCTGGCACGATAACGGGACGATCTGCGAGGAGACCAACGAATGCGAAGGGGATCCCTGCAACGACGAGGGTGACCTCGACTCCACCTGTCAGGAGGGGGTGGGGACCTATACCTGCAACTGCTCGGACGGATGGAACTTCGACGACGGCAAGACCTGCAAAGAAACCAATGAATGCGTGACACTGGACGACCCCTGCGATGACCAAGGCGACACGACGGCGATATGCAATGACGGCATGGCGACCTACACCTGCACCTGTTCGACGCACTATTCGTGGAATTTCGAGACCTGCGCGCCCGACACGAAGACCCTCATCTGTTCCGGAGCGCCGGCGAACACGCTGTACTACAACGGCACCTCGTCCTATTCCTATTCACAGACATGGGGCGGCAGCGATTGGGTCCCGCCCGACAGCACAGCGACCTACAGCGCGACACCGGCGGTGAACACCTGCCAGTTCAAGTGCGCGCCCAACTACACCTGGAACGGCACCGACACCTGCACCGCCAACACACAACCCTATCCCTGCGCGGCGAAACCGGCGACCGGTACCGTCTGGAACACGGTGTCGGGTTACACGCAGACATGGAACGGCACCGCGTGGGCCCCCGCCGATGACCCGACGACCGAATACAACACCGATCCCAGCGACACCGCCTGCCGCTACAAATGCGCCGCGGACTACGAGTGGAGCGGGACCGCTTGCATCAACGCCCGGACCGAGGCATGCGGCAACCTTCCCGACAACGCGGTGTACTATAACGACACGACCTCCTACGCCATACCGCAGACTTATACCGATGCCGACCTCTGGCAACCTCTCGCGATCGCCTATTACGATGACGGCGCACCCGATGTCAACACCTGTGAGTACAAATGCGCACCGAACTACACGCGACACAATGGCGCCTGCGTCAACTCACGGACCCAGCCCTGCGACACTCCTCCCTCCAACACGGTCTACTACAACGGCTCGACCTCATACTCCATCCCGCAGACCTATACCGACGGCACAGGTTGGCAGCCGCCGACGACCCCCTACTACAATGACGGTGTGCCCAACAACAACACCTGCGAATACAAATGCGCCGCGAACTACCAGTGGAACGGCTCCTCCTGCATCAACTCGCGGACCCAGGCCTGCAGCGGTCTTCCCGGCAACGCTACCTACCACAACGGCTTGACTGCATACTCCATCCCACAGACCTACACCGACGGCGGCGGCTGGACGCCGCCCGCGACCGCCTACTACGATGCGACGCCAGACAACAACACCTGTGGCTTCGCCTGTGCCGCCACCTACCACTGGGACGGCGTGTCGGCCTGTGTTTCGGATACGCGGACCTACACCTGCTCGGGCGCCCCGGGCAACACGGTGTACTACAACGGCACCTCGTCGTACTCCTATGCGCAGACATGGAGCGGCAGTTGGAGTCCGCCCGACAGCGCGGCCATTTACGATGCGACGCCCGACATCAACACCTGCCAGTACAAGTGCGCCGCGAATTACTTCTGGAGCGGATCGGCCTGCATAAATTCCCGGACGAACCAACCTTGCACGGACATTCCTTCCAATGCGGTGTACTACGGCGACGCGGCCTCGTACTCGATACCGCAGACCTACACCGACGCGACCGGCTGGCAACCACCGACGACCGCTTACTACGATGTGACACCCGACAGCAACACCTGCGGGTTCAAGTGCAAAGATCACTACACCTGGAACGGGAGCAACGCCTGCAACGCCGACACCCAGCCATGGCCCTGTTCGGGGGCACCGGCGAACACGGTGTACTATAACGGCACGACCTCGTACTCCTACACGCAGACCTGGAACGGGAGCGACTGGAGCCCGGCCGGCACTTCGGCGACCTACAGTGCAACACCGACGGTGAACACCTGCCAGTATAAGTGCGCCGCGAACTACTGGTGGAGCGGCACCGCCTGCATCAATTCACGGACGCAGGCATGTAGTACCCTTCCCACGAACGCGTTGTACTATGGCGACGAGACCTCCTACTCGATACCGCAGACCTACACCGACGGTCCGGGCTGGCAACCGCCGGCGACCGCTTATTACGACGCGACACCCGACAGCAACACCTGCGGGTTCAAGTGCAAAGATCACTACACCTGGAACGGGAGCAACGCCTGCGTCGCCGACACCCAGCCATGGCCCTGTTCGGGGGCACCGGCGAACACGGTGTACTACAACAACACGGCCTCGTATTCCTACACGCAGACCTGGAACGGGAGCGCGTGGAGTCCGGCCGCCAGCACGCCTTACTACGATGCAACGCCCGACATCAACACCTGCGGGTACAAATGCGCGAGCGGCTACTCGTGGAACGGGACCGACGCCTGCGTGGCCGCGTACTGCGGCGACGGCATCTCCGGCAACAGCACGATCCCGACCTTTACCGAAGGGTTCGAGGGAACCTTCCCGCCGGCGTACGCCCATCAGGCGGACCAGTTTGATAGCAATGCCTATGGATGGGAGAGGAGTGGCTCTCAGTACCATGGCGGCACTTATTCTATAAGACATGAAAGCATGAGCCATGATCGAAGCGCCGCGATCTTTTTACAAAAGTACTGCGGTAACCAGGTGTGTTTCTGGTATAGAGGATCCTCTCAATCAGCATGGTATGATTGGGACTATTCTGTGAACCGCCCGGGCGATACTTTTGCGGTCTTTGACAATGTCCAAGATTACATAGATTACGCATCAGATGTTTATAATGAGTATACGCCAGACCCCGCCTTATTTGAAGTGCGCGGCGACAAGAGCAGCCAGTGGTACTATCAGTGTGTCAATGTTACACCCGGGTATAGAACGATGGTCTTTGCCTATATAAAGGATCTTTCGGGGTCTTCAGGCTGGGACACCTTCTATGTGGATGACATCACTTTCCATGGTGACATGACCGAGCAGTGCGACGGTGGCACGACCAATTGCACCAACCTCGGCTACAGTGTTTCCGAGACGGTGAACTGCGGCTCCGATTGCACATGGGCATCGGGAGAATCAGGAACAAAAGGTTGCAACAACGGAGAGGAGCCTCCCAGTTGCTCGTTGGTCTTGGTGTTCTAAAGGAATTCTTCCCGCCGATCGGACCTCCCCCGCTTTTTTCCCCATAACTATTGACAAACGCCCTTCGCCTCATATAATGCCCCTGCTCCTGAGGTTGCGGGGTAGAGCAGATGGTAGCTCGTCGGGCTCATAACCCGAAGGTCCTTGGTTCAAGTCCAAGCCCCGCGACCATTTTTTTTATCAACGGTCGCCCTGACCGGCATGAGAGGTGTCGCCTTGCGGTCGGACACGACACCCGAAGCTGAACGCATGCAGATCGATATTCTTCGTCGCCTTTCTCCGAGCGCGCGTGCCCTTCTCGGAGCCGAACTTTCCGAAATGGCTTATGATGCTTGCCTATCGGGCCTATCGGCGCGACATAAAGGCGAGGATCGGGCTCAAATCATCCGCCGCTATATCCGACTCGTTCACGGCATCATGTTGCCGCCCGAGATCGCATGAGCCAGCAACGCGAATTCCTTTCCCGACTCATTGAACGATTCGACGCGCTCGGCATCCCCTTCATGTTGTCGGGATCGGTCGCCAGCAGTTACCACGGCAAGCCGCGCGCCACGCAGGACATCGATATCGTCGTCGAAGCGGATGTGAACAAGGCGCTGGAACTGATCCGCTCCCTCGGCGCCGGGTACTATGCGAGCGAGTCGGCGGCGCAAGAGGCCTGCTCCCTGACGCGTTCATTCAATATCATCGATATGCGGACAGGACTCAAGGCCGATATCATCGTGCGGAAGAAACGCCCCTTCAGCATAGAGGAGTTCAACCGCCGCAGGAAAGTGCGGATATTCGATATCGACCTGCCGGTGGTCACCCCCGAAGACGCCATACTCAGCAAACTCGAGTGGTCGAAAGACTCGGGCTCGGAACGGCAGTTCAACGACGCGCTCGGCATAGTGCAGATGCAGGGAGACACCCTCGACCACGACTACCTGCGCCGATGGGCCGCCGAAATAGGCGTCGGCGATCTTCTGGAAAAGTTATTGACGAAGGGCCCAACAGTCTGATTTTCCTTTGATCAACTGACTGATTTTTCTTTCCATAATGACCATAACTTCTGACGATCTGCGTAGTCGTTGAGACGCCGCAGTTGAGCGTCGATGGAGAGGCCCTGCTCCTGCTCGCGGGTGCTGATGCGGGCCATGAGGATCGCTTGCATGGTTATATCCTATAATGCGGTTGTTGGGTACAGGTTCTTATAACAGGTAGGGAGTAGACTTTACGGGGCGATTAGGGCGGCAGAAACAACGCGTGCGGTTTATTTGGGAAAGGCTATTGGTTTTGACAAAAATGTCCTATGCGGTATAGTCCTAAAGAATATAGTGGAAGTCGTTTCTAACCGAGAAAATGGTGCAATGCGAGAGAAGCAAATCGGGTGGTTTATCCCTTTGATGGCATGGACATTTTTTTCTTGTAGCAACAATGTCCATCTGTCTTCGGTCGACAAAGATATTGCAATTGAAGTTGATCCTTCCCACCCAAAGTGCACACATTTTTCCTCATGCGGCTAGCTCCATAGTATCCTTTTCCCAGTTTCTTTCAAGTTCCTCCGGGGAGACATAGGAATTCGTGCTGTGTCTGCGTGACCGGTT